>Ga0214872_100019_pt1 | contig 208468 bp, 194 predicted proteins | sample Stichaenrichm18X_FD_168614 | JGI IMG/M metagenome (GOLD analysis project Ga0214872, IMG submission 168614) | Xylose enriched microbial communities from anaerobic bioreactor in Madison, Wisconsin, United States - 18X | ecosystem: Engineered > Bioreactor > Anaerobic > Unclassified | place: USA... | reverse complement strand
CGCTTCTTCGCCAGACTTAAACAGTTCAGGGGTATTGCAACACGATATGACAAGCTGAAGTCAACTTTCCTCGCAGCCGTGCAATTCGTCTCCGCCATCATTGGAATTAACTGACGACACACCCTAAGTTCCGGGGCGGTTGAATACGTCGGCGCAAAACTGAGTGCGCATGTGTGTTTTTGCTGAGGGAGTGAGGGCTTTCGGGCTCGTGGCAGGCTTTCAACGCTGTTTATGCAGCCTTGAAATGCCTGCCATTTTACTGCGGAGGATGGTCGCTTCCTAACTCTCTTGCAGGGAGGATAGATAGGACGCCAGCACAACGGCCTCATTATGTTCGGTGTCGCGGGCACCGTAGAGCAAGGTGACTGGCCCCTTTTGGGCAAGGTCCAAAATCTGGCGCACGCAGTCCGGGTTCTGGGCAAGTTCTGCCCTGTAACGGCGCTGAAAGTCGTCCCACCGGGCGGGAGCATGGCCGAACCACTGGCGCAGGGCGGTGCTGGGGGCAATGTCCTTCAGCCACAGCGTCAGGTGTGCGCGTTCCTTGCTGACACCGCGCGGCCAGAGCCGATCCACCAGAACGCGTGCGCCATCGTCAGGCAGGGGGTCTTCGTACACGCGGCGAATGCGCACGGGGCCTCTTGCGGACTGTGAAGGATGGGCGTGGGGCATGGCATATCCTCTTCGTTTTTGGAGCCGGAACTGTGCGGGCGGGGCTTCAGCCGGGTGAAGAAAAAAGCGTGGGAAAGGCAAAGCATGGCGTCAACGGTGCAGGTGAACACTCGCCGGAGAATGCGGCAAAAGGGCAGCAGAACCAGCGTCTGTGTCTCCTTGCTCCAGAGTGGCGGACTTGCGCCCGCTCTGACGGATGTGGCCTCCGCTTTACTGTTCCGTTAAGAGGCTGTTTGAAAAGTTGGTCAGGTCGGTCAGGTTGTTTTTGGCGGTTGATTATGCTGGCTGTTCCAAACAGTGCGTGAGACAGACCCATGTTCTCCCTGATAATAAGAGAGGTCACAAGTCTGCCTTTCGCGGTCAGGTCAGGCGGCGCAGAGCGTATCTTCCACGGTGGTGGCCGGGCCGAATACTTCATGCCGCAGGCGGCTTTCCGGCACCCCCGCCGCCTTCAGGCCAGAGATCATGTCCTGCATGAAGCCTTCCGGCCCGCAGATGTAATACACGGCGTCTGGCGCAGTATTGGCGCGCACCCACTCCACAGTCACGCGGCCCTGATGCGCGGTTGTGCCAGCAGTCTGCTCGGTCGGGAGGGGGCCGTGACTGTAGAACACATCGGCTTTGATAGCCCCTTTGGCCGCAAGGGCGCGGATATGGGGGCCGAAGGCTTCGGTCTGGGCGGAGTGCGTGCCGTGGATGTAGTGCAGGCCGGAAGCAGCACCTGTTTGCGCGCCAATGTCTGCGGTCAGTGTATCCACCATGGACTGGAAAGGCGTCAGCCCTACACCAGCGCTCAGCAGCACAATGGGGGCGGCAACAGGCGTGGGCAGAATGAAGGACCCGGCAGGGGCGGATACCAGAAGCTCCGTGCCCACAACCGTGCTGTCATGCAGCCAGTTGGAGACAAGCCCCTCAGGCTGACGGCGCACGCTGATACGGTAGCCTTTCTGGCTGGGTGCGGAGGAAATGCTGTAGTTCCGCCGCTGGGAGCCCTGTTCCGGCACGGTGATATTGAAGCTGAGATACTGGCCCGGTTTGTGCGGCAGCACGGGTTTGCCGTCCGTTGGTTCCAGATCAAAGGACATCACGGTTTCGCTCTCCGCCACGCGGTTGCGGATGGTAAAGGCGCGCCAGCCGGTCCAGCCGCCGGGGGCGTCCGCGTTGGCGGTGTAAAGCTGGGCTTCCCGGTTGATCAGCACATCGGCCAGAAACTGATAGCCCTTGGCCCACGCATCCATGATCTCCGGCGTGGCGGCATCGCCCAGCACATGCTTGATGGCCCCCAGCAGGGCAGTGCCGACATGCGGGTAGTGTTCGGGCAGAATGTTCAGGCCCACATGTTTTTCCGCAATGCGTTCCACCATGCCGCCCAGCTTGCCCAGATCATTGATGTTGCGGGCATACATCAGCACGGCCAGCGCCAGCGCCGTGGGCTGTTCTCCATTTTTCTGGTGTGACCGATTGAACAGCGCGCTGATGGCAGGGTCTGCCAGCAGGCGGGCATACATCTCCCGCGTGATGTCCAGCCCGTGGGCCTCAAGGGCGGGCACGCAGGCGGTGATGATGGCGCGGGTGGTGTCGTCAAGCTGGGGAGCCATAGGAGTCTGTGCCTTTAAAGGTGTAAATTACATACATCTTATTGAGCGCTGGAAAAAAGATGTCAAGGTGATGTATCTTTACGCATGCGTCTGACCCTTTACACAGATTACGCCCTGCGCACGCTGCTCTATCTGGGCGTGCATGCAGACCGCCGTGTCTCCATACGGGAGGTGGCGGAGGCCTACGGCATTTCAGAAAACCATCTGGTGAAGGTGATCCATCACCTTGGCCGGGGCGGCTTTGTGGATACGCTGCGGGGTCGGGGCGGTGGCCTGATGCTGGCCCGCCCTGCCGATCAGATCAATGTGGGGGATGTGGTGCGCCACACGGAGGAAGACATGGCCCTTGTGGGCTGCATGTCGCCTCTTTCTCCCGGCATGGGGCCGGGTTCCAGATCTACCGTGGCGGCCGCGGGTGGGGGAGGCAAACGAGCCTCCTTGGCGGCGCTTGCAGGCAGCGCGGCACGCGGGAAGTCCTCGCCGCGGGGTATGGCGGCGGGAGGGGCCACCAGTGCCGGTTCTGCCGCAGGGGAGGGGCGTTCAAGTTGGGCAGGCGGATGCCTTCTGGCCAATGCCTGCCACTTGCGCGGCGTGCTGGGGGAGGCGCTGGGGGCGTTCATGACCGTGCTGGATGCCCGTACCCTGGCGGACCTTTTAACCCCTTATGAACGAAAAGTTCTGACCCAGGCGGGCCCCGCCGAGGCCCCGGTTGACGCGCCAAAAACTGCGGAAAAAGTGGTCTGATCTCTGCCCGGGTGGCCGTGCGGGGCGGACACATGCGGAAAAAACACGGGAAACGGTATTAAAAACAAACCCTTCTTCCTCTATGCAACGGGCGGCTTAACTCAGAAGGTCTGTCCGTTTCCTCATGCTGCATTTCACGCCTGACTCACCGCTTTCCATCGCCATGCTGGCTCTCTGTGGCGTTCTGGTGTGCGTGTTCGAGTTCGTGAACGGCTTTCATGATACCGCCAATGCGGTGGCAACGGTTATTTACACGCGCTCCCTGCGGCCTGCCATGGCGGTGGTGCTTTCCGGTATCATGAATTTTTTTGGGGTGCTGGCAGGCGGGCTGAGTGTTGCGTATGCGCTGGTGGAACTGCTGCCGCCTGATGCGCTCTCCCCACCAGATGGCGCGCCAGCCGTGCCCATGCTGCTGGCCCTGTTTGGCACGGCGCTGGCGTGGAACCTGTTCACATGGCGGGCGGGTATTCCCAATTCCAGCTCTCATTGTGTGATCGGGGCCATTGTGGGGGTGGCCATTGCAGACTCCTTCCTGCACGGCCGCCATCTGGGTGATGGGGTGGACTGGCAGCAGGTGACAAAGGTGCTGGAGGCACTGGCGTTTTCCCCAGTGCTGGGGCTGATTGGGGCAGGGCTTCTGTACGGGCTGATGCGGGCAGTGGTGAAAGACCCGGCCCTGTATCAACCGCCGCCCGAGGGCGATGCCCCACCGCGCGGCTGGGTGCGCTGGCTGTTGGTGGGCACCTGTAGCGCTGTCAGTTTCTCCCACGGCAGTAATGATGGGCAGAAGAGCATCGGCCTGATCATGCTTACGGTGGTCGGTCTGTGGCCCGCCTTCTATGCCCTCAACCCGCAGCAGGCGCACCGGCTGCCGCTGCCTGTTGAACACGCCATACAGATGCAGCAGATTCTGGACCAGTATGACCATGACGGCCTGCGTGCGGATGCTCTGGCCGCTGCTGCCCGCCTGCGCGCCCAGAGTGAAGCCGCGACAGGCCAGAGGATGGATGCGCCAGCGCCCCTACCGAACGGTGCAGATCAGACAGGCAAAAATGCCCCCGCAGACTCACAAATGGAAGTAATCGGCACGCAGGGAGCCGCGCAGCAACAGGCGGTTCTTGGCGATGCGGCTGATGTGTCTCCCGTAGTGCAGCGGGGAGATGTGTTTCAGGTTGTGGCGGGGCTGAAGAAGGTGACGCATCAGGCCGCCGTGCCTGCGCCAGTCAAGGCTATGGCCAAAGCCCTGCAGGCGGAGTTGAAGCCGGTGGTGGAATTTGCGCCATGGTGGGTGCGCCTGCTGAGCGCGGCCTGCCTGAGCCTTGGCACCATGATTGGCTACCAGCGGATTGTGCGCACACTGGGCGAAAAAATTGGCCGCACACACCTGACCCCAGCCCAAGGGGCCTCGGCTGAACTGGTGGGGGCCGGGCTTATTCTTACCGCCGGTTATACGGGGCTGCCGGTCAGCACCACGCATATTGTCACGGCAGGGATTGCGGGCAGCATGCTCGGCTCCGGCAGTGGGGTGCAGCGCGGCATGGTGGGCCGCATTGTGCTGGCATGGCTGGCCACGCTGCCGGTTACCATTATTCTGGCCGCTCTGTTGTTCTACGTGCTGAGCCTGTAAGCCGCGGCGTCTGCTCTCTTCCTCAACATTCTTCCGTGATGCTTTCCGGCTGATTTTTCATAGCGGCTTTTGCAGAATGTTGGGCTGCGGTCACGCGGTCCAGAAGGTCAGCGTGTTCTATGCCCCAGTGGTAAAGCATCTCGATGGGTTCAATGAATTTCTGACCCATTTCTGTCAGGCTGTATTCCACAACGGGCGGCATGATCTGCTGCACCGTGCGGGCTATGAGGCCCGCCTGTTCAAGTTCGCGCAGGGTTTGCGTCATCATCTTTTTGGAAAGATCGGGGATACTGCGTAGCAGGTGGCCGGGGCGGGAGGAGCCACCCAGCAGATGCAGCGTGTGCAACACCATGGTGGTCCATTTGCCGTTGAACAGCCGCAACAGGCGGCGCGGTGCACAGTGCTCGTCAAACGGGGCGGTGCGGTAGGCGGCGGGAAGTTCAGGCATGGCGGTATGGGAACCTTTTGGTATCCGGGGCACAAAAGAGTGCCGTATTGTGAGATCAGAGGCAAGCCGCCATTCTCTGTTCAGGCCCGGCGTGCCGGCATTGGCTGGCGCGGGTATTCTGAGTGTTGCAATAGGGAAAAACCAATATGGCACATCGTGCTCTTGTGGTCGGTTCAACCGGTATCATCGGGCAGGCGCTGACCAACCGTCTGCTGGCAGAAGGATGGGTGGTTCACGGTCTGGCCCGCACCCCACGGCAGGACGGCGGCAGTCTGCCCGTGGCGGCGGATCTGCTGAACGTGGAGGCCCTGCGCACCGCTCTGGCGGAGGTACGCCCAACCCACGTGTTTTTCTGCACATGGACACGCCGCGCTACGGAGCGTGAAAACTGCATTGCCAACGCGGCCATGGTGCGCAACGTGTTTGAGGCCCTGCCAGCACCAGCGGACATTGCCCATGCCGCCCTTGTAACCGGCCTTAAACACTACCTTGGCCCGTTTGAAGCCTATGCCAAAGGGGCAGCGCCGGAAACGCCTTTCCGTGAATCCATGCCCCGGCTGGATGTGGAAAATTTTTATTACATGCAGGAAGATGAACTGTATCAGGCCGCAGAAAAACACGGTTTTACATGGAGCGTGCATCGCCCCCATACCGTGATTGGCTACGCCATTGGCAATGTGATGAACATGGCCAGCACGCTTGCCGTGTATGCCACGCTCTGCCGGGAGACAGGCCGCCCGTTCGTGTTTCCCGGTTCTGCCGTGCAGTGGCATGGTCTGACCGATGTAACGGATGCGCGCCAGCTTTCCGCGCATCTGCTGTGGGCCGCAACATCCGCCGCCGGACGGAATGAGGCTTTCAATGTGGTCAACGGGGATATGTTCCGCTGGAAATGGCTCTGGCCTCAGATTGCGGCATGGTTCGGCATCGAAGCCGCCCCAATGCCCACGGAAACAACGCCACTTGAACCCCGCATGGCTGGCGAGGCCGCAACCTGGGCAGAGATCAGCGCCAGATACACGCTGCGCGAACCTGATCTGGCCCGTCTTGCCTCTGCCTGGCACACGGATGCCGATCTGGGCCGCCCTGTGGAATGTGTAACGGATATGACCAAAAGCCGCCTGGCCGGTTTCACCCGTTATCAGGCCACCCCTGCGTCTTTCTTTGATGTGTTTGAACGCCTGCGGGCGGAACGCTTCATTCCGTAAAACGCAACCTGTGCTCGCCTGAATACGTGTTGCATCGCTGGCTTGAAACGAAGTGGGCACATTCTCATGTGAGGCTGAAAAGCGACGATAAATTTCAGCAAACGCACGCTGATATAAGGCACTGGCGGAGAGGGAGGCACTGTGCACCGGCAGGGCGGAGAGCATCAGGCCTATCCTGTTGAAAGAACTGTCTCCCTGTCTGCCAAAATGCCATTCCGCTGAAGCTCAATGGCGCGCGAGGCTTGATCGCTAACGGTGTGATGGCGGGCTGTGCCTGTCGTTCGCTTTCGGCTCAGGTTTCATGCTTTCGCGCGGGGGCCAGTTTGTCCGGGCTGGCGCTGGCGGGTTCAAAAGGATGAGGGAGCAGAGGGCGGCCCCACAAACAAAAACAGGCACGGAACCATCGGGGCGGAGGTCTGCCCCGGATGGTCCGTGCCTGTGGAAAGACACCCGTTTTTGAAGCGGGCTTTAGAAAAAGAACGTTAGCCTTGTTTCTGTACTTTCCAGCCGGTTTCCTGCAGGCGGAAGGAGAGCAGAATAGCAATCACAATCCCGACCACCAGCGGCAGGAAGGCGCGGTGGAACAGGGTCATGCTGTCCGTATCGCCGCCAGACATCAGGGCGGACACCAGCGGAGACATAACGCCTGTTGTGCCGAACACCAGAAAGTTCATGACGCCCGCAGCCGTGCCTTTGACTTCCGGCGGGTTCACTTCCTTCATGGAGGAGAACGGGATCATGGCAGCCCCGGAGGCAATGCCCATGACCAGCGCCACGGAATAGCGGGGCAGAACACCAACCGGCACATACAGCGCGCAGAGGGATGCGGCCAGCAGCACCAGCGCGCCAACAATCAGCACGGGCTTACGGCGGCCGATCTTGTCAGAAATCCAGCCCAGCAGCGGGCAGCCAATCACCCAGCCAATGGGCACCATGGACACATCAGATGCGGCAAAAGCCATGGTCACATGCTCACCTTTGTTGAGCATGGAAGCGCCCCAGCCCAGTGCGCCAATGGTGGTGGGCACAAACAGCAGGCCGCCAATAATCCCGGCAAACCAGCTTTGCGGGTTGCTGAAGATGATGCGGAACGGCTTGAGCAGGTTGGCAGCGGAAAGATGGCCGTGGTGGGCGGCGCTATCACCTGAATCGCGCGGCATGACAAACCATGTGGCAATGGCCAGACACACGCCAATTACGCCAAAGCCCAGCCAGACTGTCTGCCATGGAATATGAAAGGAGCCGTTGGGGTCAATCAGAATACGGGTGGGTTTGGACCCAAAAGCTGCGCCCGCCATGCCAAGGCACTGCGTAAGCCCCACAAACAGGGCCAGCGTGCGGGCAGGCAGATAACGCGCCGCCACGTAGGATGACCCAACAAACGCGCAGATGGCCCCCAGCGCCTGAATGACATAGCCGCCAATGCCTGCGGCCACACTGCCCTGCGCAAAGATAAGGCAGCCAACACTGGTAATGGCAATTCCAACCGGCATGGTGGCGTGCGCGCCATAACGGTCAAGCAACACACCCACGGCCAGCGCGGCCAGTGCGTACACAATGTAATAGGAGGCAATCATCAGCCCCAGATGGCTGTTGCCCCAGGCCTGTGTCAGCTCATCCTGCATAATGCCGGGGGCAGAGCGGATGGCGTATTGGTAGAAGTAGAATAACGCACACAAAAACCACGCCAGCACATAAAGCGGCTGTATTTTTTGCGGCTGGCCAGCCTGTGCACTGTTCGGCAACGGCGTGGTGTTGGGCGTTTTGGAAGCCGACATGAAAAATTCCGGTATTTCAGCGGGGATGCCCCCATGCCCCGCCAGTGACGGGAGCATGGGCACAGCCGGTTAAGTTATTTTGCAGGCGGACGGCCGTTTGCTGCGGCCACGTGGCGGCCCCAGGAAATCAGTTCCGGCGTGCAGTCATCACGCGGGATCACGCATTCAATCAGGGTGGGGCCTTCCTTGTTGTCCAGCGCCACTTTTACGGCATCAGCCAGTTCACCCGCCGTGGTGGCGCGCAGACCCTTGCCTTTGCCATCTTCCGCATTGAACGCGCTGATAATGCCAGCGTAGTCCCAGTTCTTGATGTTGTTGTACGGGCCATCATGAATTTCAACTTCAATGGTGTACCCGGCATTGTTGATCAGGAAGATGATCACCGGCAGCTTGCGGCGGATCATCTGTGCCACTTCCTGCGCGGTCAGCTGGAAGGAGCCATCACCCACCATCAGAATGGTGCGGCGTTCCGGTGCACCCACGGCGTAACCAAACGCTGCGGGAACGGACCAGCCAATGTGCCCCCACTGCATTTCAAATTCCACACGGGCACCGCGCGGCAGTTTGGTGCGCACCACGTTGAACCAGGAATCCCCGGTTTCACCAACAATGGTGGTGTCAGGCGTGACAATACCCTGCAGGGCATGCTGGATATCAGCGCGGGTCAGTTTGTCATCGCCGCTGCCAACGGTTTCCGTAATGGTGCCGTTGTGAACACGCTTGTACTGAACCAGCGTGGAATCTTTCTTCGGCTTGTTCTTGAAGTGCTCGGCCAGCGCTTCCAGCAGTTCCTTCAGGTGGATGTTGTCAAAGGAATAGCCGTGCAGTTTGGTAATGTTCTTGTCCAGCACCGCCACGTTCGGGCCTTTGGGCCATGCGGTCCAGCCTTCTGTGGAGTAATCATTGAAGATGGGGGCCAGAGCGATAATGCTGTCTGTCCAGTTGAAGATTTCATTCACGCCGGGGGTGGAGGCGCTGCCCCAGTAGGTGCCCACATAACCGGGGTGATCTTCAGGGAAGAAACTTTTGGCCGCGGCCATGGTGGCCACAACGCAGCCCAGAGCATCCGCCAGTTTGATGGCGGCTTCTTCCGCACCGGCGGCGCGTAGGCGGCTGCCGATCAGGATGGCGGGTTTTTCATGCTTTTCAATGAAGGCTGCCACGGCTGCCACGGCGGCATCCAGCGTGTCCTTGTTGGACGGACGCTCATCCAGCACGGCGCTGATGGGGCCGGGTGCGGCGCAGGGCTGTGCGGAAATGTTGCACGCAATTTCAATGTAAGCCGGTTTCTTTTCACGCAGTGCTGTGCGGATGGCGTGGTCGATCTTTTCCGGCGCATCTTCGGCTGAGGTGATGGAAACAGCAGCGCAGGTCAGCTTTTCTGCAATTTCCAACTGGTAGCCATAATGCGGCACGCCAATGGTGTGGTGCAGAATGTGGCCGCTGCCGTGATCGTTCGAGTTCGGTGCGCCAGAAATCAGAATAACCGGCAGGTTTTCAGCATTTGCGCCACCAATGGCGTTCAGTGCGGAAAACGCGCCAACGTTGAAGGTGACAACCGCGGCACCTGCGCCGTTTGCACGGGCGTAGCCTTCTGCGGAGAAACCGCAGTTCAGTTCGTTACAGCAGTAAACCTGTTCACAATCCTTGTTCATCAGAAGCTGGTCAAGCAGCACAAGGTTGTAATCACCCGCTACGGCAAAGTGGTGTTTGAGCCCGATCTGGGAGAGACGTTCGGCAAGATAGGTGCCTACAGTATAAGACATGTTTTTCTTTCTCCTTGGTGGATGATCGTGAGATCCCACTTACTGGAACGGAAGATACCGGAAGGTAACGTAAACCGTGTTGCCCTCTGTTGTGGGGTAAACACTGTTTCCGGCACCATCATTGCCCCGGAAGGCAAATTTCCGAATATAGGTATATTGCAGGCCAGCCATTACACTGCCGTAGTGGCCCTGCATGAAGTGCCACCATCCCCCTGCGGTCAGGGAGGCGAGGGTGCGCGTCTGGGCGTTACAGGTGCCAAATTCAATATCGCACCCACCCAGATCCAGATCTGTCACGCCATAGCCATACTGGTGGCCATCAGCCCCCATGTACCGCTTGCGTCCTGCCGTTTCCACACCGCCATAGGTATAGAGCAGCACGGAGGAGGTGGGATGCCCGATTAACCCCAGAGACCCCATCATTTCCGGCACGGGGGAAAGCTGGCCACGGCCATTGAAGGTGGTATCTGGCAGCAGGGTTGGGCCGTAGCGGCCAATGCCATCCCCTGCCAGAACATTGCCTGCCAATTGCAGTTTTTTGGTGCCCAGCGGCATGGTCATGCCTGCGCCAACACCGCCGCCAAAGGTGGTGTGTTTCTTGGTGGTGGAGGCACCGGGCGCCACAGAAAGAGACCGGAACCAGCGCGCCAGCCCGAACACTTCATAATGCCCGAAGGAGGTATCCGCCGCCCCTTTCACAATAATGTCAGGCACCGGGTTGTCGGTATATTGCGTGGCGGAATTGAGCAGAACGCCACCCGCGTTGGAATAATATACCCGTGCGCCATGGGCCTGCCCGTAAGCGGCTGGCAACGTATCACCCGACGCAATGGAGGAGGAGAACCCGACAGTTGCCTGCGGGTCTTCAATGGAAAGGCCCAGCCAGTATTTCTGGTTCCAGTCCTTGCCAATGCGGATCTGCGGCACACGGGTAAAGCTGATACCCGGAATCTGGTTGTTGTCCGTTACGGCGGGAAGCTGTTCCTGCCGGGGCAGAATGCCCTTGGCGTAGTTGGTGGCAAGGCTCCAGGCCTGCCCCATCAGCAGATGAAAGCCCCAGTCTTTTTCCGTAAAGGTGAAGTAGCCCTGCCGCATGCGGGGGGTGTAACCGCTGATCTGCACGCTGTTACTGGTGCCCGCAGCGCCTGCGAAGTCACTTTCCACATAAGCCTGAAGCCGCACGGATTTGGAGGGATTGGCCTCCATCAGCACGGACATACGGCTAAGCTGTGCCGAAAGCCGTTCTTCATCCAGCCCGTGGTTGGGGCTGTTGGCGTACGGAAAATTGCCCCATGCCGTGGCGGGGCCGCTGCTCATGTTGGAACTGCGCCAGATGTTGGAGAGTTCAACAAACCCACCAAGGCGCACGGAAATGCCGCCAATGCTGAAAATGGGCGGCAGCGTATCCACCGCCGTCTGGGTAATGGCCTGTGGGCTGGATGAAGAAAGATCAATATTGGAACGGGTCTTTTGCGGATCATCCGCTTCAGGCATCCATTGAAACCCCAGCGGGCCACCGCCTGCGGTCTGGGATTTGAACGGAAGCCCGGCTGTTGCCGTGCGCGGGGGCGCCATATCTGGCGAAAACCGGATGGACGGATCAACCGGCCCGGAGGAAAGGCCCTGCGGTTGAGCCGTGAACCCGCCATTGCGCGCCGTTATGGTGTTGGTGGAACCCACATGCCCCGCACGGGTGGAGGCAGTGCGTGTTTTGGGGAGTCCCTGCTTGTGGGCCTGACGCTGTTCTATGGCCTCCACCTGTGCGGCCAGCCTGCGCATCTGCGCCTTGATGGCCGCCAGTTCCTGTGCATCATCCGCCCAGCCCAGAACGGGTTTGTTAAACATGCAGAAAATGGCAGTGCCAATCAGCAACCGGGTTTCCAGCTTTTTCTTGCTAGTCCTGTTTTGTGAAACGGCAGAGGTCACGCCTGATCCTTCGGGAATGTACTCTTGCAAAAGAGAGTGAGGTCTGTCTGACGGTGTTTGGCGGGCAGAGACATTGATCTGAATCAATGATTACAAAACGGTAATTATAACAAAAAAGACATCTAGCCCCTATCTATCGGTTTTTCTAAAAAATATTGCCCACACAACAGATATTAAAGTTTTATTTAAGAAGGAAATGCGGTTGCGTTTGTGGCAACACACCGTGGCAAGCACGTTTCCCTTCACTTTTTGTAATGTTACCCCATACGTTCCGGTTTTGACAGAAAAAAATGACACATCTGTCAGAAAATGGGGAAGGGCAGACCGTCCCCTCAAAAACCTGAACGGAAAGGGTGCGCAAAAAGCCAGCACGCGAAGGCTGGCTGGGACGGTGAGCGGCCAGACACGGCGAACCGGAAGGTAGGATGCTCCACCATGGGGGGCACCCATGGCAACCATCCCCCTCCCCAGAAAGGCGCGCAACGTCGCGCAGAAAAAAGTGCGACAGACGGACCTGAGCGATCCTTCAATCGCCCACCATGGTGCTACGGAACACTCTTACAGAACGCGAGGAAAGGGCGAAAATCTCTTCATTAAGACGAGAGATTTTCAAATGTCTTCTTTCAGACTAAGCCCGATGTTTACCGCATGATCCATTGTCTGCGGGCGGGGTTGCGCTGTTCCCAGCCTTTGCGCTCCAGTTCTGGCGTATCCGCCTGTTCCTGCGGATAACCCACACACAAATAGGCCAGAAACTGCCAGTTGGGGTTGACGCACAGGGTGCTTGCGGCCTGCTGCGGGTTCAGGATGGAAACCCACCCCACCCCAACGCCCTGTGCCGTGGCGGCCAGCCAGAACGTATGAATGGCCATGACGGCAGACCAGACCGTGGTTTCCGGCATGGTGCCCCGGCCCAGCCCGCGCCCCTGTTCCGGGGCGGTATCACAGAACACGGCAATCTGGTGCGGTGCATCATCCAGCCCCGCCAGCTTGAGGGTGGCGTAACGCTGGGCATCTTCCCCGCCGTGGCCGGAAAGGGCCTGTGTATTGCACCGGGCAAAATTCGCGCGGATGGCGGCGCGGCGGTCTGCGTGTTCCACGCGCACAAAACGCCATGGCTCGCTGAGGCCGACGGAGGGAGAAAGGCAGGCGGTGTGCAGCAGGTGGTCCAGCACGGCGTCAGGAACCGGGTCTGTGCGGAAATGGCGCACGTCCCGCCGCCATGTAAAAAGCTGATCAAGCTGGGTGCGGAACAGGGGGGTGAACAGGGATGGTGTCTCAGAAGCGTGTGTGGTCATAGCGCAATCATGGAGAGTACGGCGGCTGCCAGCAAGAGCACGCTCAGCAGGGCACACGCCCGTCTGTAAAGCACCAGCCCGCGGTCCAGATCATCTACCGTGGCGTTGGGGGTGCCATCGCCCATCCACACATCATCCACCCGTGTGCCGCCATACTGGCGGGGGCCCGCCAGCCGCAGGCCGAGCGCACCGGCCATGGCGGCTTCCGGCCAGCCTGCGTTGGGGGAGCGGTGGCCCGGTGCATCCCGCCGCACGGCGGCTCTGGCCTGCGCGCGCCGTTCCGCCGGGGCGACCCAGATCAGGCACAGGGCCGCAAGGCGGGAGGCAGGCAGGTTGATCATGTCATCCACCGTGGCGGCGGCCATGCCAAAGGCGGCATGGCGTGGGGTAAGGTGGCCGATCATGCTGTCCGCCGTGTTGACGGCTTTATAGAAAACCGCCCCCGGCAGCCCGAACAGCGCGGCCCATACCAGCGGCGCCACCACACCATCTGAAAAATTTTCGGCCAGACTTTCCAGCGCGGCCCGCACCACGCCAGCTTCATCCAGCACGCGGGTGTCCCGCCCCACAATCTGCGCCACAGCCTGCCGTCCTGCCGCCAGCCCTTCACGCCGCAGGGCCGTGCCAACGGCCCGCACATGTGTCCAGAGAGATTTCTGCGCCACCAGCGCTGTGGTCAGAACACCCTGCACCACAATCATGACAGGGGGCGGCAACACCGCATACCCGATCTGAAGCACAAGGCTGACAACAGTAAGCGGCACCAGCACGATCACCACCAGCGCCAGTATCCCCATCCAGCGGCGTTTGCGCTCAGAGTATTCAGGCAGGTTGAGGGCCGTGTCCAGCCTGTCTATCAACGTGCCAATCCACATGACGGGATGCCCGATGGCCCCCAGTAGAACGGCCGGGTAGCCCCACAGGCTTTCCAGTATGGCGGCCAGTGCGGCCACAGGCAGAGTGGTGACGAGAGGAAAGAACAGCATGCGGGCAGGAGGCTCACAACTCAGGCCGGACGAGCAGGAACACTCATACCAGCCGCCAGAACGGGAGAGCGGACGCACACGCGGCCAGCCCATGGCGCAAGGTGGTAACACATATGCCGCATTGCTACAGCCTGGCACACCCGCCTTGCCAGCAGTATTCTCTCAATCGGGCTTTGTGCGGCAGCACCCAATGCTCCTGCCAACGGAGTGCCCCCGTGTTGGTTCCGCTGTGTCTGGCATGGTAGGGGCTACCGTTCTTCCGCAGGCAGGCGCAAAGGGTGACGGTATGCCGCAGATAGACCCAGAAGGTGCGGTCAGTTCAACAGGTTCAGCAGCGCGATACGGTCTTCCGGATTATGCGGCAGCCCCGCAGAGCGATGGACTGCCTGATATCCCCGCCCATGGGGGGCAGGTGCGGGCGGTGATGCAGCATTTTCCCACCGCGCCCCGGCCTTTTTTTGATCTTTCAACCGGTATCAGCCCGTTTGCCTATCCGCTTGCTGTGCCGGAAGCTGCTGCCTTCACCCGTCTGCCCGAAGAGGATGAGGAAGCAGATCTGCGCGCCGCCGCCGCACAGGCCTATGGTGTAGCGGATGCCGCGATGGTGGTGAGCGGTGCCGGTAGCCAGAGTCTGATAGCCCTGTTGCCGTTTGTGCTGCCCGCGCAGCGCGTGTGCCTGCTGGGGCCAACCTATTCCGGCCACCGGCTGGCGTGGCAGGGGCAGGGTATAGCGGTGACGCAGGTGGATGCGCCGGAGCATCTGCATAAAGCCGCAACCCAGCCCGGTACGGTGTGCGTGGTGTGCAACCCCAATAATCCGGATGGGCGGGAGATACCTGCGGCGCAATTGCGGCTGCTGGCGGATCAGTGCGCGCAGCATGGCAGTCTGCTGGTGGTGGATGAAGCCTTTGCCGATTTTGGCACCCAGACAGTTGCCCCCTTGCTGCCCCACCCCGCGCTGGTAGTGTTGCGCTCCTTTGGCAAGACGTATGGGCTGCCCGGTGTGCGGCTGGGTTTTTTGTTGGCGGAGCCGGTTTTGGCGGCGCAGGCGCGGGCCGTGCTGGGCAGTTGGCCGGTGGGCTGCGTGGGGCTGGCTGCCGGGCGGCAGGCGTTGCGTGATACGGCATGGTTGAACCACGCCCGCCAGCAGGCGGAGCGCGCCCATGCCCGCCTGACCACACTGTTGCGGCAGGCCGGGTTGGCGTGTTTCGGGCAGGCCAGTCTGTTCACGCTGGTCACACTTCCGCAGGCTCCGGTTTTGTGGCGGCATTTATGCCAGCACGGCATTGTCACCCGCATCTTCCCCGATCAACCGGGCCGCCTGCGTATTGGTCTGCCGGGCACCGATGATGCCTGGCACCGGTTGGAAAATGCCCTGCGTGCCTGGCGTGACCCGCAGGAATGAGCGCCAGCGCACCCACATCAGTACGGTCTTCCAAGCCGCTCCGGCTTTATGGCGTGGCAGCGCATCTGCCGCAGTCGGTGCGGCAGGGCAGCCTTCCGGCGCGGTATGAGCGTGGGTTTTTCCGGAATGCCCCCAGCCTTGTGTCTTCTCTGACGCAATGGGGCGGGGGAGACGTGCGGCCATCGGTCGTGCTGGCGGCGGACGATGTTGAGGTGCCGGGTCTTGTCTCGCCAGAGGGTGTGCCTCTGGCGGTGCAGCGTGTGCCAGCCTTGTGCGATCGCGCCTATGGCGCATGGCACGGGCAGGCCCTACGGGATATTGCTGCGGAAAAACTGGCTGCCCTTCTGCAAGATGCTGATTTCGCACCGCCGGGGGGTGAAAGTGCGCGCCAGTTTCAGGCCCGCATTGGCGCGTGGGCGGAGGGGGCTGATCTGCACGGCACGGCCCTGTTTCTGGCGCGCCCCGCCGTGGTGCGGGCCATGGCTGTGCATGTTCTGGGCGGTAACAGTGCCCTGACACAAAAGCTGGATTGCGCCCCCGCTACCCTCAGCCTGTTCACCCGGCAGGGCGGAGACTGGCGATTAAGAATGATGGGCGCACCGCTGGGTGGGGAAAACTGAGCCGGGGCACAGATGAGAAAGTCATCTTGCGTCCCAAGGATTTTTCAGGAAGCTGAGCCCTGAGCCCTGAGCCCTGAGCCCTGAGCCCTGAGCCCTGAGCCCTGAGCCCTGAGCCCTGAGCCGAATAAAAAATTATCGGCGGGACGGGGCGGTGCGATCCGCCAGAACGGGGGTGGCCAGTGCGCCAAACAGCAGGCCCATGGTGCCCCACAGCACAAGCTGCATGCCAATGGAGGCTTCCCGAAAGCGCCAGAGCACAACAGCAGGAAAGCCATCGGGCACTTCATTCACATCGGGCAGGCCAAACTGCACCAGTGCAATCAGCGCGATAAACAGCCCTGCTCCGCAGAGGGTGCCGGTCCATGCGCCGCGTGTCTGCGTGATTTTCTGGCCAATCAGCGTGGCAATAGCGGCCACGGAAATGGAAAGGCCGATCATGGCAAAGTAGGTGGCAGTGCGGAACGCCAGCGTGGCGTGCACCCCTACGGCGGGCGGATTGGGCGGGTATTTCAGGTCTGGCACCAGCACCACGGTCAGGAATCCGGCCCCGGCCAGCAGCAGTGCTAGCGCGCGAGGAGACCACAGATTCAGCCGCCCGTAGGCATAGGCAAATACCAGTGCAAACAGGCCGCCAAAGCCGGTGCCATACAGCACAACAGCCGTCAGCAGTCCGTAGCTGGCCTGCACTGTGCGGCTGACCAGTTCCGGCTCCGCAGCATGATGGGCGGCTTCCGCCGCGTGGCGGGAGGCTTCAAACGCAATGGCGAGGGCAACCTGTGGCTCGCCAAAAATGCGGGCGAACAGAAAGGCAAGCGCTGCGGCCGCGCAGCCAGCCAGCATGCCACGGCCCAGTAATCGTCCAGCAATCATGAATGGAAAAAATGCGGCTTAGTGGCAGGGAAAGCCGAGCAGATGCCGCCCATCATGCACAAATTCATGCACTTCCTGCCCGGAGATCAGGGAGATGGCGCCCTGTTCCGCCCCAACAAAATACAGCAGCACAACAGACAGAACCAGCCCGAACACGGCCCATGGCAGCAGGGCCTGAACCGGAATGGCAACCGGAGCCGGAAGGGCAATTGCGCGTGCACGGGTATGAGAAGTGGGGTGAGGCATAAGAATCAGGCTCCGCTGGTAAAAACGCGTTCCGCGGTGGAAAACAGACTGTTTCGGAGGTCTGACTTCCAGCCTGATCAGCTTGAGGCTGACCAAACGGGTTACAGTGGCGCGACCGTGCCGGAGTCTCACCGGCTTCCCCAAAACCAATGCCCTATGGTGAACGGCGCGGAGGGGAGTGTCAATTGTGGAATAGGATAGTCAGGGCAGCCAGAACCAGACAGTCTGCCACAGTGGCGGCCGCCCCCAGCACATCGCCCGTATAGCCTGCCAGATGCTTGCGGGCGGAACGCGCAACCAGCCAGCCAGAGAGCCCCGCCGCGCTGATGACAAGACCCAGCGCTGGTGCCAATCGCCAGAAAAGAGGCTGGTTTTCCGGCAGCACCGGTTGCTGTGAGGTGCCGTTTATCAGGCCTGTCATCAGCAGGGCAGCGAGCAGAAAAGCAAAGCTCTGGGCCACGGCAAAAGCACCACGGGGCAGCGGCGAGAGGGATCGCGCCAGCCCATCTGGCCGGGCAGGCGGGAGTAAACGCGGCAGCCAGAGCAGTGTGGCCCGGCTGAGCAAACCGGCAAGCGCCAGCCCGCCAACAAGGGCCGGGGCGGGTAAGGCCGCAATGGCTCCGGCACGCACCAACAGGCTCAGGCACAGGGCCAGAACGCCATAACTGCCAATGCGGCTGTCCCGCATGATCTCCAGTTTGCGTTCCCGTGCGTGCGTGCCGTAGCTGTCCGCCATGTCGGCCAGACCATCTTCATGAAACGCGCCGGTCAGGGCGCTTTGTGCCGCCAGCGCCAGCCCAGCGGCGGGCAGGGCGGCCACATGCATGGCTTCCAGCCCCCATGCCATGCTGCCGGTGAACGCGCCCACCGCACCACCCACCAGCGGCCAGCACCACAGGGAACGGGCCAGCGGCCATGGTCCGCTTTGGGCGCGCTGGCGGGCGCTGAGCAACCCGTTGATGGGCAGGCGTGTCAGCAGCCCGATGCCGCAGGCCAGATCCAGCCGGATACGGCTGAACAGGCTCTCGGCAAAGGGGCTGGTGCGGGTCATGCGCGTTCGGAGACCGCCGCCTGCGCGAACGTGGCCATACCCGTGTGGCAGGCCAGCGCCGCCCGCACAATGGGCACCGCCAGCGCCGCACCAGAGGCCTCGCCCAGTCGCAGATCCAGATCAAGTAGCGGGCGCAGCCTTACCGCCCGCGCCAGCCGGGCGTGCCCTGTCTCTGCCGAGCAATGGGAGAGCCATGTATGGGCCAAGCCGTGCTCGGCCAGCCGGGCCAGAGGTGCCACAGCAGCGGTGCAAACATACCCATCCAGCATGACCGGCACGTTTTTGTGGCGGGCTGCCAGCGTGGCCCCCAGCAGGGCTGCCAGTTCATACCCGCCCAGTGCGCGGGCGGTTTCAAGCGGATCACCCAGCAGGGCGGCGTTGTGGGTCAGCGCGGTTTCAATCACGCGGGCCTTGTGCCGCACGCCTGCATCATCCAGCCCCGTGCCCCGTCCGGCCCACAGCATGGCGTCTCCACCAAACAGGGCTGCGGCAAGGGCTGCGGCTGCGGTGGTGTTGCCAATGCCCATCTCGCCTAGGCACAGCAGATCACATTCCTCGGGCACAGCGTTGTAGCCGGTCTGCACGGCCTTCAGAAAATCCATCTCCGTCATGGCGGGGCCGGTGGTGAAATCTGCCGTGGGGGCCAGATCATGCACCGGCACAACACGCAGTTCCGCCTGTGCCTGCCGTGCAAGCTGGTTGATGGCCGCGCCACCTTGGCGGAAGTTGTGCACCATCTGCGTTGTCACTTCCGGCGGCCATGGCGAGACCCCTTGCGCCACCACGCCATGGTTGCCCGCAAACACCAGCACCAGAATATTTTCAAGCCGGGGCGTTCTGCGCTGCTGCCAGCCGCCCAGCCATGCGGTAAGGCCCTCAAGCTGGCCAAGGCTGCCGGCCGGTTTGGTCAGCGTTGCTTCCCGCGTGGAAATGGCCTGCTGGCAGGCGGTATCCGGCGTGGGCACGTGCTGGCAGGCGGCGTGCAGGTCCGTCATGCTGGAGAACAGGCCGTGTGGTGTGGAGAAAGGGGAGAGTGGTGGCATGGCCTCACTGTGTGCTGTTATACGCGCCCATGCAAACGGAAGCAGAAAGCGGATAGCGCATGAACACGTTCAGGCTCAAGACGGACCCCGGCATGCCAGAGGCCAGCCAGACGACGTGCCCGGATGGGTCTTCCGCCTCTCCCGCGCCTGATCAGGCAGAGCAGCAGATGTTTGAAGCGGGCGGTATGGGGGCTGCTACGCTGGTTCTTGGCGGCGCACGTTCCGGCAAAAGCCGCCATGCGGAGGCACTTGTGACCGCCCTGCCTGCGCCATGGGTGTATCTGGCTACAGGCCGCGCGTTTGATGCCGAGATGCAGGCCCGCATTGACCACCACCGGACCAGCCGGGCAGAGGGCTGGATAACGGTGGAAGAGCCGGTGGATGTGGCCCATGTGCTGCGTGCCCATGCAGAACAGCCGTTATTGCTGGATTGTCTTACCCTGTGGCTGACCAACCTGCTGCTGGAAGAGCACGATATTCCGGCAGCCACCCAAAACCTGCTGGTTGCTCTGGCCGAGCGTCAGGCCCCGACCGTTCTGGTGGGGAATGAGGTAGGATTGGGTATCGTGCCGGAAAACAAACTGGCCCGTCGCTTTCGGGATGAAGCCGGATTTCTGCATCAGACACTCGCTGCACAGGTGGGGCGCGTTCTGTTTGTTGCCGCCGGGCTGCCGCTGGTGTTGAAGGAGCCGCCCCCGCGTTAGAGGCTCCGGCGGGCGCCTTGATTTCACTTTTGCCGGTGGCTGCTTCTATCTTTGAGCGGCAATGGTGTTGGCTGACAGAGCGGCAGAAAACGCAAGTGCTGGTTCCGTGGGGATCACGAACGCCCCGGTGCTTTGTATGTCTGCAGAAAGTGCGGCTGCGTTATGCGTGGGGAGTACGGGCCGGGCTGTGGCAGAATAGGCATGAACAGGTTTGATATAAGCCTGAAGTTGGTAATCATCCTTATATAAAGAAATGATTTTGTCTTTCTGGCTCTGGGGTATCTGGGTAGTAAAGCGCTGCGTGGTATTGAACCTGCGCACATTTCCCTGCCGCAGCCCCGGCACCAACGCATGCAGATGATTGATGTCTTTCATGTCAAACAGCATCTGAATGGCAAAATTGCCTTGTCTGTCAGTCAGGTACCAAGTCTGAGGGCGTAGAACATGATCAAGTTTGTAGATGGAGGAGGCTCCAGCCACAAATTCAATCATCCGGTCCAGGGTAGTTAAGTCTGCGTAGTGTTTTACAAAATCCGGATGCAGCCTGATCTCGCTGCCGCCACCATTGCGGATAAAATCATAGGCGGAGAGGAAACGCTCAACCGGGTCTCTCCACAAGGCAAAACTGGGCAGGGTGTAAACAAGATCCGGTGCGTGGCGAAGGTAATACCGGATACTTTCATGCCGCATGCGGCAACCGTACAGGTCCTGTGTAATGGCGCTGCCCGCGTTTTTGGGCACGTGGATGAACAGAACCCCTGTGTCACGGATAATGCGTAGCCGTTCTTCCCGTTTTTTGCCCAGCGGCAGGGAGAGGTTCCAGTCCACATAGCGTTCCTGAAGATCGCCATGCAGCGTGACGCCGCAAAGCCGCTCGATTGTCTTTTTACGCAATGCCTGCGCCTGCGTCGTGATACGGGAAAAAGTAGAAGGCATGCAGTAAAAGCCTTAGGTAAAAGGCAGAAGGAGTAAATATTAATCTGTAGAAAATTTGCGTAACAGACTAATATTAATTGGATAAGGCGTGTCTCTCGGCCGGAGTGTAGTGCGGAGAACGCAGCGGTGGGAACAGGAAAAAGAAACGATTCTGGTTTTATTTCAGAGTTGATAAAAATAGCTGCCCTTTATGGCGGTAATATTTTGAAAATTTAATCTATCACCAGATTACCTCACGCTCTCACGCTCTCACGCTCTCACGCTCTGATGGTCTGTGTGTGGCAAAGGCGTGCGGGCTTTCTCTATGCAAAAGGGTCACATAGGAGCGGAGGGACAGCCGGCGTTGGTCGCAAGCGCGAAGGGCGTCGGAAAATCCAGCCTGTCGGTAGCGTGCGCTTCGTCGTCTAGCGGATAGTGCAAAAGGACGCCCGGTGAGCTTGCTTGCCGCCATGGGAGGCTCGGCGCCAACGGGATGGCGTAGAACGGCATCAACCCGGAATGGTCCGCACTCTCCCGAGGTCGTTGCGTTGTGCGACGGCACATTATGCTCTCTGCTTCCTCGCGGTCGCCTTGCTCTCCAGACATCATCATTCTCAATGATCCCGAAGTCAGCATTCCCTTACTTGGAGCCCCCGCGCGATTGCCAGTTCGGCTTCCCGTTCCACCCGGAGCGTTTCCATTTTTCACAGCAAGCGTTTGATCGATGCTTTTTGGGCCGAGGTGAGCCTGTGTGAAATCCGTCTCACCCAACAACCGGAAGAGACACATATCCGGGGAGAGATGTGGTCCTTTTGGGTTTGCCCTAAACATCAAAGGGCGGGGTGCGTAGTATTTTCTTTCCGGTTTTTCATGCGCTCGGAAAGAGAGTTGGGCTCTTACATACAAGGGGCTGCGTCTAAGGCGTAAGCATTGCGTAGCCAAGCCATTTCAGGGAAAGCGGGTTTATGCCAAGTGTTTCCTTAAGCAATGAGGGTGCAATGGCCAACCCGTTCTGGCTATTGGTAAAATACACCATGGCATCATGATGTTGGAGGTCCATGGCGACAAACGCCTTGTAAAAAATGTTGTCTCCCCAATGCCAGAGATAGGAGTGACCGCCTATACGCTCTATCCCCCAACCCAGCCCCCAGAATAGCGTGGGGGAGGGCGGTGCTGGCGGTTGGTCCGTGCAGTAGGTGCAGAGCATGGTGAGCGTGCTTTGGGGGCTTTCCATCATCTGCAAAGTGGCTGGCTTCAATCCTTTTCCATCAAGAACGGCCTTTAGAAAAAGTGCGTAGTCCTCGGCCGTTGTCTGGAGGCTATAGGCCGCATTGCCTGCGCTTTCAAAAGGATCATGCGGCGCGCCAGTGTCATCATATCCTTTGGCCGTTTCAGGAACGGTGTGGGAGACAAACGTGGAATGGACCATGCGCAACGGTCCGAAGACACGCTCCTGAGCACTATCCGCTAATGGTTTTTTCTCAATATATTCGATAACTTTCTGAAGATACACATATCCTTCGCCAGAGTAGCTGAACCGCTCGCCGGGCTGGAAATGGATTTTCAGTTGCTCACCATGGGGTCGCCAGTCAGGAAAGCCAGTCCTGTGGCTGAGCACAATACGCGCCGTGATGGATTTCAGCCTTGGGTCATCCGTAATTTCGTTCGGCCAGTACTGAAACAGGGGCGTATCAAGATCAATTTTTCCTTCATCACTCAGTTGCAGAACAATATAGGCAAAAACGGGCTTGCTGAGAGAAGCCGCGCTAAAAAGCGTCTGAGCCGTTACGGGCGTGTTTTTCTCTTTGTCCGCAACGCCAAATTCATGCGTCCATTGAATTGCGTTATTGTGAATGACAGCAATGGAAAGCCCCGGTATGCCCGCTTTTTTCATCAAAAGCGGACTATCCTGCATCAATGTGGCGGGCATATTTGGCTCAGCCAGACACATTGCGGGAAGAGCAAAAAGAAACACCGCCGCGCTAATGCCCGATGCAACCTGTTTCAGGGAAATGCAATGGCCTGTCTTTTTGATTATGCCCATGCTTGTACCACCGTCCGCCCTTTTTCTTTCATCCTTGCGGGGCAGTTTCAGCCATTTCCATCTCGTTTTGAAAGTAAAAAGAAAGGGGGCAGGGTACGGGCCCTCGCATCGCTGTGCCAACAAGCCGGGGCCACGTTTACTTCTGCATGGTCTGCGCAGGAACTTTGGAAAAATCCACGTCAGAAATCCATCCCGGCCTGAAGGAAAACATAACGACCGATGACATTCTGGGCATATAGCGCCAGATCGGTCCAGCATCCTGACTGTAAGTGAAGGGTGGCCTGCGCTACAAAAAAGGCCACGGAGCAAAGATGCTTTCCGTGGCCTTGGTGGCGGAACAGGTGTTCAGGTTTCAGATACGGTCCACAGCCTTGCGGCCGATGGCGGGATCATCGGTAAAGAACCCGTCCAGCCCCATATCCAGATAGCGGCGTATTTCGGCTATGGAGCCATCGACGTTGCGGGCGGCGTCTCCCTCGTTATTCCGAAGCTGGCGCGGCAGGAACTTGTTTTCTGGGCGGCAGGTATAAGCATGCACCAGCAGGCCTGCCGCGTGGGCATCATCCACCAGAGTGGTTGGTTCCTGCCATGCCCCTTGTGCGTCACGCGGGATAAGGTCTGTCAGGGAGGGGCCGATGACATCAGCGTAGGTGCGGATATCTTTCAGCCCTTCCGGTTTCATCAGATCAACAAAGGTCGTTTTCTGTCCTTTGGCAGCAAGATCAGGCGGGGTCTGGTTGCGTTCGCCCATCAGGAACATCAGCCGTGTCTGCGGGTTGATGGCTTTTACGGCGTCTTTCAGGCGGCGCAGGTTTGTTGTTTCAAAAGACTGCACTTCAAGCGGCGCGAATTGGGTGTAACGGTGTGCGGCAAGAATGCGCAGGAAAGTGGCTTCCGGGTCAAACCCCAGCGCATGGAAATGCGTGGAATTCTTTACTTCGGGTATCAGGCCAATGACGCGGCCCCGTGCTGCGGATTCCGCCGCCACGAAGTCGATCATTTCCTCAAAGGTGGGAATATCAAACTGGCCATTATAGCGGGTGTTGTGCACGCGCAGGGTGGCAAGCCGTTCACGCGCGCGCAGCGTTTTGAGTTCCGCCAGCGTGAAATCCGTGGTGAACCAGCCCGTCTGCTGCCGGCCATCAATGCTCAGGGTACGGCGGCGGTTGGCAAAATCCGGCCTGTCTGCAACATCCGTGGTTTCGGCAATATTGCTTTCGTGGCGGCAGACCAGAATACCATCCTTGGTTGGCACAAGGTCTGGTTCTACAAAATCAGCGCCATCTGCAATGGCTTTTGCATAGGATGCCAGCGTGTGTTCCGGGCGCTGGGCAGAGCAGCCACGGTGTGCGAACACAAGCGGCTTTGGCACCAGGGACGGAGCCGCCCAGCTACGGGTAGCGCCCAGAATGCTGGCCGCGCATGTGGCGGCCAGAACAGAGCGGCGGGAGTAATCAGCCATCAGGAGTCCCTTAGAACGTTGCGCTGAGTGTAAGGAAATACATGCGCGGCGCAATGGGGAAAGCCGTGTACTGGCCGGAGGCGTTGGTGGTGTTCAGGGTGGACCAGCCTTTCTCGTTCGTCAGGTTGGTGATGTTGCCCTGCACCCGCAGGGAGCGGATGTGCGGAATACCCTTGATGTCATACCCAGCGTTCAGGCTGAACAGGGCATAGGGGCTGGCGTGCAGATCATTGGTGAAGGTGGTGTAGCGTTTGCCAACCACATCGCCAATGAACTGTGCATCAAAATTACCCCAACGGGTGGAGGCTACGAATTTTTCTGTCCAGTTGGGCACGCCCGCCACGTTTCTGCCTGCGGTATGCACCACCGCCGTGCCGTTCATGTAGTTATCGTTATAAACGGATTTGTTGTAGGACAGAGCGTTATAAAATGAAAAATGCGGCCCGAACTGTGCGGTGAAGGAGAAATCCATCCCATCGGTAGAGACGGAGCCCACGTTGGTCAGTGTGGTGGCGCTGCCCACAATGGAGGAAAGCGTCTGGGTGGATGCCACGGCCAGCAGACGGTTTGAGAAGTGGACGTGGTAATATTCAAGCTGGCCGCTGATGTTGGTCAGCGGGCCCGCATTCAGGTGGCGGTTGGTTCGGAAACCTGTTTCATATGTCCAGGAGGTTTCAGGCTTGCCGTGCTTCTTGAATTCTTCAAACGCGGCCTGGCTGGTGACACCCCACGGGGTGGCGTTGCCATACCCTGCGGCTTCAAAAGACCGCATGTTTTCCTGAATGTTGGCAAACCACTGCTCATGCGGGGTGATGTTCCACAACGCACCAAAGGCGGGCAGGAATGGCTTGACGGAGGCAATGGTGCCACCCGGAACGGTGATGGCCGTTGAGGGAGACAGAGAACCCGGAAGCCCCGCCACCGGCAGCGTGCCGTTGGTGTAAACCAGTTCAGACTTGAAACCGGCATTCAGCGTGAAGTTCTTTGAAATCTTCCACGTATCCTGCAGATGCGTGGTCCAGGTGTTGGTGTAGAAATAGTTGGTGTACTGGTTGATTAAGGCGTTCTGCTGGCGATCATACGGGGTGGTGGGGTTGTTCACGTCAAACGGATACCACCGCCGCGCCTGCGTGTTGTTGTTGCGTTCATACCAGCCGCCCAACTCGATGGTGTGCTTGCCAACGCGGTAGTGCAGCGTGCTGGTGATCCCGCCGCGGTTATCCCAGTATTCCGTGGTGCGGGTGGCCATGCCGGAGCCGCCAAACACATCTGAAAGCTGAGAGGAAGACTGGTTGGGGAAGTAGGCCGAGAACAGCGTGGGCAGCCCGGCTGCCGTAATGGGGCCTGCCACAACACCTTCACCCAGATCATGATGATAATAGATGTTGGTGTCCCATTTCAGGTTGTCACTGAAATCATGGTGCCAGTTGGCATACATCAGGTAATCCTGACGCTGCGCGGCGGAGTAATAGTTACGGTAGTTCAGGCCGGAAGACGTATAGGCCGAAGAATTCTGATAATATTTGATGGCTTCATTCAGGTTGGGATACATGAAGGGCCGCACATACAGCGATCCTCCGTTGGGCATGACAATGCCGTCTTCGTTCGGTTCAACCTTGTCAGACCAGTCGAAAAACACACTGATTTTGTTTTTCTCGTCCTGATGCACAAATTTGGCGTTAACCTGATTGCCGCCCTGGTGGCCTGCAAAATCCCACGCGCGGGCATCCTGCCGCGCCCAGGAAACGTAAGCGGAGTTGCCGTTACCAAAATCACCCGTGTCGATACGGGCAAAGGTGCGGAAGGTGGACCAGCTACCAAAAGTCTGGCTCAGCTGGCCGCCCAGTTCATGCCGCGGGTCTTGCGATGTGAATTCAAGCGTGCCGCCAAGGTTACTGGTGGAGGCCGTGCCCAAAGCGCCCGCACCGGTGGAGACGGATGCAGAGCCTACGTTTTCACTGATAACGGCGCGCTGGGGGGAAAGGCCGTTATAGTTCCCGTAATCCTGATCACCCAGCGGAATGCCATCAAGCGTATAACCAAGCTGGTTTTTGGCAAAACCGTGAATGAAGAGAGAGGAATTCTGCTCGTTATTGCCCCATGGGTCTGCGTTGTTGAAGACCACGCCGGGGAGAATCTGAAGGGATTTGATCGGGTTGATGCCAGGCAGGGTGCGCTGCATCTGGATGTGGCCCACCGTCTGCTCGGACCGGCTGTGGCGGCCGGTGGCAATAATCTGTTCTTCCGCACTGGCGTGGGCCGCCTTGCGTGCGCCACCAGTCTTGCGCGGGGTAACGGCTGCGGGTGCCGCGGTCACAGGGGTGGTGGCAGGGGCTGCCGGGGTAGCCGTCGGGACCGCCTGCGCCGCATGGCGAGACGTATGATGCGTTTTGGAGGGGGTGGCCGCATGGGCCACGGAGAACGCCAGTGGCGAACAGAACAACCACAGAGCTGTGCGACGGGGGGAAGACAGAAAGTGCATGAAAATGCTGTGCCCTGGATGGTTAGAAGCCACTGCTTCATAAAAATGAAACCCGCTGAATAAGAGTGACACTTTTATGAAAAAGGCAGTTTTGCGCGGGTGTGCGGCGTTCGTGTCACAGTCACGTCATGAAAAAAGTGGAAAAGTCATTCCGGGGTTGACAGTCGGAACGGGAAGATTGGTTGCGCGTTGTGACTCCATCCGGGCCACGTGATGTTGCCGGAGGGGCAGGCACGTCCGGCTTATGGAAACCCCGGACGGTTTCCCGTGCTGCGCCGTGGCGTACCTGCAGACGGGTGCCCGCTTGCATCTGCGGGCTGATGGTGCTCTCTGCTAGTGCCAAAAGGCGGCGTCATGGTGGCTCGCTTGTCCAGATTATGAGAGATGCGCATGTCAGATGAATTCTTGAACGTACAGCTTCTGATATCCGGCAAATGGCGGGACGCCGAGGGCGGCCGTACCCTGCCGGTGCAGGACCCCGCCACCGGGGAGGAGATCGGCAAGGTGGCGCATGCCTCCAAGGCGGATCTGGCGCAGGCGGCTGATGGCGCGGCCAAGGGGTTTGACGCCTGGCGCGCCCTTACGGCGTGGGATCGGTTTGTGATCATGCGCAAGGCGGCCGATCTGCTGCGGGAACGCGCCCAGAGCATTGGCCGGATCATGAGCCGGGAACAGGGCAAGCCGCTTGAGCAGGCCATTCTTGAGATCAAGGGCGCTGCTGGCGTTATTGAATATTTTGGTGAGGAAGGCCGCCGCCTGAATGATGTGCTCATTCCGCCGCGTGTGCGCCATGTAGAACAGCGCGTGCTGCACCGGCCTGTTGGCGTGGTGGCGGCGTTTACACCGTGGAACTTCCCCATCAACCAGATTGCCCGCAAATTGGGCGCGGCGCTGGGCGCGGGCTGTGCCGTGATTGTAAAGGCACCGGAAGATACCCCGGCATCCCCCGCTGAACTGCTGCGGGCGTTTCTGGATGCGGGCGTGCCGGAAGGGGCCGTCTCTTTAGTGTATGGCGACCCGGCTGAAATCTCGGAATATCTGATTGCGCATCCGGTGGTGCGGAAAATCTCCTTTACCGGCTCAACACCGGTGGGCAAGCATCTGGCTTCTCTGGCTGGTGCGCAGATGAAGCCCGTCACCATGGAACTGGGTGGCCACGCGCCGGTTATTGTCTGCGCGGATGCGGATCTGGATGTTGCGGCCGAGCGGCTTTCTGCGGCCAAATTCCGCAATGCCGGGCAGGTGTGTATTGCCCCCACGCGCTTCCTGCTTGAAAAAAGCATTGCCCCGGCGTTTGTGGAAAAGTTCCAGGCCCGCATGAACAGCCTGAAAATTGGCCGTGGCGTGGATGATGGCGTGACCATGGGCCCGCTGGTCAACCCGCGCCGGGTGAAAGCCCTGGAAGGGTTGGTAGAAGATGCCCGCGCCAAAGGCGGCAAGATCTGGCAGGCTGAAACGCCCCTGCCCAACGAGGGCTGCTTCTTCCCCCCCACGCTGGTGCTGGACCCCAACCTGTCCATGCGCGTGATGCAGGAAGAACCGTTTGGCCCGCTGGCCATTGTGTCTGAATTCACGGATCTGGCAGATGCGGTAAAGGAAGCCAACCGCCTGCCTTACGGTCTGGCAGCCTATGCCTATACCCGTAACGAGCGTACGCAGCGCCTGCTGGGCGAGGCCGTGGAAGCCGGTATGGTGGCTATCAATCACCATGGCATTGGTGTGCCGGAAGTGCCGTTTGGCGGCATGAAGGATTCCGGTTACGGCACGGAAGGGGGGCCGGAAGCCCTGCGTGCCCACACCATTCTGAAGCTTGTGTCCAGCCAGCACGTCAAGGCGGATTTCTGATCCACGCTGCATGCAGTGCAATAAGGAAGGGGCGGTCTTCGGGCCGCCTTTTTTTGTGTCCCCGTACCCACCCTCACTGAAAAAGCAGAAACCTGTTCATGGTTGTAAAGTGTGAGCAGTGCTCTGTTCTGGTGTGCTCGGTGCAAGGCATGCGGTGTGTTCGGATTTGAACCGCAGGCGGCCCCTCGCCATCCCAGGAGTCTCGGTCTAACCCTTCCGAGGGGGTTGAACACGCTTTTCTGTTTCTCAGTTACCGACGGCGCGTATTATAGCGTCATAAGGTCCACCGTCCAGTTGGCGGACTGGATTTTCACATCAAGATCCCGCAGGTCACGCGAGAGTTTGTCTGCCTTCTTCTGCAGGGCCGCCACGTTCATGGTCGGCACAAACCGGATTTCAGAACGTGTCTGGGCCGCGCGGGTGACGGTTGCGGCACTGGCAATGTCCTGCACCACGCTCACCAGCGCGCGCAGGCGGTCACGCTCGGCCAGTGCGTCTGTCATGGTGCCGCTTTCAAACGGGGTATGGGCGTTTGTGTGGTTGATGGCGCAGATCAGGGTGCGCAGTTCCAGCGCGCTTTCTTCATACTGGGTCAGAAGGGCGTTGGGGTCTTCTGCCGGGTGTTCGCCCTCCTGCACCAACGTATTCCGTTTGATGCGTGCATGAAGCTGCCCCTGCCGCTTCTGAAGATCTCCACGCAGAACAAGGGCTTCAGCAAGCTTCATCAGGGTATCCTTTCCGTTTTGTAAGCCACGCTATGCTGGCATGAGGTACCTTTGCAAGCATCCCGGCTTTTCACGTTGGGGCGGGTTCTGGCGGAACAGAACAGGTGTATGGCAGCCAACTTCCCAGTTGTGGGGCCGTGGGTAAAGCAGCCCTATGGGATACGGGGGATGGTTTCACGTGAATCATATAGGCTGATCCCGCCGCGTTGCGTGCTGTGGCTGAGGTCGTTTTCGGGTGTGGCTCAGACCGACATCTGCTGTCCCTCTTTTTGGAGCGTGGAGGTTCATGGTCTGGCTCCCAGCACAGAGCAAATAGCGGGGAGAGGGCCGTCAGAAACAGTGCTTATGTATGTTATAAAGCAAAGGCAGAAACCGAGCCCTTGCCGCCGCTTCAATGGGGGCGGTAGGTCCGGGCTCTGCCAAGCGGGTGTGGAGTGTGCGGCGCGGTTTGGTGGGTCTTCCCAAGCGGAAGTGAGGGCTTGGGCTGGGGGCAGAGACACGTCTGTCCTCTGAATGGCGGAATAGCCTTGGCAGAACGCTGGCAACGCATGATAATCCGCCCGACGAACGCTGATGAGGCACGGGCTATTTTTCTCTCGCTGGACATTTTTGCCACCATACGGGTTGGATTGTAGCATCATGAAACGCACGGCTGATCTTCCGCGCCACCCACCGCCTGTTGTGGGCTTTTCGGATTGCTATGTTGGCGGCTTTGTGGATGGCTTCCACACGCATGACCGCGGGCAACTCTCGGTGTTTCAAGCGGGGACGGTTACGGTCAATACGCAAAACGGCAGTTTCGTGCTCGGCCCCGGTCAGGGGATGTGGATTCCCGCCAACACGTTGCATGAAGCCACCTGCCGGACCGATCTGGTGTTTCAGGTCATTTATGTTGATCCGTCTCTTATCGGGGCAGATCTTGCGTGCAAGATGTTTGATGTCTCCTCCCTGATGCGTGGGCTTGTGGATGAGATCATTGCCATGCGGTTTGATTTCACCATGGATGAGCGCATGTCCGCCATCGCCCGGCTTCTGGTTGATGAAATAGGCCGCGCACCCCGCATTGCCGAGCGGGTGCTTTTTCCGATGGACCACCGCCTGCGCCGGGTGTGCGAGGCTATTATCGCCCAGCCAGGGGACTGCCACGATATTGACCACTGGGCGCGGGAGGCAGGCATGGCGCGGCGTACGTTCACCCGCCTTTTTCAGGTGGAGATGGGCATGGGGTTTGCCGCATGGCGGCGCAGGGTGCGTGTGATAGAAGCCGCATCCCGCATTGCGGCTGGTCAGTCGATCGCGGAAGTTGCGTTTGATCTTGGCTATGAGAATGCCGGCAGCTTCAGCACCATGTTCCACCGTACCTTTGGCGTTGCGCCCAGCACGCTACGCTTCGGCTCAGCACCGCTATCGCGCCCCTGAAACAGAGGGCGCGTTGACCCGCAGCCCGGTGGCGGGGCTGTTTCTGCTGAGTCTCCAACCACCATCCCAAACCTGATCTTTACGCTCATACCCCGTGCCGGGTTCCCGTCTCGGGCAGGCCCGATATCGGCGATCAGGCAGAATGTGCTCGCATTCGGGCCAAGGACGGGTTCGTTGCTTGATGCCCCTTCCAAACGCCGTTATGTGCGCAACTAAGTATCATTCTTAAAAACAGATATCCATCACCTCCCCGCCTGCGGGAGCAGTTGGTCATGAAACGAGTTGGGTATGCAGCGCAGCAGGATCATCTATACGCTTCTTTTTTTCTTCGCCCTGAATGATACGGCTCTGGCGGCTGATCAGGAGAAAAAAAGCAACGAGGTTCAGGAAACCGGAACCGCTCCATCAGGAAAACACGCGACCGGAAAGGCAAAAAAGCGCGGCACAGAGTCAGAACAGGTTGAAGTGCGGGGCCGTAAAAGCTCAACCATTGCCTCTGCCGCCACAAAAACAAATACGCCCCTCGTCGAGACAGCGCAGTCTGTCAGCGTCATCACGCGGGACGAGATGGATACGCGTGGCGTGCTGACCCTCAATCAGGCCGTGCGCTACACCGCAGGCATCACTGCTGATACACGTGGTGGGGAAGGGACACGCTATGATCTTTTTGATCTGCGCGGTTTTACCGTACCAACCTTTCTTGATGGGCTGAAGTTTCAGGATAGCCCGACGGGTTTTGCTGTTGCCCAGACCGATACCTTCCGCCTTGAGCGTGTTGAACTTCTCAAAGGGCCTGCATCCGCCCTGTACGGGCAATCCAGCCCCGGCGGCCTGACCGCGCTATCAAGTAAATTGCCGACAGATCAACGGTTTTATGGAAGCGTCAACACAACAGGCGGCATGTTCGACCTCTACCGTGTTGATGCCGATGTTGGCGGCTTTGCAACAAATGATGGTCAGGTGCGCTACCGGCTTTATGGCACCGTGAATGGGCAGCACACACAACTGAGCAAGACGGGAAGCAGACGGTTCAGCATCAGTCCCTCCTTTACATTCGGGGGAGACGGACCAACCACCCTGACGCTGTTGGGGAACTATCAGTACGATCCGGAAAGTGGTTCCTATGGCGGCCTGCCGCTGGTGGGGTCTCTCAAGCGGGCATCCTATGGTTTCCTGCCGCGCAATTTTTATGATGGTGATGTGCCTTCAGAAAAATTCAACCGCAGGCAGGGGGCCATTACCTATATCTTCAACCATCGCTTCAATGATGACTGGAGTTTCAGCACGCGGGGCCGGTATGATGATATCCGGACCATATACCGTAGTGTTTATAATAATGGTTATTATGACAGTGATGACGGCACCAGTGGCCAGATGCTGTCCCGCTCCGCTTACGGCACGCAGGAGCATACCTATAACCTGGCGTTTGACAGCCAGTTCAAGGGGCATGTGCGCACCGGCCCGCTGAGTCATACGTTGATGTTCGGGTTTGACTACATGCAGCAGAAGGCAAGGGATGCGGAAGCCTACGCCGATGCGCCTGATCTGGACGTGCTGCACCCCGATTATCACATGATCATTCCCAATCTGGATCCTTACCTGAAATACGTGACCAATTCCCACCAGATTGGTGCTTATGGGCAGGACGAGCTTCGCTGGAAACGCTTTATTGTAACAGGCAGTATCCGTAACGACTGGTACCGTTCGCGTCAGATCGAGTCTATTAACCAAACTGATACCCGGCAGAATGCCAGCCAGATTACATGGCGCGCCTCGGGCCTCTATCACTTTGATTTCGGCCTTGCGCCCTATATCAGTTACTCCACGTCCTTCCAGCCGCAATCGGGCAGTGTCTCCAATAATGGCGGCACAACAGAGCATCAGGCCAGTCCATCCATTGGCAAACAGCTTGAAGGGGGGGTGAAATATCAGATTCCCGGAACATCTGTTTTGCTGACAGCCGCCGGTTTTCATATCGAACAGAGTAATGTGCTGGTTTCCGTTCCCAACACGGGTTACAGCGTGCAAAGCGGGCTGGTTCATTCGGACGGGTTTGAGTTTGAAGCCCACGCGGAACCCTTCCGTAACCTGATGCTGACGGCTGCCGTCAGCGTCCAGAAGGTGAAGGATGACTCAACCGGAAAACCCTTGATCCAGTCGGGCAAGGGAAATGCCTCCCTGTTTGCGTTCTACACCATGCCGTCTGGGTCTCTGAAAGGTCTGGGCTTTGGTGGTGGCATGCGCTACTCGGCAAAGGCCTATGGTGGGGAAGCCACTTACGGAAGCGTGTGGCTGCCGCAATATGCTCTGTTTGATGCCTCCGTCAGCTATGATCTTTCAAACCTCTCCCACTCACTTCGGGGGTGGAAGGCGTCAGCAAGTGTGCGTAACCTCTTTGACCGGCATTATATCGCCAACTGCTTTGCCTATGGGTCTGATGGACAATACTGCTATTACGGAGAACGCCGCAACGCACAGGCCAGCATAGGGTACAGTTGGTAAGTCTTTTCTGAAAACAGCCATTTTCAAAACAATCTGCTAACGGGCAGCGCGCGGTCTTTATGAAGGCCGCGCGCTTTTGCCGTTGGATGGCATGATTTTCTGGCCATCATGCGTTGATCGTATCGAACCATCATCGAGAGAAAGCATTAAAAGACCATACAGATGATGTGAGGACGCGATGACAGCTACCAGACGCACTCTGCTCGCCCTGTCTGCTCTGGGCGGTGCCGCGGCCCTGATGCCCCGGTCGGGGCAGGCGCAGGGCACCCAGAATCCGGGTGATGTCACTCCCACCATGGGGCGCGTGACGCGCAACGCGCTGCCGCTCAATGTAGCGCAAACAGGCCAGCGCTTTCGCCCTCCAACACGTCTGGGCCTTGGTGGGGTGCCGATTGGCAATGGCTTTGCGGCGTGCTCGGATGAGGAGGCTCAGGCCGCACTGGCAGCGGCGTGGGAGGCTGGCGTTCGCTATTTTGATACGTCACCCTGGTATGGTCTGGGGCTGAGCGAGCGGCGTTTCGGTCATTTTCTGCATACGCGGCCACGGGATGAATTTGTGCTTTCCACCAAGGTGGGGCGCCTGCTGACAGCCGCTCCTCAACCACCTGCCGGCACCATGTGGCATGATCCATCCCCCTTTGCCTATCGCTATGATTACAGTGCGGACGGTGTACGGCGTTCGGTGGAAGATAGCTTGCAGCGGCTAGGTCTTTCCCGGATTGATATTGTCTATATTCATGACCTCTCGCCTGAGAACAAGGACATGGGTGACCGATGGACAACCTATTTCGATCAGGCCGCCAAAGGCGCCATTCCCGCATTGACCAAAATGCGGGAGGAAGGACTGATCAAGGCGTGGGGGCTGGGGGTAAATACGCCGCAGGCTGTTCTGCGGACCATTGAGATTGGTGACCCGGACATTGTTCTGCTGGCAACGCAGTATTCACTCTTCCGGCATGATGAGGCACTGGCGCACACATTGCCCGCCCTTGCGCCGCGCGGCATTTCGGTTGTGGTGGGGGCACCCCTGAACGCAGGCTATGCGGCGGGGCGTGATCGGTATGACTATCAAGCGACCATCCCGGCCGGAATGGCACGCAAGCGGTCAGCAATGCAGGCTATCGCCAAACAGCATGGGGTTGATCTGCGTACGGTGGCGCTTCAGTTCGCGGCAGCACATCCCGGTGTGGCCGCCGTTATTCCGGGGGCTCGCAATGCGGCACAGATGCAGGCCAACGCGCGCTCCATGGAGGTCTCAATTCCACCCGCGTTGTGGGATGACCTCAAACAGAAAAAGCTGATTGCACAGGCCGCACCGGTGCCAGCATCCTCCTAATATCAGGTGGAGGTGGAACCGGGGCGGTGTGGTGCTGCCGTAAAGGCGGTTTCACTCTCTGCCTGCGGGCTCTTTCTCCGCGCAGGCAGGGAAGGTGTGGCTTCAGAACGTGGCGGAAAGACTCACGTTGAAGGAGCGACCCATGCCCGGCAGGGCGCGGGTGGTGCCGATATAGCGTGTATCGCCCAGAGAGAGACCACCCAGCGGCAGGTAGTAGGGCTGGTTGAGCACGTTATCAATTCCGGCATCCAGCGTCAGCATCTTCCAGGTGTAGCTGCCGCCAAGGTTCAGCAGGGCATAGCCTGCGGTGCGGGGTTCGCCGCGCAGCCAGTCCACCGTGTCCTTGGGTTTGACAAAGTTCATCTCCACCCGGCCGGTCCAGTGACCAACCGTTTCATGCACTGCCACCGTGCCGTTAAGCGGCATCATGTGGTACAGGCCGGAATGTGTGACTTCATCCTGGCCGCGCACCCAGTTGAGTACGCCGGTGACTTCACCCTTGCCGTATTGTGCCGTGTCCCACAGCGTGTAATGGCCGGAGGCGTTAATGCCGTAGGTCTGGGCATTGTGGTTGGCAAATTGCAGCAGATGGTGCCCGTTGGTGAAGGTGCGAAGTTGCACCACATTGATGTAATTGTGCACGTAACTGTAATAGGGCTGCACCGTCAGGCCCCAGCGGTTGGCGGCAGTGGGGTCATGCCAGTCCAGCGTCACGCTGGCCGTGTTGGCGATTTCTGACTTCAGATCCATGTTGCCCACATAGCCGTTGCCATCGCCAAACCAGCCGATCATGCTGGAAGACATGGTGCCACGGCCCCACGCATAGCGTTCATACAGGTTGGGCGCGCGGGATTTACGGGCGTAGCCGCCTTCCAGCGTAAAGCTGTCTGTTACTTTCCAGCGGGCCATGGCGGTGACATCAAAGTTCACATCCGTCCGCCCCCGGTTGCGGGCGTTGAAGGCGCGGGCAGCCATGGCGTCCGTCATGTTCATCATGCCGGTCCAGGAATAGGGGGCCACGTCTCCCGTGTTCATCATGATCAGATCATTGCGGAACCCCAGCAGGGTGGAAACGCGCGGCGTCCAGTGGGCTTCCCACTCGGCATAGTGGCCCAGCCGGTCGCGGTGGCCGTTATTGATGTTGTGGTAGGTGTCCGGCCCCATCATCATGCTGCCTTGCAGCGGTGGCCACCAGTCATTCAGCCCCACATGGTCGAACCCGCTGCCCAGTTTGAGCGTGTGGAAACGCCCCAGCGGTATGGTGGCCTTGAGCGAATAACCCGCCAGACGGGAGTCATTGTTCATGGGCATGCCGGTGGTGGCGGAATGGCCGCCCTTGTCCGCCAGCATGTCCATGGCGTGGGTAATGCGCTGCCAGTAGCCACGGGCTTCAAACGTGCCCCAGTCAAATGATCCGGTATATTTGCCGTTTACAAAGGTGGAGCGGTTGTTGGTCATGTCCATATACTGGTTGGCAAAGCCCTCACGCGGGGTATCCTGCTGCCCCACGGTAATGGCCACCAGATGGTTGTCCTTGTGCAGGCCCACCGTTACGGCGTGATTATAGGTCAGGTAATTGGTGGAGTGCACGGTGCCCATGCCCGCGCCCCCCCGATAATTGCCGGACTGATCATAAGAACCCGTATAGCGGATGCTGAGCAGATGATTGGCAACCGTGACGGAACCTGAAGCCCCGTAGGCCCCGCCATTGCTGCGGTAGGTACCGCGCACCCGGCCTGTCACAAGAATTTTTCCCTTGCGGGCAAAGCGCGGGTCTGCCCGTTCCACATCAATGGTGCCGCCCAGACTGTCGCCCCCGCTGCTGACAGGGGTCAGGCCCGCAATACTGGTGGCAGTCTGCACGCTGTCCGGATCAATGTAGGAGAGGGCGGGGTTCATGTGGTTGGGGCAGGCGGGAGAGATGCGCACGCCGTCTACAATAGTGGCGACGCGATCATCCGCCATGCCGTTCAGCACGGGCAGGTTGGCCAGCCGCCCGCCGCCGTAGGAACTGAACCCCGGCTGGTTACGGAACAGCGAGGACACATCCGGGCTGGAAAGCCGGGACATGCGCTGTGAGCTGGCATCGGGCGAGGACGCTGTCAGCGGGGCATCGGAGAGGGAGGTTTCCTCTTCCTCATCCGTTGAGATATCCAGCCGGGGCAGGGTGACAACAGAACTGCCAGAGGCCGCGTTGCTCTGGCTGGCGCTGACCTGCGCAGCCGTTGTTTGCGCCTGCGCGGCGGAGATGGTGGGGGCCGCGCACGCCGCGGCAATAACCCACGCCCACGCCGGCACGCGGCGTGGGTTGATAAGCGTGATCATAAGAACAATCCTGAAAACAAAGCGTGCAGAACCCTTTTCCGGTCATGGGGCCGGAAGGGCGCGAAGAGGCTTTGTTCAGGCAGGAGGCCCGCGTGAGGGCGGCAGGCCAAGCGGAACGCTGGGCGGTGCGCGTGGGGTAGAGGCATGGCTGCCGCGCCGCATCCACCGCAGAACGGGTGGGGGCACCAGCAGTACGGCCATGGGGAGCGCCGCTGGCAGCGAGAGCAGCGGGCAGAGCGGACACCCCTCCGCCCCATGATGATGGTGGCCGGAATGCGGCTGTGTAGATTTGCCCGCCATGGCCGCAGCCATGTGGTGGGCATGCGCGGCCATCATATGATGGTGCTGGGTCGTGCCCCCTCCGGTGGACTGGCCTACCGCGCCTTCTGGCGAGGCAAGGCCCGAACCCTTCTGCCCTGCGCCAGACGATGTGGTGCCAGACGATGTAGGGCCAGAGAACGCGGCGCCAGCGGGCGTTGCGTCCAAGGCTTCGTTGGGCGCGGAGAGGGGAGCGGCAATATCCACGCCCAGCAGGCGGGCTATGGTGGCGCGGGGCAGTTCATCCGGTTGCGCAAAGCTCTGAAGGGCGAGCAGGCCGAGAAAGCCCACCAGTGTCACCACCACCAGCGGCCATTTCAGCAGCGTATGCAAAGGGTGGGTGGTGCGGGCCATCAGAGCAGCCGGAACTCCTGTCTGTGCGGGCCATGGTGGGCTGGCCCAAAGGTGGGGCGTGGCTTTGCTTTATTTGTCTGTGAGAGGCTTTGTGTCAAACGTGTGACTGCCGCAAAAGTGATCTTTCTGATTGAAGGCGGCGGCCAGAGGTATAAAACCACGGGAAAAGCCCACACAGACCACGCAGAAAACGGGCGGAAAACAGGCAGGCACGCGCGCAGGGCGGCATGAGCGGCAAGGAGTCGCAGCCGTTTGGGCGCTTGGGTGTATCTGCCTTGCGTTGTGGGTATGGGCGGTTCAGGACCAAAGGATAAAGGAACGCGGACGGGTGAAACCGCACGGCAGACTGGGGCAGGATGACGGTGCATTAACGCCAGACGTGCGTGCGCCGGAAATCTGTCCTCCTTTGGCACCGCCGGAGGGGGCCGTGTTCTCTGCCCGCCAGAGCCGTACCGGCCGGGTGTGGAGTCTGGCCCTTCTGGCGGCAGTGGCGGGGCACGGGGTGATCACGGCCTGCCTGCTGGTGACATTGCACCCCAGGCATCCGCCGGAAGCACCGGGGCAGAAAGCTGTGGAGATGGTGTTTGAATCTCCGGCCAGCAGGCCCGCCAGCGCAGCGAACCCCGCTTCTGTGACCCCGCCGCAGGAACCGCAACCTGTTCCCGTTCCATCTCCTGAGCAAGCGGAACCGCTCAGTGTGCCTCCTGCGGCTAACCTCTCTCATGCCGCGCAGCCCCCTGAGATGACGCTGCCAGATGAGGCGCTTGCTTCCCCGCTGGAAGCGCCACCCACGCCAGCGGATGCACCGCCCGTACCGCCCATGACCGATATCTTGCCGCCTGTGGGTGTGCCTGCCCCTGTTGCCGCGCGGCAGGCCGCTCCCGCACATGAGCACCGGCCTTCCGCTCCGTCTTCTCAAACGCCAATGCCCCACAAGGCGGCTGTGCCACCCCCACCCAAGGTCGGTCCGACTTCGCATTCTCCAGAGGGAGCGACACCTCCTGTTTCCGCTTCTGCTCGGGCTGCGGCCAGTCAGGTTCAGTCGGCTGCTGCGGCGTCTTCACCTCCGGCGGCTCAGGGCTCTGCTGCTGCGCAATCGGCGGCGGCATCGGTGGCGCATGTGGCCAAAGGGAGCGGGGCGCGTACGCTCACCTGCACTCCACCGCAGACGCATTATCCCCCCATGGCCCGGCATCTGCACGAAGAAGGAGAAGGCGTGGTGGAGGTCACTCTGGCAGCAGATGGGGGCATCGTCGCCACCCGACTGGTGCAGAGTACCGGCTATGATGATCTGGATGCACAGGCGCTGGCCGCTGCCCGTGGGTTGCACTGTGCCGCACCGGCGTCCGCCCCCATGGTGGGGCGGATTCCGGTCGGGTTTCATATTCGTTAGCGTAGAAAATAAAGTTTTTTTTACTGCTATGTGTCGTGTTTGATACATTGAGCCCCCATCCCTGTGCAGTATAATGCCCCCGATTTCGATCAGGGGCGGCAGGCTCATGGTGTACACATTCTCATACGCGCAGCGGCATCAGTATGCAGACGCATATAACAAGATGATGCAGGCCCGTGGCCGGGGCGGGGAATGGTATGATGCGGGGTCTTCTCTTCTGAACCGCCCGGAAGAAGATGTGTTCGACCGTGAATACAACCCGCTTTATATTGTCTCCCTGAATGAGCAGGGGGAGCATGCAGCTTCTCTGCGGGTGTTGCCCACTACAGGCCCCACCATGTTGCGGTGTGATTTTCAGGCCTGTTTTGAACCGTGCCCGGATATTGCCAGCGCCCATGTGTGGGAGTGCAGTTGCCTGTGTGGCACAGCGGACAGCACCAGCCCGGCGGGCCGCGCCACCACCATTGAGACCTCCAAAACGCTGTGCCGCATGGCGTTGGAAAACGGTGTGCAACAGATTACGGGCATCTACGGCAAGAGCATGATGCGTCTGTTCCGCCGTATCGGGTGGGAGCCCAACATTCTGGCGCAGACCCCTGCGGAAGAAGGCGCGTTGTGCCTTGGGCTGTGGGATGTCTCATCGTTGGCGCTGCGCCATATGGCGGAACGCCAGATCCTGCCGTTTTAAACGCTGAACCAACGCAGCAGCCGCGCACGGCTGCACCGGAGAACCTGATGTTGAAAATGAAGTCGTCCTCCCGTCAGATGCGGCCCGTGGCGTTGCAGGATATGCTCACAGCAATCACGCAGGCGGCTTCCTTGCAGGATCTGGATCATGTTGTCGGCACGCTGCCGCAAAAGGGTGGCCTGTTTCACGTGGTTTATCACTATCTGGGAGATTTGGGGCCAAAAGTGGCAGATCTGCCACCGGGCTTTGCCACCTACCCCGAGGAATGGGTGACACGTTACCTGCAACAGGATTATGCGCAGGTGGACCCCGTTGTGCGCAGGGCGAGGGAGAGCCTTCTGCCTTTTGAATGGCGGGAATTGAATGTTGAGAGCGCCGATCAGCAGAAACTGCTGAATGACGCGCGGGATTTTGATCTGGGGCAGGCAGCCCTCAGCCTGCCGGTGCGCGGCGTGGAAGGGCAGAACGCCCTGTTTACCATTACCAGCACAGACCCGGGCGCTTTTGCCGGGCCAAACCGGATGGCCTATGTGCGTGATTATCAGGCCATAGGCGTGTATCTGCATGAAGCGTTTGTCCGGCTGACCCGCTTGGCGCAGGAGTCCGCGCTGGAACTCTCCCAACAGGAACGGAACTGCCTGAAGCTGGCGGCTGATGGTCTGCTGGGCAAGGACATTGCCCATTACCTCAAACTGCCTGAGGCAGCGGTGCGCCTGTATCTGCGCATCGCCCGGCACAAACTGGCCGCCACCTGCACCGGCAGCGCGGTCACGATCGCGCGTCAGCAGGGGCTGATCTAGCGGCCACTTTCCTTGCGGTCAGGCAGATTTTTCCAGCATTCCAGCGCAATGCCACGCGCCAGTTTCAGATCAACAATGGGGTTGGGGTAGCTTTTGCCGGGGGTAAAGCCAATCTGGCGGCACAGGCTGGCATCTGCCTTCCATGGGGTGTGGATCAGCTTGTCGGGCATCTGGCGCAGTTCCGGCACCCATGTGCGGATATACGCGCCTGTCGGATCAAATTTTTCAGATTGCCCCACCGGGTTGAAAATACGGAACCAGGGTGAGGCATCAATGCCCGTGCCAGCACACCATTGCCAGTTCATGGCGTTCTGGGCCGGGTCTGCATCCACCAGCCGGGCCTGAAACCACTGTTCGCCTTCCCGCCAGTCTGTCAGCAGATGTTTGGTCAGGAAAGAGGCCACAACCATGCGTACGCGGTTATGCATCCAGCCCGTGGCGTAAAGCTGGCGCATGCCCGCATCCACCAGCGGATAACCGGTCTGGCCCTGCTGCCAGGCAGCAAGCAGGGCGGGGCTTTTCTGCCATGGCATATGGTCAAATTCCGGGCGCAGATTGCGCCATGCCAGATCAGGTTCATAAAAAAGCTGCATCCAGGCAAAATCCCGCCAGCCGAGTTCACTGAGAAATTTCTCGGCGTTTTCTGCCAGAGCAGGCGTTGTGGCGGCAGTGCTGACGGCGTGCCATACCTGCCGTGCGGAGAGCAGCCCCGCCCGCAGATAAGGCGAGAGGCGGGAAGTTGTGTCCTTGTCCGGCCGATCATGCTCCTGAATGTAATGGGCCAGATTGTCTTCTACAAAAGTCGTCAGTGTGTCCTGCGCATCAGCTTCCGTGCAGGGCCAGTCGGCTTCCGCAGCACTCGCTCCAGCGGGAAGCGGAGGGGCCGGAGGCAGGGTGCGCAGGGTCAGCGCCCGTGCGTCGGCCGGCAAAGGGGCAAAAGTAATCTGCCGGGGGGCAGGCAGGCAGCGTCCGGGGTCGCCCATGGCGCGGGCGGCTTTCCACCATGCGGTGAACACGCGGTAAGGCGTTCCGGCCCCGGTGCGGATGGTCCATGGTTCATGTAAAAGCCGTGCGGCGCACGACTGGACGCTTATCCCTTGCTGCTCAAGCCGGGTCTTCAGGGCTGTATCCTGCGCTTTGCCTGTTGGGTCGTAACGGCGGTTCCAGAAGACAGTGTCCACACCTGCAGCTTGTGCAAACTCCGCTACAACATCCGGTGTGTGGCCGGAAAGATGATGCAGTGTGCCGCCTTTTTCAGAAAGAGCTTCAGAAAGGGCCGTGCAGGCCTGCGCCAGCCACCAGCCAATTGCACCGCCTCGCGTGGTTTCGGGGTCATGCACATACACGCAGAGAACGGGCTGCCCCGTAGTGCAGGCTCCGGAAAGGGCTGGATGATCCGTCAGCCGGAAATCATCCCGAAACAGCACCAGAACAGGAGACACGGAGGGGTGGGTTTTTTCTGCACTCATGCTGCCAGAGTGCCCGCAAGGCCGCAGGCTGACAACACCGGGCCGGAAAAGCAGGGGCGTGGGCCCAAGGCGGATGGGCGGGACGGTATCAGAAAAACACTATCGACCTATCCTCTGCCTGCCGCAGAAAACCACCTGCCGGAGATGACTGGCTTTATGGGGGAACGGAGAGGGATGCAGGATGGCGACGGGTGCGCATGGGGGGCAGGGGAACACAGGCAGGTTGGTATGCGTTGCACACCTGACAGCGGCAGACCGCGATGGCTGCATGTTCGACCACGCCCCGGCCTGCCGTGTATGCGTCAGGGGGTGGGCAGCAGGGCCACAGCGGCGTTTCTTGACTGTGGCCCCTGAGGATTTGAGAGGCCAGCGGAGAACGCTGTCAGGTCAGTCTGGCGGGTCTTTTTGAGGCTGAAGGCGTTGGATTTCTATCCCGATGATCCCACATCGCGCTTTCAAGTTCGCCGCTCCAGTCTCGACACTTTCTCGTCTTCCCTCGGGCGCTGGCTTTTCACACAGCCTCTTATAAGATGGCAGCAATACCGGCGGGTAGCCGAGACATAAGAATGCAAAAAGGATTTTCAGACATGGCAGTTTCAGATGAGGTCACTCCACGCAAGGCGGAAAGCTGCACGCCAATGGGCTGCGGCCCCCGCGAGCCCCTGACGCCAGATCAGGAGCGTATTCTGCGTCAGCATGGCACGGAACGCCCCGGTTCCAGCCCGCTGAATGATGAAAAACGGGCGGGCGTGTATCATTGCGCCGGGTGCGGTAAGGCGCTTTTTGTATCTGACACCAAATATGAAAGCGGTAGTGGCTGGCCGTCCTTTTTTGCACCGATTGAAGGCGCGGTGGAAACCACGCGGGATACGCGGCATGGCATGATCCGCACGGAAGTTCATTGTGCTGCCTGCAAGGGGCATCTGGGCCACGTCTTCCCCGATGGGCCGCCCCCGACGGGCGAACGCTATTGCATGAACGGGCTCGCGCTTGATTTTCATCCGGCGGAACAGCCCTGATAGGTCTGCCCCGGCTTTCAATGGGGAGGGGCAGCCCCCTGCAAGGGTAAGGGCTGACGGGGCAAAAGGGCGCGGCGTGTGCCCTTTCTTCTGAACCCAACAGGACAGTATCCTCTGGTGCAATGCCATAGAGTGTGCCGCTTTTGGGTGTAAAGGATGCCCTGCGACAGGAGCGGTAAAAGCGAGAGTGGCGTCTTACTTTTGCAGGTGAAACGCCCCTTGAAATGCAGGGCTTCCTCGCCCATTTGCATGAGTATGACATACGCTCATGCGACGACCGGAAACGGTTTTGCTTCCTCTTCCAGTGCGGATACAGCCCAGCGCCTGCGCCGTGTGCAGCGGCTTGCGTGGTTGCTGGATGCCGCATTCCGCGTGCCGGGAACACGGTTCCGGGTCGGTGTGGATGCCGTGGTGGGACTGCTGCCGGTGGGTGGCAGCGTCATCATGGGGCTGGTCTCCCTCTATATCGTTTGGGAGGCATGGCGCATGCGCCTGCCAACCACGGTGCTGGGCCGTATGGTTGCCAACATTGTGCTGGAAACGATGGTGGACACCGTGCCTGTGGCGGGTGATCTGTTTGACGCAGCCTTTAAAGCCAATCTGCGCAACGTGGCGCTGATGGAACAGGCACTCGGCCTGCGCAAGTAAACCGCCCGGACGAGTTTCTCGCGTGAGGAATAACGTCTGAAAAAAGTGTCCCCATCGCTACATTGGCGATGGTACACTCAGCTAAAGCAAAGTAGTGTTTCCACGGCACACGGCACACGGCACACGGCACACGGCACACGGCACACGGCACACGGCACACGGCACACGGCACACGGCACGTTAAGCCGTCAGTATTTCGTATGTCGCCATGCCCCAATTCCATGGCCTCATACGGGAAGGTGGAGGGGCTGGGGGTGCGGGCCTCTGTCTTGCTGAGATAGATCGTGCCATGTCGCCTGAACGCAAAGGCTGCGTGGCATCCGTCCCGTAATGAGGCCGCTTATCAGAAACCGCCAGCCCGATCAGGCAAGATCAGGGTGTGGCGGTTTTTTTGTGTGCGAGAGAGGCCGTGTCAGCCGGTTGTGGGGGCGCACATGTCCTGCTTTCCCCCAACGGCACGGAGAAACAGGGTCCAGCCGCGCTCAAAATAGGCGTGGCGTTCCACGCAACATTCCAGCGGTTTCAGGCCGAACAGGGCGTCTTCCAGCGGTTGGCCGGTAATCAGGCCGCAAAGAAGGTTGGCGGTGGTGTTATCCGCATTGCCGGGTTCAATCTGGCCTGCGGCTTCTGCTGCCTTCAGCAGCCGCACCACGCAGTTATGAATGGGCGCGCCAATGGTGCTGGTGGCGTGCGCAATGAGTGATGGATAACGGTAGGCATCGGAAATCAGGATGCGGTAGGTGCCCAATGCTTCGGGCTGGAGGGTAAGGTCAAGCAACAGGCACATGACATGCCGCAGCTCCTGCAACGGGTTGTGCAGGGGCGTTTCCTCTATGGTGCGCAGAACGGAGGCTGTCAGATTGGTGATAACCGCCTTGAACAGTTCTTCCTTGGAGGAATAGCGCCGGTAGAGCGTCTGTTTGCTGGCGGACGCCTTGCGGGCAATCTGGTCCACCGAGGTTCCGGCATACCCATGCTGCACAAACAGCCCGGCGGCTATTTCAAGCAGATACTGGTCAAGCTGTTCAGTATCATGCGGAGTAGGGCGGCCACACCGGCGTTTTTTCCCCTCAAGGCAGGGGTTCGCCATATCAAGGTGGGCGGTCGTCCTTTCAGGTCTTGGCATCAGGCATGAACTCGAACAGAGGGGTGGGCAGCATGCGCTGCTCAGTGGGGGTTATGTTCGCATAGCGGGTGCGGACGTCATCCTCAATAGGCGTGTCCTGCCCTCCTATATAGGGAAGGCTCCCGCAGGTTACAGGTGGAGCGTAGGGAATGGCTGGTCTGATAGAGGTTTTATGCCCGGTTTTCTGCATTTTTTCCAGTGTCCCGATGATGTGAGGTTGGGGTGCGCTGGCGTATGGCGTTAAACGGGCGCAAGATCATGCCGGTTCCAGCCGGAGTGGCCGCGCGCCTGTGGCTGGCTATCTGGTAGCAGGAGCGCAGGTACCATGGCGGAGCCATCCCCACCCCCGGAAGACGCAGAACCGTCCCATCCCCTTTCATCCTCCCCCGGCACGGCGTCCCAGTTGCAGTTGGCCACGGCGGCGCTTGTCGCGTTGGAGCACACGTTGGGACGGTTCTATCGGCTGGCTCTGACAGTGGTGGTGCTGGCCATTCTTTCCCTGCTTATCGGCACCGGCGGCCCTGTGCTGATGGTGGTGTGTGCCTCTGCGCTGGTGGCGGTTGTGCTGCACGGGGCCGCACAATGGATCACCCACCTGCTGCGCCTGCCGGAATGGCTGTCCGTGATTGTGCTGGTCATGGTCATTGCGGGGGCGCTGACGCTGCTTGTGCACGTTTCAGGGCCGGACATTACAGTGCAGGCGGGCCATCTGCGCACGGCGCTGGTCACCCAGATCAGCACTTTGCGGGACACCCTGAACAACGATGCGTTCGGCCATCTGATCATGGATCATATTCCGCAATCCATGGGTGGGAACCAGACCGGGCCCGGAGCGCGCAGCCTTGGTGCGGATTTTGCGGGGTCCATGACCAACGTGCTGACCTCCACGTTCGGCTCGGTCGGCACGCTGATCGTGATTGTGATTGCGGGTATCTATTTTGCGCTTTCCCCCCGACTGTACGCCAACGGCGTGTTGCGGCTGGTGCCGGAAATGCATCGGCCACTGGCGCGCAAGCTGCTGCACACCATTGCCCATACGCTGGGCGCGTGGGTGGCGGGGCAGATGCTGGATATGACAGTGGTTGGCTTTCTGACCTGGTGGGGGTTGTGGGCCATAGGCATGCCGCTGGCGTTACCCCTTGGCCTGATAGCGGGCATGGCCAATTTCATTCCCTATCTGGGTGCATTTCTGGGGGCCACGCCCGCGCTGTTGATCGGGCTTTCCGTCAGTGGGCGGGAGGCGCTTCTGGTGCTGGGCCTGTATGCCGTGATCCAGACTTTTGAGGGCTATGTCATGTCTCCGTTCATTCAGAAACGGGCCGTGAGCATGCCGCCTGCGCTCACCATTTTATCCCAGACCATTTTTGGGGCGTTTCTGGGGGCGTGGGGGTTCATTTTTGCCTCCCCCATAACGGCAGTTCTTCTGGCCGTGGCCACCCAGCTTTCCGCGCCGCTCAAACCCAAGGATGAAATCTGATCTTGCGGGGTGGCTGCCACAGGTGCAGGCCGCAGAAAGCGGAAGAAAGGGTAAGATAATTTCCGTTTTCACAAACCCTCTGGCGCGATAGGGTGCGGCGGCAGTAAGCCGCAAGAGGGGAGGCGTTTTGGACATGGATGCACGCAAGCCGCTGGATATGTTTGCCGTCAGCCTGACGGCTGTTTTGTGTCTGTGCTTTGGTTTGCAGCAGATTGTGCTCAAGGTCGCAGCGCCCGATATGGCGCCCATCCTGCAAATTTCCCTGCGGTCCGGCCTGTCCGCCCTTCTGGTCTGGCTTTACATGGTCTGCCGGGGCGAAAAACTGAACCTGTTGGCGAACGGTATATGGAAACCCGGATTACTGGCCGGGGTCCTGTTTTCTCTGGAATATCTGATGGCCGGTGAGGCTCTGCGCTACACATCGGCCTCCCGCACTACGGTATTTTTATACACATCGCCCATTTTTGCCGCCCTTGGGCTGCATGTTCTGGAAAAAACGGAACGCATGGCTCCGCTTCAGTGGGTGGGGATACTGCTTGCGTTCAGCGGTATTGCGCTGGCCTTTTTCGGGCAGGGCGGCTCGGCGGATGCCGCCCATGGCCACCAGATGCTGGGCGATTTTCTGGCGCTGATGGCGGGTGCGTCGTGGGGCATGACAACGGTTGTGATCCGTGTATCCCGGCTTGCGTATGTCTCTGCCAAACAGACATTGATGTATCAGCTTGTGGCCGCTTTTGTTCTGCTGCTGGTCAGTGCAGTGTGTTTGCAACAGACCGCCTTTACCCTTACGCCCCGGCTGGTTGGCAGCGTGGTGTTTCAAGCTACCCTTATTTCCTTTGCCGCCTTTCTGGCATGGTTCTGGCTGCTGCGGCATTATCAGGCATCCCGCATTGGTGTGCTTGCGTTCATGACGCCCCTGTTTGGGGTCGTGCTGGGCTACTGGCTGCTGCATGATCCGCTTGAGCCCGGTTTTCTACAGGGCGCTGCGTGCGTGCTGCTGGGTATTGTGCTTGTCAGCGGTTATGCGTGGATCGGGCAGGGGCTGCGCAGGTTTTGGCCCTTCTCCCGTTTTCAGGCCTGAGGGGGCATTGTTCTCGGGGCGTTTTTCAACCGGCCCGGTCCTGTGGTTCTCACTCTCGGCTTGCAGAATGCAGTTGCGAAGACGCAAAGCCTGCTCAGGCCTGTTTGTTATGACACATGACTGCTCAGCATTTTGTGGTGGCTTTTTTCGCACCGGAACCCTCTATAGTGCACGCCCGTGTTGCCAGTTCAGAACAAAAGAGGCCAATGGCTATGCCCGCAGAGTACGAGAAGTTTCGCAACCTCAGCCCCTTTGAACTGAAGGATCTGCTTATCCAGCTTGCCTCCGGGCGGGCGCAGCACACCATGCTGGATGCGGGGCGCGGCAACCCGAATTTTCTGGCCACAACGCCCCGGCAAGGGTTCTTCCAGTTGGGGTTGTTTGCAACGGCGGAATCAGAACTTTCCTTTTCCTATATGGCAGAAGGGGTAGGGGGCCTGCCCCGGCGTGATGGTATAGAAGAACGCTTCAACGCCTTTGTGGCCGCCCATAAGGATGAACCCGGCGTTGCGTTTCTGCGCCGTGCGCTTTCCTATGTGCGGGATCAGCTTGGCCTTTCTGCCGATGGTTTTTTGCAGGAAGTGGTGGCCGGCATTCTGGGGTGTGATTATCCAACCCCGCCGCGCATGCTCAAATATGCAGAAAAGATTGTGCGCCATTACCTTATTCGGGAAATGGCCGGTGGCGCCATGCCAGAAGCCACAACGGACCTGTTTGCGCTGGAAGGTGGTACGGCGGCCATCAGCTATATTTTTGCCTCCCTGCGGGAAAACGGGCTGATCAAACCCGGTGATAAAGCCGCCATCGGCATGCCGGTATTCACTCCGTATGTGGAAATACCGGAACTGCGGGATTACCAGTTGCAGGAAGTGGCCATTAACGCTGCGCCTGAATGCGGCTGGCAATATCCAGACAGCGAGTTGGATAAATTGCTGGACCCTGCCGTAAAAGTGTTTCTGGTGGTCAACCCCAGCAACCCGCCGTCTGTCAAAATCAATGATGCTGGGCTGGCCCGCATTGCCGAGATTGTCAAAACCAAGCGGCCTGATCTGATTATTGTCACGGATGATGTCTACGGTACGTTTGCGGATAATTTCCGCTCTCTTTACAGTATCTGCCCACACAATACGGTTCTGGTCTATTCTTTCTCCAAGTATTTCGGGTCCACCGGCTGGCGGCTTGGGGTTGTGGCAACTCACGTGCAGAACGTGCTGGACCGCGCATTGGCGGCCCTGCCGGAAGATGAGAAACAGGCGCTGGACAAACGCTATGCCTCTCTGACCCCCGATGTGCGTGGCCTGAAGTTTATTGACCGTCTGGTGGCGGATAGTCGCAGCGTGGCGCTGAACCACACCGCAGGCCTTTCCACCCCGCAACAGGTGCAGATGACCCTGTTCTCCCTTTTTGCGCTAATGGACGGACGGGATGCTTACAAGGCCGCCCTGAAAAACCTGCTGCACCGGCGGGAACTGGCCCTGTATCGGGATCTTGGCGTTTCCGCGCCGGATGATGCTGGCAGCACGCATTATTACACCCTGATTGATATGGCCAAGGTGGCCACCCAGCTTTACGGCACCCGCTTTGCCCGTTGGTTGATAACGCGCGTGGATTATGAAACCATCCTGTTCCGCATTGCAGAGGAAACAGGCGTTGTGCTGCTGCCCGGCATTGGCTTTGCCGTGCGCAGGCCATCCGCCCGTGCGTCCCTTGCCAACCTGAACGAGTATCAATACGCCAGCATCGGCACAGCCCTGCGCCGCATGGCGGATGAATATTACGCCCGTTACAAGCAGGAAAAAGGAGCAGAGGCACCAGAAGCCAGCGTTGCCCCAAGCCCCAAACCGAAAGGTGCAGAACGTTCGTCCCCCTAAAAGTGGGTTCAACTTCAGGCGCGCCAGACATAACACTTCCTCCGTCTTACCGGAGGGAAAAGGAGAGCGTGTTATGTTTGGCGAGGTTGGTAGCAGGGTGAATATTCCTCCCGTTAAACTTTAAAAGTTTAAAAGCGATTCAAATAAAAAATCTCATAAGCGATAAAAATTGAAAGCGTATAATAGAAAACGAGTTAAAGGTATTAATATAATTTTCATTTTGAATAATGAGCAAAAACATATCTGTTTAAATAAAATAGAGCTATTGCCTTTCCGGTTTCTGGGATTCTCTGATTCTGCAATAAAGATTTTCCAGGAATATTTGTGCGTAACATCCTAAAAAAGGAGATATGATGGGACCAATATATCTAAATAAACTTTCTGGAACATAATCTTTTAGAATTATATAAAAAAGAACACTGAATATTCCGCTTTGATAAAGTCTTCTCTTGATCGTGTCCATAAAATGAAGAACCTTGCAATATTGATGGAATTTTTCTGGAAATATAGCAGATGAAAATGCCGAGCCGATAATTTTATTGTGACAAAAATAAGACACTATCATGACCCGTGGCAGCATTTTTTCAGGTCAATATCTCCCTCATTTTAGGTGATGGGGCGCGTGTTACTGGAACCGGGCGTGGAGCAGGCAGCCGTCAGTGCTCTGGCCGCTAATGCGGAGAGCGTGGTCGCTCATCTCATCATGGCCCCCCCGCTTTTGCTGGGTTTACGCTGGTTCTTCTCCCTCGCTCCATTCTTCAAAAGGGTCTGAAAGAGGAGCCTTTCCATACGGAACATGAAAAAACAGGCAGATTACCGTCTTTCAGTTGACAATGATTATTAGTTACAGGTAATGCGCAGCCCTTGGTGTAATGTGTTGGGTGCGAGTCAGCAATGTCTTTTCCGCGTAGGACGGGTGGTCTTCTTCTTGTTGTCATGAGCATGGGAGGACTGGGTGGCGAGGCAATGGCAGAGCCGTTGGGCGCTGACACTGCAAAAGCCGGCGAGGAAACGCAGGCCGGGCCTACGCCCGCATCCGCCGGTGTGCGTGGGGGCGCTGCTGGCTCAGCGTCTGCGGGAGCGGGAGCAGCACCGCCCGCGACCGGAACCGGGCGAGAGGCAACGGTTGCGGCCAAGACGGAAGTGGTCACGGTTACCGCCACAGGGCTTTCGCATGCCTCGGCTTCCACCAAAACACGCACACCCATTATTGAATCCCCTCAGTCCATTTCCATCGTGAACCGCGAGGAAATAGAACTGCGTGCGTCCCCCACCATTGCGGATGCGCTGGCCTACACAGCCGGGGTGCAGTCCGAGCCTTCGGGTATTGATAGCCGTGTGGATGAAGTATCCGTTCGTGGCTTTGGTGCTGGCGGGTTTTCGTCAAACAACAACTTTGTGGATGGTCTGCGCCTGCCTTCTGGCGGGCAATGGACCCGCACATCGTTTGACCCGTTCGCGCTGCAACAGATTGAAGTGCTGAAAGGCCCGTCTGGCGCACTGTATGGGCAGACGGCCCCCGGCGGTGTGGTGAACCTGGCCACCAAGCGCCCCACGGAAAAAAGCGAAGGCGAGTTCTTTCTGCAAAGTGCTGGCTTTACCGGCATGGATAACTGGCAGGGGCAGGCCTCGGGCGATGTGTCTGGCAAGCTCAACCATCAGGGCACGGTGCTGGGGCGCGTTGTGGCGCTGGCGCGGTATGGCGGCACGCAGGTGGATGATGTCATGCTGGGGCGGTATTATGTGTCGCCCAGCCTGACATGGAAGATCACCCCGCACACCACATGGACGTTGCTGGCCCAGTATCAGCGTGATCAGGGTGGCTCCACCTTCCAGTTTCTGCCTGCCACGGGCACGCTGTATTCGTCCAAAGGCCGCCATATTGCCAATAATGCCAATATTGGTGAGCCGGATTGGGATACATTTGACCGTAATCAGGCGTTGGCCGGATCTTTTCTGGAGCACAAATTCAGCAAATACCTGACCGTGCGCAATAATACCCGCTACACCTATATTGATACGCTCTATCGTGCCACCGTGCTTTCCGGTGATACGCTCAAGGCCTGTCCCCCTTCCGTTGCCGGGTGTGTTGCCGGGGAAACGGTAAACCGCCGCGCGGTAGAAGGGCGTGGGCGCTCGCAGGGGGTGGCGACGGATACGCAACTGGAAGGGCATGTCATCACTGGCCCGGTGCGGCACCTGCTGCTGGCTGGCACGGATTACTTCTACACAAACTGGGAGCACAGCCGGGATTTGGTCAACGCCTCCCTTGTATTGCCCATGCTCAATATTTTTGACCCCGTCAAACGTGGTTCCGCGGGCTATGCCAATGCGTTGGCTCCGCAGGTTTACACTTCTACCCTCAGCCAGCAGAACGGCATTTATTTTCAGGATCAGCTCAAGTTCAACCGCCTGCGTGTGACCATTGGCGGCAGGCAGGACTGGGCGCGGGATGAAACGCTGAACATCCTTACACAGAAGCGCTATAACACCCGTTCAGATGCGTTTACGTGGCGGGCAGGGGCCGTTTATCTGTTTGATAACGGGTTGGCCCCGTATTTCAGCTACGCGCAATCCTTCCAGCCTCAGGTTTCTGATCCCTCAACGGCCCTGAATGGTGTGCCGTTCAAGCCCACCAAGGGGGACCAGTATGAGGCTGGTCTGCGCTATCAGTACGGCAAAAGCATTTATGTCACGTTCGGCGGGTATCAGATCACCCAGACAAACATGACAACGCCAGACCCCAACGGCACCCTGTGCGGCACCACAACCTGCCTTGTGCAGACCGGCAAGGGCCGGGTGCGTGGGCTGGAACTTGAAGGCCGCGCCACCCTGCCGTGGGATATGGCCGTTATTTTCACCGGCACCCGGAGCGATGCCCGCGTCACGCAGTCCAACACAGCATCACAGGTGGGCAATTATCTGCCACAGGCCCCCAAATGGATGGCCTCCCTGTTTGTGGATCAACGGTTCCGGCATGGCTTTTTTGCAGGGCTAGGGGTAGGTGGCGGCGTGCGCTACACCGGCCACAGCTATGGTGACACCAACAACACCCTCTCCATTCCCGGCTATACGGTGTTTGATTCCTTCCTGCGGTATGATTTTGGGGTAGCGCACCCGCGTTATGATCACCTCTCTTTTTCCGTCAATCTGCGCAACATTGCCAACAAACGCTTTGTTTCAACCTGCACGGCTGTCTCTGCCTGTTACTATGGGCAGGGCCGCAGTCTAACGGCACGCTTGGAATATCGCTGGTGAGCACATCTGTTTTCCTGATCGGGGCCAGCATTCTGACGGTAGCAGGCGGCGTGCTGTGCTATCTTGCCTCCCGCAACCAGCTTTTGCTGGCCCGTGCGCCCAATGCGCGCCTGTGCCTGCTGGTGGGTGGGGCGCTGATCTGCTTGGCTTTGGGGGGGCTGCTTCAGGCCAGAAGCCCCGCCACAGCGGTTTTCATGCTGCTGACATTGCTGATGGCCGTGTGGTCCCTGCTGCCGCTGGGGCTGGCATTGCTCAGATACAGGAAGAAAGGCCCATGAACACACAGGCCAGTTTTTCAAAACCGGAGCCTCTGAGCAGCCGCAACTGGTTCCCAAAAGTCTCCGCTGCCGTGGTGGCAGGCGGGCTGCTGACCTTCGGGATCATGGGGGTGGTGGGGCTGCTGTGTCATTCTGATGCCTCGCCCCGCACGTTGTCTGCGCAGTTTTTACTGTGGCTGGTGGCCTTGGTCTGGTGTGTGCTTCTCAGCGTGTGCTTTCTCTTCCGTTCCGGGCGGCAGGCCTGGGCGGTGCTAGCGGTTGCCAATGTGCTTGTGTGGGGGCTGTTTTTTGCCATCCGGGGGCTGGTATCATGAAAATTCGGGGTGATATCGTCCGCACCTATCGGGATGTGCACAGTTGGGTGGGCATCATCGCCGGGCTGTTCCTGTTTGTGGCCTTTTATGCCGGGGCCATCACCATGTTTGAGCAGCCTTTGCAGGAGTGGGCTTCTGCCGCCAACCCGCCTCCGGTTTCTACGCCGTTTGAGCGTCTGCCCGCCCTGATGGAAAAACTGTTTGCCGCCCATCCTGAAGCGGCGCGCAATTACAGCATTACCCTGCCAGCCGCCACGCCGGGGCAGGGGCAGCTTTCATGGTCCATTGCCAAACCGGGCGCACATGGGCATGGCCCTGCCACACAGGTCAGCCTGAATGATCAGGGAGATCTGGTCATGGTGCAGGATCAGCCTTCTGGGGCTGCGCGGTTTGTGGATGTTCTGCACCAGCAGGTTGGTTTGCCCTTCCCGCATACGCTCAGCATGTTTCTGATGGGAACGGTGGCGCTGCTGTATGCGGTGGCGCTGGTTTCAGGCGTTATTGCGTTTTTGCCCGGTCTGGCAAAAAACCTTTTTGCTGTCAGCATTGGGCGTAACAGCAAGAAGATGTGGCTGGATATGCACAATCTTCTGGGTGTGTTTTCCCTGCCGTTTCATCTCATTATGGCGCTGACATCTGTTGTCTTTGCGTTTCATGAACCCATTTTTGCCACCCAGCAGTGGCTTCTGGGCGGTAGCAGCGCACACCAGCATATGCAGGGCGGCCCACGGCATGGCGGCGGCCATGGTCGGGGTGGCGTGGCGCATGGTGGGCATGGTCCGGCTGGCATGGAGCATGGGGGGCAGCCCCCTGTGGCCGTGCAGCCAGCAGGTGAACATCAGGGGCCATCTGACCATGAGCCCGCGACTGGGCATGATGGAGTAGCTCTGCCTCAGCGTGAGGGAAGTCCTGATCCTGCACTGGGGAATGATCAGAAAAACGCTGCCGCACCTCGAACACCGTTGCCACCGCAGCAGATTGTGGCGGCACTGGCCGCGCAGGCCCCCGGTTTTGTGCTTGATAGCCTGACCTATACGCAACGGCCGGGTGCCGGGGTGGCGTTGAATGTGGCAGGGCATGATCCGCGTTACAGCATGCGCGGGCCTGTCAGCGGTTTTGCGGGCGTTGATCCCTATACCGGCAAAATTATTTCCGCTGATTATCTGCCCGGCCATCAGGGCGCAGGGTTTTCCATTATTACCACCTTCTTTGCGTTGCATTTTGGCAGCTTCGGGGGCGTGGCGGTGCGTTGGGGGTATGTGGTGCTGGGGCTGGGGGGCGCGTTTCTGTTCTATACCGGCAACCGGCTCTGGATTGCGTCCCGCCAGAAGCAGGAGCGTAAAACCGGCCTTGTTGAAGAAACACGCGGCACACGGTTTCTCGCCTGCCTGACCTCAGGCTGCACATTGGGATGTGTGGCCGGAATTTCCGCCATTTTCTGCGCCGTGCCGTTCCTGCCGCACGGCGGAACCTACCCGGTGGTAATGGGGCTGTATTACGCGGTTTTCTGCCTGTTTGTGGCAGCCGCTTTTCTGCTTGGCAGCCAGCGGTGTGACCGTATTCTGCTGGTGGGCGCGGGTGTTCTGACGGCATTGGTGCCAGTGGCAGCCAGCTTTGGCAGACAGCAGGGAGACTGGCTCTCTCCTGTTAATCAGGCCGTCGGGCTGACCTCTGTTCTGGTTGGGGTGTTTCTGCTGGTCTGTGCGTTCAGAAAAATCCGCGTGTCCTCCCAGCGCAGACTGTCCGCCTGACTGTGGCAATGCTGCGCGGAAGCCGCACACGGTAAGCGGCAGATCTCTCGTTCTGCCAAAGGTCTTTAAGAAAACCCGGTAGCAGGGGCAGCGTTTGACAACAGGCCCCAGTCCCTACCGGCGGGTGCTTCAAACCAACGTGGAGGGTTCTCAAAACCCCCTATTTTGATTTTTCCAGTAGTCGCCATATCAATGGGTTACGATTTTCATACAGGCGGGAAAGAGGGTTTTTAGAACCTTCCATGTCTTCGTGCTGCGGTTCTGGTGCTACCCGTAGAACCTGAAGTGCGGATGCAAAAAAGGCGGGGGCCAGCAAGCCTCCGCCTTTTTTGATGTCAGAATGAATGAGGCGTATCAGGATCAGGCGTTTTTACCAAAAGCCGGGCGTGTGGCTTCAAACAGGAACCATGTGCGGCGTTCTGTTTCGTCAATCCAGTTTTCAATCAGGCTGGCGGTTGCCACATCATTTGCGTCATCACAGATGGCGTGCACCTTGCGCAGGCGCTTGGTGAGGGAGAGGTTATCATCCCGCAGTTCAGCCAGCATGTCTTCCGGGGTGACATACAGGGCGTCATTATCCAGAATTTGCGTGCGGCGGCTGATTTCGCCAATGGAATGCAGCGTGGTGCCGCCAATCTTGCGGGCGCGTTCAGCCAGCGGATCAGTCATGGCAAAAATCTGATCGCTCTGTTCGTCTAGCAGCAGATGGTAATCGCGGAAGTGGCGGCCGCTCATATGCCAGTGGAAATTCTTTGTCTTGACGTAAAGGGCAAACACATCTGCCAGTGTATCGGCCAGACCAATGGCGACTTCCTTTACGGCGTCGGCTTTCAGGTCTGTCGGCGTGCCCAGATATTCCTTGACGTGCGCCGCCTTGGCATCAAGCACTTTGGTATCGGGAGCTTTAGTCATAAAACCCGTCCTTTTTTCACCATTAAAATACCGTCTCATCACGGTCAGGCGTGACGTATAAGGATGTAGGGAGCCATAAGTTGCATGCAATGGGGAATGTATCAGCCATGAAAAGGACGCAGGCATTCCGCGTGGCTATTCCGGTGGTGCTACTCAGCCTTGAGGGGACGGTCCAGCAGGCGGCTGCGTGCTTCTTCCAGCGTTAGGGTTTTTGCCAGAAAATCAGAAACGGTTTCAATAATGGGCACGTTTACGCCGTGCGCACGGGCCATTCCCAGCAGGGCGCTGGCGGTGGTCACACCTTCCGCCACGCCGGGCAGGGCGGCTGCGGCGTCCTCCGCCACGGCACCGTGGCCCAGCGCCAGCCCCATCTGATAATTGCGGGAGGCCGCCCCCGTGCAGGTGAGCACCAGATCCCCCATACCTGCCAGCCCGGCAAGGGTAGCGGGTTGGCCGCCCAGTGCTGCCGCCAGCCTGCCGGTTTCTGCCAGCCCGCGTGTAATCAGGGCTGCGCGGGCGTTTTCGCCCAAGCCTGCGCCCATTGCGGTTCCGGCGGCAATGGCAATCACGTTCTTGGCAGCGCCACCCAATTGCACACCCGTACAGTCATCACTGGCATAGAGCCGGAACGAGGGGGAGGAGACAGCGGCGGCCAGCGTAAGCGCCTGATCCATATGCGGGGCAGCCACAACGGCTGCGGCGGGCAGGCCCGCGGCAATCTCGTGCGCAAAATTGGGGCCGGAGAGCACAGCGCCCGGGCATTCGGGGCGCACCCGCGCCAGCACATCCAGCGGAAAAGTCTGGCTGGCCCGCTCCACGCCCTTGCAGCACAGAATGGCGGGCACACCCGCAGGCAGCAGCGGCAGAACAGAGGCCAGATGCTGAACGGGCACAACCACCAGTACAAGGTCTGGCTTGGCGGGAATGGTGTCAGAAACCGTAATGTCAGCAGGCAATGGCCAGTCTGGCAGGCGGGGCATGGCCCCTGTAGGCAGCCGCGTTGCCGGGTTACGCGCCCATACCTGCACGCGCGCGCCTGTGCGGTGCATGTGCAGCGCCAGTGCGGAACCCCACGCGCCTGCGCCCATAACCAGAATATGCCTGTTCATGGCAGTAGCCGTGCCAGATGTAGGCACAACAGGCAAGCGATGGCCGTATAAAGAAAAAAAGACCTCCCGCCCTGTGCGGGAGCAGGTCTGTTCAGGCGGAAAGAGCGGTTACAGGGGCGCTCTGCTGCATCAAGCCAGCCTGCACCTGCTTCATGCGTGCTTCCCGCAGAAGGCAGACAACCCCGGGCACGCAGTTTCCGCACTGGGCCTTGCACCCTTTGGATGCATAGATTTCACGCGGGCGGGTTGCCCCACCAGCCACGGCGGATTCAACATCTTTATCCGTCAAGCGATTACAAGAGCAGATGACCATCAAGATCGTCCCGTTCTGAGTCTGACGCCGTGACCATACACGAATGAGAACTATTCGCAATAGACTTTCTGCAAGATTCCGATCGGGACAAAACGAGCCCGTCTGACAGAGTGTTTACGGCACAAGGAAAGAGGGCAAGCACAGCGCAGGGGCTGGCGGGAAAAGCCGGGTGGCAGCCGCTATGTGGGGGTGATGCGCAGAAAACCAAGAGTTCTGCGATAAAAAATTGGCCGCCAGCCTAAAAGAAACAGCAGCCTGTGGAACCTTATGCCTCGGCGGGCAAAGAGCGCTGGGAAGACCGGGGCGCATGATCATGGCGTGAGAGCACAAAAACGGGAGCAAGAAGGGCCATGCATTCCGTGTAAAGCAGCGTCATCAAAAGCGGGGCTACCAGAGACAGTCCATCGACCGGATGGCGAGCAAGCGCGAGAAAGAGTGTCACGGCAACCAGCGCGGATGTGGAAAGAACGGCAATGGTTGCCAGCATGACCATACGTGCCTGCCACACCACCTGCTGGTCTGCCGGGGTGCGGTCTGCGCCGCCATTTGTGTAGAGAGCATGGTGATTTTTGATATGCGCCACAAACCCGCAGGGCAGAAGCAGTAGCGGATTAGCCAGATATTGCATGCCCTTGAACGGGCCAAGAAGCGCGCAGGCGTAAAGAAGCGTTTCCGCGCCGGCCACGCAGAGGAGCACCCACATGCGCGGTGCTTTTTTCATATATGGGGTCGGGGAGAAATCTCCTAAGCCCAGCCGCCGGACCGGAGCCGTGACACACAGAGCAGCTTTATCCAGCACGGCAACAATTCTGTCTGCAAAGGAAGTATAAGGAGGGTACGGCATGCGGCTGGTCCGTCGTGCGGTGTGATCTGGTGGCACACACTCTAGAAACGCATCCAGCCTGATTTCAACAGAAAAGCATTACGGAATGGTTATGCCCGCCCGCGTTATTCGCTGGCAACGGCGTGTGTGCGGTAAGATGGGGTAACGGGAAAAACCCAGTCATACGCAATGTTGAAGAAAAACGCATACACCAGATAAAACAGCGCCAGAGAAAAGCTCATGGAAAATGCCTGCGGAATGCTCACGCGCAGATACCAGGCAATGGCGGGCAGCAGCACAACCTGCAATCCGGCCTCAAACAGCAGCGTGTGCAGCACACGCATGCCCACCGTTTTGCTGACTGATCCCGTCAGGCGGCGCAGGGCGTGATCAAACCCCAGATTATACAGATAGTTCCACACGGTAGCCGTGATAGCGCTGCCGATGCCAATAATACCCATATCTTCGGTATGCAGGCCAAACAGGTGTGCCCCCACGGGAATAACCAGCGCCAGAGCCACACATTCAAACAGCAGGGCGTGGCGCACGCGGTCTGAGGGCGAACGGAGGGTGGTGGGGAGAGAATCGGGCGTTGACATGCGCGCAACCTATCTCCTACCCAGAGAAAAGAAAGATAGAACCTATCTGGAAAAATGATGGATGAGCGTTTCTCTGGATCAGTTGCAGGCGTTTGTTACGGCGGCGGAAAATGGCTCTTTCTCCGCCGCTGCCCGCCTGTTGGGCAGGGCGCAGTCTGCCATCAGCACCCATATCAGTAATCTGGAGGTGGATCTGGGGGTGGTGCTGTTTGATCGCTCTGGCCGCCAGCCGGTGCTTACGCAGGCGGGCCTGCGCCTTCTGCCTGAAGCGCGCGTGGTGCTTGAACGGCGCGAACATCTGATAGGGGTTGCCCATTCTCTGGAAGAGCAGGTGGAAAACAAGCTGGTGGTAGCCATAGACCAGCTTTACCCCGAACACGCGCTAGGCACGATTTTTTCTGAATTCGCAACGAATTTTCCCTATGTTCAGGTGGAAATCCTGTTTCCGCTGATGGAGGATGTCGGCCAGCTTGTGCTGGATGGCGTGGCCGATCTGGGCGTGATGTGGCAGCAGGATCACCCGCAGCCAGACCTTGTTTTTCAGGCAATAGGGTATGTGCCGCTCAAGCTGGTGTGCGGGCGCACTCATCCGCTGGCGCATCGGCAGGTAACGTGGGAGGACCTTAAACGCTATCGCCAGATTCTGGTGGCCACCCGTGGGCGCGAACAAACACGGCAGAGCTTGCGCGTGGCGGCCGATGTCTGGTGGGTGGAAAGCCACTGGGTTATTCTGGAAATGGTCAAACACAATATTGGATGGGCGTTTGTGTCAGACCACGTTCTTGCGGCATCCCCCACCGCGCCGGATATTGTGGCCCCCAACCTTCAGTTTGATGCCGGAGAACGCCTGACCCCTCTTGTTACGGTATGGCGCAAGAAGCATTCTCATGGCCCCGCCGCCCAATGGCTCCGCAACCGCCTGCGCCATGGCGGCATCCCCCCCGTCAACCGCCCCGCGCGCGAACCCTGATCACCCACCAAAACCCCGGTAGGATCGCGCACGGCGTAACGCTTTGTAAAATAGTCATTTTCTCAAACCCATAGTTGCGCCATGTCCAACTTGGCGCTTCATCCAAGCCGGTTCACGCAAAAAGCCCATTTATCCAGCCCGAGACAAATGCGGGCGTGTCATCAGTTAACTCCGATGACAGCGGAGACGAGATTGGTGGCAGTGATGAAGGGTGATTTCAGCTTGTCATAGCATGTTGCAGTGCCTCTGAACCGCGTCAGTCTGGCGAAAAACCGTTCACTGATGCTTCGTTTTTTATAAATTGAAGAACAGGTTTTTCGTGGACAGATATGGTTTTTCTTTGAGGGGATAACCAGTGTGATCCTCCGGTCTTCACGTTTTTCAATGAGCAGACCGGCGTCATAATCCTTCCGCTTAACTGACGACACGCCCTGGTCTTTTGATCTGCCCGTCATTCCCTGATTGTCAAACAGCAGGTGTGGCCTTTACCATAGCGGCCTGACGGGAGCGTAAGAGCATGACCAGACTGAGCATTTTAGGGGGCTGTCTTTTTCTTCTGGCCAACGGCGGAGGTGCCGCATGGGCACAGAAACCGCCCCTTGCTTCCGCCCCGCAGCAGGAAGCCCCTGCGCCGCAGGTGGTGGTGCCAGATGCCGGTACGTGGGATGTCAAACAGTCTGACAGCAAGGATGGCGGCGCGTTCTGCCAGCTTGAAGGCACATTCAGCGATGGCCGCAAACTGGCGTTGCTGACAGGCCAGCGCACTTATCCGCACCATACGCTCATGGTGGAAGAAACCAGTTGGCCCGACATGACGGGCGAGAACATCAAACTGATCTTCCAGAGCGCCAAAGCTGACAAATGGCAGCAGAGCTACAACATGTTCGGCGCGAATGACACGCTTTCAACCACGCTGGATATTGATGACCTGCGTATTCTGTTTACCGGACTGACGCATAGCGGCTGGCTGGTGATTGGCTTCCCCACGGGAGATGAAGACACATGGGTTCTCAACATGCTGGGCTTTATGGAAAAGGCCAAGGATTTCAGAACGTGCGTTTCCCGCGTGACCGAGATTGAGGGAGCGATCTAACCGTTGAAAGTCGCGGGTCAGGAAACGCGCTTTCACTTGGTTCATGTTCCAGCAGATTCTATCAAGCCGCTTTTTTGACTGACAAGAATATGCTGGATGCTGCGCCATACGTTTTTTAAAACGTTCTCGTACAGTATTCCAAAAGCCGAAGCAGAGTATTGCGTGGATGAGTGGAACCAGTTTCCACGGTCAATCCCGGTCACGAAGCCTTCGGGGGCAGCGAGTTTTTGCTTTTTCGTTTCCTGCAACGCTGTTTTTTGTGAAAAACGATTATGAGCGCCTTGAAGACGGGCCGTGCCTCTCTTCTTGAACCGTCCTATTCTGGCTTCCGTTAGAAGTCTGCTTTGGGTGTGCTCAGTTCCTGCTTCAGCAGGGTTTCAACGGCGTCCACCAAGGCGCGGCCGCTGGCTTCATCTCGTGCCGGGGCGGGAAAGCGGGGGCCGAGGCGCACGCGGTAGCGCATGGGCAGGGGCGGGCGACGCAGGAAGGGCCAGCCCTGTGACAGATATGGGGAATTGGTTTCAATCAGTAACGGCTGCACGTCTGCCCGTGTGCGCTGGGCAATGGCGGCAAAGCCGGGTTGAAACGCGCCGGGTTCCGCACCGGGGCGGGAGCGTGTGCCTTCTGGAAACAGCAGCAGTTGCCCCGCTTCTTTCAGGCTCTGGCTGGCGGGGCCAATCAGGCGCAAAAGGCTGTCATGCCGGGGGTAGCCCGCCGTGCGCAGCGTGCTGCCCAAGGTGGGGCGCTCCCAGATGGAGGCTTTGGTGACGCAGGTCATGTTGGGCAGGGCGGCAGCCAGAATCAGGCTATCAAGCCGCGAGGGATGATTGGCCACCAGCACAAGGTTGTGCTCCGTGCGCAACGGGGCCAATGCATCCATATCACACGCCACAATGCCCGCTGCCTGAAGATAGCGGATAGCCAGCCGGGCGACGCCATGCAGCCACGCCCGCCCCAGCCTGCGGCGGCGGGGGCCGTCAGGCAGAAGGTGGCGCAGCACGAAAGACCCTGCATCCAGCGCCAGAAAAATGACGGCAATCACCATCAGAGAACTGTAAAAGCGCAGGCAGGCACTTAAAGCAGAAAAGCGGAACATGCGGGCTCAGGCTTTCTCCGGCAGGCGCAGGGAAGCCCCTGCATACTGGCCCTTTCAGTCCGCCGCCAGTGGAAAGTGACACGCGACCTCATGGCCGGGGCGCACCGTATGCAGCGCAGGGTCTTCAACGCGGCAGCGGTCCTGCACCATGGGGCAGCGTGTATGAAAACGGCAGCCGGAGGGCCGGGCCACCGGGCTTGGAATATCGCCGCGCAGGGGCGGGTGCCGGGGCGCGCCCACCACCGGGCGGGGCACGGCCTGCGTCAGGGCTGCGGTGTAGGGGTGGGCCGGGTGATGCAGCACGTCATCCGTTTCGCCCAATTCCACCACAGCGCCCAGATACATGACCGCCACGCGGGTGGAAATCTGCCGCACCACCGCCAGATCATGCGCCACAAACACGTAGGTCAGCCCCAGTTGGGCTTGCAGATCAGCAAACAGGTTCACAATCTGAGCCTGCACGGACACATCCAGCGCGGAAACGGGTTCATCCGCCACCACCAGCCGGGGGGAGAGCGCCAGCGCACGGGCAATGTTGATGCGTTGCCGCTGACCGCCTGAAAACTCATGCGGGTAGCGGTCCAGCGCGGTAACCGGCAGGCTGACAAGGTCCATCAACTCATGCAGGCGGGTGGTGATGGCAGCGGCAGGCCGTTTGCGCCCGTCCGGGCCGGGATGCACGCGCAGGGGCTCGGCCAGCAGATCACCAATGCGGCGGCGCGGGTTGAGCGAGGCGTAGGAATCCTGAAACACCATCTGCATGCGCTGGCGCAGGGGCCGCAACGCACGCTCGCCCAGATGGGTGATGTCCTGCCCTTCAAACGTAATCTGGCCGGAGGAGACATCCGTCAGCCGCAGCAGGCATCGCCCCAGCGTGGATTTGCCACAACCGGACTCACCCACCAGCCCCAGAACCTCACCGGGCAAAACATCAAGAGAAACGCCGTCCACCGCCTTGAGCGTCTGCCCCCGTGGGAGGGAATAGGTCTTGCGCAACGCCCGCACACTCAGTAGCGGCGCGCCAACCTGTTCAGGAGAGGACACGGGAAAAGCACTCATGCCGTGCGCTCCTGCATGGAGGAGATAGTGCAGGACAACACACTCATGGGGAGACCTCCCCATGAGATGGCGGGGGCGTGGGAGCGGCCTGATGGCGTATGGACGCGGCGGCTGAAGCACACGCCGATATCAGCCGTGGGGGCAACGGCGTGCCCTCCGTGGATAGCACGCAGGCAGCGCTCTGATGTGGGCCAACGGGTACCAGCGGCGGCGGCGGGGCGGGCAGGCATGCTTCATGCACGTAGTGGCAGCGAGGGCTGAAGGCGCAACCTGCGGGGCGTTCCAGCGGAACGGGCGGGGCACCGGCAATGGCGGGCAGGCGCTCAGGCCGCGGGCCATCCAGCGGCGGAATGGAGGCCAGCAATGCGGCGGTGTAAGGGTGCCCCGGCTGAGCAAACAGTGCCTGTGTTGGCCCGGTTTCCGCCACCCGGCCGGAATACAGCACCAATGTCGTGTCACACGTTTCCGCCACCACGCCCATGTCATGCGTGATCAGCAGGACGGAAGACCCATAGGCGGTGCGCAGACCACGGATGAGGTCCAGAATCTGGGCCTGCACGGTCACGTCCAGCGCGGTTGTGGGTTCATCAGCAATCAGCAGTGCCGGGTTGCAGGAAAGCGCCATGGCAATCATGGCGCGCTGGCGCAGGCCGCCCGAAAGCTGGTGCGGGTAGCGATCTGCCGTGCGGGCAGGGTCCGGCACGCCCATTTCCGCCAGCAGGTCCACCGTGCGGGCACGGGCCTGCTTGCGGGAGAGGCGTTCATGCGCGCGGATCTGCTCATCAATCTGCCAGCCTATGGTGTAGACTGGCGTAAAGGCCGTCATGGGGTCCTGAAAGATCATGGCAATCTGCCGCCCGCGCAGGCGGCGCAACTGCTTTTGCGGCAGGCCCACCAGTTCCTGCCCCCGGAACAGGGCAGAGCCGGTGATCTGCACGCCGGGGCTGTCTATTAGCCCCATCAGGGCCATGGCGGTTACGGATTTGCCGGAGCCGGATTCCCCCACCAGCCCCAGAATGTCCCGCTCCGCCAGCGTGAAGGAAACATTCTCCACAATGGGGATCATCCTGCCGCCTGAGGGAAAGCTGACGCACAGGTTACGCACCGCCAGCAGCGGCGCGGCGGTGTGCTGCGTGGGGGAGGGCTGAACGGGTGCGGAAGGAAAGTTATCTGGCATCACGTACCCTTGGGTCCAATAGCAGGTAAACGCTGTCCACCACTGCATTGGCAAGCACAACAAACACGGCGGAATACATGACCGTGGCCATGATCAGCGGCAGGTCCAGATTGGTGAGCGCCTGATAGGTCAGCCGCCCCACGCCCGGCAGCCCGAACACCACTTCTGTCAGCAGGGCGCCGCCGCCCACAAGCTGCGCGAAATCCAGCCCGAAGAGGGAGACAAATGTGACCATGGAGGTGCGCAACCCATGGCGCAGCAGCACACGGGTGGGGGAAAGCCCCTTGGCCCGTGCCGTGCGCATGAAGTCCTCGCCCGCCAGCGCCACCAGATCAGCCCGCAGCACGCGGCTGTAGATACCAATGAACATCACGGCCAGCACCACCCACGGAATGACCAGCGCCTTGAACCAGCCAAGTGGGCTTTCCGTAAACGGCACGTAGCCCAGCCCCGGCACCCAGGAGAACAGCCACGTATCATGGTAGCGGCTCTGGGTAATAAGGTTGGCCACCTGGCCCAGCCAGAACACTGGCATGGAAATGCCAATCAGCCCCAGCATCATCAGCCCACGGTCCACCCATGAACCCTTCATGGCAGCGGCCAGCGTGCCCATGGCGATGGAGGCCACCACCCAGATCAGCGCTGCCCCGCATACCAGAGACACCGTAACCGGAGCCGCACGGGCAATTTCCGGCACAACCAGTTCGCCACGGTCCACGTAGGAGGCCAGATCGCGCGTGATGAAGAGCTTTTTCATCATGGTGGCGTACTGCACGGGCAAGGGGCGATCGAACCCGTATTCCTTGCGCACTTTCTCCATGGTCTGGGGGGAGGCGTTGCGCCCGGCAATGCGGGCGGTGGGGTCTGCCCCAGGTGTTGCAAAGAACACGCAGAACACCAGCGCGGAAATACCGAACAGCACAAAGACTGTCTGCCCAAGGCGGCGCAGCAGGGCGGTGATCATGGCGTGCGCTCCTTCATGAAGACCGCCGTGCGGCATCACGCACATCCAGCGCGTCCCGCAGGCCATCGCCCAGAATGTTCAGCGCCAGCACCACAATCACAATGGCAAGACCGGGGGCCACTGCCACCATGGGGCGCGTGTAGATCAGCCCTTCGCCATCCTGAATGATGGTGCCCCAGGACGCCGCAGGGGCCTGCACACCAATGGAGAGAAAGGAGAGCGCACTTTCCGCCAGCAGGGCCAGCGCCATCAGCAGCGGGCCGAGCACCACCAGCGTTGTCATCACGTTGGGCAGGATATCAAACAGCACAATGCGCCAGCGGGGCACGCCAAGGCAGCGCGCCGCCGTAACAAATTCTGCCTGCCGCAATGCCAGCACACGGCCACGAATGGGCCGCGCGGCATAGGGCACATATACCAGCGCAATAATGACAATGGGGATCAGCAGATTATCCGCCTCGATCACGAACGGCCCCAGTTTGAGGCCCTGACTGACCGTAACAATGGAAAGCGAGATAGCGAACAGATAGACCGGCACCGCCCACATGATATCCATCAGGCGGGAGAGCACGGTATCCACCAGCCCGCCGAAAAAACCGGCGGCAATGCCTGCGGTGGCGGCCAGCAGCAGGCACAGCACCGCTGCACAGGCGGAAATCAGCAGCGAGTTACGGCCCCCATACAGCAGGCGGGCCGCAACATCGCGCCCCTGACTGTCCGCCCCAAGCAGGTAAGCGGCGTGGCCCGTCGGCCCGATGGGGCTCAGGCCCAGATGCAGCGGGTTATCATTGGGCTGCATGATGTCCACCTCATGCCCATCAAGCATTATGCTGCCTGCCACGTTGGAGGTGAACGGGTCCACCCGCGCCACATCGTGCGCATAGAGGGGGGCCAGCAGGCAGGCGATGGTCATGCACACCAGCACGCCAAGCGCTGCCATGGCGGAGCGGTTGCGCAGCAGCGTGCGGCCCGCCTTGCGCCAGGGGCCAGCCGGGCGCGCGGGTGCGGGCACCGGAACACCCGTGCCAGAAGCAGAAGAACAATCAGCCGTCATTGGATCTGAAGCTGGGAGAGCAGAATTTCATCATTGAGTGTTACGATGACGTTACGCGCGCGTTTTGACAACAGCGTAACCCGTTTGATCTGCACCAGCGGCACGGCGGGCGCCTGTGCCATCAGTGCTCGGTCCACTGCTGCCCATGCCTGTGCGCTGGCGGGTTTGTCAGTCAGCGCAAGGGCGGCGGCGTGCTGCATCTGGTCTTCAATGGCGGGGTCACAAAAGGCGGACATGTTCAGCGAGTTATCGGAATGTGGGTGGATGCTCTCGCACGAATACAGCGTGTGCAGGATGCCTCCAGCGGAGGGATAATCCGCCTGCCATCCGGTCAGCGCGACCTGCACGTGATTGTCACTGTTCTGAACGTAGGGAAACTGCACTGTCTGCGTCATGCTGCGCACCACGGCATCATACCCGATGGCGGCGAGCGTGCTGCGCAGTTCCATGGCCATGGAGCCGTAGCGCCCATCCAGCGGCGCGACGATGGTGACTTTCTGCCCTGCCGTGCCACTCTCCCGCACCAGCCTGCGGGCGGTTTCAAGGTCCGGGGCCTGCCACCGCGCGGCGGGATGTTCGGGTGAGGCTCCTTTGGTGTAGGCGCAGGAGGACTGATGAGCTGGCGCGCCTTCGGGCAGAAGCTGGCAGAGCGGCACGGCTACGGCAGGACCACCATGATAGATCACCATGGCGTGGCGATTGACGGCGTAATTCAGCGCCTGCCGCGCCTTGAGGGAATTGAACGGCGGCAGTGTGGTGTTCAGGGCCGCGTAATAATACAGCAGCAATGTGTAAAGCTGCACCTGTGCGGCATAGTGTGAGCCAACTTCGCCCAGCCTGTCGAGCGGTACGTCCTCATACATCCAGTCATACTGGTTGTTTTCAATGGCCGTGACTTCAGATTCCGGCTCCAGCCCGAAGGTCAGGCGTATATGGTCCGGGTAGCCCGCGGGTTGGGCTTCATGCGCCCATTCCTGAAAATACGGGTTCCGTTCCATCTCCAGATACTGGGTGGGGTCATAAGCCGTTATGCGGTAGGGGCCGGTGCCGGGCGGCGCGCTATTGCCCATGTCATGCGCCGGGGTGCTGGCGGGCAGAATGGCGGCGTGCCCCCATGCCAGATGTTCCAGAAAATCCGGGTCTGGTGTGCTGAGGTGAAACACCACGCTGCGGGTGGTGGCATCTGTTTCCACACCGCCTGTCAGCGTGCAGTGGGCGGGGTCTTTCAGGCAGGCGTCCGCCCCCACAATATGGCTGTAATACGGGCCAGCGGTCGGGCTGCCGACCTTGAACACCCTGCGGAAGGAGGCCGCAACATCCTCCACCCCCAACGCCTGGCCGTTGGAGAAGCGGATACCCTTGCGCAGTGTGAGCCGGTAGGTCAGGCCCCCTTCTTCCGGCGTGGGCACCTGTTCCACCAGATTGGCAATAACCGGCAGCGCGCCGGGGCCGGAGAATTTGGGATAGGCCAGCAGCGTATCATACACCGGCGTTTCAATCTGCCGGGTGAGGGACATATACGCCACCTGCGGGTCCAGCGTGCCGCCGGAACTCTGGGCCGTGAGGCGCAAGGTGCCCCCACTGTGAGGCAACGGAGCGGAAGCAGGCGCGGCGGAGGCCACATCCACCCCGTTTGAGGCCAACAGCATGATGCTCATAATTGCACAAAGGGTGGTCTTACCAACCCGCCGTATGCGGCCATGAGCGCCGAGCCGAGAGCCGTATTCCTTCCCCATTGCCGCCGAGAAAAGCGAAAACCTCACAGGAGAGCCGGAAGCCCGTGCATTATGTGAAATAAGACGCCGCTGTATCATGCTGCCGTTTTTGTTTCCTGCAGACGGTCCGGTGCTCTTGGCGGGTTCGGAAAACCCCTATCCGGGCTTTTCTGTCACGAGCGGTATCAAGGCATTATGATTCCGTCGTGACTGAAAAAGGTGGATTTTGCGCCCCTCGATTTTGCTCCTTTAGGGAGAGGCGTGGCCCGTAACCCCTTTCACCAGAAAGGCGGCTAACGGGAGGGCGGCTAACAGCCTAGTCCTGCGGCTTCATGATGGTGGTGAGGTGCTCGGCCATTTCATCCGCGCTCTGGTTGGCGTCCACAATGCCCTTATAGCGGGTATCCGGGTCCATCACCACAAAGCGGGGAGACATGCGCATGGTGTACTGCCATTCAGGGTCATCCACTTTTTCAATTTTTGCGTGATATTCCTGCGTCAGTGCTTCCAGAGAGCGCGGGGCGGCGGTGCCAGCCACCACGCGCGGGCCAATGGCCGCACCGTACTGGCGCAGGCGGTCTGCATCATCACGGTCCGGGTCAAGGCTGACAAAAATGATCACGGCCTTGCGCTTGCCGGGGTCCACCTTGTCCAGCGCGGCAGACATGTTCCGCAGGGCGGGTTCACACGCATCCTGTGCGCAGTGGGTGGCGCCAAACAGCACCAGCATCCAGCGGCCACGGAAGGTCTGGTCCGTCATGGTGCCGGTTGTGGCGTCCATCAGGCGGAAAGACCCACCAACCTCATTGCCATAGGTGCTCAGAGTGGGGCCGTGGTGCATGGCAAAGCGGGTGGCCATGTAGCTGCCCGCACCGGCAACGGCCAGAATGGCAACGCCAATCAGTGCAAAGCGTTTTTCAGAAGGAGTCATGTCTTAATGTGCCTCTGCCCAGTTGCGGCCAATGCCGGTTTCCACCACCAGCGGTACGGAAAGTGTTGCCGCGGCTTCCATGACCTCACGGGCCAGAGCGGCCACGGCTTCCGCTTCGGCTTCATCTGCTTCAAACAGCAGTTCGTCATGCACCTGTAGCAGCATGCGGGCAGAGAGCCCGGCGTCTTTCAGGGCGCGTGGCAGGCGTACCATGGCGCGTTTGATAATATCCGCAGCCCCACCCTGAAGTGGGGCGTTGATGGCCTGCCGTTCTGCATACTGCCTGCGGGCCGCGCTTTTTTCCTGAATACCCGGCACGTAGCAGCGGCGGCCAAACGGGGTGAGCACATAGCCGTGCAGGCGCGCTTCCTCGCGCATGCGCTCCATATAATCCCGGATGCCGGGGTAGCGGGCGAAGTACGCATCAATATAGGAACGTGCTTCCCCTGCCGGAATACCAAGCTGCCGCCCCAGCCCGAAGGCCGAGATCCCGTAGATGATACCGAAATTGATGGCCTTCGCGCGGCGGCGGGTGAGGGCATCCATGCCTTCCAGCGGCACACCAAACACTTCGGATGCCGTGCGGGCGTGAATATCCTGCCCCAGCGCAAAGGCTTCCCGCAGGGCCGGAATGTTCGCCACATCCGCCAGCAGCCGCAGTTCGATCTGTGAATAGTCGGCTGAGACCAGCTTCTTGCCCTTGGGCGCAATAAACGCCTGCCGGATACGCCCACCTTCTTCCGTGCGGATGGGAATATTCTGCAAATTCGGCTCGTTGGAAGAAAGCCGCCCTGTGGTGGTGATGGCCATCTGGAAGGACGTATGCACGCGGTCTTCCGTGGTGGTCTGGCGCAGCAGGGCATCCGTGTAGGTGCTTTTCAGCTTGGCAAGCTGCCGCCATGCCAGCACCTTTTCCGGCAGGGCGTGGCCCTGATCGGCCAGATCCTGCAACACGGAGGAATCCGTGCTCCATGCGCCAGCCTTGCCGCGCTTGCCGCCTTTCAGGCCCATCTCGTCAAACAGGATTTCGCCAAGCTGGCGGGGGGAGCCCACATTGAACTCACGGCCTGCGGTCTCGTAGATGTCCTTTTCCATCACGGCCATACGGGCCGCAAAATCTTCGGACAACCGGCCCAGCTCCGCCCGGTCAACGGCAATGCCCGCTTTTTCCATGGCCGCCAGCACCGGGGAGAGCGGACGTTCGATCTGCTCATACAGCGCCAGCGCCTGACTGGTGCGCAGGGTGGGGTGCAGCACATGCCACAGCCGCAGCGTGACATCCGCATCTTCCGCAGCATATTGCGTGGCGCGGCCCACGGGCACCTGCGCAAACGGAATACGGTTGCGGCCGGTGCCGGTTACGCTGTCATAGCTGATGGGGGAGTGGCCCAGATGCAGGGTGGAAAGTTCATCCATGCCCTGCCCATGCAACCCGGCGGACTGCGCGTAGGAGATCAGCATGGTGTCATCCACCGGGCCGATGGTGCTGAAGTCCAGCCCTGCGCGGTCAAACACCAGCAGGTCAAACTTGGCGTTCTGAAACACCTTCAGCACGCTCTCATCCGTCAGCAGCGGGCGCATGAGGTCCAGTGCCGCGTCTGCCGTAAGCTGTTCGCCTGCGGGTTCTTCCAGCGTGCCTTCATGCCGCAGCGGCACGTAGCAGGCTTTGCCCGGCGCTGTGGCAAGGGAAAGCCCCACCATGTTGGCGTGCAGCGGGTCCAGCCCATCGGTTTCCGTATCCACGGCGCACAGGCCCGATTCCTGCGCGGCGCTGACCCATTTTTGCAGGGCTTCTGCCGTGCGCACGGTTTCATACGGGCCATAGGCGGCTGCCATGGCGGCGGTTGCGGCCTCGCTTGGTCCGGCAGCAGCAGGGGCTGCGTCTGGTGCCGCAGCCCCTTTGACAGATGCCTGCACCATGGCGTGCGCCGCCCGGTGCGCATGGGCGCCCGAAGGATGCCCCATGCCCAGCCGTTTCAGCACGGAACCAAAGCCCATGTCTTCCAGCCAGTCAGCCAGAACGGGTTTATCCAGCTCCCGCACGCCCAGTTCTTCCACCGGCATGGGCAGGGGCACATCACACGCCAGTTCCACCAATTGGCGGGAGAGGCGGGCGGCATCCGCGTGCTCGATCAGCATGTCCCGCCGCTTGGATTTTTTCATCTCCGGCGCGGCGGCCAGCACGGCTTCAAGCGTGCCGAATTCATTGATCAGGGCGGAGGCTGTCTTGGGCCCAATGCCGGGCACGCCGGGCACGTTATCTGTGGAGTCCCCCATCAGGGCCTGCACGTCCACCACCTTTTCAGGCAGCACGCCGAACTTCTTTTCCACTTCCGGCAGGCCGATGGGGGTCTGCTTGATGGGGTCCAGCATGCACACGCCGGGGCCGATCAACTGCATCAGATCCTTATCGGAGGAGATAATGGTGCAGGTGCCGCCCATCTTCCGGACCGCCGTGGCGTAGGAGGCGATCAGATCATCTGCCTCCCAGCCCTGTAGTTCAATGCCGGGCACGTTGAAGGCCTGCGTGGCATCACGGATCAACCCGAACTGCGGGCGCAGATCTTCCGGCGGTTCCGGCCGGTGCGCCTTATATTGCGGATAGATGTCTGAGCGGAAGGTGTGCCGCCCGGCATCAAACACAACCGCCAGATGCGTGCCAACATGTTCGCGCAGCAGCCGGGCCAGCATGTTGGTGAAGCCATACACGGCGTTTACCGGCACGCCGTGCGGGCTGGTCATGGGGGGCAGGGCATGGAAGGCGCGGAAGATGAAGCCGCTGCCATCCACCAGAACCAGATGAGGTGCGTCAGATTGGGTCATGATAAGGCTACCGGCTGAAGGGCTGCCGGACACGGCCGTGCAGGGAAGAAAAGCATGCGTTTGGGATATGCGCCCTTCGCCCCGATGTCCAGCGTTCACACAACATGCGCGCATGCCTTAGCCCACACAGGGCAAGGACAGCCGCCGCACTGCGCACGGAGGGAGAGGACCTACTGCGCCATCAGAGAGACGTTAGCGTGAGGGGGAGCGGAGCGTCTGTGGTCTTTCTGTATCGGGGCTGGCTTTGGTCGGTTCCTGTTGCCGTTGGGGCGTCTGGTCCACAAAGCAGCATAGCGAAGAGGCAGGACGATCCCTTACTGGCGTTTAAGAGCCGACCGGAAACATGAGCAAGAACGATCTGAGGATAGACTTTGTCTGCTGGCTCTGATGACAAACAGGTGCAAGGCGAGGTTCGAGCACATGGAGGTCAAGAGGCTTTCCTGAGGCTTTTATGAAGTCCCAACAACGCAGTGATGTTCTTGCGCATAAGAAGGATGGGCTGGAGGTTTTCCAACCCCTCCCTAGCTGCTTTTCAAGCTGCCTTTAAAAACCTGTCGAGACGGAGACGACCCCTGCAAAACCACCGCCGACAAAATAGGTGGGGGCTCTTCCGGCAATGGTGGTGCCGTAAACGCCCTGCGTGGTGCGGGCGTTGGCGGAAACGCTGTTTACCCCGGACAGATAACCCGACTGGCCAAGATTGATCAGATTGAGCTGGATCTGGGGAGAACGCGCAAAGCCCACCTGCCGTAACCGGTAACCCATACTGAGATTGGCCGTAACAAAGCCCGGAATACGTTCATCATTCATGAAGGTGGAATAGGTGGGCCCCACGTAATTGAGCGTGAACTGTCCAAACAGATGCGTGTCATCATAGGACAGGCCAATGCTGCCGGAAAAATCGGGTGTACGAATAGCTTTTTTGCCGCGTGTGGGCAGGTAATCCATGCCGGATTTCAGGTTATTGTCTATGGTGGCGTGAATATACTGGCCCGAGAGGTAAGGGCTGAAATGGTGCCAGGGCTTGAGCCCTACCTCAAGCTGTGCGCCGCGGGCTGTCTGCCCCCCACCATTGAGGGATTCCGTCACCAACGCACCATTCAGGTTGCTTGTTGTGCTGATCTGGCGATTTGTGAAGTTGTAATTGAAGAGAGCAGCGGAGACGTTTACCAGCCCGGTGTGGCGGTAGCCCACTTCCTCGCCAATGGAATATTCGGGGCGGGTGTCACTGGTGGCGCTGCGGGTCTGCGCACCGGTGGCCACGCTGAAGCGGTCATTATAGCTGGAAATGCCGGAGGGGGCGCGGAACCCTGTTGTCCCGTTCAGGAAGATCTGGTCCTGCGGTGTCAGATCATAACTGGCGGAAAGCTGTGGCTGGGGCGAGAAATAGCTGGCCCCGTTGCGGTAGCGTGCACCAGCAAGCTGATTGCTGATGGTGCGCGTTACCATAATGGCGCGAAACGTGGCGGAAAGCGTCAGCCGGTTGGACAGCGCATGAAAACGGTCCTGCACAAACAGGGCATTAACCTGTTGCACCAGATGCGAGTTATAGGATGTCAGCGGGTCTCCTGATGCCGTGAGAATAGGGTAATAGCCCCGCATGTTGGAAACCCCTCCATCTGCATCCACGGCAGCATACCGGGAGGGGTTGGAGTAATCATAATAGGAATACCACGCGCCGCCTGTCAGGCTGTTGCGGCCTGCATCCCAGCGCAGGGAAGCCGTGATGCCAGAATGGGCCTGCTTGAAGGTATCTGTTGCAACAGCGGTAATCTGGCCTGTCTGGGGGCCTGTACTGGCCTGTAGCGGCCCGGCAGGCTGGTTGCCCTGATAGCTGTGCTGCGGGTCAAGCGTGGTGCCAAACCCGTCATACCCCGCGACATAAATGAAATAGGGCGTAAGCGAGAGATGGAAATGCCGGTTCAGCCTGAATTCCAGTGGGGCTGTCAGCAAGGTTTGGGCACGGGCGTTTTCCTGCAACAGGTAATAGGAACTGTCACCTTCCGTATAACGGGATGAATAATTGAACTGGGTGCCACTGACATGCCACTGCGTACGTGTGGGAGCCCGCAGGTAATATTGCCGCTGCCGGTTAAAGGAAAAAATGAGCGAGGCAGAACTGCCCTTGCCCCATTCCCGTAGCAGGCGGCTGTCCACATGGTAGCGTGGGCTGTCTCCGGCCCCGCGCCACTGGTTGGCGTTGCGGTAGGAAAAGGAGGCAAAGCCGGTTACGCCTGTATGCCCTATTTCTCCACTGTCCAACCGCAGGAATTCACGGTTGAGCGCATAGGATCCGTAAGAAAGATCCATAAAACCGCCTGCTGTTTTGCGCGGTTTGATCATGTGCACGCTCAGTTGGCCGCCTACCGCGTTGTAAAGCGGTGCCGTGGCTTCCGCCGCGCCTTGTGTGAGGGTGACGGAACTGATGTTTTCCGTATCTGCCGTGGCGGAGGTGTAAGGCATCAGGAAAAGCGGTGGGGCAGCGGGTACGCCTTCAAACAGATACCCGATTTCCGTCTGGTCCAGCCCGCGGATGGAAAGCCCCTGCTGGTCATCATTCGTGCCGAGCGGGTCATTGGCGGAATAGATCACCCCGGGCAGGGCGGCGATCATGGCAGTCGGGCTTTCGGTAGGGCTCTGGCGGGCAATGTAGTCCCGCGTCAGGCCGCTCTGTGCCTGGGGCGCGCGTTGTTGCGGCATCAGGCCGCCGCCTGCGGTACGGCCTGTGGTGCCATCTGCGGTGGTGTGGCTTTTTACGGTAACATATTCCGGGTGTGCTGGGGTTGAGTCTTCTTTTTTCTGCTCGCGCGTTGTTTCTTCCTTAGTCGTGCTGGATGTTTCTGCGGCGGCATCTGCTTCAGGCGTGCCACACAGGCCGGAGAGCGCCGTAGCCAGCACAAGCACGGAAGCCAGAGTACGATCGGGAGGAGAAGACGGGGCACGCGGCATGCAGATCAGACTTTTCATCGGATTTTATTGAGTTTTTTATAGACTAGCGAGATTTCCAAAAGGCTCAAATGTTATAATATAACATTTTTGTTAGAATGGATTTGCAACCTCAGCCGTAACCGGTGGGGAAGGGGTGTTCAAACGCGAACGTTCAGGCCTCAACCGGTTCCAGCCAGCGTGCCTGTATGAAGGGAAGCATGCTCCTGACGTGGCAAAAAGAGCATGGAAAAGGGAAAAAGCCGGTCTTTTTGGTATGTGTCCCTGCGCCATCTGCGTGGCGTGCGGCGGGTAGGTTGCACGCTGCTCCGTGAAGGCAAGGTAAGGGTTTTTGTGGCTTTCAGGGCGCTTGTTACGGTTACTGAATAACATATACGCACAGAATGAGGAGATCAAAGGCCGTCTGCCTCTCTTCCGCTACGCCATAAACGGACACGTGATGCCAAGTGACAGCAACCGCTGTGTAGCCTGTTCCCGCCAAGGGAGAAGAGAGATGTCCGTAAAAAGCAGGGTCACAAACCATAGTCACAGGCGCATTTTTTCACAACAGACGTCAAAAAGGGAGGAGAGGCTTCCTTTCTCTGCCACGCTGCAGGCCGGGCGGGCTGGTGGCGTTCTTACGGCATCTTTCTTTACGATCTGGGCAGGCTTGGCATCTGCCTTTGCTGCCACCGCTGCACCTGTTGCGGCCACATCTCGCACAGCGGCAGCCGTTGCGGCTACAGGCAGCCAACGGCCGGTGGGGCGTGCGTCCGCTGCCAGAGGCACAACGGTGTCCCTTCATCCGGCAACGGAACAGCCTGCATCGGCGGAAGATGGCGCGGGTCAGCCTGATCCGCTTTCCTTCAACGCGCTTTTTGATGGGCAGAGAACGTTGGGCACCAGTGGGCTGAGTTCTTTGGAAGGGTCAAGCGGTGGCGGTATTGCAAGCTGGGCCACCATTGGGGGTTACGGCAGTAAAAAGAGCATGGGTATGGCGTTTCACTACAGTTATGTGAATGTCACCAACTATACTGACCAGAACGTGGGGGCGTTGATGGGGTTTTATGACCGCGTTGAACTCTCCTATTCTCACAATTTCTTCCAGACTGGCGGCACGGGCGCCAAGCTGGGCATTGGCCGGGGCTATCAGTTTGATCTGGATACAGGCGGCATCAAGGTGCGTCTGTTTGGTCATGTTCTGGATAAAACACTTCTGCCGCAGGTGTCAGTCGGGGCCATGTACAAACATGATGGAGACGCCAAGGTCATTCATGCCGTGGGGTCCAAACATACGGATGGCGCGGATGTTTATGTTGCTGTTACCAAGCTTTTTCCAAAAATAGGGATTCTGGTTGATACCACCCTGCGGCTGACCAAAGGCAACCAGTGGGGTATTCTGGGCTTTGGGGGGGACAGGAACGATAATTATTACCCGCAGTTTGAAGGCTCCCTTGGGTATCTGCCGTCCTTTATTCCGGGGCTTGTGGTGGGGGTGGAATATCGAACCAAACCGCGTAACCAGAACTTCACGCCGGAAAGCAACTGGTTTGATGTGTACGCCAGCTATTTTGTCAACAAACACCTGAATATCACAGCCGCTTATGTATCGCTGGGCACCATCGCAACCTACCGCACCCAGACGGGTGCCTATTTCTCACTTCAGACGGGGTTTTAAGGGGGGCGTGCCAAGCTGCTTGAAGGTGGTGTCTGGCCCATCAGGTGTATCAGTTCGGTCTTCTTGCTGTTGAGATCATCGCTTTTGCAAGATACCTGTTGATAATAGTTGTGGACGAAAAAGCAGTTTTTACGTCCCATCACTTGCTCCGACCGGGCGTGACCACTAGCGCGGAGTGAAGAGTGAAGAGTGAAGAGTGAAGAGTGAAGAGTGAAGAGTGAAGAGTGAAGAGTGAAGAGTGAAGAGTGGAAGGGGTAAGGCGCTGAAAACCCTATTCTGAATTTCCCAGTGCGCAGGACTACCAAAGGGTTTTGTCTGGCATCCATTCCCCAAAGGAGGGTTTTTAGAAACCCCTAAATGCGGAAGCGGGAGAGAGTAGTTTACCCCCTCCCGCCGCGTCCACTGTTTCTTACTTTGTCTGATTTTCGAGTGTGCTGATCACCAGCCCCGGTGTCAGAATTTGCGGCAGGGTGACCTCTGGCCCGTGGGCGGGGCTGTAGATGTAAAGTGGCACCCCATCACGCCCGCGTTCTTTCAGAAAAGCGCTGATGGCGGGGTCATGGTTGGTCCAGTCTCCGCGCAGCACGGTAATGCCCTGTTTTGCAAATGCCTGCTGGGTTGCCGGAACATCCAGCGCCACCCGTTCATTCACCAGACAGGTAATGCACCATGCGGCGGTCATGTCCACAAACACTGGCTTGCCTGCGGCCTTCAGGGCTTCAAACCGGGCGGTGCTGAAGGGCTCCACGCCTTTAGGCAGGGCAGAGGTCTGTGGGCTGGCCGCTGCAGAACCCTGCTGGTGCAGTAGGGCGGGAATAAGCGCTAATGCGCCCAATAACCCCAGAAGCGCCAGCCCATGCAGGGCGGCATTGGTGCGCGTGTGCCCTTGCTGGATCAAGCGGGTCTGCGCCACGCCATACAGCCATGCGGCAAAACTCAGCAGCACCATGCCTGTGGCAAGCAGCAGCACAACGGAGGCTCCGCCTTCCAGCGCCGCCACCCACAGCAGCCAGACGCAGGAGCCCAGTAGGGGAAAGGCCAGAAACTGGCGCAGATACTGCATCCACGGGCCGGGGCGCGGCATGCGGGCGGCAAGGCCCGGTATGGCGGTCAACAGCAGGTAAGGGGCTGCCAGCCCCAACCCCATGGCGGCAAACACCGCCAGCCCCGCAACCGGTGGCCCGGAAAGCGCACCGGCAATGGCCACCCCCATGAACGGAGCGGTGCAGGGCGTTGCCACCACCACGGCCAGAATACCCGTCAGCACATCATGCCAGTGGCCATGCTTGGGTGTGCCGGAAACCCCGCCAGATACCGGCATGAATTCAAAAACCCCCAGCAGGTTCAGTGCCATGCCAAACAGCAGCCATGTTATGAGCGTGACAAACACCGGAGACTGGAACTGAAAGCCCCAGCCTTCTGCTGCACCGGCCACCCGCAGCGCCATCATCAACCCGCCAAGGGCCAGAAACGTGACCATCACCCCCAGCGCATAACACCCCGCGCTGGTAATCTGTGTGCGCCGTTCCGCCTTGCCCAGTTTGGCGACGGAAAGAGCCTTCATGGCCAGAATGGGGAAGACGCAGGGCATCAGGTTCAGAATCAGCCCACCCAGAAACGCAAATACAACCTGCTGACCAAACCCGGCCTGTGTCAGGCTGCTGGCGGCTGTGGCGCTCCCCCCACGGGCGGCCACCCCTGCTGTGGCACCCGGCGCGGGCTTGGCGGTCTGATACAGGGCGTGTTCGCTGCCTGCTGCGTCTTTCAGAACAAGAATGCCGGAAAGGGATTGGGTTGATGCAAGGTCGGGCAGGCGTTTCAGGTGCAGTTCCACAGCGCCGTTCTGCACGGCCTCGTTCTGCGGGGCGGCCTGATCAATCAGGCCGGGCTTGTCTGGCATGAACCACGCTTCCTTCACCGCGCGGGGCGAGAGATCCTGCCCGCTCACGCGCAGCGTGCCATCTGCGGCAAGGGTGGCAGTATAAGGCGAAGGAACCGGCGTGGCCTGCGTAGCGGCCTCAAACAGGGGTGTTTGAGCGGAAGGATGTGGCGCGCCTGCCGCCAGAGGCAGGCTGAGGTCTGCTTCCTCTGGCACGCAGACACTGGCGCACACCAGCCAGCTTGCGTGCGCTTTAAGCGTGGTGGGGGCACCCGTGCCAGAACCTGCGCCTGTGTCGGAGGTTTTCTCGACAGAGGCTGCTTCTTTCGCCGCGTGCAACGGCAGGGAAAGCGGCAACACCACATCGCCCGTATAGGCATAGGACATCAGCGAGGCATCACGGATGCGTTGAGGCGTGGGCCACTGGATGGCGTCAGTTTTGCCTGTCAGCCCACCTTCCGCCGTTATGGTGACTGCCGTGGCCTCTCCGGCATCACCGGGGTTCTGCCAGTATGTGTGCCAGCCCGGTTGCAACTTCAGGCGCAGCGCCACACGCAGGGGCGTGCTGCCGTCTGCCGTGTCACTGTCGGTTATCAGTGTGGCAACGCTGTGTTCGGTGCTGACTGCCGCGCTTTCCGCCGCCTGTGCCTGCGGCAGACAGGCTCCTGCCGCCACCATGGTAACCGCAGTCAGCAGGGCAAAGGCCCCTGCGGCCCAGAGACTACGCAACACAGCACGCGTGCGCGGGGCAGCGGTTTGATCAGGCGGAACAGAGCAGGGCAGGGCTCGGCAAGGCATGCACGGACTTTCGAGTAGGAAAAAATAGATGTGGCTCTCTTATAGACCAGAACGGGCTACGGGCAGCAGAGGATGCGTACAACATTGGTGCAGATAACGCGCCCGCGCAAACGGCACAGGCTCAAGACTGGCGCGCGGGATGGCAAACCTATTGCAAGGACGGTCAGAGCACCTTGATTGGCCTGCCCGTTTGTTCTCCCCATGGTCTGAGTGGACATGGTGTGTGCACCGCCCAGTTCAAGCAGCCCCCAGTTCAACACGTTGCGGCATGTGTTGCTTACTCCGGCAAGCGGACCGGCTTTTACGGCCACGCCATTGGCTCCGCACACGTCTCCACGGTCTGCAAGCAATCCGGCCGGAGCGCGAGTCTCCTACAGCAATCCCAAGGGCGCGGGATAGAGAAACGGGGGACTATTATCCGGCATGGTGCTGGCCTAAAATCAGTCTGGCCCGCCTGATGCGGGAGGCTGGGTCCGCCCACGGGTCTGGCGCGTGTCATTCAACCAAAGCGGTGCGTATGTTTTCTTTTGCCCGACTGTTCCGCCGCAAGGCATCCGTAGCGTCAGATCCCTCTGCGCCTCTTACGCTGGCAGATGTGGCCACCACCATGCGGGTGCTGGATAGCGCCCAGGTGCAGCCAGCGGGGCTGGTGCAGGATGGGAGCCTGCCCGGCGGTGCGCATTCCCTGTTTAGGGGCTGGCAGTCCAAGCCCCTCATCCTGCGGCAATACGAGCTTGAAGATGTGGTGCTTGACCGTAATCTGATGGTGTTTCTCAAGGACGGACGGCCCATTGCAGATACCTCCTACCTGCAACCGCCTCAGGCCGTGGCGGATCTGACCGTTCGGGAGGATGATCTGGTGCCTGCGCCGGCGGGGCAACCTGTGATGGCAGCCTGCTTTGACCACTGGAGCACCAATTACTACCATTGGGTTGTGCATACTGTGCCCACCCTGTTCAGCCTTCGCCAAAGTGGGTTTGAGGGCGGGTTGATCCTTCCTCGGTTGACACCCTGGCAGGAAGAAACGGTGCGGATGAACGGGTTTGACCCAGCCCGTGCCACCATAACAGAGCCGGGGCGGCAATATGCTTTTCGTAAGGTGATTTACACAGATTGCGTGCGCGGCGCTGCGGATTTTTCCCCTCTGCCCACGTCGCGCGCTGCCTACCATACGTTGGCGGCGCAGGCGGGGGTGACCGGGCGGGAGCCCCGAACGCTTGATCTGTTCATTGAACGGGGGGGCGCTTCCAACCGCCTGATGCCTAACGAGGCCGATCTGGCGCAGGCTCTGGCTGAGGCCGGGTTTACAGTGGTGCGACCGGAAACGTTGAGTGTGGCGGATCAGATGCGGCTGTTTGCCAAGGCCCGCCTGGTTGTGGGCGCGCTAGGGGCAGGCATGGCCAATCTGGCATGGTGTCGGCCCGGTACGGTGATCTGTGAACTGGTGCCGCAGCAGCATCAGAACCCCTGCAACCTGACATTGGCCATGCAGATGGGCCTGCCTTATTGGGGCGAACTGATTGAAACTGGCGTGGAAGAGGAAAGCCATGTGGCTGTTTCTCAAAAGCCGTTCAATGTGCCGGAACTGGTGCACCGCGCCCGCCAACTGACCATGTATGCGCAGGCGCAGGTACCATAACCTCACATGGAGGCATGGATATTTCTGATCCGGCGCTGATGGTGTCCCGGACCACACGCAACCGCCCTGGCTGGTAATATTGGCCCGCTGAGTGAGTCCGGAGCGGAAGGGGCGGCCCCAGTTGAGTAAGGCCAGCCCCGGTCAAACAGGTGTCAGGTGCGGTTGGACCATTCTGCCAGCTTGTCCACCACCGCCTGCGCGGACATGCTGCGGGCATCACCCAGTTCAAGCGTGGCGTCGGCGTTCAGCACCTTGCCCTCTGGTGTCACAATCAGCGCCACCGGAATGGCCTTGATGGTAACGCCGTATTTGTGGGCGATATCCATGTTCTTGTTGAAGTGATCCACGTTGACGGAGACCACAACAAAGTTCTCCTGCACCCATGGCGCTACGGCGGGGTGATCCAGAACGCCAGCCAGTACGCGGCAGTCCGGGCACCAGTTTGCCCCGAAATCAATCAACACCTTGCGGCCGGTTTTTCGGGCCTCGGCAAAAGCGTTTTCCACGGCCTGCGGGGCATCCTCAGGCGCGGCGTAGGGGTGGGCAACGGCGGTAATCTGGGCTGTGCCAACCTGGGGCACCGGCTGGGCAGCCAGAGCCATATGCGCGCCGGAAAAGGAGATAAGGGTGGTTGCCAGCATAAGGGCGGAAAAAGACCGTAACGCAACCATGCTCGGGCGCTCCATCAGGATAAAGAGAAGAAAACGTGACTGTAGGCTGACACAGGGGGCTGCCGTCAATCCTTGTCAGAAGGCGGAACCGGCAGAAACAGCTTCACGCTCTTGTTACGGAAAATAAAAATGGTGCCGGGGGAAACGCTTGATAAGCTGCCGTGTCATAACACCCACAAAGCGGTTTGACGCCGCTCGATTTTATTTTGAGTGAACCTGCCCATGTCCTCTTCTGTTGCGCCTGTGGCTGAAACTGTAAATTGCCCGGCACCGTTTGATACTTTGCATCGTCCAGCTTTTGTGGTGCCCGATCTTGCCTGTGATACCCATGCGCACGTGATTGCGGAGGATACGGCTCGTTACCCCTTCACGCCAGACCGCAGCTACACGCCGCCGCCTGCGCCGGAGGCCGCCTATCTGGCCATGCTGGATGCGCTGGGGTTGCAGCGTGGTGTTCTGGTGCAGCCCAGCATTTACGGCACGGATAACCGCTATATGCGTCACGTGCTGGCGCGCCATCCAGACCGTTTGCGCGGCGTGGCTGTGATTGATGCCACTGTCAGCGATGCAGCACTTGAGCAGATGCATGCTGAAGGCGTGCGGGGCGTGCGTATTAACGCCCTGTTTCGTGGTGGTGTGGCGCTGGACAGCATGGAGCAGATTGCCGCACGCATTGCGCCCTTTGGCTGGCACATGCAGTTTCTGATTGATGTCGCGCGCGGGCTGGAACTGCTGCCCCGCATTGCGCGCCTTGGGTGCGGGGTGGTGATAGACCATATGGGTTATCTTACGCCTTCCGTTGCGCAGGATGTTGGGGCACTGCGGGCGCTTGAAAAATGCGTTGCGGAGGAAGGCTGGTGGGTAAAACTCTCCGGCGCGTACCGTCTGGTGCAGAACCTTGAGGACATGCGGCAGGTCACGCCGCTTGCACAGGCGCTGATCCGCGCCAACCCGGAGCGTATGGTGTGGGGGAGTGACTGGCCCCATGTGGCCGTGCGTGACATGCCAGACACCACACACCTGTTTTCCATGCTGGCGGAATGGGCACCGGATGATGTGACACGCAACCATATTCTGGTACGGAACCCTGCGGTGCTCTACGGTTTTGCGCAAAAGACGCTACGCTGAGCCCGCAGCAAAACCTTTTTTAAAATCGTCTGTTCCAATAATAAGAAAAACTGGAAAACAGTATGACGTGGCTGACCGGGCTTTCCCGTGCAGAGAAAGCAACCTGCTTCTCCGCTTTTGGCGGCTGGATGCTTGATGCATTTGACTACATGATTTTCACCTTTGTCATTACCACGCTTATTGCGCAGTGGCACATCAACGCGGCCTCTGCCGGGGCATTGGTGACAGTCACGTTGCTGTTTTCCTCCATTGGGGGATGGGGCGCAGGTATTCTGGCAGATCGGTTTGGTCGCGTGCGGCTGCTTCAGGCGAGCATTCTGTGGTTTTCCGCCTGCACATGTCTCATCGGGTTTTGCCAGAATTTTACACAGCTTTTTATTGTTCGTACGTTACAAGGTATCGGCTTTGGTGGGGAATGGGCCGTAGGCTCCGTGCTGGTGGGGGAAATTGTGCGGCCCGAACACCGGGGGAAGGCGGTCGGGCTGATCCAGAGCGGCTGGGCCGTGGGGTGGGGTGCGGCGGCGGCGCTTTATGCGCTGGCCTTCAGTGTGCTGCCGCCCCATCTGGCGTGGCGCAGCCTGTTCTGGGTGGGTATTCTGCCCGCCTTTCTGGTAATGTATGTGCGGCGTCATGTACCGGAACCTGCGGGGTTTCAGGCGCTACAGGCCACGCGGCAGAAAGCGCAGGCTCAGCCGTTCTGGGCCATATTCAGCCCCGCTTTGTTCAGAACAACCGCGCTTTCTGCGTTGCTGTGCCTTGGTATTCAGGGGGGATATTACGCCATTACCACATGGCTTCCTACCTATCTGGAAAGGGAGCATGGGCTTTCTGTCATCCATACGGGTGAATATCTGATGGTGGTGATTATCGGTTCGTTTCTGGGGTATGTGTGCGGGGCGTTTCTGGCTGATGCCTGGGGCAGAAAACCGACATTTTCCTTTTTTGCGGTGCTTTCCCTGTGCAGCGTGATTGCCTACCTGCTGCTGCCGCTTACCAATATGGAAATGCTGATTGCAGGCTTCCCGCTCGGTTTTTCTGCATCGGGCATCTATAGCGGTCTGGGGGCGTATTTGTCCGAACTGTTTCCGCAGGCGTTGCGGGCAAACGGGCAGGGATTTGCTTATAATTTTGGGCGCGCCATGGGGGCGTTCTTTCCCGGTCTTATCGGCTTTTTAAGTCAGAGCATGGGGCTGGGCAGGGCGATCTGCCTGTTCGCCGCCTGCGCTTATGGCGCTGTATTGCTGATTGTGCTCTGCCTGCCAGAAACAAAAGGCAAGGTTTTGCAGAATTTCTGATTATTCATAGGGAAACAACAGCAGGCATGAATCCCTTCCCGTGCTGGCAAAAGGATTCATGCCCCTGCATAGGGCACCGCTTCTGTCACCCTATTCCTGTTGTGTCTTTACCTGGCCTGTGGGGTTTCAGGCGGCAGGCTGTGGCACAGCGGCTTTTTCAAGTACGTTTTTCAGTTGGGCTTCACTTTCAGGGGAAAGGGAGGTTTGCAGCACACGGGCGTGGCCCTTGAACTTCTGAAGATCTGCCAGCACTTTTTCAGGTTGCGCTTTGCGCACCAGAATGAACAGGGCAGAGGTATTGGGCGGAATGGTCTCGCTCAGAGATTTGATGAAATTATCATCAATACCGTAATCCGAGAGCTTGCCCGCCAGTGCGCCAGCCCCGGCGCCCACCACGCTGCCAGCCACAAACCCGGCCAGCGGGTTCAGGCACAGAAGCCCCACCAGCACGCCCCAGAACCCGCCGGAAAAAAGGCCCCAGGATGCACCAGCTTTTTCAAGGTTGATGCTTTGGTGCAAATGCACCTTGCCCTCGGCATCACGCACCACCACCACGGCGTCTTCAAGATCGAGCAGGTATTCTTTCTGTAGTTTCCGGCATTCTTCCAACGCCAGTGTGGCGTCATTGGTATGGTCAAACCCCAGAACAACAAGATCAGACATGAAATTCGCTCCTTATAGCGTAGGGGAGACAGAGTATTCCGTCAGTCATTCTCCACGCTGTGACGTAAGGATGCAGAAGCACAGCACCTTTGCCTAATGCGTTTTGCAGAAATCAGACATTCATGAATTTTATAATTTCATGAAACAGGACCGATAAGTTCCTGAAAACAGCACGCATAACAGACCGGCATGCAGCTCACTTGTCCGCATGGCGGCCTCGCCTGATAGTGCGCACAAACATATATCAGGAGGTTTGACATGAAGGGGTTTCGTCACGTTGCCCTGCTGGCAGCCTGCGGTCTGGCTTTTGCTGGCGCTGCACACGCCCAGACAGCACTGAACACGGCGCCCGCGCCAGCCGCTATTGTACCAACCGCCACGTTGGGGAGTGAAGCCCCCATGACGGCATCAAACGCCGCATCCGGCGTGCTGGATCATGATGGTGTGCCCACGGTTGACAACGCCACCGCAGGCAATATCGCCGGGCTGATGTATTACTGCTATGCCCGCGGCATTGATGACGACACAACCGTGCGGTCCCTTGGTCGTTCTCTGGCCAAACGCGGTGATGTTCAGTCTGATGCCACATACCCCAGTGGTGGGGCAGGCCTGCTGCTGGTTGGCAGCGGTGGCCGTCTGCTTGACCTGAACACCCTTGGCAAGGACCAGCGCACCGCAACCTGTGCCCATGCTGCCCAGCGCGGCATTGAACTGGATGACGGTTCTTTCCTGCTGCCGTCCTGATTTTTCAGGTATTGTCTCCTTCACGCAGAACGTGGTTTCTGCGTGAAGGGGAGTGCAAACTTTCTTTTTTAACGTCAGTGAAAAGAAGAAAGCGAGATACAGAACGGGCTTTTCAGGGTGTGAAAAGAAACCCGTCTTCCTGATGCAACTCCATCGGGATAATAAGCTTTATTTCGCACACAATAAGTCTGCTGCATTTCGGATCAGCCACGGTTCTGAAAAGATGTTTCTTTGGAATCCTGTTTCTGATCGGCGCTTACAGGCAACGGCCTTTCTGGCGTGCCCAGCCTGACCTGACAGGATCACCTACCGGACTTTGCGGTTTACTCCGGTAATCGTTTTACTACGCGCGTTGCGGCTGCAGTTTAATGGCCGTGATCGTCATGCGCTCCGGGCTGAAGCACAAACAGGCGTGAACAGTAGGGGCATACGGTCTGGTGCCCACCAATTTTCAGCCACACGCGCGGATGCCCCAGTGCGCCCAGGCCACCATCGCACGCAATCTTGCGTCGATCCACCACAATGGTTTCCACATGCCCAAGCCGGGGATGGGGCACCGGGTTGGTTGGCTGAATGAGCATTCCGCAGATCCTCCCTGTAGCGCACGGTGCCCTTATGCAGACATGTGCGGCCAGCCTGTTCGTTCAGCCCCCATCCTCCTGCATGGCTTTTCCATGCGGGGCTACTGGTGCTGTTGTGGTGGGGATGATACGCGGTTGAAGGCCGAGTTCCTACCGTCCCTTTCATCCCATCCGCGTGAGCATGCCGTTTTTCCGACCGCTTCTTTCCCGTGCCAGCCGGGTTTTTCCTCATAAACCAAGAGGGGACGCTCTGCACCCTGTGCTAAAATACCGGTTGCCGGTACAGCAGCGCCCCGCATGCAGATCAGCCCAGTCTGACCAAGGCAGGGGCGGGGAGGGTGTGTGCAGCACGATTTCCGTCACTCCTGTTTTGCGTGGCGCGGCCCGCTATGGCTGGGTGCAGGGCACTCTTCCCCAGCATGATCTGCGCCGGATGAGGGCCGTTCTGTTGGGTCGGGAGCGCGATGGTTCTCCTTTATTGGGCCGGTTAGGGATGGCGGTGTTGGCGCTTGGGCTTGCGGCCTGCACAACAACTCTGCCGCCACCGCCCAAGCCACCTGCCCGTTTTGCGGCTGCCGCGCGGCTTGTGCTGCCTGATCACACTTTTGTTCTTTCTGATGGTGCGCGTATTCCGGCACGGGTCTGGCCCGCGCAACAGCAGGAACGGGCCGTGCTGCTGGCCCTGCACGGGTTCAATGACAGCCGGGATGCGTGGGAGGCTCCAGCCCCGTTTTTCTCGCAGCGCGGCATTACGGTTATTGCGCCAGATCAGCGGGGCTTTGGTCAGGCTCCTCTGCGCGGTGGGTGGGCTGGCTCCGCCCGGATGGTGGCGGATGTGCGTGAGGAAATAGCGCAGATTCAGCAGGCGCACCCGCACACACCGCTGTATCTGGCGGGCGAAAGTATGGGCGGCGCGGTGCTGATCCTGCTCATGGCGCAGCCGGATGCGCCAAAGGTGGCTGGTACGCTTCTGTTGGCCCCCGCCGTGTGGAATCTGGGGGCCGGGGCGGATATTCCGTTGCGGGTGCTGGCCAGTCTGTTCCCCAAAAATCTGGTAACAGGGCGAGAACTCCCCGTGCACGTTGTAGCCAGTGACAATATGGCAGCGCTGATTCGCCTGTATTATGACCCGCTAACCCTTCGGGCCACGCGGCTTGAGGCGTTGCAGGGGCTGGTGGCGCTTATGAAGCAGAGCGCCCATGCCGCACGCCATATTCATGGCCCCACCCTGTGCGTTTATGGGGACAAGGACCAACTGGTGCCGCCTTCCGCCATGGCGGAGGTCTGGCGAAGTATGCCCAAGCGGGTGCGGCTTGATCTGATACCGGGTGGCCATCATCTGCTGCTGCGGGACCGCAACGGCAGGCTGGTAATGCAGGACATGGTGGGATGGATGACCACACCAGAGACATGGCTGCCGTCAGGCGGAGATAGCGCCGCCGCAGCATGGCTGGCGCAGGGCGTTGGAGAAACTGCGTTGGGCAAGAACACGTTGCCCCTGCTCCTGCCCGCCCAAATGGATCAGCTTGCAGCCCCCTGAGACTGCGGGGCGTGTTGGCCCAGCCATACGTGGAAGATACGTGGAAGCGCCGGACAGAGATGGTGCGCGCGCAACAGAAAGAGCACACTACCGTTGATGGTTGGCGGCTACCGAGCCAACATTCCATCTTTATGTTCAGCCGTAACAGCAGGGCATACGAGTCTGAAAGAAAGCGGCCCCGTGAAACAGCAGGAGGCGCTTTTTCTGAGGGAAAAGAGGGGAATTCCTTCTTCGCGCGCAATACGGGCTTGGCAGCTTCCCGCCTTTGCGCTAGGGAATGGCCCGTGGACCCGTAGCTCAGCTGGATAGAGCGTCGCCCTCCGAAGGCGAAGGTCGAAGGTTCGAATCCTTTCGGGTCCGCCATCTCCTAAATGAATAGTATTGCAAGTTACCTCACTTCTTCTAAGGAAACTGCTGTTTTCGCCCATGGTGGTCGTGCTGTGTGCTCAATAAGTATGCGCACAAAGCAGCGGATTTTGGGGGTATGATGCGGGGTATGAAAGTGCAGGGCGGTGGTATGGTATGTTCATTGCGCCCAAGATATGTAAGGAATATCTAATAATATTTGCAAGAAGAAAGATGAAGAGAGGATTTATAGAGATCAATAAAAATACAAAATTCAATTAAACAAAACAATGTTAATATAGAAATAAATTCTATTCTATAACAATAGAATTTGTATGAAATTTTCGCTTCGAAAATATGAAGAATCAGAAACGTAATGCGAATAGGAAATATAAAAAATCACAACAAATAACAAAAATAAATAAAACTTATAGAGTAAATATAAATCAATAAAAAGTTACGTTGAAATTTACAAATAAAATAACCACATTTTACATCAAGCATACCGCGCAGAGTGCAGATGGTCTTTCTGTGCGTATTATATAAATATTATTGGATTGCAAGATGTCACAAGACGACAAGAAGAGAGATTGGTCCCACCATCTGCCGCATCTTCATTTGCCGCACTTTCATCTTCCGCATATCCGATTACCCCACATTCATTGGCCGCATTTCCATATTCATTTTCATGATCGGCCACTGGCGGGTGAACCGCATCCTGAACGGCCTTTTCACTGGCGTCTTTACCTGTGCGAGATGGTTGCAACGGCGGTGCTCATGGTGTTTGGTCTGGCGGGTGTTATTCTTCTTTCGGCCCCGCACTCATGGATAGGGGACCATCTGTCGCTGCATCCGGCCATTCAGGCTGCGTTGTGTGGCTTATGTTTTGGTCTGGCGGGCACCGTGGCGGCCATGACGCCATTTGGCAAAGTGAGTGGCGCGCACCTCAACCCATCGGTCACGCTGGCTTTCATGCTGTCAAAGAAGATCGTGTGGATTGATGCGCTGGGCTACATCATTTCCCAAATTATCGGTGCTGTTCTGGGCACGGCGCTTGTTTATGGAGCAGGATATTTCCTGTCTTCATGGAAGGTGCATGCGCTGGCTGTCCATTACGGCGCGACTGTGCCCTATACAGGTATTTCCGTCTGGTTTGCTCTGGGCTCCGAGATATTGGTGACGGGGTTGCTGATCGCCACGTTGTATTGGCTGGCGGCTCATCCGCGTTTCAAATGGGTCACACCATGGATCGGGGGGATTTTCTTTTTCGTCATGAACCCGCTTACGGCATGGATTTCCGGCAATAGCGCCAATTTTGCCCGCTCATTTGGGCCTGATCTGTTTGCTGGCAACTGGAATGGTCTGTGGGTCTATCTGCTGGGGCCATTTATCGGGTCTTCTTTGGCCGTTATTGCCATTCAGGCCGACATATTAGGCAAGATTCATCTTATGGAAGCACGGCTGGTCAATTTCGGGCACCATGGGCGTGTGCCCCACATGGATGACCCGCATTTTGTTCACGCTGCGCCAGAGCATTATGAAGAATACAAGGCGCATCTTCAGACAATCACGAAGCTGCAGGAACAGGGCGTGGCAGGTGAAGCGCGCAAGGAAATGGGAAACTGAAGGGAGAAGCAGTTTGACATCGTGCCGGATAGGAAGGGCCGCTTTGTTTCAGAGCAGGCACGCGGCGTAAAGCACAAAGGCTTCCCGATAAGAGGGAAGCCTTTGCTTCAAGCTGGAGTTTAGTAGGGAGCCATGGAAGAACTGATGGCACCGCTGACAACACCTGCAATAATACCCGTGGTAATGCTGGTGAGCAGGAACTGATTGCCATACTGGAGCCAACGATACCCGGACGGCGGAGCCCACAGGCCGGGGCGACCCTGCCAGTTATTGACAATCCAGCGGTCATTCTGCGGGCCGTCATACCGTTGGCCGCGCTGCCACCGGCGGTTCATGTCATAATTATCAAAATTATTACCGCGGCCGCCACCGGGTCCGTTCGCCATGCGACCGTGTCCTCCGCCACGCTGGGGAGGTGGGGGTGGGGCCTGCATGCCGCGACCGCCTTGCTGATGCGGGCCTTGTTGCTGGTTGCCTGGACCACCAAACTGCTGCGCCAGAGCAGGCGACCCGGCCATCAGGATGCCGCTTGTCACAAACGCTGCAATATACTGTATTTTCACCCGTTTTTCCTTTGCATAAGGGAGCATTCTACCGTGCAGGGTGGAGATGCATCGCAAGAAAGGATGGCCTTTTTTTACGGCTGTATTGTGGCGTGGCAGTATGGCTGCGCGGGCAGCGCGCGGATCTGTGCCGCTACACTTTTTCTCGTGTCCTGATGAGCAGGGATTGCGTTCATGGCCCGGTTTACGGGGAGCGCAAACACACATCGCATGTATCTGTCTTGATACAAAGCGTATGTGAAAAAAAGATGACGCCAGAGGGGATATGAAAAAGACGGCTCCGAAAAGCCGCCCTCTTCATGTTTTCAGTCAGGCAGAAGGGAACTCAGTTCTGCTGGTTGCCGTCCTGCTGATTGTTGTCCCCGCGAGAGTGATGGCCGCCACCGCGGTGGCCGCGTTCACCACCTTCTCTGCGGTCGTTGTTGTTGCTGTTGCTGCTGTTTCCGTCTTCACGGTTGCCACCGCGCATGTGGTTCATGTTGCCACCACGGTTTTCAGAATTGCCGTTCATGCCCTGCATGCCGTTCATCTGGTCCCGGCCACCGTGGCGGCCGCCTTCGTGGCCGTGTTCGCCAGATTCACCATTGCGGGACTGATAGGATGAGTCATCCTGAGCATGTGCCATAACGGGCAGGGAAAGACCAAAAGCGGCAGCGAGGATAAGTGCTTTTTTCATATCGTAATATCCTTAATCCGCTGGCCGGTTTGTCTGCCAGCGTTCCGGCAGGACGGTATGGACCAATACAGGGAGAATAAAGGCCTGTAAGAAAATATCAGATATGCACAAAGCAGATTTTCAGAAACGTAACATAAACCATGGTGCAATTAAGATGGCAGGCCATAAGGCTAGACATATTTATGTTACATAAGCCAAGGTGATTTTTCGTCTTTCTGCCTGAGATTAAGGGCTGGGAGGCCACTATGGCTAAAGGCGCTTTATGCCATTTGCAGTCTGACGAGGTAAGATGACGTGCTCGCAAAGGTGTGTACAGGCCTGCATGGATCAGATCTGTCTTCTGTGCGTTTAGAGAACGGGAGGTATCATTATGACGAAAACCGAAAAAGAGCCGAAACCATCACAGAAAGAGCGTGAGCTTGATGAGTCTCTGAAAGAAAGTTTTCCGGCCAGTGATCCACCATCGCAGGAAGATCCGGATAAAAAGGCAGGGCGGTAATCAACCGCTTTGGCCTGAACGCTCCATAAAAGAAAAGCCTGCCGCCCTGTAGGGAACGGCAGGCTTTTTTGTGGGGGTAAGGGCTCAGTAACCGCCGCCACCGCCCATACCGCCATACGGGCCGGACTGTCTGCCACCCTGCTGGTTGCCATAACCACCATATCCGCCATTCGGGCCGCCATTTCCGTATTGGCCGCCATTTCGGCCGCCGTCTCCACGTCCTCCGTGTCCGCCTGGTCTGCCCATTCTGTCACCTCCCGGTGGCGGGGGCATGCAGGCAGCCAGAGTGCAGGTTGCCAACAGAGCGGCAAGAGCGGTGAGGGTTTTGGGTTTCATAAACAACGTCTCCAGAAAACGTGAGGGAAGGGAGCATCCAGAAAGAAAACGAACAATTTATGGCAGAGGTTCTGCCAATAATGGCGAGGAAGAAAAAAAGAAGAAGAACCGCGTCAATTATAAAGCCCAAGCGGGCCAGCCATCATCCACAATCCAATAATCAGCAAAACGCCCGCTACAATAACGGGCAGCACCACGGCCGCCAGAAAACTCCGTCCTGTCTGTTTGGGGGCGGGAATACCGGCTTGGCGGAAAATGGCATCGGCCCGGGCATCGGCCTCGGCGTCTTCCGGGCTTTCTTCTGTCCAGTTTTCCTCGGCCATGGGTGAAATCCTTCTGCAGTGAATATGTGCGTCTTGTAGCTTGGCCTGTCAGCCGGAGCCCTGTTTTGGTCACAATGCTCCGGCACGTCGATCTGGTAGAAAAACGAATTTTTTTCAGGCGTGTAAATGACCAGAACCCCGGCCGTGGCCCTTGCGTGTCTTTGTGTATCCCTGATGGGTTGCGCCTCTCACCACCATGATGACGCACAGAACGTTTGCCAGCAAGACCCCGTGACGGGTCGCTCCCGTCACGGGGTGCACGGCACATTCATGACCAGTGTAGGAAAAACATTGGGTGGCGCCATGCCCATGGCCCTGAATGCCGTGCCCGGCGTTGGCGGGATGGCGGGTGGCCTTGCCGGTATGGGAATGCAGCAGGCCATGGGGGGCTTTTCAGGCGGCCCCGGTTCCATGCCGCAGGATGATGGGTTTCATCAAAGCGGCTTTGATCACCGTAAGCCTCCGACTGAAGATGAGGAAGAGGCCGCGCAGAGCCAGAGAAAAATCAGGTCCGTTCCCTGCAAGCCGGAAGAAGATCATACGCCGGACTTGCGAGCGGATGACATCCGCATGGAAGAAGCCCATTAACAATGGGGCCCCGGCACGTGGAAACGTGCGGGGCAGAGAGCATTTTGTGAAAACCTCAGGGCAGACGGATCAGTTTGCGGTTGATGAATTCTTCAATGCCAAATTCCGAAAGTTCACGACCGTAACCGGAGTTCTTGATTCCACCAAAAGGCAGATCTGGCGCTGTGCCTGTAACGTCATTGATGAAAACCATGCCCGTATCAATCCGCTGAGCGAGCTGATAGCCGCGTTCCTCGTTGCTGGTGTGAATGGAGCCGCCTAGCCCATATGGAGAATCATTGGCCAGCGCTACGGCTTCCTCATCATTTTGCACGGGATAGACAATGGCGACCGGGCCAAAGATTTCTTCATAGAAAATGGGGTTGTCTTTTGTCACGTGGGTGAGAATTGCGGCCTTCATAAAGAAGCCTTCCTGATCAAGCGGCTTGCCGCCAGAAACCAGAGTTGCCCCGTTCGCCACGGCCTTTTCTACCTGAGAGACCGCGCGTTTCATGGCATCTTCGCTGCTCATCGGGCCGTGGGTCACGCCCTGCTCCAGCGGGTCTCCATACTGAAAAGCTTCTATGGTGGTTTTCAGCCGGGCCGTGAATTCCTCAGCCAGAGAGTGATGCACAATCATCCGCTTGGCGGCCGTGCAGACCTGACCATTATTCCCCATTCTTGCTACGGCGGCACGGGGCACAACAACGTCCAGATCGGCATCATCCAGCACAATAAAGGCGTCAGAACCACCCAGTTCCATTGTGCTTTTCTTGAGCGCACGTCCGGCCTGTGCTGCTACGGCGCTACCAGCGCGTTCGCTCCCCGTCAGCGCAACGCCGCGCACTTCGGGGCGGCCAATCAGGGTTTCTGACTGATCATTGGTAATGAACAGGTTGGTGTAGGCGCCTTCGGGTGCTCCGGCATCCAGAAACAGGGCTTCAAAAGCAAGGGCGCACTGAGGCACACCCGGCGCGTGTTTGACCATGACAACATTGCCCGCCATCAGATTGGGGGCGGCGACGCGTGCAAGCTGGTAATACGGAAAATTCCAGGGTTCTACACAATAAATCACCCCCAGAGGTTCGCTGAGAACCCGTGCTTTCCCCTGTGCTACGGGTAGATCGCGGGGGGCGAGGAATGTTTCGGCCTTGTCGGCATAGTAAGAAAGAATATCCGCCGAGAGCTCAATTTCCCAGATCGCTTCCGGTAGAACCTTGCCCATTTCTATGGAGATCAGGCGCGCATGTTTTTCCTTGTTGGCGCGTAGGGCATCTGCTGCCTTGTTCAGCAGGGTGCGGCGTTCGGCAATGGACCGGTAACGCCAGTCATTCTGCCAGAAACCGTGTGCACGTTCCAGCTTCTTGAGCATATCCTCCGTGGAGTGGAGGTCAAAAACCTTTTCGGTTTTTCCTGTGGCTGGATTGATTGTGCGGTAGGGACTCATGGATTTTATGTCCTTTGAGGAGAGAGGTTCAGGGTAGGGCTCCGGCATATCCATCTATATCAGTCTGTATATAGATGTGTAGGATGAAGCTAGGTCAATCGGCCCCCAAGAGCGACCTTAACCCTGAGAGTCTCACGAACATGTGTGCAGAAAAAGGGGCACATTTATCTGGCCCCTCTGCTCACGCGTGATTTTAGATGATGCTGGTTGGGCTGGGGTCTGGCCGGCTGGCGGCTCATGCTGAGAGCACGGCATAAAAAAGGCTGCCGGGAAGGCAGCCTTTCTTGTGGTTTTACTGGTTGGTCGTCGGGGCAGGCGGCGGGTTGCCATCAGCCGGCGGCGGGGGCGGCGGGGGGCAATGTTCGTCTTCTTTTTTGGCTGCAATCTGAGCCAGCTGCTTCTTGGTCAGCACATCATGAATCTGCACTTCTTTCTGCAGGTGCTGGGTTTCACGGTTGGTGCGCAGCGTGTCCAGTTGCTGCGTAAGGGCTGTCAACTGGTTGGTGTCAACCTGACCGGGTGTGGTCAGCAGGGTACGGATCTGTTCATGGATGCTGCGTTCCTGTTCCATGTCCGCTTTTGGATCAGGGCGGTTGGCTTCCATGATCGCCTTGATCTTCTTTTTCTGGGAAGACGTCAGTTTCACGCCATCCAGAGAAAGGATATGGCCGTGCGGATGGCACATGCCATGGTGCGGCGGGGGAGGAGGCGGCGGCGCGGACGTCTCATCAGCGCGGGCCAGAGAGCCTGCCGCCGTGAACATTCCAAAAGTAAGGGCCGTGGCCAGCAAAGCTTTTTTCATTCCAAATGCCTTATATCGTCATTCAATGGGAGAGGCTCTGTGCAAGCATCTCTCCATGGAGCCATGATAGGAGGAGATATGTGGTCATAAAATGGCGCATTTGTGGAGGAAGCGATAAAATGATGAGCCTCCCTTAACAGGTGCCAAAATGCGCAAAATGCCGATATTTAATCAGAAAAACGAATAAATAGAACTTATTTAGAAATAAAATAAGAAAATATAAGGGAATAAAAAATCAGACCAAAATTGTTCTGTTACTTGTGATGTAAAATATAGAATTGACGTACCAAGAAAAAAGAGTAGCGTCCCTAAACAGAGGTTGCTGCGGTTCCTGCATAGATGGAAAGCAGAAAACTTCATGTTTTTTATGCTGCCTGCGGCCAGAATGGTTTGAAAGAACCTGTTTTTCCCGCTGGCGCACAATGGAGGCATGGATATGGGCTTGTACGGCGCTATCATTTTTTTCGGTGTGGATCTCATTCTGTTTGGGCTAGGGTTGCATGACATCAATTTCGCTGCATTTGCAGCCGCGTTTGTGCTGCCGGGCGTTATCATGGGGGCCTACGCGGGCCACGGCGTGAAGCAGGACAATATCGAACAGGCCTGAACCTGTTTGCAGTCTGCTTGAAACAGACTGAAGTAATGCCTGCATGGTCCGCACCATGCAGGCATTTTTTATGCTGACGTATTTGTCCCGTAGGCTTCCTTCCGCTTTCGTGATAATGTCACACTCTTAAATTCTAGGGCTAAATAAGCAAAGCATCCTATGTTTACTGAGGTTTTGCGCTCAATTCCTTTATAAACCATTCTCATTAATCAGAGAGGGCACCTCTCGCCAGTTAGCAGCATCTCTCAATATTCATGTGGTGCACCTCTTTTTCTGGCTAACAGAAGAGGTGCACACGTGACGGAGCTTATATAGTCAACTGTTCTTGAACCGGCTGAGCCAGACGCCCTTGGGTGTGCAAGCATTGCACAGATAATGATAGCTCACTTCAAGGAGGGCACTGGCAGGTCTTGTTGTGTCGCAAGGCAAGAATGCCTTTTGGCAAACGTGTCTGGTTTGCCATGGCCAAGAATTATCGCACTCAGGGGCGGCTCTTGTTGGTGCATGGCTATGGGGCGGATCACTCAGCGAGTGCGCGCATCATGCTGTCTTTCTGCCCAATCAGACCGAGATTCCTCGCTCAGGAGGTCCTCCAAATAACTGCTTTTGAGTGCGGAAAGTACGTTGCGGAAATAGTAAGCTACAAAGTGTTCGTTAAAATGATCATTATTATTGGTGTTTCTTTTTTCTTCAGAACCAGGGCCCCTGCGCAGAAATTCAACAGTAAATGATGAAGCGGCATTGATTAAAGCCACTTCTATTTCTGGTCTGGTCGTATAGGGCATGGAAATAGGCTCCGCAATTCTGAGTTTAGGCAGGGCACTAACGCCCGCACCCAATACGTTTCAGATTAACGGACGTTCATAAATATTTTTTGTTATATGCACTGGAGGAAAGTCAAACATGCAGAATGTATCTCAGTTTGAGCAGCACCGGACAGCGCTCCAGTAGCACGGATACGAACACCGAGGCTGACATATCCGGACATAGGCCAGATGATGCTGGAACACATCGGCATCATGAGTGCTGCGTGTGCGTGCGGAAAGCAAGAATACGGAGGCCACCCTGCGCCTGCCCGATGTCTGTCCCGGCAAACCCTTGCCCCGCTTTATTCTGGGCGTCGTGGAGGATGTAGCGTGACGAAAAGGAATTTTCCCGTAGGCCAGAAACACGCTTTGCAGGGTATGGTGAGTTTTCCAGTCCGGACAAAGGTTTGGCGGAAGCGGGATGCACGCCATCACGTGCAATATATACGTTCTCAGAAGCGGAGTGCCATACCAGAGAAGCCAATCAGAAACTGCTGGCCGAATCTGCTTGGAAGATGCTGAGGAGCCTGAGCGCGGAACGCCCCAAAAGGGGTCGAAAAAGGACCGAGTGTGAAAACTTTATGAGAAAAAGTTTTCATTCATGCAGGAAAATTTAATGAAAACAGTGTTTTACAGGGGCGGGTGGTGGAGCTGAGGGGAATCGAACCCCTGACCTCCTCATTGCGAACGAGGCGCTCTCCCAACTGAGCTACAGCCCCGCCTGTATGGTTTTTGGGTGTATAGGGCTTACTAATAGCGTGTCAAGCTGTATTGTGGCATGGTTTTGGCATGGAGGTGTTCGCCTTCAATGCTGTGAATTCAAAGGAGTTGCCGCTTGCTGTTTGGCCTTTTTTCACTGTTGATGCGGTTGCTGAACATTTATTGCTGGATTCTGCTCCTGTCCTGCATTTTCATCAATCTTTGCATGTTCGGCATTCTGGATAGCCGTAACCAGTTGGTCTGGAAGGTGGGCGTGTTCTTTAATCGCCTGACAGAACCGGTGCTGGAACCCGTGCGGCGCCTGCTGCCTATGCCGGGGGGGATAGATTTCAGCCCCATGGTTGTGTTGCTGGGTATTCAATATGTTGTGCAACCCATTCTGGTTGAATTGTTCAGAATGCTGATAATGCGTTAGGCCACAGAGGGGCGATGTGAAGCAGTTCTCATCGCCTTGTTTTTTTATCGTAAGGGCGTTCGGTCACGAACGCCCTTTTTTGTGAGTGCAAGGTTTTCTATTACTATTAAGCAGGGGTAGCTCACCTTCTTTTCTGTCTTACAAGCACACAACTGCAAAGGGAGGCTAAGGCCGCTCTTCTTAGGTAGAAACAAATACCAGCACTTTTTGGGCTGTCTGTATCATGCAGGCCTAAATGTTTTGTGTGTGGAAAACGCTTTTTACTTTCCCAGATTCTTTCAGGTATTTTCGTAAATTTCTTATTATTTATTTAATTTTCCGAATGGGTTTTATTTACGAAAACAGATTCGAGATTTTTGTCTCTCCTGATTTTATAGGCTTCATCAGAGGAGGTGGAGGGTTCCAAAAAACCTCTTTTTCCGCCTGTGTAAAAATCGTAACCCATTGATATTGCTATTATTAGAAAGATTAAAATAGGGGTTTTAGAACCCTCCAGATGAGGATTTTCGTGGTGTTATTGCAGGCCATAAAGGCGCAATCAACAGATATGCCAATTTTCAAAATTCTGCATATTATGTTTTTTGGTCAAACATTTTTTGTTCTTTTTGATCATGGTAACATCCAGGTTTTTTCAAGGGCGCGATGCTTCCGGTAATTAAAGAGGCGGGAGTGTTCAAGAATATTGTCTATAAAACCTGCTTTCTTTCAGATTTCATCATCGCAACTCCAGATGCGAACGTTGCTGGTCATGCTCTGTGCAGAAGGAGTGATATAATTGCGTATGTGCAGGCAGACAAAGGGGTTGCAAGGTAACATGCGCCGGTAAGGCGCATGAAGCTGGGCTGGAGCATCAAGAAGACGCTCTGCTTCGTCCGGGCGGGTTCATTGCATTCAGTGTGCTGCATCCTTGTTTTATTACACCGGGCTTGAAATGGCAGAAGGATGACCACGGTCAGACAACCGGCCTCTGCGTTGCACGCTATTTCAACAAACAAAGTTTTATAGAGAACTGGAAATTTGGGGATCGTCCCAAAGATGAGAGTGTAATGCCGTTCTCTGTCCCTCGTTTTCCAAGGACTATCGGAGACTATCTCAATGCGGTTGCTTCTGCCGGCTTTCGCATCACACGAATAGAAGAGCCTCAACCAACTGAACATACCTGTAAAATAGCGCCGCGATTTCGCAGATGGCGTGACCTCGCGGCGTTCCTGCTGATGGTCAGGGCAGAACGCCCGAAGTGAGGCCTGCGGGACGTCTTCAGGCGTGCATCCTGGCCTGAGAATATTATGCGCTTTCCATGAGAGATACCGCCATTGGAAGAGCACCAAAAAAACGGACTGTGTCTGTGCGACGCGCTTATGGCCCAAAGCCTGAGGAAGTATTTCATGTCAGATGCACAAACATCTGTAGAAATACACATCAAAACTTCACGATTTTAGGGGGAGTCTAAAATGGTGCCCAAGGGCGGACTATGAACCCCCGCAGGAAACCAAGTTATCCATAAAAAACAGATACTTAATTATACTGCTTTGGATTGAATTATCTTACTTCATACGCCCCTCTACACCGGATTTACACCAAGGCGTAAGGCTCCATTAGGAGGAGCCTATGGCATCAATCATCAAGCGTGGTCGCTCCTGGAGAGCGATGATCGTCCGCAAGGGCCAGAGGACAAGCGCCACATTCGATACGCGTGCAGAAGCGGAAGAATGGGCGGTTCGGGCTGAGGCGTCAATATTATCTGGGGTATCGGTCAAGGCGGTCACGCCCATGGCTGGTAATCAAACTGTGGCCGATCTGTTCCGCCGCTATGCAGACGAAGTCTCGCCACTTAGGCGAGGAGAGCGGTGGGAACAGATACGTTTGGCTGCTTTCTGTCGGAGTAGTCGATTCGCGGTTCCGATCTCTCTCTTCTCTGCTGTAGATATGGCAGCGTGGCGGGATGACAGGCTCTGTGAGGTCGCGGCGTCCACCATCAACCGCGATCTCAATTTAATGTCGGCCGTCTTCACCCACGCCATCAAAGAGTGGCGCGCGCCCCTCCAGTCCAATCCGGTCAGTGATATCAAGCGGCCGCGCAATCCTAAGTCCAGGACGCGGCGAGTCTCCCAGAAGGAGAGGGGTGCCATAGCTGACTATCTGGGGTGGGATGCCGCATCTACTCCTGTCACATCAAGAGAGTGGGTTGCATTCGCTTTTTTTCTGGCGCTGGAGACAGCCATGCGGAAAGGGGAGTTATTGTCTCTCACCTGGGGAGACACTCATTTACAGCGCAACTATGTCCATCTTAGTTCAACAAAAAATGGAGAAGAACGAGACGTGCCGCTTTCCTCGGCCGCCAAAGCTCTCTTTCTCCTGGCATGTCCGGGGCAATCAACCAGGCACGTTATTCCAATAACGTCTGGTTATCTGGATACAACATTCAGGCGCGCAACCCGTGCGCTGGGAATCAAGGATCTGCATTTCCATGATGCGCGCCGTGAGGCTGCCACCCAGCTTAGCAAGCGGTTGTCCAACGTCCTGGAGCTGTCAGCCGTTACAGGTCACAAGTCACTTGATCTTCTCAAGGTTTACTATCGTCCGGATCCAAGCGATCTGGCGAGCAAGTTGGGGTGATTTAATTGCCGCGGGGGCGTCCGACACGGCGCTTCCGCGTTTCTGCCGGCGCAAGAACCCATCTCCTCACTGTTTCAGGATCCCACCGTGGCCTGCCCAGGCTTTGTACGCGTGGAGGCAGACGCTCAGGCTCGCTACAGGCTAAGCGTCTGACAGTTGATTCCTGATATTGGAGATATTGGGCCAGTTCCCTGATGGTCCAGAGTGGCTCCATTCTCATTGTCTGGCTCATTCATCGTTCTCCAGTATTGCCTTGGCGGTACGCATCAGCTTGACTGCGCATCGCACACCAGATGGCTCAGCAATCTTCTCCAGGCCTCTCCGTAAGCGTCCAATGCGAGAATAGAGATCCGCAATAAGGACTTCGCGGGCAGCCATGTCCGCTGCATGATCTGCTTCCAGGACTACAGCTTTCCGTCCCAACGGAGATGCCTGCCGGTAAAGTCCAGTCATAGATGGTTCAAGATTATTCCAGGGCAACGTGTCTGGCACATAGCCAATAACATGCGTTCTTGGTGCGCAAGCCTCTGTCATAGGGTGACGTGTTGCATCATTCTTGAATATCCAGACTTTTATATTCTGCCTGTATTCAAGGAATGATTTTACTATCCCTTTTCTATCGGTCCATTTGGTTTCAAACCGAATATTGATCTGGTTTGAATTGGGCGCATTATCTGCCCGTAGGATCTGCACGCTTGCATATGTAGAGCGCGGATTTTGAGACACAAATAGGTCTCCGCTCATAATCTTCACGCTGCCTCCTTCTCCGCCGCAAGCGGCTCTGCCTGGTTGCGCCAGCCGGTGATACACTGGCGGCCGTCTTCGGTGTCCAGTTCGCACTCTTCAAAGCGGATCAGCCAATGTGGGGCATCCGTCAGGTCAATCTGATAGTATCCGTCTGCCTTTTTCCGCATTTCCAGCATCCACAGGCCTCGGCCTTCCGTTTGCGGGCCTGCGCAGATCTGCTGGCCGTCACGCATCTCTCTGCGGCAGTCACCAAACACTATCTTCCAGCCGGTGGTGTGGTCGGTCATGACGGCTTCAAACCGACCACGGCCCGCGCCAGTTAGTGTAATTTGGTATCTGGGCATCTCACCAAGTCTTCTGGTGGCAAGTAGGATTTAGAGTTTTCCTCAATATGTTCCATTTTATGGATAAGATCCCGGAACTTTTTCTGCCTCGCACGAGGGACGTGCTGAGTTGCTTCCTTCACAATCCTGCTGATGGCAAAGGCAATATTTTTGCCGTGGCCTCCAGTGCCGCAAGCAATCTGAACATTGCCCTCGGACGATGGTGTGACTGTCACGCAAAATGTGATTGTGACCTGATCACTGTCTTTCGCATTTCTAAGCATTGATCGCACTTGAACCAGCGTAGCTTCAAGACTAGAGAGAGCATCTGTTGGTTTCACGCCACGCCCTCCACCACACCCAGAACAAAGCGACGCAAGGGGCTGCGGCGGCGCACATCGTACAGACGCAGGGCGGCGTCGGTATTCATGCTTTCAGCATGCATGGCCGCGCCCATGGCGCCGATGTGTTCCAGCATCACCTGGCGTATGTCGGGATCTGTCACCGCGCGGTGGACGTGCTGCTCCAGCACAGCCCGGTGCTGTTCAAACTGAGTTGTGTTCTGCATTTAAGTAAAACCTTGCTTTACTGCGCCATTACAGGCGTTTGACAGTATCTTTGAGTGATCCATTCATCAGGAGGCCAGAAATAAGCGCTGCCTGAGTGCGGTAATTCTTGGCCACGGCAAACCAGACGCCTTCACCGTAGGGCATCTTGGCTTTCCGGCACCGTAAAGCCTGCTGATCAGCTTCCCCAGCATGGGACAGCATCCGCTGGGCAATGCCGCCATAGGTCAGGCCTGCATCATCCAGATCATCACCGCGGGGGGGGGGTTATCAGAGCATGGCGTGTCATGCGCGCAATCCTTTCTGGCGTAGGCGCACATGGGCTGCCTGGCTAAGGTGATAAGTTTTGAAAAGCGCCTGTCTTTTTATGGCATCTGCAACAGCCACATCATCCCAGTCACCCGTAGGCTTGCCATCAACCATGCGCGGATAGTGCCGGATCAGCCAATCCTTGTTGCCGCCATGCAGGCTGAGCAGCATCCGGCGGCTTGAAAGCTGGTGGTCCGTGAGTGATCTTGTCTGACCGTTCATGTCCACAATCAGATAACGGCGCACCTGCACGCCTGCGGCACGGACAAAACGCAGTGGCTGGTGGGTTGTTTGGTTCTGGTCCGTGGTCATGAGACCAATCCCTTAAGCTTGCGGATAAGCTTTTTCAGGTTGGGTATTATGGCCACTTCACCTTCTAGATAGCGCATCCTTGCGGCTTCCTCACGGCAAGCGGATGCAAGTGCTTCAGCATGATCGGCCGCCTGCTCCAGTCTGCGAGAATCAACCCGATTGGTAAAACAGAGATCCTCGGCATAATTGCCAGCAAAGTTCTTTGCTTCCTCCTGCCGATCTTCGCGCAGTTCACATACTGCGTGGTCATAATCACGGATGTCTGGGAAAGGGGGTGCGGCTTCGCGTGCCATTTATTCCACTCCCTGCGCGCAAGGGGCGGCAGAGACACCGCCTTGGGAAGAATACGTAAACTCTCCTGCCTTCTTGCACTCATCAATTAGCCACGGGGCCGCAGCGCTGGCGTTAAAATCTGTTACAAGAATTCTGGTTGAGCCGTCAGGAAGTGTCGTCTCAACTATCCCTGATGGGAAAAGATCAGTTAGAGATTCTATTCTGCCAGCACATAAGGATGCTATGGTGCTCCTATCATAGAGAGCGACCTCTGAAAGAACTTTGATGCACCCACGGGCATCCTCTATCATGCATTCATGAGTTTCTTTATTATATCCCTTAGGAGTTATCACCAGAAGGATATCGCTGTTAGGCTTCGTTACTCCACTAATAAATTTTGACTCATAAGGATATATAGGTAGAGAAGAATTAAAGTATTTACCGAGCCCGATAAGTTCCCTTTTTACAGCCGAATCAAACACGGAATATTCGTCAACATACGATCCAGAGAACAACCAACTAAAAGTTTCCCCATTCTTTTCAATCGAATTTATACAAGCCCTTACAGCCCGCAACACAACGTCATTGGGAGGGTATTTTAAGTTTTCTAGCTCGTAACGCTCCTCTACTAGAGAAAGCCAATTTTGGATAAGATCATACCTTGTAAAGCGGCCAAAACTAATAGTTTCCCACAAAGCCGAGACATCGTTAAGGAGTTGCAACTCCCAATCAAACAGGATCGATGTTTCGGCCTCTAGTTTGATTTCGCCGCCCTTTTTCAGGGCAGTATAACGTTTCCAATAGCTCATGCCACACCAGCCGTTTTCAGGCTATCCAGCCAGATGTTCAGATCATGGGCTTTGAACAGCGCCTTGCCTTCAAGCACTATGCAGGGCGGGCCCTCGCCTTTTACGCATAGGGCATCAAACTCTGCGGGGCGCATGCCAACATAAAGGGCAGCAATGCCAAACCCTACGTAACGGGTGGCATCCGCACCGTTTTCTTCCAGTGCGGCATCCACAAGGCGCAGGGCGGCGCGCTGAACGCGGGCGGCCTGAATGGCGCTTGGGGTTTCAATAGTGGGGTCAAGCAGTGGGCCAAGTAGGCTCACAAGCTGGCCAGCAGATCGGGCGCGCTCTAGCGCGGCATCCGATACCAGCCGAGATTCTGCAAACAGGGACATTCATTCCTCCGTACGGGCGACTTGGTTGCCCCACCCGCCCATTTTTTCCATTCTCGTTGCGCCAGCAGAATCGAGAAAGGAAACCAAATGTCTAAAAAAGAACTCAAGACCGAAATTGAAGCAGCGCTTATTCAGGCTTCTGCCACCATCACCGCAGAATTCCTTCGAGCACATGAAAGAAACGAACGTGCGGAAGATGATGGAAAAACAGAAAACCGAACAAGCAATCTTGCTACTATTTATAAAAAAGATGCACTAAAGCAGACTTACAAGGAGCATCTTGATGCGCTTCGGGAAGCATATCTTGAAGACCGCAAGTAAATCTCTATCGAGCTAACTTGCCTCCATTGTATTGTTCTTGACTGGCAAAGCGCATCCCGTCTGGTTACGGATTTCTGCAATGGAAGCTGTAACCAGATCCTCTGCGCTCTTTCGGGCTGCCAGAAGAGCAGAAACATCTGGATCGCCCTTGATAAACAGCCGGCATATGTCGCGAACAAGATAAAGCGCCTGCTGCCTGCGCTCGCTCCGCAGAAGGTCCTCATTAAAGGATGCGGCCTGTATGCTGCTTTCGGCTTCTTGCTCAATGGAATAGTGTAGATGCTTCACCGGTTTTCCATGGCCGGTGCCTTCCTCAATCAGAACAAAACCTTCGCCTGCAGGCTCAAGCCTGTACGTCTTATCAGTCATTCATTCCTCCATCGCGGTGGGGCGATGGAGGCAGTTTGCACAAACGCAAACGTGTCAGCAAGGCATAATTTGCGTTTATGCAAATATTTTTTCAGTGCCGTTTGCGATTCCGACGATCAACAAAGGTGATAGGTGATGCCCATTCTATTTCAGCGTCGATAATCGGAGGAGCGTTATAGCTGGATAAGATAAACTCTCCTGGCATCCGGCCTGACTGGATCTGTTTAACATAAGCCTCTCCAGTCGCGAGGTATACTACACACTCCATAAACAAGCATTCTTCGGGTGGAAGACGCTGATCTGCATCGAAGAAAACTATATCGCCAGCCCAGTATGCGGGGAACATGCTGTCGCCCTTAACTATAACAGCCGAAGTTCCGTCCTCAGACCAAATAGGAGCATCGGTTACATCCACTTGATTACAATCATCTGGGGGGATGACCTTTTCTCCAGCTCCAACATATCCGTAAACTGGAACAGATTTAGATTGTATCTTCCCGTTTTCAGTTAGCGGACTGGGTATTCCGGCAAAATCAGCGATTTTCAGAATAGTTCGTGCGCTCAATGTGGTGGTGGCAGTTCCATTCAAGAGGCGCGTTAAGGTCGATGGAGCAACCTTTGACCTGCGAGCAAGGTTGGTCGCGTCTAAGCCCGTCGCTCCCATAGCACGGTGAATGAAATCTACAGTTTTTTTCTGCGCATCGTCCATGGTGTGCATTTTTGCACGTTGCAAAAAAGATGTCTGTTTGCAATTGCGCACTTGATCTGTTTGCGAAAATGCAATTATATGCTGCTCATGCACGCGCTAATGACCCCTCAGCAGATCGAAGAGATGGCTAAAGAGAACGGCCTGACCATGCAACAGGTATGCCGGACTGCGGGGGTAGCATTTTCCACCTTTACCAGATGGCGGCAGAAAAAAACCGAACCGAGAATCGGTATATATAGCCGCTTAGTCGACGCGGCGTGCCATCCAGAAAAGCCTGAAGGCATTGCGGCATGATTTTTCATGAAAAAAACAATGCTGTATGCCTTTGGGCTTGTCAGCCGGATGTTGTCCGATCAAGCGGAGTCTGTGCTGGGGCGATGCTCTTCAGCGCTTCCTTCAATGGCAGGCTCAAACCGATATCCGCAGTGCTTACAAACTTTGGCTTGATACTGCACGATCTCTGCGCAGTCTGGGCATCGTTTTGTCGCGACAACCTTCGTTTTATCAAATTCCACCTTTGTGTTGGGCGAGGCCATTACCGCGAAAGGTATGGTGATTCCTGGCAACAGGAAGCCAAGGATCATCCATCCAACTGCGCTACGCCCTTTGCTGCTAGCAATGGCTGCGCACAAGATCCCGTTAATAAAGCAAATAATAAATATAATCACAGCACTATCCTGCCTTTAGTAGATCAATGGCGGGAAGATGCCACAAAATTCCAATCTAGGAAAACACTGCTCCTATTAAGTGCTGTGTCAGCGCAAGAAAAGGTGAAGCAGCATGACATCTCATGACCCCACCCGTACGCCTGCTGCTCCCGTCTGTCAGCCGGATGTTGTTCGGCTTTACAAAGAGGAAGAGCTTCGCAAATGGGCGCTCACGGTCCTCCTGAAACTGGATCTGAGTCAGGAGGACATGAACCAGATTTATGACATTGCTGACGGCATGGTCAGGTATGTCATGTTGGGAAGATCAGGGGGCGATCAAAGCGCCGCGGGCAAGCCCGGAACGAAGCTGGTCTTGCCGCTTTTCCGCCGTGCCTGGGTTAGTATTCAGCGCCGTTTTGAGACTTTCTACGCATTCCCTGACAAGCTGCACCGTCGCTTGCCTTGTCCGATACGTGCTGTTCTCAAAGTCTTTGTGGTAAATGCTCCATACGGTGTGCCAGACAATGGTGGGTGTCAGATAAAAAGACCACCCATCATCGTCAGGAAGCGCCTGCTTCACCTGTTGCAGCAAGGCGGTGGTTTCTTGGAGGTCGAGCCAAAGCTCGGTTTCGCACGCCGCTTTGTTCTCACTGTCTGCCGCAAGGTGCGCAAGCTTCCAGAGAAGCTCGTCCGGCGTAAGTCGGGTAATGCTCATAAAGAATCGTCCTTTCATGTTGGTTGCAACTCCATGATGGACGTAGCGGGCGGTGGCGGCAACGCCACTGCCCGCGCCTCTCACTTTCCCAAAACAGATGGTGAAGCAGCATGACATCTCATGACCCCACCCGTACGCCTGCTGCCCCAGTCTGTCAGCCGGATGTTGTTCGTAGCGTGTTGCGGTCACGTCCGCACCATGAACGCCTTGGCTTCGTGTTTGCTCGCGCGGGAAAGAATGGGTCCATATTTGTCGAGAATACGGACCCTGAACGCAAATATCTGATCAGCGAACGTCAGATGCTGGCTTTATTGCAGTTTTTGGGAGGGCATCTTTCAGAAATTCCAGCGCCCATGCAGTCCACTGATCTTCGGTCGTGGCTGGCAGGCTTTGAAGCTCAGTCTCAACCCGGATGTAAGATGTCTCGCGTATCTCCGTGGGACCTTGTTCTCCTTTCCGAAGGAACGCATGTGGATCAGTCGGAGCCAGCGCTATCATCGCCTTCACCGCGAAATATCCATCACCCTTGCGAATGCGCAAATCCTTCAAAGAAGCCTGATACTCCATCAGAATCGTCCTTTCATGTTTGTTCCAACTCCATGATGGACGTAGCAGGCGGTGGCAGCAATGCCACTGCCTGCAATGCTGCGGAGTGCCAATAATGCACGTTGCAGCCATCAAAACCGCCACGCAAAAGGCCGTTAAAATCTGCGGTGGTCCGGAGTATGCCAAGGACATCACTCGCATTGGCAAGTCCCAACTCAGCGACTACGGCAACCGCAATAGCCCGCAGATGGTCCCGGTGGATGTAGCTGTTGATCTGGATATGAGCGCCCAGCAGCCACTTATCCTTACAGCCATGGCGAACGCGGAAGGCTACCGCCTGGTGCCAATGCATTTTGGTGACGGCCATATCCCGCGTGATCTGAGCAAATTTGCCGAAACTACCAGTGATGTGCTCCAGGCCGGTCTGGAAAGTATGGCAGATGGCAAGGTAGATGTTCAGGAAGCTCTGGCTGTCCTGAAACATATGCAGGCGGTCGCCATTACCTCAGCCCACATTGAGGCCGCCATGCGGAAAATTGTGGATGAAAACAAGCCACAGATCGTTTTCCCGCATCCAGATAGCGGTGCCGCCTGATGGTACGGCCAGCCATAGAATGGCGTGAACTGGATGGCACGCTCCGCCGGATGGATCGGGCGGGCCTGAGCATCAAGCGGCAGGCCCGCAAACTGCAAGTCTCAGAACGCGCCGTTTATCAGCGCCGCTCCGCTCTGGGCCTTGGCCGTAAACGCAAAAATCAGGAGCCAACGGCTCATGCTTAAAACTGCCCTATCAGTCCGCACCTTTGGCGAGCGGGCCATGCTTGGGCGGCATCTTATTATCTGTCGCCCTCTTAATGCTGATGTGCTGGCCAAAAGCTGCCGCATCAGGCCAGACCAGTCGCAGCAGATCCGTGTGTCCTCCGGCTTTAGCTGGCGGCCTCTGTCTTTGTCTGGAGATCGCAAAAATGGATGATCTTCTGCTCAAGGGTTTGGATTTTGCGGCCCGAATCAATGCCGCAACGCGCAAGGCTGGTGGCGCTGCTGCGTTTGCACGCCAGCATGGCCTCAAGCCGCAGGCTGTACGGGATGCTGTGGCGCTCAAGGTTATTGGGGATGATGTTGCCAAAGCTCTTGGCTTGATAAAGGTTCTGCGTTATCCAGTTCTTGCCCAAGCCAATCGCCTTGCGACAGGGTGGGAAATTCAAGAAAATCTGAATAGTTTTATCCGAACCTGCGGCTCTCAGCGTGCGGCTGCTCCAGAATTTGGCATATCTGAGCAGCACCTCTCCAACATTCTCAACGGTGTGCGTGGCTTTGCGCCCGTTTTGGCTCGCCTTGGCTACGGGCCGCCAGTTGTCCGTTTCTCCCTGGCAAAGGTGGCGGCATGAGCAAACAGAAACTGTCCGCTGCGGAACTGTCTGCCATGCTGGCGCAAAGCATGGAACAGTTGGCCCGTGAGGTGCTGCCAGGCGGCCGCAAAAATGGCGCAGAATGGCTATGTGGATCGGTAGCAGGTGAGGCCGGTAGATCTCTGGCAGTGCATCTCTATGGGCCTAAAGCGGGCGTGTGGAAGGATTTTGCGTCTGGCCAGTCCGGTGATGCGCTGGATCTGATTGCTGCCAGTCTGACAGGCGGAGATCTGTCTGAGGCATATCGCTGGGCATCAAACTGGTTGGGTCTGACACATGAGACAGTTGCCATCCGCCGTGCGGAAATTAAAGAGAAATGCGAAAAGGCTCAAAAGGCCCAGCAAGAATATGAAAAAAACAACCGTGCGACGGCCCGCAAACTGTGGCTGGACGCCCGGACCGATATCATCGGTTCGCCGGTCGATGCCTACCTGAAAGGCCGTGGCATAGACCTGCGCAAGCTGGATCACGCTCCTGGCGCGCTCCGTTTTGCGCCTGAGCATTATTGCCATGAGATCCGTGCTCCATTGCCCGCCATGCTGGCCGCCATCTCCAATCTGGAGGGCAAGATCATCGCCCTGCACCAGACATGGCTCGGCCAGCATGGTGGTCAATGGACCAAAGCCAACCTGCAATGCGCCAAAAAGGTGCGTGGCAGAATGCTTGGCGGGTTTATCCCGCTCCGCAAAGGTGTAGCAGGCACCACGCTAAAACAGATCAAACCGGGCGAGACAGTGGCGATTGGGGAAGGTATTGAAACCTGCCTATCAGTCGCTCTGGCCTGCCCTGAACTGCGGATTCTTGCCGCAGTCTCTCTCTCAAATCTCGGCTCAGTCCAACTGCCAGATACAGCCACAGATGTGCTGATACTGGCAGATCGGGATGAAGCGCCCGCTGCGCAGCAGGGTCTCCGCAAAGCAATAGATCAATTCCTGCAGGCTGATCGCAACGTGCGCGTGGCAAAGCCGCCCAAAGGTAAGGATTTTAATGATGTCCTCGGGTGATGCATTATCGGATATCAGAGCCGCCGTTCATTCGGCCGATAGGCATTTTCAGATCATTGATGGCGGCAAAGATAAAAAAGGCGGTGGTGGACCGCCAGAAGCGCCCCAGGTGGAAGAAGATTGTCCGGTTGTGACAATCGGGCATCTGGACGGCGCTTTTTATTTTCTGGATCGTGTTGGTCAGTTGCGTGTCCTCAAGGCATCGCAAATGACGCGCCGTGCGGATCTGGTGGCGCTGTTCGGCGGCAATATCTCGTGGCTGAAAGCCAAATTTCCGAAAACAACGAAAGTAAAAGAAAAAGGACAGGACGGTGAAGAAACGAGCCGTGATGTTGTTGTTGATTTTAAAATCAATCATGCCGCCGAGTATCTCCAGCGTGAGTGCTTTCGCGCCGGTCTGTACGGTGATCATATCCAGATCAGGCGTCCAGGCGTATGGCCGGATCCGAAAGGTATGCCAATTGTGCATTGTGGTGATCGCGTGCTGGTTGGTGCCAAGCTGGAACGCCCAGGCACGCGCATCGGCAATCAGATCTGGGCTGCTGCGGCACCTGAGCCGCGCCCCGCAGCCCCATGTGACGCGGCAGAGGCGCGTGCGCTCCAGCAAAGCATCCGGGATCTCTGGAATTTTCGTATTCCGGGCAGTGATGTCATTGTTATGGGCATGTTGGCGTGCGCTTATTACGGTGCGGCTATTCCGTGGCGGCCAGCCGGTTTCTTAACTGGTGGCGCGGGCTGCGGTAAATCATCACTGCTGGAAGTGCTGAAAAGCGCCATTCCTCTCAAGTTTGCAACCAATGATGCCTCAAAGGCCGGGATTGAGCAGACAGTGGACGGCCGGGCAATACCCATGCTTGTTGACGAAGCCTCAGACCGTGTTGACCAGCGTGCGGCCCGTGCCCTGCTTGATCTGGTGCTGTCTGCCACGGGTGGCGAAGGTACCAAGGGCGCGCGTGGTGGTTCGGATGGTATTGCCCGCAAGATCTCTGTAGCGGGGAGCATCATCATGGCATCCATCAGGCCGCCAGACATGGAGGCCCAGCACCTGGGCAGATTCACCATTGTTGAGATGGTCGCTGCTCATAAGGGTGCAGACCATACGGCGGAGCATCGTGATCTTGCTGCATGGGCCAAGGATATCGGGCCAGCCATGTGGGGCCGTGCCATTGCTGCGTGGGAGCGTTACCGTGAGGCACGTATCGTCCTCCGTGCCGCCATTGGTAAGGCGGGATGCCAGCCGCGTGAAATGGACCAGATGGGCTCGCTACTGGCTGGATGGTGGACTCTCACCCATGATCATGTGCCAGCAGAGAGCGAAGCTGATGATGCTGTGCAGGGCGTGATTGGATATATCCGCAGTGCCGATCAGGTCATGACGCAAAGCGGTACGCAGCAGATGATAGATTTCCTCCTGTCGCAAAAGGTGCAAATGAACCGTTCAACGGACAGGCAGCCGCTTAACGTGTTGATCAGCCGGATGCTGGAACCTGACAGGCAGCGCATGCAGGAGGAGCCAGAATTTCAGGACGTGGGATATTCGCGTGATAACGTTGCGGCAGTCCTGGCAAGTTATGGTATCCGGGTTGTGAGAGCTAATGAGCCACCAGGGCGAAGCGGACAACCTGCATTGCGGGCAAGTGATGGTGATGGATTGTGGATCTGGCCGCGTAACGCTATGCTGGCCGCTCTGTTCAAGGATACGACATTCGCAGGCCAGAAATACATATATGAGTTTGCCAGGATGGAGAGTTACCGTCCCCCGCCCAAAAACAAGAATGGGACTGAGCGGGCTGTAACCATCGGCAAAATGAAGCACAAGGGCTGCTTCTGGGTCCGATGCTGCGAATTGGGCCTGTCAGATGACGGGGAATAACGCCGAAAGGGAACTACGGAACTTAATGGGAACGTAACGGGTTCCCTTTAGTTGCTGTATTTTCCTAAAGGGAACCAAAATCCACTAACGGAACCAATATCCGCGCCTCACGGAGAAACTTGCTTCTCGCTCTCTTGTTCCGTGAGAGAACAGCGGTTCCCTTGGTTCCCTAGTTCCCTTTCTTTCTAACTTATTGATATATAAATATAATAAAGGGAACCGAAAGGGAACCAGATGGGAACCAACGGAACGCCAGCAGAAATGATTGCCTGCAAACTGATGAACGGGGCAGAAATGGCCCAGATCGTGGAGCAGCGCCTGTTTGAGGCTGGTTTCACTCTGGCCTGCCTGCCAGCCCATGGCATCAGGCCGTCCAGTCGCTGTGCTGCATGGGGTGAGACATTGATGGATCTGGATGATCTGCTGTCCCTCACTGCTGAAAGTGAGATCAGGCCGCCAATGCCATCAGCCGCTGCTATTAGTCGCATGGATGAGGCATTTGACTGGGTGCAGTCTATTGAGGACGCCGGACACCGCCGTGTCGTGCTGCTCTGGATGATGATCCACCCACTCACACGCCGCCATAGATACAGTTGGCGGCAGATTGGTGACACGATGAGCAGCAATCACGTCACGGTAAAAAGCTGGTTTCACAGAGGGTTATCATCCATCACGAAAAAAATTTACGCCTGACTGCATTTTTCTCTTTCCAAACTTTCCAAAATGCAGTGTTTTAAGGACCATGATGTGGGGTCGTGCAGCCAAGAGGCTACACGGCCTTTTTTATTGCCCGGAGCACAGCAATGGCACCACGCCTCAAATGCCTGCCTCCTGGACTAGCCACCATCGACACGCGTATTGCGCAACCTCCGCCAAAGCGGGCTGATCCGTTTTATCTCACCAAGCCCTGGCGGGATCTGATGCGTCAACTCACTGCTGCACGCGGAAACGTCTGTCAGGAATGTGGCCGGTCAGGTGTCCGCCTCTTTGGTGACCACGTCCAGGAGCTCAAGGACGGTGGCGCTCCACTAGATCCAGCCAACATTCGGCTGCTCTGTGGATCGTGTCACACCAAAAAGACAGCCAAAGCCCGCGCGGCCCGGATGCGAGAACGGCATCAACGCTGAAAAACGGCAGAAATCTGCGGATTTTTCTGATCTGACCTCGCCTCTCGGCTGGGGGTGGGGGCGGGTCAAATCTTCACAGCCCTATGGGCACCCCAACCGCGCCAGGCTCACGCGCAGATTTTTCAGCCAGTTTTGAAAACAATCAAAGAAATCAAAGGAGTGACAGAGATGGCACGCGGTGGTGCTCGTCCTGGTGCAGGCCGGAAAAAGAAGGTCGCCGCTACCGAAGAATGGAAGGGGCCGGAACTCCCTGAAGGTAAGCAGCTTCGGCCTCTCGATTTCTGGCTGGCTCTCCTCCGGGATGGAAATGCTCCACTCGAAATCCGCATGACGGCGGCCAAGGAAGCGATGCCGTTCATGCATGCAAAACCAGCGCCAAGCCGTGACGGTGACCAGACAGATTTAGCGAATGCGCCCGGCGCGGGTGATGACTGGACCCATGACCTTAATCCCAACACTGACCAGAAAGGATTGCATTGATGGCGTGGGATTTGAGCTGCGTTGACTGGCAGGACCGGATACGGCGCGGCCAATCCCTCATGCCGGACCTGCCTGATCTGGACGTGGCGCGGGGTGAAAGGGCCGTCCGCATCTTTAACCGGCTGCGGATCCCCGACATTGTCGGCACACCGCTCCTTGCTGATGCCTGTGGTGAGTGGTTCCGCGAAATCGTCATGGCCCTTCACGGCTCATTTGATCCAGTGACGCGGGCGCGGATGATCCGGGAACTGTTCATCCTTGTGCCAAAAAAGAACGCCAAGACCACGCTGGGCGCAGCAACAATGCTCACATCAGTCCTGATGAATGAACGGCCCCGTGGTGAGTTTCTGATCGTCGCCCCAACCAAGGAAGTGGCGCAGCTCGCCTTTGACCAGGGAACGGGCATGATTGACCTGGACAGGGGGCTTCGCAAGCGCTTCCACATTCAGGAGCACAAAAAGACCATTACCTATCTGACTACCGGCGCCACGCTCAAAATCAAGGCGTTCTCTCCTGATGTCATGACCGGCGTAAAGCCTTCGGGCATCCTGGTGGATGAAGAGCATGTGGTTGCTGAGCGCGCTGATGCTGACCGTGTCATGGGCCAGATACGCGGTGGGATGGTCAGCCAGCCTGAGGCGTTTCTGGCCATCATCACAACGCAGTCAGAAAGGCCGCCGCGTGGTGTGTTCAAGGGTGATCTCAAAAAAGCGCGGGCTGTCCGTGACGGTTTGGTGCAGGGCCATACGCTGCCCATCCTGTATGAGTTTCCGCCTGATATTCAGAAGGCCTCCACGGTTCCAGGCCAACCGGCTCCATGGGAAAATCCAGCCCTGTGGCAGATGGTCCTGCCAAATGCAGGCCGATCCATCACTGTGCCACGCCTGGAAGATGATTTCCGGGAGGCCAAGGAAAAGGGGCTTGAAGAGCTCACCCGCTGGGCGTCTCAGCACCTCAACGTGGAAATCGGCCTTGCGCTGCGGAATGATCGCTGGGCGGGCGCGGATTATTGGGAAGCTCAGGCGGATCCTGATCTTACTGTTTCGGAAATCGTCGCCCGGTCTGATGTGATTGTTGCCGGAATTGACGGTGGTGGCCTGGACGATCTGCTTTCCCTGACCATTCTGGGCCGGGACAATGTCACCGCTGAATGGCTCCAGTGGCAAAGAAGCTGGGTCATGGAAGGCGTTTTGCAACTGCGCAAGCGTGAGGCCTCCCAGCTACAGGATTTCGTGAAGCAGGCTGATCTGGTCATCGTCCAGGAGCCCGGCATGGATATCGAGCATCTGGCGGACACGCTCGGCGGCGTGAACAAGTCGGGCAAGCTCGCCATGGTTGGCCTGGACCCCATGGGCGTCGGTGCTATCGTGGATGCGTTGGCAGATCGCGGGATTGATGGTCCGCGTGTTGTTGGCGTCTCCCAGGGCTGGACGCTTTCCGGGGCCATCAAGACAGCCGAACGGAAACTTGCTGACGGCAGCCTGCTCCATTGCGGGCAGCCCATCATGGCCTGGGCGGTCAGCAACGCCAAGGTGGAGGCGCGTGGCAACGCCATCATCATTACCAAGCAGGCCGCAGGTTATCTCAAGATTGATCCGCTCATGTCGCTGCTCAACGCGGTGGTGCTCATGAGCAAAAACCCACAAGCCAAGCCGACAATGGCCGGATTTATGCGCAGAGGATTGTTAACGGCATGACACTCAAGAGCAGGGTAAAGGGCTGGCTGTATAAAGCGGCCAACGCCATGACCCTGACCGTCACGGGTGTATCCCTGACAGATCTGCGGCTGGGTGCCTTCCTTGCTGGCGGCCCGACCTACAGCGGCAAGCTGGTGACGGTGGACACCGCCATGCAGCTTGATACGGTCTGGGCCTGTTCGCGGCTGATATCCGATACCATCGCCGCTATGCCGCTCAAGCTCTACCAGCGGCAGCCAGATGACACCTCACTCCTGGCACGGGACCATCCCCTCTACCGGATCCTGTATGTCGCGCCCAATGCGGACATGACCGCCATGGAGTTCTGGAGCGCCATGGTCAGTTGCCTCATGCTGTGGGGTAATGCTTTTGCCCAGGTCGTAAGGCGGGGCGATGGCACGGTCATCGCGCTCAATCCCCTGCGGCCAGACCGCATGACGGTGCGACGAAACGCCAGCACAGGGGAACTGACCTACACCTACAGCTATCAGGGCCAGCAGTTGGTTCTGGCCGAAAGCCAGATTTTCCACATCAAGGGCTACTGCACGGACGGCATGATGGGGATCTCGCCTATCTCTGCCGGTCGCCAGCAACTGGGCAGCGCCATGGCGGCGGAAGAAACAGCGGCCCGGATGTTTGCCAATGGCATGCTGAGCCAAACCTACATCAAGAGTCCTGACTGGGTGCCTGATGAGATGCTGGGGCGTGCCAAGGAAATCCTGAAAGACTATTCCGGGGCCGTAAATGCCGGGAAAACGCCGCTGCTAGAGGGTGGCTGGACGGTCGAAAGCATTGGCATGAACCCGGAAGACATGCAGCTCCTCCAGACCCGTGGCTTTAATGTTGAGACCATCTGCCGCTGGTACGGTGTGGCTCCGGTCATGATCGGACGCATGGAGAAATCCACCGCGTGGGGCTCAGGCCTGGAGCAGATGAACCTCTGGTTTCTGACTTACACCTTGCAGCCCTGGCTGGTTCGGATTGAGCAGGCCATCTCTCGTTGTCTGCTGAGCGCTACTGAAAAGGCACAGTATTTTGCCAAGCACAACGTAGATGCCCTGCTGCGGGCTGATAGTCAGGCGCGCGCCCAGTTGGAAGCCACGCAGGTCCAGAACGGCATCAAGACCCGCAATGAAGTGCGTGAGAAAGAAGGACTGCCTCCGCTCCCTGGTGGCGACATGCTCACCGTCCAGGCGCAGATGATCCCACTCACGGATGTTGGCACGATAGCCGTCCAGCCATCAATAAAGCCAGTCAACGGCCCAGATTTACCAGCACCAAAACCGCAACAGAGCGGCATATTAGGAGATCCGGACGAATGATAGACGGCATGGAAATCTGCGCCGTCCCCTTTGAGGTCAAGTTTGCGGCAGGCGATGCCGGAGCGAACGGCCTCGTGGAGGGGTATGGCGCTGTCTTTGGCAACACGGACTCCCACGGGGATGTCATCATGCCAGGCGCGTTCGCCCACTCCATTGCCGAGCGCAAGGCGCAGGGCCGAATGCTGCCCATGCACGTCATGCACGGCGTGTTCGGTGGCGATGGCGTTCCTGCTGGCGTCTGGAACGAGATGGCGGAAGACAGCAAGGGCCTGCACGTCAAGGGCAAGATCAGCGGCACCAATACGGATGCCGGACGCCTGCTCTATGAGCGTGTGAAGGATGGTGCGCTAGGTGGCCTGTCCATCGGTTACAGCGTGCCGCAGGGTGGCTCCGTCAAGCTGACAGATCCCAATGGCCCCAAGCGCCAGATCAAGCAGGCCAATCTGTTTGAGGTCAGCCTTGTGGATGATCCCAGCAACGCCCTGGCGCGTGTCACTGAGCTCAAGCGTCGGTCAGGGGGCGAATACAAGGCGACCATACAGGCCACGGCCGCCATCCAGGCGGTGGCAAGTGCCCTCAAGATCTATCAGACATCGCTCAAGGGTAATGATGCCCCCACTGCGGATGAACGCCAGCAGTTGCTGACCCATTTGCAAGATGCATATGAGGCCCTGACCGGCTCCCGTATGCCAGAGGGCCTGAAAGCCGCCATGGGCAATCCTGCCAGTAAGTCCGATTTTGACAAGGCACTGGATCAGGCCATGTCAGACATGATGCGGGGCATGTCTGACGCCTCCCTGACCGGAGATCCTGATCATGATTTTCTGGCCATGATGATCCCGCATCATGAGGGAGCCATTGCCATGGCGCAGGCCGAAATTGCGCACGGCAAGAGTGTCCCAGCCCTTGCGCTGGCGCGCTCTATCGTCACGGCGCAGACAAGCCAGATTGCCAGCATGCGGGACATAATGAGCGGCAAGAAATCTGCCGCCCTGATGCCGGAGGAACTGAAGTCCGTGGTGTCGGGCCTGCGCGCAGCCATTGGCGTCAAGCCGGTGCCATCCGGTTTGCTGCCCCCTGGTCTGGGCAGTTTTTCTCTGTCCTGACCGTTTCACATTTTCCACCCACCAGCCGCCCCATGAGGCGGCTTTTTTTATGGGAAAAACCATGCCTACAGAAGCCGAATACAAAGCTGCCGTTGCTGACCTCAAAAATGCAACCGATGAGGTCAAGAAATTTGCAGAGACCTCCAGAACGGAAATCAAAAACATTGGTGAGGTCAGCAGGGAGACCAAAGCTGCTGCTGACAAAGCCTTGACGGAAATGAATGCACTCTCAGCTCGCGTGACAGAGATGGAGCAGAAGGGAGCGCGGGGCGGCAACCAGAATGATCAGGCCACCCAATCCATTGGCCAGCGCTTTATTGCTGCTGATGAGGTCAAGGCTGCCATGGAGCGCGGTGATAGCTGGAAAGGCACCGTCCAGATTGAAGTCAAGAATATCACCTCTGCCAGCTCCACCGGTACATCCGGCACCACGGGTCTGGTTGTGGCGGATCGCCAGCCGCAGATCATCCAGCAGCCCACCCGCAAGCTGGTTATCCGCGACCTGCTCATGCCCGGCACTACGGGATCCGGTTCAATTGATTATGTCAAGGAAACCGGCTTTACGAACAACGCCGATTTTGTGGCTGAAAATCCCGGAACACCCAAGCCTCAGTCTGACATCACGTTCAGCCTGGAAAGCCTGCCGGTGCGGACGATTGCCCATTTCATCATGGCATCCAAGCAGATCCTGGCGGATGCGCCCATGCTCCAGAGTTACATTGACGGGCGGCTGCGCATTGGCCTGGGCCTCAAGGAAGATGATGCGCTGCTGAATGGTGACGGTACTGGCGTCACAATCAAGGGCCTGATGGCGCAGTCTATCAAATATGCCCAGCCTGCCGGTGTCACCATCAAGGATGAGACCATGATCGACCGTCTGCGTCTCGCCATGTTGCAGACTACTCTGGCGGAATATCCGGCAACAGGTCACATCCTGAACCCGACTGACTGGGCCAGCATTGAGCTGACCAAAGATGCCCAGCTCCGTTATGTCTTTGCCAATCCGCTGGGTCTGACAGGTCCGGTCCTTTGGGGGCTTCCGGTCGCGGAAAGTCTTGCCATGGCGCAGGGCAAATTCATGACTGGTGCATTCACCCTTGCCGCCCAGATCTTTGACCGCGAAAACGCAACGGTCTCCATCTCCACGGAAGACCGGGACAACTTCGTGAAAAACATGGTCACCATCTTGGCGGAAGAACGCGTTGTGCTGGCGGTTTACCGTCCTGAGGCACTGATCAATGGTGATTTCACCGGGATTGAAACCGCCACAACCGGCGGCACGGGCGGCTAATCTCAAACCGGGGGCAAGCCATGTCTCATACCATACGGGTAGGCGCACCAGCTCAACTGGTGGCGCTTGCCTCCCTGTCTGACCTCAAATCAGACCTCAAGATCACGGACGATACACAGGATGCGGATCTGAAACGCAGGCTGCTGGAGGCCTCAAGCGCTGTGTTGGCCTATATCGGCCGCCCCATTCTGTCGTCTGACTGGCGGGACATCCTAGATCTGCGGCAGGATCAGCCCCGCATCAGTCTGGTGTTAGGCCGATATCCCGTGACGGTGCTCAAGGTTGTGTCCATCAATGGCACCCTCATGGGAAGCGATGATCTGACCAATGTGTTTCAGGCCATGGATACCTCCTGCGGTATGCTCTATCCGCCGGATGGTGGCCCCGCTCTTTGGCATCCAGCCCGCTATGTCATCACCTACACGGCAGGCTATAGCCCGCCAGATGCGGATGGCACCGGGGGCACCATCCCGCTGGAGATCCAGCAGGCCATCCGCATCACGGCGGCGGCCAGTTGGCATGGTGGAGACCGAGACCCAAACCTGAAATCGGAATCAGAGCAGGGTGTCGGATCGACATCATGGGTGGCAGCAGCCTCTGGCACGGGGGGCCTGCCGCAAGATGCCGCCAATCTACTGGCTGGGTATCGGTCTGGTGGGATCCGATGAGCTACCGAACGGATCGCCGCCGCCGCCAGATCGGCGCCAAGGGCCGCCAGATGGTGCTCAAGACGGCCATGGGTGAAAGATCCGTCACCGTCCAGGGCTACGCTCCACCGGCTCAGGTGGCCGATATCGCGGATGCTACGGCCAAAACGGCCTTTGTGTGCCAGATCACCAATGATGAGCTGGCCGCATCCGGTTATGGCGCACCTGCGCCCCTGGACAAGCTCAAGGATGGGCCAAAGTCCTACACCCTGACTGATGCCTCGCCGGTCTATGATGGCCCAACCCTCTGCGGCTGGACGCTCATAGCGGCAGGCGGAGAAATCTCATGACCTCACCCGCAGTCTGGTCCAGCGCCTGGTCCATCGCCCTCGCTGCCGCGCAGGCAGATGGCCGGGAGCTGCTGGATCCTGCCGCCCAGAAACGCGCGGTGCCAGATGGCCCTTACTGGCTGCTGGAAACAGCCTCGGCCACATCGGACCGTGCCGGAGCCGGGGAGCCAGTCAATCTGGAGGGGGGCACTGTCTGGCTGCATCTGCTGGTGCCGCGCGGTACGGGCACGCTCACCGCACTGGCCAGCCGCAAGGCCATGTCAGATGCGTTCCGCGCCGTGATGAAAGAGGCCGAAACCACCCGGCCTGCATGGCTACCTGTCGGCCTCTACTATCATGACCATAGTTTTGACCCGCCCGATCTAAACCAGGACGGAGACCGTGTCCGGTTTTCTCTCGGTATAGATTATGAATATCAGGATATCCTGCAATGAAGTATTACCCTTTGTATGAAACCGGAGCCAATACCGGCCTGTATGCCCTGGGCAGCACCGAGATTGAGGCTGAAAGCACGTCTGATGCTGTTGCTCAGGCGGAAAAAGCCGCTCCGGCAGGCAGCCGCACGGGTGTGTGGCCTTACAAGATGATCTCCGGCACACCGTCTGCCACCACACCCACGAGTGCGGAAAACGGCAAGCAGTATAACGTGCTGGCCCAGCCGGACGGCACGGCGGGCCAGTTTGCGCCCAACGGACAGGTGTTTGCGTCCATCGGAGCTGATGCCGCCGGAATGTGCCAGTCTCTGCAAAAGTTTTTTGGCTACCGGCTGGGCCTGATCCCTACGGATGCCAAGCCAGCGCCTGCGGCCGCTCAGCCTGACACGGGCAGCTCAGGATCCAGCACGGTCAGCTCCGGCACCACCAGCAGCGGATCTGCTCCGTCTGATGGTGGCTCCGTCGTCTCTGGTGGCACAGCCGCCCCGGCTGCGTAATCCGCCACCTCACATCTCTGTTTTTCTCAAGGGTCGCCCAGTGCGGCCCTTTTTTATTGGAGCAACGCAATGGCTACGGGTGCCACAACCGGCTATGCGGCCGGTGAGCAGACCAACACCAGCCCTGTCGATTACGCGCAGGAAGTCACCTACAACACGCCGCCGGGCGGCACGTATCAGCGCCTGCGCATGACAGGCGAGAGCCTTGCCGTGCAGGACAGCACATCTGCACCGGATGAGATCAATGATCTGCCGGAAGTGGCGGAAACGGTGCTGACTGGCCGCTCCACCAGCGGCAGTCTCAACGGCGTGCTCTCCTACGGCACATATGATGATTTCCTGGCGGGCATTCTGGGGGCGGATTGGGCATCTCCTCCCATGGGAGCGATAACGCCCATTATCGCCACGAGTGCGCAGGTGATCCAAGTATCATATGGTCAAGGGGCAAACACAGGCCTTGATGCCATATGGGCTCATGATAGCTCAACCAAGGGTATTCCGCTTTTCGCATCTTGGCCTGATTCCGGTTCAGTGCAAATTATCGACAAAACCAACAATGTTAATATTGTTGCCTCCTACACCAATAAGGGAAGTTCAAATTCTACGCTCCTTTTCCCTAAAGGCACGTTTGCATCCATCTACGGATTGATTGGCCGTATTGGTGGAGGAGCAGTTGGGGCTCTGGATCTATCTGTCGGCACGCTGGTCACACCAGTAGATATCTATAATAGTAACATCGGGAAAACATACACCATCCGGAAAAAACTCGCTGGTGAATGGCAGGTCTTTTCCGGGAACATGGTCAATCAGGTGCAGATCCAGTTGCAGAAGGGTCAGGTGCCGACCATCCAGATTGATTTCATCGGCTCGGACATGACCGTCACCACGGTGGATGTCTCCAGCGCCGTCAATGCAGCGACTACCAGCCCGCTGATGGATGTCGTCGGTGGCTTCCTGGGCTGTTCCGTTTTTGGTCAGTCTCCAGCCGGGTGCATCCAGTCCGCCACCATTACCCTGGCGCGTGATGGCTCAGGGCAGGATACTGGCATGGGCCATGTCGGGGCCTGCGGTATCCAGTTTGGCGCACTCAAGGCCTCCATGGATATCGAGTATTTCTTCAAGGATTATACCGAATTTCTGGCATGGCAGGCCGGTCAGAAAGGTCAGGTCTCCGTGAGTATCAAGGGCAGCGATGGCTACGGCTATCAGTTCAGCATCCTCAATGGCCGGATCTTCAACCCGAAAAACCCGATCAGCGGGAAGAATACCACCATCGTCACCACCATTTCCGTTACGGGCAACCCTCTGCCGGGTGGTGGCACGTTCGCCATCACACGCATCACGCCAACGTCCTGACGGTCCGCGTTCTTTCTGAATTTTCTTCTTTCCATCCTCACAGGCCGCCACTGGGCGGCCTTTTTTAGTGGAGTAAGCCCCTATGGCTCGTCTTTCCGACATCAAGATTGATTCCGCCGCTATTGCCGATGGTGTGACTGTTCCTGTTGAGCAGTATCCGGGCCTCAAGATCACTGTGCGCGGCTTCACCGATGCCTTCCGCGATGCCCAGGCACGCCGCCTGGCGCAGGCCGCCCAGAAATTCCGCAATGATGTCAGCCGGATCCCCTTTGCGGTGCGTCGCCAGATCAACAGCGGCCTGCTGTCCGAGTATCTGATTGTGAATGTTGACGGCCTTTACAGCGATGATGCGGAAACGGTTCCGGTCACGCTGGAAGAGTTCAAGTCACTTCTGGAAAATCCGGATTACCGCAATCTGGCGGATGCCTGCTGGGATGCGGCCGCCCTGGTCAACACGGGTGCAGCCGAGCAGGTGGAGAAGGCTGAGGGAAACTAACCCGCGCCCTCAGATGGTGGCTGGTCTGGGGTGATCCGGAATACGAGGATATCTGGCCGGAACTGGAAGGTGATGAAGCCCGCGTTGATCCCCTGCCGGAATGGCATTGGATCTGGCGCGCCTGGCACCGGCTCTCCTCGGAACGTCAGTGGCCTGCTGAGGGATTTGCCGTCCCCATGGGTGGCACGATCATCAAGGGAAGGCCAACGGCCATCCCTTGGCGCGCCGTGCTGGCGTGGGCAGGGCATCATGATCTGAGCAAGGCGGAAATGGCGCTGCTGGATCGCTGCCTCATCGCCATGGATGCGGTGTTTATCGCGCACTGGTCAGAAAAACTGAAAAGGAGCCTTGGCAAATGAGATGGTCGAATGTCCTGCGTGAGCAGATCCACCTCAACACCGCCAAGGCGCTTTCCAGCACGGCCCTGCATGAGATGGTGGCCGATCAATGTCGCCAGAACCGCGATGATCTTATCGCACAGGGCAGCGCCTCTCCGGTTTACACCACCTACGTGGACGGCAAGCGCGATGCCGCAGAAGAAACAGCCATGTTGCAAGGCGGTCTTGTCGTCTACGTTTTCAGCGCCCTGGCACAGGCCGCCAACTGGGCGCTGGATCAGTGCCGCAAGCGCTCGCCCGTTCGCAGCGGTGCGTATCGGGATAGCTGGGTCATCCTGGTGGATGGCATAGCCTGGCAGCAGGCTCCCGCAAAAATACCCAAGGGCAGCACGGTCTGGATCGTCAACACCATGCCGTATGCCCGCAAGATTGAAGTCGGCGGCATGCGTGTCAGCGTGCCACCGGGCATCGTGGAGGCGGTCCGTCAGGCCACGCAGCGCCGTTTTGGCAGCATCAGGGCGGACAAGGCTTACAAGCCGCTCCAGGGCGGCCGTGATGCCCGTGGTGAGCCCATCCCTTACGTGCTCAGGCAGGCTGGCATCGCATCCGGCATGTCCTGGAACAAAAAAGCGAAAACATGGAGCCGCAAGCACGCGGCCTACGCCAGCAACCGCGCAGATCGGCAGGCTGGCCAGCAGATGCTCTATCCCACCTTAATTCTTACCGAGCCAGGACAGTAAAATGGCAACCATCAAGCAGATCAATGAGATTGATAACATCATCCATGTTACCGATCAGACTGCCGATGGTACCGAGAGTGCTGCCCGCAATATGGATGCCTTGCAGGACAAGGCAGAGGCCGTTGGTGGCTCCATGGCCGAAATGGGCGCATCGGGGGGCAAGGCCACACGGGCGCTGGCTGAAAGCGTTGGTGCGGCATCGGATGCCTTCAACGGCCTGAGCACCACTGCCGCCTCCCGTGTCAATCAGCTCGGCAAAGAGCTGGATCTGCTCACGGAAAAACGCAGTCAGCTTCTGGATGCCACCCGCAACGCAGGTGCGTCCGGTCTGGGCACAGAGGGCACGGCCACCGAGCTGGAAAACATCAATGCCGAGATCTCGCGCGTTACCACCCAGATGGACCGGGCGCAGCGGCAGGCCCATGCGGCGGCAGATGCCCAGGCTGCCTGGAATGGTGAGCTGACAGAAGGCCGCAGCGCCATGGTCTCCCTGGGGGACAGCACGTCTCGGGTGATTGACGCCCAGAACGCTGCTGTCACTGGCCTGTCTGCCGGGATGGATACGTCCGTCAAAAGTTTCCTGCGCATGGCCGCCTCTGCGGGGGATGAAGTCGCCAAGCTGACCCTGCGGCTGGAAACGGCGCAGGATCGCTTGCAGCAGATGCAGGTTCAGGCCCGCGCTGCCACGGCCAATGGTCTGTCCGATGATGATGCCAACTATGGCGTAGCGGCCCAGCAGGCGCGTGTGGATGCGCTCCAGCAGCAGATTGACCTGGAAAAGCAGGCGCGTGCCGCAGCCGATGAACTGACAACTGCGCTGGAAGAACAGACGCTTGTGCAGTCCAAAAGCACCAATGCCACAAAGCTGGAAGGATACCAGATTGGCATCCTGATGGATGAGGCGCACAAATTCTTTGATCAGATCCTGGCGGGAGGCAACCCGCTCCAGGCTGCGTTCTATCAGGTGCCCAATGCCGTCCAGATCATGGGCGGTCTTGGCAACAGCCTCCAGCTCGTGCGCGGTCTGCTCGTCGGTCCGGCCGGTATCGCTCTGGCAGCCGGCGCAGCAGGTGCGGCCATCTACAAACTCGGCTCCTATGCCGAGAGCGAGCAGTCCCAGCTCACGCAACTCAGCACCCATCTGCGGGCCACGCGCACGGATTACGCTGATATGGCGGATGCTGCGGAAAAAGCGGCCCGCGCGCTGCATGAATCTGACAGTGATCTCTCTCTGTCAGACAGTCGCACGGCTGTGCAGACCATTGTGTCCGTCCCAACCGTGGATAGCAGCCAGATTGAGCGTTACATGACGGATGCCCGCAATCTGGCGGCTGTCATGGGCGAAACCGTACCGGAAGCAGCCAAAACCATGGCGTCCGCCTTGCAGGATCCTGCCAAGGCTGCGGAAGAGTTTGCCCAGCAGGGTATGCCCGGTTTCAACGCCGGTCTGGTGCTCATGGTCCAGCATATGCAGGAGGCAGGAAATCGCACTGGCGCACTGAACAGCGTTCTCAAAGTGCTGGAACAGACCACCAATAACGCGGAAGAGCAGGCGCTCACACCGTTCCAGGCGTCTCTGAAAAACCTGAAAGACGAAACCGGCGGTGTGGGAGACACCGTGGTCTATGCCTTCCAGCACATGGGGGATGGCATCGTCGGCATGGCAACGTCCGGCATCACTGCCATTGCCAATCTGATCACCCAGATCAAAAAAGTTCCGGGCGAGATCTCTGCTCTGGGCTCTTCTGCCCTCAGCAGCGCAGGCTCTTTCGGGTCATGGATTTATGCCGGGGTTGAAAAAGCCGTTGAAAGCATGGTCCCATCTTCCCTGGCGCATCTCATGCAGCAGGGGAACACGGCTGATCCGCAGTTTACCCAGCCAGCCAGTCCTGCCACCACAACCCAGACCAACACGCAGAGCGCCAAGGCTGCTGCTGATATGCTGGCGACGGTAGCAAGTGAGCAGCATCTGAGCGCGGATGAAGCGTATCTCATGCGCCTGATCCGGCCGCAGGAAAGCAGCACCGGGCAGTACAAAGATGGCAGCCTCGTCACGTCAAAGGCTGGTGCTATTGGCGCCATGCAGGTCATGCCGGATAATTCCGCCGGATATGACCTGACAGATCTGCACGGGAATGAAAGTGCTGCGGCTAAACTGCTGAAAAGCTATTACACCAAATATGATGGAGATCTGACCCTTACGGCCATGGCCTATAACTGGGGGCCATCCAACGTCGATAAATGGCTCAAAAACGGTGCAGAGCCCGATGCCATCCCGCAGGAAACGCAGGATTACATCGCAAGCACGACAGAGGGAGCCGCTTACGGGCCGACAACTCTTGCCGGATACCGCCAGCAGTCCGATGCCTATATCAGCAAAGGAGATGCTGGCGTATCCGGCCAAATGTCTGACGCACAGCGTAACCTCTCTGGGCTGGATGCTGCTCTGGACAGCCTTAACAAGGCGTATCAGGCTGGCGGAGTAGGTCCCGAAAGTTACGCAAATGGCCTAAAAGTCCTGAAGGATCAGATTGACGCCACAAAAGCCTCAATCGCCAACCTGCGTGATCCGATACAGGAGCTGGCTCATAGTCAGGATCTGGCTGCCCAGAGTGCTTCCGGTCTGACGGGCTATGATCGCCAGATGATCAGCGTGGCCCAGCAGGTGGATCAGGCGCAATTGTCTCTCAACGGGACACATGCGTCTGCAACTCAGGTGTTGACAGCTCAGGCGCAGGCGCAGCGGATCCTTGCGGAACAGTGGCAGGCCGGAACCGCTGCCGTCACGGCCCAGACAGAAGGGCTGCAACGGGCAACGCAGGCCTATGAAGCCGGGAACATGACGGCCGACCAGGCAACGGCTTACGCCCAGGCCTATACTGAGGCGCAGGACAGTTTTGCCAAAGGCTCTCCCGCATTTGTCCAGGCTGTCAAAACCCGCGCGGATGCCATGGTGCAGGCCTCCAACGCCGCCAAGGCGTTCCAGTTGGCGCAGCAGAATAATGGTCTGGAAGACAACCTAACCGTGATCCAGGCGGAAACGGCCAGCATTGGCGAAAATACTGATGAACGGCAGGTCGCCATTGCCGTCATGCAGAAGAGTCTTGAGCTGCACAGGCAATATGGAGAAGTGCTGCCAGAGGAAGCTCAGAAAAATCTGGCGCTCACCCAGAGCGTGGCAGAAGCAAGCGCATCCTACCAGCACCAGCAGGAAGTCCTACAGGACGTCACTGGCAGCCTGTCCAACATGGCGGACCAGTTGGCGGATGGCGTCACACAGGGCTTTTTGCAGGGCACATCGTCGGGCATGTCCTTCAAGACTGTCTTGCAGGGTGTGGAAACGCAGGTAGCGTCTCTTGTGGCGCGTCTGACGCTGATCAATCCGCTGCTGAACAGCATTGATGGCGGCACACGCACCACCCTGTCAGATATCGGCAGCCTGTTCTCGTCCAATGATAATGCGTCCTCTTTGGGCGTGTTTGGCTCGCTGTCTGGCCTGTCCATCGGGCAGCAGCAGGCCTACCGCAACGCCGTTGCCACCAGCGCCATGCCGGGGACTGACTGGGCACCGACCGCCAACGTCTCGGCACTGGCCAATGTGCAGCAGACCTCTGCCCTGTCCAATCTGTTCAGCGGCAAGGCAGCCGATGGCAGCGGCATCTTCAGCTCCTGGTCCAGCGCTCTGGGGAGTATCGGCAGTTATGCCGGTCTGGCCGGGGCAGCCGTTGGTGTGGGAACAATGATCTACAGCGCCGTAAAAGGCCTGTTTGCGCAGCATCATTACACCATTGATGACGTGTCCGGTGTGGATGGCCAGTTGTCCATCAGCAACGTCAAAAACCACAAGAATACGGACACCACCACCGCGCCGTTGCAGGATGATCTGGACAGCATCAATCAGGTGCTGGGCCTGACCGGGGCATCCGTCACAAATGATGGTTATATCGGTCAGGTTTTCAAGAAGCGCTATAAAGGCAAGCACACAGATCAGGATCTGACATCCATCCTGCCCGATATCGACCTGGGCAGTTCGGATGCCAATTTCAATCTGGCCTTGCAGCAACTGATGCCGTCCAGTTTTGACAGTGTCAGCACCTATACGCAGGATATCCAGTCCCTCAAGGAACTGTCAGACACGCTGGACAGCATGGGCGTGGCCGTCAGCAAGTTTGACGATTCCTCGCATGTCACCGTGGATCATTTCAACGGGTACACCGGAGACATGGCCACGGCGCTGAGCACGCTGGATGGTCAGACCCTCAGCACGGATGACCTGCAAACCAAATTTGACGCCATCAAGGAGTTTGTGGGCACCACCATGCCAGGGCTCCTCAATGTCACGGCGGCAGGTTCCGAGAGCCTGATCCAGCAGGTGGATGATCTCAAGGCCAAGTATCAGGATGCCGCCAACACGGCCGCCTCGTACGGGCTGGATGCTCAGGCGCTGCTGGATAAAGGCAACGCCATTGCGGCCATGATGCTGGATAACGAGCGCACAACGCTGGATCAGTCTGACCAGTCCGTGCAGGCCCGTTACATGGCCGCTACAGGGGATCAGGAGGGTGCTGACCTGCTCAATCAGCAGGTGAGTGCCGCGCAGGAGATCAAGCAGTTGCAGGACAACTGGCGGGCCTATCTTGGTGACAATTTTGCCGCCAATGATGACTACCAGCAGCAACTGACGGATCTGGAAAAAACCCAGGCGGCCGAGCGGTTGCAGATCCAGCAGGAGTATCAGGACAAGGCCACGGCCGCGCAGGAGGAATATCTCTCTCAGGCGCAGTCCTCGGTCGCGTCTGCTTTCGGCAACCTTGCTGATTACGTGCAGGGTCTGGGCACGTCCGATGCTTCGCCCCTGTCCGTGCAGGACCAGTACAAACTGGCCAATGATAATTTTGACACGGATTATCAGGCGGCCATGGGCGGGGATTACGATGCGCTGACGCGCCTCCAGTCGGAATCGCAGACGGCTCTGTCTCTTGATCAGCAATGGCTGGGCTCTGGCACGGATTACGCCAAGGCCTATCAGGACGTGCTGACCAAGTTGCAGGCCATCGGCAATCTGGGGGCTGACACCTTCACCGCCAACCTGGCCAAACAACTGGCAGCGCAGCAGGTGGATGCAACGCTCCAGGTCAAACAGGAAATCCAGACCATGAACGCGACCCTGCAACGGTTGATCCGGATGCAGGCCGTAGGCGCAAAGGCAGCATAAAATGGCAGTGATCCGCACGGTAGAACTGGACATCGTCCAGCCTGCGGCTGGCACGCTTGCGGCCACCTACGGCCACGGCACACGGGCACACGGCACCCTGCGCCGGCGCGCCCATAACCCGGAAGCCACGGACACCGTCCGCTATTCCGATTGTGGGTATGTGGATGAAACTGGCACACCGTATCCGCCCTATGTGACGGATGCGTTTGCGCTGGACCGGGGGCTGACCCTCACGGCGGATGCCATGGGCGGTGCGCTCTCGGCCGGATCCATCACGCTGGCCAATCCTGATGGCGTGCTGGACAGCCTGTTGACCACCCGCGTCAATGATCACCTACCGGTGCGGATCCACACCGGCAGCAAGATCTGGGATGGGGTGCGGCGAGTGTGGAAAGATCCTGCCAGCACCAGCCTGCGGCCTGTGTTTGCAGGTCTGGGCAAGAGCTGGCGGCCGGACCGCACATCCGTGGCCATTGATCTGCTGGACGCCACCTACTGGCTTGAGGGCAGTATGCCGGTCTCCGTCTATGGCGGGGCAGGCCGGCTGGATGGAGACAGCAACGTGGCGGGCAAGGGCATGCCCCGGATCCGGGGCAGTGTGTGCAACATCACCCCGGTGCTGATTGATAGCGTCAATTATGTCTATCAGATCTCGGATGGCCCGGCCTCGGTCACGGCGCTGTATGAGGGCGGGTATCCGGGCGGCATCGCCTCGGCTGGCACGGTGGCGGATATCTATGCCGCAAGTCCGGCCGCAGGCACCTACACCGTGCAGACCGGCTCCGCTGGCACCTGGCTGCGGCTGGGCACCAAGCCAGTTTACGGCATCACGGTGGACGCCGTGGGTCAATTCCGCTCCGGGGCCGCACCCGCCAACGTGCTGGATATCCTGCGGCAGATGCTGCTGGAGGATCTGGTCATGCCTGCGGCCTATCTTGATGCCGCATGGCCGGCCACGTCCTCGATCGCGCCCTGGCCGGGTGGCTGGTATTGGGATGGCTCCGAGACCATCACCGGCAAGCAGGCGGTCAGTACCTTGCTCAGCGGGCTGTGCATCACCCTGGTGCCCACGCGCACCGGCACGCTGCTGCCCATCCTGCTGACAGCGCCGGATCTAGCAGAGACACCGGCAGCCGAACTGAATGCGGATCTGATCACGGAAATTGCGGCCGCCACGCTGGACAGTTCGCTGGATCCGCCAACATGGCGCTGGCGCATTGGCTGGCAGCACAATTTCACGGTGCAGACCACGGGCTCAAACCTGCACCCGCAGGCTCCGGCCGCGCGGCAGGCCATTATCGCGGTGGCGGATCGGGCTGCCATCTGGTGGTCTCCGGATATCAAGAGCCGCTGGCGGGTGCCCAATGATCCGGCCCTGGTCACCACGGCCCTGGCTCGCCAGACGGACGCCACCACCATCGCCAAACTGCATGGCGCATTGTGGGGCACGCAGCGGCGGCTCTGGGCTGTCACCATCCCGCAGGATCTCGCCTGGGGGATTGATCTGGGGGATGTCATCGGCATCTCCGCGCCTGCTCCTGGTCTGGAAGACAGGCAGCTTGCCCGTGTGGTGAGTGAGCACATGCAGGCCACGGATCAGACCGTCACCTTTCAGATACTGGTTTAAACTCAATGGAAAATTGTGGATTGGGCTGGGAGAACCGCGTGCTGGACGCGGCGCTCACGGCCTCTGCGCAGGTCTCGGCGTTGCCGGTGGAAAACCTGCGCAACCAGCAGGGGGCGGCAAGCCTTGGCTGCCGGGTGCCAGGCATGGCGGCAACGCTCACCATCAGCCACCCGCCTGCCGGTCCCTGGCGGGCTTTTGGCCTGTTCCGGACCAACCTGACAGCAACGGCCCAGATCACCGTCACCGTCCTGTCAGGTGGCAACACGGTCTGGCAGGGCACGGCGCAGGCGGTGGCGAATGGGCAGATCCTGCTGGTAGCGCCAACGGCTGTTACGGGCGATACGGCCACCATCCAGATCACGGATACCGCCAATCCGGACGGGTTTCTGTCTATCCCGTTGGCCTATGCTGGCCCGATCTGGCAGCCGGTGCGCAATTACAGCACGGACAGCACGGCAGACCGCACGCTGGGGCAGGATAGCGTGACAACCCTCGGTGGTGCGGAATTTGTCTCCACCCGCTGGTATCAGCGCAAGCTCACCATTGCCCATCAATCCTATGGCGATGCGGACGCGGTCGTCCTGGAGCAGATCCTGCGCACGGCTGCCACCGGGCAGAACATCCTGTTTCTGCCAGACCCATCCGCCACGCCAGACGTGCTGGCAGCAAAAGCGCTGTTTGGCGGGCTGAGCGGCGGTGATCTGTCCAATCCCTTTGGCGCTGCTGACCGGCATGCCCTGACCTTAACCCTTACGGAGCGCCTGTAATGGCACCACAGCTTGGCAACTATGTGCTGGAGACAGCCACAGCGCCCGGTACGGGCAGCTTTACCCTCAACGGGCCAGAGACCGCGCGCCGTAGCTTCTCGGCCGCGTTCCCGAATGGAGGATCCGTCTTCTATTTTGCTGATGATGGATCCAGCGCGGAATGGGGTGTCGGCACGCTGACCATCGGCACGCCCAGCACGCTCTCGCGCACCACGATTATCGGCACCACAAGCGGCAGCGCATCGGCGCTCAATTTCTCCGGCTCCGTGGAAGTCTATAATGAAATACCGGCAGAATATGTTCCGATTTTGGAAGCCGACGGCCATCTGCTCGTCAAATCCATCACGGACTGGACACAGCGGCAGGCGCTCGGCGCAGCGGATGCAGAAGGACGGTATGTCAAATCTGTAGATGATGGCACCAACATCCGTATTGATGGTGCTGGTATCAACAAACAGACTGGCGTGCCCTGGCTGCATACAGGCAGCGGGTTTACCAACTTGCAGGCAGCAGGCGATTACGCCACCAACGCGGCGGTTAATGCTGAGGTGACGGCCCGCGTGAATGCTGTTGCGGGGCTGGATGCGGCCAAGGTCAATCGCGCGGGCGACACCATGCGGGGGGCACTCTCAACCTTTAACGATCCCAACCTGACAAACGGCGTTTACAACTATTCCCCCGCATTTCGGACCTATACCAATTCGCGGGCGGGGTTTCAGTTCTTTGCGCAGGACAAGGTCGGGGATGGTTCCACCGCGTCCGGTGTCCTTGTCCAGGAGTGGAATGGGGTAGCCCAACAGTATTGGTGGTTTAACCCGGATGGGGGCATCGGCCAGTCATCCAAGGGTGACGTGGCTTTCGTGAGCCAGATCCCGACGGATTACGTGACAAACGGCACCTTTCAGAACAGCCTGCCGTTTGTTGATAAAAATTTGCGCGCCCAACTTTTCACCAAAGTGGTCGGAAACGGCGTCTGGGTGACAATCCCGCAGGCCTTCAAGACGCTGGCTGGTGTCCTCGCCTTGCAGTTCAGCTCGGGGAGCGAGGGCGTCCGGCCGCTGCGTATTGAAACAAATGGAGCAACAGGCGGCCAGTTTCAGATGTCGGAATGGGATACGGGTGGAAACACGCAATACACATTCCTTGTTTTTGGCTATTTCTGAGGATTGAAGAGTAATGGTTGACACAACACTGGCGGTTTCAGACCTGCTGAAAGCGGCTTACCCTGCCCAATATTATGGCAAGATCAGTGAGGATCATACGCTTGTGCTGCCCGTTTATGACGTGTGGGGTCTGCGGGACAGCATGGGCCGGGCCATAACCGATCTGGCCTCCATTCCGGCGGCAGGTGAACTCGTCGCCCTGACAGCGGCGCAGGTGGCTCTGTTCCATGCTTTTCCGGCGCGTGGCGCGTTCAACATCGCCATTGATGCGGCGTCCCGAACGCTGGTGCATCCTGATCGGTATTACTGCGATGGCGGAACACCTGCCTGCTTTTATGATGCGTGGGGTTACAGCGACATCGGCGCACTGCCGGATGGTTCGGAACTGCATGCGCTCACAAAAGAGCAGTGGCAGGCACGACAGGATTCCGCCAGCACCGGCTTGCAGGATTACGTGTGGGATCATGCCACCGGCACCCTGGTGGAGTATACAGCACCTGCCGTTGATATCCCGCTGGCTAAACAGGCCGCTTCCGAGATCTCCGGCTGGATCGCCACGCAGGCCTCCATGGCCTCAGCCATGGGTGAAACCTTTACGGCCGATATGCAGGCCTATGTCAAAGCCATCCGTTCCATTGCTGATGGCACGGACACCGCCAGCACAAAGCTGCCGGACAGGCCAGCAACCATCATGAGTTGATGCAGCGTCCTGCTGTTGTTTCTGCCGCCCGGTGAGGCGGTTTTTTTATGTCTGCCGAAAGCGCAAAAATGCCTGATACCAATTATCCGCCCGGTGATCTTATCGGCCGGGGTGAGTTTGCCATGCTGGATGGTCGTGTGCGGATCCTTGAGAGCGATATGGCTCTGGCCAAGGCCAATCAGACGGAAACGAAATCAGACGTTGCCAGCATCAAGAGCGGCATCGCCACCATTCAGGCAGAGCTTAAAACCATGCGCGGCTGGAGGCAGTTCCTGATCACCGGCGGTATTGGTGTCGGCTGGGGGCTCGTGCAGGGCATCATGCATCTGCTCGGCTGGGGTAGCGCGCCGTAAGCATGAACGGCAGGAAGGAGGACCTTCCTGCCGTTCAAGGCACGGTAGACAGAATCGAGTGAGAGAGATCACTCGTCGTAATCATAGCACGCACATGCAAAATGCAAAAAAGCAGGGCAGCGGTATAGCCACTGCCCTGCTTCCTCGTCTCTTCCAGTAATGGGTTCCCACACCCGTTACCCAAGATGTTGGTGTCTTTGTGTATCTGCATTGATCCAGATCAATAAGCCGCCCGCTGAGGCGGTTTTTTTATACCCGGAAATCCAAATGAATGATTCCATCGCTCTCGCGGCCGCTCTGGCACGCGAATACGAAGGCCTGTCCCTGCGTCCGTACGTCTGTCCGGCCGGTTACTGGACCATCGGCTACGGCAACCGCTGCCTGGCCGACGGGTCCGCCGTCACGGCGCGCACGCGGCCGATCACCAAACAGCAGGCGGAAGATCTGCTGATCTCCACTCTGACAGGCTTGCTTCCCAAGTTGCGGGCGCTGATCCATGTACGGATCACGCCCAATCAGGAGGCCGCACTCCTGGACTGGCAATACAATCTGGGCACGGGCGTGATTGCCGGATCCACACTGCTGCGCCTGCTTAACTCCGGCCAGACCATCGCGGCCGGAGAGCAGTTGCTGCTGTGGGATCACATGCACCGCAACGGCCATCTGATCCGCGTGCCTGGTCTGACCAGGCGCAGGCTGGCTGAGTGGCATCTCTATGTGGGCGCAACCGGTGCAGGATCCTCAGCGCCGTCCAATCCCACTCCCTCCAATCCAACTGATGATCTCAACGCGGCCGAGTTGAGCCGTGTGAAGGAAACCACATGAAACTTGCAAGTATTGGCGCCTATCTGCGCCAGCCCACCACGCTCATTGCGCTGGGCATCGCTCTGGGCACCGGCGTGGCCGACTGGTTTGGCGCGCTGCCTGAGGGGGTTTCCGTTGGCCTGCTGGTGGCCGTCCTGCCGTTGCTGGCTGTGTCCGATACCAGCGGAATCCTCACCAAGGTCTCTACAGATCGGGACGGTCTGGCCGCCATTGTGCATGCGCTGACCACCCACAAGGATATCGGCCCGGCCGCCATCAAGGTGGCATCCGATACTGTGCCGGGTGGGGCGCTGCTGGCGGCTGCCGCATCGGCCCTGGTCCAGCAGCAGGCCGCCACCAGTGCGCCAGCGACAAAGTCCAGCATCGGATCTGGCGCGGCCGGTCTGCTCCTGCTGATCGGGCTGGCCGGCGGCCTTTCCGCCTGCGCGGCGGATCCGCAGGCTCAGTTGCGGCAGGGCGTGTATGTCGTGGACAGCGCCTACCACACGCTCGCCAATCCAATGCCGGACGTATTGGCTGGCAAGGTGCCGGGCATCACTCTCACTGATGACCAGAAAACTCTCGCCAAGCGGTCCAGCCAGACCATGCTGAACGAGATCACGGCGCTGGAGAAGTCTGCGGAAGATGGTTCCAGCCTGACGCAGGCAGCTCTGACCGCCTTGCAGACTGATTTCTTTTCTTTTGAAACCTGCTGGACAGGCCTGAAATCCGGCACGACGCCGGACGCCTGCACAGCTCTTGCCGGGAGCAACTGATCCATGAACGCAGCAGAACTCAGCGCCATCCTGGGCGTCGTCACCACCGTTGCCGGTCTGGCCGAAAAATATGGGCCGGAAGTGTATGAAACGGTCAAGTCTGCCCTGGAGCAGAGCCAGAGCAGCACGGGGCCAACCGTGGACGATCTGAAGGCACTCTTCGCCAAGTGTCAGGCAGACAATGCCGCTATTCAGGCAGCATGACGCCGGAGTTTGAAACCGGCATGATTTTCGGTGGCGGGGCTGTCGGCCTCGCCATCGTTATCCTGGCAGCCGGGTGGCGCATCCTGGTCGTGTGGTCCCGGATGCGCGGAGAATAGAAGCAAGTTCTAAAAAAGCATCTTGGCATACTGTGGTGCATATTCATCAGGCACCTCTGTGCTGCCATCTGGCAGGCTTATGGCTCTTGCTCTGTCTCGGCGGTCTGTAACCACAACGCCCCATGTTGGTGGCCATACGCCGGGGCAGTTTGGTCCGCGCATGTCATCGCTTAACCAAACCCCAAACCGTCAGATACGGAGACCCGCAATTACTACACCGGAGCCGCTCAGTCACTTCGCTCACGTTGTAGCGTTCGAGCGATGCTCTCTCACGCAAGATGGATTTGACGTATGCGTTCGGGGGGGGGGGGCTCCAACATAAAACAAGAAGCAGATTGCTAACAATGAACTTTCTAAATAAATAGTCGAGAATTATACAAAGCTACTATCCAGAAAGCTATTTTTTTCGCTTTGGAGAAGCATTTTCTAAAGCTTCTTTTAAAATCTCACGTATTTTTTCTTCCAATAGAAAATTGTCCGATTCTTTAGATTTCAATTCTTTTTGTTCTTCTGCTTTAGAGACATTTATTTCTCTTAATACTTCATCATTATTACATATTGTATATTTACCTTCCGAGCTAAGCTCTATAGCTGAGAACTCTACAATGAGAGAAAAAGGCAATGCCCAGTCACCTACTGAAACCGCCGTCACTGATCGGGTAAGTTCTTCCCCTAATGGATTCTTAATTGAAAAAACAAAAGTCTCTACCTTTCTCCCTTTTGTAAAAACTTCTGTAAATAAAAAACTTTTCCCAATTTTAACAGGTAGACTAAATGCACGGATATGCTCAGGTATAACACCGATCATTAGAGGTCGCCCAGACATGTCTAGTCGCGCCTCTTCGCAGAAGATAGCGTTCTTATATACTAATTCTTTTTCCATCTTAAACTTCATACTCACTAGTTTTCACGCGCGGCTGCACAATCTCTGCTGAAGTAGAAGGCACTGGGGCAAATGAATGAAGTAAAGAATCAGAAGAGGATATTAAAAAACTATTTCTTGGGGCGGATGTCATGTAATAACTACCAGTCATGTTGGGTTGAAATCTATCAATGAATTGATTGTTATTATTGATTACCGTAATGTTAAAATTAACATTCTCGTCATGAGGTGAGAAATTCTCTAGAGGCTCTCTTCCCATAGCGATAAAAAGATCAGAAATCGTTCGTAGAGTAACATTCCCACTACCAGATAGTCGTTTTGATACAACACTCCTATCTACACCCAACTCAGCAGCAATAGACGATTGGGAAACGCCCTCATTTTTCTGTTCTTCAAATGTTTCTTGTATTGCGAGCTTAATCCGACGAAGGAAGCGGGCATAACCTAACTCAAATTTATCGGATTCGATTCGTAAAAACATTTCTTAATGTGCTCCCTGTAACATGTTTTTGGGCAGCTTCTGGAAGCGAACTACGGTAAGCTGCAATGATCCCAACCGTAGCAGTAACTTTCTGATGCCCTCTTTTGCCATGGCTAGTGTTAGCATTACCTATAGAGTGCACAACGAACACATTGATTTCAGCGAACCAGCCATACAGTCTAACATCCGGTGTTTTCAACGCCCAGCAGCGGGATGCAAGCGGATCCAACGGGTGGGTATCTACGGGGTTTCTGTAGGCACTGCCATCGCAAAAAAAACGCAATTCATCAGTGGCTTGCGATAGAGCAGAGGCCTGTCCTTTGCCTACTTTTATAGTTGGTAAAAAATTGTTCCACTGGTCGTCAAATCCGGGGCACGCATAAAGTCTTCTCCATGGGCGCTGACAAAAATAAGAAGAGATATCCACCAAGCCCGCACTGGCTAAAGCCTTGTGGATATCATTATCAGGTGCATTATATGGCACATCGTCCGTGTTTGGCAAATGCCTATTCGCAGGTATTATATGGTTGCTCAAATTTCACTCGCCTTCATAGCCGTTTCTGCCATCCTAATCATCAGAGAAGCGGACTATTGGCCGCAAGTCGCCTAGTAACTTTTCTGATCGGTTTTTTATTAACCTTATAACGAAAGTTGTTTCAAATTCTGAATCTAACCTGCAGATAGATGGCTTAAGGATATATATTCATAATATGGAAAAATATTAGTAAATAATTATAATTTCCTTTTGAATATTAAAAAAATTTTGACCTTAAAGGCGAGGATACATCAGGAATATAGAAAAATTTAGTTCAAAATAACTGCCGAGCGTTGTCTGGCAAGCTGGGATGATGATTACCGTGGGAAAGGACGCCTAGTCATATTGGTCGTCCAGCGAAGGTACGAGTTAGTTGGGAAGTGGAGAACTGTTGGCGTCAAAGGGCTAAAGCTCAGAATCGAGGTAAAACTGGCTTCGTGAGAGTGGTGGCATAACGTATAAGAAAAAATGACCGATCACAGAAACGTGACTACGCCAAATTACACCAAATTGTATTGGGAATGGCAGTTTTCTGCCTATAAATGGTGCCCAAGGGCGGGATCGAACCACCGACACTGCGATTTTCAGTCGCATGCTCTACCAACTGAGCTACTTGGGCACCGCAGCCTCGCGGCGTGAGAGGGGGTTTATCTCAGCCTGCGTGCGGGATCAAGTCACCTTTCGTCATTTCTTTCGTCTTTCTCCATATTTTCTTCGTCAACCGGGGGGCCGGGGATGCGGTACTGCCCGGTAAACCAGCGGCCGAGGTCAATATCCGCGCAGCGCTGGGAGCAGAACGGCCGTGTGGCCTGCTGGGTAGGTTTGCCGCACACGGGGCAGGAAGCTGTTTTAGTCATGGTCAGTCGTCCAGAAAAAATCCGGCAGGGAAGGATCAAGTTTTACGGCCAGAGCCTTGCCGCGCTGGGTAATGCAGTCCGCCAGTGCCTGCGGGTCTTTTTCCAGCGCGGTGATGATCCCCAGCCCACCTCGAATTTGGGTCGCATCGGGATGATTGGCAAGAATAATGCGCAAGGCTGCCAGAGCCTGCCCATGCGGGCAGGAGAGGAGTTCCGGCAGGGATGGGTGGATACGGGCCCGGACAATTTCCACCAGCCCCAGCGCCGTAATGCCAAGGCAGCGTGGGCGCAATGGGTCTGCCTGTAGCATCGCTTTAATGGGTTCCAGCAGGGCCTGACGCTTGCGGGTTGAAAGGCCTGCAGGGTCAATCAGGATGGCCCCGGAGAGGTTGCGGAGCCTGATCTGTTGAAACAGGGCGGGCAGGGCATCCCGGTTGGCGGCAAACTGGGCGGTCTGTTTCGTCCAGCCTGTTGCTGTTGGGGGTGCATCCATATCAATGGCGATCAGCGCAGGTGTGGGCGTGATGCTGGCCGTCATGCCGCCGGGCAGGGAGACGCTTGCCTCAGCCAGTGCATCGCAGGCGTGGGCTATGGCTTCAGGGAAAGGGCTGAGGGCCTGCTCACGACGGCCTCGCAAGGTTGGGGGGATCAGTGCCGCCGCAGCAGCGGAATCCACTGTGATGCGCGCCTGTGGCCAGCGGTCTGCCAGACGCTCAAGTGGTGTCGGGCCACGGGTTAGCAGGCAGGGTTTGTCTGGCAGGGGGGTGGCAGGTGGTTCCTGTGCCTGCACACGCAGGCCTTTGCCGCCTTGCGCCGCACGGGTTACGCGCACGGTAAGCATCTGGCCTTCCGTAACGGGGTCCTTGCCGTTCTGTATGGGAAGGAAACCGCTTTCCCCTTTGCCCAGATCCACAAAAGCACCGCCCATGGCGGGCATAAGGGCGCTGATGCGGGCCTGATACACGTCTCCTACCCCATCAGGGGCGGCAGGCCGCCACAGGGCGTAGTCGAGAAGGGTGTTATGCTGGGTAACGGCAAGCCGAAGCTCGCCGGGGAAGAAGGCAACGCGGAGAACGGTGCTCACGGAAGCCAGTGGCCCGGCTGACCACGGAGCAGTTGCGCCGTTTCAAACAGGGGCAGACCAATGACACCAGAGGCGCTACCGGAAATAAAGCGGATAAACCCGGCAGCATGCCCTTGCAAAGCATACCCCCCGGCTTTGCCCTGCCAGTCTCCGGCATCCAGCAAGGCCTCAATCTGATGGTCGGTGAGGCGGGAGAAAGTGACAGCCGTTTCCACCACGCGCTCTCCCGTGCGGCCATCAGGCCACGCAGCGGTAGGCATGCAGCGCAAGGCTGTGAGCACCGTATGGCGGCGGCCGGAAAGCAGGGTCAGGCATTTGCGTGCCGTTTCCCGGTCTTCTGCCTTGGGGAGAATGCGGCGGCCAAGGGTCACAACCGTATCAGCCCCCAGCACAAGGGCAGGTTCTGTTATCTGATGGGCAACAGCCGCTGCCTTTTCTGCCGCCATACGGCGCACGTATGGGCGCGGCTGTTCGTCACGCTGCGGTGTTTCATCAATATTGGCGGGAAAAACGCGGTCTGGCGTCAGCCCCAGCTGGGCCAGAAGGTCCAGCCGACGGGGCGATGCCGAAGCCAGCACAAATGCAGGACGCACCGCTGTTTCCGCGCCAGCAGGCCCGGAGGCGGTCATCGTCTTACTTGAAGCGGAAAGTGATACGACCTTTGGAAAGGTCATACGGTGTCATTTCAACGTTCACGCGGTCACCAGCCAGAACGCGGATACGGTTTTTGCGCATCTTGCCGCTGGTGTGTGCCAGAATCATGTGTTCGTTGTCGAGTTTCACACGGAACATCGCGTTGGGCAGCAGTTCGGTCACTGTGCCGCTAAATTCAATCATGTCTTCTTTAGACATGGCGTCCTTCGTTCATTTTCAAGCCTCGTTACAGTTGGGATGAGCAGATATGGGTGAGGGACCGTATCCGGTCAAGCGTTAGGTGTTCCCTTTGCCAGAACATCCAGCCGGGCCGAGATGCTCAGCGCATGGGCTTCAAGCCCTTCCGCATGTGCCAGCGCCACCCCGGCAGGGCCAATACGCCGCAGCGCATCCGGCCCGCCAGAGAGGAACGTGGTACGTTTCATGAAATCAAAAACAGACAGGCCAGAGGCAAAGCGCGCGGTGCGTGATGTAGGCAGCACATGGTTGGGCCCACCTACGTAATCTCCCACGGCTTCCGGGCAGAAACGGCCAAGGAAAACCGCGCCAGCGTGCCGTACACGGGCAAACAGGCTTTCCGGATCATCCACCATCAGTTCCAGATGTTCCGGGGCCAGACGGTTGGCCAATGTGACGGCTTCTTCCAGCGAGCGCACAATCAGAACAGCGCCATTACGCTTCCAGCTTGCGCCCGCAATGGCGGAGCGGGTGAGGGTACGCAGTTCCGTTTCAACTGCCGCAATAACGGTATCAGCAAACGCGGCATCCGGGGTGATCAGCGTGGCCTGCGCCAGTTCATCATGTTCAGCCTGCGCCAGAAGATCGAGTGCAATCAGGCGTGGGTCTGTTGCCGAATCGGCAATCACCACCACGTCAGACGGCCCGGCAATGCTGTCGATTCCCACATGGCCGAACACCTGCCGCTTGGCTTCCGCCACATAGGCATTGCCGGGGCCAACAATACGGTCAACTGGGCGGATGGTCTTGGTGCCGAACGCCATGGCCCCTACGGCCTGTGCCCCGCCCACACGGTAAATTTCCGTCACGCCAGCGCGGTGTGCTGCGGCCAGAACCAGCGGGTTGATCACACCGTTGGGTGTGGGCACGCACATGGCCAGACGCTCCACCCCGGCTACACGGGCGGGAATGGCGTTCATCAGCACGGAGGAAGGATAGGCCGCCTTGCCACCCGGCACATACAGGCCCACGGCATCCAAGGGAATCCAGCGGAGCCCCAGTGTCATCCCCACGTTATCCGTGTAGCGGATATCCTGTGGCATCTGGGCCTTATGGAAGGATTCAATGCGGTCGGCCGCAACATCCAGCGCAGCCAGAAGATCCGGGCTGACCTGTGCCCGGGCTTTTTCCACTTCCTCTGCTGTAAACGCCAGTTTTTCGGGCGTGAGGGGAAGATGGTCAAATTTTTCCGTCAGTGCGCAGAGGGCCGTATCTCCGTCACGCCGCACCTGGGCCAGAATGTCCGCAACGGGGGCATGCACTTCCTGCCCCTGTTCTTCCCGCGCATCCAGCAGGGAGGAGAAAGCGGCTTCAAAGGCGGGGTCACGGATATCAAGGCGTTTCATGAAGACTGTTCTGCCTCAGCTTTTTCGGTCTGTCGGGCGTTGGCCTCAAGGGCGGTGCGAAAACTGTTGATAATGGCTGAAATCTCTTCAGGCCGTGTTTTCAGCGCCGTTCTGTTCACAATCAGGCGGCTGGTTACGTGCGCTATGGTTTCTACTTCGCGCAGGCCATTGGCGCGCAGGGTGGAGCCGGTATCCACCAGATCCACAATCAGGCGGGAAAGGCCCAGCATGGGGGCCAGTTCCATCGCGCCATGCAGATGGACAATATTGGCGTTGATGCCGCGAGCCGCAAAATAACGGCGGGTAACGGCGGGATATTTGGTGGCAGCCCGAACCTCGGACCAGCGCGCCCATTCGGCGGGGTCATGCGGCAGAGTGTTGGGCTGGGCAATGGAAATCCGGCATGCGCCAATGCCCAGATCAAGCGGGGCATAGATTTCAGGGTAGTCAAATTCCATCAGCACGTCTGCGCCGCAGATGCCCACCTGCGCCCCGCCAGAGGCGACAAAGGTTGCCACATCAAAGGAGCGCACGCGCACAACATCCACGCAGGGGTCTTGCGTGGGGAAACGCAGCTTGCGGCTGTTATCGCCCAGACAATCATCACTGGGCGCCAGCCCTGCCTGTTTCAGCAGGGGGGTAACCGCTTTCAGGATACGGCCTTTGGGGAGAGCCAGCACCATGGGGGCCCGTTCTTCCGTGCCCAAAGGGCGTACGGGTTGAAGGTCAGGCTGAGGCACGGTCATGAAAACTCCGGTCGGGCAGCAGGGGCAAGAGTGCGTGACGGCGGCACTCCTAGCACAAGGCGGCCCGGTATCAAAGGCAGAGCACCTGCCCGAAGAGACTTAATGCGTCTCTCCGGGCAGAAAGCTCAGCGGCGCCACCATCCAGTGCGGCGGCGGGGAGCAGGTTGCTCATCATCAATGACAATCGGCTGCACCACGGAAGGATCAGCCGCGTCCTTGCTGTCTTCCGCCGGAGCTGCCTCGGTTTTTGTGGCGACAGAGGCCGCTTTGGCTGCCGTGCGGCGGCGGCGCGGTGCCGGCTTTTCGGCCTCCACTGCCGGAGCTTCAGCGTCAGCAGCGTCTGCAACGGAAGCCGTCTCCTCCTTTTTCCGCGTGGTGCGGCGGCGGGTGCGAGGCTTGGCTTCTTCTTCGGCATCCGCTTCAGGTGCGGTTTCGGCTTCGGCTGTGGGGTCGGCCTTTTTGCGCGTCACACGGCGGCGGCGCGGTTTTGGGGCTTCTTCCTCGGCAGTTGCGTCAACGTTTTCAGCAGCAGGTTCCGGGGCCTCCGCCGCAGTTGCGGGCGCTTCCTCTTCTGCGGTCCGCGTTGCCGTGCGGCGGCGGCGTGTGGGCCGTCTGCGGGCAGGCTTTGCTTCTTCCGGCTCAACAGCAACGGTTTCCACCGTTTCTTCCACCTGCGGGGCAGCGGAGACTGAAGCGGGCGCTTCGGCTTCCACCACTGCTTCCGTTTCCACAATGACCGGGGCTGCCTTTACGGGCTCAACCGGAGCGGACGTCTTGGCAGGGGCCGGGGTGCGGGCAGGCTGGGGAGCCGGTTCCGGCTCGGCCATGCTGCTTTCGATCAGATCGAAAATATCGATGCTGCCGCCAAACGGGTTAGCAGGGGTCGGCCCCTGCCATGTGGGACGGGACGGCCGCGGAGCCGGACCTTCCTCGATCGCAACCCGGATCTGGGGCTGCTCTTCACGCTGCACGCGGGAGTGACGTGTGCGGCGACGGCCCGGAACCAGATTATCTGTTGCCTCGGAGTCGGCATCTGCCTGTGTGGGGGCAGGCTGTTCGGCTGCGGCAACCGGTGCAATCTGTTCAGGTGCCTGATCCTGGCTGTGCTGAGCTTCCTCCCGATTCCCGTTGCCACCACGGCGACGACGGCGACGGCGACGGCGACGCGGCTCGTCCTCACCTGCGGCAGCCGTTTCGGGCACGGCGGCTGTCTCTGCAATAGCAGCGGCAGCAACAGGAGCCTCGGCCTGAGCTTCAATCACCGGCGCTTCATCTGCCACCACATTTTCAATGGGTGCCAGAACGGTTGGCGCACGGTTTATCCGTGGGGGCTGGCGGCGTTCAATCCGGATTTCCGGGATAGGCAGAGAGGAATCCGCTGCAAACAGGATTTCCATGTGGTGGCGTTTTTCGATTTCCGCCAGCCAGTCGCGCTTGTTGTTCAGCACATACAGCGCAATCTCTCCGGCCACATGCACCGTAATGGCGGACGCACGGCGGCGTGCCCCTTCTTCTTCCACAGCGCGCAGCACATGCAGGGCCGAGCTTTCAATGCCACGCACCATGCCGGTGCCCTGACAGTGCGGGCAGGGCGTGAACGCGGCTTCCGCCACGGACGGACGCAGCCGCTGGCGGGACATTTCCAGCAGCCCGAAATGGGAGATGGAGCCCATCTGGATGCGGGCGCGATCATGGCGCAGCGCGTCTTTCAGGCGGCGCTCGATCATGGTGTTGTGGCGGCGGGACTCCATATCAATGAAGTCGATCACAATCAGGCCAGCCAGATCACGCAGGCGGAGCTGGCGTGCCACTTCATCAGCCGCTTCCTGATTGGTGCGGAAGGCTGTTTCTTCAATGTTGCGCTGGCTTGTGGCCTTGCCGGAGTTCACGTCAATCGCAACAAGGGCTTCTGTCTGGTTGATGACCAGATACCCGCCAGACCGCAGGGAAACCACGGGCGAGAACATGGCGTCCAGATGCCCTTCCACATGATAGTGGGTAAAGAGCGGCTGGTTTTCCTTGTTCCACAGACGCACCTTCTCGGCGTGCTGGGGCATGAGCAGGCGCATGAAGTCCCGCGCGGCTTTCCACCCGCTTTCCCCATCCACCAGAATTTCATTGATCTCACGCGTGTACACATCGCGGATGGCGCGTTTTACAAGGCTTGCTTCCTCGTAAATCAGCGCGGGTGCGACCGACTGAAGCGTGAGTTCACGAATATCATCCCACAAATGCAGCAGATATTCGCAGTCGCGTGTAATTTCCGGGCCGGGGCGCTGGGCGCCTGCCGTCCGCACAATCATGGCCATGCCACGGGGCAGGTTGAGGTCAGACACGATATCCCGCAGGCGGCGACGGTCTGCTACGGATGTAATCTTGCGGGAAACCCCGCCGCCACGCAGCGCGTTGGGCATCAGCACACAGTAGCGGCCAGCCAGCGAGATATAAGTGGTAAGGGCTGCACCCTTGTTGCCGCGTTCTTCCTTGACCACCTGAACCAGCAGCACCTGGCGGCGGCGAATGACTTCCTGAATACGGTAGTTGCGCATGAAGCGGGCAATCCGCTTCTGGATCAGCGCTTCTTCGCCAGTGTCGGTTTCACCGCCGACATAATCAGGGGTCTTGCTGCGGCCATTGGTGCGGGGAGCGTCTTCGTTCCCTTCGGCGGAGGCTTCGGTTTCCGCGTCTTCGGACTCGTCAGACTCCGTCAGATCCGTTTCGGCTTCGGTCTCATCGGTCCCGTTGTCGGCATCATCCAGCAGGGTTTCTTCTTCAGCCTGCAGGGCGAGCAGCTTTTCACGGTCGGCAACCGGAATCTGGTAGTAGTCCGGGTGGATTTCGCTAAAGGCCAGAAAACCATGGCGGTTGCCGCCATATTCAACAAAGGCGGCCTGAAGGCTGGGCTCTACGCGAACAACGCGGGCAAGGTAGATGTTTCCTTTGAGCTGCTTTTTTGCAGCCGCTTCAACATCATAATCTTCAAGTCTGTTTCCATCCATAACGACAACGCGCGTTTCTTCCGCGTGCGTCGCATCGATCAGCATACGCTTTGACATAAAAAGAAAAACTCCGGTGTGCCGGTGGCCGGCCTGTCCGGTGCGTCCGCTTGGGCGGGTGGGCACGGAACGGGGGCTCTTCCGGCAGGCGAGAATAGGTATTTACGACATAATGAGGGGCAGCGGCCAACCCGGACAGTGAGGTGACGACAGAGGCACGAAAACAGGAGTCTGTTTCCCCTCTGGTCATGCGCTCAACGTATAGGCTCCGGGCGATGGTCATGTATCCTTCAACCAAAATTTCCTGCTCCCATCCGCGCGGGGCGGCGCTGTAACGCCAGCCGCGCCCTTTGACGTGAAAAGGAGCGGAAACAGGATGCATGACGGGCAATCTGCCTTGGGCCATGCCTACTCACCATGACGCAAAGTGCAACAAACCGCAAGCCATTCAGAATAACTGTTTTTTAGACCTTTCTACGGTGTCATGGTTTGGACATTATCTTTCTTCAGTATCGTCGCAATTTTCAGGGTGCGAGAAATCATGCCGCCAGAGCACCAGCCATTACAGCCTTTCTTCAAGCCCACGTTCCATACGGTGGAGGAAGCGCCAGCCCCTGTGCGGGCCAGCGATAGGGCTACGGCATCCGGGCTGAAAGGCCAGGCAGGGGAGGCCGCAGGCCCCTTTGCTGCAGAGGGCGGTTTGTGTCAGGTCGCCTCAGGCGTCTCTCCGGGCTGTTCTGCTGAAGGGGATGCCGCGGGGCTGGAGCCAAAGGAGCAAAGCAGCGTGTTCCCATATCATGCCAAGGCCGGTTTTTCGGCAGGTTCCCTTCTGTTGCCCACGCGGCGCGGGCTCATCAGGGGCGGGGCAGGTCTGGTGATGTTAGGGGCAACTGGTTCTGTAGCGCAGGCCGCCGTGCATGGCGGCAGCAATGCTGCAAAACATACGCTGTCAGCCCCTGCCATTGTGGGCAAGGCCAAGCCAGCCCTGCCTCTGGTCATGCTGGACCCCGGCCACGGCGGGAAGGACCCCGGAGCCATTGGCTTCTCTGGCACGTATGAAAAACACGTGGCGGAAGCAGCGGCGGCGGAACTGCAACGCCAACTGGTGGGCACGGGCCGCTACCGCGTGGCGATGACGCGCACGTCTGACCGCTTCATTCCGTTGGATGGCCGCGTGGAACTGGCGCAGCAGCACGGGGCGTCCCTGTTTATCTCCATGCATGCGGATGCGCTGCATAATGCCTCCGTGCGGGGGGCAAGCGTTTACACACATTCCCATGGCGCATCTGATAGTCAGACTGCGGCTCTTGCCCAGACAGAAAACAGTGCAGACCGGTTTGGTGGCCCGCTGGTGCAGGGGGCATCGCCAGAAGTGCAGCAGATTCTGGCCAGTCTGGTGACGGAAGAGGCCCGCCGGGGTTCGGCCCATATGGCAAGTGCCGTGGTGTCTTCCTTCCAGACCCGCATCGCGCTGTTGCCGCACCCACATCGGCACGCCGCATTTGCCGTGCTGAAATCGGCCCAGATTCCATCTGTTCTGGTGGAAATGGGCTTCATGTCCAATCGGCTGGATGAAGCCGCGCTGCGGCAGGCCGGGCATCGGGCCATGGTGGCGGGGGCCATGTGCAACGCGGTCAACCGCTATTTTGCCTCCGCCGGGGTTGGGCTGGGGTAAAAGACAACGGTAAAATTGTTACCAAACGGAAAGGAACCCTCTTGGCGGGTGGCTCGGTTTGTTTATAAAATGAAATATTATAACATGACTGAGTGATGCAAAGAGATGAAACAGAGCTATCGTGCCGGCGTAAAACTGGCCTCCCTTCTAGCCAGCGTTTCCGTGCTGGGGGCCGGTATGCTGGTTGCGCAGCCAGCAGCATGGGCTGAAGACGCTAAACCCGCCGCTGAAACTGCCAAGGCCAAGGACGGCGCGGCAGACTATTTTACCAAACCGCAGAGCGTGACCTCCACCGGCTCCGTTACGGTGCATGGGGCGCATATTGACTATCAGGCTGTCTCCGGCACCCTGATAGTGCATCCCAAAGGCTGGGATGACGCCGTTCTGCCTGATGAGGACAAGGATAAAAAAACACCGGCAGCGGCTTCCATTTTCTATGTGGCCTATTTCAAGAAAGGTGTTCGCCCGGAAAATCGCCCCATTACATTCATTTATAATGGTGGCCCCGGCTCCTCCACCGTATGGCTACATATGGGCGCGTTTGGCCCCAAAAAGGTTGTTACGGCGGATGATGCACACACACCTGCCGCGCCCTATGCCATTGTAAACAACAATGACAGCCTGCTGGATGTATCTGACCTTGTGTTTATTGATGCGCCCGGCACCGGCTATGGCCGTCTGACCGGCACGGACAAGGAAAAAACGTTCTTTGGCACAGATGCAGATGCCCGTGCCTTTACGGACTTCATTGCCCAGTTTCTCTCCCGCTATGGGCGCTACAATTCCCCCAAATATCTGTTTGGGGAAAGCTACGGCACTACCCGTTCCGCCATTGTTGCCAACCAGTTGGCGGATGATAAAGGCATTGATCTGAACGGCGTTATCCTGCTCTCACAAATTCTGAACTACGATAACGATATTGATGCCGCGCAGATGAACCCCTCGGTGGATCAGCCTTATGTGCTGGCCCTGCCCAGCTATGCCGCCACGGCGTGGTATCACAAGCGTATTCCCAATCAGCCGAGCGATCTGAAGGGCTTCTTGCAGGAAGTAGAGCATTTTGCGCTAACGGACTATACGGCCGCCCTGCAGGATGGAAACAGCATCACGCCAGAAAAACGGGATGCCATTGCCCAGAAACTGCATGACTATACCGGCCTGCCTGTGGACTACATCAAAAAGGCCGATCTGCGTGTAAACGGCGGAGAATTTGAAAAAACCCTTCTTGGGGATAAAGGGGTTGATACAGGGCGTCTGGATAGCCGCTTCTCTGGCCCCACCATGGACCAGCTTTCCCAATATCCGTTTTATGATCCGCAATCTTCGGCCATGTCTTCCGCCTATATTGCTGCGTTTAATGATTACGCGCGCAACACGCTGCATTACGGCAATAGCTCTGTGGTGGGTGATGGGTATCAGGAATACAAATTCTTCTCAGACGCCATTACAAAGTGGGATTTCTCACACGCGCAGCCGAATACGGATTTCCCCATCCATGGGGCTGTAAATGTGCTGCCTGATCTGGCCTCGGCCATGAAGCATAACACCAGCCTGAAAGTGATGCTCAACCAGGGCTACTATGATCTGGGAACCCCGTATTTCGAGGGGATTTATGAAATGCGGCATCTGCCGATTTCTCATGATCTGAGCAAGAATATTCAGATTGTGCAGTATGAATCCGGGCACATGGTCTATGCGCATCAGGACTCTCTGGCCCAGTTGCATGATAACGTGGCTAAGTTCATTACCAGCACGTATGCTCCGCTTTCCGGAAAGTAAGAAAGCTTCAAATTACGTGGTTGCAGAAAAAACCGTCAGATTCATCTGGCGGTTTTTTTTGTATCTGAATGTGTCCGCTTTCTTGTTCTCGCCTTCGGGTATCACGCTTTACTGACAGGCATTTTTAGCGGTCTTCTTTGCAGGCTGCCACGATGTGAATAGTCCAAAACCTGCGTAAAATTGGAACGGGGGAGGGAGGTGTATTCCTTGCTTTGTCGGTAAGCACAAAGACTGCCCTCCCTGTTAAAGCCGCCCGCTTTGTTTGTGCTTCAGGGCCGCCATAAGAAGGCTAACGGCAAGCCCTGCTACAGCACCCAAGCTCAGCCAGTAAAGAACACCCTCCTCAAAATCCCGGTAAAGGCAAAGGAGAAGTGCGAGCGCAGGGGCGCAGGCTCGTACACATTGGTAGAGCCTTTTGCTGACTGTTGTGAGGGGGAGCAGCTTGCTGGTACGGGGCTGAAGGTGTTCATGTGCCCAGAAAGCACTGGCCCATGCAAGGAAAACACAGAGTGCGATCATGAGGGCTGCCTGCGCAGTTTTCGGAACACGATCAGTGCGGCCAGTCCACTCAGCATGGCCAACGCATCAAGTGTATAATAGCGGCCCGCGTCCTGTAGCCAGCCGTGGCTGTGTGTAAGACCATCCACAACCGGCAGACCCAGCGCCATGAATACCAGCACAGCAAGTTGCGCGCGCCAGCCAGAGTACGCCGTATTTCTGAGCGCGCAGATCAGCCCGTGGAGGGCAGAAAAGGCCCAGAGCATGAAAAACACCTGAATTTCGGCCTCCATGCGCGCATCCATGGAAAGAGGCAACAGGCGGTTGGCCCAGAACAGTCCGGTAATAGCCAGAGGAAGGCCCACCAGAACCCCAATGGTCAGACCTTCCGCTGTACGGAACAGGATTTTTTGGCCGGATGCCTTGCGCCGCTTCATGAGGAACAGCACCAGACCGCTGCCCATGAGCACCGTGCAGGCCAACCCGGAGAGGAAATAAAGCCAACGGAGCAGAGCGGAAGAAAAACGCGCGTAATGCAGCCCGTGCAGAAGTTCCAGAGTGCGGGCCGCCGCACCTTTCTGGATAAAGGAACTGATGACGTGTCCATCCGCACGGCTGAATGTGACCAGATCGCGCGTCAAGAACAGGCTGGCATCATCACTCCGGAAAATGCGGATCTGGGTGGGGGAGAACAGGATCAATTCACAGCGCTCTGCCTGCAGGATCTGTTGAGCCTGCGCAATCAACGGCCCGAGCGGGGGCGTGGGCGGCCGGACGGCAGATGCAGGTGGCGCTGAGACGTTTGTTTTTGCCGGAGGGCTGGCCGCAGCGGGAGGAGGCGCCTCGGTCTGCTGCGCGGGCAGGAAGGGGTGGGGCGGTAGAATGCCGCGCGCCCGTATAACTGTTCCTGTGTAGGCCATCATGATCAGGAACGGCAGAAACAGAACACCGGTGACAAGATGGGCATCCAGCCATGCACGCGGGCGCGGCCCAAAGGGACGAAACAGGATAAGATCAGGCCACATGGCCTTGATATGAATGGCGATACCAGACCCAACGGCTACCAGAAGACATACGCCCAGCAGCGTAACAATGGTGCACCCCACCACAGGGCCATTGCGTAAGGCGAAGTGAAAATCATAGAAAAACTGCCCCCCGGCCGTGGCGCGCGCGGGAAAGATATGGCCATCAACAGGGTCCAGCACGGGGCCAATGAACTCATGCCCGTCATAGTGCAGCACGCGGATAACCGGGTCCCGAAGAGAGGGGAGCGTTATGAAGGCAAACAGGTCTTTCTCCTGTTCCGCCATTGTGGTTTCGGCTGCGCGTTGCAGGGCGAGCGGAGTAGGGTCCGGTGGGTGGTCCAGAGTGACCTCCGGCTGCATCCACTGCGTTATTTCCTTGTCAAATACGCTCAGGGTGCCTGTTGCAAAAATGCATGTCAGCACCAGCCCGGCCAGAAACCCGACCCAACTGTGCAACCACCCCATATGAACCCGAAATGTTTCACGCATGAGCAGAAACGTTTGTCATGGTGCGATGCGATTGTAGAGCGCCATTCCGCCGCACAGCACAAGCAGAACCCATAACCCCCAGGCGTGGGTGCGCGCGCCATATCCCAACAGAATCAAAAGCGGCAGCAGGGCTATTGCAACGGCTTCTGCCATGGTGGTGGCGAGTCTGTTTTCCGGACCGTTGCCAAGCACAGCATGCATGACAAGAAAATGAGCCATCAGATAGGCAAGCACCGTTGCCGCGGCCAGCCATGCCATGCGCCTGTAAACAGCACGGCGTTTTTCACTCTGTCTGCTCACGGCGGCGGCCGTGTGGCGGGCGAAGGGTTTTCTGGCGGTGTCAGGCATGGCGTTTTGTTACCGCGGTTGAAAGGGGGAGAACAGAGGCTTCTGGGCCATATGACAATAATTACATTTGCGAATAGCTATCAATTGCGTATGAACGGGGGCACGAGAGACGCTCTTCCTGAAGGTGTGAATGATCATGATGAGATGCCTGTTCCTTTCCGGCCGGTGTAGGCGTCACATCCTGCTGGCTACGGTTGTTGTTGTTGTTGCCGGGGCGGGCGCTGCGCCGGTGCACGCGGCAGAAACGCCTCTTGCCAAAGTGCCTGCTAAGCCAGCGTCCGCCGCAGCGCGGAATGCCCGTAGTGCTGGCACGCTTCCGCAGTCTGCCGGGTCATCCGCCGTTGCCCCGCCGACCGCCACGGTGGCTGCGGCCAGCACACCACAGGCAGAGACGGGAACCACACCTGCCAATACGGATGAGCAGATTCTGGTCAAAGCCAAACGCCGCAACCAGATGGAAGTGATCAGCGGTGGCCAGTTGGGTGCGCTTGGCACCAAGAAGGGGCTGGATGTGCCCTTTAACATTCGCAGCTATACGTCCAGCCTTATTCTCAACCAGCAATCCCAGACATTGGGGCAGGTGCTGGAGAACGATCCATCCGTGCGCACAACGTATGGCTATGGCAATTTTTCCGAGATGTTCATTATCCGTGGCTTTCCTGTGTATGGGGATGATGTTGCCATTAACGGTCTGTATGGCATTACGCCGCGCCAGCTTGTGTCCCCACAACTGTATGATCAGGTGCAGGTGCTCAACGGGGCCAGCGCGTTTCTGAACGGGGCGGCCCCCGGTGGCACGGGCATTGGTGGCAACATCAACCTGATGTTCAAACATGCTGAAAACACCCCCATCACCCGTATAACCGGAGATTACACCAGCAAGGCCACGGGGGGCGGCAGCGTGGATCTGGGTCGACGTTTCGGGCAGGATAAAGCCTACGGGCTGCGCCTGAATGTGGCAGGTCTTTCCGGACAGGGTTCAATTGATCACGAACGCAGGCACAGCGCCGCGCTGGGTGCTGATTTTGACTGGCATGATGACCGCACCCGTATCTCGGTTGACATGAACTATCAGAACCAGGGTGTGGAGTGGGGGCGGCCCGGCGTGTTTTTGGGCAGCGGCGTAACAAAGGTTCCGCGTGTGCCCTCGGCGGCCCGAAATTACGGGCAGGCATGGACATATAATGAGCTGAACTACATCTTCGGTATGCTGAATGTAGAGCATGATTTCTCAAAACATCTCACTGCTTATGCAGCTTTTGGCGGAATGGGTGGGAACGAGAAAGGGGATTATTCCTCCCTGACCATTTCTGACGGCCGCACCGGAGATGGCACCAGCGGCAGCATGTATGTTCCTGTTGTGCAGACCAATGAAAGTACCCGCGCAGGCGTGCGCGCGCACTTCAACACCGGGCCGGTCAAGCATGAGATGAATGCAGGCGGATCTGGCCTGTGGGAGGAGTTTGATACGGCCTATGCCATGGCATGGGGGTCTTCCATTGCGACCAACCTGTATCACCCCAACTATGCTGCACCGCTGGAGCAGAATTTTGTTGGTGGAGACATCAATAATCCCAAGCGTAACAGTCAGACACGCCTCTATAGCCTGTATTTTTCAGATACCATGTCTTTCTGGCATGATCGTATCGCGCTGACAGCGGGTTTCCGGTACCAGAACATGCTGATCAATGGGTATGACTATAACGGAGGTGGACTGACCGCCCATTATAATCGGGATGCCATTACCCCCGTTGTGGGGCTGGTTATTCACCCAACGCGCCGCACGTCTATTTATTTCAACCGCATAGAAGGGCTGGCGCAGGGGCCAACAGCTTCTGGCAGCAATGTTGTTAATCTGGGCCAGATTTTCCCGCCCTATAAAAGTGTGCAGTACGAAATTGGTGCCAAGTATGATATCGGGCGCTTCACCACCACGCTGGCTTTTTATCAAACATCCCAACCTAATTCCTACACAGCTCCGTATGGGACTGAAGGGGCATTGATTTTCCGTGCAGATGGAAAGCAGCGCAACCGGGGGGCGGAACTGAGCATCAATGGGCAGATCTTGCCCGGCCTGCGTTTTAATGGGGGCGCCACGCTGATTGATGCACAACTGCGCCGTACGGAAGGTGGGGTGGATAACGGCCATACCGCGATCGGGGTGCCCAATTACACCATTAACGGCAATCTGGAATATGATCTGCCGTTCCTCAAAGGCGGCACCGTGGTGGGGCGTGTGGTCAATACCGGCAAGCAGTGGGTGAACACGGCCAACACGCTGCATCTGCCTGTGTGGACACGGTTTGATCTGGGCATGCGCTATACATTTGCGGTGCAGCACAAGCCCCTTACCCTGCGGTTTGGGGTGGATAATATTGCAAACACCCGTTACTGGTCTTCCGCATTCAATGGCTATCTGCTTCAAGGTTTGCCAAGAACGTTCAAGTTCTCCTTCACGGCAGACCTGTAAAAGAGCGACAAAGACGTGATGCGCAACCATGGTGACATGGCATCGGTAGCACACTGGTAACGTTTGTTGCACAGCCCACCTGGGGAGAAGGGGGGGCGAAGAACCCTGCTTCCCGCAGCTGCATCTGTGTGTGCCTGAAAGGTTTTCTGTGTCGGAGGGATGCCTCCACCAAGCTTGAGTGCGCGCGTGGTCAGCCTTAAGACAGATTCAGCTTGGGAGATGTCTCTCGCAGACATTTCCGTTTTTGAAACCACCCTTCGGGGTGGTTTTTCTGTTTCTGGACACACATCATGCAAGATAATCGATGCGCAACGGCGGAGGAAGTCGCCGTGCTGCGTGAACGCGTGGCGCGGGTGGAAGGCAGGCATGATCATCTGCGCGATGGGCTGGACCTTCTTTCGCGCCAGTTTTCCGAATTACGGCGGGATCTGACGCAGGCTGTTGATGATAATGCGGCCTGTACACGGCAGGAGATCATGAGCCGCGTTGATGACATGAGCCGTAATACCCATAGGCGTGACGCAGAAGTTTCTGATCGTCTTGCCCGTATAGAAGGCGGCATCCGCCTGGCGAACTGGATTACCGTGACGGTAATTGCAGGTGCCACCACACTCCTTGGCTGGGCGCGGATGGGGGATGCTCTGTGGCATGTCTGGAGGCATGTTCTGGGTGGTGGTGCATGAACACGCCCGTTGATATTGCCGCCCGCACAGCATGGGGTGAGGCACGGGGAGAAGGCTCTCAGGGCATGCAGGCGGTTCTGAATGTGGTGCATAACCGTGTTGTTCAGCCGGGATGGTGGGGGCGGGATGTGATCTCCGTCTGCACGGCACCAGCACAGTTTTCCTGTTGGAGGCACCAAGACCCCAACAGGGAAAAACTACTGACTGTAACAGCAGAAAACCCACAGTTTCATGAGGCCCTGTTGCTGGCGTTTCAGATGGAACTGGGCCAACTGCCTGATCTTACGGATGGCGCGGACCATTATTTTGATCGTCGTACAGCGCCGCCTGTCTGGGCGTGCGGAAGGTTCTACAGAAAAACAATAGGCCATCACGCCTTTTATCGTATCGGCCTTAAAGGAGAAGGATCATGAAGCAGGTTCTTGTAACCGGCGGCAAGATCAGCAGTATTGTTGCGCTTGTGCCACTTGTGGTTTCTGAAGTCCCGGCACCGTGGGATACCATTTTGTGCACAGTGGTGATTATCTGCGGGGCCATTGCAACGGCAGTGCCAGCGCCACAGGAAGGGTCACGGTGGATGGCGGCATATAAGCTTGTGTCTGTTATCGGCCTGAATTTCGGGTGGGCTGCAAATCACCTCGCCACTGGCCAGAACACGGCAGCGCACCCGCAGTCTTCTGACCCGTCAGGCAAGAGTACATCGTAATTTTTCTCTTCAGACGCAAACTCATTCACGGCTGCCTTATGGCGGCTTTTTTTATGGAACACGCACTATGACGCACATTTCACGTCGTACTTTTATGCAGTCGGGCGGTGTGGCCTGCTTGGGCGGACTTCTGACCGCCTGCACTGTAACCACTCATGGGTCTGTGACCTCTTTTACTTTGGATGTCGCCAAGGTGGAGGCCTATGCGCAGGCTGGATACAATTTTGCGCAGATGGTGCTGGCTGTGCCGAATGTGGCGCAGGGCATTGGCGCGCCACTGGTTGCTGTGGTGGAGGCCTGTGCACAAAACGCATTGGCTGCTCTTGATAGTCTGAAAACGCAGGCAAACGGAAGTCTGACGGTTTCTTACAACAATGCGTCCGTCAAACAGGCGTTTCAGTCCATTCTGGCAGACTTTGAAACCGTGCTCAGCGCGGCCGGGACGTTGTTGCAGGCGGAAGCTGGGTTTTCCCAAACCGTGCGTGACAAGATGAGCCTCGCCATGACAGCAGCCGAGACCATTACCTCTCTTATGCAGGCCATGGTGAGCACGGGCTTGCGTGCAAACAATGTGTCGTCGCGCATGAGTGAGAGTGCGGCTCTTGCTGTGCTTGGGGTGTCCGGCTGATGGTGCTGCGTGATCTGCTATGCGTTCTGGCGGGTATGGGGGCGCAGACAGTGCTGGTTATTCTGTTCGTATGGGGCAGACGGCAGCGGCAGTGGCCAGACGCCTGACAGGGTAAAGACCGGAGGGAACAACAGGTTCAGGCGAACGTTGTGCCCCTACAGCAAGGAGGACACAGATCATGGAAAAACTGTCTGAAGAGTTTCAGAAACAGCAGAAACCCGCCGCGCGGCTGATTGTATCCGTCAGCGTGGCGCTTGCGGTATTCTTCATGATGGTCGCCAAGGCGATGCGCAACAAATAAAGCCCGTTCGATTTTGCTTTTTGTGGGAAAAGCCTTCCGTAGGGGAGGCTGGTAGACGGGTTTACAATCACCGTTTCTGGCACCGTCTCCTTTCCATGGTATAGGTGTTTCCACCATGCGTTGACCGCGTGTTGGAAGCCCCAGAAAAGCATGCTGGGTAGAAAACATTATTGTGTGAAAAGACTAATCTGAAAGCGTGATGCGTAGGGAGCGTAACAAGCGTCTCTATTTTGCTCGCTTTCAGTCAGACGCATAGACCCAGCAAGACGCCTCCATGATGCGCCAGTTACGTCAGTAATCAAGTTTGTCTGTGTGCAGGGATGCACGTTTGCTCTCTGGCGCGATGTTGCCAGATAATGATGCGACCGGCCAGCCAAACTGTCCCATGCTTTAATCTGAGGCCGTAGGGAGAAGCCGAACAGGCACTTCGTGCGGCCTCTTCTTTTTTCAGGATCGTTATGCAGAGAAAATTGGGATGTCGGCCCGCAGAGCGTCGGGCCGGGCAACCGCGCTTGTCCGGTTTACGGATGATGGCGCGGAAGGCACCTGCGCGTCTGGTGCGCGACCATATTGACCCGGCACCGCTCCTGCTGGGCAATGATCGGGTGGGGGACTGCACATCGGTTGGGCTGGGCAACCATATCCGGGCCACGGCGGCACTTGCCGGATTTCAGGTTGCCGTAACCGAGCAGGATGCCCTGCATTTTTACAGCCTCTCCACCGGCTATGATCCCGCTCGTCCGGTAACGGATCAGGGGGGAGTGGAAGTGGATGTTCTGGCGTGTGCCGGGCGGGCCGGATATGCGCTGACTACGCAGACCTTCTATCCCTTATGGGGCACGGCAGAAGAGGGTGACTTCAACACTTTGCGGTTGATCGTCGCCGGGCTGGGGGCTGCTTATGTGGGGGTGCAACTGGCTCTGGCCGATCAGGCTCCCGGCGTGTGGGATACCCTGAGCCCGGGAGACCAGCGCCCCGGCTCGTGGGGCGGACATTGTGTGCTGGTCTGGGATTATGCCGGAACGGCGGATGATGATCTGGTAACATTGCTGACATGGGGCACGCGGCAGAAATGTACGTGGCGCTGGCTACGGTCCCGCCTGATGGAAGTGCATGGCGTATTATGGCCGCAGCTCATGCTACCGGGCGGCCTTTATCCGACAGGGGATGATCTGGAAAAGCTGCGGGCCGAGAATGCTGCTTTTCTGGGGGCGGCTCTGGTCTGCTGACATAATCCCCTAAAAATGTACCCGCTATCCACAGGCTTACCCACGCAACCATCCGCAGAATCTGGGGATAAGTGTAAAAGCGGCCCGTCTGGTTAACGGGAAACTGGCCTATGCTCTGCGGGCAGTAACCGCCTTGTGGGCCTGTGGGGGTGTTCACGCTCTGAGCGTTGTCGTGCAAACGGGATCGGGAGGGGGCTGATGGGCCGGGAAGATCAGAGGGGAAGTCAAAGCCATTGCCCGCGCAGGTGGCGTGGCCTCTCCGGCGCAAGGAAAAACGGATCATCTCTCTGGGAGGGTGTGATTTCCCTGTGGCTTGCCCTGAATCAGGTCACTCTGGCGTGTTAGGAAACCACAGGCTCACGCTCAGCCCTTCGGGGAGCCATTCTCTTTTTACCTTCCCCTCAGCAGAGCGAACAAGGCGATCAAGCAGCCCGCTGCCAAAGCCGAATGTGTGTGGTGGGGCGGAAACTGGTGGCCCTCCTGTTTCCGTCCAGTTGAAGCGCAGGTGAGAGTCCTCCTGTGTCCAGTCCAGAGAGACAAGACCGTGGAAACTGCTCAGTGCGCCATACTTCATGGAGTTTGTCGCAAGCTCATGGAAAATGAGAGAGAAGCATGTCACCTCATTTTTGGCGACCTTGATGGCGTCTCCATGCAGTGTGCAGCGCGTGCCATAGGGTTGCAGCACCGCCTGAAGAATACTGCGCAGATCCATGGCTTCCGTTTGAAGTGGATCATCCCCTTTTCCGTGGCGTGCCAGAGAGGAGACGCGGGCAAGTGCGCTGAGCTTGTCTTTTAGAATATGGGTGGCGCTTGGTGCATCCCCTGCCTGTGCGGCTTCTCTTTCTGAAAGGGAGACGAGCCCGTTTACAATGGAAAAAAGATTGCCAATACGGTGCTGCATTTCCTGCGTTAGCACGCGTTCCCGCTCCAGTGCTTCTTCCAGTTCAAGCCGCAGGGTGGTTGTCTGCGTGATATCGCGGGAGACACATAAAATAGTGAGACCGTCTTCAGCCGTTGTTGTCACCAGCGGAATAAGAATGTTGTCCCAATACATGAAGCCGCCCGGGCTACGGCTTTTGCCCTGAAAGCGGACCCTCTCACCCCCGGCGGCTTTTGTCAGCGCCTTTTTCCCTTCCTCATACACCTCTGGCGGCAGAAGGGAGAGCCAGGGCATGCCAAAGCCTGATTCACGTGGAACGTTCAGCGCCAGACAGCCAGCGCGATTCATCATCAGAAGCGTGCCATCGCGCGATAAAACCTTGATGCAGTCCGGCGTGGCATCAAGCATGGCGCTTTGCAGATCAAGAAGCGTGGCAGGAGAGACCGTCTGCAACGCAGGAAAAAGCGCTTTGGCATAAGTTTCAGCTGCTTTTTCCATATGTCCCATGTTTCAGCTCTGCTCGTATTGGTGCGATAGATAATCGGAAACTATGATTGCCATATTTTCATGAAACTATGGAAATACTTTTGCGATAAGAAAATTGTAAACGAAACATTAAAATTTATTTCTAATATATTAACGTTGTATAAACCCTCATAACATTTTCGATGAGAGAGTCAATTATGCTTTAAAATGGCGTGGATGTTTTCCGGCCTGTTTTTTCTATTTATTTTATTTGTGATGTTCTTTCTTTCTGCTCACAAATAGACACATTCACAGCCTTGTTGCCTTCCTGCCTGATAGCGTAAACGAGTCCTGCTTTCTCTGCGCGGTCCAGCTTGCACGGTGAAGAGGCTGCATCAAAAGCGGGAAGGGGGCGATCACCACATCCTGCCGATCTTGGTGTTACACATGAACGCCGTGCCCTTGGTCTCACTCATATGGTGAGGCTCACGCCGTTTGTCAGCGTAAGAGGCCGAATTCATACTTAGCACCGGCTTCTTCGGGCCGCTTCTTGCATGCAGGGCGGAGAAGGCTGCGTATGGGAACAGAGCACACGCACCAAACGTTGAGGTGCTTGATCTATTCAGTCGGACTGTAAGAGAAGAGGGGGTGGGTGTAATTTGGCAAGTGAACCAGTCACTCAACCAAATTACACCAAACCCTGTAAACATTCGCAGTAAACTGCGATATGTTGGTGCCCAGAAGAAGACTCGAACTTCCACGACCTTGCGGCCACAGATACCTGAAACCTGCGCGTCTACCAATTCCGCCATCTGGGCTCAGAGGCAACCCGGAGTGTTCCGGGGTGGTGAAGGGGGATTTACTCTGCCTTTGAGAGGCCGTCAACAGAGAAAATGAAAAATATCTGACAGATTTGTGTGGTGCCGCGCTCTGGCCCTGTGGAGTGGAATGGAACACAGTCTGAAACGCCCGCCTGCCAAAGGCTTTTGACCGTATTTCAAAGGGGTGGGCAGGAGCCAGAGGGCGGACCGAAACGTGACGGCGCGCACTAAAAGATTAAGGCGTGCCGGACGCCCCCAGCCCTGATGAGGGAAGCAGAAGGTTTTTTGGGAATGAGCACAGGTAAGATTGCAACAGTTCTGGGTGGCAATGGCTTTGTTGGGCAGTATGTGGTCCAGAATCTGGCCGAGGCCGGCTATACCGTAAGGGTAGCCAGCAGGCGGCCCGACCGTGCGACTCTTCTGCGCCCCCTGGGGCGGGTGGGGCAGATTGCGCCTTTCTATGCCTCCGTGCTGGATGATGCTTCCGTGGCCTGCGTGGTGGAAGGCGCGTCCATCGTCGTCAATCTGGTAGGTGTGCTGGGCTCCACATCCCGGCAGGGGCTGGAGGCCGTGAATGTGCTGGGCGCTGAGCGTGTGGCGCGTCTTTCCGCCGCTGCTGGTGTGGACAGTTTTGTTCAGATGTCCGCCCTGGGGGCTTCTCCCTCAGCCGCTTCCGCTTACGGGCGTAGCCGCGCTGCCGGGGAGGATGCTGTCAGACGCCATCTTCCGCACGCCTCGATCGTGCGGCCCTCCATTATCTTTGGCCCGGAAGATCATTTCTTCAATCTGTTCGGCACCATGGCCCGCTATCTGCCGATCTTGCCGGTATATGGCGCCAATACCCGTGTGCAGCCGGTTTTTGTAGGAGACGTGGCGCAGGCACTTGCCCGCATTGCGCTTGATACCACGCTGGCGGGAAAGATCTGGTCTCTGGGCGGGCCGGAAGTTCTCACCATGCGGCAGATTTATCAGTGGGTGCTCAAGGAAACGCAGCGTGACCGCCTGCTGTTTACTGTGCCTTCTGCGCTGGCATCCTTGCAGGCCAGTATTTTTGAGCGGCTGCCGGGCAAGTTGATCACGCGTGATCAGTTGCGAATGTTGTCAGAGGATAATGTGGTGCCCCCCGGCCAGCCGGGATTTGAGGAACTTGGTATCGCGCCGCGCAGTATTGAGAACACTGTGCCCTTCTATCTGGACCGATATCGGGCTGGTGGCGGTCGATCTGGTGTTATGGTTCCAGAATAAGAGGTTAGGGGTATATAGGTCCGGTTTGATACTTAAATCATATAGGATTTTTGGTTTATTTTGATCTGAATCGGTAAAAAAGAAAGAAAGGACAGCAATACTGTCTTTTCATTGCATGGGGTAAGGCGCTACCTGAGGTTCGCTTGTCTGGGGGCGAGGTCTGTCTTGACGCGCCCTTTCTTCGGGAATTGCCGCATGACCACACCGATGCTGAAATTTGTCTCTGTTGCGCAGCAGCAGCCTGAAAAACGGACCGCCCAGAACCGGCGGGCCGATTTCGATGAGATTTATGAAGATTTCAAACCGGTTAAGGCAGCGGAACAGGCCAGCCGATGCTCCCAGTGCGGCGTACCGTTCTGTTCCGTGCATTGCCCGCTAGGCAACAATATCCCCGATTGGCTGATGCTGACCGCAAACGGTCGGCTGGAGGAGGCGTATGAGGTCTCTTCCGCTACCAACACGTTTCCTGAAATCTGTGGCCGCATCTGCCCGCAGGATCGCCTGTGTGAAGGCAACTGCGTGATTGAACCCGGTTTTGAAAGCGTGACCATTGGTGCGGTGGAGCGGTACATTACCGATACAGCGTTTGAGAACGGATGGGTCAAGCCCACCCGCCCGCTGCGCGAACGGCCGGAATCCGTTGGTATTGTGGGCGCTGGTCCCGCAGGGCTTGCTGCGGCGGAACGCCTGCGCGCCGTCGGGTATCAGGTGCATGTGTATGATCGGTATGACCGTGTAGGCGGCCTGCTGGTCTATGGTATTCCCGGTTTCAAGCTGGAAAAGGACATTGTCTCCCGCCGCCACAGGCTGCTGGAAGACAGTGGCGTCACCTTCCATCTGGGGCAGGGTGTTGGAGACGTGGAAGGCGAGATCCCGTTTGCGGAGCTGCGCAAGAAGCATGAAGCCCTGCTGATTGCCACTGGCGTGTATAAGGCCCGTGAAATTGGCGGCCCCGGTGCTGGCCTGCCCGGCATTGAACGCGCGCTGGATTATCTGACCGCCTCCAACCGTCGTTCTCTGGGTGATACGTTGCCTGAGGACGCCAAAGGGCTGGATGCCGCAGGTAAGAACGTGGTGGTGCTGGGTGGTGGGGATACCGCCATGGACTGCGTGCGCACTGCCATCCGGCAAGGGGCAAAATCCGTGAAATGCCTCTACCGGCGTGACAAGGCCAATATGCCGGGCTCCGCACGAGAAGTAAAAAATGCGGAAGAGGAAGGTGTGGAGTTTGTCTGGCTGGCCGCTCCGGAAGCGTTTCTGGGTGATGACCATGTGACAGGCGTGCGCGCCACCCGCATGAAGCTGGGCATGGCGGACCCTACGGGCCGTCAGTCCGTTGAGCCGCTGGAAGGCAGTTCTTTCACGCTGGATGCCGATCTGGTCATCACGGCGCTGGGGTTTGATCCGGAACCCCTGCCGCAGTTGTGGGGGCAGCCTGATCTGGCAGTTTCGCGCTGGGGTACGCTCAAGGTGCGGCAGGACAGCTTCATGACCACCCTGCCGGGCGTGTTTGCCGCGGGTGATATTGTGCGCGGCGCCAGCCTTGTGGTGTGGGCCATCCGGGATGGGCGGGATGCCGCCGAACGCATTCATAAATGGATTAAAGCAAACGCATCGGCCGATGCCGTGGCGGAGCAGGGGTAATGGATATGGACAAGCTCCCGAACACCGGAATGGGTGAAAGCGCCGAGGCTTTTCTGGAAGCATGGGACAACAACGTTGCCGCGCTTGAAGGGTTGTATGACCCTGCGGATGAACGTGATTCCTGCGGCGTTGGTCTGATTGCCGCCCTTGATGGCAAAAGCCGGCGTGATGTGGTGGAAGCCGGCATTGCGGCGCTGAGTGCCATCTGGCACCGCGGCGCGGTGGATGCTGATGGTAAAACGGGTGACGGCGCGGGGATTCACGTTGAAATTCCGCAGGATTTCTTTGCCGATGCCATCACCAGCACGGGGGATCAGCCTGAAGACGGCACCATTATTGCTGTGGGGCAGGTGTTTCTGCCCAAGACGGACCTGACCGCGCAGGAACAGTGCCGCCAGATTATTGAAACTGAGATTCTGGCGTTTGGTTACGGCATTTACGGCTGGCGTCAGGTGCCGATTGATACGTCCTGCATTGGGGAAAAGGCGAACGCCACCCGGCCGGAAATTGAACAGATCATGATCCGCAATCTGCCCGGAAAGGCGGAAGATGCGTTTGAGCGTGATCTGTACGTCATCCGGCGCAAGATCGAGAAAGCGGCCATTGCGGCGCAGGTGGACCTGTATATCTGCTCGCTCTCCTGCCGTTCGATCATCTACAAGGGGATGTTTCTGGCCGAGCATCTGACCGAGTTCTATCCGGATCTTCTGGACAAGCGCTTTGTCAGCCGGTTTGCCATTTATCACCAGCGCTATTCCACAAACACCTTCCCCACATGGAAGCTGGCGCAGCCATTCCGGCGGCTGGCCCATAACGGGGAAATCAACACCATTTCCGGTAACGTCAACTGGATGAAAAGCCATGAAACACGGCTGTCTCATCCAGAGCTTGACCCGTGGATGGAGGATATCAAACCGCTGGTGCAGGCGGGTGGGTCTGATACCGCCATTCTGGATAACGTGTTTGAACTGCTGACCTTCTCTGGCCGGGACGCGCCTGCGGCCAAGGCCCTGATGGTGCCTGCCAGCGTGGGGGGCAATTCCTCCATGAAGCAGTCCCATCGGGACATGTTTGCCTACTGCAACGCCGTGATGGAACCGTGGGATGGCCCCGCCGCCCTGTGCGCCACGGATGGCCGGTGGGTGATCGCCGGGCTGGACCGTTCCGGCCTGCGCCCCCTGCGCTATACCGTAACGGCTGATGGCCTGCTGATTGTAGGGTCTGAAACCGGCATGGTGCGGGTGCCCGAAGCCAATGTGGTCAAGCGTGGCCGCCTTGGGCCGGGTGACGTGATAGGCGTGGACCTGCAAACACCCAAACTGTATGGCAATGAAGAACTGCTGGATCTTCTGGCCGCCCGTCAGGAATTTTCCTCCTGGGTGGGGCGTATCCAGAAAATTGGTTCCATTGTGCGCTCCGATGTGACCGAGCCTGTGAATTATCAGGGCGAGGAACTGCGCCGCCGCCAGTTGGCCGTTGGCACCACGCTGGAAGATCTGGAAACCATCCTGCAGCCCATGGTTGAAAATGGCACGGAAGCCATTGGTTCGATGGGGGATGATACGCCGCTGGCCGTGCTTTCTCCCCGTTATCGGGGTCTGGCGCATTATTTCCGTCAGGGGTTCAGTCAGGTTACCAACCCGCCGATCGACTCCCTGCGGGAATCACGGGTGATGAGCCTTGCCACCCGGTTGGGCAATCTGGGCAATATTCTGGATCAGTCTGCTGACCAGTGTGAAATGCTGCAACTGCCCAGCCCGGTTCTGACCTCTGGCGAGTATGAATCTCTGCGGGCGTTCTGCGGTGCTTCTGGCTGCGTGATCGATTGCACCTTCCCGGTAAAGGATGGCGAGACAGGACTGCGCGAAGCCATTGCCCGTATCCGGCGTGAGGCGGAAGAAGCCGTACGTGGCGGGTGCACGCATGTGTTCCTGAGTGACGAGAACCAGTCTCCCAGCCGTGCCTATATTCCCATGATTCTGGCCACCGGCGCGGTGCATACGCATCTGGTGCGCACATCCCTGCGGACTTTCACGTCCCTGAACGTGCGGACCTCCACAGCGCTGGATGTACACGCCATTGCCGTGACGATCGGGGTAGGGGCCACCACGGTTAACCCGTATTTGGCGCAGGAATGTATTGCAGACCGGCATCGCCGGGGCCTGTTTGGCACGTTCAGCCTGCGTGAATGCATGGAACGCTACCGCAAGGCGGTGGACAAGGGTCTGCTCAAGATCATGTCCAAAATGGGCATTTCCATTGTGGCGTCTTACCGTGGTGGGTGCAATTTTGAAGCGGTCGGTCTTTCCCGCGCGCTGACGGCGGAATTCTTCCCCGGCATGCCGTCCCGTATTTCGGGTATCGGCCTCTCCGGTATTGCCCGCAATGTGCTGACCTTCCATGGCGAGGCATGGGATGCCACAACCCTCGCCCTGCCTGTGGGCGGCCTGTATAAAATGCGGCGCAGTGGGGAGCAGCACGCGTTTGATGGCACGCTGATCCATATGCTGCAAACCGCCGTGGCAACGGACAGTTTTACCATTTACAAACGCTATGCGGATGCCGTGCGGGCGCAGCCCCCTGTGGCCCTGCGGGATCTGCTGGACTTCCGTGAAGGGCGTACGCCTATTCCGGTAGACGAAGTGGAAAGCATCACCCTGCTGCGCAAGCGGCTGATTGCGCCTGCCATTTCGCTGGGCGCGCTGAGCCCCGAAGCGCATGAAACGCTCTCCATCGCCATGAACCGCATTGGCGCGAAGTCTGATTCCGGTGAAGGTGGGGAAGACCCGGCACGCGCCAAGCCGCGCCCGAATGGTGATAACGCATCCTCCGCCATCAAGCAGGTGGCATCAGGCCGCTTCGGGGTGACCGCGCAGTATCTGAATGACTGCCGTGAGCTTGAAATCAAGGTGGCGCAGGGCGCTAAACCGGGTGAAGGCGGGCAGCTTCCCGGCTTCAAGGTGACGCAGCTTATTGCCAAGCTGCGCCATGCTACGCCGGGTGTGACGCTGATCTCTCCGCCGCCGCACCACGATATCTATTCCATCGAGGATCTGGCGCAGCTTATCTATGATCTGAAGCAGATCAATCCGGAGGCGACTGTCACCGTCAAGCTGGTGGCGCGGTCTGGCATTGGCACCATTGCCGCGGGTGTGGCCAAGGCGAAAGCTGATGCCATCCTTATTTCCGGTCATTCCGGCGGCACAGGGGCCAGCCCGCAGACATCCGTGAAATATGCGGGCCTGCCGTGGGAACTGGGTCTGGCTGAAGCGCATCAGGTGCTTATGCTCAACCGTCTGCGCCATCGCGTGAAGCTGCGCACGGATGGCGGTATCAAGACCGGGCGTGACGTGGTGATTGCCGCCATGCTGGGGGCCGAGGAGTTTGGTATTGGCACGGCCAGCCTTGTGGCCATGGGCTGCATCATGGTGCGGCAGTGCCACTCCAACACCTGCCCGGTGGGTGTGTGCTCTCAGGATGAAGAGCTGCGCAAGAAGTTTGAAGGCACGCCGGAGAAGGTGATCAACCTGTTCTCCTTCATTGCGGAAGATGTGCGCAATATTCTGGCGTCTCTGGGCTTCCGCACCCTGAACGAGGTGATCGGCCGGACCGATCTGCTGCGGCAGGTCTCCCGTGGTGCGGATTATCTGGATGATCTGGATCTGAACTCTCTGCTCTCTCAGGCAGATCCGGGGCCGTTTGCCCGTTACTGCACGCTGGATGGCCGGAACGAGGTGCCGGACACGCTGGATGCGCAGATGATCAGTGATGCCAAGCCGCTGTTTGACCATGGGGAAAAAATGCAGCTGCACTACAATGTGCAGAACACGCAGCGCGCCATTGGCACGCGCATGTCCTCCCTGATTGTGCGGCAGTTTGGCATGAAAACGCTGGCACCGGGCCACCTTACGGTGCGGTTGCGCGGCTCTGCCGGGCAGTCTCTGGGGGCGTTTGCGGTGCAGGGCATCAAGCTGGAAGTGCTGGGGGACGCCAACGATTACGTGGGCAAGGGCCTCTCCGGTGCCACCATCAGCGTGCGGCCGTCTCCGTCCTCGCTGCTGGTGTGCAATCAGAACGCCATTATCGGCAATACGGTGCTGTATGGCGCCACGGCGGGCGAGCTTTACGCAGCAGGCCAGGCCGGTGAGCGCTTTGCCGTGCGTAACTCTGGCGCGGTTGCCGTGATTGAAGGCTGTGGGTCTAACGCCTGTGAATACATGACAGGCGGCACGGTGGTGATCCTTGGGCCTATTGGTGACAATTTTGGCGCGGGCTTTACCGGCGGCATGGCCTTTGTGCTGGATGATGACAACAGCTTTGAACGCAAGGTGAATCCGGAGTCTCTGCTCTGGACGCGCGTTGCACAGGGCGAATGGGCAGATAAACTGAAAGCATTGGTCGAACGCCACGTTGAAGAAACGGGCTCCCCCTACGCCACCATGCTGCTGCACAAGTGGGATGAGGTTCTGCCGCGCTTCTGGCAGATTGTCCCGCAGGATTATGCGCGGATTATCGGCTTTGAGGTGCCGCAGGAAGCGCAGAAACAGTCTGCCTGAACAGGCCGCAAGGCACACTGAACAGGGCAGCCGCAAACGGGCGGGGCAGGGGGCGAAAGCCTTCTCCCCGCCCGTTCTGTTTGCAGTGTGATCCGTCTTGCATTCTGTGGGGTCGCGCGTAGCAAAATTGCGCGTTACAGTGGCCCCATGCAACACATGACGCTTCTCCCCCGTTTTCAGCAGTTTCCGGCTCTGGCCGCTGAAACGGCTGTGTCTTCTCCTGCCTCTGCCGAGGCTCCGGCGCTCCCCCGGTGGGACCTTTCCGCGCTGTATGCCGGGATGGATGATCCCGCCCTGACGCAGGATCTGGCTACGGCTGAAAAGCAGGCCAAAGCCTTTGCTGCCCGGTATCAGGGCAAGCTGGCAGATCTGTCCGGCGCGGATCTGGCCAAAGCCATTGCGGAAGGGGAAGCCATTGAGGAGCTTCTGGGCAAGGCAGGCTCCTACGCCTCCCTGCTGTTTGCCGCCAATTCATCCGATGCGGCCATTAGCCGGTTCAGTCAGTCCATCAATGAAAAACTGACCGATATCTCTGCTCATCTGCTGTTCTTCACCTTGGAGCTGAACCGCATTGAAGATGCGGATCTTGAGCAGAAGTTGCAGGACCCCGCACTGGCGCACTGGAAGCCTTTCCTGCGTGATACGCGCCTGTTCCGCCCGCATCAGCTTTCTGATGAGGTGGAAAAGGTGCTGCTGGAAAAATCCGTTACCGGAGCGCAGTCCTGGTCCCGCCTGTTTGATGAGACCATTGCCGCTCTGCGTGTTACGCTGGATGGCGAGGAGGTGACGGTTGGCGATGCGCTGAACCGGCTTTCCGATTCTGACCGCGGTGTGCGTGAACGCGCAGGCAAGGCTGTTGGGGCCGTGTTCGGGGCCAATATTCGCCTGTTTGCGCTGATTACCAACACACTGGCCAAGGATAAGGCTATCTCTGATGGTCTGCGTCATTATGCGCGGCCCACATCCTCCCGCAATCTTTCCAACATGGTGGAAGACGAGGTGGTGGATGCGCTGGTTTCCGCCGTGCGGCAGGATTACCCGCGTCTGGCGCACCGCTATTACGCCCTGAAAGCCAAATGGATGGGGCTGGACAAGCTGGAGCATTGGGACCGCAATGCCCCGCTGCCCGGCTGTGAAGACCGCAAGATCCCGTGGGACGAAGCCAAGCAGATTGTGCAGAAAGCCTATGATGGGTTTGACCCGCGCATGGGCAAGGTGATCAACACCTTCCTCACCCATCCGTGGATTGACGTGCCACCTGCACCCGGCAAGTCACCGGGTGCGTTCGCGCACCCCACCGTGCCGTCTGCGCATCCCTTCATCCTGCTCAACTATCATGGCCGCACGCGGGATGTGATGACGCTTGCGCATGAGCTTGGGCATGGTGTGCATCAGGTTCTGGCAGCCAGGCAGGGCTACTTCCTGTCCAACACGCCGCTTACACTGGCTGAAACGGCCAGTGTGTTTGGTGAAATGCTCACCTTCCAGTCCCTGCTGGATGCTGAACAGGACCCTGCTCGCAAACGCACCCTGCTGGCTGGCAAGGTGGAAGATATGCTCAACACCGTGGTGCGCCAGATTGCGTTCTACGAATTTGAAACCCGCGTGCACGACGAACGCAAAAGCGGTGAACTGCTGCCCGAACGCATTGGCGAGATCTGGCGGCAGGTACAGACGGAAAGCCTTGGTCCGGCCTTCAACTTTACCCCGGACTATGATGTGTTCTGGGCGTACATTCCGCACTTCATCCACTCACCGTTCTATGTGTATGCCTACGCGTTTGGGGACTGTCTGGTGAACGCCCTGTATGGTGTGTTCACGGATGGCACTCCGGGCTTTCAGGACAAATATATTGCCATGCTGGAAGCCGGTGGCACGCTGCGCCACAAGGAACTGCTGGCACCCTTCGGGCTTGATGCGTCCGACCCCAATTTCTGGCGCAAGGGGCTGGATGTGATTTCCGGCTTTATTGACCAGTTGGAGCAGGCCTGAGCAATGGCAGAACGTGATCTTGATAACAGCGGCATGTTCGGGGAACTGCGCCGCATGGTGCAGACCACGGGCACGGTAGGCGGCATTGCCGCCCGCATGGCCGGACACAAGATAGGCCTGCGGTCTGGTGGCGCGTCCCACGCGGAAGATCTGAAATCCATGCTGGGGGGGCTGAAAGGCCCGTTGATGAAGGCAGCCCAGCTTCTGTCCACCATTCCCGGTGCCCTGCCGGAGGAATATGCCAAGGAACTGGCCGAACTTCAGGCCAACGCCCCGCCCATGGGCTGGAACTTTGTGCGCCGGCGTATGGCAGCGGAACTCGGCCCGGGGTGGGAAAAACATTTTCGCTCCTTCGGGCGGGAAGCAGCGGCGGCGGCCAGTCTGGGGCAGGTGCATCAGGCCGTGCTGACAGACGGCCGTCGCGTGGCGTGCAAGCTGCAATATCCGGACATGAAAGCCGCTGTGGAGTCTGATCTGCGGCAGTTCCGTATGGCCATTGGTGTGTATCACCGGCTGGATAACGCCATCCGGCAGGATGATGTGGTGGAGGAACTGGCCGAACGCCTGCGGGAGGAACTGGACTACACGCGGGAGGCCGCCAACATGCGGCTGTATCGCGCCATTCTGGCTGACTGCCCGGAGATCACGGTTCCTGCGCCGATTGATGAACTTTCCACCCATCGCCTGCTGACCATGGAGTGGGTGAGTGGCCGCAGCCTGAACGCCGCGATTGAAGCAGGACTGACCGAGGAGCAGAAAAAGAAGATTGCCCGCTCCCTGTTCCGCGCATGGTATCTGCCGCTGTATCAATATGGCGTGGTGCATGGTGACCCGCATATGGGCAACTTCACCCTGCGCGATGATTACGGGCTGAACCTGCTGGATTTCGGGGCGATCCGTATTTTCCAGCCGTCCTTCATCAAGGGGAACATTGACCTCTACCGGGCCTTGCAGAGTGGCGACAAAGCCATGGCGACCGAGGCTTACGCCGCCTGGGGCTTTACGAACCTGACGCCCGAAAAGGTTGACGTGCTGAACGAATGGGCGGGCTTCCTGTATGCTCCGCTGATGGACGACCGTGAACGGTTCATTCAGGAAGACAGCAACCCTGTGTTCGGGCGTGAAGTGCTGACAAAAGTGCATGAAGGTCTGCAACGCACGGGCGGCGTCCGCCTGCCGCGCGAATTTGTGCTGGTGGACCGTTCTGCCGTGGGGCTTGGTTCAGTCTTCATGCGCCTGAAGGTGAAGATGAACTGGTATCAACTGTTCCATGAAATCATTGCGGAATTTGATGAGCAGGCCTTGGCTGAACGCCAGAAAGCTGCCGTGGCAGCCGCACGTTTCCCTGAAACGCCGATAACGTAACGGGTTATCGGCCGCAGGAGAGACGGCAAAGGCCCGTGCTCTTTCAGTCTCTCCTGCCAATCGGGTTCTGTCTTCTTCATGCAGGTTGTTTGAAACGTGAGCCAGATCAGCCGGGCCACGTTTCTGGGGGCTGAGTGTGTTGGGTGAGTATCCCAACAACGTTTCATCAAGCCTCCAAATTTTCTGTTTTTCATTCCCCAAAAGCCTGCATTACTTTCCAACCATTGAGTTTTTAACCAGACTCTTATGGGAGGAACGGCAGGAATATTGGCTCACCCGTAAAAAGAGGGGGACCATATTTCGAGGTGGACTGGGGCGCTCCCATGCGAAATTTGATTCGCTGGTGGTAAGGGTGGCTTACAGGCTTGCCGTGCTGCATTGCCGGGAAGAAAACGGCGTGGCTCATAAAATCCAGTCCGGCCTGATTGAAATAAGGGTTGGTCCCTTTTTCAATGTGGCAGCCATGGGCTTTCCCTTTTTCATCAATGTCGCATCCCACTATCGCCATACCGGTAATGTTCCGTTGCTCCATGAGCGTCGGGTAATAGGGTGGGGGTGTGGCCAGTTTGTTGAGGTGTGGTCCACGGTTATCATCCACAAAGCCATTATACTGTGTAGGCGGGGGCGGCGCAGGGTGTGGCGTCGGCTGTGTCATCCCCATCACCAGCACATACAGCCCGCAGCATGCCGTTGCGGCGGTCAGTATCCAGCTTTTGGCATTGGGGGCCTCTTCCTGCTTCTGTAACAGTGGATGCGCGGCTGGTTCTGCCGGAGGCGACTGATGTTTTTGGGTTTCATCAGGATCAGGCGGGGCAGAAGCCATGAAGCAGCCTCATCAGGAGAGCGGAGCAAGAGGACAGGCTACCGGCAGAGGCTACCCCGTTTCAATAAAAAGCGTACAGGACCATCCTCACGTTTTCTATAGTTCCGTTTTTGCAAAGAGCACTCAAGAAAATCTGTCTGGGTGGACGAGCGGCTCTTTCTTCTATGGGCTGCACCTGATTTCTTGTTTCTTAAATACTCGTGCTTTTCGCAGACTTTTTTTCACGGAAGATAAGGCAGGAGAGTGGAGCCACCGGTAAAAAGCGGTGGTCCATATTTGGCGAAGGACTGTGCCTGCTCCGGCTTTATGCCGAAAAACAGCCGCATACGAAAATGCCGTGTAACCGGTTTGCCGTGCTCCATGGCAGGAAAGAAAACCGCGCGGGCCATATACTCCATGCCCGCGCGGTTGAAATAAGGATTGGTGCCTCGTTCTATACGGCAGGCATGGGCCTTGCCATCTTCACCAATATCGCACCCTACAATACTGATACCGGAAATACCTTTGTCCCTCATTTCTGGTGGAGTGCGCAGGCGGGGTGTCTCTACTCTGTTCAGGACAGGCTTGTGATTGTCATCCAGAAAGGCATAGCTGCCTGATGATGCGGATGTCTGGGTTGGAGACGTATCGGGCCGATGGGCGATACCCATAACCAGCATATAAAGACCACAACAGGCTGCGGCAGCGCTAATAATCCAGCTTCTGGCATAAACCGCTTTCTTCTGCTTCTGGGGGCGGGCAGAGAGCACAGGCTGCTCATCCTCCTGTGGAGAACGGCCAAGGGAAGGCGGTGGATCAAAAGGCGCGGGAGCCATCGACAGGCCTCATGCTGGTAAGATGGACGTGAGACTACAGGAAGAGATCAGTATTTTTCAAATGAAAGCATCGTGCCACAGGTATACACGAATGAGGCTTACAGTTTGACTAAACGGCCGATAAGAGGTGAATAGAAGAGCCGTCTCCTCAGTTATCTGCTTCGCGCAACCATTATATTCTGGTTATGAGCCCTGAGCCTGTTAAAAGGTTCAGACGCATGAGCGGAGCAGTAGCGGCATGTTTGATGACTACCTCGTAGGAGACCTCATCCGCCCCAAAGCGGTGCAGAAACCAAACGCGCCTTACTCCAGATTATATAAACCTTGGTTCCTGAAGCGTAGGCCAGCCTTGGTCCTGAACCGGACTGAGTTCGGTAAAGACGCTCCGCCAATGGGGATAATCGCCTATCGCCGAGAAAACAGGACCTGGGTTCAAAGCCGTCTCATGAACCTTACATGGTTCGACGTTGTAGCCCGGCCTGCTGCCAGCCCAATGCTGAATCGCTTCCATCCTTACAAGCCGCCTGCGCAGAGACGGTCCATCAGCATTGGACGGCATAAGAAGTGTGTTGTCAGCGTGCAGTGGGCGTACGATACATCTACGTGCGATCCTGACCACCCCATCATGTATGCGGCGCTGCCGATGTCGCCTGCCCAACTTGGAGCCTACGTAAGACACGCTCTGTCAAACTCGTCCTGTCATACGCACATTCGGAACGATAGTTTAGAAGTGCGAAAGGAGTATATCGCCAGCATCCATCAGAAGGCAGGGGAGAGAAGCGCGGCCCTCAAGTCGCAACTGAAAGCCGAGTTCGGCGTGGACGCCGACAAGGTGCTCAATAGCCACAGTGTCACCAGAATTAGCTCAACCTTCGATTGCCTTCGACTCTCCAAGGCCAAGATGATTGACAGGCGTGCGATGGATATCCACGTCGGATATGATGCATCGAACGATGAACTTGGACGCGCCGTCTTGGAGATGTTCGACCGCCCCCTCCTCAAGCAGGCGACCTTTGACGCGCAATGGTCGTATCTTGTGCAACTGATGCCCTATCTTGAGCCAGCTATTCTTGATGCGTGGTTTTGATAACGTTCTTCAGGAAATCTCAGAGTGTCTAATAAAGTTACAGGTTCTTACCAGTCGATACGTTTGCCAGATCGGGTGGTAGGGACCGTTCTACCTGATACCAGTCAAGTCACATCAGACCGACGCTGCAACCAGTCCTGAGCCCGGGTGTAGGCGCACGTGAACGGAGTGACGTTTATTTTAGATCGTGATGCCGAGATTGTAGAAGGCATGGAGGGAGTTTTCGCGTAATGTCTTATTTGTTCTGGCAACCTGTTTGTAAGCCTTCAATAACGCGCCGTACCGTTCTTACGACCATTTTTGCCTCTTTACTTGCCCCCAAAGTTGTAACCGCAGCTTCTTCAGATCAATCAACGAATTTAATGGATGCTTTCTGGGTCTGTTACAATGCAAATCGGGGTGCAGATCTTGAAACGCGGGTCGCAGCCCTGAACACCACGTTCTTACGGCCACACATTGCGTTCTATATTGCCAGCATAACGCATGGCGGCCCTATACATCTTATGAACTCGTTCATATCACAGTGGCTGACCAGAGTTGACGGCCGCGTGTCTGATATTCACGCTATGGCAGAAGCCATTCAACCCGCCTGGCAAGAGCATGAACCGCGTTTCAGGAAAGTTTTTCCAGAGGCTATTACACGGAAGTTGACAATTATGCCTTCCATTGGCTGCTTCAATGCCAAACCCGGCCGATTGGACGGCGCTGAGACGTTATTCGCTGCGCCAGACGGCATGGTTTTAATGGGAAATACTATTGAAGATCTGCCAGTTACCTTGGACCATGAGGCATTTCATCTCTACCAGCATCAGGTTAATCAGACAATTAATGCATCCTACGTTTGGGGGCGCCTCTGGAGTGAGGGGCTGGCGCAGTATGTCAGCCAACGCCTTAATCCTCACGCTTCCCAGTCTTCAATAATGATGAGTACGGAACTTGCTCAAGCATCTCCTCAGGATATTGCTGTGGGCACCGAACTGGCGCGCAAAGCTTTTGACAGCACTGACCAGACGGCACTTCAAACCCTGTTTGCGGCCATGACGCATGATACCCTTCCACCCCGTATTGGCTACCTGGTAGGATTACGAGCGGTGGAAAAAATTTCTGGTAACCACACGCTTGATGAGTTGGCGCGCATGCCCGCTGATCGTGTGCGGCCCATCCTTTACCGTGTACTTTGTTGTTAGCCCCTGTCAGTCATCTCAAACGGTAGGAAAGCTGCAAACGTAGTCAGGTTCAGTCCTGATCCGTTCTTTAGTCTATCTCTTTCCACTGAGGGATGGATAGCCGCAGCGAGAAATCAGACCGACATGTTTGAGCAGAAAAACAGGTAGAGTAGATTTCTGTAATGCGTGTATTCTGCGGCATGGACCAGCAACTTGTCATCATCTGTCTGCTGACGGCAGGCATCAACCTCATCGGCACACTGGCGTACGCCGCACGCATCGCGGGGGTTCGGACCGGACGGATCGCCATGAGCTTTGCGCTTTTCAATATGTTGGTCTTGGTCAGTCGGACTTCAAACAGTTTTCTTGGGCCATTTCTTGCTAAGAGGATCGAGATGCGTCTCGCTTCGGGTGGTGGCGATGCTTTGCTCGGCGATTTTCGTCTTGTTCTATTGAGTGCGACAATCGCAGTCTTTATCGGCATTGTGATAGTGCCGACCGGACAACGAATGTTTGTAAAAGCCATAGGCTATTTTCAACGCCATAGATCGACAGCGCGCTTATTGGTGAGAACAGCCAGCCCAGCCGGGTTGATGGCCATCAGACAATCAATAGCCTGGCCTACGCGTGGGCATATGCGCGCCATGAAGAAAGAACGCGGGGTAGGGTGGGGTGTCCTTCTGGGCAATGTTTTGGCCCAAGCGCTCATTACGGTAGGGGTCTTGGCATCGCTTTATGCTGGCTATCTTAACCCTGCCTATCGCGTCACGGCTTCACAGCTTTCCGCGGTTATCAACGGCGTTGCAACAATACTGCTTTTTGCGTTGATAGATCCCCAGCTCTCGGTCATGACAGATGATGTCGTTGAAGGGCGCGTGGACGCCAGCCTGTTTCGTCGCACTATTGTCTGGATATCCCTAAGCCGGTTGGTGGGCACGGTGATCGCACAGGCATTTTTTCTTCCCGCAGCCCTCATGATCGCATGGATTGCCAATCACGTTTAAATTTTGACGAAGGCAATGGTCGGCGTCGCAAACATTTCTTTTATCTGCTTTCTGGTAAACTGCTCTTTCTCATCGTGTCATAAAATTTGTGATGATATCGGTTAGCTTTCCAAATGGGGGCTGGAGGAGGGGTGCGGCGTTGAAGCGGCCCTGTTTGTAAATGCCGCGTGGGTGGGTGAGGGCCATGAAGCCTTCCTTTCCGTGATAGGCTCCAATGCCGCTTTCTCCCACGCCGCCAAAGGGCAGATCTTCCTGAGCGTAATGCAGCAATGTGCCATTGACCGTGACATTTCCTGAAACGGTATATTTCAGAACCCTGTTGAGTTCATGGCGCTTTTTCCCAAAATAATACAGTGCCAGCGGGCGGGGGCGTTCGTTGATGAAGGCGATGGCTTCATCGGGATGCCAGTATGTCAGAACAGGCAGGACAGGCCCGAAAATTTCTTCCTGCATGACGGCCATTTCGGGTGTGGCGTCCAGCACAAGAACGGGGGCGAGGAGATGATCGGCAGGTGAATCATCTCCCAGCCGGATAACACGCGCCTTAAGCGTTTTGGCGTCCTGAATCAGGCGGTTCAGCCGTTCGTAGTGATGCTGGTTGAGGATGGCTGTATAATCGGGAGATCCTGCATAGCCGTGTGGATAAAGCTTTTTAGCGGCCTCCTGAAAGGCTGCGGCAAAAGCGTCCTGATCCGCTTTATGGACCAGCACATAATCCGGTGCGATGCAGGTTTGTCCGGCATTGGTCAGTTTGCCATAGGCGACACGCTCCGCCATGTCCTTCATGGAAAAAGCGGGTTCTATAATCACGGGAGATTTGCCGCCCAGTTCAAGTGTAACCGGGGTCAGGTTGCGGGCTGCTGCCGCGGCAACCTTCTTGCCAACTACCGTGCTGCCAGTGAACAGGATATGATCAAAGGGCAAAGCCGAGAATGCAGCCCCCACCTCGGCATCTCCCGTGACCACGGAAACCTGATCTGGTGGGAAAATGGCCTGAATGATTTTTTCGATAACTGCTGATGTAGTCGGCGTAAGTTCCGAAGGCTTGAGCATGACGCGGTTACCGGCGGCAAGTGCCGTAGCCAGAGGAACAAGGGCGAGAGAGAGCGGGTAGTTCCACGGTGCGATAATGCCCACCACCCCAAGCGGCTGACGGATGACCCATGCGCGGCCACATTGGAAATATGGCGCGACATGACGACGTTCCGGCTTCATCCAGTGCCTTAGATTTCGGATGAGATAGGTGATTGAATGCAGCAGAGGGATCAGTTCCACAATGGCGCTTTCCCGCACGGAGCGATGCCCAAAATCCGTATTCAGTGCCTGAAGAATCTCTGCTTTGTGCTTCAGAATTTCCGCTTTCAGACGGCGCAGATCGGCGCGTCTCTGCTCCAGCCCCGGAGGTCCATCATTGAGGAAGGCAGCCCGCTGGCGGTCGAGAATGCGGGAGAGATCAGATGGCTGCGCAGGCGTTGAAACAGTATCGGACATTGCGCCCTCCATGTTTACAGGAGAAACTTATCTTGGCAGGATATGAAGCAGAACGATTGAGTGTCAATGAAAGTTTCTTGTGTAAACATGGACCTCACGAATGAGTGACATAAAAGAGCGCCCTTATCATCATGGTGATCTGCGCCGCGCATTGATTGAGACAGCGCTTGCCATGCTGGCTACGGATCAGAACTGGGCCTTCACGTTGCGGGAGGTGGCGCGGCGCACGGGTGTGAGCCATGCCGCACCCTACAAGCACTTTCGTGACAAAGACGTTCTGTTGCGTGAACTGGCGCGAATTGGTTTTGAGCGGCTGGGGCAGGCCATGGCCGAGGCAACGGCTTCCGCCCGTGGGGCCATGCGTGGAAAATTTGTTGCGGGTGCGCAGGCGTGCATTGAGTTCGCTCTCCATAACCCCGGTCTGTATCGTCTGATGTTCAGTTCCGATGCGGACAAGGCAGCGGACCCCAACTTGCATGACGCCGCCATGAAGACATTCGGGATTCTTCTGCGCCTGTTGGAAGAGGGGCAACGGAGCGGGAGCTTCCGTCCGGTTGCTATCAATGCACTGGCGGCCGCAAGCTGGGCGCAGGTGCATGGTCTGGCCATGCTGGCCATTAATGGTCAGCTTCTTGAAGAGAAGGTTGGACCGGAACCGATCCGTGCCGCTCTGGACGTGCTGCTGGATGGCGTGTGTTGCGGAGAATGAGTGGTTCTGCGGCTCCTTCTCATCCGTCTCTTTCAGAGTGGCTTCTGTTGCGGTGTGTGGCCGAAATTTTCTCCACGCTTAAAAGCCAACTGGTGCCTGATGTACTGGCGTGCGCTGGCAATTCCTACGGCATATATGCTGCCCTCTGGCGAGGCGCTTGCTCTGCGTGAGGCACGTTTCCTCTGGTGATAATCGGGGTGGTTGCGTGTTCACAGATCGTTCTTGTGAGGCCACGTAGTCTCGCAAAAGTGGCTGGGGTCAGGGAGCGGCGGCACGGAACGGCGGGGGACGCTGAACCCGGTAGACCATGGCGCGTTATCATCCATGAAGGGGCTGGTCCGATCAGCCCCACCAGTATTTAGGAGAGCATCCATGGGTGAGTTTTCTGACAAAGTAAAAGGTGCCGCTGACAAGGTTGTGGGCTCTGTGAAGGAAGGCGTTGGGAAAGTGACCAACGACAAGGAGCTTGAAATCAAAGGCAAAGCGCAGAAGCTCAAAGGCGAGGCCGAAAATGCCAAAGGCACCGTCAAAGGGAAAATCAACGATCTCTGAGTGATTTCATCAGAGAGTGTTGAGGAAAGAGCGCTCCGTAAGGGCGCTCTTTTTTTGTGGGGGAGAGGCTTCTCTCTCGGGGGTATTTATCTGCTGGTGAGGCGCACTGTTGGCTTGCTTGCCACGCGCATAAGCCTCAGCGGATCGCCCTGTCGCCCTGTCGCCCTGTCGCCCTGTCGCCCTGTCGCCCTGTCGCACAATAGGGGGAAGATCAGGGCGTTTCCGCTGGGGTCGGCTGCAGGAGGTGCGTGTCCGGGCACAGTAGCAAACCGTATCCTCCTTTTTCAGGCAGGGTACGGTTTGGTGGTATCGGGCCTTAGTAGGCCTGATAGTCCACTTTTTTCAGGTGTGTTTCATTGTAATCCAGTTGGTCCTTGGTCAACTGGAAGCCCACTTCAAAGCGGTAGTCGGATTCCGTGTTCTTGGGCGGAATGGGCAGATCAACCGTCACCACATGCGTATCTGTGGTGTAACTGGACAGATTGGCCGGGAACTGGAACGTGTGGTGGAACACGTGCTTGTTCACAATTTTATCGCCATGCACCACGGCAATGAACCACGGCAGGGTGACCGTGCCATCATGCGCGGCCATGCCACGGCTGACCACAAACCGCAGCGCGATTCGGGTTTGCAGGTCCTTGCGGCCTGCGGCCAGACAATCCCCCTGCAACTTCAGAATGCTGGCACGCGTGACCAGATGCGGGAAAGTGAAGGTTTTGCCTTCATACTGGTAGTAATCCGCCGCTTCGGGGGGGATATGGGTCAGCGGGCAGCTGGGCGCGAATGAGACGGACTGGCTTTCTTCATCTCCACATCCGGCCAGTGCGGTCAGCAGGCCAAGTGCCACAAAGCCGGACAGCGCAACGCGCGGTAGCAGGCGGTGTGGGTGGGAAAGGTCATGCGGCATGTGCGAATCCGGGCTCATCAGTTAAAGGGTTGAACAGGCAGAAAACAGGACCAAAAAAGGACTAAAGACAGACACACCTATCAAACGTGGGGCTCCGATGCCCGAAAACGGCTTGCATCCGCCCCGCGCTTTGCGTAGGCCATGCGCACGGTTACCGTGCCTTCTCCGGGTTTCGGGCATAGCCTTTTTTCAATATGCTTTGTCATAGTCACTTCTTCTATACCGTCCGCCGCAAGTTTGGGGAACACCATGCCCGATCAAACTCAAACCCTTGCCACAGCAGAGACCGCCACGGCCTCTCATGGCAAATCTCTTAAAGTGCTTCTGGCTGGCCCGCGCGGGTTCTGCGCCGGGGTCGATCGCGCCATCCGTGTGGTTGAGGAAGCCATCCGCCGTTATGGCGCGCCGGTGTATGTCCGGCATGAAATTGTTCACAACCGCACGGTGGTGGAAGAGCTGGAAGCCCAGGGCGCCATTTTTGTGGAGGAACTGGATGAGGTTCCGCCCGATGGCCATGTTGTGTTCTCCGCCCATGGTGTGCCCAAGACCGTTCCGGCTGAAGCCGAGCGCCGCAATCTGCTGTATCTGGATGCCACATGTCCGCTGGTGTCCAAGGTGCATCGTGAAGCCGAGCGCCACTTTGCCGGTGGTGGCCCGGAAAGCCGCCATATTCTGATGATCGGCCATGCGGGCCACCCGGAAGTGGTGGGCACCATGGGCCAGTTGCCGCCGGGTGCCGTGACGCTGATCAATGATGCGGATGAAGCCCGCAGCGTGCAGCCTGCTGATCCTTCCCGTCTGGCCTTTATCACCCAGACCACCCTTTCCGTTGATGATACGGCGGAAATTGTGGATATCCTGCGTGAGCGGTTCCCGCTGATTGAAGGCCCCCGGCGTGAGGATATCTGCTACGCCACCACCAACCGCCAGGAAGCCGTGAAGGCTATTGCGCCGGAATGTGATCTGGTGATCGTGATCGGTTCTCCCAACTCCTCCAACTCTCAGCGGTTGCGGGAAGTGGCGGAACGTTCTGGCGCTACCCGTGCGCTGCTGGTGCCGCGCCTGAACGCGCTGGACTGGTCCGTGCTGGAAGGCGTGGACACGCTGGGCATTACGGCCGGGGCTTCCGCGCCGGAAGCGCTGGTGCAGGAAATGGTGGCGGAACTGGCCAAGCGGTACACGCTGTGCATTGATGAACGCACGGTGAAGGAAGAAAACGTGACCTTCCGTCTGCCGGCCCCGCTCGGTTAAAAAGAGGCTGCTGCTGCTATATGGCCGTTTACACGGATGTGAGTGACGAGGCGCTTGAGGCGTTTCTTGCTGACTATGCCATCGGGGGGCTGGTTGCCTTCCGGGGCATTGCCGAAGGGGTGGAAAACAGCAACTTTCAACTGCGCACCACACAGGGGGATTTTATTCTCACCCTGTATGAAAAGCGGGTGAATGTGCGTGAACTCCCCTGGTTTCTCGGCCTGATGCAGCATCTGGCGGTGCAGGGGGTGACCTGCCCGCAGCCTGTGGCAGATAAAACAGGCACCACCCTGAAAACACTGGCGGGCCGTCCTGCCGCCATTACCACTTTTCTGCCCGGCGTGTGGCCCCGTAAGGTTCGCACCTGCCATTGTCGCCCATTGGGGCGGGCGCTGGCCCAATTGCATGAGGCCGGACGCAGCTACGCTCCCGTGCGGCACAACAGCCTTGGGCCTGCTGCGTGGCAGCCATTGCTGAATTCCTGCCGCAGTGGAGCAGAAACCGTTCAGCGGGGGCTGGAGGCAGAGCTTGATGCCGCTTTTGCCCATATTCTGCCCCTCTGGCCGGGCCGTGACGGCAACCCGGACCTGCCGCGTGGGCAGATTCATGCTGATCTGTTCCCGGATAACGTGTTCTTTCTGCATGATAGCGTTTCCGGCCTGATTGATTTCTATTTCGCCTGCACGGATATTCTGGCCTACGATATTGCCATCTGCCTGAACGCTTGGTGCTTTGACGTAGATGGCTCCTTTAACGTGACGTTTGCCCGCCAGCTTTTGCAGGGATATCAGGATATTCGGCCGTTAAGCGCGCCGGAACTTGCAGCCCTGCCTGTTCTGGCCCGGGGTGCCGCCATGCGCTTTTTGCTGACGCGGCTGTACGACTGGATCAATACCCCGGCGGATGCGCTGGTAACCCCCAAAGACCCGCTGGATTACCTCAAGCGGCTACGCTTCCATCTGGCGACGGAGAATGTGGATGGATATGGCGTCTGAAAACGCACCGGCAAATGCGCCAGAGGCAGCGCAGGATGTGGTGGAAATCTGGACCGATGGCGGGTGCCGCCCGAACCCAGGCCCTGGCGGCTGGGGTGTGCTGCTGCGCTTCAAGGGCACGGAGCGGGAGCTCTCAGGCGGGGAGGCGGAAACCACCAACAACCGCATGGAACTGACCGCCGCGGCCGAGGCGCTGGAAGCGTTGAAGCGCCCCTGTGTGGTGCGCCTGCATACGGACAGCGAATATGTGCGCAACGGCATTACCCGCTGGCACACGGGCTGGGTGCGTCGCAACTGGCGCAATGCTTCGGGTGATCCGGTTGCCAATATGGATTTATGGCGCAGGCTGCTGGATGCTGCCAAACAGCATGATGTGTCCTGGCACTGGGTGAAAGGCCATTCCGGCGTGCCGGAAAACGAGCGTGTGGACGTTCTGGCCACGGAAGCCCGCAAGCTGATTGAAGAAACGCTCTCCTGAAAATCTGAAAGACAGCGTGAAGCGTCTTTCAGGGGAGTATGAAGCGGGTCCTTTTGCGGCTGAACGCATTGGAATTTCGTTCAGCCAGACCCGCAGCATCTGATCAAATCCGCCTTTCCAGACTCGAAATCTCCTCGCGATTTTAACGCGCTGATTGTCCATATGGCCTTTAAAGCTGGCTTGCTGTCGCTGATGGTGCGGGTACTATCTGCGTGACCTTGAACCCTTCCTTGCGCAGCAGGGCGGGCAGGCCGTTAGGGCCGCTCATATGCAGGGCACCGACCGCCACAAACAGCTTATGGCTGCTGGTGTGCATCTGGATGATTTTCTTTGCCATTTCTATATTGCGGTCATCCAGCATGGCTCTGGTGTGGGCTTTTTCCTGCGCGGTCTTCAAGCAGTCACACCACTCCCGATAATGCTCAAGTTTGTTCAGGTCACTGTTGGCCCACATGGTGGCTATGGCCAATAGCTCCTTACGGCCTGTATCAGAGCTGAGATCATGCAGGGCGTCATCAATCAGGGCATCTTCTTCTGCTGCGGTGGTCCCAATCAGTAACTGCCGCTGGGCCGTGGCTGTTTCAAGCGGCACAATGGGTTTGTGTACGGAACGGGCATATCCCTGTATGACGGAATCAATGGCGTAATCAGGATAAACCCCATCCTTGCGGCCACTGAGGGAAACAAGAGCGGCAGCTTCCATTCCTGTGGCAAGCGCATCAAACGCATGAGGCGGCAGGCATTGCTGTGCGGCAATCTCATCCAGCCGGGCCTTGCGGTGTGTATCAACAAGATGCTGAAGGCGGGCAGGGTCTTCTTTATCGCGTAATACCTGCAAGGTGGCGGGATCAGACAGGGAGAGCTCCACGGCAATGGTGTCGCTCTGGCGGAGGGCTGCCCGTATGAGGGGGCCGGGAAAGGCCCAGTTCAGCTTGGCCGCATGTATGGTGCCATACAACCATGAGGAATGACCGTCGCTGGTCACCTGCCATAAAAACCCCCGGTCTGTGGCCGTGCGGGCAATGTCCTTGAGTTCTGGAGCAGAGGGCATGTGCGCAGCGACAGGGCAGGAGGATGATGCGGCTGGCGGCGGCGTGGCGGCTTGCCCCCATGCTGCGGAGGAATGAAGGCCCATGCCGGTGCTGAAAAGGGTGGTGACTGAAAGAACGGCTGTAATCACGGTGCGCTTTGAAAGGGATCTCATAAAAAACCTATTCTGGCTCAGAGATAAGGACACTGTTGAGTGTGTATCCTGTTGAAATACCAGATGCGCGAAAGAACTGTGTGAAAACTTTTTTTATCTCTCTGCCTCGTGTGTGTTGGAGGCAGAGACGACTAACAGGCTGTTTGGGCTAACGCTCTTTGCGGCGGTTTCTGCCTGTTGGCACCCGTTTCTGCATGTGCAGGCCGCTTCTCAGCGGTCTGTCAGGCGGAATTCAATACGGCGGTTACGGGCGTAGGCTTCTGGCGTGTTCTGGGCGTCGAGCGGCTGGTAGTCCGCAAAGCCGGTGGCCGCCAGACGGTGCGGGTCAATCCCTTCCGCTACCAGCAGCTTGACCACGGTAATGGCGCGCGCACTTGAAAGCTCCCAGTTGCTGGGGAAGGCGGTGTGAATGGGCTGCCGGTCTGCATGGCCATCCACGCGCAGAATCCATGGGATATCGGCTGGGATATGGGCTGTCACCTCTTTGAGCGTATGCGCCAGCGTGGTGATTTCCTTCCTGCCCTCAGCAGAAAGATCAGCGCTGCCAACGGGAAAGAGCACCTCGCTTTGGAAGACAAAGCGGTCTCCCACCACATGCACGCCCTTCTGGTTGTGCAGGATATCCCGCAGGCGGCCAAAAAATTCCGAGCGATAGCGGCTGAGTTCCGTCACCTTGTTCGCCAGTGCCGTATTCAGTTTTGCGGCCAGATCCGTAATTTTGGCATCACGCGCCTGCACGTTTTTCTGCGAGACATCAAGCGCCTCACCCAAGGCGGCCAGACGGGCGTTGAGGTCTGTCAGCGTATCATCCAACTGGGTGATGCGTGCCTGATCGGCCACGGTCAGGGCCGTGGCGGCATCGGCTGTTTTTTTGGCGGTTTCAATGGCGGCGGCATCGGCGGCCAGGGCTGAGGCATCTTTCTGGTGCTGGGTTTGCAGGCCGGTTACGGTATCGCTCAGCGCATGGTTGCGGGCGTGTTCCGTATCAAGCTGGCGTGAGAGTTCGGCTGCCTGTCCCTCCAGCTTTTCCAGCACATGCTCACGCCGGTTGAGCGCTGCGGAGAGCAGGGTCTGCCCCATCACGAACACCAGCAGCACAAAAATAACCACCATCAGTAGGGTGGAAAGGGCATCCACATAACCGGGCCATGCATCCAGGCCGGCATGCAGTTTTCTGCGGCGGCGGGCCATGGTCAGGGTGCTTTCGGGGTATGAGGCGCGTTATCGGCCGCGGCTGCAATGGTGCGGGCCAGCACGCGCAGATCATTCCGCAAATCCGCCGTCATGCGGGTGCGGCCTTCTTCTGAAGTCTGCACCAGTATTTGCAGCAGGCGCTCAATATTGTGCAGGGTCTCCGTCTGGGTGGCCGTGCCTTCCAGCCGGTCAGACAGTTTGCTCAGAACAGCGCTTTCCTTCTCGCGCCGGGCTTCACTCACCCGCACCAGATTTTGCAGGGATTCCAGATTTTCCGCTGTCTGTTCAAGCAGGGCCTGAATATAGGCGGGAATGGGCGCACCGCCTTCCGTGGCTGGGGCCGATGCGGAGCCAGTCGCGCCAAAGCGGGTCTGTTCGGCCAGCCATTCTTCCAGTTCGTTGAAAAAGCGGTTCTGGGCCTGTCCTGCCGTCAGGTCCAGAAACCCAAGCACCAATGCACTTGCCAACCCGAACAGAGAACCGGAAAACGCCGTGCTCATGCCGTGCAGCGGTTTGGCCAGCCCAGTTTTAAGCTGCCCGAACATGGCGTCCAGATCCCCACTGCCAACGGACATGCCCGCAATCACATCTGCAATGGCGGCCACGGTCAGCAGCAGGCCATAGAAGGTGCCCAAAAGGCCCAGAAAGATCAGCAGGCCCGTCATGTAACGGGAGACTTCACGCCCCTCATCCAGTCTGCCGGAGACGGAATCGAGCACGGCCTGCATGGCCGGTGTGGAGAGCGCAATGGGTTGCCCGCGATGATCAGGCCGGGAGCCCAACGCTGTGGCCAGTGGCACCAGCAGGCGGGGGGCGGGGGCGGTGGTCAGCCCAGCGCGGGACTGGCGGATGGTTTCCACCCACCGCACTTCCGGCATCAGGCGGCGGACCATCATCATGTTCCAGCCCACGCCCACGGCCAGAATGCCCAGAATCAGGCCGTCAAGCAGAGGGTTGCTGAAGAAGGCATCCCGCAGGGGCCGCCAGAGCGTGGCGGCCACAAGCGCCACGCAGACGAGGAACCCGATCATTCTGAACAGATACTGTGTAGGACGGGTCATGCTCTTCGGTTCCGATTTTTAGAGGGGAATCGTCAGGGGACAGCGTCAGACTGATAAATGTCCATGTAATCCTGCACGCCATCCGGAGCGGGTGTTTTGGGCACACCAATCACACGGAGATAGATACGGGTGGAGGGCGTGCCGCCATTCATCAGCACGCTGCGGGCCGCCAGCCCGCGCGCCAGCGCCATGCGGCGCGGCAGGGAGGGATCATCCGCAGCGCCGGAGCTGTAGACGTCAATCAGTGCGCGGACATGGGGTTTGTCAGACAGACGCTGCCCAAACGCCAGAATGGCCTGATGGGTCTCCGGGTTCAGGGCGGAGGAGCCGGGCGCAAAGGTCAGCCTTACGCCGCCGGGAATAGTGGTGACCGTACCCTTTGCGTTCAGATCAACCGCAGGCTGCGGCGGCACGGGGAAGGGGTGGATCTCGATATCAGGTGGGGCCGGGGTCAGGGTGGGTTCCGGCGGTGGCGCAGGTGGAATGGTGGGTGAGGGCGGCACATGCCCGTTGCTAGGCTTGCCTGCCTGTGTGGCGCTCTGCCCTGTTGTCCGTCCTGCCGCTGGTTGCGCGGTGGTTGCTCCGGTCGCCTGCCCGCCGTTTGGAACAGAGGAACTTGTGTGCCCCGGTGAGGCAGCGTGGCCCTGCGTGCCAGTGCCAGTGCCAGTGCCAGTGCCAGTTGCGGGTGTGGTCTGGGGTTGGGCAGGCTGGGTGGTTTTGGAGGCCGAATTGCTGTTGGTGCGGCCGGATGACTGGGTGCCTGCCGTAGCCGGAGCCGTCTGCTGGGATGATGCCGCAGGGGCGCTGGTGAGTGGCGGCTGCATGACCGGCTTTTGCGCCACGGGCCGGCGTCCGGTGGACGGATGCGCCGGAGCCTGCGGTGTTTTGGTCGCGGGGGCGGCCTGCTGTGCGGGGGCGCCGCCCAGAGCATCCAGCGCCTGAGAATTGGTGACAACCTGAGCCTGCGCGCCAGCGGCGGGCAGCAGGAGGAGGGCGCACAGCGCAGCGAGACGCGGCGATGGGAGAAGGGTGCTCTGCATTACGGGCAAGACTAAACCAGAAAAGAGGCCGGGTGGAATGGGTGAACGCATTTTCCGCCCGCAAAGGGGCGAATATGCGGCATCAGGCTGAGAACTGTTCGGCCGTAATGCGTTCAGAAAGGGTCTGGCCGGGGTCAAACAGCACGGTTACGGCCAAACTCCGGTCTTCATGCACATGAACGGACACAACATCCCGGATCTCGATCGAATCTGCCACGGCGGCAACGGGCCGTTTCTCATGTTCCAGAATGGTGAAGCCCACATGCGCGGTAGAGGGCAGCAGCGCGCCCCGCCAGCGCCGGGGGCGGAACGGGCAGATGGGGGTTAGCGGCAGCATGTTGCCCGCCAGTGGCACAATGGGTCCATGGGCGGAAAGGTTATAGGCGGTGGAGCCTGCAGGCGTGGCCACCAGTGCGCCATCACAGATCAGTTCGGGCATGCGCACCATGCCATCCACATCCACCCGCAGTTTGGCAGCCTGCCGTGTCTGGCGGAACAGGAACACATCATTCAGGGCAAGGGCTTCAAAAACCTCGCCAGAAACCTGCGTGGCCTTCATGCGCAACGGGTGCAACTGGGCCGCTTGGGTGGTGGCCAGCCGCTGGGGCAGATCCTCCTCCAGCATGGGGTTCATCAGAAACCCGACGGAGCCGCAGTTCATGCCATAGACCGGCACGTTCAGGTTTTCTTCCAGCACCACGCGCAGGGTTTCCAGCATGAAGCCATCGCCCCCCAGGCACACAATCACTTCGGCCTCGCCGGGGTGCACGTTGCCATACTGGCGGGCCAGACGGTCAAATTCATGGCGCGCGGCCTCGGTGGGGGCGGCCATGAAGGCAATGCGGGTCGGAACATCCTGTGCAGCAGGCAAGGGCGGCTGGGCCGGGATCGGGCTGAAGGTCATGGCAGTCGCCCCAAGGCTGATTGTGCGGAAAACAAAGGGTTTTCCTTATCCTGCAACGGCGGTGGGGTGAAGGAGGGGGAACGCATTTTTCTCCGCTTCCGCCTGCCACTGGGCTTCCGCCACATGGAGGGCGAACTGTTCAGCCAGGCAGGTGCCCAGAATGTCATCATAAACGGCAAGGGTGGCGGTCTGCATGGTCAGGGTGGTGTAGTGCTCCAGCACCATGGCGCGGGCGGCTTGCCCCATGGCCAGCCGTCCTTCTGGCGTGGCATGCAGCACGGCGGACAGCGCATCTGCCAGGGCCTCGGTATCACCGGGCGGCACACTCAGGCCCGTCATGCCGTGCTGCACGGTTTCCAGCGCGGCCCCATGGCTGGTGACAATCACCGGGCGGCACATGGCCTGGGCTTCCACCACCACACGCCCGAAAGGTTCGGGCCGCAGGGACGGAATGACCACAGCGGTTGACAGTGCGAGGGCCGCTGGCATGTCCTGACAATGGCCAGCAAAACGCACCTGTTCGGCAAGGCCCAGCGTCTGGGCATAGGTGGCCAGTTCCTGCCCGTAGGTGCTTTTGGCGGGGCAGGAGCCTGCAAACACGCAATACCACGGCAGGGTTGGGGTCTGTTTTTTCAGGCGGGCGAGGGCATCAAGCAGAAACCGCTGGCCTTTCCACTCCGTCAGCCGGCCGGGCATCAGAATAACGGGCGTATCCGGAGGAAGCGCCCATGCCTCGCTGAGGGTATGGACACGTTGGCCGCTCACGGCTTCGGGGCTGAACTGCCGGATATCCGCACCACGGGGAATAACGCGCAGCCGGTCTGGCCCCACATGATACTCCTCCGCCAGCCGCTGGCCGATATGGCGGCTGATGGCGATCACACGGTCCCCTGCGGCCAGAACGGCGTTATAGCGTTTCTTGCCGGGAAAAGAGTTGGCATGCACGCCGTGCCAGGTGGTGACAAACGGTGTGTCCGTGCGGCGGCACGCCAGCCGTGCCACCCAGGCTGGCGCGCGGGAGCGGGCGTGAACAAGAGAGACCTGATGCTCCTGTATGATGCGTGCCAGATGCCGGGCATTGCGCATGATAATGAGCGGGTTCTTGCTGCCACAGGTTGGCAGCATGATATGCGTGGCCCCCAGCCGCTCCAGCGCGGGCACCAGCCGTCCCCCGGCGCTGACAACCACCGCTTTTGCCCCGGCCTGGGTAATGGCATCCGCCATTTCCAGCGTGCCCCGTTCTACCCCACCCTGATTCAGCGCAGGCAGGATTTGCAGGATAACGGGAGAAGATGGCGGATTAGTCATGTTCGGCTGTTAGCATGGTTTTCACGCCACAGACCACTCCGCAGTGTGCCTGCGTTGCCAAGTTGCGGGTTGACCGGTACGCAGGCTTGTTTCCCTATGGCGGGTGTGATGTCTGATTTGTCTTTTTCCGTGCGTGGTTCGGCCTTGTGCGTGCCGTTGGGGTTGGGGCTGCTGCTGGTGGCCCAGCCAGCCCGCGCCCTGCCGCAGGCGGATAAAACCCTCAGCACCCTCCATGTTCATGAACAACCTCGTGCGGCGTCTCCGGGGCAGGCAGGTGACCGCTCCGCCACCCCCGGGGCCGGGCATGCAGCGGCTGCATGGACGGCTGATGCGTGTCTGGCCATGGTGGGGGAAGATCCGTTTGGCGCACGGGATTACGCGCAGGACTGGCTGCACCATGGGGGAGATCGCGCAGCCCGGCACTGCCATGCTCTGGCGCTGATTGAACTGGGGGATGAGCAGACAGCCGCGCAGGAACTGGATGATCTGGTGACCAAGGAGCCATTTTCCGGGCCAGATAGTTCGGCCAGTGTGCGGGCCATCATGGCGGTAGAGGCCGTGGATGCGTGGCTTGCCGCCGGGATGCCGCAGAATGCAGTGCGGGTGGCGGATTACGCCCTAGCCATTCGCCCCGGAGATGAGGCGCTGAGTGTCGCCAAGGCCCGGGCCCTGCTGGAACTGAATAACCCGCAGGCGGTGGTGGCGGAACTGGGCGCACTGGTGGCGCATACCCCCACAGCGGGAGCAGAGGCTTATGTGCTTCTTGCCTCGGCTGAGCGGCGATGCGGCCAGTTGGACAAGGCGCGGGAGCATGTGGCCCGTGCCCTTGTGCATGCACCAGAAAACCCTGCAGCCCTGCTTGAGGAAGGGATCATCCGCGAGCAGGTGGGCGATGCCGTGGGGGCACGGACAGACTGGCAGCGTGTGCTCGATCTGGCCCCGGATGGGCACGAGGCCGACCTGGCCCGGCAGGATCTGGCTGTGCTGGCGGCAGACCCTGATGCTGCGGATGCGGAGTCTCCGTGAAAACGCAAGGGCAGGGTGTCATGCGGGGCGGGCCACAGAAGACGGAGCCAGAGCGTATTCTGGTGATCCGGCTAGGCGCGCTGGGAGATTTTGTGCAGAGCTTTGGCCCGTTTCAGGCCATTCGGCAGGCGCACCCGCATGCTCATATCACGCTCCTGACCACGCGACCGTTTGCGGAATTGGGCAGGCTCGCACCGTGGTTTGACGCGGTCGAGGTGGATGCCCGTTCCCGCTGGCGCGACCTGAAAGGGGTCATGGCCCTGCGCGCGCAGTTGCGCGGGTATGATCGGGTTTATGATCTTCAGACCTCTGGCCGCACGGCCCGGTATTTCTGGCTGGCGGGCCGGCCAGAGTGGTCAGGCCATGTGGCGCGCGCCGCACTGGCTCATGCCAATCCATGGCGGGATGACATGCACACCCGCGCCCGCCAGCGTGATCAGCTGCGCATGGCCGGGATTGAGGATGTACCTGTGCAGCCGGATGTAAGCTGGCTGGCCGGAAGAGGGCCGCATCTTCCATCCCCTTACGCTGTGCTGGTGCCTGGAGCTGCGCCGCATCGGCCTGCCAAGCGCTGGCCTGCGCGCCGTTACGGAGAACTGGCGCAGAAAATGGTGGCGCAGGGGCTTCTGCCCGTGGTGGTGGGGGGCGCGGCGGATAAACCGCTTGCCGAAATGATCCGCCAGTTCTGCCCGCAAGCCCTTGATCTGACGGGCCAGACCAGCCTGCCAGATCTGGCCGGTGTTCTGGGGCGTGCCGGAGTGGCCGTGGGGAATGATACTGGCCCCATGCATGTGGCCGCCCTGATGGGGTGCCGTTGTGTGGTGCTGTTCTCTGCCGAGAGCAATCCGGCCCTTACCGCGCCTTTAGGGGCCGCGCCGGGGCAGGTTTGTGTGCTTTCTGTGCGTGATCTGGCTCTACTTTCTGTTGATAGGGTTGCAGCCGCGCTCGCGTGGCGTCATTAAGAGGCTTGTTTGAGACACCTGTCAGCGTGGTCTGGCGGGGCTTTTTGCGTCTGAATGCGTTGGCTTTTTGTCCCGGTGTTTCGCATCGGGCTTTCAAAATCCATCCTTTCAGCCTCCAAGCCCTCTCCCTGCCGCCGGTTGCGGGTGTATCAGACGGTTTCTGAACGTTTTTTTTCATCTTTTCAGTATTCTGGAGTTCTTCCATGCCTGCCATCACCTTGCCCGACGGATCCGTTCGCAGTTTTGACGGGCCGGTAACGGGCACGACCATCGCCGGGTCAATCGGCCCCGGTCTGGCCAAGGCGGCGCTTGCCATGGAAGTAAATGGGGCGTTGCAGGATATCAGCCGTCCGATTGAACAGGACGCATCCATCCGCTTCATTACCCGCAAGGACCCGGAATCGCTGGAAATGATCCGGCATGACGCGGCCCACGTGCTGGCCGAGGCCGTGCAATCCCTGTTCCCCGGAACTCAGGTCACCATCGGGCCGTCCATTGAAAACGGTTTCTATTACGATTTTTACCGCAACGAGCCGTTCAGCCCGGAAGATTTTGCCGCCATTGAAGCGCGGATGAAGGAAATTGTGGCCAACGCAGAACCGTTTGTGCGGGAAGTGTGGCCACGGGATAAAGCCATTGCCTTCTTTGAAGAAAAGGGCGAGCGCTTCAAAGCCGAACTGATCCGTGATCTGCCGGAAGATGAAGACATTTCCATCTACCGTCAGGGCGAATGGCTGGATCTGTGCCGTGGGCCGCACCTGCGCTCCACCAAGGATGTGGGCACCGCTTTCAAGCTCATGAAGGTGGCCGGGGCCTATTGGCGTGGGGACCATCGCAACCCCATGCTGACCCGCATTTACGGCACGGCGTGGCGTGACCAGAAGGAGCTGGATGCACACCTGCACCAGCTTGAAGAAGCTGAACGGCGCGACCACCGCCGCATCGGGCGGGAAATGGATCTGTTCCATTTTCAGGAAGAAGCCGTGGGCCAGATTTTCTGGCATGCCAAGGGCTGGCGTCTGTATTCCGCGTTGCAGGCCTATATGCGTCGGGCCCAGACCCGCAATGGCTATCAGGAAGTGCGCACACCGCAACTGGTGGACCGCGCCCTGTGGGAGGCCTCCGGCCACTGGGACAAATACCGCCACCACATGTTTGTGGCCACGGTTGAGGATGAGGACAAGACACTCGCCCTCAAGCCCATGAACTGCCCGTGCCATGTGCAGATTTTTCGCCATGGCCTGCGGTCCTACCGTGAGCTGCCCTTGCGCATGGCGGAATTTGGGGCCTGCCACCGGTATGAACCTTCAGGCGCGCTGCATGGTCTGATGCGTGTGCGCGGCTTTACGCAGGATGACGCCCATATCTTCTGCACCGAAGACCAGATTGCTGATGAAACTGTAAAGTTCGTGCACATGCTGCATGCGGTTTACAAGGATCTGGGCTTTGAACATGTGCGCGTGAAGTTCGCTGATCGCCCTGAACAGCGGGCCGGAAGTGACGCCACGTGGGACAAGGCGGAAAGCGCGCTGAAAGAAGCCTGCACCGTGGCTGGCGTGGACTATGAATATAACCCCGGTGAAGGCGCGTTCTATGGGCCGAAGCTGGAATTTGTGCTGCGTGATGCCATTGGGCGGGACTGGCAGTGCGGCACCTTGCAGGTCGATCTGGTTCTGCCGGAACGACTCGATGCCAGCTATATTGGTGAGGACTCCGCGCGGCACCGCCCGGTCATGCTGCATCGCGCCATTCTGGGGTCCTTTGAGCGGTTCCTGGGTATTCTGATCGAACAGCATGCGGGGCGCTTCCCGCTGTGGCTGGCACCTGTGCAGGTTGTGGTGGCCTCCATTGTGAGTGATGCCGCACCCTATGCCGAGGAAGTGACAGCCGCCCTTAGGGAGGCTGGTCTGGCGGCTGAGGCTGACGTGCGGAACGACAAGATCAACGCCAAGATTCGCGAGCACAGTGTGGCGCGTGTGCCGGTTATTCTGGTTGTTGGCCGACGTGAGGCAGAGCAGCGCACCGTGGCTATGCGGCGGCTGGGCAGCACGGATCAGGAAAATCTGGGCTTTGATGAGGCCGTTACCCGTCTTGCCGCAGAGGCCACACCACCGGATATGCGCAAAAAAATGTAAAAACCAGGGTGCGATCTGGAACAAGGCAGGGATGACGGCGTTTTCTGCGCGGACACGCTTGATAAATGCCCCGGAATTGCGCACATAATACTGTGCAGAGCGGAAGCACCCAAGCGGGTGCTTTTGTTTGTTTATTGAATCCATGACAGGAGCTGACCATAGCCAGACCCCCTATTCCCGCGCCGCCCACCCGCGAGGGACCACGTGTTAACGAGGAGATCCGTGTACCGCAGGTTCGTCTGATTGACGAAAACGGCGAGATGGCCGGTGTATTGACCACCCGTGATGCGCTTGCGCGTGCTTACGGCGTTGGGCTTGATCTTCTTGAAATCAGCCCGAACGCTGAGCCGCCCGTTGCCAAGATTCTGGATTACGGGAAGTTCAAGTACGAGCAGCAGAAAAAGCGCAACGAAGCCCGGAAGAAGCAGAAGGTTATCGAAATCAAGGAAGTCAAGGTTCGTCCGAATATCGACGAAAATGACTACCAAGTTAAGATGCGTTCCGTGAAAAGCTTCCTGGGGGATGGCGATAAGGTCAAGGTGACCCTCCGCTTCCGTGGCCGTGAAATGGCGCATCAGGAACTGGGGATCAAGGTTCTTGAGCGTATCCGCACGGAAATGGATGAACTGGCCAAGGTGGAGCAGATGCCGCGCCTTGAAAACCGCCAGATGATCATGGTGCTCGCACCACGGTAACAGGGTGTAGGGAGGTGCCTGAAGCACCCGGATCAGGAGGGCTGGCCTCAAAAAAGGGGCGAGGTCAACGGTATTCGGGATAGCTGTTTCAGGCACGTGTCTGACTGAGATTAAAGAAAAGCGCGTTGTGCAGATTATATGCACAACGCGCTTTTTTTCGTTTGGCACGCTGGCTGGATCGTGTGTGGTGCAGCCAAAAGCCAAAAGCCAAAAGCCAAAAGCCAAAAGCCAAAAGCCAAAATTGAGAAGGTGACGTGGTGCAGTCCGGGTGAAGAGAGAAGGGGCCGGTTCAGAAATCACCCAGCTTAATCTTACCTTCTTGTTTATGCCTGTATGCGCCGTGTTTTTGTCCTGATGTATTTCAACGCAGAGGCCTAGCGACCTTCTTTCAGCCTTGGAAATGCTCGGTTAGTCCTCGCTTCCCCACTTTGAGGATGCTTCGTAAGCCTAGCAGGTTGGGGGCCATCGGGCAGCAGTTTCTACGCTGGATAAAGGCCGGAGCGTGGAAAGATGTTGGCTGACAGGAGGGAGAGGGCTGGCTGTCATGCGCCAGCCCGTTGGTCCGTTTAGGGTGCGAGAAGCACAGTGGCGTTGGCGGAGGCCCGCACGGTTTGCGTCTCCATGGTGCTGGATGGCGGCGGGGCCGGTGCGGGGGCAACTTCAGCGCGGGCTCTCATGGCGGACATGAAGACGGGGCGCGGAAATGGCGTGCCAGATACAGACACGGTGGCAAAGCGCACCACATGCAGCCCAAGTGAGGTTGCCAGTGTTTCGGCCTGTTTTTTCAGATCAGCGACGGCAGCTTTTTCGGCTTCAAGCTGGAGAGTTTTCTGTTTCTCGGGAGAAAGGGACCATTCCAGCCCTTCCAGCAGCAGCCCATTGGCCTGAAGCTGCCCAGTGAGGGGAAGCAGGGTTTTGCCATCCGCCGCAGTGAAGGTCATGGTCTGGCTGGCCGCCCACGAGGGCGCACTTTTGTCTTTTTCGCCCCGAATTTCGGAAACTGAATAATGCAGAATGGCGGCAGTCACGCCATCGGCTTTTTGCGCCAGTTCAGCGGCTTTCTGCACCTGTTTGTTAACGGCCTGCTGGGCCGTTGCGGCACTGTTATCGCGGCTCTGGGCGCGGAAACTGGCCGTAAGCTGATCAGGTGCCGCCTTTATTGAACCAGTGCCTGTCAGGTCCAGTTTGGTGTAGGTGTCCTCTGGCTTGGCGTTCTGGGCGTGCGCCGCACCGATGCTGAACACGGCCATGGCGCAGGCAATTGGCGCTGCGTGACGGAGAGAAAAGATGCGGCTCATGCACTCTTGTCCTTATTAAAACGCGGCATAGGCACAATTACAGACAGCATGAAAGCGTATCTTCCACGCCAGCCTTGGCCGCCGGGTGCTGAAATTGTCTTCAGGTCTGACACTACAGGAAATCCGTGGCGGAAATCTGTGAGAGCCGCCTTTTTTACGGCTTCTTTCAAACAGCAGGATGAGAAGAGGCAGAAAGAGGTACCGAAAATGCGGATGCGGCTGAGCGATTCGGCAGGCTCGTGGCCATAACCTCTCCGTCCTTTTGGGACGTGGGATGAGTGCCAGAGAGAGCGCTTTTAATGCCGCACGCGAAGAAGGCTGTTCCTCAGGTTTCGGCTCATGGGTGTGCGGAGGGAGAGCGGTGCGGAACCTTCGGGGTGAAGGCTCCGCACATGCGAGTAGGTTGCAAAAACAGGGCGGATTAACGCCCCGTTCCGGGGTAGGACCAGCTTCTTTTGTAGAAAAGACTATTCCTGAAGCATGTAGCCAGCATTGCGGATGGTATGCACCAGAGGCCGCCCGAACGGCTTGTCTATTTTCTGCCGCAGGCGGGAAACATGCACGTCAATCACGTTGGTTTGCGGGTCAAAATGGTAATCCCACACGCCTTCCAGCAGCATGGTGCGGGTGACCACCTGCCCGGTGTGGCGCATTAGAAATTCCAGCAGCCGGAATTCACGCGGCTGAAGGTCTACCCTTTGCCCGGCCCGTTTGACACCGCGGGAGAGCAGATCAATTTCCAGATCCCCCACACTCAGGCGGGTCTGGGGCTGGATCTCGTTTCTGCTGCGGCGTACCAGCGCCTCAACGCGGGCTTCAAGCTCAGCAAAGGAGAAAGGTTTTGTGACATAGTCATCCGCTCCGGCCTTCAGACCAGCCACCTTGTCTTCCACCTCTGCCAGGGCGGAGAGCATAAGCACCGGAGTCAGGTTGCCTTGCCCACGCAGGGTTTTGAGAAGATGCAGACCGTCCACCCCATTGGGAAGCAGACGGTCCAGAATGACGATATCGAATTTCTCACTGATGGCCAGCGCAAGACCATCTTTGCCGTTGTCAGCCTGCTCTACCAGATGTCCGGCCTCTGATAAGCCTTTCGCGACAAAATTACTGACCGTGAGGTCATCTTCAATAACAAGAATGCGCATTACCTGAACTTTGACTCCGGAACGAATTACCAAATTATTACGGTGTTCCTACTCCAGTGTCACGATAACGTTTCTATACGCGTTCGTCATCTGCTAACGGCGGCGTGAGGCCGTCAAAAATGGCAAGAAGTGCGGCAGTAAGAGGCGAGGCGAAGATCAGACCGGGAAAGCCGAGAATGGCCCCGAACAAGGTCTGGGACAGAATGGTAATGGCCGGAGGCATCTGCACCGCGTGGCGCTGAATGACGGGGGCTAGAATATTACCTTCAACAAACTGGATTACGCTATAAAGCGCAGCCACCATGATGGTTTCGCGCGTGCCCAGAGAAAGTGCCAGCAACAGGGCCGGCACCGCCCCCATGATCGCCCCGATATACGGGATAAAGTTGCACAGCCCCGCCAGCACGCCCAGCGCCAGCGCCAGCGGCACCCCGATAAACCACAGCCCGATGCCGGACAGCGTGCCCACCACCAGCATGTCCAGAGATTGTCCGGCCACCCAGGCCCACAGGCTCTGGCCAGCACGCAGCATCAATGCTTTTGCGCGGGGGCGCTGGGGAACGGGCACCAGCCGGAGCGCGCCGTTGGCGTAGAGGGTGGGAGACATGGCAAAATACAGGCCCGCGATCAGAATCACCACAATGGTGCCCAATACACCAAAGGCGGAGCCAACAATGCCCGTCATGGAGCCTGCAATGCGGGAACCGATGGATGCCAGACTGCTACCGCCGCCCTGCTTTCCGCCAAGGGAGGAGGGCAGATAGTTCAGGATCATCTGGCCGGTGGGGTTGCTCTCCAGCGTGGCGCGAAGAGAAGATTCCTGCTGGTGCAGCGCGTCCTGCAGGCGGGAGGCTTCACTGACAATAGCGGGACCACTGCCCCAGATCAGAAGAACAACGGCCCCGATCAACCCCAGCGTGACGGCAGAAAGTGCCCACCCGTACCGCAGATGCAGGTGTTTGACGAGAATACGGGACAGCCCATGCAGCACCACCGCAAACAATGTTGCGGCAAAAATAACGGTCAGAACATCGCCAAGCAGCCAGACAGTCAGGGCAATGACGGTAAGAGCCACCGCCAGACGCAGAATATGCGTGATGCTGCCCAGCCACGCGGAAGGGCTGTTATCAGGATCGGAGGGGAGGGTCGCAGGGTCTGCCGCAGTATCTACAGTGGAAGAAGTAGGGTCGGACGTCATAAAAAGAAGCTCTTTCACAATAAGGCGTAGGTCACACAACGGCAGAACAGGCGCCTTGGGTGCATTACGGACTGTAATAAAGTCATATATTCCGTAAAGGAGTGTCGTTTTTGAAACAATTTGCGGGATATATTCCCAAAACCAGTGCGGAAATGTCTGGCGGGAAAGAGCAGACACTTCAAGGGATTTTCTGCGTCCCTGTTGTGGCGGGCCTGTTGTGGCGGGACGGTGTGCGGGCGGCAGACCCTGACAAGATGCGCGCCCGATACAGGCAAAGGAATCGCCAGACGGACGGAAAACGGACGTAAGAAGACCGGCTACATAGTAAACCGGCTCTATATTAAAGGTGAGCAGGGGGCACGGAAGCTGAGCAACCGGGCCGCCCCTCGGCGCAGGGGCGGCCTTGCCTGCTTTTTCAGTCTTCCTCGGCGTTGGCGGCTTCCAGTTCCGCTTCGGCTTCCAGCCAGCGTTCTTCAACCTCTGCCTGTTCCTTGCCAATGGCGGCCAGCCGGGTGTTCAGGCGAGTGACATCTTCTGCCTTGCCATCCGTATAAAGGGCGGGGTCTGCCAGCGATGCTTCTATCTTGGCGCGTTCGGTGGCCAGTTTGGCCAGCCGGGATTCGGCATCCTTGATGATCTTGCGCAGGGGGGCCTGCGCCTTGCGGGCCTCCGCCCGTTCGCGCCTGTCATCCTTCCGGCTTTGCTGGGAGGCTGTGTCCTGCTGTTTGGCGCTGCGGTTGGCGGAGCGGTTCTGTTCAATCAGCCAGCTTTTGTATTCCGCCATGTCGCCTTCAAAAGGCGTCACCTTGCCATCTGCTACCAGCCACAGGCGGTCCGCCACCAGTTCCACCAGATGCGGATCATGGCTGATAAGCAGCACGGCGCCTTCAAATTCAGAAAGGGCACGTACCAGCGCATCTCGCGCATCCAGATCGAGATGGTTGGTCGGTTCGTCCAGAATCAGCAGCTGGGGCGCATCCCGTGTGGCCAGCGCCAGCAGCAGCCGGGCTTTTTCACCACCGGAGAGGTCGCGCACAGGGGTTTCCGCCCGGTCCGCATCCAGCCCAAAGCGGGCAAGCTGGGCACGGATAACGGGGGGCAACGCTTTTGGCAGGGCGCGGGCCATATGATCTATCGGGGTATCATTCAGCACCAGTTCTTCGGCCTGATGCTGGGCAAAATAGCCGATCTTCAATCGCGGATTGCGTTCCAGCGTGCCTGAGAGCGGTTCAAGTCGCCCCGCCACCAGTTTGGCGAAGGTGGATTTCCCGTTACCGTTGGCACCCAGCAGAGCAATACGGTCTTCCATATCCAGCCGCAGCGAGATGTTGGAGAGCACAGGCTTGCCAGCATAGCCCACACTCACGCGGTTCATGGTCAGCATGGGGGGCGGAAGCTGTTCCGGCTCCGGGAAGGCAAAGCGGGTGGGCGCATCTTCCACCACGGCTTCAATGGCAGGCAGTTTTTCAAGCGCTTTCAGCCGTGCCTGTGCCTGCCGGGCTTTGGTGGCCTTGGCGCGGAAGCGGTCTACAAAGGACTGCATATGGGCCCGCTGGGCCGCAATTTTTTCTGCCTGCCGGGCCTGTTGCAGGGCGTGCTCGGTGCGGATTCGTACAAAATTCTCGTATCCGCCGGGGGTCAGGGTCAGTTTGCCTTTGTCCAGATGGGCAATGGCATCCACGCACGAATCCAGAAGGCCCCGATCATGGCTGACAATCAGTGCCGCACCGGCGAATCGGATCAGCCATGTTTCCAGCCAGAGGGTGGCTTCAAGGTCCAGATGGTTGGTGGGTTCGTCCAGCAGCAGCAGGTCGGGCTCCAGAAACAGGGCCGTAGCCAGAGACACACGCATCCGCCAGCCGCCCGAAAAGTCAGACACAGGGCGAAGCTGGGCTTCTGCGTTAAACCCAAGCCCCGCCAGAACCGAAGCCGCACGGGCAGGGGCGCTCTCCGCCCCGATGGCGCGCAGGCGTTCGTGAATTTCGGCAATGCGCACGGGGTCTGTTGCGGTTTCAGCCTCGGTCAACAGGGCCGTGCGCTCGGTGTCTCCGGCCAGAACCGTCTCGATCAGCGAGGCACCATCGGCCGGGGCTTCCTGCTTCACCCGGGCCATGCGCGCGCGGGCAGAGAGGCGGATTTCCCCGCCATCTGGCGCAATATCGCCCGCAATGGCGGCCAGCAAGGTGGATTTTCCGGCTCCGTTGCGCCCCACAAGCCCAACCTTGCGGCCTGGCTCTATGGAGAGGTCAGCCTGATCAAGCAGGGTGCGGCCTGCAATGCGGAGGGTAAGGTCTGAGATGACAAGAAGACTCAACGGGGCTCTCGTTTCTGCTGCAAGTGTCGTTTGATGAGGGAAGTACCTACCAGCCTGCGCGAATATGCTCTAGAGGAGCAGGCTGAAAGGCCGCGTTTCTGGCGGCTGAACCACAGAGGAGAACCCAAGATGGCGACAGAACGCACTCTTTCCATCATTAAGCCCGACGCAACCCGTCGCAACCTGACCGGCAAGATCAACGCCGTGTTTGAAGACGCTGGCCTGAAAATTGTGGCTCAGAAGCGCGTGCAGCTGACCCCGGCCCAGGCTGGCGCTTTCTACGCTGTGCACAAGGAACGCCCGTTCTACAACGATCTGGTGTCCTTCATGATCTCCGGCCCGGTTGTGCTGCAGGTTCTGGAAGGCGAAAACGCCGTTGCCAAAAACCGCGAAGTGATGGGCGCTACGGACCCGAAAAAGGCCGAAGCCAGCACCATCCGCGCTCAGTTTGCTGAAAGCATTGAAGCAAACTCCGTTCACGGTTCTGACAGCGCAGAAAACGCTGCCAATGAAATCCGCTTCTTCTTTGCGGAAACCGAAATTCTTCCCTGAGAAGAATTGAGGCACCGCGCCTGATGCCCTGAAAAGGGCGGAGGCACGGTTCAGCAACAGGCCCGGCCGGGCATTCTGCGCATGATGCGTCAGGATGCCGGGTGCGGGCCTGTTCTGTTTTTGGGCCTGTGCTGCACGCAGAAGTTATAAGTGACATGCATCCACGGATCGGCGCGTGCGTTTTATAAGGCGGCCAAAAGTAAAATCTTTCAAATCAAGGCATTATTGTCTTTTTTGATACACCCTTCAGCAAGGTGGCCGTCAGATGCATGGGTGATGGCAGGTTGTCTCCATGTTCCCGCAGGCGAATAGTTTATAGTTTGCGCCTTCAACTCTTGCTGACACATTCGGCCCGATGCTGCGTTTGCATCTGCCGCTACCGAAAGGAATGGCATGAAAGTTCTGGCGGTTCATCCCAGTGCTCTGATGTACACAAAAGTGTTTCTCAGGCTCGAACCTCTTGGCCTGGAACTGGTGGCCGGGGCGGCGCGTGATGCCGGGCACGATGTCCGGATTATTGATCTACAGGTTGAGACCCATAAGGATTACTGGAAGCTGGTGCATGATTTCCAGCCTGATGCGGTCTGTTTTTCAGGCAGTTATCTGGCCAATGTACCGGAAATTATTGATCTCTGCCGCGCAACGCGCCTGCATTATCCCAATATTTTCCAGTTCATTGGAGGGCACTCCGTCTCCTTTATCGCGCGGGATGTGCTGGCGCTGTCTGAAGGGGCGGTCAACTGTATCCTGAAAGGGGAGGGTGACGCATCCGTTGGCACGCTGCTGAAGGCGGTGGAAGACGGTACGGATATTCTGGAAGTGCCCGGTGTGGTCACCATGGATGGGGAAGGCCCGCCGCCCACTTTTGTGAAATCCCTTGATGATATCCGCCCTGCGCGTGATCTTCTGCGGCACCGCAACAAGTATTTTATCGGCACGCTTGATCCGGCGGCGTCTATCGAATTTGCGCGTGGTTGCCCGTGGGACTGCACATTCTGTTCCGCCTGGACCTTCTATGGTCGCTCCTACCGCACAGCCAGCCCACAGGTGATTGCGGACGAACTGGAGGAGATCAAGGAGCCGGGTATCTTCATTGTGGATGACGTGGCCTTTGTGCATGAAGAGCACGGCATGGCCATTGCCAATGAGATCAAGAAACGCGGCATCAAGAAAGAATACTACCTTGAAACCCGTGCAGACGTGCTGCTGCGCAACAAGGACGTGTTCAAGGTCTGGAGCGAAATTGGTCTTTCCTACATCTTCATCGGTATGGAAGCGGTGGATGAGGAAGGGCTGAAGCAGTTCCGCAAACGCGTCTCTCTCGACAAGAATTTTGAAGCGCTGGAGTACGCCCGTTCCCTGGGTCTGATTGTGGCCATTAACATTATTGCTGACCCCGATTGGGACCGTAGCCGCTTTGAAGCCGTGCGCCAGTGGTGTCTGGAAATTCCGGAAATTGTGAATATTTCCGTCACCACCCCCTATCCGGGCACGGAAATCTGGCACAGGGAAGCGCGCCGCCTGACCACGCGTGACTATCGCCTGTTTGATATTCAGCACGCTGTTCTGCCCACCAAGCTGCCATTGCCTGAGTTCTACGAGGAGCTGGTGAAAACCCAGCAGGTGCTCAACACCAAGCATATGGGGTGGCAGGCGCTCAAGGATACCGCAGGCATTGCCGGACGGCTGCTCCTGAAGGGGCAGACCAACTTTGTCAAAATGCTGTGGAAGTTCAATTCGGTCTTCAACCCCAAGCTTCAGCTTGCCGACCATATGCGCAAGGCCCGCTACCTGATGCCGATCCAGCCCGATGTGGTGAAATCCATCGACCGCAAGGATCTGTATGTGCATGGCCCTGGTGGACGCAAAACCCGTGCGCTGGATGACAAGACAGAAAAATTTGTGGACGAAACCCGGATGGGCGAAAACGTCTGAACGGAAAACGAAACTGCCACCTGCGACCTGCCGGAGCCTGTTGACACAGGCCCCGGTCTAGTCAGCACGCTTCAGACGATCAGACGGGGCGTGGTCAGTTTTTAGTCTGGTCGTCCGGCATGTCAGGCGGCGGAAAGTGGAAGGCCGCGCTGGTATAGGTTTCAATCACGGCGCTGAGTGGCAACCCATCGGGCTGATGCAGCACGGCCTGATGGCGCAGGGTTTGCGGTGGCAGATCCAGAGTCTCGCCTGTCCCGGAGGGGATAGGGGTGTTTTCCCATCCCTGTGGCAGAGGGGACCACAGCCGTTCTGCCACCACCAACTGCCGGGTGAATGCGAGATCTGCAATGGCGCGCCCGAATGGGGTGTCTGTGGTTTCCAGCGCTGTGTTCATCTTTGCTGTCAGGCGCTCAGGCAAATACCAGTTTTCTGCGTCGGATAGCACCAGACTGCCGCACATCAGGCGCACATGCCGATAGCGCAGAGCCTTCTCTCCTTGTGCGGGAAGGGCCAGATGCACACGTAAACTATCTGGGCACGGGCGCTGGGGGGTATCCACAAGAATTGCTCTGACAGCGGGTGCGGCAGGCGTGCCTCCGGCAAGGTGATGGGTGCGGCACCAGTGTTCCAGTGTGCGGGTGGCGCTGTCTGTGGTGAGCAGCGCGTTATCCAGCATGTTCAGCAAAGCTGTGAGCATCAGCCGGTGGGGCCCGGTATCTCGCCAGACGGACGGAAGCGCGGAAGCCGATGGGGAAACAGAGCGAATTTTCTGCATAGGCTGGTTTTATCGCACCTGCGGCACGGCGCACAGGGGATGAAAGTAAGGACCCCGCTTTAGGCAGGCCAATAAGTGCTGTATGCTGCATGCAGTCATGACAAAATGGGAGGCGAATGGACTTATGGCTACGGCAAGTTTCATTGTCGAAGGAATGTCCTGCGACGGGTGTGTTTCTGCCATCAAGCGCGCGCTGGCCGCCGTGGATGGGGTGCAGGATACGGATGTCAATCTGGCAACCGGGGAAGTGAAGATTCAGTATGACCCTCAGCGGGCTGGAACGTCTTCCCTACAGAACGCCATTCGGGGTGCCGGGTACGACGTAAGCTGATGCATTGTGGCTCCCATTATGGGGCCAGAACGTGCGGATAACATCCGGTGCAGTAAAGTCCTCCTTGGGCATGACATGTCATGCGGTGTGCACGGGGGGGATGTGCCAGCCGGTGCTCTATGCTGCGTGCAGCAGGCGTGGCAATGTGACGCCGGTAAGGCTGGGGCAAAAGCCCCATGGCGCACGGAAATGGTGAGTTTGGTGGGAATGCGAGCAAAAAAGACCCTCGGCCTTGGCATGATGCTGGGTGGATTGGCGCTGCTGGGCGGCTGTTCTTCTGAAATTGGACGGGTGCCGCTGCTGGATACGGATGTGTCCTGCCTGCGCAAGCAGATGAAGGGCCCCATGTTTCTCAGCTTTCCGCTTGCAGCCAATACCTGCCAGCGTATGAGCAACCATAATCTGGTGTTGGGTGAGAAAAACGCACACCCTCTGCCGCTGAACCTGAAAGATGCGCCAGACCTGCAAAAGCAGGCGGATGAGTACGGTTACAGCTATACCAAATAAGCGCCGAAAAGCGGTTGGGCTGTTGCCCTAGCTTTCCAGTTCCGTGTCCCAATACAGGTAATCACGCCAGCTTTCGTGCAGATAGTTCGGCGGGAAAGCGCGCCCGTTATCCTGCAACTGCCATGATGTAGGCCGTGCAGGCCGTGCGCGGGGCAGCATGCCAATAACATGCGGCAGATGCGGGCCTTTGCGCAGATTACAGACACCGCAGGCCGTTACCACGTTTTCCCATGTGGTGCGTCCACCCTTGCAGCGCGGAATCACGTGGTCAAACGTCAGATCATGTGTGGGGAATTTGTCACCGCAATACTGGCAGGAAAAATTATCCCGCAGGAAAACATTGAAGCGGGTAAAAGCTGGTTTCCGGGCGGCTGGAACGTAGTCTTTCAGCGCAATAACGCTGGGGAGGCGGAAAGTGCGGTGGGGGGAATGAACTTCAGCATCATATTCGCTCAATACAGAAACCCGGTCCAGACACACGGCCTTCATTGTGTCCTGCCAGGACCAGAGCGAGAGCGGAAAGTAAGAGAGCGGACGAAAATCCGCATTAAGGACCAGTGCCGGAAAATTCAGCGTACTGCCATCAGCCAAAACCCGCCTCCCTGTTTCTCGTGAGGGCGCAGCTTCAACACTGGCGTTATAAACTCTGAGCGGAACGCCGTTGGAGGTGCGTCGTCGAGATCACTTTGTGTCAACAGTATTGCAGATAACCGGGCTTGCAGCAAGAAAACGCGCAAGTATTTCATAAAACAGTATTATTTCTCTATTGGCGTCATCTGGAGGCTGTTTGAAAAATCTGTCAGGGTGGTCGGGCAGGTGTGTTTGTGGCTGATTGTCTTGGTGTGTCGTTTCGATGTCAGCCACCCTGCTGGCACAGATGGTTTTTTAGCCCCGGAGGGCGATCATCGGCCTTCAGACACCGGCTTTTCAAACGGCATTTTGGTGGGAAGGGATTGTTGCAGACTGTAAAGGGGAAAGTGTGAATGTGGGTCACCCGTTTTGCGCCGAGTCCAACCGGGTTCCTGCATCTTGGCCATGTGGCGTCGGCTTTGTTCGGGTGGCGATACGCAAAGCCGGGCGGCCGCTGGCTGGTGCGGATGGAGGATATTGACCCGCAACGCTGCCGTGCTGAATACGCTACCGCCATTCTGGAAGATATGGACTGGTTGGGCCTGAAGCCGGATGGCGCGGTGCTGTATCAGTCGGCCCGCATGCCCGCTTATGCCCGCACGCTGGCTGAGCTTGACCGGCTGGGGGTGTTGTATCCGTGCTTTTGCACTCGCTCGGAGATCGCACGGGAACAGGCGGGCATGTTCTCCGCCCCACATACTGCCCCGGATGGCAGTCTGCTCTATCCCGGAACCTGCCGTCATCTCAGCGGGCCGGAGCGGGCACGGCGTTTGGCGGAGGGCAAGCCACACGTTCTGCGGTTGGATATGGAAAAAGCGCTTGCCTTGGTGCGTGAAAAAGCCAGCCTGGAAGCAGAAGCAGAAGCAGAAGCAGAAGCAGAAGCAGAAGCAGAAGCACTTCCCGCACGATCACGGTGCGGGCATTCTCTGCATGCCCCAGAACGAACGCAGGGGAGGAGGGGCGAAGAGCAGCAACAGGCGCGCACTGGCGGCGGCACTGAGCAGGACCATTTTCAGATGACGCGTTCCGTATGGCCGCTGGTTTATGAAGATCTGGACCGGGGCCGGGTGGTCTGCACGCCGGAATTGTTTGGCGATGTCGTGCTGGCGCGTCGGGATGTGCCTGCGTCTTATCACCTTTGTGTCACGCATGATGATGCCATGCAGGGTGTCACGTTGGTGGCGCGGGGGGAGGATCTACGCCCGGCCACGGACCTGCACCGGCTGCTGCAGGCGCTCATGGGGTGGCGCACGCCCACTTATGTGTTCCATCCGCTTTTATGTGATGCGCAGGGACGGCGGCTGTCCAAACGGGATGGTGCGGCGTCTGTGCGGGAGATGCGCGCAGCGGGCATGACACCGGAAGCCGTGCGGGCCATGGCGGTGTTTGCGGGGTGCTCCACCTGAAAAGAGTAGCGGCAGCGCGAGAAGAGCCGCGCCTTACGTAAAAATCATGGCAGAAAGGCCTTTCTCCGGTTCCGCCGGAGGCAGAAGCGCATTACTGTGCCGCGCGAAGCGGGATTTTTGGAATCATCTCCCATTAATGCTTCGGCCGCCTGAGGCGGCGAGAATGAAAAATTGAGTCAGGAAGTGTGGAAATCATGAGCATTGTCGCTGACCGTCTGAACAGGATCAGCCCCAGTCAGACGATTGTTATTTCGACCAAGGCCCGCGCGCTGAAGGCGGAAGGTCGGGATATTATCAGCCTTTCAGCCGGAGAGCCGGATTTCCGCACCCCGGACAATATTGCCCGCGCCGCCATGAAGGCGATTGAAGACGGCAAAACCCGCTACACCGATGTTGCGGGCACCCCCGAACTGCGCAAGGCCGTGGCGGAACGCTTCCGCATGGATAGCGGGCTGGATTACACGCCCGAGGAAGTGATTGTTTCCACCGGCGGCAAGCAGGTGATCTACAACGCCATGATGGCCTCCCTGAACCCTGGGGATGAAGCCATTATTCCGGCTCCGTGCTGGGTGTCCTACCCTGATATTGTCACGCTGGCGGAAGGCGTGCCGGTGATTGTGCCCTGCAAGCGTGAAAACGGCTTCAAGCTGACCGCTGAGGAACTGGAAGCCGCCATTACGCCGCGCACCAAATGGTTCTTCCTGAACTCGCCATGCAACCCCACGGGGGCAGCTTATTCCGCTGAAGATCTGCGGCCGCTGTGTGATGTGCTGCTGCGCCACCCGCATGTATGGGTCTTTACGGACGATATTTACGCCAAGCTGGCGTACGATGGTTTCCGCCCCGCCACATTTGTGGAAGTGGAACCCCGCCTGCGCGCCCGCACCGTGACCATGAACGGTGTTTCAAAGGCCTATGCCATGACCGGCTGGCGTATTGGGTTCTCTGGCGCGCCGGTGGAAATGACCAAGGCCATGAACAAGTTGCAGGGGCAGTCCACCTCCAACGCGTGTTCCATTGCACAGGCCGCTGCGGTTGAAGCGCTGACCGGCCCGCAGAATTTTATTGGCGAGATGGTGACAACCTATCAGGGCCGGCGTGATCTGGTGGTGTCCATGCTCAATCAGGCAAAAGGCTTGCAGTGTGACAAGCCGGAAGGCGCGTTTTACGTGTTTCCGTCTCTGGAAGGCTGTTTGGGCAAGACTTCCGCCGGTGGCCACAAGCTGGATACGGATGAAGCGTTCGTAACGGCTCTGCTGGAAGAAGAAGGTGTGGCTGCCGTGCATGGCTCCGCCTTCATGTATCCGGGCCATATGCGGATTTCCTATGCCACGGATACGGAAAGCCTGCGGGAAGCCTGCGCGCGCATCCAGCGGTTCTGTGCGGGGCTTGTGTAAGCATGGTCCGCTCTTTTGCCCGCCGGATGCAAGGGCTGCCCGCGCCTGCCACCATTGAAATGGCGCGGCGCGCCCGTGCCCTGCGGGCAGAAGGCAAACAGGTGATTTCTCTGGCGTTGGGGGAACCGGATTTTCCCACGCCAGCCGCCGTGGTGGAGGCTGCGCATCAGGCAGCGCTGGCCGGGCAGACCAAATATCCGCCAGTTGATGGCACCCCGGCGCTGAAGGCGGCAGTTGCCCGCAAGTTCAGCCGCGAGAACGGGCTGGACTACGCCCCGGACGAGATCATGGTCTCCAACGGTGGCAAACAGGTTATTTTCAACGCCTTCATGGCCACCCTGAATGAGGGGGATGAAGTGGTGGTGCCCACCCCTTATTGGGTGAGTTATCCGCTTATTGCCCGCATGTTTGGTGGTGTGCCGGTCTATGCGCCCTGTCGGGAAGAAGACGGCTTTCGCCTGAAAGCCGAGGCGCTGGCTGCGGCCATGACCCCCCGCACGCGCTGGGTGGTGCTGAACTTCCCAAACAACCCTACCGGCGCGGTGTGTGAACAGGCTGATCTGCATGCCGTGGCAGAGGTGCTGCGGCAATACCCGGATGTATGGATTCTGTCTGATGAGATCTATGAACATCTGGTTTTTGATGGCGTGCAGTCGGCATCGATTGCGGCCGTAGCGCCCGATCTGAAAGACCGCACCATCACGTTGAATGGTGTCTCCAAAGCCTATGCCATGACCGGCTGGCGCGTAGGCTTTGCCGGTGGCCCGAAAGATCTGATTGCCGCCATGCGCGGTGTACAGGGAAACGCCACATCCGGCATCTGCACCATTGCACAGGCCGCTGCCGCCGCCGCGCTGGATGGTCCGGCTGATCTGGTGCGCACCATGGCCGAAACATACAGCCGCCGCCGTAAGATGGTGGTCGAGGCTTTACGTGCTGTACCCGGCTTGACCTGCGCCATGCCGGAAGGGGCGTTTTATGCCTATCCGGGTGTGGCGGGTTGCCTTGGCCGCACAACAGCAGGCGGAACCCGGCTTGAAACCGACCATGATTTTGCAGTGGCTTTGCTGGAAGAAGCGCATGTGGCCACGGTTCCGGGTTCAGCGTTCGGGCTGTCTCCCTATCTGCGACTTTCCTGCGCCACCCGTGATGAAGACCTGAAAGAAGCCTGCACCCGCATTGCCCGGTTTGTGGACGATCTGCACTAACGGCTGGCTGGGGCGCGTTTACGGGTAAGAGTGTCAGCCGCGTTTCTTTCTCACCACTCTCTCTTGTCTTACATTAAGGTAAGGCGAGGGAGAGTTATTGGGGAGTCGGGAGTATGTCCATCCGGCGTTATGGCATCTTATTAGGAGCAGTCCTGAGTTTCTGGCTGATCGGCTTTCCTGCTTTTGCATCCTCCTCCTGCAAATGGGAAAAGGCTGAATATGTCTCGGAAAATGGGGATTACCGTTTCCATGTGGATATGGATGATCTCGTTCGCCGGGGATGGACAAAATATGCATTCATAAAGAGTCTCAGAACTGGAAAATCCATCAAACTCGTTCTGGATGTTGGATCGAGTGAGCGTATTTTCGCGTATCGGATTGGCGGTAAAGGCTCGACGGATGTCATCTTCATGCAGGATGCCCGTCATATAAACAGAAATTTCCCAAAAACTGGGGAAAGTGCTGCAGAAAGCATTATTTTTGTAAACCTCTTGGGGCTTCTTTATCCTGTAGAAGACAGGTTAAAGCCTGAGCAGCAGGTTTTTATGCTGAAATCCTGTTCTAAGTAAAAAACTGTTTTCCTCTTTATTATGACAAATTAAAAGATAAAGAGGGGATCAAACTGATCTGATGGGTCAAAGGACGTCAGATGCACCTTTGGTGGGTTAGAGATCGGACAGGTCGTAATCCGTGGAGAACTAAGAGAGTTTGGCAGAGAATTTGTGAAGGATAGTGGCGACACGCGGGTAGAACTGTTGCAGGACGTCATTTCGGGTGCTGATATTCTTACCAACGGATAAAGAAATCTACGATGTCAGAAATAAACGTCTACCGTGTCAGTGGTGATCTTCAATACGGCCGCATTTCACCCGCAGCAAGAATAAAAGACGGTAAAAGACAGCCAGTATTCCCGGATGATATTAAACAGGAAGACTGGGAACTCTATCCAATCCGTTTGGATGAGAACACTACAGATGTGAACTTTATCCCCTATTATGTCGGTGACGATTTTGTTGTTGATGAAACGGCAAAATCCCTGCTTCAGCCTCTAATACAGGCGTGCGGTGAGTTCCGGCCCGTCAAAGTTGGTGAACGCCTTTACTGGTGGTTCAAATGCACTGCCCGCTATGACTGCACAGTCAAGGGAAAGATTGAAGGAAGAATTGGGATTGAAGAGTTAAACTTGTGGGCTGAGGTCAATCGATGGGTCTTTGATCCGAGCCGATTGAGAGAGGCGCCTGCTATTTTCCATCCGTATGAAATGAAAACCCGCCTCCTGTGCACAGATGTCCTGAAAGACGTGGTTGAAAAATCCGCGCTGATTGGACTGACTTTCCAGCACCTCTGGAATTCCGCCACCGGGGGAGAATGGGTTAAGAGGCCTCCTGTTCTTGGCCCGATTGCAGCAAAATTGGGAAAGGAACTTGAGGATAAATGGGAAAAGAATAAAAAGGAATATGGTCTGCTTTACGACAAATTAAAAGATAAAGAGGGGATCAAACTGATCTGATGGGTCAAAGGACATTAGGGGCGCACGGATAAACACACCCCACGTTCTGATCAGAAACTCAGTCATCCTTGACGGCCGCCAAATTAAAGCCCCCTGAAAGCCGATCTCTACTCTTCTTGCAGAATGAAACTGCAGAGTTTTTGAGCTTTTCCTACATCTGAGGTTTCCGTCTGACTGGCGTCCATTCTGTTCAGATTGTCATCCACAAAGCGCCTGCTTCAACCACGAGTTGTCATGCTTCAGCATTATCCACCGCTCTCATCTGGGCACCCATGTCTGCGGTTTTTTCTTCGACACCAGAAGATGCGGCTCTCGTTGCGACACTTGACGGCAGAAGAGAAACCACAACAGGGCGCAGGCAGAATCCCAATCTCTGTAAAGCAGTGGGTAATCCCCCCATAAAAAGAGTGACTTTTGAATGAGAATTTTCTCAGCGTAAGAATTGAGGAGATTCTGATGAAGAGTAATCGCTTTACTGACGCCCAGATCATGGGTGTGATCCGCCAGGCTG
>Ga0214872_100016_pt1 | contig 238689 bp, 201 predicted proteins | sample Stichaenrichm18X_FD_168614 | JGI IMG/M metagenome (GOLD analysis project Ga0214872, IMG submission 168614) | Xylose enriched microbial communities from anaerobic bioreactor in Madison, Wisconsin, United States - 18X | ecosystem: Engineered > Bioreactor > Anaerobic > Unclassified | place: USA... | reverse complement strand
CAGGTCTTCAGGCCGCTCTACGCCCGTCAGTAATTCGTCGATGAGTTCAATGGAGATGGTCATTCATGCTTCCTTTCGGTGAAGCATGGACCAGATCATTCATACACAGAAGATCGGACACTCTCGGGAGGCCAGAGGCTTCTTCCTGCCGCATTTTTCCGGCCAGATGGCTTTCGTGCTCGGGCAGCACTTCTCTGAACCCAAGCCTCTCATAAAATGGTGCGTTCCACGGAACGGAGCGAAATGTGGTGAGCGTAACGCGAGCCATGCCATGCGCCCGTGCGTAATCACACGCTTCCCGAAGCAAAGCGCGCCCAAGCCCGGTCCCCTGTGCCCGCGCTTCTACCGACACCTCAACAATATGAAGGTCCCGCTCATTCAGTTCTGCGCTTAAAAAGCCACAGGGTATATCTGCGCTATCTACCGCGACCCAACAAAGCTCTTGTTCAATACAGGCCTGGTGGTCAGCTTCTGACAGGCTCGGCTCATCTTCCGCCAGAAAAGCGAGGGCCGGGATACGCCGAAAAACCTGCGCTGCGGACCGTTCAATAACGGGTAATTTCGGCGCATCTTCCTGCCGAGCCAGCCTAACCGTGAAAACAGCAACCCCCATATTTTTCTAAATCCCGATAAAATGCAGGCACAAAAAAAGGCCGTCTGAGACGACCTTTTCCTGCAACTTATGCACCTGCGCTTTTACTTTTTAGCAGCAACCGGAGCCGGAGAAAGTTTCAGCACCCAAAGCTGCGCAATATCATGGGCACCGGTTTCACCTTCCACGGTTTTCAACGTGGCAATAGCAGCGTCTTTCTTGCCAGCCTGCATCTGAGCCAGACCAAGGTGCAGACGTGCAATATTCACATCCGAAACACCTTTGGTAATAGCCTGCTGCATCAGATCCAAGCCTTTATCGGCCTGCCCGAAGGTGACGTAGTTGTATCCAACGTTCAGCAGATCATCACCGGTCTTGGCCTTGAGGGCCGCGGCTTCATCCGCAGCGAGGGAGGCTTTCTTGTCCGCTACCGTCTTTTCAACCAGAGCTTTCAGGCGAGCCTGACGCGGTGCTTCTGCACCCTGCCCCAGTACATTGGCTTTGTAACCATCATTCATCAGGTCCAGCGCCAACTGCGGCATGCCATTCTGCATGGCAATTTCCGTCATTTCCATGAAATCACGGGACTGGGTAACATTCCCTGCGGCCAGACGGATGCGATACACATCAAGCTGAAGAGTGGGCGGAATTTTTGCATTCACGATCAGTTCGTGCAGCAGAAGATCCCAGTATTCCTTTTTGGGGTAATACGTGGCCAGCAGAACATAAGCATGCGTGCTGGTGGTGGAATCCTTCATGGCAGAGGCACTGGCAGCCAGCATCTGCAACTGGGATTCAGCCGGGGCCTTCTTGGCTTTGACTTCCGCGTCAATCTGTTCCTTCAGCACCCGTACCGTGTTCGGGTAATCTTTCTGAAGGTAATAGGACTGTGCCAGAAGCGTGCCCATGGTGGCGTTGGGGCCAGCTTCCTTCTGGTAGCGTTCAATGGCCTTTACCGCGCGCGGGTAATCCTTGGCATTATACGCCATGGTAGCCTCAGACATCAGCATCTGATGCTTGGTGTCCTTGGGCGTGCGGGGGGAGGCAATCAGCTTGTCATACGCTGCCGTTGCGGCATCCACATTCCCAGCCTGCGTGGCCACTGCGGCCCGCATCTGGTTAATGGTGTAGGAGTCATAGTCACTCTTGCTTTTTACAGCATCCGCCGCATCTACCGCCGCCATGGCCTTGGGGTAGTTATGGGCCGCAAGCGCGCTTTGCGCCTGCATGAGTGCCTTGCCTACATCCGGTCCCAGTGTGTCGGCTGCATGAGCCAAGGGCTGGGCAAACGCGAATGCCACGCTGGCAAACAGCGAGATGCGTAAAAGATGGGAAGACATTAAATTACTGTCCTTCTGCAAACTGCTCTTGCCCGACAATACCAAGCTTGGTTACGCCAAGCCGCTGGGCATCAGCCATAACATGCACCACCGTTTTGTAATCCGCCAGACGGTTTGGCTGCAGATGGACTTCTGGCTGCTGATCAGCTGGACCACTTGCGGCTTCACGCAGATGGGCCTGAAGATCATCTTCCCCGGAAAGGGGCTGGCCATTCCATGTAATCGTGTTGTCGAAATCAACGGCAAGCGTCACCACCGGCGTTTCCTGCGTTGAAGGCGGCGGGTTACCTTGCGGCAGATCGATGGAAACGGCCTGGGTCTGCAACGGGATTGTAATGATAAGCATGATCAGCAGAACCAGCATCACGTCGATCAACGGCGTGGTGTTGATATCGACAATGCCTTCGTCTTCCGTCGTGCTTTCCGATCCGACATTCATGCCCATGGGCTGTCACTCTCTTACAAACTCTGGTTCCGCGACACGGTCCGAACCCAGACGGACGCAGAATAAAAGGGCAGATGCTCCGTTACCTCCCAATAAAGAGGTAACGGAATTTTCTGGTGTGATCAGCCGTCTTTCGGCTTCTCGGTAATAAAGTCGATATGCGCAATACCGGCTTCCTGACAGGCAGCTATCAGCTTGCCCACAGATTCGTAACGGGACTTCATATCCCCACGGATCTGGATCTGCGGCTGGGGCTGCATGACGGCAATCTTTTCCAGACGGGCCATAAGATCGGCCCGTCCTTTAAGTGGCGTTTCGTCCCAGTATGCCTGTCCGTTATCCGTCACTGCAAGCACGACATTCCCGTTTTTGGTCTGTGTCGGCTGGTTAAGATCCTTCGGCAAATTGACTTTTACCGTGTGGGTTGCAACCGGAATTGTGATCAGAAAGATGATCAGCAACACCAGCATGACATCAACGAGGGGCGTCGTGTTGATCGCAGATACGACGTCGTCTTCGCCCCCGCTGTCTCCGACAGACATACCCATGATTAGCCTACCCGGTTAGAGACGGTGGAAGTCGTGGGGGAGTTATCAGGACGCACAGCAATCGGTTCTACTGCGGAGCCATGACGCACACCGCCGATGAGGATGGACTGAAGATCAGCCGCGAAGTCACGCACGCTGTCCATGGCCCCTTTGTTACGACGCACCAGAAGGTTGTAACCCAGCACGGCCGGAACAGCGGTGGCCAGACCGATAGCCGTCATGATCAGGGATTCACCAACCGGACCAGCAACCTTGTCGATGGAAGCCTGACCGGCAATACCGATGGCTGTCAGAGCGTGATAGATACCCCAAACCGTACCAAACAGACCAATGAACGGAGAGGTGGAACCAACCGTCCCCAGGAAGGCAAGGCCTTTCTGCAGGCTGTTCTGGATGTTGTTCACGGAACGCTGGATGGACATGGAGGTCCAGCTGTTCAGATCGATGGATTCCTGCATCGTCCCTTCATGGTGTTCAGCAGCAACAATGCCGGTGTCAGCAATGTAGCGGAACGGAGACGTTGCACTCAGGGCGGCAGCACCTTCCTGAATGGAGCTTTTGGTCCAGAAGTTTTTGGTAGCTTCCTTGGCAGCGCCAAACAGACGAGCCTGTTCGATGAACTTGGTGATCATGATGAACCAGGTGCCCAGGGACATGAACAGCATGATCAGCAGAACGCCACGGGCAATGATGTCACCGTTGGACCAAAGAGCACCCAGCCCGTAGGGGTTGGCTTCTTCTTTGGTGTCAGCCGCCGGCGGTGCAGCAGGCGTATCTGTTGCAGGGGCCGGAGCCGGTGCCTCAGCTGACGGCGCAGCAGGACCTTCTGCAGGCGCAGAGGCATCAGGCGTAGGAGCAGCAGGAGCTGCACTGTCGGTCGGGGCGGCAGGAGAAGCCGCTTCCGGAGCAGGTGCAGCAGGGGTTGTCGTGGAATCTGTTGCGGAAGGAGCAGAAGCATCCTGAGCCAGCGCCAGAACCGGTGTCGCCGTGCCCAGCATGATCGCAAGAGCCGGAACTGCGAGACCCGACACTGGAAGACGAGACAGTCTGATCATGTACCTTAAAATCCTTATCTTATGCGGCCTGGCGTCGGCACCCTTCCGGCGCCAGGCAGTTATCTCCAGTAATTCGGCTAAATGCCGGGATCAGTCATCCAGTCTGAACCTGATCACATACACCTTGTGAAGCTCCTTGACGGGCTGGCCGTTCTTTGTTGCCGGGCGATAACGCGCCTTGTGCACGTAATCGAGAGCGGCCTGAGCAAAAGACTGGCCTCCCTGCACGGACTGAACGGAACAGTTGCTTGTCATACCCGTGGTTTCCACATCACACGCAACGGTCACACGGCCTTCAATGTTCTCTTCTTCCATATCCGGCGGATAAACCGGCCGGGCATTGTTCAACGGCGACGTACCTGCCGTCGTATCCGGTGAATCAGACGGTGCCGCCTTAGATGCAGGTTCGGTTACAGGCGGAGCCGGCGACGTAGTGGTCTGCGGCGGCGAAGGATGCTTGGGCGGCGTACGCGAAACATGCTTGATCGGCGGGTTCGGCGGCGGCGGCAGCTGAATCTTCGGCGGCGGAATATACGGCGGCGGCGGAACCGCCATGGTCGGCGGCGGCGGCGGCGGTGGTGGTGGGGGGGGCGGTGGTGGTGGTGGTGGTAGAATTCTGGTCTTGATCGGTGGTTTGGGCACCGGGACGCTGGTGGACGTTCCCATACCCAGCACTAGGCCCATAACCGCCAATACATGCAGCAGAATGACTACCAGCAGAGCAACAACACCGACAACAGCTCCTGTCCCGACGACGTAATGCATCGGTCTCCGTTGCTGTTGCGTGCGGTCCTTCATATTTCTACATCCTCCTTCTTCCACGCCAGCCATAAAACGCCGGTCTGCATCCACCCCCGATACTCGGGCCCTGAAAGTGGCGGTTACAAACCAACATTTCGTGCCTCAGCACTGGATAGACTGACAGAGCTGCATAGCTGCCATCTTCCTGATCCTGATTGGGCAATTTGAGAACAGTTCTGTCAAGAATGTTCTTGATCGAAAATAATGCTGCCCCACACAAAGCGTTCTGCCTAAAATTTGAGCACGCAACTGCACCCCGCAGAAAAACGCCATATTTCAGCCAAAAATCACTAAATGCTGTCTGGTTATGCTTCTTTTCATTTCATTGTCATTTTGAAAAAAAATAGCGTCTAAACGCGCAGCATGAAGAAAGAGTTTCGGTCTGCCACGAAATATAAAACGGATTATAAAAAAGCGGGCCTGCCAGAGGCAGCCCGCTTTGTAACAAAACCTTCTTATTTTGAACGCAGCCTTACTGGGCGGAGGCACTGGCCTCAGAGCGGGTAGCCCCCACACGCGCGGCCAAGGCCGCCGCCATGAAGTCATCCAGCGCGCCATCCAGCACCGCATCCGGATTCCCGGTTTCCACGCCTGTACGCAGATCCTTGACCATCTGATAAGGTGCTAGAACGTAGGACCGAATCTGATGCCCCCAGCCGATATCGGTCTTGGCAGCTTCCGTGGCAGCCGCAGCGGCTTCACGCTTCTGAAGTTCGGCTTCATACAGGCGCGCACGCAGCATCTGCATGGCCGTGGCACGGTTCCGATGCTGTGAACGGTCTGTCTGACAGGCCACCACAATCCCGGTGGGAATATGGGTGATACGGATGGCAGAATCCGTTTTGTTAACGTGCTGCCCGCCCGCACCGGATGCCCGGAACGTATCCACCTTCAGGTCAGAATCATTGACTTCAATCTCGATCGAATCATCAATAACCGGATAGACCCAGACAGAGGCAAAGGACGTCTGCCGTCGGGCTGCCGCATCAAACGGAGAAATCCGCACAAGCCGATGCACACCAGCTTCGGTTTTCAGCCAACCATAGGCATTGGGGCCAGAGACCAGAATGGTGGCCGATTTCAGCCCCGCCTGTTCCCCTTCCGAGCTTTCCATCAGCGTGACCTTGTAGCCATGCGCTTCTGCCCAGCGGGTGTACATGCGCAGCATCATTTCCGCCCAGTCCTGCGCCTCGGTGCCGCCAGCGCCAGCATTGACTTCCAGATAGCAGTCATTGCTGTCGGCCTCGCCAGAAAGCAGGCTTTCCGTCTCACGCCGCTTGGCTTCTTCCGCCAGTTGCTTCAGGGTTGAAATGGCTTCCTGAACCACTTCGGCATCCCCTTCGGCCTCCGCCAGTTCAACAAGCTCACAAGTGTCCTGCACGCTGTTTTCAAGCGCCAGAACCCCTTCTACCTGTCCAGCCAGCAGCGTGCGTTCACGCATCAGCTTCTGGGCGGCTTCCGGGTCATTCCATAAATCAGGATCTTCTGCCTGGTTGTTCAGCTCGGCCAGTCTGGCCTGTGCGACATCCCAGTTAAAGATGCCTCCTCAGCAGCGCCACTGACTGCTTGATCTGGTCATTAAGGGCTTCCGTCTCGGCAGACATCAGGCCGTTTCTCCATCACTTCTAGGACTTGCTTGAATTGCAGAGAGACTGTTCAGACAGTCTCTTGTAAGCGGCCTCAATAAAGGCCGCCCATGCCAATGTCACCCCCGGAAGGCTCCTGCGCAGGGCGTGGTGTACCGGGTGCTGGCGTAGCGCTATTGCCCGCAGCAGTCCCGCCCGCGCCGGGCTGCCCGCCACCGGCGGCCATATCACTTTCCGAATCGGGCATGTTTTCAGCGCCAGTATCGGCTGCCGTCAGTTCCTGAGACGCGCCATTATCAGCCAGACTGACGCTTACACCCGGAATCTGATCAGGCTTGAACGCATCAATCGCAACGCCACGGCCCGTATCATACCGCACCAGCGTAACACCCTCCGGCACGGGGAAATCAAGCTTGGGGTACCCCTCAAAGGCAGTCTTCATGATCTTGTTCCAGATAGGGCCAGCAATGGCCCCCCCGGTCTCGTTCTTGCCCAGAGATTGGGGCGAATCGAACCCGATCCAAACGACCGTCACCAGATCAGGTGAGTAACCGGCAAACCACGCATCATTGAAATTCTGGCTGGTGCCGGTTTTGCCCGCTACAGGGCGATCAATCCCTTTGCCAGCCTGCACCCCGGTGCCGCGACGGATGACATCCTGCAACATGGTGGTGATCTGGAATGTGCTTTGTTCTGACGCCACTCTCGGCCGATCATCCTTGACGGCAGGCTGATCATCCACACCCGGAAGATCTGCGCTGTTCTGCACGGAGGCAGACGGTGCCGGGGTGGTTACTGGCGCGGGTGCTGGCGGCTGCGGCTGCGCGGCATCCGGCTTGCCATCAGGGAAGATGGCGTCTGGCTCAGACTCATGACCCGCAGCCTGTTGCTCTGCAGCAGTCTGAGCAGCGACAGAGACCAGAGAAAGCCCTTCCGGCCGCCAGATCACCTTACCCTGCCGGTCCTGCACATCATCTATCAGGGTCGGGGTTACTTTCCGGCCCCCAGCAGCCAACGTGGCGTAGGCTCCCGCTTCTTTCAGCACCGTGGTTTCCACTGCCCCCAGCGCCGCAGGCAGCACGTGCGGCATGGAATCCACAAGCCCGATTCGCGTTGCCAGATCAGCCACATTCTTGATGCCGATATGCGCAGCCAACCGGATGGTCACGAGGTTGCGGGATTCCCGCAACGCATCATGCAGAGACGTTGGCCCCCAGAAATCCTTTTCATAATTGTTGGGGTGCCACGCCCCGTAAGAAACCGGAGAATCGTCAAAGGCCTGAGAGGGAGAAATACCCTGCTCCATGGCCTGTAGATACACAAACGGCTTGAAGGATGAACCCGGCTGACGCAGCGCCTGCGTTGCGCGGTCAAACTGTGATGTCTGGAAAGACCAGCCCCCCACCAGCGCCATCACGCGCCCGGTATGCACATTGAGGGTCACCACAGCGCCTTCAACATGCGGCACCTGCATCAGCGCCACACGCTCCCCTTGGGCCTGAGGTTCAATCATCACCACATCGCCCGCCCTCAACAGGCGGAACCGGCGCGTCCATGCCAGATCACGTTCCAGCACCTGCGCGGTTTGTGGTGTTCCGCCCTGCGTGGCAGCACCACGCCGCATGATGCCCCCTTCAAGCCAGCCCACCCGGCCGCGAGAAGGGTCAAGCACCACAGCCAACCGCCATTGATCCAGCATTCCCAGCGGCACCGGCACGGCCTGCAGGGCCGCCACCCAGTCCTCCTGAGAAGAAGAGGACGTGACCTCTGCCAGATGCTTGATAGGGCCACGCCAGCCACCATGTGCCCGGTCATACGCCATCAGGCCCTGCCGCAGGGTGGTCTGTGCCGTAAGCTGCAATGCGGGGTCCAGACTGGTGTGTACTTCCAGCCCGCCCTGCAGCGTCGTGTCCTGCCCGTACCGTTCCAGCAGTTCGCGCCGCACTTCCTCAGCAAACCATTCAGATCCCGGAGCCGGACCGGGGCGCACAAAGGCGTGCGGGATCAAAGGCTCGGCTTCTGCTGACCGGGCAGCCTCATGCGTAATGGCGCCTGTTTCGGCCATCCGCTCCAGCACCCAGTTCCGTCGCCCACGCGCGGCATCCGGAAACCGGATCGGGTTGTAATTGGTCGGAGATTTGGGCAACGCGCCAAGGAAAGCCGCCTCGGCATCATCAAGCTGATCAAGCGGCTTGTTGAAATATGTCTGCGCGGCAGCGGCAATGCCATATGCGCCGCTGCCCATGTAAATTTCGTTCAAATAGATTTCGAGAATCTTCTCCTTGGGCAGCACCTGCTCAATGCGCATGGCCAGAAACGCTTCCTTGGCCTTGCGCTTCATGGAAACTGCATTACTGCCCAGCAGCATAACGCGCGCCACCTGCTGAGTAATGGTGGACGCACCAATAGGCCTGCGCCCCTTGCCACGAGTAAGATCGGTCAGGCCTGCGCGTATAATCGCGACCGGGTCCACCCCTTTATGGGTCCAGAATTTCTGGTCTTCCGCTGCAATAAAGGCGTTTTTCACCCGGTCTGGAATAGCGCTATACGGCACAAACACCCGGCGTTCATCTGCCAGTTCGGCAATCACCTTGTCATCTGATGCATAAAGACGGCTCATTACAGGCGGCTGGTAGGTCCGTAGCCCTTCCACCGTCGGCAGATCCGCCACAATACCTTCATACTGGTGCCAGACCAGCAGAGACGCCCCCGTTACGCCGACAAGGCCCACGGCAGCCACTGTGCCCAAAAGCCCCCGCCATTGGCGGAAACGTGGCCTGCGCAGCGTTACACCCTGCCGGGAAGAAGCGTTTTCTTCTTTCTTGTCAGAAGAAGACCCAGAGTCACCAGAAGACGGAGTTCGTGTCATGCAGGTCCTTTATCATTCCCATGCGCTGCCGTCTTCCTTCTCATGCGCCATATTGACCACATGATGGCAAAAAGACACCTCTCCCCGCCGGACCAGCCTTTTCCAACGGAGTTTGCCTTTAATGTAACTGCTCCGTTTTACCGGAACACCCCATCTAGCCCAGCATTTCACCCAGAAAACGGGCCGTATAATCCACCACCGGAATAATGCGACCGTAATTGATGCGCGTGGGACCAATCACGCCAATGGCCCCTACAATCCGATTGGCCTCGTTCCGGGCTGGGGCCACGACCATGGACATGCCGGAGGCCCCGAACAATCCACTTTCCGCCCCGATAAAAATCCTCACCCCTGCCGAGTTTTCCGCCAGCTCCAGCAGGCGCATCATGGTTTCCTGCGTTTCCAGCCGGTCAAATAGGGTCTGAATGGCCAACAGGCGTTCCTGCCCATCCACATCCGCCAACAGCTTGCCTTGACCGCGAATAATCAGGGTGCCGCCGCGTTCATCCGCACCACCGCCCCACACAGCCAGACCACTTTCCACCACCTCGGCCGTCAACTGGTCCAGCGCGTTCTGGTTCTCCGTCATTTCAGCGCCAACCCTGTCACGCAGATCATGCAGGGTTGTGCCTAAAACACGGGCATTCAGGTAATTGGCCGCTTCCACCAGAGCCGAGGGAGGCATGCCCACCGGAGTTTCCATCACCCGATTCTCCACATGGCCATCAGTGCCAACAAGGACAACCAGCGCCCGATTGCCGCCAAGTGCGACAAACTCAATATGCTTGATGCCCCCTTCCCCCTTGGGAGCCACCACCAACCCGGCTGCATCGGACATGCCAGAGAGCAGGGCCGAAGCCTCCGTCAACGTCTCCTGCAAGGAGCGCCCACGCGCTTCCAGAGACCGACCAATACCGGCCTGCTCCTCTTCTGAAAGGCTGCCAAATTGCAGCAGGCCATCCACAAACAGCCGCAGCCCTTTTTCCGTAGGCAGACGCCCGGCGGAAGTGTGGGGAGAAAACAGCAACCCCGCTTCCGTCAATGAGGCCATGACATTCCGAATGGTCGCCGGAGAAAGTGGCAACCCCAACCGGCGTGAGAGCGTACGGGAACCTACGGGTTCACCGCTCGCCACGTATTCTTCCACAATTTCGCGCAAAATCGCGGCGGATCTGCCATCCAGTTCCGGCGGCAGGGGCGATTTTACGGGCAGCAGACCACGCTTCATGATGACAGGCCTCCTCCTTCAAAATGATCCAGCCGGTAAATCAGGCCAAACAGACATATCCTGATCTTCTGCGCATCTGGCGTGCGTCTGACAAGAGAGCAAGTCCCTTCAACGCAAGAGTGAGCAGTCCCTGACCCTTTCAGGCAGACATAACGCACATCTCGCGGCACCGACGCACCTGTGTAGCCGGAAACCGTCACGCGGTTCCGCTCTGGCGCAAATCCCTTTATGTGCAGGAACCCCTCGTTTTTTGTCAGGAGCCCTTCCTCATGCGCCCTTCCGGCCGTCAGCCAGACCAGATGCGCCCCGTTACAATTGAAACCGGTTTTGCCCACCATGCGGAAGGCTCCGCCCTTATCCGCGTGGGCGGCACGGAAGTGCTCTGTACGGCCAGTGTGGAAAACCGCGTTCCGGCCTTTCTGCGCGGAAAGGGTTCAGGATGGGTGACAGCCGAATATGGCATGCTGCCCCGTGCCACCCATTCGCGCGGCCCGCGAGAGGCCGCCAAGGGCAAACAATCCGGCCGCACACAGGAAATCCAGCGGTTGATTGGCCGCTCCCTGCGTTCTGTGGTGGACCTGCCCGCGCTGGGTGAGATCAGCATCACGCTGGATTGTGACGTACTGAATGCAGATGGTGGCACCCGTTGCGCCGCCATTACCGGTGCATGGGTGGCGCTACGGTTGGCTCTGGGCAAATTGGTGGCCGCGCATGTGCTGCGCCAGTTGCCCCTACGCGGACAGGTTGCGGCTGTCTCCTGCGGGTTGACGGAAGCCGGCCCTGTGCTGGATCTGGACTATGCGGAAGACAGCGCCGCAGCAGCCGATACCAATTTTGTACTGACCGCAGACCGGCGCATTGTGGAAATTCAGGCCACAGCCGAAGACGCTCCCTTTATGGAAGACTCTTTCACCGCCATGTTCGGCCTCGCCCGGCAGGGTGTTTCCGTGCTGTTTGATGCCCAGACAGCCGCAGTGAACGCAGCAGAAGGCCACTGACCCCATGACAAACCCCATTTTGAAATCTGGCGACAAACTGGTTCTGGCCAGCCACAACAAAGGCAAACTGGCTGAATTTTCCTCTCTCCTTGCTGATTTCGGCATTACCGTGCTTTCTGCCGGGGATCTTGATCTTCCTGAACCGGACGAGACGGAAACCACATTTGCAGGCAACGCCGCCCTCAAGGCTGTCGCCGCAGCCAAAGCCACGGGCCTGCCCGCGCTGGCCGATGATTCCGGCCTGTGTGTTTCCGCCCTTGGGGGAGCACCCGGCATTTATTCCGCACGCTGGGCCGGGCCGGATAAAGACTTTCCCGCTGCCATGGCCCGCATTCAGGAAGGAATTGGCGAAGACGAACGCGATGCGTGGTTTATCTGCGTGCTGTGCCTTGCTTTTCCGGATGGCACCACCCGCAGTTTTGAAGGACGTATCAATGGGCAGATCACGTGGCCCCCACGAGGAGACAAAGGCCACGGATATGATCCCATTTTCACGCCGGAAGGGGAAACCCGCACCTTTGCGGAAATGGCGGACGCCGAGAAAAACGCCATCAGCCACCGTGCTCGCGCCTTTAAATCCTTCCGTGAATCGTGCCTTGATTGATACCACTATTGGAAAACAGAGTTTTTGTCTGATACGGTGCGCCAGCCGGGGAATTCCCCGGCTGTTTTTCTATCAGCTGTTCAGGACAAGGACTCCATGACCACACAGAACACCGCTTACCGCACACTGGATGCTGAGGGTGTAAGATCCTATGTGGCCTCTCTTCCCGCCATTGCCGCGCGCCTTGGCAGCGCGCCGGAAACATGGACCATCCGGGAAGTGAGTGATGGCAACCTGAATATGGTGTTTCTGGCGGAAGGCTCGAACGGAGGGGTTTGCCTGAAACAGGCGCTTCCGCACGTTCGGGTTGATCCATCCTGGAAAATGCCGCTGGACCGCACTTTTTTTGAAGCCGCCTATCTGCGCAACGTGTTTCCCCACGTGCCAGACCTTACAACAGAATGCCTGCATTTTGACCCGGAACAGTTTATCCTGATTGTCAAAAGCCTTTCTGGCCATACCGTTTTACGCACAGCCCTTATGAACGGGCCGGTTAACCCGGAAATAGCTGCTCGGATTGGGCGCTTTGTGGCCCACAGCACGTTTGCCACGTCCCTGCTGGCAGCCCCTTTTGAACCCGTCATGGACCGCCGCATCTGTTTTGCCCGCAACCAGACACTCACCCGTATTACGGTTGATCTGGTACTGACAGACCCGTACTATAATCACCCTCGTAACCACTGGGCAGAACCAGGCCTGACACCTGTGGTGGACGCCATTCGTGCTGACGAGAATGTGCTGGCCCGGATCGATTCACTGCGTCTGCGCTTCCTTTCCTGCCCGCAAGCCCTTCTGCATGGAGACCTCCACACGGGCTCCATCATGACCACGGAAGACGATACACGTGTCATAGACGGCGAATTTGCGATCTATGGTCCCATCGGCTTTGATGCCGGACTGTTTGTCGCAAATCTCGTGCTCAGTTTATTTGCCACGCCGGACACTGCGGCCACACACCTTCATAAACAGATGATCACTTTGTTCTGGGCCAGCTTTACAGAGCACTTCCTTCATTTGTGGAACACACAGCCTACCCCTTCCGACCCGGCGGCCCTGTATTACGCCCCCACCCAAGGCGGCATTTCAGAACGAGAAAAAACTCTTTTTCTGGAAAGTGTTTTTCAGGACATGGTTGGATATTGTGGTGCGGAAATCATCCGCCGCATTATCGGCTATGCACACGTTGCCGATTTCTCTGTTCTGCCCAATACGGAAAGCCAGGAAGCCCGCAAAAAACAGGCTCTTCTGTTCGCAAAAAAATGTCTTGATCAGAAATATCTTTTTAAAAACATTTCTGATTTTCTTACTTCGCTTTCCGCAGACTGATCTCTGTGCTCTGAACTGCCCAGCACTTTGATAGGCTGGGCAGCCTTTAGCCTCCTGCTCCGGGCTGGATGTGGACCTTTCCCCTAATGCCCTCTCTTCCGGCCTCTTAGGATAAGACTGTTCCCTCTGCGTGCCCCACCATCCCAAGTGGCACCTGCATCGTGTTGTAACAGCTCTTTTACCTGAAGATGCAAGACGCCTCTTGCTTTTAGCGTCATTTTTCTGTCTGCTAGCGTCACCGCAGGAAAGTGCGCTGCTGCGATGACGCAATTTTTCCCTTTCCCTGCCCCAGCTTTGCAAACATTGCAAAACCCGAAAAAATCTTCGCTTCTTTTCACTTTTATTCGGGTAGCGCTCGGCAGACCTCCTCAGGCACACTTCGGCTTATGGACATACACAGAGGCCAAAGCCATGTCGTCTCACGATCTTAAATAGTGCAGCCCTTAATCAGGGCAACGCACTAAACCGTTTGCCTGTTCTGTCAGAAGCGCTTCCCACCAGAAGCGTTTCTATAGGGCTTTTGGCCCACGGCATCTGATTACTGAGCTTGCAGCAGATGCCTTGCAGAACATGACATCGTATTTCTTCTGAGACACCGACAAAAACAAAAAGACCGGGGGACAAAGAAGATGTCTGAACATACCATTATTCCCGTGCATCCTCAGTCAGCAGAATACTCCTTGCTGACACCGTCACAACTGCAGGCGATGACACGCCGTGCCGAGCGTGATCCGGATGGGTTCTGGCTGGATCAGGCGGAGCGTATCCACTGGCACAGCAACCCGACACGCGCCTTTTGTGGCTCCTTTCAGGATGATGTTGAAATCAACTGGTATCATGATGGCACGCTGAACGCCTCCGTCTCCTGCATAGACAGCCATCTGGGGGACAGGGCAGACCAGGTTGCCCTGATCAGCCACCGTGACGGCACGGATGAAGCAGAAAAGCTGACATACCGTATGCTGCATGAGCGCGTCTGCCGTCTGGCAAATGCGTTGCAGCATCTGGGTGTTTCGCGGGGGGATCGTGTTGCCATCTCCTTGCCCATGGTATCCGAAGCCCCTATTGCCATGCTGGCATGTGCCCGTATTGGTGCTGTGCATGTGGTGCTGTTTGGCGGTCTTTCAGCAGAAGCCATTGCCGAGCGGCTGGTAGATAGTGGCGCACGCGTTGTGATTACCGCCAACGAGATTGCACGCGGTGCAAAGCGTATCCCGCTCAAGCATATTATGGATGAGGCGTTGAAAAAAGCGGGGGCAGAGAGTGCGGTTGAAACCGTTCTGGTGCTCCGCACAACAGATGCGCCCGTTGCCATGCTTCCCGAACGTGACCTTGATTTTCACGATTTTGTGGACTGGTTTGAACCAGACTGCATCCCGGAGATCATGAATGCGGAAGATCCCCTTTTCCTGCTCTACACCTCTGGCAGTACCGGCAAGCCCAAGGCCGTGGTGCACACCACGGGCGGCTACATGGTATGGGCGGCCTACACCATGGGCATGGTCTACACCCACCGCCCGAATGATGTTCTGTGGTGCACAGCGGATGTGGCATGGATTACCGGCCATACCTCGGTTGTCTATGGGCCGCTGGCCAACGGCAGCACCACCATGATGTTTGATGGCCTGCCTTCCTACCCGCAACCGGGCCGCTGGTGGGAGCTGATAGAACGCCACAAGGTAACCATGCTGTTTACAGCCCCCACCGCAATCCGCTCCCTGATGCGCGAAGGCGATGATCTGGTAAACCGGTATGACCTGAGCAGCCTGCGGCTTCTGGGCACTGCTGGAGAACCCATCAGCCCGGATGCGTGGATGTGGTACCATGATGTTGTCGGCAAAGGCCGTTGCCCGGTTGTGGATACATGGTGGCAGACGGAAACCGCAGGCATCATGCTTGGCCCAATTCCCGGCGCACAAAAACTGAAGCCAGGATCAGCCACCATGCCGCTTCCGGGTGTTTCCATGGTTCTGACCGACACCAAGGGAGACGTGATTGAAGGCGCAGGCGAAGGATGCCTGTGTGTCACCCGCTCCTGGCCCGGACAGGCACGCACCCTGTGGAAAGACCACGCCCGTTTCCAGCAGACCTACTTCTCGTTCAGCCCCGGTCTGTATTTCACGGGGGATGGCGCACGCCGCGATGCAGACGGGTATTACTGGATTACGGGCCGTATGGATGATGTCATCAACATTTCCGGCCATCGGATTGGCACCGCCGAAATTGAGGAAGCTGTTGGTGCAGACAGACGTATTACAGAATGTGCAGCCGTTGGCGTGCCACATTCCGTCAAAGGGCAAGCGTTGGTTGTGTTCGCCATTGCGCGGGATGAACAGACCAGCATAACGCCCGAAGATATCACCCGGCAGGTCAGTCTGGCCATCGGGCGCTACGCTGCGCCAGATGAGGTTTTCATTGTGCCAGATCTGCCCCGTACGCGCTCTGGCAAGATTGTGCGGCGTCTGCTGCGCAAGATTGCTTCCGGAGAGCTGGATACGCTGGGGGATCTGTCCATGCTGAGCGATGCAGACAGCGTGGACATGTTGATCAACACCGTGTGGAAGGAGGAACAAACCTTGAATGTTGCCTGAGTTTTCGCAAAACACATTTTAGAATCATATTTTGCCGTTCAAATTTAAATGTCGTTCCGCTTTTTTTGGTCTCTCAGCCCTGCCAGATGCTCCTGGCAGGGCTTCCTGTTTTTAAAAGGGTTTCTTTTCGCTTCTTATGTGGGCTCCGCGCTGTAGGTCGGCACAGGCTCAATGGGAAAACGGATAAGATGATAAGGCGGACGCCGCTTATCCTGCCCATTATTGAAGCTGGCCAGCCGGTTCCACTGCCCCAGTGTGCAATAGACATGCGTACGCGTGCAGAAAATGCCATCAGGCGAAAGAATGCGCGGATCATGCACCATCAGATCAAATGATCCATCCGTATTGCGCCGCAAAATACAATCGTGCTCGAAATTGGTTGTGTAGATACGGCCTTGAGCATCTGTCGCCAGCCCGTCTGCTGTTCCTTTTTCTCCTTCATCCCGCACCGCTTTTGCAAGATCCGCATCGGAAACAGAAAAATCGGACAGCAGCGCCGTTGGCAGACTGTACAGCCTGCGGCTGGTCAGAGGCGCGTAATAGAGCCGATCACTTGATGCACTCAGGGTAACACCATCTACGCCGCCCACCACAAAACGGGGCTTCTGGGCGGGGTCATACACCAGCGGCACCCCCTCCACCACGGCCATGAAGCCTGCCTCCGCCTGCGTGGAAGGATGGGTTGCCAGAACGCGGCGCTGCTTCCCGCTGGCAACGTCCACAACGACCAGCGCCGGACTGTGCCCAAACGAACTATCGCTAACATACACAGTGCCTGCCTGCCCGTGTGTCAGATCCACGCGCAGATCATTCATATGGCTGTCAGGCAGCAGCGTCGGGCTTTTGAGGATAATGCTGTGCAGCAATCTGTTGGCCGCAATATCAAAACACACAATTTTAGCGGCACCGGGTTGAAGCGACTGCCCCGCCAGCTTGCCGTCATCAATAGCCCACAGCCTGCCCTGGGTATCCATCGTCATGCCATGGATAGACATCAACCTGTCCGCAGGTGCGGCAGAAGACGGCAGACTAAGCGCTGCACTGGGCCAAGGCACCACACGCCCGTTCACCAGTTCCCCTAGTGTCGCGCCTTTATGGTTGATGGCGTGCCGGGGAAAACCGACAAAAATCCGTCCGTTCTCCGCCACAACAATACCGGAAGGACCGGGCCCATAAAACTCAGCGACAATATCGAATGACCCGGCAGGTTCATAACCCTGATCGCCATTTACGCCGGTTGTGGGCGTGCCCTGCGCCCGTGCGGGCAACGCCCCGCCGAGAGACACCATGCCCCCCACCAGAGGGGCCACAGCCGCCCCGGCAACAAGCCGCCTGCGTGACATGCACGCCTGAACATGTCGCCTGGAAGAAGACCCCTTAGGCAAATCTGGTAAATGGCGATCCGTCATCCTCATCTCCCTCTTCCCTGCTCCACTTTAGACATCAGGGAAGAAACCCCGATGCCTCAAAACGCAGTGCCAGTCTGACTTGCAGGCCATTATGGCCGGGTATTGCCCTGACCACGCCCTGTCATTCCTGTTGGTTATCGTCTCAAGGGTTTCACGCGGGCCGTGATCTCACAACCCCCGAACCGTCTATACGGCCATCACACGTTGGTAGGGTGCGCTATGCCCCCCCTTCCCCGCAGACATTCCACCAGCCACAGACCGCAGGAAGCGGGAAGCGGGAAGCGGGAAGCGGGAAGCGGGAAGCGGGAAGCGGGAAGCGGGAAGCGGGAAGCGGGAAGCGGGAAGCGGGAAAACACCAATGCCCTTTTATGCCCACACACAAGCCAGTATGAGCGGGATATGAGACATAAAAAAAGCGGCGCTGTTTCCAGCACCGCTTTTTCCGGCATCACTGCCGAGGCGTTCCGGGGGTGTGAGGCGAACCCCACACATCCGGTATTCCAGTGACTGATCAGGCGTCGGTGTTACGACGACGGATGGCAGCTCCCAGAATATCACCGAGAGACGCACCGCTGTCGGATGAGCCGTATTCGTTGATAGCCTGCTTGTCTTCTTCCACTTCACGGCCCTTGATGGTCAGAGCCAGCTTGCGGGCTGCGCGGTCAACGGAGACCACTTTCGCATCCACACGTTCGCCAACAGCGAAGCGTTCCGGACGCTGTTCCGCCTTGTCACGAGCCAGTTCCGCACGACGGATGAAGCCGGTCAGAACATCGTCAACCTTCACTTCAATCCCGTTGGACTGAACTGCGGTCACGGTGCAGGTTACAATGGCGCCCTTCTGAACGCTGGTCAGCACATCAGCTGCCGGATCTTCCTGAAGCTGTTTGATGCCCAGAGAGATGCGTTCTTTTTCCACATCCACGTCCAGAACCTTGGCTTTGACAACCTGGCCCTTTTCGTAGTGCTTCATGGCTTCTTCGCCAGTTTCGTCCCAGGACAGGTCGGACATGTGAACCATGCCGTCGATGTCTGCGGAGAGACCAACAAACAGACCGAATTCGGTGATGTTGCGGATTTCGCCTTCCACGGTGGAGCCGATCTTGTGCTCTTCCGCGAACTGTTCCCAAGGATTGCGCTGAACCTGCTTCAGGCCCAGGGAGATGCGGCGCTTCGCGCTGTCCACATCCAGAACCATCACATCGACTTCCTGAGAAGTAGCGACGATCTTGCCCGGATGGACGTTCTTCTTCGTCCAGGACATTTCAGAAACGTGCACCAGACCTTCAACGCCCGGTTCCAGCTCAACAAATGCGCCGTAATCGGTGATGTTGGTCACGCGGCCCGTGTAACGCGCACCCGGCGGATACTTCAGGGCAACATTTTCCCACGGATCAGCTTCAAGCTGCTTCATACCCAGGGAGATACGCTGCGTATCGGAGTTGAAGCGGATAACCTGCACGCGCACCGGCTGGCCGATCTGCAGAGCTTCAGACGGGTGGTTGATACGCTTCCACGCAATGTCGGTCACGTGCAGCAGGCCGTCAACGCCGCCCAGATCAACGAACGCACCGTAATCGGTGATGTTCTTCACAACGCCGTCCAGGATCATGCCTTCGGTCAGGCCCTGAATCAGTTCGCTGCGCTGCTCTGCACGGGTTTCTTCCAGAACGGCACGACGGGAGACAACAATGTTGCCACGCGCACGGTCCATCTTCAGAATCTGGAACGGCTGAGGAACACCCATCAGCGGGCTGACGTCACGCACGGGGCGGATATCAACCTGGCTGCCGGGCAGGAACGCCATGGCGCCACCCAGATCAACCGTGAAGCCACCCTTGACGCGGCCATAGATGGTGCCGTTGACGCGCTGGTTTGCTTCAAACGCCTTTTCAAGGTTCGTCCAGGCTTCTTCACGGCGTGCTTTTTCGCGGGAGAGAACAATGCTGCCGTCACGGTCTTCGTACCGTTCAACATACAGTTCCACCACGTCGCCCGGCTTGATATCCGGCGTCACGCCCGGAGGAGCAAATTCACGCAGGGACACGCGACCTTCGCTCTTCAGGCCAACATCAACAATGGCAAATTCGTCAGTCAGGCGAACAATACGCCCGCGCACAACGGACCCGTCAAAGCCGGTATCACGGCCAAGGGTCTCGTCGAGAAGGGTAGCAAAATCTTCACCACGGAAGTGATCCGCGGTCGGGGTTGCGGCTGAAGCCATGTGTAACTGTAAATCCTGCGCCGACTTGCCAATGAAGAAGCCGGCCATTCCTGCGCACCACATCGTGCGGCACGACTTGCTGGCGGAGATATCAGGAAAACCTGATCTATGTTCCGGCAGCCCAGAGAAAAGAAAATTGAAAACCCGCTGCAAACAACAGGCATCTGTATCGCAGAGACACCTTCCACCCGCGCTTTGTCAACACAAAGGAGTGGAAAATAACGTGAGATATAATGAAAATAAGCAGTTGCGTGCCATCCATGACACGCAAACCTGCCTTTACTGGCCGAGTCGCCTGCGCGCGAACGCGAGAGCCTGCGCCAGAACGTCTTCCGCGCTCAGGGTATCCGTTTCAATAACCTGAGCATCTGCCGCTACCTGCAAGGGGGCTGTTTTCCGGCCAGAATCCGCCGCATCCCTCACCTTCAGCGCCTCTTCCATTTCAGCCACCTGCGCCTGCGCGTTGGGAGCACTCTGGTCCCCTCCCAGTTGCAGGAAACGCCGCAGGGCCCGCGTGGCGGGAGAGGCTGTGATGAACAGTTTGACGTCCGCATCGGGAAAAATCACGGTGCCGATATCACGCCCGTCCAGCACAGCCCCGCGTTCACCCGCAAAGCGGCGCTGGGTTTCGACAAGGGCCTGCCGCACGGCTGGCTGGGCAGCCACCTTGCTGGCAGCCTGCGCTACCTCTGGCGCACGCAGGTCCGTGCGGGCCAGATCTGCCGGGCTTAATTTCTGGGCAAACGCCTCTGCCGGAGCAGCAGGGTCCTGCCCGGCATCCAGCGCAAGCCGCCCTACGGCCCGATAGAGCAGACCCGTATCCAGATAAGGAAGCGAGAGCGCCTGTGCCAACCGTTTGGCCAGAGTCCCTTTTCCCGCAGCTGCAGGACCATCAACCGCTATAACCGGACCGCCACGCTTCATGCCGCAAACCCTGCGCCAAGGCTGTTCAGAAGCGGGAAGTAACCCGGGAAACTTGTGTCAATAAACGCGGTATCGTCAATTTCCACCGGGTTCTCTGCCACCAGCCCCAGAATGGAAGCGCTCATGGCCAGACGATGATCCATATGGGTTTCCACTGTGCCACCGCCCGGAATAGCGCCCTGGGTGCCATAAATAATCAGATCATCATCATCCACTTTGGTGCGCACGCCGTTCTTTTCCAGCAACGCCACGGTAGACGCCAGACGATCACTTTCCTTAACGCGCAATTCCTCCACTCCGCGAAAACGCGAAATGCCCGTAGCAAACGCCGCCGCCACAGCCAGAATGGGGTATTCATCAATCATGGACGGCGCACGCTCCGCAGGCACATCCACGGCCTGAAGTGAGGAAGCCTGCACGTGCAGATCCCCTACCGGTTCGCCACCTTCCGTCCGCTCGTTGGTGATATCCAGCCGGGCACCCATTTCACGCAGGGTGGTGAACAGTCCTGTGCGCAGCGGGTTAAGGCCCACATTGGAAATCACAACATCAGACCCAGCCACCAGCAAAGCCGCCACCAGCACAAAGGCTGCGGAAGACGGGTCTCCCGGCACAGTCACATCCCGCGCGATCAGGTGCGGTTTGCCTTGCAGGCGGATAATCCGACCGCCTTCCGGCGTTTCTTCCACTGCCACCTGCGCCCCAAAGTGGCGCAGCATGTTTTCCGTATGATCCCGTGTGGGCACAGGTTCTTCCACCCGTGTTTCGCCAGCAGCATTCAGGCCCGCCAGCAGAACGGCGGATTTGACCTGAGCAGACGCCACAGGCAGGCGGTAATCAAGCGGAGCAGGCGTTGCATTGCCCTGAATGGCCAGTGGCAGACGCCCGCCTTCCCGCGCAAGGAAGGTAGCCCCCGTGCCCGCCAGCGGGTCTGTCACCCGTTTCATGGGGCGGCGGCGCAGGCTGGCATCACCGGTCATGACGGACATCATGCCGTGGCTGGCCAGAATGCCGGAAAGCAGGCGGGCCGCCGTGCCGGAATTGCCCATATCCAGCACATCAGAGGGCTCTGTCAGCGCCCCAAGGCCACGGCCCCGCACATGCCAGCGGCCATTTTCATCAAGGGTGATATGCGCACCCAGCGCCCGCATGGCGTCTGCCGTACGCAGCACGTCCTCCCCTTCCAGCAGACCGATAATGCGGGTCTCGCCTTCAGCAAGCGCAGAAAACATCAGCGCCCTGTGGCTGATGGATTTATCTCCCGGCACGGCCACCGTACCGGCAAGAGGGGCAGGCGCGCGGGTAACGCGCAAAGGACGGGAAGAAGAGGGTGCCTGTGTCATGCCCATTTCATTCCGGCTTGTCCCGCCGTAAGTCAATCCGCCAGAGGCTGGAATCTGCCTCTTCTGCATGGAAAATTATTACCTCTTTTTCCACGCAGGGTTTGACAGGCGTGCTGTGCAATGGCATTTGGCCTCGCCTTAATAGTGTGGTCGATTCCCGCCTCAGGCCATCTGAGCAGGGAATCGCCCGTTTCCGGGGCGATCCCTCGTCCCATGTCTGCTCAGGATCGACAGGTAGCAAGATGTCCCAGCCCGATCTCGGCACCAAACGCGTCTGCGTGTCCTGTGGTGCCCGCTTCTATGATTTGAACCGTAACCCGGCCGTATGCCCCAAATGCGGGACAGAACAGCCCGAACTGGTTCCCCGCCTGCGCCGCAGCACGGACAGCCTGACCCCCACCCCGGCTGATACCCCGGCGGCCAAGCCCAAAGACGATGATGATCTGGATCTCGACACCGACGCCGACACCGATGCCGATGATGTGATGGAAGATACATCCGATCTGGATGACGACGATGATGACATCAGCTCCGACATTGATGTCAGCACGGATTCGGATGAACACGATTCCTGATCTGGCACACTGCACCGGGTTTTTCCCGGTGTGCTGATCACATTAAAGCCCGCTCTCGCAGCGGGCTTTTTTTATAGTTCCCGCACAGCCAGAAAATACGCTTTGTCTATCAGGCTGGAATTTCCGACCGATCAAGCGTGTTAAAAAACGTTTCCGGGTCGCCAATATCACGCACATTTTTTGTCAGGATAGGCACTTCGATCATCGTATTCCCTGTACTGACCACGCTGATGCCCCGCAGTTCCAGCGTTCCATCCCAAGAAAGGCGCGCGAGATAACGACCGGGCAAAAAGCCGGTCTCCAGCGTGGGAGCGGGAACAGGAGCAGGCGATGGCTCATCTCCTGATGGAACCGGAGGCCTGTCGAGAAGGATCTGACCTGGCTCAAGTGTCGGGAGATTGGCTTGGAGCCAGTCCCAATCCGTTTGCGTCAGAAACTCCTGCTCACGAAAGGCTGGATCAATAAAGGGAACATCATAAGTATAACGAATCTCGACCTGTGCGGCTCGCCGTTCTTCTATCAGATAACGCGCCAGATCTGGCAGTTCGTGGAGATTGGATTTATAGGCCATAATGATATAGCGCAGTGCAACTGAGGAATTTACCTCGTTGAAAGCATTTAGAAGTTTGTCCCAGTTTTCCATGAAGATTGGAAAACGGGCCCCCTTGCGCATCCGCTCGTATATCTCTGGCGTGCGAGATTCTATTGAAATATTGATATGGTCAATTCCACTCCGGGCCAAACCCTGAAAGTAAGAGGCTGGCATACGCCGCGCAATATTGGATGTGAAAAACACCTTATTGCGCATCTCGTTCGGTATTAAATTCAAAAAAGAAAGAAAATCTGGATGAAGCGATGGTTCATGCAGGCAGGAAAACCAGAATTCACCATCTTTCGTATAAGGCATCAACCGGAGTGCAGCCTCCAGTGTCTCTCGTGTCATGACGTTTGTCCGGCGCACGCCGCTATAGTCATAAAGGCAGAAGGGACACCGTAAATTGCAGTTATTTACGATATCCATAGCCACATGCAGAAGGGGCTGCCATGAAGCAAGCTGCGGGGAATGCGTAATCTCATCTCGGCCCGGGACCCGCACCCGCAAGCGCTCTCGTTCAGCAGGAGAAAGCTCCCGCTTCAGGTGAAACCAAAACCCATACGCGCGACTATTGTCTCCTACACCGGCAATACCATGATGAAACTGGTCTGCTAAAACGGTGCCAAGACTCTCGCCTGTGTCTGGAAGAAAGGCTTCTACCGGCAGGCGCTGAACTGGATCATCTGGATCCATGATCCACCCGTGAATGTGGCGTAGGCCGATCTGATCCACAAAACCGAGCAGAGGTTTCCCTGCGGTAGTCTGCACATGCTCCGCACCCCCTTCCGGGGGAGAAGGACGCGTGAAGAACCCCAGTATTTTTCTGCCCGCTCTTTTAACCCAGCTCACATGCGCACCATGCTGTTCATCACATTATCTTCTGCCCACACCATAAGATTATATCTGAGAAAAGAGCGCAACATTTTCAGGAATAATCAGATGCTGGTTGATTGATTATCTGTCCATATGACAAAAAAAATGCCTACTGAACTCTCATTTCGTGCATATGATAATTTTGTCTTTCAGAATTACGATAACCATTAGCGGACCGTGGAAACACACTGCAAAGCCGGACATAGACCAGCCCTCCGGATAGGACTTTCAAAACGGAAGGCTTTGATCTACCGCGGCCAGACGGCTCTCAAGCCTTATCTCGAAAAATCAAATCATATTTTGCAGATTTGAAAAGCTGTAGCGCTGCATGACACCCGATGCATATGTCACCATAAAATCAATGTGTCCGTATAACAGCATCGGGACACCTTATTTTTCTGAAGTGTTGCGTTTATTTTCAACATACCGACGCTGGAAAATAAACGCTCTTTTGTCCTCAGTCCTGCGGGATAGCACGGCGTTCTATTTCTACACCTACGGATTCAATTTCTTCAAAAACATCCAGTTTTTCAATTTTTATGCGCACGACACGCACGCGGGCATCTGCCAGAACACCGGCGGCAATGCGTTCCGCCAATGTTTCCACCAGCCTTACATGCCCTTCACTTACAATACGGCGCACCAGAAGCACCACATGCTCGTAAGAGACCGTGCGGCTCAGATCATCTGCGCCCACTTCCAGATCATCCCGATCCAGCACACCAAACGCCACGGAAACGCGGATACGCTGGGTGACACCCTGCTCATGCGGGAAAACGCCAATATGCGCATCCAGCACCATGTTGTTGAGGAACAGGCAGCGCAAAGGCGGTTCATCCGCCCACGGAGCAAAAACTGTCATACGAGGGTTATTCTTCCAAAACAGAACCGGCTGCCGCAGCCGGAGACCACTGCAAATGTTGCCCGCCATCCAGCGCCAGCATCTGCCCCGTAACTGAGGGTAACGCCAGAAGAGCCAGGGCAGACCGCGCCACTTCTTCTGGCGATGTGCCATGACCCAGCGGTACGGAAGCGCATTGCCGGGCAAATTGTTCCTCACTCTGCCGCACACTGGCCAGAGCAGGGCCGGGGCCTATGGCGTTCACCCGAATGCCATGGGGTGCAAGAGCAAGCGCCATGGTCTGTGTCAGGGTCCACAAAGCACTTTTAGACACCGTGTAACTGATAAAATGAGGGGTGAGGGACCACACGCGCTGATCCAGCATGTTCAGCACCATTCCCTCCGCATCCTTGGGGAGCGCCTTGGCAAAAGCCTGCATCAGCACAAATGGCGCACGCAGGTTGGGCTTCATATGCCCAACCCAACTGTCCTTTGTCGCGTCATCCCATTCATCACGCTCAAAGGTTGAGGCGTTGTTGACCAGCACCCCAAGCGGACCGCCTAGCGCTGCACTTGCCTGTTCCACCAGTGGTGAAACAAATTCTTCCCGTGCAAGATCCGCCTTGAGCAGACACGCCTTACGGCCCAGCGCCACAACTTCTTTCCGCGTTTCTTCCGCCGCGTCCGTGTCTCCACGGTAATGAATGGCCACATCAAACCCGGCTTCAGCCAACGCCAGAACAATAGCCTTGCCCAGCCGCGCCTTGCCCCCCGTTACCAATGCCCGACGCGGAATGCGTGAAGAAATTGGAAAAGCATTTATCGCCACGTTATTCTCCGTCTCCGGGTTAGTATACGCTGCTCTTCAGGCAGGCCGTCGGGCGCCCAGAGCCGCCGCCAATGTACCATCATCCAGCACATCCAGTGCGCCGCCCACAGGCACGCCCTGCGCAACCCGGCTGACGGCTACGCCCTCATAAATCGCCAACCTGTCCATCAGCCAGTGCATGGTGGTGGCCCCTTCAACAGTGGCCCCCAGTGCCAGAATGACTTCACGCACACTGCCACATTCCAGTCTGTCCAGCAGGGGGGCTATATTCAGGTCTTCCGGCCCTATTCCCGCCAGCGGAGAAAGCGTTCCGCCCAGCACCAGATAGACCCCTCTATGCACGCCGGCACGCTCCAGCGCCCACAGATCACCCACCGTTTCCACCACACACACCACGCTGCGGTCCCTTACCGGGTCCGTGCAGATGTGGCAGGGGTCAACCGTGTCCAGATTGCCGCAAGTGGAACAGGTTTTGACAGCATTACCGGCATGTTCCAGCGCGCGGGCCAGCGGCACCAGGCGCGCCTGAGGATCACGCAGCAGAAACAGGGCAATGCGCCGGGCCGAACGCGGGCCGAAACCCGGCAACCGCCCCAGAAGCTTGATAAGCTGCTCTATTTCCTGCCCGCGCATCCTGCACTCCGCCTGTCTTCTCCATCCGCTCTGCATCGCGCCCGCCATATCATGCGGGCACGCATTGCGTGATGGATCAGAACGGCAGCTTCATACCTGCGGGCAGGTTCAGCCCACCGGTGACTTTCTGCATTTCTTCCGCTGCCTTGGCATCCAGCTTGGTGCGGGCATCGGCACAGGCCGCCACGATCAGGTCCTGCAACATTTCCATTTCTGCTGGGTCTGCCAGTTTGGGGTCGATGGTGATGGAGCGCATGTCACCCTTGCCGCTCAGCACGACCTTGACCATGCCAGCACCAGCAGCGCCTTCAATGTTCATCGCTTCCAGCGTGGCCTGCATGGCTTCCATCTTCGCCTGCATCTGGGTCGCCTGCTTCATCAGTCCGGCAAGATTTTTCATGGTTTACTCTCCCTGTCTGACCGCAGTGCAGCGGTCTGGTCTGGGGTGGTCTTCCACCCTGTCGTTAAAGCCGGAGGTTCCGGCCGATATCCGGCTCAGTCCATGGATGAACCGGGATCGAATGGTCGTTCATCCTCGTCCAGCAGTTCGGCGTCAAGCGGTGCAAATACAAGGTCTGGCACCTCCTCAGGGGGCAGACCGTAATCATCCAGCCCGTGGTCACGCACTTCACCCAGTTCCGCATCCGGAAAAGTGGCCAGAATGGCTTTAACCAGCGGATGTGCCTTGGCAGTGCGGCGTTGGAACTGGATGATCTCCGCACCCTGTTCATCCAAAGTGGGCTCCCCGGCCTCATCCGAGATCTTGACCCGCCATTGCTGATGAGTGGCGTGCTCGAGCACACGCTGAAGCTGCCGCCCCAGATCAGACGGAACGCCAACCTCCGGCCGCACCACAATGTCACCCGGCGCGAAGGAAACCAGATGAACTGCATTCCGCAAATGCCCATGCAGCAGGGCTTCCCTCCGATCCTTGACCAAGGCCACGGCCTCACGCCACGTGCGGGGCATGGGAGCAATGCTTGGCTGTGCAGGTTCGGAAGGTTCTACCGCTGGCTCAGCCGCAACCTGAGGCGCCGGTTCTTCACCCTGAGCAGGCTCTCGGGCAATATCGGGCTGCACAGCCATGACAGAGGTGCCACCGACCATTCTCAAAGCGGGCGGAGGTTCTTCCGGTTGATGAGCGGAGGTGTCTGGCCGCGCTGAAGATGCTGATGAGGCGGAAGGACTGCCATCGCCATCCCACCCGGTTCCTGTCTGTGGCGCAGGACGAGGCGCATCCTCCCATGGGGGATGAACGTTTGATGTCTCGGTGCGCGCAGGAGGAAGTGACCCATTCTGCCCCCTCATCCCAGAAGGAGAAGAAGAAGTCTGTGCACCGCCAGCCGAAGGTAGGGCTGGAGTGTTTTCTTGCCCGGACAGACGTTTGATCAGATCAGCCGGGGAGGGAAGGTCCGCCACGTAACAGAGACGGATCAGCACCATATCGGCGGCGGCGCGTCTATCCGGTGCGGACTCAACTTCCTGCACGCCTTTCACCAGCATCTGCCAGGCACGCATCAGCACGGGCACGGGCAGTTTTTCTGCCATTTCTGTGCCGCGTACCCGCTCAGCCTCTGGCAGATCGGCCGAATCCCGCAGGGAAGGAACAGCCCGCAGACGGGAAATGGTGTGCACCAGTTCCAGCATGTCCCCCAGCATCAGGCCGGGATCAGCACCCCGCGCATGGGCTGCATCAGCCAGAGCCAGCGCCTTGTCCGGTTTGCCGGTAAACGTGGCTTCCAGCAGATCAAAAACCACCTGCCGATCCGCCAGCCCCAGCATGTCACTGACAAGAGCAGCACCAATTTCCTCTGATGCCCCATCCGGCCCCGTGCCTTGGGCAATGGCCTGATCAAGCAGGGAAAGACCATCACGCACCGAGCCATCCGCCGCGCGGGCAATCAATGACAGAGCCTCGGGGGAGAGACGCACCTGTTCCTTTTCCGCAATGCGGGCAAACAGGGCGGCCAGATCTGCCTGCGGCACACGGCGCAGGTCAAACCGCTGGCAACGGGACAGCACCGTTACCGGCACCTTGCGCAATTCCGTCGTGGCAAAAATGAACGTGACCTGTGCAGGGGGCTCTTCCAGCGTTTTCAGCAACGCATTGAACGCGTTGCGGGAGAGCATGTGCACTTCGTCAATAATGAAGACCTTCATCCGCCCCTGCATGGGCCGGAAGCGCGTGGCTTCTATAATCTCACGCACATCATCCACCCCCGTGCGGGAAGCGGCATCCATTTCCAGCACATCGGGGTGGCGGTCATTCAGAATGGCGACGCAATTGGCGCACACACCACACGGATCTGGCGTGGGGCCACCCTTGCCATCCGGCCCGATACAGTTGAGCGCTCGGGCGATAATGCGGGCCGTGGTGGTTTTACCCACACCGCGCACACCGGTCAGCATGAAAGCATGAGCCACACGCCCCAGCGCAAACGCATTACGCAGCGTGCGCACCATGGCTTCCTGACCAATCAGGTCATCAAACGTGGTGGGGCGATATTTGCGGGCCAGAACACGATAGGGTGAGCCAGAAGGCGCGACCGGGGCAGGAACAGGGGCTGGAGAAGGAGCATCTCCAAACAGACCGGGGCCTTCCATAACAGGATCGGGAAGCCCCTCATCCTGAGAAAGCTGCGCATCGGTCTTATCGGTCATGACAGTTCCGAAGAGTAAGAGTCACGCCCGCAAGAACTGGTCAACAGGGCGGAAAACGGTGGAAAGCCGGACAATGACCCGGACGAAACTTACTGCGGCTGCTTCCTTCCGGACCTGACCTGGTCAACAAGGTGCCCGTCCACCGCCGACTTTCCACCTCGGTAGATAGCACCAAACGCTGGCACATGCCAACCCTGCACATCTCGGAACCACTTTGGGGCGTTTCCCTCTTGGCCTTGAGGCAATGAGCACGCTAGGACAGAAATCATGGGAGCATCCAGCCCCGGTTCCTCAAGTGCAGAGAGTGTGAGCGTGCCCAGATTCAGCCAGCCCTTTCTTGTTGCAGCCCTGATACTTGCTTGTTTTTCTGTCCCGGTGATGGGCCACGCAGAAGAAGACGATAGCAATAGCAACGGTGAGAACAGCGAAGTTCGCAGCAAAGTGCCCAACATGCAGTTGCAGAAGGAACTGGCCGTACTCCAGTTCAAACCGGAAGCTGCCAGTGAAGCCTGCATCGACTCCCTGAAGGAGCTGCACAAAACGCAGGCGCAACTTGCGGAAGAACAGACCCGCACCCACGATCAGGATGTGGCCATTGCGCAGGACGTGCTTGAGTCAGATTTTGAAAACTCCATAGAACTCTGCTCTCCGGATGTGCGCAAACTCTGTGAAACACAGAACCCCGAAGTACGGCTGGCGCGGGCCTGTGAACAGTTGGGCAGCCTTCCCGATGGAGACGGCGCCGGGCAGGAAGACTGACCCCGGCCCATATCAGGCCCCCTTTAAGGTCGCTTCAACAAGATTGAGGTGAGGGCGGACAGGGGAGTGTTGGCCTGAAAAGCAACCGGGGAGGCCCATAAGAACACTCCGAAAAGATTTTTGAAACAGCGTCCCCACAGAGGAAAATGGGCTTCTGTTCCCTCACCAACACATTGGACCACATGCCCCGCCAGCACGCAGCCCCATGGCTGTGCCGGAAGGCGTGGATGCTTCTTGCTGACATGCGAAAACTGGCATCCAGCGAGAACGAACGGCCAAAAAACCGGCAATGCGTTTAAGACGCTGGCACGGAAAGGCCGGAGCCTACCGGTATAGAATCTGCCGAACCTGCCTTGTAGGTGTGCTCCCTCATCCCTATTCACTCACCGCGCGCTTCATCCTGCCTCTTACCCTTGGGTTAAGAGCTCTTATTCACACGGCAACTGGTGAGAGATCTGAAAAGGTTATAGGCTTTGCGAAACAAACCAACGCCACATGGCACGGTTTTTCCCAAGGCAACCGAAGTTCCGGCCCATGCATGATTCCGCCTTTTCTGCTCCTGCTTCCTCTGTTCCCGCCATTCTGGCCGTTGATGGCGGAGGCACCAAAACAGCCGCGGTGCGTATCGGGCAGGATGCTGGCGTGCAGGCTTATCACACCACGTCTGGCAGCAACCCGTTTGACCAACCTGCATGGCGCGACGTGCTGACTGATCTGGTAACGCCCATGAACGCAGGTGTGCAGGCATCTGCCTTCGGTCTAGCCGGGTATGGAGAAAATCGTGCTTTTGGTGAAACCATCCGCACCCATCTGCATAGCCTGTGCCCCAATGGCGCATTTAGCCTGAGCAATGATGTGGATATGGCCTGCAACGGAGCTTTTGCGGAAGGAGCGGGTGTCCTGTTGCTCTCCGGCACGGGGTCCATTGCATGGGCGCGCAATGCACAGGGCCAGACCACCCGCGTTGGCGGCTGGGGCAGTACCTTTGGAGACGAGGGAAGCGCCTACTGGATTGGCCGCACGGCGCTTCAACTGCTCTGTCAGGCGCTTGATGGCCGCGAACCGGACGCCGTTCCTTTTGCCCGCAAGCTGTGCGCTGGCATGGGTTGGCCGGACACAAACCCTGCTGCCATGGACGCCCTGCTGGGCTGGCACGCCGGTCAGGACCGTCCGCGTTCGGCAGTGGCGCAATGCGCGCGCCTTGTGGACACACTTGCAGAAGAAGGCTGCCCGCAGGCTCTTACCCTCCTGAAAGCAGCCGCGGCTGAACTGGCCCGCTGCGTGCAGACCGCGCGTGCCCATTTTGGTGCAGACAGCGTTGGTGCCGATCCTCTGCCATGGAGCTACGCAGGCAGCGTGTTCAACAGCCGCCTGATCCGCGCGGAACTGACAGCACTCTGCGGTGCGCCCCAACCACCCCGGCTACCACCATTGGGAGGCGGTATTTTACGCGCAGCCCGACAAGCCGGGTGGAGCATTGATGCAGACTGGATTTCTGTGCTGGCAAGAAATCTTGAGGCTCTTCCCGCCACCCAGCCCCTGACAACGCCCCCTCACTCTCTTCTGGCTCCCCTTTCAGAAAAGGCTGGCTCCTGATGCCCGAAGCCACCTCTGCCCCGGCCCCATCCTCCACTGAGAACAATTTTTGCCCAGCAGGGTCTTATGGCTGGACACCGCTCTGCCTGACCGCAATGCTGTTTTTCCTGATCGGGTTTGTCACATGGCTTAACGGGCCGCTGATCTCTTTTGTCAGGGTTTCTTTTTCCCTTGATGATATCAGTGCATTTCTCATCCCGCTTGTTTTCTATTTTTCCTATTTCTTTTTTGCCATCCCGGCCTCCTGGGTTATCGCCCGCACAGGCCTGAAACGTGGTCTTTCCCTTGCGCTGACAGTCATGGCCATGGGCATGGCCTGCACGGGCCAGTTTATTGCTGCCGGGGTCTATGAAGCCGCTCTGGTAGGGCTGCTGATTCTGGGCGGAGGGCTGGCGCTGTTGCAAGTGGCCGTGAACCCGTATGTCAGTTTTCTGGGGCCGCCTCAAAAAGCAGCGCAGCGTATTGCCATTATGGGAATATGCAACAAATTTGCCGGAATTTTGGCTCCCATCGTGCTGGCAACATTGGTCATGGGCGATATTGAAAACGTGGCGCGCCGTGCCGCAGGTATGACGGATGCTGTCGCCCGGTCTGCCCTGCTGAGCCAGTTTGTTCAGGCCATTTACTGGCCTTATCTGGGCATGGCCCTGCTGATGCTTCTGGCTGCAGGCGGGGTTGCACTTTCAAGCCTGCCTGATCTTCAGCCGCCAGAAAAAGCCATTTCTTCAAGCGAACTTTCCCACGCCTCAGACACACGCCGCACACTGCTTTCCTCACATGTTCTGTGCGGGATAGCCGCCATGTTTCTTTATGTGGGTGTGGAAGTCATGGCGGGAGACGCCATTGGCACCTACGCACAAGGGTTTGGCCTTCCCCTTAGCCAGACACGGTTTTTCACGGCATTGACACTTACTGGCATGTTGGTGGGATATTGTCTGGGCATGGTCTGCACGCCCCGGTTCTGTTCACAGGAACGCTACACCCTGTATTCCTGTCTCGCCGGAAGCATTCTCAGCCTGTTGGCTTTCGTGGGGCATGGTTATGGTTCCGTTCTGTGCATCGCCCTGCTTGGTGTCGCAAATGCCATGATTTTTCCGGGCCTTTTTCCAACAGTTCTGAAGAATACCGGCAAAGCAGCACCCCTTGTTTCAGCTTTTCTGGTCATGGCTTATTGTGGCGGCGGCATTCTGCCCCAGCTTTTTGTCTGGCTGAAAACCCTGTTTGGATTTCAGGGCGTTTTTACCAGTCTGACACTCTGCGGCTATGCACTGATCGCCCTTTACATGCGCCGCTCGGCCTCCTGATATCTTACTGTCCTTTTGCCATTCAAAGAGTTCTACCATGCAGACCTTAAGCGGACACCTTGTTCTTCCTGACCAGATTCTTCCCGGAACAGTCACGTTTTCAGAAAAAATTCTGACTGTTTCTGAAAATACGTCCGTTCCAGACCGCTACATTCTGCCGGGCTTTATTGATGGACACGTTCATGGTGGCAACGGCGCGGACACCATGGATGGTGTAGAGGCCATTCATACGCTTGCCCGCTTTCATGCCACGCATGGCACCACCACCATTCTGCCCACCACCATCACCCGGCCATGGGCGGATGTAATGGACGCTCTACGCGCTGTGGCGGAAAGTGTGCGTACCCAGTGTGCAGGTGGCCCCGTGATCCATGGCGCGCATCTGGAAGGCCCGTTTGTCAGCCCTCATAAACTGGGGGCGCAACCCCCGTACGCCATTGCTCCTACGGAAGACCGCGTAACGGAAGCCCTGGCAACCGGCTGCGTAAAAGTGGTGACGCTGGCTCCAGAACTTCCGCATGCCGAGCAGGCCATGGAGCAGTTTGTCGCTGCGGGCGTGCGCGTCAGCATGGGGCATACGGTTGCAACTTACGAGCAAACGGAAAAAGCCATCTGCCACGTCTGCTCCGCCGGAGGCGTTGTGGGGGCCACGCATCTGTTCAACGCCATGGCACCCATTACCAGCCGCAAACCCGGCCCGGTAACAGCCCTGATGTGTAGCGATGCTTATGCGGAAATGATTTTTGACACCCATCATGTTCACCCGGCCACCTTCCGGCTGGCACATAAGGTGATGGAAGATAGACTGCTTTTTGTAACCGACGCCATGCGGGCCACGGGTCTGCCCGAAGGGCCCAGCCAGTTGGGCGGGCAGGATGTCATTGTAAAAGACGGCGCCGTGCGTTTGCCCGACGGCAGTCTGGCAGGCAGTGTGCTGACGCTGGATGTCGCCTTGCGTAACGCCCTGAAAACCGGAACCCCTCTTGTAAAAGCGTCTGCGCTGCTCAGCAGTAATCCTGCACGCTATCTTGGCCTGACCGATCGCGGCACATTGGAAGCAGGCAAGCGCGCAGATTACGTGGTGATGGATAGCAGCTTTATGGTGCAGGAGGTCTGGGTGGGCGGCCAGCGCATCCACTAAACCGCTTTGCAGGCGCTGTGTTTGGTCGCAGCATCGAAAACCTCCCTGTCAGGCAACAGGAAAACTGACCTGACAGAGCTTCATTTGCTGTCACATTTCGGATCACAAAAGCACATGCCTCCCTCTTCTGGGGAACAGGTGGGAGCTTCGTGCGTTTTGATGCCTGTTTGTGGCCAGTTTTCCCAGAAGAACGTCCTCTTGTGGAGCACTGGTCCGTAAGATGGTTTTCCCGCCGTGTGCAGACGGACACCCAACAGCGCGCTTCACGGTCACGCCCCTGCACTTGAGCTAACAAAGCCTGCTAAATGAAGGAAAATATCATGGAATTTCGCCCTCTTGGCAAAACAGACCTGAATATTGCCCCCATCGTATTTGGTGGAAATGTATTTGGCTGGACCATTGATGAAAAAACCAGTTTTTCCATTCTGGACGCCTTTCTGGATTACGGGTTCAACGCCATTGATACGGCAGATGTCTATTCCCGCTGGAGCCCCGGCAATGAGGGTGGGGAGTCTGAAACCATTATCGGGAACTGGCTGAAGGCCAATCCCGGCAAGCGGGATCAGGTGCTGATTTTCACCAAGGTTGGATCAGACCTGGGCAAACCCGGCGAAAAAGGCCTTTCCGAACGCTGGATCATGCAGGCTGTTGAAGGCTCCCTCAAACGGCTGGGAATTGAGAGGATTGACCTTTATTTCTCCCATTGGCCAGATCCCGAAACACCTTACGAAGAAACACTTGGCGCCTATGAAAAACTGCTCAAGGCCGGAAAAATCCGCGCCATAGGTGCCTCCAACCTGAACGCCGAGCAATTACAGGCCTCTCTGGATGCAGCCAGAACCCACGCACTGCCGCGCTACGATGTGCTGCAGCCGGAATACAATCTGTATGATCGATCCTCTTACGATGGCGCATTGCGTGATTTGTGCATCAAGGAAGAGCTTGGCGTGGTGACGTACTACAGCCTCGCTTCCGGCTTCCTGAGTGGCAAATACCGCAGCAAGGCTGACCTTGCGCAAAGCACACGGGGAGAAGGCATTGAGAAATATCTCACGCCGCGCGGCACCGCCATTCTACAGGCACTTGATACCGTGGCAGCCCGCCATAATGCCAAGCAGGCAGAAATTGCGCTGGCATGGCTGATTGCCCGTAAGGGGGTGACTGCCCCCATTGCCAGCGCCACCCGCCGCGAACACGTGGCCAGTTTTGCAAAAGCCGCGCAACTGGAACTCAGCGCGGACGACATCAAGGAGCTTGATACCGCCAGCGCCTGAAAACGGCTTTTCAGCCTTTGAAAGCTGTTTGAAAAGACACCAGCAGCAAAAGGGCCGGGCCCGAAAGGACTTTTAAAAGGCAGCCCCGTTATAGAGAGGGGCTGCCAAAAGTATTACACTGGCGGATATCACCCGAATTAAGCCCCCGGCGGAACCACTGCACCCGCTGCGCGGACGTTCCGTGGGTAAAGCTATCCGGCACGGCGTAACCCCGCGCCATTTTCTGCAACCGATCATCACCCACGGCGGCGGCGGCGTTCATGCCCTGTTCAACATCGCCCGTCTGCAATATCTGTTTCGCGTCATTCGCGCGCTTGGCCCACACGCCTGCAAAGCAATCCGCCTGCAATTCTATCCTGACAGACACACCGCCTTCACCCGTTTCAGACAAACTGCTTCTCTGGGTCTGTGCCTGCTGCATGATGCCAAGTTCATTCTGAACATGATGCCCGATTTCATGAGCAACGACATAGGCTTTGGCAAAATCTCCGCCTGCCCCAAGCCGGCCCTGCAATTCCTGAAAAAAGGCGAGGTCGAGATATACTTTATGATCTGCCGGGCAATAAAACGGCCCGACTGAGGTCTGCGCATATCCACACCCTGATGGCTCTCCGCCGCTAAACAGCACCAGATGCGGTTCGTGATATGTGCGGCCCATCTGCTGAAAATAGGAGGTCCAGACATCTTCCGTGGAGGCCAGAACGCTGGAGATGAACCGCTTTTGTGCATCATTCCCGGGAGCAGGCCCCTGCTGTGCCACCATTGACCCAGAGCCTGCAGACGGCGCGCCGCCCTCCAGCAGATTAAGCACCAATCGGGGATCGACTCCAAAATAGAGCGCGCCCAGAACCAGAACGAGGCCGCCTATGCTGCCGATACGGATGGGCGCACGCCCTCCGCCGCCAGAACCGCGCCTGTCCTCGACATTGCTGCTTTGGCGTTCATCATCCAGACGCATGATTTTTCTGTCCTGTTCTGTCGCAGCCTGACCTGCGCGGTCTGCTTTTCAGTCTACTGTGTCTGCAATGTGTGTGCGGTATAAAAAATTTACCAAGCCAATATGGCAGGCGGGATAAGCGGCTCTCGGCATTGGCTTTTGTGCCAATGCTTCCGCTGTGATCCGTTCACCCCGCCTTTTCAGCGACACGTAACCTGTTTTGTTACGCTGCTCTGGCTTTTACTCTGGCAAACGCAAAATAGCGTCCACGCCCTCACTACACCCAAGAACAGCCGCCTTTTCCTTGGGAGAGAGTGCCCGCTCTGCCGCGGCCAACGTGGGAGCTTCTTCCACCTTCACCAGTCCCACCAGCCTTTCCGCATTGATGGGATCACCCGCCTTGCGGGCTGGGGGCAACATGGCACGGTGCGCAGCCAGCAGACTCGTATCTGCACGCAGGGCACGCAGGGCATCATCCGGCAGTTGCGGCGCTTCATCGCTTTCCTGCGCATGTTCCAGTTTTTTCAGCACATCCAGCGGATATGTTTCTTCCGGCACCAGCAGCAGCCCGGCCTTGCGGAAATTCTGCCCCACGGCGCGGCTACTGGTCAGCGCCACCAAGGGAATGGAAAATACCAGTCCCAACAGAACAGGCGTCATCCAGAAAAACAGGGAGGGAGAAACCACCCACGCGCCAATACCCAGAACCAGCCCGAACAGGGTGAATTTGGCATATTGCTGCACCACCACCATCAGCGGAAAACCGCCATCATCGCGGCGCTGCGTATTCCAGCCGGAATCATGCCCGGAAAGAATGGACATCACCCCGGATGTCTGGATCAGCATGGCAATAGGTGCGATCAGACCACCAATCAGCGTTTCCACCAGAACTGACCCTGCGGCTCTGATAGCGCCTCCACACCCTTTGCAGGTCACCCGGTCAAACAGCAGGGCAACATACGCCAGCAGTTTAGGGGCCAGCAGAATGGCCATGGTGCCGATAAACACATATTTCGCCTGTACCGGGTCAACATGCGGCCAGTGAGGGTAAAGGGTTTTTGTATCGCCAAAATATTCGGGCCGCTCAAAGTGAGCCTGCAAGGAAATCAGAATACCTGTCAGCAAAAACACCAGCCACAACGGGGAGGTAACATAAGCCCCGATCCCCACAATCATGTGCATACGGCTGATCCAGTGCAGACCCTTGGTGGGCAGAACCTTCACATGCTGCAAGTTCCCCTGACACCAGCGGCGGTCACGAATGGCCACATCTGTCAGAGAAGGCGGGCTTTCCTCATACGATCCATCGAGAGCAGGCACCATATGAATGGCCCAGCCCCCACGCCGCATCAACGCGGCCTCAACAAAGTCATGGCTGAGGATATGCCCGCCAAAAGGTGGCCGCCCCGGAACATGCGGGAGCCCAGCCTGCCCGGCAAAAGCACGGGTGCGGATAATCGCGTTATGGCCCCAGTAATTGCCTTCAGAGCCATGCCACCACGCAATACCATGCGCAATAATCGGACCATAAACACGCCCGGCAAACTGCTGCATCCGGGCAAACAGCGTGGTGCCCCCCACAATAACCGGCAGGGTCTGGATCAGGCCAACGGTGGGGTGCCGCTCCATGGCTCCCGCCATCCGCACCAGTGTGTCCCCGGACATGACGGAATCCGCATCAAGCGTGACCATCTGCTCATAGGCTCCGCCAAAGCGGCGCACCCATTCGCCCACATTCCCTGCCTTGCGTTCCACATTGTTATGGCGGCGACGGTAGAAAATGTTCTCATGCCCGCCTGTCTGCTCCCGCAGGGCCAGAAAGGCGGCTTCCTCTTCAACCCATACATCCGGGTTTGTGGTGTCGGACAGGATGAAGAGGTCAAACGCTCCCATCTGCCCGGTTTCCCGCAGGCTCTGATAAATCGCCTTCAGGCCGGCCATAACCCGGTGGGGTGGCTCATTATAGGTCGGCAGCAACAAGGCCGTGCGGCTGCGGAGTTCCGGCAATGGGCCTGACCGCGTAATGCCAAGCCCAAGCCCGCCGCGTGTCACAAGAGAGACAAAACCCGCCAGAGCAGAGGTAAACGCCAGCGCAATCCACATGAACAGTGCCACGAACAGCACCAGCATGATCATCCCAAGGATGGAAACGCCATTGGCGTCCAGAACCTTGTGCGTGCGCCATGCACCGTAGCCCGTCAGGGCTATGGCTGAGCCCAGAACGGCCAGCCGCCGCAAGGCAACGGTGCGGGGTGATGTAACGGGTATCCGTGGCCGCCCCTCAAAATCAGGGGCTGCGTGCAGATCCTGCACGGGCATGTTGAGCGGCGATTCTGGCGGCAAGGCCTGAAACGGTGTGGTTCCCTGCGTTGCCTGCATGCTCAGGGCGTCCACCGGTACAGCCATTCTTCTGAAATGGGTCCGGTATCAGAGGCCAGAACACAGCGGAGCTCCGCCAGTTTTTCATCCCCCGGCACAAATTCGAACGTTGTGCGCCAGCCATTGATGTTGGGGTTGGGTTCCACCACCACATTGCGGATGGTGCCAACCGATGCCTGCGGCACCAGATGGAAGTGCGCATCCTTGGGCAGATGGTCGAACGGAGAGCCCATGAAATCAATGGCGAAGAAACGGGCGTTCTTGTCATCTGTTACGGAGCCGACCCGCGTGGCCCCGATCCGCGCCAGAGACGTGGGGAAGGGGTTATCCCACCCCCAGTACATGCGGTACGTGAAACTGTATTCCTTGCCCGCTGCCAACGGCACCTTGGGCCGCCAGAAGGAAACAATATTGTCATTCACTTCGTTGGGCGTCGGGATTTCCACCAGATCCACCCAGCCTTCACCCCAATCTCCAATGGGCTCAATCCACAGGGAGGGGCGCTTTTCATAATTCAGGGCCAGATCTTCAAAATCATGGAAGTTCCTGCGCCGCTGCATCAGCCCGAACCCGCGAGGGGAGACATCATTAAACGCAGAAAACTGCAAATCCAGCGGGTTGCGTAGGGGACGGAACAACTGCTGACCGCTGCCGGTCCACATTTGCAGGGCTTCACTGTCATGCGCGGCGGGGCGCCAGTCATCCACGTGGTTGTGGTCATTGGCGTCAAAATAGAACATGCCCGTCAGGGGGGCGATGCCGGACTGGCTGATTTTGGTACGCGGGAAAATGGCGGACTGCACATCAAACACCGTGGTGTCACCCGGACGGATGGTGAAACGGAACGCTCCGGCCAGGGAAGGACTGTCCAGCAACGCATGGATCACGATGGACTGCACATTGGGCTGCGGCTTTTCCAGCCAGAAGGCACGGAACAGCGCGAACTCCTCGCCTTTTGGGTCACCCGTGCCATCAGCAAAGCCGCGGGCGGAAAGACCGTAATTCTGCCCTTTGCCGACAGCCCGGAAGTAGGAGGCCCCCAGAAATACGCAGAATTCTTCCATCACACCCGGCGTATTGATAGCCGTGCGCAGACGCAGCCCCGCAAACCCGAGATCATCCGTGACCTCAAGGGAAGGATCACCGTAGGAGAACAGGTCCGGCGTGTAAGGAACAACGGCGGACTGACCATCCTTCACTTCATAAATTTCAATCCGGGGACGGTAGAGAAAGCCACGCGGGAAAAATTCAGCATCAAAGGCCAGATTCTCGCCGTGCCACAGCGCCTTTTCCTCACGGTAGGCAATGCTGCGGAACTGATCAAAATTCAGATTATCAATGGCCTTGGGCAAAGACTGATCCGGCGCCTTATAAGGCGCACTGGCAAGCTGCTTGGCAATCTGACGTACCGTACCATCATCAAACGCGCCGACTGCACCATTCAGCCCTTCGGCTCTGGCCTTGCTCACAACACCGCTGGCCAGAGAGGCCAGGGTGGCCCCGGCCCCAACCTTTATCAAGTCACGTCGCTGAATGGATGATGACACACCAATCTCCCGCATTGCGTTAATGGACGGCATAACCGTTTTACTTTTTTGACAGGTTTGTTGCTTCGTTACGGCTTTTTAAGGGCATTCAGCCTGCCCCGACGCAAGAAGCTGCTCGATTCTGGCCAGATTCTGGGCTGAAGCCTGCGCCGCTTCCTGCTCTATTTCCCGATAAAGCCGGACAACGGTCTCGCCCTCTTCTGTCAGAAAAGCACCACCCCCACCACCTGGCCGGGTGGCGACAAGAGGCGCTTTGAATAACTGATTGAGACTGTCCACCAGCAACCAGGTACGCCGATAAGACATCCCCATGGCCCGGCCCGCCGCAGAAATGGACCCGGTTTCCGCCAACATTTCCAGCAAACGAATTTTTCCGTGCCCCAAAGCGGCCTTGCCATCCGCGTCTACCCGCAAGGTCAGTCTTACCCGATCAGGCATCAGGCGACCTGCTTTGGCTGGATGGTATTTTGCATGATAATGTGAGGACTCATGTTCTCTCTTACTCAGGCCGGAGCTGTGGCAAACCTGTCATGACACTGTTTTCCGCAAATACCATCTGGTGCCCCATGATGCCAGCCGATCTTGCGGCTACAGTCGCCCTGGCGGCTACCGTGCATACGGATTACCCGGAAGATAACGAAATTTTCACAGAGCGACTGGCACTTGCACCCCAAGGATGTTGGGTGCTTTCCGGTTCTGAGGGAGTAATGGGCTATATGCTCAGCCATCCGTGGCGGGGCAGCATAAGCCCACCGCTCAACACGCTGCTGGGAAGCCTGCCTGTTCCGGCAGACCGCTGGTATATTCACGATCTGGTTCTGGCAGAAAGCGCCAGAGGGCAGGGAGCCGCCCAAAAGGCCATTGCGCTGGCAGAAGACGCGGCCCGCAGGCTCGGTGTACCGCTGCTAAGCCTGACATCTACTCGGCATGCCCAGACATTCTGGCGCAAACAGGGTTTTGCGCCAGAAGCAGTTTCAGAAGCAGAACGGGCAATACTGGCCTCTTATGATGCAGAAGCCAGCCTTCTCAGCCGCCCGGTTTCCCCCTGAGAGGCTGGGTTACCAGCCTTCAAAAAACCTCTCACACGTTTCGTGTTGAGGTTTCAGGCAGGTTTTACTCTTCTTCCTGTTCCGGCGCGGTCATCATGGCTTCTGCCACAACGCCAGCGTGCTCACGCACCTTGCGTTCAATATCCGCCGCCATTTCAGGGTGATCACGCAGGAACTGCTTGGAGTTCTCACGCCCCTGTCCGATGCGCTGGCTATCATAAGAGAACCATGCGCCGGATTTTTCCACCACACCGGCCTTGACCCCAAGATCGATCAGTTCCCCGACCTTGCTGATGCCTTCACCGTACATGATGTCAAATTCCACCTGCCGGAACGGCGGCGCCATCTTGTTCTTGACCACCTTCACGCGGGTCTGGTTACCCACAACCTCGTCCTTGTCCTTGATGGAACCCACACGGCGGATATCAAGCCGAACGGACGCATAGAATTTCAAGGCATTGCCGCCGGTTGTGGTTTCCGGGTTGCCGAACATGACACCAATTTTCAGACGAATCTGATTCAGAAAGATCATCATGGTGTTGGAGCGCGAAACGGAACCGGTCAGCTTGCGCAGCGCCTGGCTCATCAGCCGGGCATGCAGCCCCACGTGGCTGTCACCCATATCGCCTTCCAGTTCCGCGCGCGGAACCAGAGCAGCCACACTATCCACCACCAGAACATCAATGGCACCGGAACGCACCAGCGTATCAGCAATCTCCAGCGCCTGTTCTCCGGCGTCGGGCTGGCTGATCAGCAGGTTATCAACATCCACGCCCAGCTTCTTGGCATAGCCGGGGTCCAGCGCGTGTTCGGCGTCAATAAAGGCGCAGGTGCCGCCGCGCTTCTGCGCTTCTGCAATAGCATGCAGCGCCAGCGTGGTTTTACCGGAACTTTCCGGCCCATAGATTTCAATCACACGGCCACGCGGCAGGCCACCAATACCCAGAGCAATATCCAGCCCCAGAGAACCGGTAGGAATTACATCCGCCTGTTCACGCGGGCGCTGGCCCAAACGCATAACGGAGCCCTTGCCAAAAGCGCGTTCAATCTGCCCCAGTGCACCTTCAAGGGCTTTTGCCTTATCCATGCTTCACCTTTTCCCTGTTGCCTCCGGCTCCGGCCAAAGGCGCATCTCACGCTGGGGACAAGAAGCCTCAGACTGAAGCTTTTATTCCAACGCGCTTTTCTCAAGACCTGCCATAAAAACGCCGCCCCCCGCAATGACGAGCATCACGCGAGAAAGACTCCACAGTGTCAGACCTCTGGTTCTGTTCCATTTTATTTAGAACAAAATAAGAACAATTCAAGCCAAAAACAGGCGGCCGAAGCCGCCTGTCTCGCCATAGCCAGAAAATATTATTTCTGCCGGTCAGACGATATGGCCAGACCAGAGCCGCGCGGGTCTGTCCAGCCAAAGCATTTGCCGGAATCCCCCGGCAAACCAGCAGGGCAAGATACAAAATTGGCCCGCCCAGGCCCTGATGTCACTTCCGGCCGCCCTCCGGCCAATGCGGCCTGCAAGGCAACCGCCGCGGTATCAGCAGCCACATTCTGCCCGGATGCCGTTGCAGCAGCGCGGAATTGTGCCGCACCCTGATGCGCAATGGCAGCCGTCAGCAATGGCTGGGGCCGCCGGAGTGGAGAAGCCCCCAGCACAATGCCGGTAGAACCAGCCACACGCCCGGTGCCGAACAGGTTATTCATGGTCAGCGCACAGCTTACCGTTTCTCCCTGTCGGTCCGTCACCACAAAGGAGGTTGAGGCAGGCAGAGGAGGCAGAGCGGACCCGCTGGGCAAGCTGCCGGAAGTAAGCAGAGCCTGCGCATCCGCAACACTCGCGCTGCCGCCCTTACCGGCCTGCCGTGCACGCCAGCCGGATACAACAGTTTCGCCCCGTACCGTGGCATGACCCTGACCACCGGCAAAGGCCGCAGCTGTTCCTAACCCACCATCTGCCGGCGGCGGCAGGAAGCTGATCTGAACGCCATCGGCGCTCAGCATGAGCGGCTGTTCAGCCGTTGCCAGACTGTCGCGTAGATCAGACGAGGTCAAACCGCCACCCGAAGCCTGAGAGGCCTGTACAAATGTCTGCCCCAGTGAGCCTCCATACAGATCGCCCACACCGGCAATCCGCATCCGCTCAAGCGCCCCGGCAAGGCGCGGCTGCACCATCAGGTCACTCACCTTCAGCACACTGCCGTTGCCATTACTGAAAATGGCGCGGGCCTTTTCATCCGCCAGCAAGGGAGACTGCACAGCCGCAAGATCAGACGCCAGAAGCCCACTGACAGGCACACCATCCGTGGCCAGATTGCGCGCTGGCACCAGAATATCGGCAAAATCCGCACTACCGTACCGCAGTTGCATCAGATACAGGCCACGCGCCAGCATGGGCACTGCGGCAGGGCGATCAGCCTTGGCATCAGCCTGTCCGGCTTTTGGCAGGAATACAAAAGCCTGCCCCTGTTCCTGCCCCGGCTTCCAGGCCAGACATGCCCCGCCAGCACCCAGAGACGCACGGGAGGGCAGGGTGACAGACAACGCCATGCCAAGGGCGGCCGCAGCATCTGCCGCATTGCCCCCTTTGGCTAACACATCACGGGCAACAAGGGCGGCCTGGGGTTCGTCCGCCGCCACTTCCCCCACAAAGCCTGTGACCACAGGGGCGCCTGGATCCTTGTGCCCCCCAATAAGGCCACAAGCCGATAGGGAACAGGTCATCATAAGCGCCGCCATGCGGGCCTGACCTGAAAATAACGGCGCAAGCCGGGCTGAACGGGTCTTTCTGAAACGCTCGGGCACGCCTTGATGTCTCCACTTCATCTGGTCTGCCCGCAAAGGGGCGCATAGTTCTCTTCCGATAACCCTGTTCCGCACAGGCAGCAACACATCCGTGTCATTTCCTGCTCTCTGTTAGCATGCGAACGCTGCATTCCCATCCCACCAGTTCTGCTTTACAGGTGAAAAACCATGAAAAAGCTGATCTCCTCCTCTTTCAGGCCACTCGCCCTTGCCGGGGCCGCCTGTTTTCTTCTGCTTGGCAGCACCGCAGCCCCAGCGCGCGCGGCTGACAGTAGCTTTACTCCCACGCAACGCGCTGAAATTGTTGAGATCATGCGCAATGCGTTGAAGACGGACCCTTCCATCCTGTCAGATGCCATCACGGCATTACAGGCCAAGGCTTCTGCGCAGAAAGCCACGTCAGCCCTTGAAGCCGTGCACAAGAATCCTGCCCAGTTTGGAGACAGCACGACAGACGTTGTGCTGGGCAACCCACACGGCAAGCTGAAGGTGGTGGAATTTTATGACCCCCGCTGCCCTTACTGCCGCAAGGTTCTGGCCGATCTGGACAAGCTGGTGGCCGCCGAGCCTGACCTGAAGCTGGTTGAAAAGGTCATCCCTGTGCTGGGCCCCAACAGCGTGATGGATACGCAGGCCATTCTGGCTGCCGGTTTACAGAACGCCTATGTGCCGTTCCAGAAAGCCCTGATGGCAGACCCCGCCAGCGCCTCCACAGACCGGATTCGCCGCATTGCGCTCCATGTCGGGCTAGACCCGGATCGCCTGCTTTCTGACATGAAAAACCCCAAGGTCATTGCCGCAGCCAGCCATAATCTGGAACTCGCCCGCTCCATAGATCTTGAAGGCACCCCCACCTTCATTATCGGAGACAAGGAAATCATTCCCGGTGCTGTCTCCTATGATGAACTGAGAGCAGCTCTTGGCCGCCTGCGCAAAGCCGGCTGATAGCAAAAAAGGCCTCGTCCCGTGTGGGACGAGGCCTTTTTTATGAGCTGATTGAAAAGTCCGCTTCAGCGGGCCGGGGGTGTTTCCTCCACCCGGCTTTTGCCGCCACCTTTCCGGCTTTTTCTTACGTAAAACTCAGGCTGCTTTTTCTGTCTGACGTTCCGCTGCTGAACGGCCGGGAATAACCCCTTCTTCCCGCAGCAGGACAGAAAGCGCCCGCACCATCTCGTCCATCATCTCATCAGTGTGGAATGGCCCCGGCGTAAGCCGCAGACGTTCCGTGCCTTTGGCAACCGTGGGATAATTGATGGGGGTAGCATACTGACCATATTCCGTCAGCAAACGGCGGCTGATACGCTTGCAGGTTTCTGCATCCCCGATCGGCACCGGCACAATGTGGCTGGGCGTCATGGTGAAGGGAATACCCGCCGCACGCAGACGCTGGCGGAAGGTATTCACCCGCTCAAACATCTTCTCACGCCGCCAGCCTTCAGCACGGACCTTGCGCACACTGGTCAATGCAGCACCCACAACAGCCGGAGGGAGTGCCGTTGTGAAAATGAAGCCAGATGCCGTGGAGCGCAGGAAATCGACAATCTCGGCTGAAGCCGTGATGTACCCGCCATGCACGCCAAATCCCTTGGCCAGCGTGCCTTCAATAATATCAACCTGATCCGCCACGCCATCACGCTGGGAGACGCCACCGCCTTCTTCACCATACAGGCCAACGGCGTGTACTTCATCCAGATAGGTGATGGCATTGTATTTGCGCGCCAGTGCACAGATACCGGCAATATCCGCCATATCCCCATCCATTGAATACACGCTTTCAAACGCAATCAACTTGGGGGCTTCCGCTGGGGCTTCCGCCAGCTTGGCTTCCAGATCAGCCAGATCATTATGTTCAAAAATAACGGTCTGAGAGCCGCGGGCCCCTTTGATACCGGCGATCATGGACGCATGGTTCATGCGGTCTGAAAAGCAGATCCAGCCCGGCATGGAGGTCAGGATGGTTTGCAGGCTGGCCTGGTTGGACACATAACCAGAAACAAACAGCAGGCCCGCTTCCTTGCCATGCAACGATGCCAGTTCCGCCTCAAGCTGCGTATGCAGCGGGCTGGTTCCGGCAATGTTGCGGGTGCCACCTGCGCCAGCGCCGTGCTCACGGATAGCCGCAATGGCTGCTTCCTGCACTTCCGGCACCACGCCCATGCCCAGATAGTCATTGGTTGACCACACCACCACTTCACGCCCTTCCGGCACGGCGGCAACTTCTTCCTCATACAGGGGAAAACGCTCAGCCAATCGCGCCAGCGGTGTAAATGTGCGGTACCGTCCTTGCTGCCTGATCTCGTTCAACGCCGAATGGCAATGTTCATAAAACGGATGCCGGGCGTTCTTGATCAATCCCACGCTACTACTCTCCTCGCGTCGTCAGAAACGGTCGGGGCACGGCGCATGGCCCGTCGGCCGTCTGGCCGGTGTCTTTTTACAGTATGACTTCACATAATGGTGTAAGCTTTACTGCACATACACCCTGATGACCGGCTTCGTCACGGTCGAATCTGGCATAGCGGTTATTTCCACTTGTTCAGGAGCCGCTCCTGCCTTGACAATTTCTTTTGTCACGGCCTGCCCATCTCCCTGCACCAGTTGCACCAGTGTCAGTTGATCAAGTTCGCTTTTTCCAGACGCCGGCACCAGACATTTTACCACAAACAGAATGTTTGGCTTCCGTGCCAATGCCTCATGCACCATCCGGTCAACTGGGGCTGCCCATTCTTCAGAAGGTGTGCCCCCCACCAGTTCCACCAGCGGCGGCACAGGGGGCGGGCCGGGCGGCGGCGGCGGAATATAGGGTTTGGGCGGTGTGCCTGCCTGCGGATTAAAGGTTTTCTGGTCCACCAGTTTGCACCCGTTCAGGCACAGCGCAACGCCTGCCAGCAGCATGATCCGCACAACAGGCCGCCTTTCTGCAAAACAGGAAACAGAGGGCATGAGGGGCAGATCTCCGAGCAGGCTGAAAAAGTAGAGTGGTCTTTCTCTCTCTTTCGCGCTCCTTTGCGCCCAACGCAAGGCAACACCCTCATAAAGACAGGCCAAAATCACGCCCGTCTGCCGTTTTGTTGTCGTTTTTCTGGCCTTTGCTTGTGTACATTCGGTTATGTGGATGAGCCCTTGCTCAAATCTCCACACCCCTTTATTGACCAAAACGCAGTGATGAGAAGACCGGTCGTCATGACAGGCCCGTCACCTGAGGCAGGCGAATGGCAACAGCCCTTTCGACAGACCATCTCCTTTCCAATGAGGAAGGAGGCCTCTCCGCTCAACAGATCAGCGTTGTGCGGATGAGCCACGCTGCGCGCCAGTTACTCCGCACGGAAACCCTGCCAGCCCATATCCGCGCAGTGCTGGAACTGATGTGCCTGCCCGTAACAGCCCTGTGGTGCCGGGTGCTCCGGTTTGACCCCGCAGCACCAGACTGGCCGGACCGCGACCGTTTTGTGGTGCCCTCCACCACCATGCAGCCCTTGCTCCGCGCCATGTTGCGCCTGACAGGCGAGAAAAAACACGCTGCTGTTCCCCTTGAATATGGTCGTCATCCTGCGGTGGAAGTGGCTCCCGGCCCGGCAGGGCAGGGGGTAGCCGCCGCCGCAGGCATGGCTCTGGCTGAACAGGCTCTTTGCCGCCGGTTTGGCCGCTCGCTGGTCAATCACCGAACTTGGGTTCTGGCGCAGGATACGGACCTTGCTACAGGTGTTGCGATGGAAGCCGCCCAACTGGCGGGCCGCTTCGGGCTGGACCGTCTGGCCGTGCTGGTCGCACCGCCTTCAGAACCGGATACTGCTGATTTTGTCGATTCGCTCACACGGTTCAGTGCCTCTGGCTGGACGGTGCGCAAGGTGGAGGCTGACAATCTTCCCGCCATCACCTCCGCTCTGGCCGCAACATTACGGGCCCGCAAACCAACGCTGATTGCCTGCCTGCCCTCCGCCGCTCCACTCTCTCCCCTTGGCCCAGACCTTCCGCCAGAAGAAGAACTGACCGGCCCGTGGAGCCCCACGGCAAGGCGCGGCGCTTCCACCCGCCGCTCCTGGTTGCGCCGCTTTGCCCGGCACCGCCAGCGCACCGCCTTTGAACGCGAACAGACGGCACGCCCGCCCACGCTGTTCCATGAAGACTGGCAGCGCGCGTGGGAATGGCGGATGCGCACCGCCTTGGAAACCTCCACTCAGGAATCCGGGCTGGCTGGGCTTGATGCTCTATCGGACATCCTGCCGGAACTGACCTGCCTTACCGCAGCCTCCGCCAAGAACGCGCCTCCCTCTGACCAGAATACTGCTGGATGGCAAAGGCCCGTGGCACTGGCCAAAGGGCGGGAATGCGGCATTCAGGAACACGGCATGGCTGGTATGCTCAATGGTCTTGCCTTGCATGGTGGTGTGCTGGCCTGCGCCGCCGCCAGCATGATGACCGTGGACCGCATGCGTTCCGCGCTACGCATGGCCGCCTTCATGCGCCAGAAAGTGCTGTATCTTCTTACCGGAGACGGTCTGGCCCTTGGGGATGGCGGCGGCGCGTGGCAGCCGGTTGAACAGTTGGCCAGCCTGCGCGCCACCCCTAATCTGGCCGTTTTCCGCCCCGGCAGCGCAGAGGAAACCTTCAAATGCTGGGAGGCCGCTCTCCACTGGCAGGGTGGCCCGGCTGTTCTGGTACTGTGTCCCCACCAGAACACGCCCCTCCGTTTTCCGGCCGCAGTCTTGGGGGGCGCAACCCGTGGCGGTTACGTTATCCGCAGTCCGGAAAAACGGCAGGTCACGCTGATTGCCTCCGGCCCAGAGGTTGCCATTGCGCTTGAAGCATCGCACCATCTGGCGCAGCGGAACATCCGCGCTGCGGTGGTATCCATCCCATGTTGGGAACTGTTTGCCGCCCAGCCCGGCACGTACCGCCGTGCAGTTCTGGGAGGAGCGGGATTACGGATAGGGATTGAGGCCGCATCCGGCTTTGGCTGGGAACGCTGGCTTGGCCCGGAAGGAATTTTTGTTGGCATGGATGATTTCGGCACGTCTGCCCCGGCCAACGCATTGTATGAGCGTTTCGGCATTACTGCTGAAGCGATCTGTGAAAAGGTGGAGCATCACCTTTTTGCCTCAGGCGCTGCACGGGGAGCTTCCTCGTTCGCGCCGGACCAGCCTCGGGCACGCGCTCGGGGACCGTTACTGACAAGACCATAAAAGATAAAAACGGAGAACAGACAAATGGCAGTCAAAATCGCTATCAACGGCTTCGGTCGCATTGGCCGACTCGTCCTGCGCGGGCTGATTGAAAGCGGACGGACCGATGTTGTCCCTGTAGCGATTAACGATCTTGGGAGTGTGGAAGACAACGCGCATCTGCTCAGCTATGACAGTGTGCATGGACGCCTGCCCGCGGATGTGCGCGTTGACGGTAACAAGCTGATCATCACGGCACATGGCCGCACCTGGGACCCGATCACAGTTTCCGCAGAGCGTGACCCGTCCAAGGTACCGTTTGAAGGTGTGGATGTGGCCATGGAATGCACAGGCCTGTTCACCTCCAAGGAAAAAGCACAGCCGCTGCTGAAGGCTGGCGCCCGCAAGGTGCTGATCTCCGCCCCCGCAACAGATGTGGACGCCACAATCGTGTTTGGCGTGAACCAGGACGTGTTGACGCCGGATATGACGGTGATCTCCAACGCCTCCTGCACCACCAACTGTCTGGCCCCCGTTGCCAAGGTTCTGGAAGATACGTTCGGCATTGAACGCGGTTACATGGTGACCATTCACTCCTACACGGGTGACCAGCGCACTGTGGATACCCTGCACAAGGATCTGCGCCGCGCCCGCGCCGCTGGCCTGAACATGATCCCCACCTCCACCGGCGCGGCCCGTGCTGTAGGTCTGGTTCTGCCACACCTGAAAGGCAAGCTGGATGGCACCGCCATTCGCGTGCCAACGGCCAATGTGTCTCTGGTCTCCCTTGATTTCGTGCCGAAAAAAATCCCGGGCTCTGTTGAAGACGTCAACAACGCCATCAAGGCGGCAGCTTCATCTGGTCCGCTGAAGGGCATTCTGGCGTATTCCGATGCGCCACTGGTCAGCTCCGACTTCAACCATGCTCTGGCATCCTCCACGTTTGATGCAACCCAGACTTCTCTGGTAGATGGCGGCAAGCTGGTTCGTATCTGCTCCTGGTATGATAACGAATGGGGCTTCTCCAACCGCATGGCTGATACAGCCGCTCTGTTTGGAACTCTCTAATGGCCATGATCCCTTTCAACACGCTGGATAAGCTTGACCCTCGCGGCAAGCGTATCCTGCTGCGTGTCGATCTGAATGTTCCCATGAAAGATGGGGTTATTTCTGATTTCACCCGTATCGAGCGCATTGTTCCCACCATTCGGGAACTGGCCGACAAGGGAGGCCGGGTGATTGTGCTCAGCCACTTTGACCGCCCCAAAGGCAAAGTGGTGCCGGACATGTCGCTCCAGCCCATCGCCACGGCGCTTGCCACGGCTCTGGGCAAGCCTGTCAGCTTTGCGCATGACTGCATCGGCCCGGATGCGGAAGCTGCTGCTGCATCCCTGAAAGATGGCGAAGTACTTCTGCTTGAAAACACCCGGTTCCAGCCGGGTGAAGAAACCAACGCACCCGATCTTTCCGCAGCCCTGGCTAATCTGGGCGATGTGTATGTGAACGATGCGTTTTCTGCCGCGCACCGAGCCCATGCCTCCACCGCTGGCGTGGCCGAGCATCTGCCCGCCTATGCAGGCCGCCTGATGGAAGCGGAAATTGCAGCGCTGGATGCAGCGCTGGAAAATCCGGAACGTCCGGTTGGTGCGATTGTTGGGGGGGCCAAGGTCTCCACCAAACTGGCACTTTTGGAAAACATGCTGGAAAAAGTGGATGTTCTGGCCGTTGGCGGTGCCATGGCCAACACGTTCCTCGCGGCAAAAGGCTACAAGGTTGGCAAGTCTTTGAAGGAAGAAGACATGCTGGACACGGCCCGCCAGATCATGGCGCAGGCCGAAGCCAAGAAGTGCGAGCTGATTCTGCCTGTTGATGTTGTGCTTTCAGAAGACTTCATGGCCGGAGCCCCCACTGCTGTTGCCCCGGTTACGGATATTCCTGATGGCTGGATGGCGCTGGACGTAGGGCCTGAAACCGTCAAACTGCTGAAAGAAAAACTGGCAGGCCTGAAAACGCTGGTCTGGAACGGTCCGCTGGGCGTGTTTGAAATGCCTCCGTTTGATGAAGGCACAAACGCGGTTGCGCAGGAAGCGGCACGCCTGACCAAAGCCGGCGCCCTGAAAACCATTGCCGGTGGGGGAGATACCGTTTCCGCCCTGCGCCATGCTGGGGTTCTGGAAGACATGACCTATGTTTCCACCGCTGGCGGTGCGTTTCTGGAATGGCTGGAAGGCAAGGTTCTGCCGGGTCTGACCGCCATCAGCACCACGCTGGAACGCACCATTCCCATCTAAAAACCTTAAGAAAAGCGCTTCCTGTTTCTCGTTTTGATCAAAAACAGGAAGGGTTCTTCAGAAAACGCCGGAGCATGTCTGCTTCCGGCGTTTTTTCTTTCGTGCCTCTCTTTTGCCTATTCCGCGCTTTTTGGTTTCCGGCCTTTAGCATTCATTAAGGCCACCCCACTCAAAATGATGGCCCCGCCAAGCAGAATTCTGAATGTGGGCACTTCTCCGGCCAAAAGAAACGCCAACACCAACGTGGTGGGAGAAAGCAGATAAAGCAGCCCCGAAGACCGCGCCACGCCCAGATGCCCCACCACATAGGCCCACGCCCCATAACCCAACACTGCGGGAAACAGACCTAACTGGAGCACCAGCCCCCATGTGCCTGGTCCCGCAATACTCAGGCTGTGCCACGCTTCGGCCCACCAAGGGGCCAGCAATACAGCACCCACTATCAGGATATACGCCGTGGTTGCCAAAGCACCATAAGACGCCACCAGTTTTTTCTGGAGCGTGTTGTAGAGGGCCGCAGAAAATGCTGCCCCCACAATATCCGCAGCGCCGGAACCAAACGCAAGGCCACCCGGTTGGCTGCGTGCAATCAACACCACACCGGCAAAGCTGACCAGAGACCCCACCCAGCCCCATAAAGAGAGGCGTTCCCCCAGAAACGCAACCGCAATAAAGGCTGATATGAGGGGTGAAAAACTGATCAGCAGGCTTGCTGCACCAGAAGAGACCGTCTGTTCACCTACATTGAACAGAATGTTATAAAGCGTAATGCCGACTGCGCCACACAGCGCAAAACGCGGCAGATCCTGTACTCGTGGCAACAACGGCCGTTTCCAGGCCACCCAGACCAGCGCCACAATGGCTGCAACCGCATAACGTGCCGCAGCCAGAGGAATGGGCGCCATACTATGCAGCGCCATGCGCACAACGGGATAAGCGCTCCCCCAGGACACCAGCGCCAACGCTGCGGCCAGCATGGTTCCATGCCGGAAGACATGCGTCTTTCGGGCTCCCGCAGGCTTATGCTCCATACATCCTGCCCCTGTCTTGCACGCCAGTGCCTATTCCCGGCGCAGTACCTGATCGGTCATGAAAGACGCCAGCTTTCCGGCCACAAAATCGCGCTTGAGCGCCACTTCATCATATTCATCCCGCACCCAGTCCAGAAACGGCAGGCGTCCTTCCGCTTCGGCCTGATAGCGCATGAAAAAGGCATCCAGAATCCCTGTGCGTGACCCCCGAAAATGCCCATACCGCCAGGAGAGTTCCTTGAGTGCGCGTGCCGCGCTCCCGCCCTCAAACAGAACCACCAGCCCAGATGCCAGCCCCGCGCGGTCTGCCCCAGATTTGCAATGCATCAACATGGGGAAGGCAATGCTCTGGTAAAGGGAAGCAAACCGCAAAATACGATCCCGGTGCGGCGCGCCCCGGCTTTCAAAAGCCATATCCACATGTGCCAGCCCCAGCTTGTGCGCTGTAGAGCGGGAAAGGGCATCCGAACCACATTTTCTGTGCCCACGTAAGTTAACAAGCGTGCGCAGCTGATACCGCTTCATGGCCCATTTCAGCCGCGCAGGGGTGGGGTGGTTACACCGGTATACCTTACCCGGCACCACGGTATGAAAGTTGGTCCACACCAGCCGAAATACGGCGTGGTCAACAAACAGGCTATCCGTCCAGGCCCGTGTGCGGCCCGCCAGAGAAGTCAGTTGGCCGTCAAACACGACTGCAGAAGCTCCTGATCATAAAGGGGTCATGATGTGTTCCACCCTCTGGGGCGTGGCGTCAATCCATTCTGCGTGGCCAGCCCTTCAGGGAATGGGCCGATCGTCCAGTTTCAGGCACAGAAACGCAAGGTCCAGCCACCGCCCGAACTTGGCTCCTACCTCCTTCATCACGCCAGTTTCTTCAAACCCCAGCGCCTTATGCAGAGCGATTGAACCCTCATTGCCAGCCTCTATGCCCGCCACCATAACGTGCAGGCCATCCGTTTTCGCACGGTCGATCAGGGCCTCCAGCAGCAGGCGACCAATTCCTTTCCGCTGATGGTCCGGATCAACATAAACCGAATGCTCAACCGTGTGCCGATACCCGTCAAACGCACGCCATGGCCCGAAGCTGGCATATCCTACCACCTTCCCTGCCTTGTCCTGCGCAACCAGCACCGGATACCCTGCTACCTGCCGTTCCCTGATCCATCTCTCACGGTCAGGACCATCCACAACCCGTTCATTCCAGATCGCCGTACTGAACTGCACATTATGATTATAGATATGCGCTATGGCTGGCGCGTCTTGTTCTGTTGCATTCCTGACCAGCATACCGTGCCTTCTTACCTTTGCCGAACACTGAGGGGTATTTGAAAAGCCTGTCACATCCAGCAGGCGGGTCTTTTCTGTCTGAATGCGCTCGTCTCTCGTCCGCACAGGCTCACGCAATGGCCCTTTAATCTACCTGCCCCGCCTCGAAAATCTGTCTCTGCCTCTTAAACTGCTGACTTTCCAATTCCCCCTTTAAAAAGAAGCGGCGAAAAAACCTCTCTGTCCAGTCTGACGGATATTTTTATGTCTAACCTGCGGCACTTTTTTGCATGCACTGCCACCGAAGGTCGCTTTCAAAGGGATGCTACCTGCCTCAAAATTGCTTTTCCCGTAGCATGGCTGCGCCCCACACATGCGATGAGTCATGACTGTTTCAACCAGTCACCTTAGCACCGAAGATCCTTCCTACTTGCTACCCTTCAACTCGTCGGAGTTGTCATCAGGATTAGCTGATAACGCCTTCGGCTATGAGGAATGTGTCTGGTTTGCGAGGTCGTCACGTTGCTCGGGTAAAGTCAGCTTATAGAGATCAAAGGAAAATCGCTGATCTTTTTGCGGGCGAGCATGTCGCGTATTCAGTGAGTAAATACGCGTGTAATGCGTTGCCAGCCACTGACACACAACAGGCTCCACCAGATTACGGGCACACCCTGCATAAGGCGTTATGACATATGCAGGCCTGCGCAGAAGATCCTGCATATAACGCTTCCACGCGTTCTCTTTCCCGAACAGAATATCTATGTGTGTGGGAAACAGATAAACATCGAAAGGACGCAAATCAGCGAGGTAAAATGTCTCGTGACTGCCGCGAATATTCAGAACTTTTTGCGTCCCGGTTTCTTTTGACAAAAAAGCATAGTCCACCCGACTATAATATAGTCTTTCATCTATGTTCTTCCGGGTGTCCTGAATCATGCCCCCAACGAAAAAAAACGTGAATGGCACGAAACAGTAAGCTGGGAAGACATAGTTTTTCTCAAACAGGATCGCGGCCATGATGACAGCAGGCGCAAAGCACAAAATAAAATAATGCTCAAACGGATGTCCTGATAGGATAACTGCGGGAAGGGATGACAAAAACCACAATAATAGAACAAGTGTTTTCCTGTCCTCCCCTTTCAGGGTAAGGGGGAAAACCCTGATCCAACCTTGAAGCACGGGAAAGAGGAGTACTGTATAAATGGCGCACCGGAGCACACTCCGCATACGGGCTTTAAGGGAAGCCCCATAATGATGCAGAAAGGCGCTTTGCATGGAAAAATATGCCTGTAACGCACCATGACCAACCACAAAATAAGGTGCGAATAGCAGCGCTAACCCTGTCACCAGCCCTAATACTGCAAGCAGGATATGCCTGATGCGAAACCAGCCAGGAGCCAGAAACAGAAAAAGGGACGGCAGAAACAGGCAGACGGCTGAGAGATAATTGACATTTACGATGCCCGCAAAAACCAGTCCGGCACCAAAAAACTGCAGCAGTTTTCCCTGAGTATTCCCTTGATAAAGCAACCGGAGAAACAGGGCTTCCCCCGCCACCAGAACCGTTTCCGTATTGGCATCCAGAATACCAAACACTGATCCACCCACCGTCAGGATCAGCCACGCCAGCCCTTTGTTAAAAGGCCCGAAGGCACGGCAGAACCAGACAAAGGCGCCCATCAGCAAACAGGCCAGAAGTTCGAATTTTCCATAGGGAAGCGGAATAATCTGGTCCCACACAGCATAAACCAGATAAACGGCCAACGGTTTATGATCAAAGGCATAGCTGTATGGGAGAAGATGATCACGCAGAATACCGCGCCCGATTATGACGTAGTACGCAATATCTCCATTTGAAAAAGGCAGCACGCTGTAGCTGGCAAAATAACAGAGCGCCAGAAGAAGGATAGAACAGAGCAGAAGCACAGGTATTTTTGTTATCTCTGCACCCTGAGCCAGAGACTCCAACATCCTCTGCTTCATTCTGGAAAAAGAAACCATTCTTCCCGCATATCCTCCCATTATGGCATGTGCCGTTCAGCATTTTAGCTGAGCACGCCATATCACGAGAGGGTATGTACCCAACCCTTCCTCACGCATTTCAGAAACGCAAAAAACAACCCCCACGCTGTCATCAAACTGCGTGGGGGTTGCTCAGTTCAGAATGAAGGCCCTCTCTCTTACAAGACAGACCATCATTTTAGCAGCGTTGAGGAGAAAGACTTCTGACTGATGTCAGAGCTTCCGCTCAATCTGAAGTTCCTTGATACGCCCAATTGCCTTGGCCGGATTCAGGCCTTTGGGGCAGGTCTGGGTGCAGTTCATGATGGTACGGCAGGCATACAGCTTGAACGTATCTTCCAGAGAATCCAAGCGGTCACCCGTATGTTCATCACGGCTGTCCGCAATCCAGCGATACGCTGCCAGAAGCACGGCCGGGCCAAGATAACGGTCACCGTTCCACCAGTAGGACGGGCAGGAGGTTGTGCAGCAGAAGCACAGAATGCACTCCCACATCCCATCCAGCTTTTCCCGTTCTTCAATGCTCTGGCGGCGTTCTGAATCCGGCGGCGGCGCGCTGTCAGACTTCATCCACGGTTCAATGGAACGCAACTGAGCGTAAGCACCATCAAGGTTGGACACCAGATCCTTGACAATCGGCATATGCGGCAGCGGATAGATGCGCACATCGCCCTTGATGTCCTTGATGGGCTTCAGACACGCCAGCGTGTTTTCACCATCAATGTTCATGGCGCAGGACCCGCAGATTCCTTCACGGCAGGAACGCCGGAATGTCAGCGTGGGGTCCACTTCGTTCTTGATATGGATAATGGCGTCCAGCACCATCGGCCCGATTGTATCAAGATCCAGTTCGTAGGAATCAACAACCGGATTTTTGTCATCATCCGGTGTCCAACGGTACACCTTGAATGTTCTAACGTTTTTGGCCCCGGCTGGCGCGGGAAAGGTTTTGCCTTTCCCGATCTCGCTGTTGCGCGGCAGTCTGAGTTCGACCATCTTTACCTCCCTTATTCGCCCGTTCGTGCCGACAGATCAGTAAACGCGCTTTTTGGGTGGGAAGACCTCAACATCATTGGTGAGTGTCTTCATATGAACCGGACGGTAAGTCAGCGACACGCTGCCTTTGTCATCCAGCCAGGAAACGGAATGCTTCAGCCATTCCTTGTCATCACGGTCGGGGAAGTCATCCCGCGCGTGGGCGCCACGGCTTTCATGCCGGGCCAGACCGCTTTCAAGGGTTACTGTCGCGTTAGCCAGAAGGTTTTCAAACTCCAGAGCTTCCATCAGATCACTGTTCCAGATCAGTGATGAGTCAGAAACGGAGATATCACCCAAACCGCCCCAGATTTCGTGAATCTTGTCCACGCCTTCCTGCAGGCTTTCCTGCGTACGGAACACGGCAGCATGGGTCTGCATGTCACGCTGGAGACGATCACGCATGGCGGAGACTTTGGTTCCACCCTTGGCATAACGCAGCTTGTCCAGACGATCGAGTGCGGCTTCACCTGCCCCTGCTGGCAGAGGTTTTACAAAGTCCGTGGGCTTCACAACTTCTGCTGCACGCTTGGACGCCGCACGCCCGAACACGATCAGATCGAGCAGGGAGTTCGTGCCCAGACGGTTAGCCCCATGCACGGACACACAGGCGGCTTCACCCACCGCCATCAGGCCCGGCACAACGGCATCAGGATTATCAGCCGTTGGGCGGACAACTTCACCATGAATATTGGTAGGAATACCGCCCATGTTGTAATGCACGGTCGGCAGAACCGGCACAGGCTCCTTGGTCACGTCCACACCGGCAAAGATACGGGCGGTTTCAATAATGCCCGGCAGACGCTGGTGCAGCAGATCAGACCCCAGATGCTCCAGATGCATCATGATATGGTCTTTCTTCGGACCAACACCACGGCCTTCCTTGATCTCGATGGTCATGGCGCGGGAAACAACGTCACGCGATGCCAGATCCTTGGCCGTTGGCGCATAACGCTCCATGAAGCGCTCGCCTTCCGAGTTTGTCAGATACCCACCTTCACCACGGCAACCTTCCGTCAGCAGACAGCCGGCGGGGTAGATACCAGTCGGGTGGAACTGCACAAATTCCATATCCTGCGTAGGCAGGCCAGCACGCATGGCCATGCCGCCGCCATCACCCGTGCAGGTGTGGGCTGAGGTGCAGGACTGATAGGCGCGACCATATCCACCGGTTGCCAGAACAACCATCTTGGCATTGAAACGATGGATCGTGCCATCATCCTGACACCACGCCACAACGCCACGGCAGGCGCCTTCATCATCCATAATAAGATCAATGGCGAAGTATTCGACAAAGAACTCAACGTTATGTTTCAGGCACTGCTGGTACAGCGTATGTAGAATGGCATGGCCGGTACGGTCGGCGGCGGCGCAGGCACGTGGCACAGGAGCCTTGCCGTAATCGCTCATATGGCCGCCAAACGGGCGCTGGTAAATCTTGCCTTCTTCCGTGCGGGAGAACGGCACACCGAAATGTTCCAGTTCCTGCACGGCGGGCACGGCCTCACGGCACATGAATTCAATGGCGTCCTGATCACCCAGCCAGTCAGACCCCTTTACGGTGTCATACATGTGCCAGCGCCAGTTATCTTCCGCCATATTTCCCAAAGAAGCCCCGATCCCCCCCTGGGCGGCAACGGTATGGCTCCGTGTGGGAAAAACTTTGGTCACGCAGGCAGTTTTGAGGCCAGCAGCCCCCATGCCCAGCGTAGCACGCAGGCCGGATCCACCTGCACCCACAACCACAACATCATAAGCGTGGTCAATAATCCGGTAGGCTCCCCGTGACGGAGAGGTATTGGCATTCATCGTGACGGCGCTCCCATGTGCGTTCGGCCTGTCATGTCTTCAGGTTCGTGCCGCGCAGATCCTGTCAGGCAGGCGGCACAAGGCTCAGAGTTTTTTCAGGATTTCTGGCTGTTGCCCGCCGCCACCAGCTTGATGACCGCAAACACGCCCAGAAGTCCGATCAGAGACGTTCCGATTTTCACCAGAATTCGCGTGGGCAGGTGCGCCTTGCCATGCACGTAATCATCCACAATCACCTGCAGGCCCATCTGGGCATGGTAAAATGTGGTGATGATCAGTGCGGTAAGCATTGTGGCGTTCACCGGCTTGCCACCCCATTTCACCACTTCCGCGTGATCAGCCCCGCCAAGACGGAACATCTGAACAACAAACCACGTTGAAAGAGGAAGAAGAGCCGCTGCGGAAACACGCTCCGCCCACCAGTGCCCTACGCCTGATCCACCTGCGCCCAGCCCACGTGCTCGGCCAAGCTGGGAGCGCATGACCTCGATATGAGAAACAGAAGCGTTCATGTCAGCCTGCCTTCCTTGCCTTGGCGCGGGAACGTGCCCGGCCACCCGCCACACACAGAAGGGCTCCGGCCAGAACCGTGCTCACCCCAGCGGTAACACCAACGGCAACCGGTCCATCCTTGTTGATTTCCGTCTTGTCATAGCGGTAACCGCTATCCCAGATCAGATGGCGGATGCCGCCCACCGTGTGGTACACAACAGAAGCCAGCCATCCCACCAGCAGAAGCTGGCCAACCGGATTACCTGTAACCTTGCGTGCCGTTTCAAAAGATTTCGGCCCCTTGGCGGCGGCGGCAAGCCAGAACACGCCCAAGGCCGCTCCCGCTGTTGCTGCAACACCGGTCAATCGGTTCGAAATGGAAAGAACCATGGAGAGCCGATAGCGGTAAATTTGCAGATGCGGCGACATAGGCCGCTGAATGAGTCTGCCGTCACTTCGGCTCCCTACGTAGAGGGCCTTCCGGATATCCTGCATTGTCAGCCTCGTATCCCGTCCGTCTATCCCTACACTGGCTTAGTGCCAGCGTTTCTGCATTGATTTCGTCCTACGCCCCACCCGCAGAGTGGTCAATTCAACCAGGCAACACGACACCGAGAGGCGGGGCCGCCTCACTCAGCCGTGTTTGGGAAGGAGGTCCAGGGCGATCATGGTTTCAGCAATCTGAACCGCGTTCAAAGCCGCACCTTTCCGCAGATTATCGGACACACACCAGAAAGCGAGACCGTTGGGAACAGTGGGATCGACACGAAGGCGTGAAACATAGGTTGCGTCTTCCCCAACGCATTCAATTGGAGTCACATACCCGCCGTCTTCACGCTCATCGCGCAGAATCACGCCATCTGCCTCACGCAGCACTTCACGCGCACGCTTGATGTCCACAGGTTCTTCAAATTCGGCCACCACCGCTTCAGAATGACCGATAAACACCGGAACCCGCACACAGGTTGCAATCACGGAAATATCGGGATCAAGAATCTTCTTGGTTTCCACGGCCATTTTCCACTCTTCCTTGGTTGCCCCGTCATCCATGAAGCGGTCAATCTGCGGAATGCAGTTAAAGGCGATCTGTTTCTGGAACTGTTCGATCTTGGGCGGATCGTTCACAAAACTGCCCCGAGTCTGGGCAAACAGCTCATCCATGCCGTCCTTGCCCGCGCCCGCAACGGCCTGATACGTGGCCACAACCACACGCTTGAGCGTAAACAGATCATGCAGGGGTTTAAGCGCCACCACCATCTGAATGGTTGAACAGTTCGGGTTGGCAATAATGTTGCGCTTCATGCGCTTCAGGGCATCCGGGTTCACTTCCGGCACCACCAACGGCACGTCCGGCTCCATACGGAAGTGGGAGGTGTTATCAATCACCACGCACCCTGCCTTGGCGGCAACCGGCGCATATTTGGCGGAAACAGCCCCACCTGGAGAGAACAGGGCAACGTCCCACCCCGTAAAGTCAAAGGTTTCAAGGTTCTGTACTTTCAGAACCTTATCGCCAAAGGAAACCTCACGCCCGGTAGAGCGGGGAGATGCCAGGGCCACAATCTTGTCAACCGGGAACTCCCGCTCCGCCAGTGTCTTTAAGATTTCACGCCCAACCGCACCTGTGGCTCCGACAACTGCAACCCGATACCCCATAACGTTCCCTATCTTCTGTTCTTGTTGAATGCCTGACCGGGCGGCGAACCTAGACCAAACTGGACATAAATGGAATTGTTCCTCTCCCGGCAGGACCATAAAAAGCCCTGTTTTTCAAAAGGCGCCCCTTGTGGAGTCGCCCACGCATAAAGGAGAGCGGTCTTGGTTCAGCTTTCACCCACATGCATCCCGGCGGGGGCTCCTGTTGCCCCGGCCGCCACGCAACCGGCACCGGCTGGCACGCTGGTCATTCTCGGCGCGGGGGGAGATCTGACCCACAGGCTGCTGGTTCCGGCCCTGTATGACCTCACCTGTAACAAATTCCTGCCTGATGACTTCCGGATTATTGGCGTCAGTGCGGAAGACCTGACGTCCGCCTCATGGAAAGCCTCCCTGCGCGCCAAGATGGAGACGTTCACTCAGGACAGCCATGCGGAATTCTATACACCCAAAATAGATGAAACTGCCTGGTCCTGGCTTACCGAGCGCATGACCTATCAGGCACTGGATTTTACGTCAGTTGACGCTGTTAGCACCCTTGCTCGGGATATTGGCGATCGGAATGCTGTTTTCTATCTGGCCACGCCACCGCGTTTTTTTGAGCCTGCGGCAGAAACGCTCGCCAAGGCCGGTCTTTTAAAGGAAACAGACAATCGGTTCCGCAGACTGGTTATCGAAAAACCGTTTGGAACGGATCTCCAGTCCGCTCAGGCGCTGAACGCGCACCTGCTCTCCTTCCTTCAGGAATCACAGATCTACCGGGTTGATCATTTTCTGGGGAAAGAAACCGTTCAGAATCTGCTTGCCCTCCGCTTCAGCAACCTTCTGTTCGATCCGCTCTGGCGGTGCGAGTATATTGATCATATTCAGATTACCGCCGCAGAAATACTGGGAGTAGAAGGCCGCGGCGTGTTCTATGACGCCACGGGAGCCCTGCGGGATATGGTGCCCAACCATCTGTTCCAGATTCTGGCGCTGGTAGCCATGGAACCCCCAACATCGCTGGAACCAGAAGCCATTCGAAACGCCAAGCAGCAGGTTTTTGAGGCCATCCGGCCCATTTCTCCCCAAAATGCCGTGAGAGGCCAATATGAAGCTGGCCTGATAAAGGGGCGCATCCTTCCCGCGTATCGGGACAGCAAGGGCGTTTCCCCCGACAGCCGGACCGAGACCTATACTGCGCTGAAGATCGAAATTGACAGTAAGCGTTGGAAAGGCGTGCCGTTTTACCTGCGCACGGGCAAAGCGCTGGACTCCAGCGTGACGGAAATTGTGGTGCAGTTCAAACAGACAGCTCATCCGCTTTTTCATACGGCGGAGGGCGCAGCCCAGACTCCTAACCGCTTTGTCTATAATATTCGTCCGGAAAAAGGAGCGGATCTGCACTTCAATACCAAGCAGCCAGGCCCGGAAACCATAGTGAAGGAAGTTGTTTCCCAGTTCCGGTATGAACAAGCCTTCGGCAGCATACCCAATGTCGGGTATGAAACCTTACTGTATGACTGTCTGCAAGGCAACGCCACCCTGTTTCAGCGTGCTGATAATATAGAAGCCGCCTGGCGGGCAGTGGACCCGGTTCTAAAGGCGTGGGCCAAAGACCCTACGCCGCCCGAACCTTACAAGGCGGGCACGGACGGCCCAGCCTCAGCATCCGCCCTGCTGGCACGAGATGGCCGCTGCTGGGCGCCGTTCTCTCAATTAAAAGAATAGCCCAAAAGAAACCCTCAGGCCAGAACGCCGGTTTCGAGGGTTTTCCGAACACCCTGTGCTTTAAGGGCCTGCCGCATTTCTACAAACTGCGTGACAAACGCATCTGATTTTTCCAGATCCCAGCCAGAGAAAACACTCATCTCCAATGCCTTGGCTGGGTCAGCATCAAATGCCAGCTTTTTATCCTCCTCTGTCAGGTGCGGTTCCAGTACATCATACGCAGCACCCTTTTCATCCCGCCCTGCCAGATAGGCGCAAAAGCAGGCCAGCAAAAAGGCTATCCGGCGCGCGTCACGCCCCTGCGCAACAACACCTGACGCGGTAGGCCTTATAAAAACCGGAAGCTTGGAGGCGCTATCAGACGCAATGCGCACAAGCTGGTCACTTATGGCCTTGTTGCGAAAACGGGAGAGCAGCAGCGCCCCGTATTCCTGCAACGCCATACCGGGAGGAGCCTGCAAAAGAGGCTCCGCATCAAACCCCAGAAACTGCTGCAGCAGAGCGTAAAGACTGGCGTCCTGCATGGCATCACTCACAACCCGGTATCCCATCAACACACCGGGCAGCGCCATCATGGAATGGGTTGCGTTGAGCATACGCAGTTTCACCTGCTCATAGGGCGCAACATCCTGTGTAAACAGAACACCCACTTTCTCCCAGTCAGGGCGGCCTGAGGGAAACGTATCTTCCACCACCCACTGAATAAAATCTTCACAATAAACCGGAGCGCGGTCTTCTATACCGCTTGCGGCATCCAGACGCTGAATATCAGCTTCCCGCACAGCGGGCGTGATACGATCAACCATGCAGGAAGGAAACGCCACGTTCTGGCTGATCCAGCCAGCCAGATCTTTATCCCGCTGTTCGGCCCAGCCCACCAGAGCCTTGCGCGCCACATGCCCGTTATGGGGCACATTATCGCACGACAATACGGTAAACGGCACAATGCCAGCCTCGCGTCGCAACCGCAGGGCTTCCGCCATGACACCAAAAGCAGAGTGGGGAACCTGCCGTGCCAGATCCTCCACCATATCGGGATGGCTGTGCATGAACTGTCCAGACTCACCCATATAACCCATATAATAGCCGCCTTCCGTAATGGTCATGGTGACCACCCGGATAGCCGGATCAGCCAGACGACGGATGGCCGCAGCCCGATCAGCCGGGGCGTGAACATACTCCACCAGGGACTTGATCACCCGCACCACATCCGGTTTATCCGCCGGGCATTCCGTAAGAGTGTAAAGACCGTCCTGCGCCTGCAATGCCGCAGCCTTCGCCGCTTCTGCGGGTGTATCCAGCAGACCGACACCAACAATTCCCCAGCCCCCCTGTTCGGGCAGAGCGAGAACACGATCCACATACACAGCCTGATGAGCGCGATGAAAATTGCCGACGCTCAGATGCGCAATGCCCGCCCGCACCGCGCTGCGGTCATAATCTGACATCACGACCGTTGCGGGCAGATTACCCAGGGTCTTCATACTCAGTTCCATCAAGCTGTCCTCTGCTCTTCCTGCCGTTTCATGGTAACCATGAAACCTTTGTTTCAGGGGCAGGAAATCTCTTTTCAAAACAAGGCTTTCTATAAGTCATGTCTGCCCTAGAAAGGAAACGTGGCTTTTTTTGATACAGGTCAATGCAGCTTTTTGCATGGGCCGGCGTAATTCAGAAAGAGAAAGAGTTGAATAGGAGCCATGGTCTCCAAAACAGCGTGAAAAACACCAGAAGCCGCAGAAGCATCTGTATCGCTCAGAGTGAATGACCGCGAAAAAACGCCGCCGGGATAAGAGGTGTGTGGTGGTTTTTTCTGAGGCTAAAAAACCCGTTGGAAGCCTGACGTTGAAGCATCCGCCCGACCACAGAGAACCTTCACGCACCAGCAGCCCGGCACCGACCACGCCAACTGACTTTCCATACCGTTCCTGGCAGTTGGCGGACCAACACGATCTCTCAACCACAAGGGCTGTAGAATTCATGCTTTTCAATCTCTTAGCCCGAAAGCCCCCTCTTGTTCTTCCAGCCAAAAACCGGCAGGGAGAGCCTCTGCCTGCCCCGCAGGTGGCCTGTAAGAATAAGATAAAGAATGAAAGTTAAGGAACCATGTCAGGAAAAATGAAAGCCGCTGTTGTTCATGAATTCGGCAAACCGCTGACCATTGAAGAACTGGACATTCCCGACATCCGGCCAGACCAGATTCTGGTAAAAATGACGGCCTGCGGTGTTTGCCATACAGACCTGCATGCCGCGAGCGGCGACTGGCCCAAGAAGCCTACCGTTCCCTTTATTCCGGGCCATGAAGGCGTAGGCGTTGTCACCAAGGTTGGCAGCAACGTAACCTGGGTGAAGGAGGGGGATGAAGTTGGCGTGCCGTGGCTTTACTCCGCCTGCGGCCATTGCGAACATTGTCTGGGCGGCTGGGAAACCCTGTGCGCCAAACAGCAGGAAACCGGCTATTCCGTAAACGGCTGCTTTGCCGAATATGTGGTGGCAGACCCCAACTATGTTGCCCGCCTGCCCAAGGGGATAGACCCCGTGAAAGTCGCCCCGGTGCTGTGCGCTGGGCTGACGGTGTATAAAGGTCTGAAAATGACAGACACCAAAGCTGGCAACTGGGTTGCCATTTCTGGTGTGGGCGGCCTGGGCCAGATGGCCGTGCAATATGGCGTGGCCATGGGCCTGAATGTGATTGCGGTTGATATTGATGATCAAAAACTGGCTACCGCCCGGAAACTTGGTGCAGCTCTGACCGTTAATGCCAGGACGACAGATCCCGCCGCCTTCATCCAGAAAGAGGTTGGGGGTGTGCATGGCGGCCTGATTACCGCTGTTTCCACAAAAGCCTTTTCACAGGCAATGGGTTATGTGCGGGCAGGGGGCACGCTGGTTCTGAACGGACTGCCGCCGGGAGATTTCCCAATTTCGATCTTCGATATGGTGATGAAAGGCACCACCATTCGCGGATCCATTGTGGGGACCCGGCTTGATATGATTGAAGCTCTCTCCTTCTTTGCAGAGGGCAAAGTGACTTCCGTGACCCAGACCGACAGGCTGGAGAACATAAACAATATTTTCACACGCCTTGAGGAGGGAAAGGTCGAAGGCCGTATCGTGATCGACTTTCGCGCCTGATCTCCGTCAAGGGGAACCGAAAGGCTCTGGAAATGGCTTACAAGACTGTTAATCCATACACCAATGAGACGATCGCTACCTTTCCTGATCTGAAAGACGGAGAACTTCAGACCCTTCTGGATCAGGCGGAGACCACATACAAAAGCTGGGCTCAGACCTCCTTTGCAGACCGGGCCAAAATTATCGCCCGGGCTGCTTCCCTGCTGCGTGAGCAGAAGGAGGATTATGCAAAACTCCTCACGCTCGAAATGGGAAAACTCAAACGTGAGGCCGAAGCAGAAGTGGACCTTTCTGCCGATATTCTTGATTATTACGCCCAGAATTCAGAAAAATTCCTGGCTCCGCAAAAAGTGCCCGGCGGTGCAGAACGCGGTGATGACGCCATGGTGGTCAGCCAGCCCTTAGGCATTATTCTGGCCATTGAACCGTGGAACTTCCCTTACTATCAGCTAGCCCGCGTAGCGGGGCCGCATCTGATGGCCGGGAATGTTGTGGTGGTCAAACACGCCTCCATTGTTCCTCAGGCAGCGGCCGCATTTGAAAAACTGTTCCATGATGCCGGTGCTCCGGCAGGGCTTTACACCAACCTGTTTGCCACACGCGAACAGCTTGAAGCCCTGATTGATGACCCACGCGTGCAGGGCATTGCCCTGACGGGTAGTGAAGGTGCGGGAGCCAAAGTTGCAGCTCAGGCAGGCAAGAACCTGAAAAAAACCACCATGGAACTTGGTGGCAGCGATGCCTTTATTGTGCTGGAAGATGCTGACCTTGAAAAATCGGTCAAGTGGGCGGTGTGGGGCCGTATGAATAATGGCGGCCAATGCTGTGTGGCTGCAAAACGCATTATTGTGGTTGATAAGATTGCCGATACGTTCTTCAAACGCTTTAGCGAAGAACTGGCCAAGCTTTCCCCTGGTGATCCGTCTGATGATGCCACAGGCGTTCCTCCCATGTCCTCCCAGAGTGCGGCGGACCAGTTGAACGAGCAGGTGGAAGACGCTGTTAAACACGGTGCGACCGCCCACAGAGTTGGTCCTGCTCCGCCAAACAAGGGCGCGTTTGTTCAGACCACCATCCTGACAGACATCACAAAAGATAATCCTGCATTTTATCAGGAATTTTTTGGTCCCGTTGCCCTGTTCTTCCGGGTGAAGGATGAAGACGAAGCCATTGCCCTGGCAAATGACAACCCATACGGATTGGGTGGTTCTGTCTTCACGCAAAATACCGAACGCGGGGTGGATGTTGCTAAACGCATCAGCACTGGCATGGTGTATGTCAATCACCCCACATGGACCCGACCGGACCTGCCGTTTGGGGGTATAAAACGCTCAGGCTATGGGCGGGAACTGGCCATGATGGGCATTGAAGAATTTGTAAACAAAAAGCTGATCAACGTCGTGCCAATTGATGCACCCGCCTGATTGGCTGTAACAGGTTATCAACGCAAAGGCGGCAGGTTATCTGCCGCCTTTTGACATTCTTCAAATATTGAAAATATCGTTCTTGAAATCGTTTTTTCAGGAAGCTTTCTTAATGACATGCTCCACAAGCTGTACACCGTATTCTACCAGCTTTGCAGTCAACCTCTCACCATCTTCAGCCGAGCACAAATGAGGATTCCCTTTCCCGACACCGTGCGTTGCCGTGCTGTCCCCTTCCAGGGGAATAGAAACCGGAACCCCGTTCAAATCAACCGTTCCAAAATCAACAACTTTTAAACCCCACGCTGTTTTTTCTGAATCTGGCGTAATCAGGCGTTCCGGTTTGATGCACTCTGGTAGCAGATGCATACCGATACTGGTCAAAGGGTTGGCGCCATGGCCACCAGACAAAGCCGCTTTTTCCTTGCCCATGATATGCGGCATTATTGTTGCAGCCACACGCCAGAGGTAAAAGCTGGGAATAATGACTCCACTTTTCCTCATGGTGCTATGCGTCACATCATGGATCATGGTGCAATTTCCGCCATGCCCGTTCAGAATAACAAGACGCGTCAAGCCATGGTGCAGCAGACTTTCAAGCATATCTGACAGGACAGCCTGAAGTGTGGTTTGAGAAAGAGCAATGCCACCAGGCATGTATCCAAAAAAATCTGCACCACCAAAGGGTAGAACCGGGGCAACATAGGTTTCATGCCCCGCCTGTGTCGCTTCCTGGGCAATACGTTCGGCTACCGCGTCCGCCAGAAGGTAGTCGCCCATGGGCATATGCGGGCCCTGATCTTCAAAACTGCCGAGCGGCAAAAGAATAACAGGGTTACGGACAACGGCCTCCCGCATTTCTGCCGCTGTCAGCCGAGCCATATGAACTGTCGCTTTGGTCATTTTCTCGTCTCCGTGCAGAACCGGCTTTTAGATACAACACAAGGCGCACCAGAACCTGATGCGCCTTGTTCCCGAAAAACTGGTTCTTGAAAATCACATGATTTTATTTAGCACTCTTCTTACGGGTTCTGATCAGCCTTCACAACAGGCAGCAGAATGGCCGTTGAGGCATTTCCTCCATGGTGAATGCTCTGAGTAGCAACCGTATAATCCTCGGCTTTGGCATCAAAAATGTTTGGCACAAACTTCTGAGGGTTACGGTCATACAACGGGAACCAGGAAGACTGGATCTGCACCATAATACGGTGGCCCTTGGCAAACACATGGTTCACTGCTGGCAACGTGAAATGATAATGCTGCGTGGTATTGGGCTGTATGGCTTCCGGCTTTTCAAAACTGGCACGATACCGGCCACGGAAAATGTCCATCGAAACAGGCAGTTCATACCCACCCATTTTAGGATTATCCGGCGTAGCGGCTGGTTGAACATCTATCAACTTAACCACCCAATCTGAATCCGTGCCCGTTGTTGCCGCAAAAAGATCGGCTACCGGCACACCACTGACACGCACAGGCGCATCAAGTTCTTCTGTTTCATAAGTCAGCACATCAGGGCGGGATTCCGCTTCCCGCTGATCCTGCACCAGCCAGCTTTTCCAGCGCGGCCCCATGGAAAATGCAAATGGCCGAGCCAGAAAGGGAACAGGGTGTGCGGGGTCAGAGACATAGCTGTCTGCGTCATCCTTGTCCGGATGCGTAAAGCTCAGGCTATGCCCACTGGCCATAAAAAGAGGTGTCAGTTTATTTGTGCATTCAGTTTCACAAACTGACGGCCAGGAACGATAATAATCCCATTTCTGGTCACCTGTATTGTAAATGATGGCGTCGGGCAAATGCACGGATGCGCTGCCCGGCTTAAGATATTCATCAAAGAACGGACGGAACACATCTTTCCGATACTGGTGCGCGGTATCCCCCTCAAAGGACAGCGGACCAAGTTCTGAACCATTGTAATTGACGCCACTATGCCGCCACGGCCCCATGACCAGCGTATTGGGGGCTTTGACATCTGCATCCTTCAAGGCCTGCCACGTGTGAATGGCTCCCCACATATCTTCCTGATCCCACAGCCCTTGCTCCCACAACATGGGCACGGTGGGTTTTTTCTGGGCCAGAAGTTTATCCAGCGCCTGCCCCTGCCAGAAGGCATCATAAGCCGGGTGAGCATGCATCCGCTGCCAGAACGGATACTGGTCCAACCCAGCCTGTGTCGCAAAGTTTCCGGCAGAGCCGGCCTTCAGAAAATTGGTATAATCGTCAGCATCTTTACGCGGAATGGAATCCCCGCTTCCTCTGACGGTCATCTGCGAGGTGAAGTAATCAAACGTGCCCTGCCGGAAAGCACCGTAATGGAACCAGTCATCCCCCATCCAGCCGTCCACCATCGGGCTTTCAGGTGCAGCAACTTTCAGCGCGGGATGCGGGTCCAGCAACGCCATAACAACCGTAAACCCTTCATAGGATGATCCGGTCATCCCCACTCGGCCATTGCTTTCCGAGACGTTATGCACCAGCCAGTCTATGGTGTCCCACGCATCCGTGGTTTCATCCGTTTTTGTGGGGTTCAGCGGGCCATGTGGTGGGCGGGTCATTACATAATCACCCTCCGAGCCATATTTCCCGCGAATATCCTGAAACACGCGGATGTAGCCGCCTTCTACAAAGACATCATCCCCTTGCGGCAGCAGTTCCCGCATGGTCAGAGCATCTGGCGTACGGTTTGCCCGTTCTTTGGCGTTATAAGGCGTACGGGTCAGCAGAATGGGGGCATTCCGCACATTCTTGGGAATAACAATAACCGTATAAAGCTTCACGCCATCTCGCATTGGCACCATGGCAACACGCTTGATGTAATCGCGCTGCTGTTCGGCAACAGGGAAGGCAACCTTTGCTGGAATATCCGTACCTGTCTGCACAGTGAGCGGATCAGATGGCGGCACGGAAGCTGGCGCCGGTGCAGCAAACGCTGTGCCGGAGAGAAGCCCGGCCAGAAGGCCCGATGCCACAAGACGCCCGCACCATGATGTGCGCTGTTCAGATTTTCCAGATTTCAGGGGTAAGGAACACGATACCATGAGTCTGCACTTTGTTTTTGGGTCTATGCTTTTTCAAGCTGGTTCCCGAACGATGCGTCGATTTTCTTCGCACGTCCACCCTGTTTCAGGGGCAAAACCAAAAACGCATATGTGTTCCGGCTTACAGAGCCTCTAGGATGCCATCCATTATCGGAATTCTGCAGCATGCCATAAAAAAACCGGCCACAATGACCGGTTTTTCAAGAGAGCATGTCTTTCTCTCAAGCGTTTTTCAGGCCGGAGACACCTCTGCAAATGCCCAATCAAGCCAGGGCAGAAGAGCACGCACATCACTGGCTTCCACCGTTGCGCCACCCCAGATCCGTAAGCCGGGCGGTGCATCGCGATAGCTGGCAATGTCAAACGCCACGCCTTCTTTTTCCAGCACCGCGGTCATTTTCTTGACCACCTTCATCTGCTCGGCCCGTTCCAGCGCCAGAAACCACGGAGCCACAATCCGCAAACAGATGGAGGTTGAAGAACGCTCGGCGGGATTTTCTGCCAGAAAGGAAACCCAATCCGTTCTGGCTTCCCATGCTGCCACTTCCGCCAGATTAGCCCGGCTGCGCGCTTTCAGTCCTTCAAGCCCGCCAACAGAAGCTGCCCATTTCAGGCTATCCAGCGCATCTTCCACACACAGCATGGACGGTGTGTTGATGGTATCTCCCTTGAAGATCCCTTCAATCAGCGCGCCCTTGGCCATAAGGCGGAAAATCTTGGGCAGAGGCCGTGATGTCTGAAACTGCTCCAGCCGTTCCACAGCACGGGGTGAGAGGGCGAGCATCCCATGGGCTGCCTCACCGCCAAGCGCTTTTTGCCAGGACCACGTCACCACATCCAGCCTGTCCCACGGCAAATCCATGGCGAAGGCGGCAGATGTGGCATCACAGATCACAAGCCCGTCATGTTCCGCCGGAATCACATCAGCAGACGGCAGGCACACACCTGACGTTGTGCCGTTCCAGGCCAGGACAACATCATGCGCCCAATTGACGTCAGACAGCGTAGGCAGCGCGCCATAATCCGCCTTGAGCACACGCGCATTCTCCAGCTTCAACTGGGAGACAATATCCTGCGCCCAAAGGGAAGAGAAACTCTCAAATGCCAGGACATCAACCGGACGCGGCCCCAGCAGAGACCACAGCGCCATTTCCACAGCGCCCGTATCAGAAGCAGGAACAATACCGATCCGCCAGTCTTCTGGTACGCCCAGTATGGTGCGGGAGCGTTCTATCACATCCCCCAGCCGCGCACGGCCTTCTGCCGAGCGATGAGAACGGCCTGTCAGCGCGCCAGAAAGAGCAGATACGCTCCACCCCGGCCGCTTTGCACATGGCCCGGAGGAAAAGCACGGATTAGCGGGGCGCGTAGCCGGACGAGAGGAAACTACGGAATCTAAAACGGTCATCGCCCTGTCCGGTCTTGGGAAGTGAGACAAGCTCTGGTGCGAGAGAGGGGACTCGAACCCCTATGCCTTGCGGCGGTCGATTTTGAGCCGACTACGTCTACCGTTCCGTCACTCTCGCGGCTGGGTCTTTCCTATCAGCAAAACGCTGCGTCGAAAAGTCTGCTTCACGCAATTAAAGCGCTCACAGCGCAGCCCAAACTCCTACGGCTGCATCAACGGCAGACGCGGGGTGTACCATCTGCGGCAATATAAGTGCCGGTTTGTGGATTGAAACACGCATTCTGCACGCAACTGTTTCCGGACCCGAGCGGCTGCGGGTAATTCTGCGTTGCCGCGGCAATAGCCTCCCGCGCAGCCACACCACACAAGGGCGTATTGGCCGGGGCGGAGGGATCATTCGTCAGCTTGCTTTCATCCGGGTGGGGGGCATCTGACACCATGCCGGGCGCAAAACTCTGCGATGGTATGCGGGAGGCGGTATGCTGCGGCTGGGCCGCACACCCTGCCAGCAAAGCCAGAACCAGACAGCCCGTGGCACGGGTCATAAAACGGATGGACATGCGCTCTTCCCTTACACTCAGGTCGGGCCTTGCAGCCCCGTTTCTCTTTGTGCCGTGATACTCTTAAACCGCCTCAAACTCCAAGGCCCGCACGTGGCCTTACAGGTCAAGAAGCCCCTGTGCGCGTTCACCGCCTTTCCTGCGGCCAATCACGGCATCCTGGCTTCCATCCCCAAAAGTAAGTGTCACCTGCTCCCCTGTTTTCAGGGCCCGAGCCGATGTAACGGGCTGCCCCTCCGCCGTAACCAGCGCATAGCCTCGCGCCAGAACCGCCTTGGGGGAGACTGCTTCCAACTGCCCTCCGGAGCCTGCCAGCGCCACCCGCCGCTCCCGCACCAGTGCGGCAAGCGGAGCAGGGGAAAGCCGCACCCGGCCCAGCCGCGCTTCCTTACCCTGCAGACCGTGCCGCAACCCATTGAGAAGACCATTTCCCAACAGAGCCAACTGGGTCCGCCGGGCAGACAGCAATGTCTCTACCGAAGGCATATGTCGCTCAATCGCTACAAGCGCAGCCCGCTGTTTTTGCACAAACCCCGGCAACGCGACATCCAGCCTGCGCCCCCGATCATCAAGCTGCATGCGGGCTGTTTGCAGCAGGGCTGGGAGGTCGGGCAGCGCTGCCGCCGCGCGGTCCAACCGCAACCGCGCCGTCTGCATTTGCCGAGAAAGAGCCCCCAACGCGCGCGCGCCACGGTGTTCAAGGTCTGCCAATAGTTCGGTACGAACGGGCACGGCCATTTCGGCAGCGGCGGTGGGGGTGGGGGCCCGCCGGTCCGCCGCAAAATCAATCAGGGTGGTGTCCGTCTCATGTCCCACGGCGGAGATAAGCGGAATGGTGCAGGCCGCTGCCGCGCGCACCACGCCTTCATCATTGAAGGCCATCAGATCTTCCAGAGAGCCACCACCACGCGCCACAATCAACACATCCGGGCGCGGCACCGGGCCTGTACCATCTAACTGAGAAAAACCGTTTATGGCGGCTGTCACCTGCGCAGCGGCACCTTCACCCTGCACAGCCACCGGCCACACCAGCAACTGGCGCGGAAAACGGCGGGCCAATGTGGTCTGGATATCATGCAGCACCGCGCCCTGCGCGGAGGTCACAACCCCGATCACCTGCGGCAGAAGCGGAAAGCGGCGTTTGCGCTCAGCATCAAACAGCCCTTCTTCCGCCAGTTTCAGGCGCAGGCGTTCAATACGGGCCAGCAACGCGCCTTCACCCGCATATTCCATGCGTTCCACAACAAGCTGGTAGCTTGAGCGTTCGCCATAGGCGGAAATCTTGCCGGTTGCGATAATTTCCAGCCCGTTTTCCGGCACCAGCCCAAGGCGGGAGACAGACCCTCGCCAGACCACTCCCGCAATCTTGCCGCGTTCATCCTTGAGAGAGAAATAGACATGGCCGGAAGGATAACGTTTGAACTCCGTTATCTCCCCACGCACCCGCACGCGGCCGAATGTGCCCTCAAGCGTGCGCCTGATGGCCCCCGAAATTTCTGAAACGGTATATTCCGGCACATTCCCTGCGGGTGCGCCTGCTGCAAAGCCTTCGTCCATAAGCGCAATCTATGCTACAGACGCTCGCCCTGAAAGAGCAGACCTTACATGCGGGAGAAAACAATGCGGGTATTACTGGTTGGATCAGGCGGACGGGAACATGCACTGGCCGCAACACTTGCCCGCTCACCGCACCTGACAGCCCTGTTCATTGCGCCCGGGAACCCCGGCACAGCCAAACATGGCGTGAATGTTGCCATTGGGGCAGAAAACGTGCCGGCGCTGATCACCTTTGCCAAGGAACAGGCCATTGACCTGATTGTGCCTGGCCCGGAAGCCCCGCTTGTGGCCGGTCTGGCAGATGCCTGCGCCAAGGCCGAAATCGCCTGCGCCGGTCCCACCCGCGCCGCCGCCCGGCTGGAAGGCAGCAAAAGCTTCACCAAGGAAATCTGCTACGCTGCGGGTATTCCCACCGCACAGGGCGAACGCTTTACCAGCGTGGATGCCGCACTGACCTACATACAGGAACGCGGTGCCCCCATCGTTGTCAAAGCGGATGGTCTGGCAGCAGGCAAGGGCGTTGTTGTGGCCCAGACACTTGCCGAAGCGGAAGACGCCGTGCGCGACATGATGACACAGGGCAGCATGGGCGATGCCGGACGCAGCGTGGTGATTGAAGACTGCCTGGTGGGAGAAGAAGTCTCGCTGTTCGCGTTCTGCTCGGGAGAAACAGCAACCCTCATTGGCGCGGCGCAGGACCATAAGCGTATTGGCGATGGAGATACCGGCCCCAATACGGGCGGCATGGGGGCCGTTTCCCCTCCGCGTGGGTTTGACCGGGCGGCGCAGGAACAGGCGCTGGATATCATGGTCCGCCCCATGCTGAAGGAAATGGTACGCCGGGGCACCCCTTTCCGGGGTGTGATTTTTGCCGGGCTGATGCTGACAGATGCAGGCCCGCAACTGATCGAATATAACGTGCGTTTTGGAGACCCCGAAGCTCAGGCCCTGTTGCTCCGCCTGACCTCCGATCTTCTGCCTGCCCTGAAAGCTCTGGCAGATGGCCAGCTTGATGCCACGCCCATCACTTTTTCCGATCAGGCGTCCATCAGCGTTGTAATGGCAGCGCAAGGCTATCCCGGCAAAGCCCTTACCGGGGCCGTTATCTCTGGCATCGCGGATGCCAATGCCCTGAAAGATGTAACGGTTTTTCAGGCTGGCACAGCAAAAAATGCGGCAGGAGAACTGGTTGTTGCCGGTGGGCGCGTTTTGTCCGTCTGTGCTGTCGGCAACACGGTGCAGGAAGCACGAGACAAAGCCTATGCAGGTGTCAAAGCCATTTCATGGGACGGCGCACAATGGCGCACAGATATTGGCGCTCGCGCACTCTGACCCCTTTTGACCGGCGCACAAATCCTGCGCCGGATTTTACAAAACTGACCCAGTTGCTCCTAGACCAGGACAACTGGTGTCTGCATGAGGCTGAATCCGTCTTTCTGATCAGAAGTCATACTTGAGCCGCTTTACCGGCAAGCAATCATGAACAACGGCTCAGAAGAGACAACAGACCAATAACGATGACAGGACGCGTCCTCCTCTTTGTTGAAAAGAGAAGAGGCCGCATACACAAAAGAAGTCCTGATCATCATGACACCGGGCACGATGCCGTCGTAACGATACGATCTAAAGAGCCCCCCGGCGCAGGCTTCATTGCATTCGCATCAAAACACGATTTCGATCTGCCCAGAATCTACCCCGGTGCTTCAGCCGTCTAGGCGTTTAGACAACACCAGCGCATCCGATCCGTCCGGATAATAAGACCGGCGCAGCCCTGCTTTTGCAAAACCCGCATTTTCGTACAATGTTTTTGCGCCTGCATTCAGAACCGAGACTTCCAGAAACATCTGCTCAACCTGATCTGTCTGCGCTGTCAGCAAAGCCCACGCCAGCAAGGCCTGTGCAACGCCCTGCCGCCGGAAGAAAGGCACCACGCACAGGGTCAGAATTTCAGCTTCTCCCGCAACAGACCGGATCATGATGAAGCCAGCAGGGGCGCCATCCTTCACCCCGACAGCCGCAGCCACGCCGGGCGAAGACAGCAGGCTCTGCATGGCATCTTCCTCCCACTGATCAGCCGGAGGAAAACTGGCGGCATGCAGGGCCGCCAAAAGCCCGGCATGGGGTGCTGAAACCGGCAGGATCTCCAAAGAGGTTCCGTTGGCCGCGCTCCCGCCGACGCCGGGCATCAAACCGGAGCCGAGCGTAAACCCGCAGCAGGCAATTTGGCCTCCGGAGGGTCCACATAGAGAGGTAACGCCTCCCGAGGGCCGAGTTCCCCTTTCTGACGAGCCAACGCGGCAGCGGCAATCTGCTCTGCTGTGGGAGTGGCACTCTCGGACAGCACCGTGCCTGCTGGCATAGGGAGGGACGTCGCTGCATCACCAGCCACCAGCCAGCGGCCTTCAGGCGGTTGCCAATCCGCCAACGCCACGGCCTGCACGCCTGCCACAGTTTCCACAAACACGCGGCCTTTACGCGCAGCCGTTACCAGCAGCCAGCCTTGCAGGCCGTCAACGTTCTTTACTTCCGTATCAAGAACAGACCGAAGGGCTTCGCCCCGCGTAACGCCGACAACGGGCACGCCAAGCCCCAACGCATATCCGGCCGCTGTGGCACAGGAAGCCCGCAACCCCGTAAAGGACCCAGGACCAACCACGACCGCTACCAGTTGTGGCTGCAAGGGTGCTCCTGCCTGCCAGCCTGCCTGTGCAAGAGCCTGCCCAGCCAGCAGCCCGATACCTTCCGCGGCCTGTTTGCCTGCCGCTTTCTGCTGGGCAATCAGCGCATACGCGCCCTCACTCCCTACCGAGACACACGCTGCCAGACCGCATGCAGCATCGCCTGCCGCACTGCCATCCAGAACCAGAATACGTGAAATCATGCTCACAGCAGACGACAGGCTTCTTCAAACGCCAGACGCGGCGCGCGGGGTGGCAGGTTTTCCGTGTCCCCATAGCCAAGACACAACAGGAAGTTAGCGCGCCATCCGGTATCCGCCAGAAAGGCGTCCTCGACCAAAGAGGCATCAAAACCGGAAACCGGCAGTACATCCAGCCCCAGCGCACGAGCCGCCATAATCATGTAACCACCTTGCAAGGTGCCATTCCGGAAGGCTGTTTCTTCCGCCAGCCCCACATCCGCAGCAAACCAGGAGCGCAGTTCCTCACTGGGGCAAAGGCGGGGAAGTTGATCAAAAAACAGGGGATCATGCGCCACAATGGTAATAACGGGCGCACCCATGACGCGATTGACATTCCCGGAGGAAAGCGCGGGCCGCAGCTTTTCCCGTCCATCAGACCCGGTAATGAACACAAAGCGGGCCGGGCTACAGTTGCCGGATGTTGGCCCCAGACTCACCAGATCATAAAGGCGGCGCAGAACATCCGTCTCGACCGGCCGGGCCATCCACCGCCGAGGCGTACGCGCCTTTTGGAAAAGAATATCCAGCCCGCTTTCATCCAGCATCTCTGTTCCGTCTCCACATCCCTACCGATGCAGGGGTTTCAGTTTCTGCTCTCTTTTAGGTCAGAGGCGTGCAGACGGAAAGATGGAAGCGCTTTTCAGCCCTCCACCTGCTCTACGCCGACAACTTCCGGCACATAATGGCGCAGCATGTTTTCCACGCCGTGCTTCAATGTTGCACGGGAAGACGGACACCCGGAACAGGCCCCCTGCATGGTCAGGCGCACCACGCCATCCCGGTATCCACGGAAGACAATATCACCACCATCTCCCGCCACAGCCGGGCGCACGCGCGTATCAAGCAGTTCCTTGATCTGTTCGACAATTTCCTTGTCTTCCGGGGCAATGGGTTCTTCCGTAATGCCCACGCCTTCCGCCACAACAGGGAAACCGGCTACAAAATGGTCCACCAGTGCTGCCAGCACCTTGGCGCGCACATCAGACCAGTCCTCACTATCGGCCTTGGTGATGGACACAAAATCATTGCCCAGAAACACACGGGAGACGCCAGGGATAGCGAACAATGCATCCGCCAGAGGGGAGCGCCCGGCCACAGAGTCGGCATCAATGAAATCAATGGTGCCTGCATCGCCCATCACGGGGCGGCCTGGAAGAAATTTGAGCGTAGCGGGATTAGGAGTGTCTTCAGTTTCAATAAACATGGGAAGGGGTCCTGATTTCTCTGCTGAGTCCGTTTCTTCTCATCAGTTGGCACCAGAATGGGGACAGGACAAGTCCTGTATAAAAGAAAAAACCGTGTTCTGGCGTACCGTGTCACACTGCGGGGCCTTCACATGCCCCAAAAGCACCAGAAGAGCCTTCGCTAAAGACTGGACGCAGCCATGCATCCTCTCCAAAGGCTCACCCCTCAGGCACTGGATTTTTTGTAACACGAGCGGAAGCGTAGTCCCGTTCGGCCTGAATTTCCATCAGTTTGCGCCGCAGTGCGGGATCATGCGCATAGATATATAGCCCATGCACGGCACGCGTCATAAGCACATTCATGGCATTAAGCATGATCCGTTCCTTCACGCTCTCCGGATCAGTCAGACCGTCCCGCCCCGCAAAAGCAGCACCATCTTCATACTTGCTGGTGTCAATACGGATGCCATCTGTCGAGGCGTCATACAGCACGGACGGCCCCAGAATCAGCCCGACATAGTTCAGATCAAACCCCTGAACGGTATAGACTGATCCCACTTCTTCTATGGTGTCCGGCCGTTCGGCCCAAGGAAGTTTTTCATCGGGCTTGGACCGATCCCATCGGAGGTGAAACCGGCCTTCATGAATGAAATGGTCATGCCCATCCAGCCTGTAGGGGTAATCATATGTCGCCAACATGCGTGAAAGGCCATGTTCTGCGTTTTTGCGACACAGAAGATCATACAGACTTTGTGCATCATCAAAAAACCTGAGGTCAAACGTCTGCTTTGCGGGCATCGGCCGAATAATCTTTTGGCAGAAGGCGCTTATCCATTCCTGCACATCCGCATTTGCCTGAACCCTGAACTGCTGCGTTAAAAAATATGTCTGCACAGGGTAGGGGCCAACAAGTTTTTTCAGAAGGTCACGGTTCCAGCAGCTCTTGAATTTCAGAACCTGTTTTTCATCAAAAACAACAACCGTAATACGGGAAAGCCGGATCAGTTCTTCCAGATGATTGTTCTGTTCAAAATGATTGTATTTGTCGCTCCGGGTCAACAGAAGATGGGCTTCATCAATAAACAGGATATCCGCCCTCTTTCCGGCCTTTTGCATCCTGTTGATGAAGGTTGTTGGGCGTTCAAAATCCTTTTTCTTCAGATACGGAAACTGTTCTGATATATTCTTGTACAGCTTCATCATTTCAGGATGATTGACAACAAGATAATTCTGCATTCCGTAAAAGGGGCTGTTTTTTTCCTTCTGCCGGGACAAGGATTGTATTTCATTAAAAATAGAATTCAGAACAATGCTTTTTCCTGTTCCGGCATCTCCCTCTATCAGGAAGACAGCATGCTCATCCTGCCGATGCGCCAGGCAGAACGCCCGAATAGCCTGCTTCAGATCATTCTGCTGGGAAGAGAGCACCTTGGTGGGCGAGAGTTTATCTATCGCATCATTTTCCGCGCTATGAAGACTCTGTTCCATGCAGTGCTCTCTCTTCTCCGGTTATGGAAGGGATACGGACATAAAAAAGACCTATATCCCCTAGCATTTTACTCCTTATGATCTGCGGCAGAGGACTGCCCGCCCACAGGAGCAAGGATAGCCGCTAGACCATCCATTTTTCCGTCCAGATGCGGGTAGCGCAAACCACCATGATAGGTGATGGAAACGGTATGGAAGCTATCCCCATCCCGCAAAAGCAAGCTGATAGGTGCACCATCCTTGCTTTTTGCTGCTGTAATGACATCCTTCAGATCATCAGCATCATAGGCTTGCCCGTTTACAGCAACAAGTTCCTGATCCCGCGTAACCCCTGCCTGCCATGCAGGGCTGCCCCACAGAACCTCTGCCAGCACGCCTTTTTTGCCAACACTAAAACCAAGCGAGAACAGGAAATCCGTCACATGCCGCAGTGTGGAATAGGATGTGATGTAGTCAGACGGCTTTTCCGTAAAGACAAGGCGCGTGCCCGTGCGCGTAAAACCGTCGAACGGTGCATGATCCCGAATATCATACACGCGCTGGTGCAGGAATGTTGCCCAGTCATAGGGTTGTACGGCGTTGAGAGCCTGCACAACATCATCAAACTGATAGGTGCTGGTGACAAAACTGCCATTATGAGTACCAAAGAACGTACTCGCAAAATCATTCAGAGATTTTTTGTTATCGGAGAGTTTGCGAATAAGCGTATCTACATCCAGCCAGATCAATTGGCCCTCAGAATAATAATCTTCGCTTCGTGACCAGCTTCTCCAGGATTGCGGTGCACGCTGTGAAATAATTGGATCATTGGTTGTATCAATCAGCGGACGCCACGTGCGGCCCTGTCTGCCATCATAGACCGCAGCGACCTCGGCAAGAGCATCTTCCACTTGCGGTGCTGTCATCAACCCTGCACGCGCAGCCAGTACATATCCCCAATACTGGGTCTGCCCTTCATAGACCCACAGGCCACTTCCCCGCTGGGGCGTGTTGAAATTGGCCGCCCACAAATCTGCCGGACGACGATATTTTCCGTTCCAGGAATGAGTAAATTCATGCGCTAGCAGGTCGCGTGCAGCAAATGTTTTGTCCCAATGGGTAAAATATCCACGGGGGCCACTATTTTCACTGGACTGATGATGTTCCAGACCAATGCCACCCAGCTTGTCCGTCAGCGCCAGAAGAAAATCATAGTGGTCATAGTGATGTGACCCAAACAGCAGGTTGGCCTGATGGACCAGTTCCCGATGCGCCTTGATCTGCTCATCCGTTGCCGCCAGATCTTCCGGACGATCCGCCATGACATTCAATGTCACAGGCACCTTGTCATCCTGTGTCAGATCAAATTTCCGGAAATATTTTCCAGAAAAAATGGGAGAATCTTCCAGAACATTAAAGGAAACGGGTTTGAACGTAACCGTATTTCCACTTTGTGCGCCATCAGCCCGCAGCGCTGTGCCATAGGACCAGCCCGCAGGGAACACAACCTGCGGTTTGAACTGGATCTGGCGTGTGAAATACCCTGCCGGATACAAGGAGACAGCCGACCACTGCACATTCACCATGACGTCTGTCATCACCACACGACCTTCCTTGGGAGAGACCGGGGTTAGCAACTGATAGGACACTTCAAGCTGATGCGTTCCTTTGGGCACCTGAACATGGAACGCGCTGACACTAACTGTATCCCGCACCCATGGAATCTGTTTCCCCCCAGCCTGTATTTTCAATCCGCCAAGCTGGTCAATCGTGCCTGTAGGGGAATGATTACCCGGCAGCCACATGGGATACAGAAGCGTGAAGTTTCCCCCTTTTTCCACAACATTCGCAGGAAGCGGAATGGTTTCCTGCATGCTCAGGATATGACGTGCCAGGTCTGCTGCATCCACCTTCAGGCTAATGGTGCCGCCATAAGGCACATCCTGCGGTGTCGGCACAGAGGGAGGCAGGGGAAGAGGTTCTGGTTGCGACTGAGCCGAAACGTCAGCCGCATAGGCTTTTGACAGACCATGCGGCGCCACTGCGGCCATGACCAGCATTCCCGCACAGACACGCATGGCGGATGATAGAAAGTGAGTTCGTAAAGACATGTTCAAATGTGTCTCCCTATGATGCGATCCCATTCTGGCAATGGTCATGAGCAACGGCTTCATGAACCAATGGTCCGCATGTTCAACGTAAGAGTGTTGAAGCACTCGGCAGGTTGTCTGTCGAGATATCTCGGAGGCAAAACGAAGGGCCTATTTCAAGAAAATGTGCATTGGCAGGCCGCCCTGAAGCGGTACCTTACCGGATTGCCCACGTTTCACTCTGATATGTCGTTACGGGTTTGTCTTGGGTCCCTCATTTTCAGGAAATTCTGGTCATGCCAACAAACGTGCTCCCAACACTTTTTCCGCTCTCTGTTCCCACGCTTCCGGTACAGGGAGAAAACAGCCGTTTTCCTGTGCGCCGCATCTGGTGTGTTGGGCAGAACTATGCCGAACACAGCCGCGAGATGGGCGGCAACCCTGACCGGGACCCACCTTTTTTCTTCTCCAAACCTGCTGATGCCGTAACCCAGGCCTCGGTTCTGCCGTTTCCACCTAAAACCGATAACCTGCACCCGGAAGTGGAGCTTGTTGTCGCCATTGCTGCCGGGGGCGCAAATATTTCTTCCGAAACAGCGCTCAAGCATGTTTACGGATACGCAGTAGGCCTGGATATGACCCGGCGAGATCTTCAGGCTGTTGCAAAAAAAGCGGGAAGACCATGGAGCCTTGCAAAAGGGTTTGATGCATCCTGTCCAATTTCCGCCATCAAACCTGCCTCCCAGATACCATCTCTCGCACACAGCAAAATCACGCTGACAGTTAACGGCGAGGTCAGGCAGTCAGGGAACATTGACGATATGATCTGGTCTATTCCGGAAATAATTTCCATACTCTCACAATCTGTCCGGCTTGAAGCTGGAGATCTGATCATGACGGGAACACCAGCAGGCGTAAGCCGTATTATGAAAGGAGATGTGCTTAAAGCCGCATGTGAAAATGTGGGAACATTTGGCTTAACTTACGTCTGATTTTCAAATATCTTTTAAAATATTGGAAAAATCCCTAAATAGGATTCTCTCTTTCTCTACCTGCTTCTCTCCGTGAAGAGAAGGCTGCTCAGTCTTCTCTCATGTAGTCAAGAAACGCCTGGATGATGTCATTTTTCCCGTGTTTTCTCCAGACATAGTAAACATCTGTTGGCCCTATATCATCCATTTTGAAGATATTGAGCTTTCTACCCCGCACCCGAAACTGGGCAACAACACTTTCCGGCATACAGGCCAGACCAATTCCCATATCAAGGCAGGAAAGGATCAGATCATAGGATTCCATGGTCAACACAGAACGCGGTTGATATCCTTTCTGCTCCATCCATAACTCTGCACATCTTCGGTAAAAACAGTCCTTATTGAACAGATAAATATCAGACCGGTTTATAACGTCCGGTGTGATTTTCTTGATATGCTCCGGCATGACCAGATAAAGAGATTGATGAAACGCAAAAGAGCCTTCCAGAAGCGTGTTTTCAACTGGTCCATCGGTAATGGCGAGATCAATTTTCTCTTCACTCAGCATTCTTTCCAGTACAAAACTGGAATGTTGCAAAACATTCAGCTCCACATCCGGATAATCCATCATAAATTGCGGCACATGTTTGGGAAGGCACGTTAAAAATGCAACATCCAATGCCCCTACGTTCAGAATGCCGCGTGATTTTGGCCGGGACCACAAAGAAGGCAGGCGTTCTGCTCGACTGACAATTTCCCGCGCTTCCCGATAAAACAGCCGACCCGCCGGTGTAATCAGTAATTTTTTACGATCCCTTATAAAAAGATCCTGTCCAATATCCGTCTCCAGTTCTTTCAGTCGCATTGTAATGTTGGACGGGACACAATTCATCTTCCGGGCTGCCGCCGCAATGGAACCGCCTTCTACAATGGCACAGAAAAAACGGAGCTGAGACAGTTTGGGAACGTACATCTTATCCTCACTTTAAATGATGTTTTTGCTCTTTTTAAATCACTTTCCTTTATACATTCCCTGTGAAACTATGAAACCCAAGCCAGACATGATTGTTGTTAAATCATGCTACAGAAATCAGAGAAATTTTGGAGAGTATTTGAAAAATTGCTAATGCATACTGGATAAAAATCATTCGTGCACGATCGGATGAATATAAAAAGACAACAAAAGAAACATCCCGTTCAAGATGCCGGTAAGCGTCCACACAAAACCCGTTCTGCATCTATCCGCCGCCTTTTTTCAAACGACTCTCACTTTTTCCATACTCTGCAACAAGGAGATTTTGATGACTGATACAGATCACAAAACGCATTATGACCTGTTTATTGACGGTAAATGGACAAAAGCATCTACAAACACGTTTACAGAAATAAAGAGCCCGGCAAACGGAAATGTACTGGCACAGGTAGCTAACGGAGCCAAAGATGATGTAGAGCGCGCCGTAGCCGCCGCCAATGCCGCATTCCCGGCCTGGAGCCGTAAAACGGCTGAAGCACGTGCGGATGCTCTCTATGCTTTCAAGGCGTTGATTGAGAGAGATGCCGAACGGCTGGCGCGCATTATTTCAAGTGAAATGGGAAAGCCGCTTAAGGAAGCAAAAGTCGAAGTTGGATTTGCATCGGGCCTTCTGCGCTTTGCTGCGGAAAATACCCGCCGTCTGGAAGGCGATATTGTGCCCGGCAGCCGCGCAGGCGAGAAAATTCTTCTGGAAAAAATTCCACACGGTGTCATTGGCGGTATTTCCGCATGGAACTTCCCTCTGGCATTGTTTATTCGCAAAGTGGCCCCTGCTCTGGCGGCAGGCAATACCATTGTCATCAAACCCCATGAACTGGCTCCTCTAGCTGCGCTGGAAGCCACACGTCTGGCAGAGGAAGCCGGTATTCCGGCTGGGGTGCTGAATGTGGTGACAGGCGATGGTAAAGACGTTGGTACCCCATTGGTCGAAAACCCGGATATAAAACTGATCACCATGACCGGCAGCACAGCCACCGGCAAAAAGATCATGGCTGCAGCTGCCAATACCCTCAAGGAAGTCCGTCTGGAACTGGGGGGCAAAGCACCCTTCATTGTAATGGAAGATGCAGATCTGGAAAAAGCGGCTGAAGCGGCTGTTCTTGCCCGTTTCACCAATGCCGGGCAGGTGTGCACCAGCAATGAACGCACTTATGTTCATGCCGCCATTTATGATAAATTTTCAGCGCTAGTCAGAAAAAAAATTGGCGCCCTAAAAGTTGGCAATCCGCTTGATCCATCAACTGACATGGGCCCTAAAGTCAGCCTGCAGGAACTGGAAAAAGTTCATGCCATGGTTGAAAAAGCGGTCTCGCAAGGGGCAAAGCTGGAAACCGGCGGTCATCGTCTGAAAGGCAATGAATATGACAGTGGGTTTTTCTATGCTCCAACACTTCTGACAAATGTGCAGGAGAACATGGACATTGTGAAAGACGAAGTGTTCGGCCCTGTCATGCTGCTGACAAAAGTCGCTGATTATGACGATGCTCTCCGTCAGGCGAATGATTGTCGCTATGGTCTTTCTGCTTATGTCTTCACCAATGATCTGAAACGTATCATGCGCATCAGTTCTGATCTCAACTTTGGCGAGGTCTATGTCAACCGCGAGGGCGGAGAGGCGCCACAAGGTTTCCACCATGGTTACAAGGATAGTGGCCTTGGTGGGGAAGACGGTAAATATGGTCTGGAAGCCTATGTGCAGACCAAAACCATTTATCTGAACGCCTGACAACAAAAAGACGGGGAAGTGGTTTTTTCAAACCTGCTCCCCTCACCTTAAAAAACCCCTTCCTTGTTCAGGAAGGGGTTTTTCTTTCCCGCTTTTAATAAAATCTTTTACTGTATCAGCGTAGAATACCCGTATGACCGATTGAGTAACGACCCGGCTGCGGCCAGACCGTCAACCCATGCGGTTCCGCACCAACACGGATCTTCTGCATGGAGCCATCTTCCGTGTTAATCTGATAAACGACATCATCAAAGCGCCCGGATAGCCAAAGTGTTTTTCCATCGGCACTGACATTGCCCATATCAGGGCTACCACCACCAGGAATAGGCCAGTTGGCAACAATCTTGTTTGTGGCAAAGTCAATTACCGTTACGCCACCCGCCTTGCTGTGCGGTTTACCATGAATTTTATGAGACCCCCGGTTGGCCACATACATTTTGGTCCCATCGCGGCTTGGATAAAGCCCATGGGTGCCGATACCTGTTGGAATAAAGCCAATTTCACGAAAACTGTCACCATCCACAAGAAACACACCATCAGCCATCATGTCAGCAATATAGAATGTCTTGCCGTTGGGAGAGATGAGAATGTCCTGCGGCATTCCTCCGCTGGAAAGCTTCAGATAACCGAGCACTTTCTTGTTGACGGTATCAACCTTCACCAGATGCCCACCAAATTCACAGGTGAAAATGGCGTAACGCCCATCAATGGAGAAATCCGCGTGGTTCACGCCCTTACAGTCTGGCGTTTCAACTGACTGCTGAAGCTCCATTGTGTGGGGATCACGGAAATCCAGCCGTTTACGCGCTTCCGCCACCACAATGGCGGATTTACCATCTGGCGTGAAATACATGTTGTAAGGATCATCCACTGGCACATTGGGGCCCGGTTTACCTGTGTGGGCATCAATGGGGGTCAGGCTACCGCTGGTTTTGCCTTCTGCATTGTTTGTCACCCATAGGGTGCGCAGATCCCATGATGGCACAACGTGCTGCGGGCTTTGACCAACAGGAAAACGATCAACCACCTTGGATGTGGCGGGATCAATCACATACACATCATTAGAACGCAGATTAGGCACATAGACACGGGCCGGGTCCTGCGCAATTTGCGGAGCGATATGGCCTACACCTGTTTCACTATACAGATTGTTCGGATTGATAACCGGCGGCATACCGGGAATGGTCTGCACGGCAGGCGCCGTGGCCCCTGAAATAACCGGTCCCTCAGCAGCAGAGGAAACCGCCGGAGCAGGGGGAGTTTGAACAGATGGTGCTGTTCCCGGAACAGGCTGCTGAGGGTTGGTAGCAGACGGAGGTGTCTGCACAGGGGACTGAGCGGCTTCCTGCGCTGTGGCCACGCCGTATCCTGCGCCCAAAGCAACAAGAACAGCCGTTGCGGCTGCCAGATGTCGTTTTACTACCATAATATTACAGACCGTACCTTTTTTGTACTCTTTTAGTAAGCATGGAAATATTTAGCACAGGCTTTTTTTTGCGTCTATTTTCAGCTGAGCTTATAAAAACTTTCTTAATGGCTGTTTTTAAATAGCCACAGGGAAAGACTGTAAAGACATTTTTACGGATGAAAAGAGCAAGCAAGGCAGGGCGAGACAAAAATATCGGCCCGCACTATCGCCTGTCTCAGATACCAATAGCTGTCTGCCCAGACCGAACCGGCTGTTCAGACAGCGCTGGTTTACTGCCCGCTAATTCCCACGGGCCTGTTCAATAGCCTGCACGGCCGCGTTCACTTGCATGGCAAGTCCTGCCTGCCCCAGCGATGCAGAAGCCCGACGCGGATCTCCCCCATAGATACCGTCTGCTGATGAAGGCGTGCCAGAAGCCCGTAATGCCTGTTCTCGGACCATGGAGGGATCAACCGCCAGCATGAGGGAGGTATCGCTGATATCAGCATGCATGCCAACGTCCTTCCCATATCCCTTCTGTTTCAGCCAGTCAGCATATTGGTGCGCCACAACTGTATAGTAGCCAGCAGCATACAGGGCTTTCGCGCCTGTTCCCTTCCATTTTTGCGTAAGTGTTTCTGCCGCTTTTTGCAGATATTTCTGGTAGCCACCATGATCTCCCAGAAACACGATCAGTTTGAACCCCTGAACCTGAAAACTTTCTCCCGCTGAAACCAGAAGTTTTTCAAAAACATCTGGTGGAACAGTAATGGTTCCCGGAAACCGCATATGGGAAGACCGGGGAGACGTTCCGCCTTCTGGCACATAAGCTATCACTGGCGCCACCAGAGTATTTCCTGCTTTTTCAGCAATCTGCTGCGCAAGATACAATGCCCGCGTATTATGTTTGCCGACAGCAATGAAGGGACCACTCTGTTCCGTACCGCCCACAGGGACAATAATTGTGGTGGCACCGGCAGCAATATCCGCCTGGATTTCCTTCCATGTGTTCTGTTCGAACAACACGGAAGAAAGGGAAGCAGCACAGGCAAGATGCGAAGCGGCCAGAACGCCCGCACCACACAGAAAACACGCTGCCATGGACCGCAACGTGTTTTTCCCGAATTGACTCTGCATTCTTATTTTTTCTTTCTGGTTGTTTTCTTTGCCGGTTTCTGAACAAGCAGCGGTGCCAGAAAGTGCCCAGTATGGCTTGCAGGGCAAGCCGCTATCTCTTCCGGTGTGCCTTCCGCCACAATCTGTCCGCCACCGTCACCGCCCTCCGGCCCGACATCCACAATCCAGTCTGCGGTCTTGATCACTTCCAGATTATGTTCGATCACGACAACCGTGTTGCCTTGGTCAACCAGCGCATGCAGTACTTCCAGCAGTTTCCGCACATCTTCCGTATGCAACCCGGTGGTTGGTTCATCCAGAATATAAAGCGTGCGGCCTGTCGCACGGCGTGCCAGTTCCTTGGAAAGTTTAACACGTTGGGCTTCACCACCCGAAAGAGTTGTGGCCTGTTGACCCAAGGCTACATACCCCAACCCCACTTTTTGCAGAATGTTTAACCGGTCCCGAATACGGGTCTGGGCGGAGAAGTAGGGTACAGCTTCATCCACACTCATGGCCAGAACATCCGCAATGGATTTTCCGCGGAATTTGATATCCAACGTTTCCCGATTATACCGCTTTCCCTTGCAGGTATCGCATGTGACAAATACGTCAGGCAGGAAGTGCATCTCGATCTTGAGCACACCATCGCCCTGACAGGCTTCACAACGACCACCCTTGACGTTGAACGAAAAACGACCCGGCTTATAGCCCCGCGCCTTGCTTTCAGGCAGTTCGGCAAACCAGTCACGAATAGGGGTGAAAAGATCCGTATAGGTTGCCGGGTTGGAGCGCGGTGTACGCCCGATGGGCGACTGGTCGATATCAATAATTTTATCGAGCAGTTCTATCCCTTTTATCGCCTTGCAAGGTTCCGGTGTGGTTGAAGACCCCATCAGTTCCCGTGAGAGGGTTTTATAAAGTGTATCAATCACCAGCGTGGATTTGCCGCTGCCAGATACACCAGTCACGCAGGTAAATGTTCCCAATGGAAAGCGTGCAGTTACGTTTTTAAGATTATGCCCGCTTGCGCCTTCAACTGTCAGAATCCGTTTTTTATCAATCGGACGCCTTGTTTCTGGAACAGGAATTTTCTTGCGGCCAGACAGATACGCACCAGTGAGGCTTTCCGGTGACTTTGCAACCTGTTCAGGCGTACCCGCAGCCACAACTGTACCGCCATTGACGCCCGCACCGGGCCCCATGTCAATCAGCCAGTCGGCACTGCGAATGGCGTCCTCATCATGTTCAACAACAATCAGAGTATTCCCTAGCTTTTTCAAACGGTCCAATGTGCCAAGCAGGCGTTCATTATCACGCTGGTGCAAACCAATGGAGGGTTCATCCAGCACATACAGAACCCCGGTCAACCCGGACCCGATCTGGCTGGCGAGGCGAATACGTTGGCTTTCTCCACCAGAAAGGGTGGCAGAACTACGGGAGAGAGTCAGATATTCCAGCCCCACATCATCCAGAAATTTCAAACGTTCCAGAATTTCACGCAGGATACGACGAGCAATTTCTGCTCTTTGTGGTGTCAGGGTAGGGAGCACCGTATCAAACCAGTCCAGCGCCTTGCCAATTGGCAGATCACTGGCTTCCGCAATGGTTTTCTGCGCTACCTTCACGCACAGCGCTTCTGGCCGCAACCGTGCGCCATTGCAGACATGACAGGGCTTTTCAGACTGATAGCGTGAAAGTTCTTCACGCACCCACATACTATCCGTATTGGCCAATCGCCTTGAAAGACTGCCGAGCACCCCTTCAAACGGCTTGGTTACGCTATAGCTTTTCTTGCCGTCCTTATACGTGAACGTCACATCTTCCAGACTACCATCCAGAATACTGTTCTGCACATTTTCCGGCAGATCTTTCCACGGGGTTTCCATGCTGACGCCAAAATGCTCGGCCAGGCTTTGCAATGTCTGGTCCAGCAGAGGCGATTTTGCATCTTTCCAAGGCGCAATGGCGCCTTTTTTCAGAGAAAGAGACGGATTGGGCACAACCAACGCAGGGTTGAAAAAGGTTTCCGTGCCAATCCCATCACAGGATGGACAGGCCCCCTGCGGCGCGTTGAAGGAAAACAGCCGGGGTTCAATTTCTTCCAGCGTGAACCCACTTTCTGGGCAGGAAAAACGGGAGGAAAATACCAGCCGTTCTGGCGTGGCATCACTGTCACGCAGCACTTCTTCCGTGTAGGCAATGCCATCTGACAGTTCCAGCGCGGCTTCAAAACTGTCCGCCAGCCGCGTTTCAAGACCGGGTTTGACTACAATACGGTCAATCACCACTTCCACCGTATGCCGCAACTTGCGGTTCAGGGAAGGAACATCACCAATTTCATACAGCGTGCCGTCCACCTTCACGCGGGTAAAACCCTTGCGTTGCAGTTCGGCCAGTTCCTTTCTGTATTCTCCTTTACGGTCCCGAATAACAGGCGAGAGCAGAAGCAGACGCGTGCCTTCCGGCAGTGCCATCACCCGGTCAACCATCTGGCTGACGGTCTGCGCCTCAATGGGCAGACCGGTCGCCGGGGAATACGGCACACCGGCACGCGCCCATAGCAGACGCATGTAATCATAAATTTCTGTCACCGTGCCTACGGTAGAGCGCGGGTTCTTGGAGGTGGTTTTCTGTTCGATGGAAATGGCCGGAGAAAGCCCTTCAATCGAATCTACATCCGGCTTGCCCATCAGTTCCAGAAACTGGCGGGCATAGGCGGAAAGACTTTCCACATACCGGCGCTGGCCCTCGGCATAGATGGTATCAAACGCCAGAGAAGATTTGCCGGAGCCAGAAAGGCCCGTCATCACGGTCAGGCTGTCCCGCGGGATATCAATATCCACATTCTTGAGGTTATGCACCCGCGCGCCACGAACGCGAATGGCCTGATGACCGGGCAGAGGGGTATTTTCCATCTTGGGTTCGCCGCCGTTCCTGTTTTGTCCTGTTGCTGTTGTAGCCCTTACCCATGCTGTATGGGAATGCTGCCCAACACACTTAATCTGCCCATATGGGCATGGATTGCCTGAATTCCCATTGCACCGGGACGATTGATTGACCATCTAGAACGATAAGCGCGGCGCATGCCGCAAAATGTGGAGCGCTTTTTGCATGCCTCCACCGCAGTTTTGAGCAAGGATAACACCAGATGGACCATATTATCGGCCAGTCCCGTCCCGGCGCGCAGAATGAAGGCGTGGGCGCTCAGGCTTCTGCCCCGCTTGTTTCTGATGGCTCTCAGGCCACCTTCATGCAGGATGTGATTGAAGCAAGCCGCACCGTGCCTGTGCTGGTGGATTTCTGGGCCGACTGGTGTGGGCCGTGCAAACAGCTTGCTCCTGTGCTGGAAAAAGTGGTGACGGCAGCCAAAGGCCGTTTGCGTCTGGTCAAAATTGATATTGAAGCCAATCGGGCGCTGACCGCCCAGCTGGCACAGGTTGGTCTGCCGCTTCAGTCCATTCCGCTGGTTGCCGCCTTCTGGAAAGGGCAGATTCTGGATCTGTTCCAGGGAGCCCTGCCGGAAAGCGAGATCAAGAAATTTGTAGAAAACGTGCTGAAAGCCGCTGGTGGGGGCACGATGCCCGCAACCGAACTGCTTGAGCAGGCCAATGTGGCGCTGGAAACCAGCCGCCCTGAACACGCTGCCGAGCTCTATTCCGCCGTGATTGGGGAAGAGCCTGAAAATCCCAAGGCGTGGGGTGGCCTGATCCGCGCCATGCTAGCACTTGATGATGAAGAAGCAGCCGCAGCCGCCTTGGCGGATGTGCCCGCTAAAATTGCCGAAGCCCCGGAAGTTGTGGGAGCCCGCGCGGCCCTTGAACTGAAAAAGGAAGGCCGCAAGGCCGCCGAGGAAATGGAGGAAGTGCGGGCACGTCTGGCCGCTAACCCCAACGATTATGATGCGCGCTGTGAACTGGCCACCGGGCTGAACGCCGCTGGCAAGCGGGAAGAAGCCGCGGATGAACTTCTGGCCGTGATCCGCGCTGACCGGAACTGGAAAGAAGGGGCTGCCCGCCTGCAACTGCTGCGCTTTTTTGAAGCCTGGGGGCATGATGACCCTGCCACCCTTGCGGCCCGCCGCAAGCTCTCCTCCCTCCTTTTTTCCTGATATCCGGACCGTTGGCTTCTTATTTCCCTGATGACGAGGACATCCCGCGGGCCATTCCGCGGGTGTCTGACCTGACACTGGCCGATATTCCGGCCGAGATCGGGCTTTTTCCGCTCAGCGGTGTCTTGCTGCTGCCGCGGGGAAAGCTGCCTCTGAACGTATTTGAGCCGCGCTATATTGCGCTGGTGGAAGATGCGCTGGCCTCCCACAGGCTGATTGGGTTGATTCAACCCGTCTGGAAGGAGGAAGATGCAGAAACAGATGACGCGCCTCCGCTTTACCATATTGGAAGCATTGGCCGGATAACCTCCTTTACGGAACGTTCTGATGGCACATACGCCATCACACTCAGTGGCATTGCCCGGTTCCGGCTTCTGCGGGAGACTGGGCTGCATCGCGGTTACCGGCAGGCCCGGATTGATGCGTCTTCCTTTGCATCTGACCTTAGCGAACTTCCTTCCGCGCCTTTTGATCGCCAGAAACTGCTGGATTCCATGCGCCGGTATTTCCAGCAACGGGGGCTGGGCGCACGCTGGTCCGCCATTGAACAGATGGGAGATGATGTTCTGCTGGTTACCCTGCCCATGATCTGTCCTTTCCCTCCGGCTGAAAAACAGGCATTGCTTGATGCTGGCACGCTGACAGACCGTGTGCGTGTGCTACAGATGCTGCTTGATCTGGCTGGCCCGGAAGATGAGGGGCCGCCTTCATGATGATTTTGTATGGATGATACCTGATGTCTGGTGCTGAAACCCACGCCCCACTTGATCCGCGCCTGCTTTCCCTGCTGGTCTGCCCCGTTACCAAAGGGCCGCTGACCTATAACGCTGAAACCAACGAACTGGTCAGTCAGAAAGCCCATCTGGCTTTTCCCATCCGTGATGGCATTCCCGTCATGCTGCCTGAGGAAGCGCGTCACCTGGAAGGCTAACCTGCGGCAGGACACCATTCTTCCGTGATACATCGTTTTTCTCTGGCTCGGCCCAACCGGACAACCGGTATGCGGCCGCATTCTTCCGGTTTTCTGGTGGGGATAGGCCTTACACTCCTTTCCCTCCCGTTTCTGGGGGGCTGTCACAGAGAAATTGAAGGTGACAATATTGATCTTCCTTACGAGCGCCCCGGCCGTTTCATGCCTGAAGCGGCCCCAGCGGAAGCACGCCGTGCCAAGGAACAGGAAGAACGCGAAGACATAGCCCGCGCCAACGGCCAGTTGCCTGAAGAAAAGCCCCAGAAGCCTGAAGACCGGTATGAGGCCCTTACCCCTTCCAACGCGGCCAACGGACCGCTGGATCAGGGCGATGGCCATTCCGTTATTCCGGAAACAGAAGCAATCTACGGCAAGCCGCCACAGCAGACGCAGCAACCCCGTTAAAGGCAGTCAGAAGCCGGAAAAACGACTTAGCCTTTTCCAGCCTGAAGCACTCTCGGCGGTGTCTCTTTTGCCAACAGGGCAGCACGCTTCATTAGACAAAAAACAGGCTTCCGCAGCATTACGGAAGCCTGTTCTGTTTCCAGTTCTTAATGCGCTGCGCGTTACCGCGGCACAAGTGGGCCATCAGCCCGCACGCCGCCGCGCCACACGGCGCTGATCTGATCAACCGCCGCGATATTCTGAGCAGGGTCAGCTTCCAGCACCACAAAATCCGCCCGCTTGCCGGGGGCAATGACCCCACGATCAGACAGATTGAGCAAAGCTGCAGCCTGACTGGTTGCCAGCCGGAGGGCCTGCAACGGTGTCAGCCCAGCCTCAACCAGCAGCCTGAGTTCCCGATGTTCGGCAAAGCCCGGAATACGGACAGGCGCAGCTCCGGAATCCGTGCCAAACCCGATTTTGACTCCCGCTTTATACAGGGCCAGCAAGTTCTGCTCATTCATGGCGACAGCTTTATGAGACGCCGCATCCAACGGTGACTTAACAATTTTGTCCCGCCATGCTGCATCGGAGAACTGACGGGTCAGGTCTTCACTTAGGCCCGCCTTCAGAACGGGATCATTCAGCAGGGCCGGCTGTTCGGCAAACAGATAGGTCGCTTCATCCAGGCTGATTGTTGGCACATACCATACGTTATGGCTTTTCATCAGAGAGATGAGTTCATCATCCACGGGTTCATCACGCACACCATGGGCAATAATATCCGCGCCAGCAGAAACCAGCTTTTTGGCATAAGCCAGATCATGAATATGGACAGCCACCCGCACATTTTTGGCATGCGCTTCCGCCATAACAGCCTGCCAGACCTCCGGCTTCATGACGGGCAGGGGCTTGGCTGATTTTACACCGTTACGGAAATCATCCACCCACAGTTTCACCAGATCCGTGCCTTCGCTGACCATGGTATCCACGGCCTGGCGGGCTTCTTCCGCCGTTGATGGGCGAAAAATCTGGTCTTTTCCAACCTTGACCATGCCCTCCGGCGGCATGCCGCCCGGCACACCAATGCCCTGATCCACCCCGAACAGATCAGCGCCATCCGTGTTGGCATGCTGGGCTTTGCGAAGATCATCAAACAGAGGCGATTTGGTCAGGCCAAGCGCTGTTACTGTCGTCACGCCATAGCGCTCATACTGGTCCAGCGCCGCCTTGATAACCGGAGCGGTAAAATTCTCCGCGCCTACCTTGGTGCCGGACACCACCCCAACATGGCTATGGTTGGAAATCAGGCCGGGAATAAGGGTTTTACCGGACAGATTGATCCGTTTGGTGCCTTTAGGCGCTTTGACCGCACCATTATGGCCTACAGCCGCAATGGACTGACCTTCCACCAGAACAGCCATATCCTCCTGCTCGGGCGTGTCCGTACCGTCAAATAACCGCACGTGTTCCAGCAAAACCGGTGCTGACGCCGTTGCCGCCTGCGCAGGCTGGCCTATTGCCACAAGGGAACAGGCCCCCGCTAGCAACAGAGCCGGAAGAGAGAAGGGAGATCTGCATTGCCGTGCCTGCGTAAGCAAGGATGTCTGTTCGGTCGCCTGCTGGTTCATACCATTCTTCCCTCTTCCAGAAAAATCATGAGGCCCTAGTCGTCCTCCGTCCCTATGGCCGGAGCACGGCGGCGCATGAGATCAGCAGCCGCCATGCCAAGGATACCTGTCATCATGCCAATAGCCGTTGGTATAGCGCTACCCCCAGGCAGCAGCCCCACCAATACACTACTCAGTGAACCGATACTGAACTGCATGGTTCCCAGCATGGCCGATGCGCTGCCAGCATGCTGGCCGTGATGGTAAAAGGACATCACGGTAGCATTAGGCCCGATAAAGCCCAGCGCGCCGGTGATGCTGGTGATAAGCGCACAGGTCAGAATGGGATGATGTTCACCCGCAATGCCGGTAAGGGCGAGCACCACAAACAGCGCACCAACCACAAGAGCCCATAGCAGGGCACTTTCCAGCAGCACGGGCATGGCGAATTTATGCACCAGCCGACCATTGATCTGTGTTCCCAGAATGAAGGCGGCGGCATTGATGCCAAAGAACAGACCAAATTGCCCTGCGGAAAAGTGCAACACCTGTTCAAACAGCACAGGGGCACTGCCCAGATAGGCAAACATCACAAAGGTCGAAAACGTGGCCAGCAGCGCATTGGAAAGAAAAACCGGTTCTTTGAGAATAAGAATATAACGGCTGGCAATTCTGACAGGAGAAAAGGCGATCCGCCGTTCAGGAACCAATGTATCAGGCAGAGACAGAAGAATACCGACAATACCAGCGAGCCCATAAAAGACGCCAACCCAGAATATCCATCGCCAGTTGCCGAACTTGAGCACGATGCTGCCAAGGCTGGGGGCAAGAACCGGCATGACCCCAAACACCAGTGTCAGTTGCGACATGATGCGGGCACCCTTTTTGCCTGTTGCTACATCCCGCACAATCGCGCGCGGAATCACGGCAGAGGCTGAGCCACCAACCGCACCAATAAAACGGCAGAGGCAAAACAGGTGGTAATCCTGCACAAGGGCGCACCCGGCAGAGGCCAGCACAAAAATGGCGAGCCCGATCACCAGCGGCGCACGCCTGCCAAACCGATCAGATAAAGGCCCCTGAGAGAACTGGCCTATCGCCAGCCCCAGAAACCAGGCCCCCAATGTAAACTGCGCAGAACCCGGCCCTCCGGCCAGATCGCGCTCCACTTCCGGAAAAGCCGGAAGATACATATCCGTTGCAAGCGGACCAATGGCCGTTACCAACCCCAGCAACACAATCAGCCAAGGGGTAAAACTACCACCGGGCAATGCTTTTGGGGGAGAGAAGCGTGTCATGAACCAAACCAGACCCGAAAAAAGGAAGAAATTGTTCTTTTGTCTTTTAGCCCTGTTTTGTCCACCCAGATCAGAAGCAGAGCAGGGCGTGATGGCGCTCAGTCCAGAAAGAAAAGAAGGGCTTCTCGCGCCATACGATCAGCTTTCAAGTGCCTCAGCAGAAGAACAGCACGCATCTAACGGGCACTCTCCTTCAGGAGAGAGGCCGGAAGAATATTTTGAAGTGTCATTCTTTTTGGGAGAAAGTGGACTTTCGCCACAATAGCTTTGCGCCTTATTCCGCCATTCCAGCTTTTTTGCAGGACATCAGGGAGCAAAAGAACGATTGCACCTGTCAGACGCAAGGGAGCGCAACAAAAGGAAATACCTTTCGCCACAGCCTGTCCGACGAAATAATGTCTGAATGTCAGGGAAGGAAGAACTGGTGGAGCCAATCGGGATCGAACCGACGACCTCTTGAATGCCATTCAAGCGCTCTCCCAACTGAGCTATGGCCCCACACTGTTCCAATCATACCACTTGGGGGTGGTATGTGTGTGCATGCCTAATACAAGGCGTTTTTCCGGGTGGCAAGCCCCTTTTTTCAGGAAAGTATCACTCTCACTTCACGCAACGCACTCAGAAGCGGCAAGAGGGGCAGACCCAGAATAACAGTGTGATCCCCCTCTATTCTCTCAAACAGATGCGCGCCCGGTCCCTCGATCCGGTAAGCTCCCACTGAGGCCAGACAGTGCTCTCCTTCTTCTGCCAGATAGGCTTCAAGAAACGTATCTGAAAACAGCCGCATGGTCAGGCGTGGTTCAGACACATGCTGCCAGAGCACTGCGCCATTCCGGCACACCACAACTGCCGTGTGGAGGATATGTGTCTGCCCGCGCAGCGAGCATAGATGATGCCGGGCGGCCTGCCTGTCCTTTGGCTTGTCAAACAGAACACCATTGCAGGACAGCATCTGGTCCGCGCCAATGATAAAGGCATCAGGCACATCCACTGCCAGGGCTTTTGCTTCTGCCAGCCGGAGGGCCACCGTTGCGGGAGACCAGCCCTCACGCCGCCCAGTTTCCTTCAGTTCCGTTTCATCAACACTGGAAGGCATGACTGAAAAAGCAAGTCCGGCATTGGCCAGTACTATTCGTCTGATAGCCGAACCGCTGGCTAGTACTAGTTCGTGACGTTTGTCCTGTAATGGAGTCGGCTTAAGTACTAAATCTGTCACGTGAGCGAGTCCCTTTCAGGTACTGAGCAAAAAATAGGGGTGTGAGTACTATCCTGAGTACCGGGGTACATGTGGATTGTACGGCGATCATGACAAGCCCGTACCGAGTACCGTGCACAACCTGCAAGAGTCATGAACCGGTGAGTTGTACACAGCCTCATTGGGGTATTTTCTGGATAACTCAAAAAACCCCTGTTTTTCCAAGGCTCTGTAATCTGTACACACTGTGGGAAAGATGGGGTACATTTTTGGAATGGTGGGTACCCCGTCATCCACAGTACCTCTTAACCCCTACAATCAATTCTATCTTCTTTTTTTATAGTTAAGAGGGCGTGGACAGGCTGGAAAAAGACGTGCAGGACTTCTGAGCATGAGCAGCAAGACAGAAATCCCCCCCTCCAAGCGCCTTCTCAGAACCCTGAATGGTGAGGCCATGTGGCCACCACCGCTTTGGATGATGAGACAGGCAGGACGCTTTCTTCCTGAATTCAGGGCCATGCGTGCGCAGGCTGATTTTCTGACGCGATGCATGACGCCAGATATCGCCACGGAACTGACATTGCAGCCCATCCGCCGTTTTGGAATGGATGGTGCCATCCTGTTTTCCGATATTCTGATCCTGCCTTGGGCATTGGGTCAGTCTTTAGAGTTTGTTGAAGGAAAAGGCCCTGTTCTGGGCGCTATCCGCAGCGAACAGGATTTTGCCAGACTGGACCGTAACCGCATTGCGGAGATTACCGCACCTGTTCTTGAAACATTAAGCCGCCTGCGCAAAGTTCTTGATGGCCCAGACGATATTGGTGTGGCGAAGGGCGGAGCGACAACCCTGATGGGGTTCACTGGAGCTCCCTTTACCGTGGCCTGTTACATGGTTGAAGGGGGTGGTTCGCGTGAATTTGCCATTACCCGGCAAATGGCGTTTGCCGAACCCGCGCTGTTTGATCGTATCATGGCTCTGCTGACAGAAACGACGGCAGATTACCTATGTGCCCAGATTGAAGCTGGGGCTGAAGCCGTCATGCTGTTTGATTCCTGGGCTGGTCTGCTTCCGCCCTCCGAATTCCGTAAGCACGTTATTGCGCCTACCCGGCAGATTGTTCAGGCTGTGAAAGCAAAACATCCTTCTGTGAAAATCATCGGTTTCCCGCGTCTGGGCGGCATGATGGTGCCGGAATATGCACGCGAAACGGGTGTAGATGTTGTTGCGTTGGATACCAGTGCGGATCTGGCGCTGATGCGCACGCAGGTGCCAGAGTCTATTGGTCTTCAGGGCAATCTGGACCCGATTGCCGTTCTGTCAGGTGGAGAGGCCATGCGACGGGAAGCGCTGGCAGTCAGAAATGCGGGTAAAGGCCGGGCTCATGTGTTCAACCTTGGCCATGGTGTGTTGCCGCAAACGCCTGTGGAACATGTTGCTGATCTGGTTAAAACAGTCAGGGAGACAGCATGATGGCTTCTTCTCTTGCTCTTTCGGCTGATGGCAGCCTGAAACTTGTCATTTTTGATTGTGACGGGGTTCTGGTGGACAGTGAGGAAACCTGCTGCCGTATCAGCGCTCAGGAAGCGCGAGCAGCAGGTATGGACGTGCCGGATGATCTGGCCGTTGATACATTTTCTGGTATGGCGCTGCCCAGTATTCAGGATGTTATTGAGCAGAAAACCGGAAAATCCCTTGGTGCGGATTGGGCTGCCAGAACGCAGGCTCGTTTTGTCGCCGCCATGAAGCAGGGCGTGGAGCCGATAGACGGTGTCTATGCCATGCTTGAGGATGTTACAAAACTTGGTCTGCCTGTCAGGGTTGGTTCCAATTCTTCTGTTGAGGAAATGGATGCCAAGTTTATTGCAACCAACCTGACACCGTATTTTGAAGGTCGTATTCATTCTGCACGGGATATGGGAATTCCCAAACCGCGGCCGGATGTTTACGTGCATGCGGCAAAGGAAGAACAGGTTGCTCCTGCAAACTGCGTTGTTCTGGAAGACAGTAACACAGGAGCACGGGCGGCAATTGATGCCGGGATGATGTGCGTTCTACTGCGCAAGGCAGGTGAAGAGGTGCCTGACTGGCCAAATCTGGTTGTTATTCATCATCTTTGTGAATTTGCACCCCTTCTGAAACAAGCCTTGCAGGCACAGGGACGTCTGGCATGACAATTGAAGCCTTCCTGCCCTGGACACGCTGGTTTCTGGCGTTTCACGTCATGTCTGTCATGGCGTGGATGGCTGGGATGTTCTATTTGCCTCGGTTGTTTGTGTATCATTGCCAGGTGCAGATTGGATCGGAAGAAAGTGCGCGGTTCAAGATCATGGAACGCAGGCTTCTGCGGGCTATTATCAATCCTGCCATGATATCCAGCCTGCTTTTTGGTATTCTTCTTGTGCTTACGCCAGGGGCCGTTGATTGGCATGCCGGGTGGTGGCATTGCAAAATGGCTGCTTTATTAGGCATGTTTGCGTTTCATGGATTTTGTGCACGGTGGCGGAAAGATTTTGAAAAAGATCAGAACCGTCACCCTGAACGATATTACCGTATTGCCAATGAAGTGCCGACAGTTCTAATGATGATTATTGTGATCATGGTCATTGTAAGACCATTCTAAAAAACTGTTTTATGGTCTGTCTTTTTCAATAAGAAACATTCTGCACCTTCCAGACCGGAACTATGGTCCGGAAGGTGTTTTCTGAAATACAAATTTATAAAAAATCCTTATTATATCAGGTTCTGTGCACGCAGCATGCCAAAGGCGGCAAGGCTGACCATGCAGGTGATCTCGTTTTTACGGATCATCTCTTCAACGTCTTCCAGCAGTAGCGTGTGGCATGTCATGTCCTGCTCTGTGTCTTCCCGGTTTGTGGGGCCGGGGGTCAGATCCGTCGCCAGATAAACGTGCCCTTTCTGGGTGGAATACCCTGCTCCCTGATACACTTCTCCTGCGTGATGCATGGTGCGGGCAATCAGGCCTGTTTCTTCGCGTAGTTCCCCTGCCGCAACATCTGCGGGTGAGGCATCAGGGCGGGACTCCCACATGCCCATGGGTAATTCCCATAACCGTTTGCCAATAGGGTAGCGATACTGGTTGACCAGGGTAACCGTGGGTTTTCCATCGTCCGTACGGCCAAGGGGCAGTATCACAACAAATTGACCACGTTCAACCACGCCATATAGCCCGTCTTTCCCGTTGGGGCGGCGGATAATGTCTTCCCTTACGCGGGTCCATGGGTTTTCATAAGCAATGCGGGATGAGAGGACGAGGTATCCGCCTGCATCGGGCGATGACGTGGTCATGACGCGTAGTTCCATCTTCCGGTATCTGGAAGAGCATATTTTACAGGACTCTTTCTCAAAAAGCACTTCCGGGCTTTTCTGGCATCTGCGGACGGAGTGTGTGAAGAAACAGAAAAAGCGGATTGTTTAAGGGTTTTATCATGTCTGTCACGGCTGTACGTTCGCCCTCCGTCCTTATGACCATTCTGGCGGTCGTGCTTTTTACGTTGCTTTGTTACACGGTCATTGGCCTGCAAATGGCTGTTGTGCCGTTGTTTGTGCGTGAAAAGCTGGGCTTCAGTTCAGCCATGGCAGGCTTTGCTGTTTCTGTTCAGTATCTGGCCACTTTTGCTACCCGCGCCTCGGCCGGGCGCAGGATTGACACCATAGGCCCCAAGAAAGTTGTGCTGGTCGGGTTGGCGGCAGGTGTGCTTTCCGGTGTCATGTTGGCTATGGCAGGTGTTTTGGCCAGTGTGCCCATGCTTTCCCTGCTTCTGGTGATTGTGGGGCGTATTGTTCTAGGGTTTGCGGAAAGCTGGGTCGCCACGGCTGCTATTGTCTGGAATATCAGACGGGTGGGGGTGGCAAATACTGCTCAGGTAATTTCCTGGAATGGAATCTGTTCCTATGGAGGCATTGCGCTAGGCGCTCCGATTGCCACACTTCTTTACCATGCAACAACTTTACCGGCTTTTGGCGGTTTTTTTGGGGTGGGGCTGCTTTCAGCCATGCTGATGGGCATAGGTCTGCCTCTGGCGAATCGTCAGCCAGCAGTTGATCCGCTCCCGGCCACAAAGCAGCACTCCTTTTTTAACATTCTTTCTCGTGTCATGCCGTATGGTCTGGCGCTTGCGGCAGGATCAATCGGGTTTGGGGCAATTTCAGCGTTGCTGGCGCTCTATTTTGCAGATCAGCATTGGAATGGCGCAGCCATTGGGCTGTCTTTGTTTGGCTCGGTTTTTGTACTGACCCGTTTTGCCTTCACATCACAGATTGCAAAGCGGGGTGGCATGAGCGTTGCCCTGTTTTCCCTGCTGGTTGAAGCGCTTGGCCTGAGTGTTCTGGCATGGGGCAATTCTCCGCTCTGGGCGAATGTGGGGGCAGCTCTTTCAGGGGCTGGGTTCTCGCTTCTGTTTCCCGCTCTTGGGGTGGGTGCGGTGGAACAGGTTGGACCCGAGAACAGAGGCGGGGCCATTGGTGCATTTTCTGTTTTTCTGGATATTGCCATTGGTATTTCCGGCCCGCTTCTGGGCCTGATCATACCGTTGTGGGGGTATGGCGTGCTGTTTCAGATAACGGCGCTGTGCTGCCTGCTGGGGGTTGTTTTGTGCATGGTGGTGAAAAGCCATCAGCGGCATCATACGGCTGGCGTTTCGTGAACAGGCATGAGACAGTAATGCATCATTTTTGCCAGAGGAGAAAAAGCTGATGCCTGTGACGCTGAGTGCTGTTGCTGTGTTTTGTGGATCCCGTTTTGGAAATAATCCGCTTTATCGGCAGGCAGCCCAGAAAACCGGACAGGTGTTGGCAGAGCAGGGCATCAGGCTGATATATGGCGGTGGAGCTCATGGCCTGATGGGTGTGGTGGCAGATGCTGCCTTAACGGCTGGCGGGGCTGTAACCGGGGTTATTCCGGATTTTCTGGAAACGCGTGAAAAAATGCATGAAGGCGTTGCAGAATTGATTGTTGTGGACTCCATGCATGCGCGGAAGCAGATCATGTTTGCACGTGCGGATGCGTTCTGGATCCTGCCCGGTGGATTTGGCACGTTTGATGAAATGATGGAAATCCTGACATGGAAGCAGCTTGGCCAGCATGGGAAACCAATCATTCTGGTCAACGTGGAACACTGGGCTGACCATGTGATTGCCATGCTGGATGCTGCCGTAGCGCAAGGCTTTGCGGAACCCGTCTCCCGCGCCATGATTCATACGGTTCCTGATATTGAGACCGCTCTGGCCTTTTCTCAGCCACAGATTGCGCAGCAGAAAGTGCCTGCCGGGCAGCTTTAAAGCACGATAAAACGGGGCAGAAATGCGATTCCATGCGTTTCTGCTCTTGCTAAACCGGCACGAGAGCGGTATAGCCCCGTGCAGGTCATCGGAGTGTAGCTCAGCCTGGTAGAGCACTGTGTTCGGGACGCAGGGGCCGGAGGTTCGAATCCTCTCACTCCGACCAGACTTTTCCCACCAAAATAGTAATACCCCTTCAACTCCTTTCTGGAGGGTTGGGCTATAATAATGTCATCGCATAGCTGCTATAAAAGCAGGTGGATGGCACGGTTTCCTTCCTGAAATGGTGCCATAAATTCCAGATACTGCTTGGAAATGCGTATCTGACAGAATGTGGTTAAGGCGCTGGCAACAGATCAAATCTTAGGGTTTGATGTTGATATGTCCCGTTAGAGACTCATGATACGGTGTTGCGGTTAGCAATTTCTCTGCCTGATATCTTGTCCATCTCTTACATGTTCGTGTCTTTGGGCGCCATGAGATTGCCGTATAGAGGCATGTAAGGTGAATGTTTGTTGCAGATCGTGTTAGTATTTCATGCAGCAGAGCCGGATTGGGGATGGAAACGCGGCATCTGATGCCCCATCTTATAATGAGAACCCACAACGGCTTCGGTTGAGAAAGCGGAGCCCCATGGAATTGGATATCTACCCTGCGGGGAGAGGATCATGAAAAAACAAGCATCATTCAAATATGGCCTGGCGGTTTGCCTTTCTCTGGCAACCGGATTGGCTCCTGTGGCGCAGGCTCTGGCGCGTCCGGGCGGTGGTGGTGGGCCGGGAGGCGGCGGTTTTCATGGTGGCGGCCCCGGTGGGGGAGGATTCCGTGGCGGTGGCGGCATGGGGCCCGGTGGCGGTTTTAGAGGCGGCGGTATGGGCGGTGGTTTTCGCCCCGGTGGTCCCGGCTTTGGTGGTCCGGGGCGTGGCGGCTTTCGCGGTGGCCCGGGCTTTGGTGGCCCAGGAAGATTTTACGGCGGCGGCATGGGCTGGCGCGGCGGTTGGGGCGGTGGCCCCAGATGGGGCTGGGGTGGCGGAGGCTGGGGCTACCCCTATTATAGCTGGGGGTGGGGTTATCCCGGTTGGGGCTGGGGTGCTGGTCCCTATGGCGGCTGGGGCTGGGGTTGGGGCGCTCCGTTTGTCTTCGGCTCAGCGCTCGGGCTGGCGGTAGGAAGCGCTGTTGCGTCCTCTTATGATGGGTATGAGAGCCAGAATATTTACGCACCTCAAAGCTATTATTATGGAGGAGCGTCTTCTCAGCCTGTGGGAGATCCGGCGTATTCTTCCTATCAGCAGCCTGCTTATTCCGGCGCTGTGCCGCAAAATGTCTCACAGCCGTCTGATGTTGTGCGTTGTAGTGCAGGGCGTTTCTTTAATACCTACACGGAAAGCTGTGATAAACGCTGATTCTATCGCTTATTTTCTGATACCAGAACCACAAGACCATTACGGAAGGAGAAAAGGGGCAGCCCTTTTCTCCTTTCTGCATTTATGGCCAGTAAAAAACTGCGCTAGGGTAAATGTTTGATAGGGAAGCAGAGTGTCAAAAGGGGATAAGCGTGGTGGCATTGAAGTATTTACGTGATTATCTGGCGTCGTGCAGTGTTCTGGTTGGGTATCGGGCTTTAACTCTTTCAGGTGGTCTTCTTGCTGCCACCGTGACTGGCGTTGCTGCAAATGCGGCAGAACCAGATGCACAAGAGATTTTTGCGCCGCTGGCTTATCCGCAACCCGTGAACGTCTATCATTCCGGCAGCGGTGCACCCGGCCCGCAAGCGTGGAAAAATCATGCTGATTACGACATCCATGTCCAGATTGATCCGGCCACGCATGTGCTGTCTGGCACTGAGACACTGACCTACACCAATAACAGCCCGGACGCTCTTTCTTCCCTTTGGGTGCAGCTTGACCAGAATCTGTATGCTCTTGGTTCTCGCGCTTCCTTTGCAACGCCCCGGTGGCTGCGTCACCACACAGATGGCGTGGTGATAGATGGGGTTGCCATACAGGATAATGGGCAAGATATGCCTGTTTCGCCGATAGTGTCTGACACCCGTATGCAGGTGCCCCTGACGCACGATCTTTCTGCAAACGGTGGCAAACTCACCCTGAAAATTTCCTGGCATTACCAGATTCCAGCTGAATGGGGTGGCCGCACTGCGTTCAGTCAGGATCGGGACGGGGAGGTTTATGAAATTGCCCAGTTCTATCCCCGCATGGCTGTTTATGACGATGTAAGAGGGTGGGATACAGCCCCGTATCTGGGGCAGGAATTCTATCTGGATTACGGCACCATCGATTATAGCGTTACTGTGCCAAAAGGGTTTCTGGTGGTGGGGAGTGGTGCTCTTACAAACCCGGACGATGTTCTGACCGCACAGGAACGGAGCCGTCTGGCCGATGCCGCCAAAAGTGAAACACGCGTGTTGATCCGCACGGAAGCAGACGTCAAAGCGCTGGTTGATCAGGTGCAGCAAGGCACACAGACATGGCGTTTCCACATGTCCAATACGCGTGATGTGGCGTTTGTGGCGTCCGCTGCGTTGCTGTGGGATGCCGCAAAACTTGATCTGCCTCCACTGGAAGGCTCGGATGCCAAAAATCCACTTCCGCGTCTGGCTATGTCGGTTTACCCGGCTGAAGCAGCAGGGGAGAAAAAATGGGATCGCTCCACAGAATACGTCAAACATGCGATCGAGTATTTTTCAGGAAAATGGTACCCCTATCCATGGCCCAATGCAGTGAATGTTGGCGGGCATGGCGCTGCCATGGAATATCCCGGCATTGTTTTTGATGGGAAAGAGGATGCGGGATCTCAACTGTTCTGGGTGACTACTCATGAACTGGGGCATGGATGGTTTCCCATGATTGTGGGCTCCAATGAACGCCGCCATGCTTTTATGGATGAAGGGTTCAATACGTTTATTGATATGTATGCCTCAGAGCATTTCAATCATGGTGAGTTTGCACCCAAGCGTGATGTAGAATTTGCGCCCCAGACCGGCCAACCAGCGGACGATATTGTCCCTGTTCTGAAAGATGCCTCTGCACCCGCATTGATGACGGCTGCGGACCTTATACCCGAAAAATACCGCCATCCGGTGACATACTTTAAAGGCGCTTATGGTCTGCAATTGTTGAGAGAACAGATACTGGGCCCAGAGCGCTTTGACCGTGCTTTCAGACGCTACATTGCGTTGTGGGCGTTTGGGCATCCTACGCCATCAGATTTTTTCAGGGTGATGGATAGTGAAGGGGGAGAAGATCTCTCATGGTTCTGGCGGGGCTGGTATTTCAAGAATTGGGGGCCTGATTACGCTCTGCGGTCCGTTTCTTACGTTAACGGCAATCCCTCTCAAGGCGCGCTTGTGCATGTCAAAAACAAGGGATGGCTGCCCCTGCCTGTGACAATGGCGATTACGTGGATAGATGGAAGCTCAGCCCGTGTGCTGATTCCAACTGAAACGTGGTACCAGAAGAACGACGTCACGCTTCAGATTCCGGGGAAACAGGCTATCCAGTCCGTAGTGTTGGACCCTGATCACAAAATTCCTGATCTCAACCGGACAGATAATGCGTTTGTGGTGAAGACGGATATTGCGCACAAAGATGCTGCTTCAGCAGCAGCCATGAGCGTGACATCACCAGATCAGCAGCACTAACACGCTGCTCAGTTTTCGGTAAAAAGAAGGCCGTAGCGCGCCAAAGAAGGGGGTGCTACGGCCTTTTACATAAAACAGTCCTTATGCTGTTAAACGGGCTTCTTCCAGGTTCAGAAGCCACTGTTTATCCTCAATGCCGCCATCCCCGGAATATCCACCCAGTCCACGCTGAGCCACCACGCGATGGCACGGGATCAGGATCGGGATAGGATTACGGCCTACAGCCTGCCCCACAGAACGCGGACTGCCGCCAACCTGTTGAGCCAACGCCTGATAGGTGGTGACACTGCCGACCGGGATAGCGCACAAAGCCGCCCATATTTTTTTCTGGTAAGGCGTGCCAAACGGTTCAAGCGGGAAGGGAAAGGCACCCGATGCTTTCGGGTCATCAAACCATTTATCCAGCCAGTCTCTGGCTTCACAGAGCAAAGGCGTTTCTGTCTGATCCCGACCCCATCCCCAATCCAGAGAAATGATTTTTCCCTCTTCCTCGGTGAGAGTGAGTGGACCAAGTGGTGAGTGGAGGGAAAGCTGCGGCATAAATCGACCCTTCGGGCATTATGGTTTCAGAACAGAGTAAGGGCATTATACAAGCAGATTGAAGACGGGGCTTTAAAAAGATACCGACCTTCAGCAGAGAGGAATTTTTACGGGCATCCATTTTAAATGGCTCTCCCTCTCCATGAATCCACTTTTGTCTGTGCTTAGCCGGGGGTGGTTTTAAGTTTGCCTCCTCTTTCGGTTTTCGTGGCTGAAATATCCAAAGGACGTTTTTTGCTTTTCTTCAAACTCAGTTGAGTTGCTTTCAGTATCAGACAAGCTCGTTGAGCCTTTATCCTGATATTTCTGTCTGAAAGTTTGCATGCTGTAATTTTTAGCAGCAGAAATGGCTATCTCTTCACTGGCGGACGCTCTTCCTCTTTCAAAAGGAAAGCCACAAAATGTCAGGCCAAAACAAAATGAAGAGCCCGCGAACCTCGACTAGAGACTGTTGGCGAACCCCAGCACTGGAGAAGCACAAGAGGCTTGGATGCATCGAAGGGCAGATTTGAGCCCGCGAGATAGCGCCATGGGCACGACACCCGACCACATTTTAAGTCATCATCAAAAAAGCGGAGAGGATAGGCAGAGCATTTTTGAGCTAAAAAAGAGGTTGCTACTTTGATGGACGGCATCGGGGTGAAAGGACAACGCATATTCACGCCAGATGAGTGTCTGCCTAGCGCTGGGACTTTTGAAGTAACCCTTAACTCAAAAAAATCGTCAAATGATCTGCCTGATTTTCCAATCAAAATTTGGGAAGGCTCTCATCTTACGCTGTAGATATGGGCTTCAATTCTGTGTCGCTTATTTTTGTATCCTGATTGCCTTTTTGCTTTGCTGCCTTCTTTGAAAACAGTTTCCTAGCTCTCCATCCAAGCAGGAAGAAGGGAGCAGGCTGCAAGGTCTTAATTTTGGCTACGCGTGGGCGGGAATCTGTTTTAGAAAGCCTCAGCCAATCAAAGGGAGAGGCGGGTATTTCTCGCTCCTCCTTTCCTTAGCAGGATAAGAAAGACCTGTTTTGGTTGTCGGCTCGGATCATACTTGAGACGCGGGCTGAAAAAGAGAGACTTCAGAGATTACGGAATGACAGAAGGAGCAGGCCGCCGTGGGCTATCAGAGTGAAGAGACCATTTTTGCGCTCTCAACTGGTCTGGGACGAGCGGCCATTGCAGTCATGCGTGTCAGCGGCCCCCAGAGCGCAAGCCTGTTGACCCGCTTATGTGGGAAGGTTCCGCCACCCCGGAAAGCCGTTTTGCGGCGTGTATGGCAGGATGCCAACGTAAAAGACAATCTTCTGGATGAAGCGCTGGTGCTCTGGTTTCCTGGCCCGAATAGCTACACGGGGGAAGATGGTTTTGAACTGCATCTGCATGCGGGACCGGCGGTTATCAAAGCAGTTGCAGAGGCGTTGGTAGCAGGCGGTGCTCGTCCTGCAGAACCGGGTGAGTTCACCCGTAGGGCATTCACCAACGGCCGCATGGATCTGGTGGAAGCAGAAGGCATTGCTGATCTGGTGGATGCCGAGACGGAAAGCCAGAGGAAGCTGGCGCTGGCGCAAACTGATGGAGCGCTCAGCCGGCTGTATGAAAACTGGGCAGAGCGGCTGAAGCGGGTTCTGGCGCATCAGGAAGCACTGATTGATTTCCCGGATGAAGATCTGCCGGAAGAGGTGGAACAAGGCCTGTTGAACGAGATTCACGCGCTTATTGGTGCCATGCAGGAGCATCTTCAGGAGGGAAAACGAGGCGAACGGATTCGGCGGGGTGTTGTGTTTGCCATTGCGGGCCCTCCTAACGCGGGCAAATCCAGCCTGCTGAACTGGCTTGCAGACCGTGATGCCGCCATTGTGTCCCCTGTGGCAGGAACGACGCGGGACGCCATAGAAGTGAACGGTAGTTTGGCCGGTGTGCGGGTGACATTTGTTGATACGGCCGGAATGCGGGAAACTCAGGACGAAATTGAAGCTGAAGGCGTCAAACGGGCACTGTTTCACGTGAAACAGGCGGACTGTGTAATGCAAATGTTCACGGGGGATATGCTTCCGGAGAATGTCTTTCCCGGCGCTTTGCTGATAGGCAATAAAACAGACCTTGGGCCTGTGCCTGCAAAAGTGTTAGGGGTGTCTGTACTTCCTGTCAGTCTGCAGACGGGCGAGGGGTTGAACGCACTCCGAACGATTCTTGAGCAGAAGGTGGAAGCCTTAACGGCACAGTCGGCTTCTGGTGCGCCTCTTTTAACCCGCGCACGGCATGAGGCTGGCGTGAAGGAAGCCTGCCTTTGTCTGCAGCAGGCACTGGAGCAGGAATGGCCGGAAATGCGGGGAGAGGAATTGCGTCTGGCAATGCGGGCGTTGGGGCGGCTTACAGGCCATGTGGGCGTGGAAGATCTGCTGGATGCAGTGTTCGGGCAGTTCTGTATTGGGAAATAGGTTTGCAAAAGGCGGCGGAATAATGGACCGTTTTTACGATGTGATTGTTGTTGGAGGAGGGCATGCGGGCTGTGAAGCTGCTGCTGCTGCTGCGCGTTGTGGTGCCCGCACACTTCTGTTGACGCATCACAAAAGCACGGTGGGGGCCATGTCCTGCAATCCTGCCATTGGCGGGATTGGAAAAGGGCATCTGGTGCGCGAGATAGACGCACTGGATGGCATTATGGGCCGCGCTGCTGATCGTGCAGGTATCCATTTCAAGCTTCTTAATCGGTCTAAAGGCCCAGCCGTGCAGGGGCCACGTGCTCAGGCTGATCGGATGCTTTATAAACAGGCTGTGCAGGACCTGCTGGCTGAAACCCCTCTTCTGGACTGTGCCGAAGGTGCGGCAGGTGATCTTCTGTGTGCGGAAGATGGAAGCGTGCAGGGAGTGGTGTGTGAGGACGGGACGACCTATCGGGCTGGCGCTGTTGTTCTGACGACAGGGACCTTCCTGGATGGAGTTATTCACATTGGGCATAAATCCAAACCGGCGGGCCGAGTAGGGGAACAACCTGCGGTTGCGTTAGCCAAGCGGCTGAGAAATCTTGGTTTGATAATGGGCCGGTTGAAAACGGGAACGCCTGCGCGTCTGGTTAAGGACAGTATTGATTGGGCCTCTTTGGCTGAAGATAAAGGGGATGATCATCCTGAACCGTTCAGCCGGTTGACGCAGGCCATTACAAACCCGCAAATGGTATGCGGCATAACGGCCACAAACCAGAAAACACACGATATTATCAATAAATATCTGCATCTTTCAGCAGTATATGGAGGGGCTATTTCAGGCCGCGGGCCACGCTATTGTCCATCTATTGAAGATAAAGTGGTGCGGTTTGCAGAAAAAACCAGCCATCAGATCTTTCTTGAGCCGGAAGCTCTTCCTGAGCATGAAGGTGGTCATCTGATTTACCCGAATGGCATTTCAACCAGCCTTCCCGCAGATGTGCAGGAAGAGATGATTCACACTATCCCGGGGCTGGAGCACGCTATCATTGCTCAACCGGGTTACGCTGTTGAATATGATTATGTTGACCCCCGAGAACTGACGGCTTCTCTCGAACTTAAGAAATGTCCCAACCTGTTTCTGGCCGGTCAGATCAACGGCACCACAGGTTATGAGGAAGCTGGAGCGCAAGGGCTGCTGGCTGGGGTGAATGCTGCACGGCGGGCAGGGGGGCAGGAAGCGGTCAGCCTTGATAGAGGCAAAGCGTATATTGGCGTCATGGTGGATGATCTGACCACGCAGGGAGTGAGTGAGCCGTATCGCATGTTCACCTCACGCGCGGAGTATCGTCTGACGTTGCGTGCGGATAATGCGGATATGCGCCTGACCCAGCTTGGCATCGACTGGGGTTGCGTGGGGAAAGAACGGAAGTCCGTTTTTGAAAAAGATTGCTGTGAAATAAGGCAGGTTTCAGAAAAAGCCGAGCAGGAGAGCTGGGTCCCCAATGTGCTTGTTCAGTCAGGAGTAAAAGTGGCACTTGATGGCCGCCGTAGAACGCTTCTGGAAATTCTGGGCTATAGCATAACGGATGATGTTATTGCCAGATTGGCCCCATGGTATCTGTCTGCCTCAGAAAGAGCGCGTCATTACGTGACAACCGAGGCGCGGTATAAAGGCTATCTCGTCCGGCAGAGGCGGGAGATCAAACAATTGGAAGCTGAAAGCGAGATCCGGTTTCCAACAGGTATCAATTTCAGTGATGTCGGTGGCCTTAGTGCTGAAATGAAGGAAAGACTGGAGCGTACAAAGCCGGAAAACTTTAGTGCTGCGCAAAGAATTCCAGGAATAACGCCTTCTGCTCTGGTGGCTATTCTGGCTCATGTGCGGCAGAGAGTGGCCGGATGAGTATGTTCGTGCCTGAAATGCATGTTTCACGTGAAACGAAGGAGCGGCTGGAAGCCTTTGTGGCCCTGCTGGAAAAATGGAACCCGCGCATCAATCTGGTTTCCAGCCGGGATATGGCGTTTGTGTGGGACCGGCATGTGCGTGATAGCCTCCAGATTGCCCCATTGGTGCAAGGTGCTTCCAGCTTTATCGATCTTGGGTCTGGGGGTGGGTTCCCGGGTGTGATTACGGCCATTGCCACAAATGTGCCCGGAACCCTGATTGAATCAGATCAGCGTAAAGCCGCATTTTTACGTGAGGCCGCACGTGTTACGGTGGCTCCTGTAAAAGTTCTGGCGGAGCGGATTGAGCAGGCGACACCTGAACCCGCGCCTATTGTTACAGCGCGGGCTTTGGCCGCTTTGCCCAAATTGCTGGAGTGGACGGCCCCGTTATTGGCAAAAGGGGGAAAAGCCGTGTTTTTGAAAGGCCAGCAGGCCGAAGATGAGTTGACCGAGGCAAGACGGAACTGGCACATGGATGTGTGTATCCACCCCAGTGTGACAAGCCATGATGGTGTGATTCTTGAAGTGAGCAATCTTGAACGTGTCTAAGACCGATAAAAAAGCAAAGAAATGTTTCATTCTGGCAGTAGCAAACCAGAAGGGCGGTGTAGGGAAAACAACCACGGCCATTAATGTTGCCGCAGCGCTGGCAGAAGATGGTGCCCGCGTGGTTCTGCTGGACATGGACCCTCAGGGCAACGCATCAACAGGTCTGGGCGTAGGATATGATGCCCGGCAGGGAGGCGCCTACGCCCTGCTGATGCAGGAAAAACCCGCCGAAGAACTGCTTCAGCCCACCGAGATTGATGGCCTTTCTGTTATCGCGGCAAACACGGAGCTTGTCGGGGCGGAAATAGAGCTTGTTGATGAAGATGGGCGTGAAAGCCGGTTGCGCACTGCTCTGGCTTCTCTGACCAAATCTGTTGATTATGTGATTATTGATTGTCCTCCCAGCCTGAGCCTGCTGACGTTGAATGCTCTGGTGGCTGCGGATGGGGTGCTGGCGCCCTTGCAGTGTGAATTTTTTGCGCTTGAGGGGTTGGGCCATCTGGTGAAGACCATTGAGCGTGTTCGCAAGAAGCTGAACACGGGGCTGAAAATAACCGGTATTGCGCTGACCATGTATGATCGGCGGAATAATCTTTCCGAGCTGGTTGCCGCTGATGCCCGCAGTTTCTTTGGGGATGATGTTCTTGAAACTCTGATACCCCGTAATATCCGTATTTCTGAGGCGCAGAGCCATGGTCAGCCCGTTATGGTGTATGACCCCAAGGCGAGTGGTGCTGCGTCTTACAGAGCGCTCGCTGAGGAAATCAAGAGGAGAACATCGTAAGCATGGCTCGTAAACCTGCTGCCCGTCCCAAACTGGGCCGTGGTCTTGCCGCATTGCTGGGAGATACGGCTCCCGTAGCGGCCGAGAAGGCTTCTTCCTCATCAGCAAAAGCAGAACCTGCTGCACCAGCGAGCACACTGCCTGTTGAGGCTCTTGTTCCCGGTCCTTTTCAGCCACGGCAGGACATGGAACCCACGGCATTGCAGGAACTGGCCGATTCCATTCGGGCGCGCGGTATTCTGCAACCTATTCTGGTACGCCCTGATCCTGATAAAAAAGACCAGTATCAGATTATTGCAGGCGAACGGCGGTGGCGTGCTGCCCAACTGGCACAGTGCCATACTGTGCCAGTGCTGGTGCGTGATCTGGACGAAAGTGACGCCATGGCGGCGGCCTTGGTGGAAAACCTCCAGCGTGCAGATCTGAACCCGATAGAAGAAGCTGAAGGGTTCAGCAGGCTGATGGAAGATTACAGCCTGACACAGGATGAACTGGCCAAGGCAATTGGTAAATCTCGCCCGCACGTTGCCAATACCCTGCGCTTGCTACGCCTGCCTGAGTCCGTAAGAAAAGCCGTTGGAACTGGCGCATTATCCGCCGGCCACGCACGGGCTCTGCTCGCTCATCCTGACCCCATTGCTGCTGCTCATGACGTGCTAACCAAAGGCCTTTCCGTCAGGCAGACGGAAGCTCTGGTTCAGGCAGCACTTGAAAACAAGGCCAAACCCCAAAAAGCCGAGCAAAACAAGAAGACGCGTGATCCTGAAATTGCAGCATTGGAACGGGATCTTGCAACGCGGCTTGGTTTACGCGTGAAGGTGAATTTTGATGGCCGGAAAGGTGGTTCTCTCGAAATTCATTATAACAGCCTGGACCAACTGGATGACGTTCTCTCTCGTCTGAAATCTTGAAATTCAGACTTGTGCTTTGAAGGGGAGGGTGATACAAAGCCCTCACTTCAGTCCACAAGACTGTAAGGGCGCATAGCTCAGTTGGTAGAGCAGCTGACTCTTAATCAGCGGGTCCAAGGTTCGAGCCCTTGTGCGCCCACCAATCTTTCCAAAGACTTAGGTGGTTTTTAGGCTTATGGGGAATTTACCCTCATAGCTTTTCGGAATCATTTGAAACGCCGGTTTAGGCTAGCAGGGCGGGGGCCTTTTCCCCGCTCATGATCAATATCCAGATCTTTAGCCTATCCGCCCAATCCTTCACTTTGCCTTGGTAGCTTTTCTCTGCAATTTTGCGGGTATGAAAATTTGCCCTTGCTGGGCTTAGGTTGCCCATGGTTGCTAAAATTCTGGACGGCTTCTTACGGAGCTTACAGGCTGGTCACCCAAAGGCTGCAGATTACGTCGGCGAACGGTCCCGACCATCGCTTCGTCTGTTTCAGACGGGACCCGTTGAGCGAGGCTCTTTTGGAGCCGTCTTCTGATCCTCGATGGCATGGCACTTTCGCTACTTTGTCCCTGTTTTAGGGGTAGGGCTTAGAGGTCAGGCTCCGCGAGCGAAACATCCGATCGTTATATTGCTGTTCTTGGACAGCGTGCGTGGTCGTGGCGCTGGCATGGCGTATTTATCCTATAATGCACCATCAAGTTCCGGGACTACACATCTAATGAGCATCTGGCCCGTGTCCGGTTGATAGACATTCAAAATCTGCTCATTGATCTCTTAGCGTTGCTAGACCCTAAATTTTTACGCTTTCCTCAAGAGAGTAGGCAAAAAATGCAGTTGCGGAACGCAAGGTAACAGGAGAGTTCTGCCTGTAATCAGCCTTGCACGTCCGGATGTGGTCCATGGAACCAAAGCCATCGTCACGTTCTTTTAGCCGGTAATCAACTTAGCCCGGAATCATACGCCATGGCCCCTCTGCCAAGATGGGTAAGGCTGGGCAGGATTTTCATACCAGTTGAAGGAAGGACTGCATCTTATGATTACCGTGCATCATCTGGATAATTCCCGTTCGCAGCGGGTTCTGTGGCTGCTGGAGGAACTGGAACTTCCTTATGACATCCAGTTTTACAAACGTGACCCTAAAACCATGATGGCTCCCAAATCGCTTCTGGCTATTCATCCATTAGGCAAGTCTCCGGTGATAACTGACACGGATGGGAACGTGACGCTGGCAGAAAGCGGGGCGATTATCGAATATCTTATCAATAAATACGGCAATGGCCGACTGGCCCCAGCGCGCGACACTCCCGAATATACCCGCTTCATATACTGGCTGCATTATGCAGAAGGATCTGCCATGCCGCCGCTATTGCTCAAACTGATATTCGGGATGCTGCCCAAGAAGGCTCCTTTGCCTTTCCGTCCTTTTGCTTTTCTGGTTTCAAAAGGGGCACAGACACAGCTCATCAATCCGCAGGTCAAACTGCATATGGATTACTGGGAGCGTAGCCTGTCTGAAAGTGAATGGTTCGCTGGGAATGACTTTACCGCTGCGGACATTCAGATGAGCTTTCCTCTTGAAGCGGCAGCCGCACGTGCAGGAGCAACGGAGAATCGGCCGCATGTCGGGGCGTTCCTGCGCCGTATTCATGACCGCCCTTCCTATCAGCGTGCCCTGCATCGCGGTGGGGCATATGCTTATGCCAACGAGGGCGGCAGGCCTGCATCCTGATGTGCTTAGAGGGCAAATGACGCAAGTTGGCTATCGTCCTTGCTTGCTGTTGTTATCTGACACGCCTCCTGACGTGGATGCACCATGCTTCAAGCTGTGAGCGCGTTCATAGTGAAGTGCGGGTAGAGAAAGTTCTGAGCCAACCCAAAAGCTGTAGAGAGAGGTTGCCGGATAAGTTGGTCAGCTCCACGGTTTCTGACTGCCTACACACACCCAGCCTTGACCATGTATGATCGCAGGCATGGCCTGTATAGACAGTCACAAATGGATTTCTACTGTGCCCTCATGCTGATCACCCGGTTGACCGTCGTGACATCCTCTGTAGCGATGAGGGACTCTTACTGGTGCAGAGATAACTCTTAAAAGCTCGTGGGTTTTTGTTTCTGTCTCGGTTGCATAGTTCTTAATCAGCGGGAGTAGGGTTCAAGCCCTTGTGCGTTCACCATTATTCAGATTAAAAAAACCAAGTATCCTTTTGAAAGAAAGCATAATCAGTTTTGTCTGACTTTTCAGAAAAAATGAAGTCTGCTTCACAGGGGGAACTCTTTGCTTCTACGCTTGAGTTACCAGAAATTGACTCTGATATCTGGCAAAAGCTCGCGCGGTCCGCATTTCGGCAGCAGTTTCATTTAAATGCTTTTGATCGGGCTTACCTAGCGAGAAAAGGGCTGGGCGCTGTTCTGGAACACGGTGCGGATTTTATTGCGAAGCGATTAGCTCCTGCACATCCGGAGAAAGACGGTCGGCAAACACCGTGGAAGGGCCATCCGGTTTTTGTTGCGCAACATGCTACAGGAACTTGCTGTAGGTCGTGCCTCGAAAAATGGCACCATTTCACTAAGGGGTTTCCTCTTACAGTCCAGCAGCAAAATTATGTGCTGGCAGTGATTGGCGCTTGGTTGGAGCGGGAAGAGACACTGCCTGTTCCCACAGAAGAAAACACGCCGATAAAGGTTTACAAGCGGAAATCACGCCCCAAACTGTAGCCCTGTAGCCCTGTAGCCCTGTAGCCCTGTAGCCCTGTAGCCCTGTAGCCCTGTAGCCCTGTAGCCCTGTAGCCCTGTAGCCCTGTAGCCCTGTAGCCCGTGGCGTCAGGATGCCTTGGGGGGAACGGAGTGACGATCCATCAGGAGGGTTGTGACGGCATTTTTGAAGGGGGTGAAGGCATCTGCCAGGCGCAGACCAGTCTCACGGAGTTGACGGAAGGGAACGCCGTCATGCGTATACAGGGTGGCAATACCGTTTGTGCCTGCAAAAAGGGGCGCTGTGGCAAGGCGGTGCTTCTGTTCAAAACGACGCAGGCCTTGTGCCAGACCGGCATCTCCATTTGTGGAAACGTTCCGTGCGACCTCCTGAGAGAGGATTTCCTGCCCGCGGAGGCCCAGATTGAAACCGTGGGCGGTAATGGGGTGCATCCCCACTGCGGCATCCCCCACAAGGGCGAGACGGCGGGCTGTGAAGCGATGCGCATAAACCCCTTTCAGCGGGTAGGCATGACGGGTGCTGACAAGCCGCATTGCGCCCAGACGATTACCAATGCGCTCCATGATTTCTGCATTGAAGGCATCGCGCGGTGCTTCCAGAAGGCGTTTGATATCATCCGAGGGCAAGGTCAGGACCAGAGAGGACGCCATGCCGTTGACCGGCAGGAGAGCGACGGTCTGGCCTTCATCAAACCACTGCGTTGCAATGTTATGGTGTGGCGAGTCATGCGCCATGCGGCAGACCAGCATGGTGCGTTTGAAATCATGAATAATGGCCCCGATTCCGGCACGCCGACGGGTAGGGGAGAAGCGCCCATCTGCCCCGACAACCAGTTGTGCCTGAAGGTGGCCTTTGGAATGATGCACCACGGCCTGTGCCGGGTTCTGCCGTACGGTTTCAACCGTAACCCCGTGTAGCAGCGTGATGCCAGGGCGGGCTGCGGCTGCGGCATAGAGCGCGCGGCGAATGTGATTGTTCGAGACCAGCCAGCCGAGTGCATCGACTCCACGGCCATGCGTATCAAACGTAAGCGGGTGACGAAACTTTCCGGTTTCCACACGCGCTTCCCGAAGCGGGCAGATGGCGGACTGCGGAATATGCTCCCAGGCACCGTTTTCCTGCAAAATGCGGACGGAATGATGCGTAAGAGCAATTTCACGGCCATCAAAGGAGGGTTCTTCCCATACAGCCGCAGGTGCACGTTCCAAAACCGTGACAGAAAGCCCCGCACTTTCAAGAGAAAGCGCTGTGGCAAGCCCAACAGGGCCTCCCCCTATAATGGCAACGTCTGTCTGTGCCGCGGTCTGCATGGTGATCAGTCCTTATCTGCCGCAAAGGTAACCGGAGCACCGGTCCAGTAGGCTGTAAAATCCGCCGGATCCGGCCGGCGGGGAGAAGCGGGTTTGCCGGATGGCGTGCCGACAAAAAGGAACCCGGCAAGTTTATGGGGAGCAGGGAGCCCAATTTCCGCAGCAAGAACGGGATCGTCCACCACATCCCCGGAGACCCAGACACCGCCGAACCCGGTGGCGTGCAGGGCGTTCAAGACGTTCATGGCAGCGGCGGCAACGGCCATTTCCTGTTCCCATAGTGGGATTTTGTGATCAGGCCGGAGGTGCATGCCCAAGGCAAGGATCATGGGCATGGTTGAAAACCGCTGACGGCGTTTGGTAATTTTTGCTTCCGGAACCTCGGCATCCATGCGTTGCATGCTGGCGACAATCCGTTCCGCCATAAGCGGTCTGGCATCTCCTTCAATCACAACGTAGCGCCAGGGGCGGAGTTTACCGTGATCTGGTGCCCGCATGGCCGCTGCCAGAATCTCGGAAAGCTGCGCTGCTGAAGGCGCAGGTTCTGCCAGATGGTCTGTAGATGCGCGGCTAAGAAGCATTTCCATAGGGGTCATGATCAGGAAACTCCGGTTCAGGAACAGAAAGCAATTAATCAGACAGGAAACGGCGGAAGCGCTTTGCCACCTAGCACATGCAGATGGAAATGCGGCACTTCCTGCCCTGCATTCTGCCCTGCATTGGTGATAACACGGTATCCGCTTTCTTCCAGATTCAGGGCCGCCGCAACCTGCCCCGTGGAGCGCATGACAGCCGCAATTTCTTCAGTGCTGGCATTTTTACTGAAATCAATAAAGGAAACATAAGGCTGTTTTGGAATAACGATGATATGCACAGGCGCTTTGGGGGCGATATCGTGAAACGCCAGCACCCATTCATTTTCAAACACCTTCTTGCACGGAATGTCTCCACGCAGAATTTTGGCGAAAATGTTGTCCGAATTATAGGGACCTGTTCCGTTGACAGCCATCATTTACCCTTTTTTGCAAAAGTTTCTTTAGGACGTGCTGCTTTTTCAGCAATGCCGCTCACACCTTCACGGCGGCGTAGTTCGGCCCAGACCTCGTCCGGGGTGACGCCAGCATCAACCCATAGAACAATAAGGTGGTAGAGCACATCAGCACTTTCGCCAACCAGAAGATCCTTGCGGCCAGCTACGGCTTCAATCAGACACTCAACGGCTTCTTCACCAAATTTCTGCGCAATCTTGTATGTGCCGCGGGAGAGCAGACGTGCGGAATGGCTTACGGAGGGATCTGTGCCTTTCCGGCTTAGAACCACATCATACAGCCTGTTCAGAACGGTCATGTCTGCCGGTTCGCTCAAAAGATCTGCCGGTAGCGTGTCAGGTTTGTGTTCCGGCTGTTTTGCAGCGGCTGCTTTTTTGGACTGACTTTTGACGGCCATCTTGGCGGCTCCTTTGCCCGTTGCCTTGGGAGCAGCTTTTGTGCCCGGTTTGGTGCTGGCTTTCTTGATCATGCGCTTGGATTTGCCTGAAAGGGTGAAGGAGAAGGACGAACCGGCAGTCCGGCTTCAGCCAGCGCCGTTTTAACCTGGGAAACCGTAAACTGGCCAAAATGGAAGACGCTGGCAGCCAGAAGCCCTGTGGCGCCAGCCTGAGCGCCTTCCACAAAATGTTCAAGCGCGCCAACGCCGCCAGAAGCGACAATTGGCAGGCGAACCGCCTGAGTTGCTGCTTTCAGAAGGTCAAGATCAAACCCGGAGCGTGTGCCATCACGATCCATGGAGGTGAGCAGAATTTCTCCCGCCCCACGTTCAGCCACTTCCTTGCACCACTCTATCGCGTCTCGCCCGGTGGGGGTACGGCCCCCATGGGTATAAACTTCCCATTTGCCTAGAGCGGACTGCCGGGCGTCAATGGCCACAACGACGCATTGGCTGCCAAACTTGCGGGCGGCTTCATTGATCAGTTCGGGGCGGGACACTGCGGCGGAGTTCATGGCGCATTTGTCTGCACCAGCCAGAAGCAGGCGGCGCATGTCTTCTGTGGCGCGCACACCGCCACCTACCGTCAACGGCAGGAAAATCCGCTCTGCAGTACGGCTGACCACGTCCAGAATCGTGTCACGGTTTTCATGGCTGGCGGTGATGTCCAGAAAAGTCAGTTCGTCAGCGCCAGCGGCATCATACAGTGCTGCCTGTTCAACCGGGTCCCCTGCATCGCGCAGGGAGACAAAATTGACGCCTTTGACAACGCGTCCGTTTTTGACATCCAGGCAGGGAATAACGCGCAGTTTGAGCATCAGGCCAGAACCTTGAGCGCTTCTGCGGGAGAAACACGGCCATCATACAGAGCACGGCCGACAATCACGCCCTCAATGCCGGGAGCCTGATCGGCGGCTTTGCGCAGGGCCGCCAGATGGTCGATCGAGCCAACACCGCCGCTGGCGATAACCGGAATGGTGACCGTATTGGCCAGAGCAACCGTCTGTTCCAGATCAAGACCTTCCAGCATACCGTCCCGGCTGATCTCCGTGAAAATAATGGCGGCAACACCTGCTTCCTGCATGCGCAGCGCCAGTTCCGTGGCCTGCATGTCTGAAACTTCCGCCCAGCCTTCCGTGGCGACGTGGCCGGAACGGGCATCAATGCCCGCCACAATGCGGCCCGGGAAGGCGCGGCATGCTTCGCGCACCAGCGCCGGATTTTTCACAGCGACCGAACCAAGAATAACGCGCGTGACGCCAGCTTCCAGCCAGGAAGCAATGGCCTTCATGTCACGCAGTCCCCCGCCAAGCTGCATGGGAACGGTTGATGCTTCCAGAATGGCCCGTACGGCAGGCACGTTGGCGGACTGTCCTGCAAAAGCGCCGTTCAGATCAACGGCATGCAGCCATTTGAATCCCGCATTACACCAGGCACGGGCCTGTGCTGCGGGATCATCTGAATAAACGGTGGCATCTTCCATCTCGCCCCGGCGCAGACGTACGCAGGCGCCATCTTTCAGATCAATGGCGGGGTAAAGCGTCAAAGGGCGGGAAGAGGAGGATGTGTATTCGGCGGGAGCAACGTCTGCCTGGGTCATGCGGGGTGCTTCTGCTGTTGCGGGACGGGCGTTATCAAGAAGTTTGGTAAAAAACAGGCCAGATACGGTCTGATCACCAATGCGGGCATAGTGTGGATGGGTACCCCACTGTTCAAAACCTGCCTTGCGGAACAGATCAATGGCGGCGGTCTGGGTTTCTGGCACATCCACGTTCAGCACACGGTAACCCATGCTGCGGGCGGCGTTTTCCACCTCCTGCAACAGGAGGGTGCCTAGCCCCTGTTTCCGGGCATAAGGCGCAACAAACAGGTGCATCAGGGTGACGCACATGGCCTGAGCCTCGTTATTGCGGGCGGCGCGGACCAGTTGCGCACAGCCGACAATCACGCCATCCAGCCGCACGGCAAACAGCATGCGTTCGGGCACCAGAAGCAGCCCTTTGAAATAGCGCGCCAGAACCTGCCGCCCCTGCGGCTGTATCCAGCCAAAACCGCCACCGTCCAGAATGGCGGCATCTACGGCTTCACACAGGGCCTGAAGATCATCTTCATCCAGTTTAAGGATACGTTGAACGGGTTTTTTCCGAGACATCAGACCGCCCAGCGTGTTTCAGGCTGCCAAGCCAGAAAATTGGCCAGAATCCGCAGCCCGACGGTCTGGCTTTTTTCAACATGGAACTGCGTGCCTGCCACATTGCCGTTGCAGACAAAGGCGGGCACGGCCCCTCCGTAATCCGTGGTGGCGATCAAGGTCTCTGGCACGGCCCCCTGCAAGGCATAGGAATGCACAAAATAACCGTGCGGAGCGGTGCCCAGTCCTTCCGTCAAGGGGTGGGGCTGGGTGAGGTTGAGTTCATTCCAGCCCATCTGTGGTAGCCTCAGGCCGGGGGCCTCCATGGGCGCAATGTCTCCCTTTATCCAGCCAAAGCCGGGGGTGACGCCGTGTTCCAGCCCGCGCTCGGCCATAAGCTGCATGCCCACGCAGATACCCAGAAAAGGCGTGCCGTTGTGTGTGGCGGTGAGCAGCGCATCCTTCAGGCCCGGCTGTGTATCCAACCCTTGCGCGCAATCCGCAAAGGCCCCCTGACCGGGCAGGATGATACGGTCGGCCTCCAGCACTGCGGAGGGTGAATTGGTAATGGTGACTGTGGCCGCAATGCCAGAGAGTTCGGCCGCGCGTGCTGCTGCGCGTGCTGCGGAAGCCAGATTGCCGCCTTCATAATCAATAACGGCAATGGAGAGAGACTGGGTCATGGGACCTCGCACTTATGGTCCTGTTTGGAAAACGGGCTGGCATACCCCGGAGGGACAGCGCCCGCTGGATCATTCTGAAACAGGCTGAGCAGGCAGCCACGGCGTGGCGCCAGACCCGGCCCTGTTTACAGCACTCCCTTGGTTGAGGGAATGGCCCCCTGCGCCCGAGGGTCCATCTCAACTGCCATGCGCAGGGCGCGGGCAAGAGCCTTGAACGCGGCTTCTGCAATATGGTGGCAATTTTTACCTGCTTTTTCCGTCAGATGCAGGGTGATCATGCTGGACATGGCAAAGGCGCGGAAAAATTCTTCCACCAGTTCGGTATCCAGCTCGCCAATGCGGTCGCGGTCAAAAGTGGCGTCAAATGCCAGAAAGGGACGGCCGGAAAGGTCAACCACAGCTTCACACAGCGCTTCATCCAGCGGCACAAGCGCGTGGCCAAAGCGGCGCACTCCCCGTTTGTCGCCCAGCGCCTGCCGCAATGCCTGGCCCAGTGCTATCCCGGTGTCTTCTACGGTGTGATGACCATCAATATGCAGGTCTCCCCGCACTTTTACCGTCAGATCCAGCAGGCCATGTTTGGCCAGCGCTGTCAGCATATGGTCAAAAAAACCGATGCCGGTATCAATGTCTGCCTGTCCTGATCCATCCAGATCAAGAGTGACGGCAATATCTGTCTCGCTGGTAACGCGATGAAGGGTGGCTTGGCGCGGTGTGCTCATGATGCGGAGTCTATAGCTGAAGAGTGCGGCAGATACCATCATGCATCCGGTGGGGCAGAACCTCTCAGGGAACGTTCTGTTCCAGTTCCGTCAGCCAGAGTGTGGCATTGCCATCAGACGGAGCGCGCCAGTCTCCACGGGGAGAAAGGCTGCCGCCAGCCATGATTTTAGGCCCGTTGGGCATGGCGGAGCGCTTGAACTGGCTGGTGGCGAAAAACCGCCGCAGGAAAACGCGTAGCCAGTGCTTGATGGTGGGCAGATCATACGTCTTCCGTTCGGCCTGCGGAAAGCCGGGTGGCCACGCGCCTGCATCGGCGTCCTGCCATGCCTGTTGTGCCATGTAGGCGATACGGGAGGGGGTGAAGCCGTAGCGCAGCACGTAAAACAGGGTAAAATCATGCAGGGCGTAGGGACCAATAATGTCTTCCGTGCTCTGGATGCTTCCATCCGCGCCGGCAGGCACCAGTTCCGGGGAGATTTCCGTGGCCAGAATGGTGGAGAGCAGGGGCGTGACCTCAGCCGAGAAATGGCCCGAGGCGATGGCCCAGCGAATGATGTGCTGGATAAGGGTTTTTGGCAGGCCCGCATTCACATTGTAATGGGCCATCTGATCGCCTACGCCATAGGTGCACCAGCCCAGTGCAAGCTCCGAAAGATCGCCGGTGCCAATCACCAGTCCATTATGCATATTGGCCAGCCGGAACAGGAAATCCGTGCGCAGTCCTGCCTGCACGTTCTCAAAAGTGATGTCATGCACGGGCTCGCCTTGGGCAAAGGGATGTTTGATCTCCTTGAGCATAAGGGTGGCTGCGGGGCGGATATCCAGAAGTTCGTTGCCTGTGCCAAGAGCCGCCATAAGGGCCTGCGCACTGGCGAGGGTTTTTTCCGTCGTGCCAAAACCGGGCATGGTGTAGCCCCGCACGGCGGAACGCGGCCAGCCGAGTTCATCTGCGGCGCGCACGGCCACCAACAGCGCCTGCGTGGAATCCAGCCCCCCGGAAATGCCGATGACCATGGTTTTGGCGCCACTGGCGCGCAGGCGTTGCTTGAGGGCGGTTACCTGAATGGTAAAGGCTTCAAAACAGTCCTGCGCCAACCGCGCGGGATCACTTGGCACAAACGGAAAACGTGCAAGTGGGCGGCGTAGCCCCAGATCTGCCTGTGGTGGGGCGAGTGTGAAGGGTATTCGCCGCCAGTCTGGCGCGTTGGCTGCCATGGCCTGCGCGTTGGCCGCAAAGGAGCACATGCGCAGGCGTTCCTGCCGTAACAGCATGAGATCAATATCTGCCGTGACTGTCTGAGCCGTGGAGGGAAAGCGTTCGCTCTCGGCAAGCAGGACACCATTTTCAAAGATGGAAATCTGGCCATCCCACGCCACATCGGTTGTGGATTCGCCAGCGCCTGCAGCGGCGTAAATATAGGCCGCAACGCACCGCGCAGATTGGGACTGGCACAGAAGTGTGCGTGTCTCCGCCTTGCCGACTGTGATGTCACTGGCGGAGGGATTGGCGAGCAGCGTAGCCCCCGCCAGTGCTGCCAACGTGCCGGGTGGGACGGGGACCCACATATCCTCGCAAATTTCCACTCCCAGACAGAACCCGGGTAGATCTGTGGCGTCAAACAGCAGATCCGCGCCGAAGGGCACAGCCTTCCCCTCAATAAGGATGCTTTGCCCACGGACTCCTGCACCTGGGGTAAAATGCCGGGCTTCATAAAACTCCCGATAGTTAGGCAGGAAGCTTTTAGGCACGATCCCCAGAATGGTGCCGCGATGCAGAATGACGGCACAATTATACAGGGTGTTGTTGTGGCGAAGGGGAGCACCCACAACCAGAACGGGCAGGAGAGATGCTGACGCGGCGGCAAGGTCTGTCAGCGCTTTTTCCACAGCGTTGAGCAGAGCTTCCTGCTGGCGCAGATCATCAATGGCGTATCCTGACAGCCCAAGTTCGGGGAAGACGCACAAAGCGCATCCTTCTTCCGATGCTGTTTGGGCTGCGGCAAGAATACGCTGCACATTGGTGGCCGGGTCTGCCAGAGAAACAGGAACGGTGCAGGCCGCCACACGGGCAAAGCCCTGATGATACAGGGCGTGAAATGGGGAAACCGGCATGAACTGCCCTCCTGAACCTGAAACGGGCGTCATGATTACAGACAAGCCTTTTTAACGCCAATATGCAGGCGAACCATCCCTCCAAATGGTGATGAGGGAAGGGAGGCAGAGAGGGCTGAAACAAAAGCATAAAAAAATTTGAAATACCCTCTTGCGCGTTTTCTCTTTCCCTCGTAGAAGGTGGCCATCCGATGCGGGCGTAGCTCAGGGGTAGAGCACAACCTTGCCAAGGTTGGGGTCGTGGGTTCGAATCCCATCGCCCGCTCCAGATTTTCTCAAGAAAATCAGGAGCTTAGATGAATGAAAGTTTTGTTCATCTAGCCGCATCGTATATTATCACAATGTAAAAATAAAATCGCTAATGTCTGTCATTATGGCAGGCGGATTTGCGCGCACATTTTTTGAAGAAAAGTAGTCCGAAAGCTCCTGTTAAGCTGAGGCAGGGGAATCGCTTTCTTGAGATGGTCCTTATTTAACGCGATTTACGTCCCATCACAGTCTGCCTGGTCGCTTTTCCCTCACACGAAAACCTATGTGCAGGCACGCCACAAGCATTGGTTGAATCATAAAGTTTAGCCAACCACACAAGACTGCCCACTCAGAAGGCGTAGTGGAAAAGCAGTCGTCGGAAATATCGAAAAGAGGTCTGAAATCATGCTCTGGGGTATGATGGAGTATGACTCTGCCAGTTCAAATTTAAACCGGTGCCTCTGTCGGTGTGTCGTCTCTGGGCGCAGCGTGGGGGTGGGTCAGGCGCAGCCAAGGGTGCCGTGCTTCCAGAAGTGACACAATCTGAGGTTTGTGATCAGGTGTTTCTGTTACCGCATTCGTCATGGACGATTTATGGCGGCGGTACTGCGCCAGAATTTCCGGTACATGGACACCAACGAAGCCGCGTTCTGCAAAATTGCACCAGAGGTCAAAATCCTCCCAGCCCATGGCGTCACGCTGCACATAATAGCCGCCTACGGCTGCCCATGCCCATTTGGCCACCATGGCCATGGCATCAATGTAGTTGGAAGGCACAAAGGCAAGGGGTTGAAAGGGACGGTTGCCCAGAACGCCGTTATGGATACGGGCACCGAATTGCTCGATTATAGGATAAGCAAAGGCAGCCCCTTCAGTCTTTAGCGCCTCCATAAGGCGCTCACAGGCAGTTGGTACCAGCCTGTTATCTGCATCCAGTTGCATGATGTAAGGGGTTTCTGTTGCTGCCATACCAATATTGCGTGCGCCGCCAAGACCTGCGTTGGAAATAGAGCGCAAGACAAGCAGCCGATTGAAACGGGATGTGTGTTTTGTCGCCCATGCCAGAATCAGGGGTACGGAGCCATCGGTGGAGCCGTCATCCACAATAATCAGGTCAAGCATGTCCAGCGTTTGCGCCACGACACTTTCAAGCCCTTCCAGAATGAAGTGTTCATAGTTGTAGGAGGTGACCACAACACTCACTTCAGCCTGATCCAGTTGGTCATGCAAAAAGAGTGTCTCACTATCCGGTACAACGGGGATGAGAGGTGTCGTGTCTCTGCTGCCGGTTAGCAGGCGGGCGCTGGCTTGAGCACACTCCAGCCCGGCACCCATGGAGAGCACGGCATCGCGTGCCAGAAAGCTCAACCGTTCCGGGCCAAAGAACCACAGGGCGCAGTTGAATGCGTTGCAGGCCAGTTTCTGCCGAAGAGCAGGATCGCGAATAAGCGTAAGCAGGCCCTCCCGCCATTCGTCCGCTGTGCTGGCGAGCAAGCCATTCTGCCCGTGTTGGATAATCCGCCGGAAGGGGGCGGTGGGCGAGGCTATGGAGCAGACATTTCCGAGCGCTGCTTCAAAGAACTTGATCTCACTTTTGGCTTCGCAGAACACATTGTCAGTCTCAAGCGGAATGATGGAAATATCAAACCGGGCCATTTCGGCAGGAAGATCGACAAGAGGCACAAAGGTGCGCCATTCAATTTGTTCTTCCAACCCGCTCAGTTCAGGAAATTCTTCCATCAGCAGCAGAGGAAGGGTGTCGTTCACTGTAAACAGCACAAGCCGTAGCCGGTTATCTGCCCGCAACAGGTCTGCCAGCACCTGTGAAACAAGTTTGAAGTCTCGTTGATGCGTGCGTGACCCGGCGGCGTATCCAATGCGGATAAGACCATCTGGCCCGATAAGCTGCTTGCGGCGGGCGGCAAGGCGGCCCCGGCGTTGGGTTTCATGATCAAATGTGTTCGGTAGAACCACCACAGGTCTTACGCCGGTCATGAAGAGCGCGTCGGCCAGTTCGAGGGTGGTGGTGAACGCCATGTCACATTTTTCAACGGTTTGTTTGAAATCTGTGAAAATCTGGCAGGTGGTTTCTTCTGTAACTGTCCAGCCGTGACGAATGCCGTCAATAATCTCGACTTTTGCGAGGTCCGGCCGGAAAACCAGATCATCGATGTCAAAAATTGTAGGCTTTCCCTGCTCCTGAAACAGACGCAGCATGATGCTGACATGCTCACTCATGCGGGTACGCCAGATGACAAGGGCATCCGCCCAGTTGACATCATCCGGCCCTACAACAGGGCAATCAAGCACGCCCACTTCAATGCCAGCCGCAGCAAAGGCGGCTGCCATCCGTTCGCATCGATAGATGCGGCCTGTAGTATCCAGCTCTCCGGCAACAAACAGAATCTTGCGCGGGCCGCTGTGAGGGGGCGGAAGAGGCCGATGGGCGGGACGCTGTGGGAGAGAGGGAGGAATGGAAGGAAGAGCTTCCAGAACGGGGGCGTCAGGTAAGGCCGGTGTTACAGGAGGATAGCGCAGCGTGCGCCAAAGACGACGCAGGCGGGAGGGGTGAGGAGTCAGTGCCCGTGCTGTTTCTGCCAGTGCTCTCTGATGGTCCGCCAACTGGGTGGTGATAACCTGGAAGGCGCGTTCTCGTTCTGCCTCGGCCTGTTCGAGCAACTGGATGCGTCGTGTTTGATCCGCAAGGGCGCTGCGGGCGAGGGAAAGTTCTGTCAGGGCGTCTGCCAACGCAATTCTGAGAGCCCGATTGTCTGCTGGTGTCTCTGTCTGCGGGGTGTTGGCCGGAGCGGGAGGACGTGGATGGAGCGAGCCATGCTCTGCACGGGCCGGAAAAGGAGAGGCCTTGTGCTCTGGCAGGTGGGTAGCAGACACTGAGGCGGAGGGACGCTGGGGCATTCTCTTCTTTTCACTTTGAAAACGGCAAGCCGAAACTGAAATCAAATAAACCAAATATCTGAGTGATATATAAATCTTCGGGAAGGCCCGTCAAAGTGTACCTCTCAGGAACGATCTTCTGCTCAGGCGTTTCTGTAACAAAGAGCCAGTATTACTGGGGTATTCGAGGGTATATGTTGTTTTTATGGACAGCCATGAGGAAGAACGGCATGTTTCGGGCATGACTGACGTGATGCGTGATCCGGTTTCTTTGCTTGGTGTAAAAGAGGACCTTCCTCAGAGCGAGGGGGCCTCCGTGGATGATGCGTTCCTGCAAAAGCAGCTTCACCTGGCGGAAGATCTGGTGGTGGGATATCGTGCCAGTGCGCGCCTGCATTCCCTGCGATCAGATGGCATGTTCTCTGCTCTGGCGTCCGAGCGTCATTACCGGCACCTGGAGCGGACATCCCTTTCATGGAAAGTGACCATGCCTCTGCGGGCGGTGAGGTCTCTTGCTGCCGGGCGCATGCCCTCCGGGCGGCCGGTGAAAGAGGTTGTGCAAAGGGTGCGCGAGATTGCGCAGGATGAGGGGTGGCGCGGTGTGGCGGAGCGCCTTCATGCCCGTTTGCCGGATATTCCACGGATAGGGGTTTTCGGGCGTAAATCCGTAAGGTCTCTTTCCAGATCAACCGAGAAAGAAAGCCGCAAACGCGCAGAAGACGTCTACCTCAGTTCTCTCCCTGCCCGAACGACGGATGATTTCCAGCCTCTGTTTCTGATCATTGCTGAACTTTCCATTCCGCAATGCGCCAAATATCGCGTGTGGCAACGGCAGGAGGCGCTGGAAAGCCTCGGCTGGCGGGTTGTTGTGGTGGAATGGTACGATATTACGCGTGCGCTTTCCCTGTTGCAGGTCTGTACCCGGGTGGTCTTCTACCGCGTGCCTGGAAACAAGGATGGGATGCAACTGATAGATGAGGCGCATAGGCTTTCCCTTTCACCATGGTGGGAAGTGGATGACCTTATTTTTGACCCGGCGTCTTATGAGAAAAATACCAACCTGAAAACACTTTCCGGGGCAGAGCGGCGTAATGTGCTGGAAGGCGTGGCCAATTATAGAAAAGCTCTGCTTGCCTGTGGTCGGGCTATAGCGTCTACCCGCGGGCTTGCGGACGCCATGCGCCAGGCCGGCGTGAATGATGTTGCCGTTATTGAGAACGCGCTGGATGTAGAAACACTCACGGAGGCAAACGCGCTTCGTGCCCAGCCTGCTCAGGCAGAAGGAGAAGATCAAAGCCAGATCGTTGTCTTTTACGGGTCTGGCACCAAGACGCATGATATGGATTTTCGGGTTGCCGCACCGGGAATTCTGGCAGCCATGCAGGCAAACCCACGCATACGGTTGCAGATTGTTGGTGATCTGACTCTTCCATCAGAGTTTGACGCTTTGGGAGACCGGGTGGAAAGGCTGCAAGGGCGCTCCTATGCGGCTTATTTGCAGCTTCTTGCGCAGGCGGATATTGCCATTGCTCCTCTGGAGCCCGGCCTTTTCAATGATGCAAAAAGCAACATAAAATATCTGGAAGCGGCTGTTCTTGCCGTTCCCTCCGTCTGTTCTCCGGCTCAGGCCTTTGCGGATGTTATTGAGACGGGAACAAACGGCTATCTGGCCGCCAGCCCGGAGGACTGGAAAACGGCCTTGCTGGCGTTGGCGGATAATACCGCGTTGCGCCATGACATTGGCGAAAAGGCGCGGGCCGATATTCTGGCGCGTTATCGTCCGCAGGCGGTGGCACAACAGCAGGTTCTTCCCGCATTTGGTGCACCCGTTAAGCCTGATTATACACGACCCCGCCTTATGGTTGTGAATGTGTTCTTTGAGCCCCGTTCATTTGGCGGGGCAACGCTGGTTGCGGAGGAAATGGCGAAAGCCATGCAGCAGCGCGGCATGGATGTTGCGGTCATGACCTCTCGTCCGTCTCTGGAGGATCTGCCGAACTCAGCTCTGCGGTATCAGGTGCATGACATGCAGGCACTTTCTGTTCCCGTGCCGGAAGACCCTATTGCAGGTCTGGATAATCCGGCGATTGGAGAAATTTTCAGAAGTTGGGTTCAGGCCTGGCAGCCGGAGATTGTGCATTTTCATGCAACCCAGGGGCTGGGCACATCCTTGGTGCGTGTGTGTCAGGAACTGGGCGTTCCTTACATTGTCACTTTGCACGATGCGTGGTGGTTATGTGATCGCCAGTTCATGGTGCAGAAAAACGGCCGATACTGTTTTCAGAAAACCATAGATCTGCGGGTGTGTGAAACCTGTGTGCCCGGTGCGCGGCATCTGTCGGAACGGATGCTCATGATGCAGGAATGCCTGAAATATGCCTCCCGTCTCCTGAGCCCTAGTCGGTCTCATCTTGAGCTTTATGCAGCCAATAGCGTTCCGGCCGACCGGCTTGTTGTCAACAGGAATGGCTTCGTCTGGCCCAAACGCCCCCATCTCAGGCGTAAACCGGGGGTACCTGTTCGCTTCGGGTATGTGGGGGGGAATGAGGCCGTAAAAGGGTTTCCTCTTGTAAGGAAAGCCTTCGAAGCATTGGAAAGAACAGATTGGGAACTGGTGCTGGTTGATAATACACTCAAGCTCGGATTCAAATCGATTGATACACGTTTATGGAAAGTAGGCGGGAAAGTGGAGGTCATTCCGTCCTATACTCCTGAAGAAGTTGATGATTTTTTTGATAGAATCGATGTTCTTCTTTTCCCTTCCCAATGGAAAGAAAGTTTTGGCCTGACAGTACGTGAAGCTCTGGCGCGTGATGTATGGGTTGTTACAACCGCGCCCGGTGGTCAGTCTGAAGACGTGGTTGATGGGGTAAATGGCACTTATATAGAACTAGATGGGCAGTCTGAAGGATTGAGGCGCGCCATAAGCTCATTACTTGAGAATGCCGCCATGCTGGAAAATTATGAAAACCCTCTTAAGGGGGCGCTGCCCACCTATTCGGCGCAGGCGGACCAACTTTTGAGCCTGTATGAAGAGGTTCTTTCCGAAGAAAAACAGAGTCGAGTCTGCCTGTAAGAGGGAAATGACAGCAATATTTTCTCATTTAGATAGAATGCAGAAATGTTGCTGTTGAAAGGACAGGCGAGTAGAAAAGGCCGGTCGTTGTGCAATTGCGCGCATTGGCGAGTCTATTGGCTGTAAACCGCAAGAAAAATGCTCTGCTATCTTGGTGCGGTACTTGATGCTGTAGTTTTGTAACGTACGGTCAAAAGAACTGACCGCGTTTCTGTTATGAGACGGGGGTGTTAAAAAAGCGAATATACCCGGCAAATACTCAAAATATGCTTGCAAGCTCGCGGAGGATTCGCCTAGAACTGAACATGACAGAAGTATGCCGCTGTGAAGGTAAGGGTTTTTCGCGCCGCAGCGGAGAGTGAGAAGGACGAAATAAATGGCGATTATCACCGTTGTCGGTGCGTCAGGTGGACAGGTACAGGTTACTGTCGATGGTTCGCAGAACTCGACCCTCGTCAAGCAGGCTGACGCTCTTTCCTCTAAGCTGAGCGGCGTTGTCGATACGCTTGATGTGCGGTACCTGACCCCGGGTGCTAATAATGGACAGGCTGGTAGCAACCAGGCTGGATACGGAGTGATCACCTCCGCTGGTTCCTACAACGTAGCAGGCAATGCCGAATGGCTGTCCATCGGCTCTGATTCCACGGCTCAGCCGGGTTCCGCTCTTGCCGGTTGGGTGAATGTTGATATCACCAAGGACACGGCACAGAACGTAACGGTTCTGGGTGGCACCGAAGCCGGTATCTCTTTCCGCGCAGGCAGCCAGAGCGGCACGTTCCTGGCTGGTTCCGGTGACAACCGTTTCCAGGGCAGCAATCTCAGCACCGCTGGTGACTGGAACATCCTGACCGGTGACGGCAACGATATTATTGATACCGGTGCTGGTAACAACACGATTGCCGCAGGCGCTGGTGATAACACTATCACGCTGGGCACGGGTGTTAACTATGTCCACTCCGATGGACAGGACACCATTACCGCAACGGCAGGCACGCAGAACATCACCCTGAACGGTGCCAGCTCTGTTGTGCAGGTTGGTGCAAACTCTCTTGTTGTTGATAACAGCGCCGATGGTGAGCAGATCACGGTTGGCGGTGGAAGCACTGTTATCGGTGGTTCCAACGGTAATGATACCAGCGTTCCGCACACCTCCATCAACCTGGCCGGTTCTACCGGAACGGTTGTTGGTGGCCAGCTGAGCACCATTTCCGCTGCTTACGGTGACTTTGAAGTTTCCAACACCAATGCAGCCAACGTTGATGTCAGCGGTTCTCTGACCTTCATCCGTGGCACGGGCGTTACCACCATCACGGCTGGCCAGACCACCATCTTCGGTGCAAACGGTCTGGATGCGATTGTCAACTCTACGGCTGGCACGTCTCTGTTTGTTGCAAACGAAGGCAACGAAACGCTGGATGGCGCTTCTTCCGCATTCGGTATTCATGCATTCGGCACAACCTACGGCACAGGCAATCAGCTTTTCATCGGTGGTTCTGCCAGCGATACGCTGGTTGGTGGCGTGGGCAACGCAACCATGCAGGGTGGCACGGGCGCAGCAAACGTGTTCGGCTTCCGTGACGGGATTGCTGGTGCAGACTACACCATCTCTGACTTCGGTAGCGCAGCCGGCAACTCTGTCCTGCTGGTAAACTACGGTTACAGCGATGCAGACCTGCAGAAGGTTCTGGATGCTGCAACGCATAAAGATGGCAACACCACCATCACTCTGTCTGACCAGAGCCAGATTACGTTTGTTGGCGTTGACAGCCTGAACACCAGCCAGTTCAACATTGCTAACAACATTAAATAAGATCTCAGTTTAGATTTTATGTGTTGAAGAAACCGGGCTTAACAGCCCGGTTTTTTTTTATGGGGAATGTTAAACAACGAGGTAGTATGCCTTTTAAAAGGCCTGCACATAAGAGTGTATTCATTTCTTAAGTGATAGTATCATTATTGGATTTTATGCGATCAATATTTGGATGTGGTATTATTCTTGATGAAAATAGTTTTTCTGTAAAATGGTAATAGAATAAAATATAGTTTTTCAAAAACGAATAATAAAAATATATTTCCTGTAGTTATAATCTATCAAAACATCAGTATTTTTTTCAGTTTTTGATTGCGTCAAAATTCTAACATTTAAAATAATCAGATATGCTTACGGCTTTATAAAGTAATCGTCCTTTCCAGGTTGATTTCTGCCGAAATGACCGAGGTGGATGTTGGCTCAGGTACGTTTCAATCCATTCCGGGTCAAAACCACACTGTGGAGGAATGATTGAGCGCCAGTTTTTGACTTCTGAAAGAGCGAAAGGGTTATCGCGAAGTAATTCCTGTTTCAGAAAAGGAACTCGGCCTGACCGAATAAGCGAACGCCAATGGGAATGCATGGGGTTGGTGGGGAATATACGGGCGAATGGACTGCTTTCATCACTCCATAACGCATGCAGAGGAATTCCTGCTGAACGCAGAGCAACGGAAAGCCCAAGTTCGCCATGCCATATAATTTCAGTACGTGTCATGTCTTCAAAGGGAAGGGAGAAGACTCTTTGAACAGCGTCCTGTTCAAATGTGGCGCGAGAAAAGCCGATAAACCAGGACTGCAGGTGCGGCGTAACGGCACGGGAGGCCACTAGTCCCCACGCAGGGCGTGTATCGGCCTGTAAAAGCCGGAGAAGCGGGGGAAGGGGAGCCAGTGGACCAAAGACACTATCATTTGCAAGCAGGATATAGGGCGCGGTCTGAACGAGGTTCTTGCCGAGCAGAAAGCGCCATGCGCCAAAATCAAGGCCGCCATTGGGCCGGTGCCAGACGGTAAAAGCCTGCGCGTTACAAAACAGACGCGTTTCTTCTGTTATAACTGAACAGCCGGAGAGTACAATATGCACTGTCAGGCCACAGCGTTTGAGATTTTTCAGGTAAAAACAGGTATATGGCGGCAAATTACCATTTGGCGTATAGGCAGCAAACAGGCAGACTGATCCCGGTGGAAGGGGACCCGAAGGGGCACTTTCAACAGCGTTTTCGCTGATGGTGGCGGGAGAAATCGAAACTGAATGCATTTTTAAGTTGGTTTTTTCGTGAAAATATGACTACAAGCCGCGAGTGTTGTTGGTTATCGTAACCGAATAATTGTTACTCACATAGTTCTGTCTGAAAAGGAGATACGGTCTCAATGAGCAAGGCCTTTATTGCTGCGGTGATCCAGGATTCGATCAACTGCACCGGCGTGGCCGCCAATCAGGCAGCGAACGATCTGATGGATGCGATCATAGAAGAACTGAAGCGGGAAGGTGGGTTTACCCTGCCGTCTTTCGGAACGTTCACTGTCCGCAAAACCAAAGCTCGCAAAGCGCTGAATCCTCGCACGGGTGAACCTGTGAAGGTGAAAGCCGGCAAGACCGTTCGTTTCAAGGCCAGCCCCAACCTGAAAAAGGCGGTCTGAGCCTTTACGGCCACACGCAGGAAGCATTTCAGTTTTATTACAATGTTTCTTGGTCGAAACAGCTCGGAAGGGAGACCTTCCGGGCTGTTTTTATATGCGGCCTACCGGACAGGCTGGAGGATTGTACCGATCAGTCCGGTTTGATGTCTTCCAGCCGGTCGAGTTGCCTGAGACCGGGGAACATGATCATCCACAGGCCCGTAATGGCCAACGTCCCCAAGCCCCCAACCACAACGGCGGGGACGGCGCCGATCAGGCTGGCCAGCATGCCGCTTTCAAATTCGCCAAGCTGATTGGACGAGCCAATAAACAGCATGTTCACGGCGGAAACACGCCCACGCATTTCATCTGGTGTGCCTAACTGAACAAGAGAACTGCGGACCATCACGCTGATAACGTCTGCCCCGCCCAGAACCGCCAGCGCCAGAACGGAGAGCGGAATGGAGCTGGAAAGGCCAAACAGAATGGTAGCAACGCCGAAGATGGCGACGGAAACAAACATCCACTGCCCAGCGTGCCGCCCCAAGGGGTAGCGGGCCAGCACAGCGGCTACGCCCAACGCCCCAATGGCAGGCGCTGCCCGCAGAAGACCCAGCCCCCATGGCCCAGCGTGCAGGATGTCCGTGGCGTAGAGAGGCAGCATGGCGGTGGCGCCCCCTAACAGCACAGCAAATAGATCAAGCGAGAGTGCACCCAGCATGGTGGGGCGGCGGCGCAGGAAGGCGATACCCCCAAAAACTGCCGCCAGGCTCGCTGGCTGCCTGGTACGGGCGGGAAAGCGGAGCGTCATGGAAAAGGTGGCGAAGGCCGAGATGGCAAATCCAATGGCGCAGAGGGCGTAGCAGACGTCGGCTCCCAGCCCATAAAGCAGCCCGCCTAAAGATGGCCCCGCGATGGATGCCACCTGAAAAAGGGAGGAAGAAAGTGCTGCCGCCTTGGGAAAAATCGCAGCGGAGACCATGGAGGGCAAAAAGGTCTGCTGTGCGGGCATTTCAAAGGCGCGGCACATGCCAAACAGGGCGACCAGCCCATAAATCATGCCTGGAGCAAGATGATGGGTGAAGGAGGCCACCGCCATGAAGGCGGCTGCTATGGCTTCGATGGTCTGGCAGGTGATGACAATCCGGCGTCTGTCATGCTGGTCCGCCGCGTGGCCTGCGGGAAAAATGAATGCAACCATGGGAAGGAACTGTGCCAGCCCTACAAACCCGAGCGCGGCGGCGCTGTGAGTGAGGGCATAAATTTGCCAGCCCACAGCCACAGCCTGCACCTGAGAGGAAAAAGCAGACAACGTGCGCGCTGTCAGAACGGCTTTCAGGCCGGGTAAAGCGAGAAGAGGCGTAGAAGCCGCCGGATGATCTGTCATGATGAGGCTGTTCATAGCAGGATAACAGTGCCGGAACAGCCTCTGGCGTAAAAACGGCTGTGTGATCAGGCCGCTTTAGGAGTGCCTGCCCGTGTTTCTGGCAGGACGGTGGTGATGATGCTGGCATCCAGCGCTTCGTACTCGTGATAGCGCAGGGTTTTGTAGAGTTCTTCCCGAGTCTGCATGCGGCTCAGCATGGCTTCCGTGCTGCCGTTCTGGGCCAGTGTGGCGTAAAGGTCCGCCTGCGCCTTGTTTGCGACTCGTAATGAACTGACAGGCCAGATGACCATGCGATAGCCCATCTCCTGGAACTCCGACGCTGTGAAAAAGGGCGTGCGTCCAAATTCCGTCATGTTCGCCAGAAGAGGTACATCCGGCAGGCGGCGGGCGAATTCGCGGAACATCTCCGCCGTTGTCAGCGCTTCGGGGAAAATGGCATCTGCCCCGGCTTCATAATACAGGCGGGCACGGGCAACGGCCCCGTCCATGCCTTCCTGTGCGGCGGCATCCGTGCGGGCAATGACCACCATGTCCCGCCGGGCTTTGGCGGCGGCGGCCACTTTCAGCGCCATATCATGCGGTGTGCTGAGCTTTTTATCGTTCAGATGGCCGCATTTCTTGGGCAGAATCTGATCTTCCACATGCACGGCGGCGGCTCCCGCTTCTTCAAAAGCCCGCACCATGTTCATCACATTCAGAATTTCCCCATAGCCGGTGTCTCCATCCACCAGCAGCGGCAGTTCCGAGGCGCGGACAATCTGGCGGATGAAGAAACAGACCTCATCAACCGTGATAATGCCCAGATCCGGCAGGCCCATGCTGGCTGTCATGGCGGCGCCGGAGAGGTAAAGGGCATTGAACCCGGCATCCTTTGCCTGCAAGGCCGCTTGCCCGTTATGCGCACCGGGCAGTTGCAGAATGCCTGGCTGCGCCAGCAGTTGCCGGAACCGTTGGCCAGCAGGAATGGTGGGCTGCGTTTTGCCTGTCAGGTACGTCATGCTGCGTTCTCCAGTCCATCCCGTTCATGCAGGGAGGGGAATCGGCGGTTTTCGGGGCCGGTATAGGTGGCGGAGGGGCGGATGATCTTTCCGTCCTGCCGTTGTTCCAGAACATGTGCGCTCCATCCTGCTGTGCGGGCGATGACAAACAGGGGCGTGAACATGGCGGTGGGAATGCCCATGTGGCTGTAGGCCACGGCACTGAACCAATCGAGATTGGGGAACATCTTGCGCTTGTGCGCCATCACCCCCTCAATCCGTTCGGCTACATTATAGAGGCGGCGTGACCCGCTTTTCTGCGCCAGCTTCAGGGCGGCCCGCTTGATGATCTCGTTCCGCGGGTCCGAGATGGTGTAAACCGGATGCCCGAAACCGATGATTACTTCCTTGGCGTCCAACCTGCGGAGAATGTCGGTTTCGGCGTCCTCTGGGCTGGTGTAGCGCTGCTGGATTTCAAGCGCGACCTCGTTTGCCCCACCATGTTTGGGGCCACGAAGTGCACCGATTCCCGCCGTAATGGCGGAATAAATGTCCGATCCCGTGCCCGCCACCACACGGCAGGTAAAGGTGGAAGCGTTGAACTCATGCTCCGCATAGAGAATGAGCGAGCTGTGCATGGCGTTCACCCAGTGTTTGGGCGGCGTGCGTCCGTGCAGCAAGTGCAGGAAGTGCCCGCCAATGCTGTCATCTTCCGTTTCCACGGCAATGCGGCGGCCATGGTTGGAGAAATGGTACCAATACAGCAGCATGGACCCCAGGCAGGCGATCAGCTTGTCCGCTATGGTGCGGGCTCCGGCACTTGGGGTATCCGGCCGTTCGGGCAGAACGCAACCCAGGGTAGAAACACCCGTGCGCAGAACATCCATGGGGTGTGTTGCGGCTGGCAGGGATTCCAGAACGCGCATTACGGCATCCGGCAGCCCCCGCAGGCTGCGGAGGCGTTCTTTATAAAGCTGTAGCTCAGCACTATTGGGCAGATGCCCATGAATCAGCAGATGGGCGACTTCTTCAAAGGAACAGGCTTCGGCCAGATCCTGAATGTCATATCCACGGTAATGCAGATCATTCCCGCTCTGGCCGACGGAGCACAGAGCGGTGTTGCCTGCTGAAACACCAGAAAGAGCCACGGATTTTTTCTGGCGGGGATGGAGCGTCGTGGTGTTGTCCATATCACGGGTCTCCCAAATTGCGGGTGCCTTGACGGCACTTTTGATCTTGTTGGTGGCGATGTGGTCAGGCTGGTAAGGGTCAGACCGAAGTGGCCAGAGCCGGGGTTTCTCGTGCAGGTGCGTCCGATGGATTCTGGCGGGTTGCGCTTTGGCTGAAGTCAAAAATGCCGGGGTTGAGATTCCGCGAGATACGGTTGGGCGGCACCACAAGGTCCAGCGCGAGCAGATCGGCCGGTTTCAGATCAGGCAGCCTTTGCACCAGTTCCAGAAAACGTTCGGATTCGGAAGGCGAGATCAGATCTTCCGTCAAAGTCTTGAACTTGCGGATGTAGTCTGCTCGCTGCCAGGGCGTTCTACCCAGCGGATGGGCATTGGCCACAGCCTGCTCTTCTTCCAGAACGCGTCCGTCTTTCATGCGGATGATGATCTTGCCGCCAAACGCTTTTACGGCCGGGTCTTCTGCATGGTAACGCGCCGTCCATTCCGGTGTTTCCACGGTGCGGATCTTGCGCCACAGGCGCACGGTGTCCGGGCGTTGAGCGCGTCCGGGCTCGTAGGAATGGACGTGGTGCCAGCGACCATCCTGCAGGGCCACCGCCACAATATACATGATGGAGTGGTCGAGCGTTTCACGCGATGCCGTGGGGTCAAATTTCTGTGGGTCGTTTGAACCTGTGCCGATCACGTAATGGGTGTGGTGGCTAGTTTCGATCAGAATGTCTGCCACATCCTCAAAGTTTTCAATCTGCTTGCCTAGACGGAAGGCCAGATCAATCAGCGCCTGACTCTGATACTCAGCAGAATGTTCCTTGGTGAAGGAGGAGAGGATGGCTCGTTTGGGCTCGCCGGGTGCGGGGAGGGGCACGGTGTAGTGCGCGTCCTTCCCGTCCAGCATCCAGGCAATCACGCTGTCTTCCCCTTCATAGATCGGGCTTGGTGCGCCTTCACCCCGCATGGCGCGATCCGTGGCTTCCACGGCCATTTTTCCGGCATGGGCCGGGGCAAAGGCTTTCCAGGAGGAAATCTCGCCCTTGCGGCTCTGGCGGGTTGCGGTGGTAACGTGCAGGGCTTGTCCAATGGCCTGATAAATAACGGCGGGCGGCAGTTTGAGCAGTGTGCCAAGGCCAGACGCTACGGAGGGACCAAGATGCGCCACGTGGTCAATCTTGTGCTTATGCAGGCAGATGGCGCGGGTGAGATCAATCTGGATTTCGTAACCGGTGGCAACCGCTCGGATCAAATCCGCACCTGAGGAGGCGCATTGTTGGGCGACCGCCAACAGGGGAGGGATGTTGTCTCCCGGATGGGAGTAGTCCGCTGCCAGAAAGGTATCGTGATAATCCAGTTCGCGCACGGCAGTTCCGTTGGCCCATGCGGCCCATTCTGCATGCACGCGGATATCCGGCCCCAGTCCGAACAGGGTGGCCCCGCCGGGGTGAGCGTGTGCGACAGCCTGAGCCCGCGCACTCATGACCGGATGCCGGTTGAGAGACGCCAGCGCGACGGAGGCGTTATCAATCACGCGGTTGATGACCATTTCCGCCACCTCGGGTTCCACCGGCACAGGGTCAGCAGCGACTTCGGCAATTTTCCATGCCAGTTGTTCTGTGCGGGGCAGGCGGTCGGTTTCGGGGTGAACGGTAACCTGATGGGATTGCATGGTCAGACCCTTTGATTTGTATCCTTGGCCCGAGTGTTGCAGAGTAGCCCCCCAAGAAAGAAGCTGGATAAAAGCGGAAAGAGGCGAAGAAAAACGCCCGTATTGCAAAGATTGCGAACATGAAAAAACCAGCCACAAAGCTGTTTGTAGGAAGCCGGTTGAACACGCTGCGGCAGCAAGCCGGACTGACGCAGGCCGTTCTGGCGCAAAAGCTGGGTATTTCAGCCAGCTATCTGAACCAGATAGAGCGGGATCAACGCCCCCTGCCGGAGCGACATCTGGAAGATGTGTGCCGGGTGTTTGGCGTAAGCCCTGCATATTTCAGCGATATGGAAGAAGTGCGTCTGGTTCAGGCTTTGCGGGAAGTTCTGGCAGACCCCCTGTTTGACGCAGCCCGGCCGAATTTTTCAGAAATGCTGACAGCCGCGCAGAAAGCACCCGCACTGGGGCACGCAGTTATGCAGCTTTACAGTGCCTACAGAAATGCACAGGAGCAGGCTGCATCTCTGGCGGATGCACCGCCGCAGCCCGTGATAGAGCCGTATGAAGCTGTGGGGGACTGGGTACAGGCTAATCACAATTATTTTCATGCGCTGGATAGTGCGGCTGAAGCCCTTTACGGAAAGCTGGCCCCGAAGGAAGGATGGTTGCACCCCGCACTGATACAGTATCTGCAGGATGAGCACCGCCTTCAGATTGTAACAGATCACGCCCTGGAACAGCGCGGCGTGCGGTGGCGTCTGGAGCAGAAAACCAATACCCTCTTTCTGTCTCAGGATGTTTTGGCTGAAGATAGTCTGTTCTGTCTGGCGCAGGTTGTTGGGCAACTGGAGCAGGGAGCCGTCATGGACCGCATTCTGCGGCGGTCCGGCCCCAAAGGGGAGAACGCCCGTGCTCTGGCCCGGCTGTATCTGGGCAATTACTTTGCAGGAGCCCTTCTGCTGCCTTATGAATTATACAGAACGGCGGCAGTGGAAATGCAGCATGATATAGATCGGCTGCACCGTCGGTTTGGTGTCAGCTTTGAACAGGCCTGCCACAGGCTAAGCACGTTTCAGCGCCCCGGGGCGGAGGGCATCCCGTTTTACTTCATGAAGCTGGATATTGCAGGAAATATTCTGAAAAGTTTTTCAGCAAACCATTTCATGCAATCACGTTTTGGTGGTCCTTGTCCTTTGTGGAACATCTTTCGGGCGTTCACGACACCGGGGCAGGTGCAGGTACAGCTTTCCCGCATGACGGATGATGTTGTGTACCTGAATGTGGCCCGCACCGTGCGGCACAGCAGCATGTCTTATTTTGATCGCCCGCGTCAGGTTGCCGTTGTGCTGGGTTGCGATATTCGTCACGCAGGGCGGATGATTTACGCAGCAGGCCTGGATGTAGCCGATCAGAGAAATGCTGTGCCTATTGGCCCGGGCTGCCGGGCCTGCGCGCGGGATGATTGTCGCCATCGCTCTCTTCCTGTTTCAGGAAGAGGCATAGATGCAGGAAGTGAGGAGCGCGGGGTTGTACCGTACCGCGCTGCCAAGATGTAAGTGGACAGTGTTTAGTGCAAGGAGATGGGACGAGATCGGTAAAAACCTATTCCCGTTCCCAATAGTCCAACAATAAACAGGAAAAGCATTAACACTCCTTTGGGTGGAGAATAGGAGAACGTAATGGTGTTGTGGCCAGAAACAAGGTTTGCTGTCTGAAAAAGCCCGTCTTTTGTAGCCCCTGTTTTTGTATGCACACCGTTTACAGTGACATGCCATCCCGGATAGGCAATTTCCTGACGAATAAGGGTGTCTTTGTTTTCGCAATCAGCTTCAAGTTTCTCTGTGGAGTGAATTGTCAAATGACAGTTGTCTGCAGAAAAATAAGGGGCAGCATTGGAAAGTTTCCATATGGTTATGTAAGGATCCTGATAGGAAAGCTTCACATAGTCCGGTGGATCAAATTCTGTCTGAAGTGGCATCATGGGAGACAGTTCACCATTTTCTTTATTCTGCCACACCCAGACTGCCGGTTTAATGTCATTGCCATCTGTAGAGATGGACCAACTTAAGTCTTCAGGCCCGGTGATAGCCAGTTTCTGATCAAGAGGAATAAAGATAACGGTGTTGTCCGGAGTTTGATCTACGGATGTTGTCCCTGATTGACACACACCTTTGCTACATAATGTGACATTGATTTTTCCTGTAGCTCGCCCGGAAAAAGTGCCAACGGCAAGGCCTACTTTGCTTACAGTGGCCCCCTTGTTACGGGGAGCAGGGATATGGCCGGACAGGGGGCCTGCGGTGAAATCATATGCTTGGGCATTTCCTGCAACTGGGTGAGTTAGAAGAATGTCTTGCCAGATATTTTTTTCGGGAGAAACTGCGACGAGCCCGACGCTATGTTGGCTTAGCCAGTGCAGGCTGCTCAACGTATTGGGCGAAGACGCGGAAAGGTAAAGATTCATATCATGGATAGATGACGCGTTACTGTATTTCTGACCGAGGCCTGGTGTATAAAAACCGCTAGGATCGATATTCGGATCGATGTTGGCGTCTAACGTTTCTGCAAAAACACGCGGGACTGGCAGATAAGTATAGTTAATAGACTTAATACCGTAATAGGCACCATAATTTGGCGGAAGAGTTCCAAAAGAGACGACACGAGTGAAGGCTGTTTCTCTTTTGAGCCAGTCAAGCGCAGGATAGTCAATTTTTGCGTTACGTGATCCACACAGCACGGGCACACAAAATAACAGAACAGCATTTGTTATGCCGATAGACGAAAGAACAACATCTTTCTTTTTTGTGCTGATAGCTACAAAAATAATTAGAAGTAGAATGAAAAACCCCCATAGAATGGAAGCATAATTCAATAAATTGGCATGAGGAAGATGTTGTTGCAGTGCTAGCGCATGTCTTGCGTAAAGAAGAGAGAGCAATGCTGCCGAAAAAATAATGCCGCCCATCAAAAAGATCGACGATTTTTTCGATGTTTTCGTATGTGAATAGCTATCAATTGTTATGGCGGCCAAAAGAGTTAATGCAAACCACCAGCCCGGTGAGGCATAGACAAAAAACATTGTCTGCCGAATAAGGGGGATCAGATCTATAATTTTGCTAACAAAATGTACACCCTCGGCTTTCATGGCTGTAAGAATAAGCCACGCACCTAAGACATAACGCAAACTGCTGTATGATGTTGATGGTATTGTAAACGCAAGAGCCGCTAATGTAAGCAAACCGAGATCAATATATCCTCCCGTATGCCACCAGAGCTCTACTAGATCCATCCTCCCCTGTTCCGCGCCAAAAAGAGGAGGGCCAAAAAGGTAGGGGAAAAAATGAAGGGCTGTACTGCCGGAAAGAAAATGAGCATTCCCGAAATCAGCATTCATACCAACAAGAGAAACAGGCAGAGAAAGGGCAAAAGAAAGCCATGCTGGTGCTGAAAGGCAGAGCCCCAAGATGCCACCGTAAAAGATGCGGAAGATAATGGCTTTTCTATAAAAACGGGGTGATTGGAAAACACGCCATGTAATAATAGCAAGTGCCAACAGCCCATTCATGTAAGCAGTTTCTGGAAAGCCGGCAAGAATACTGCCTGCAATGGCAAGGGTTACAAGAAGCCATCCCCCACGTTTTTTATTTTCAACAGCGTTTGCAACATTAAATCCTCCCCAAACAAGAAGAGGCAGAAATGGCAGGGGCATTATTGGGCCATGCCCAAACCATGCGAATGTGCCTGAAAATTCACAGAGTATTCCCATGAAGATACAAGCCGGAAGGCTCAACTTCATGGATTTTCCAAGACCAAATGCGCATAAACCGGTCAGAACCTGAAGGGCTGCTTTAATGAGAATGACACCATGCGGCAAAGCAAGAAGTAATATGAATGGAAGAAATAAAGCAGAGTTTTGCATTTCAGCGGCTAAAGGCATCCCTAAGCCTGTGTAAGTATTCCACCAGGGAATATGCCCTGAAAGCCATTGTAATGCAGCCTCGTGACCGAGAGCTTCTGTTGTTGCGCCCGCATTGGGATCAACCCACCCGGGGGTTCCGAACAACAGCCATGAGATGCCACGCACGCCGGGCCCTGCTGTACGGTAGGCGGGATCTTCAATGAGTAAACCCAGAAGGTCAGGTAAGTGTGCAATGAACGGCAGCAGGACAAGGCATAAAATTGGAAGATAAATACGTGGGGAAGAGTTCACGATATAAAACTTTCATCCAATTAAAAGTTGTATTTCTAGTTTGTTATTTGTTTAATATAGCAGAATGTAAGGGATTTAAAATCAATAAATCAGAAAGTGTTTTCTTTTTGATTTCCTAAAGCAAGCGTTGGTGTTATCTTCCTGCCCCGCTACTAAGTATAATTTAATTTTTGGATTGCGGGACTATGAAATTCACATGGCGCCTTGGATCTCTTCAAATCAAGAGAAGTCTTTTGCCCATACATTGGATTTATGGAATTTTCATGCTGATAGCGGGGTTGGAGTGTGTTGTGCTGACTCCTCCCTTTCAGGTGGCAGATGAACTTAACCATTTTATGCGTGCTGTTCAGATCGCGGAAGGTGGGGTGATTGGCACGCGCCTTAGCGCAACACAAAGTGGTGGTGTTCTGCCTTCTCCCCTGTTCCCCATGGCGCAGTCATTTGATTATTTGAAATTCAATCCCGCTAAAAAAGTTGATCTTGGTGGTCTGGCGCAAGCGTATATGACACCCTGGTCAGGCAAAACCGAATTTGTTGAGTATCCCAATACAGCTTTTTATCCTCCATCATCCTACGGGGGAGTGGTTTTGGGAATTTGGCTGGGCGATGTTCTGGGTGTCCGGCCTTTGACAAGCTTGTATATTGCCCGAGCCATAAACGGCCTTTTGTGTACAGCCATTGCGATGTTTGCTATCGCTCTGGCAGGGCAGATGGCTCCATTTTTTTGTGTCATTCTTAGTCTTCCCATGAGTGTCAGCCTCATGGCGTCGGCCTCGCAGGATGGCATCCTGCTTTCCTTCAGTGCGCTCGCATGCGCTTTGATCGGCCAGTGTTTCAAACGGCCGGATAACAAGACATCCCACGGTTTCATACTCCTGGCTGGTGTTATTCTGGGGTGTACCGCGGCTGCAAAAGTGCCTTATGCCCCTATTGTGCTCCTTCCTTTGGTTTTACTTATAAGAAGAGGGGCAAGCATTGTCTGGCCGTTGTTATCCTCTTTTCTGGGCACAGGCATTTTTTTGATATGGTTTGTAATCGGCATACACCCGACAATGACAACAATCGCTGTGCGGGGTGTTTCGGTTCATAATCAGATGCTGTTCGTTCTTGATAATCCGTTGAAAATGGCCAACATGTTTGTTTATTTTGGGATCGAAAACTGTAAGCCATTGCTGCATGAAGCGATAGGTGTTTTGGGGTGGCTTGATACCTCTCTCCCCCCTCTTTTCTATCATGTGGCTGAAGTCTGTCTGATTCTCTCATTTCTGGGAATGTTTTGTGCACAGAAGCCACAAATACAGACAAGACAGATTGTCTTTACATCTGGTGTGCTTGCTCTTCTTTGCGGTTCTGTCTTCGGTATTATTCTGGCCTTGTATCTGAGTTGGACCGCCGTTGGTGCCGATCACATTGAAGGGGTGCAGGGGCGTTATTTCCTGCCACTGATACTGCTGCTTCCTGTTGGGATACAAATTCTATATATGAACAATAAGAATGTTGTAAAAAGCGAAAAAACTCTGAAAATTCAGAGTAATATAGATTTCTCGCTGCAAACCATGGTCTTTATTTTCATGATATTCTGCGTGTTCACACTTTATAGCAGTCTCAGCGTTCGGTATTGGCCCTGATAAGCCACGCCACGCATGTTTTGTTACGTGCAAAGGAACACCAAAAACGCGGCATAAAAGGATGGCGCGTTGAGTGCTAAGGGCTCATTTTTGTGGTGAGCGGTGACGTTGAAATGGCGTGTTTGCGGTGCCATGCCGCTCACGCAGTGTCCCACTGCAGGAAGCGCAAATAAGGGATGATGAGGTCTTTCTTGTCTGTTCCCCTCAGTTGGGTAGAGGAACATTTTCTATCGTGGAAAGGCCAGAAAAGCGGGTCGACGCTTCGGCCCCGTGATGCGGCATTCGCTTGCGATAGAATAGTATGACAGGAAAAGATGGCTGGGGCGGGAGGATTCGAACCTCCGCATGGCGGAATCAAAATCCGCTGCCTTACCGCTTGGCTACGCCCCACCAGAGAAATGCGGTTGGCCTCTATTAAGACCAACCAGCACGGTTCGTAAAGAGGCTGGATGCGCTGTTTTTACTCTTGCAGCGTATTTTCGGCGTGGGGGTGCAGCGGCGGTTCGGGTTCAGCGAAATCCAGATCTGGCAGGCCGCCCGCGTTCATATCTGTCTCGGCAGGGAAAAGGCGGAAGCGGGTTGCCTTGTCCAGGGCCTGATCCAGCGCCGCCATGGTGCTACCCATATCTTCGCTGTCGTCCTTTTCCCAGGTGCGGAGCGTGTGGGTCCATATGCCAACCACCATGTTCACACGCACAAGGCCGCCCAGCCCCGTGGTGTTGATGCCAGCGGCATCGGCCATCCAGCGCATGCTTTCCAGTGTGGCGCCCCCCAAGAGAAGAGCCAGTGGCGGATCAAACGGAAGGGCGCGCAACACAGCCTTGATTCCGTTCCGGTATTGTTGAAACACGTCCAGACGGCGCATGAGCAGATCAAACAGACGCTCCCGTGCATTACCGGTGGCTGTATCATCCGCCAGTGCGGAATCATCAGCTATGCGGCCCAGACGTAGAAGCAGAGAGGCCCGGAACGGAAAACGCTCCCGTGTGGCTGGTAGGGAGAGCCCAGCCGTGCGGGCGGCATCAAGAAGAGAAACGGAAGACCATCCACCCTGTTCTGCCTGCGCCATGGCGGCGGCAAGAAGGGCTGTGTCAAAATCATCTGTATCCATAGCGAAAGGCCTGTTAGCGAAAAAATTGATCAGAGCGTGGCCCATTCTGTCCGAACACCATGATGGTATGCGGGCAGAAAAGGCCAGCGGTCAGAAAAGTCAGGAAGAAAGTTCTTTGGCGCGGCGTGCCGCAGCCTGTATGGCTTCGGAAACCGTGGCAGGCCAGGCATCCGGGGCCATCAGAACAGCCAAAGCTGCAGCCGTGGTGCCACCAGGACTGGTGACCCGTGTGCGGAGTTCAGCCGCATCAAGCGGCGACTGATCCATCAGGGCACCCGCGCCGAATATCGTCCGGCGCGCCAGTTTTCTGGCGGTCTCGGCAGGCAGCCCTTGCTCCACGCCAGCTTTTTCCATCAGTTCGGCCAGCAGAAAGACATAGGCGGGCCCACTGCCAGAGACGGCGGTTACGGAATCGATCAGACCTTCCTGCTCCACCCATACGGTTTCTCCCACAGCCTGCAAAAGCTGGTCACAATACTGCTTTTGCTGATCTGTTACGGTGGGAGCGGCGTAGAGCCCGCTTATGCCTGCCCCAATGGCGCAGGGTGTATTGGGCATGGCGCGGATAATGGTTGGCTTGGCTGCACTGTTGGCCTCGCTGAAGCGTTGCGCCAGATTTTCAACCGTCCGTCCCGCCATCACGGATAGCAGGGGCGTTGTGGGGAAGCGTTGCCCAAGTTCCCCCAGAACCTCATCGGCCTTCTGTGGCTTTACAGCCAGAATAATAATGTCTGGCGTGAAGTCTGCCGGAATATCGGCCAGTGTGCGGGCATGCTGGTGCGGCGCGGGTAGCGTGTGGTCATGACGATCCATGACCACAGAGGGAGCAAGCCCATGGCGAATCCAGCCTTCCAGCATGGCTCCGCCCATTTTGCCGCATCCAACCAGCAGTAAGGATGGCAGAAGAGAACTGGTGTTCATCAGGCTTCTCCCACGCAATCCAGCATGGCGGCTGCCAGAGCATCTGCCGGGTTCTGCCCACCCCAGAGGAAAAACTGGAATGCGGGATAAAAGCGCTCACACTCTGTCAGGGCGATGTCGATCAGGTCTTCAAACATCTCTACGGAAAGGTGTGCGCCGCGCAGAAGCAGGGCGTGGCGGAACAGCAGGACGCCGTCTTCTTGATCCAGACTGAAATGCCCGATCCAGATGCGTTCATTGGCCATGCCGATCAGTTCATACAGGGTGCGTTGCTGCGGGGCCGGGGCCTTCAGATCAAACGCACACGTAAAATGAATGGCACCCAGTTCGGCTGACCATGAGAAGAACAGCCCGTAGTCACACCATTTTCCGGGTGCTTCCACGGCCATTTCTGTCAGGTTGCAGCGCTCAAAGTTCCAACCCAGGCCGCCAATAACCTGTTCCATCAGATCAAGCGGGTTGGCGGGGGACAAGGTGGTATCAGTGCTTAACGCGGGCATGGCTCACTCTCAGCTGCGGGGGGTGATGCGGGCAGATGTTCTGGCCGAATGGCAAAAGCGTGCTTTCGCCATTCCCGGAAAAAGCGGAACGGTTCAGGCCTGATGGTGAGTGTGGGTACCGTGAGCCTTGTGCTCCAGTGCTTCCACACGTGCTTCAAGGGCTGCAATGCGGCGTTCGGCTTCTTCCTGCCCGATGCGGGCCTGCGCTGCGAGTTCGCGCGCAACTTCAAATTCTTCACGGCGTACAACCTGAAGGCTGCTGAGCACTTCATCCACGCGGCTGCGCACAATGGCGTTGATTTCTTCCCGCACACCGGTCAGGGCTGAAAAAGCGCCACCGGCTACGCCGGCCAGATCATCAAAAAAGCGCGGTTTGTCAGTCATCACCGGTTCTCCACTCAAAAAGTCGCTTTGGCAGGTTGGTTTTTCTGTCAAAGCTGTTCAGTCTCCTTACGGCTTATAGTGAGTATGACGGCCAGAGGCTATTGGTTCTTTGGAAATGTCTGAATGGTCTGTTGTTCAGATACGGCATTGCCCGACAATTCCTGCGTGGTGGCGAAAGCTGTTTCTCTTCACATCAGGCTGGTGCATGGGCAGAAAAGGTGGAGCATTTCTGGCAGGCAAGGTGAGAGTATCTGCCGACGCGGGATGAGGGGCTGGTGATCGTCCTTGTCCATTGACCATGGGGGAGCCCGTTCCCATTATTATTATCAAGATATTGAAACCATTGAAGGTACGCAAAAAACAGGGCGCACTTTCAAAGAAGATGTGGAGAACGTGACTATATGAACACGCTATCGGCGGAGGCTTTTCTGAAACCTCGGCTAGAAGCTCTTGTTGCGGAGGCAGAGAAAGCCGGGTTTGCTCAGGATGTGACCATCGCTCTTCTGATCAGTCTGCTTGATACGGACAACTTCGCACCGGCTTCTGATACAGCACAGGGAGACAAGGCATGAGTGCGCGTGATCCGTATGAGGTGCTTGGCGTCTCAAAAACGGCCAGTCAGGATGATATTCGCAAGGCGTATCGGAATCTGGCCAAAAAATACCACCCCGATCTGAACCCCGGGGATAAAAAGGCGGAAGAACAGTTCAAGGCCATTGGTCAGGCGAACGAGCTTTTATCTGACCCTGAAAAACGCGCCAGATTTGACCGGGGTGAAATTGATGCCTCCGGGCAGGAGCGTATGCATCCCGGTTATGGCGGTGGCGCAGGCTATCGTGATTTTGGGGAAGGCATGGGGGGCTTTCGTTATGGTGGCCCTGGCGGTCCCGGTGGTCCGGGTGGCGGTTTCTCGGAAGAGGATCTGAGCGATCTGTTCGGGGGGATGTTTGGCGGTGGCGCACGGGCCCGCCGTGCTGGCCCGCGTAAGGGTGCCGATCGGTCCTATTCCCTCAAGGTCAGCTTTCTGGAAGCCGTGAACGGGGGGACATCCCGCATCACGCTGCCGGAAGGGGCGACGCTGGATGTCAAAATCCCCCCCGGCATAGAAGACGGGCAGATGCTGCGTCTGCGTGGGAAAGGCGAGGCCGGGGCGGCTGGTGCGCCAGCAGGAGACGCCCTGATCACCATAACGGTGCTGCCGGATGCTCGTTACACGCGGGATGGGTTTGATCTGCACGAGACATTGCCGGTGGATTTGAAAACGGCGGTGCTAGGTGGCTCCATTACCGTGCCGACTCCAACAGGTGACGTAAAAATGAACGTGCCTGCGGGGTCTGACAGCGGCAGCAAACTGCGTTTGCGTGGCAAAGGGGTGCAGGCGCATGGGTCTCGCCCGGCAGGGAACCTGTATGTCACCTTGCAGGTCAAGATCGGCAAGGCTGATGCGGCATTGGAAGAGTTTCTGAAAAACTGGACGCCTGAAGAAGCATCCTGAAACGACGAGTTTTTTTGAGAGGCCCTGCAGGCGGGTTTAAAATCAAAGCCGCCAGATCCTGCAAAAACCCTTCAAGACTCAGCAAAAAACGGCTCCCTCCTGTATGGACGGGAGCCGTTTTTGTTGAGGACGCTGTTTTCAATCAGTTGTCGCGGTAGAGCGGCAGATCCAGCTTGTGATTATCTTTGCCCGTGATGTGAATCTGGGCGCTGTTTTCAGAAATCAGGGAAAATGTGAGCGTTGCGTCCCCCGAGGTGCCTTTCCAGGAGGTGCCGGACTGACGGGAGAGTGAGAAGCGGTCCTGCCCGACAATTTTCTTCAGGGAGTCTGGAAGTGTCACCAAAAGGCGCGCTGCGGGGCCGAGCGCCTTGTTGGCTGCTACGGTCACGGGACTCATGGCCATGATGGCCCACTGCCCTTCAAACAGGCTGGTGGGGTATTGCGTATGGGCGTCCGCCAGAGGCGGAGGGGCATCCCCCGCATGGGCCGTGGCAGGCTGGGCGAAGCTGGTGCCCAGTGCAGCCACACAGGCAAAAAACAGGGCAGACAGGCGTTTCATGGCAGGTTCTCCGAAAAGAATGGTCCCTTTCATGTGCCTGCCCAATGGCAGTTCGTCCATCCCTTTGCAGCGGGAAGCCGGTGCTCACTATTTGGCAAGCGCCTCTTGACGGAGGGGCGATTGATCACCAGATCAGTGTGTATTACAAGTCTGTATTGCAAAAAATGAAAGGGTTTTGCCATGACAGGAACAGAGTCATCTCATGATGCACCCGTCCCCATGCAGCCCTTCACGCCGCAACAGGAATTGAACGCACATGACGCAGCGGTGGAAGAAACACGGAACACGGTAACGGCTGAAACCTCAGCCGAGATGGCTGATCCCGTTATCCCGGTAACGGCTGCACCTGTTCAGGCCGCACCAGTGAAGGAGTATGATATTAGTATGAAAGAAATTGTTCAGATGGTGGGCGCCATGGTGTTTGTGTTTGGCTTTGCCGCACTTGGTCTGCACGCTATTTCTTATGTGGGATATTAAATCTCGTTTTGATGAAGTGGGACTAAAGTCCATCATCATCTTTTGCGGCTGACGGCGTGGGACTCTTTTGTTCCGGTGGCCTCGCAGCGGCCTATCAAACCCGGTTTTAACTTCTGGAATCCCTCCTATCTTCTCAATGGCTGACTTTTCAGCCAGCCTTGAGGAAGAGGGAGGCGTAATTGTCAGCTTTGCTGACTTACTCGTGCCGTAGAGTGACAACCAGAACATCCCGATATGCCGGACGGGATGGATCAACGGGTTTAACGGGCGTTACCCCGTGATAAACTCGGCTATCATTTACAAAAGCAGCATCTAGCGGGTGAGCCAGGGTGAAGCTGCCCACAGCCTTGCGGTTGAGGTCATGAATGGTGGTCTCACCGCTGGCAATATTCTTCCGGTTCACCATCAAAACGCAGACCCAGTCCACGCCATCCCGGTGCAGGCCTTCGGGTGTCGGCTGTCCGGAAGATTCAGGACTGGCTTCAATGCGGAACTGATGCACTTCCGCATGCCATGCCTGAGGCTGCAAATCTGCTGGCGTCAGATCTGACGCGATACGATGGGTCAGTTCCAGAATGGCCAGCAGCGCCGGGTGGTGGCCCGTTGCGTCCGTGACAGGTTTGAACCACCGCTCAATCCCGCCATTCAGGGTATTATAATCCCGGCTTTGGTAATGGGGTTGATGCGGCTTACGGAGAATCTGGTCCGGTGTGAGGGAATACGTGGCATACCGGCGGCGGCGATACCGTCCGCCATCCGCCATATATCGATCGACCCCCAGATGGTCCCAGCTTTCAGCAAAGCTGTTCCATTGTGCCAGACCAAACTGTTCCAGCAGGGGACGCATGAAGGCGGCCTGCTGGTATGTGAAGCCTTCCTTGGCCAGAGGCGTTTCCAGTGTGCCGAGCATTTGCGGCACAGTCTGGTCAACGGGATGGTCTGCGTCATCAGGCATGTGCTGAACCTTCTGGAGAGGCTTTCCCCTGCGGGTTTTCCTCGGTGGGGTGAGGTGCCTGTGGTTTCTGGACGTCCGCCTGAGGGGCAGCGACCGGGGGCTGAGTTGCCGGAGCAGCTTGCGCAGCACCAGCCGCGGGCTGGGGCGGGGTCCACTCAGGCATGGCGTCCATGGCCAGATGCATGGCGTTGCCCGGCGGCGTGGTGTAGTACGATGTCGGTGTGTAGAATTTAACGCCAGCAGCCGCCATGCGGTTAGCCAGACGGCGATAGAATTCGCGCTGGACTTTCCACTTCATCATGGGGGCAGTACGGATGCTGCCAACCAGCACCGCGCCGTTACTGTCGCTGCAATCAACTCCCAGATCATTGTAATCAGAGAAAATAATATGGCGGAAACTGTCTTCCGTCCGCATTTCCTTCACAACCTCTGCCAGGATGTGCACCACTTTTTTCTGGTCTTCGCCCAGATCCAGCACCTGCTTGATGATGATCTGGTTGAAGCCCCGGCCAGTGTTGGCAATGGAGGTGACGGACGAGAACGGGATGATATGCAGATCACCATCGATGGACCGCACACGAAGCGTCCGGATGGAAAGCTGTTCAACCGTGCCGGACACGCCGCTGGTTGTGACCCAGTCCCCCACCTGAATGGCGTCTTCCGCCAGCATGAAGAAGCCCGTGATCACGTCTTTCCACAAGCTCTGGGACCCGAAGGACAGGCCCACACCCAGAATTCCGGCACCTGTCAGCAGGGGAGTGACATTGATCCCGATCTGGGAGAGCGTTGTGACGGTGACAATCACCACAATGAACACCAGCAGCACGGTACGGATAATGGGCAGAATGGTGCGTAGCCGCGTGGCCCGAGCTGACTGGGAGGATGTTGTGTAACGGTCAATCTGCTTGTTCAGCAGACCGTTGATAACTTCCCACGCCACGGAGGCGATGACCAGACCCAGTGTCAGGATCACGGCGGCGCTGACCAGACGCGAGCCAAGCGGATTTTCAAAGAAGAAATGGAAGCTGGGGATGTTCCAGCTCTGCGCAATGCTGATGGCGGCAACAAAGACGATAAAGACAGTCAGCATGCGCCGCACGAAGGGATAGTAATAATCCGCCCGTTTTTGCAGACCGGGATATTCGGCTTCCATGGCATCGCTGATACGGAACAGACGATCCTGCAACCCGTAAGCCAGCACAGCGATCAGACGTGCGAGTACCAGGCAGACAAGCGTGAGCAGGGTGCCTCGCAGGATCCACTGATAGCCGCCCTTCAGGTGTGCGGCCCACACAAACCACAAAGCAATATCCAGGAACAGGACGGGAATCCACCAGAAGCGCGCCATGGCCCCGACAAAGGCCCAGAAGGCGTTTTTACGGAGTTCAGGGGATGGCTGGAGCGAATTGGCCACAATATGGCGCACCCGCCAGATAAAGGCGGCAATGATCAGATGCTGCACCAGCACCACAGCACGGAGCATGGCTTCCGTGCCGCGAGGGGCCAGATTGAATTCACTGCCCAGTGTGGAAAGACAGATGACCAGAGAGGGAGCAGCAACCAGTACGTTCCACCACCGGGTCAGCATCCGTGCCGTGTTATCCTGCGCCGGGATAAGCCGGATGGCCGGAGAACGGGGGGCGAGCCCTGTTTCCAGAAGCAGGTAAAGGCCGCGTGCCACAACATAGGCGTTTGTCAGCGTGATGGTGACGGTGCGCGCCTGCGATGTGGTGGTCAGAAATTCCGCGCCCAGATAACCAATGGCCAGAGCGACAACCACAGGCAGCAGTTTGAGCAGGAAGTGCAGGAAATTGTAAGGCACACGCACCAGATAGCGCATGACCTCATTCCGCCGTCTCTGATCATCCGCGCGGGTCTGGGTGTTGTCTCCATCTGGTGTGGAGGTGGCTGCCTGAACAGATTCGACTGCGGCCGAAGCTTCCTGTTTGCGTTCGCGGGCTTCCGCATGAGAGGTGACAGCGGTAAGCGGCTTTTTCAGCATCAGGCTGGTGCCGCGTTCCAGAGCCAGAGCTGCCAGCAGAATGATTGCGGCCCGGCTGAAGGCGTCCAGCAGGGTTTTTCGGGTTTCCGGATTGCTGATCTGGCTGCGGAACCATGAGCCGACAAACCCCAGATCCTTGAACAGACCGGCAAAATTCTGAACATATCCCTGCATGGATGATGTCAGATTATCCAGCTCTGAATTGACATCACTATCCACAACGGCGGGGGCAGCGGCGGCAGGTTTGGCGGCTGCTGGCGCTGCGGCAGGTAGGCCTTTTGCCATCAGGGAGAGTGTGTGGGTGAAATCCTCGCGCTTTTTCGGGTCATTCAGCACGTTCAGAAGCTGTTGGGCATCATCCTTGCTGAGCGAACCCGTTGCACTGGGCGTTGCGGCGGCAGGAGCATCTGCCGCGTGCGCCAGAGAGGCAAAGCCGGGAACCATACCTGCCAGAAGCAGGCAGAGGCAGCAGAGCGCAAAGAAAGATCTGCTCCATAAAGATAAAGACGAAGAAAAAGCAGATTGAGTTCTGGTCGAGCCCCGCTCCAGGCTTGTTGCCGCCATGGCGTGCCGTCTCCTTGTATTCAGCGCGATGAGAGAATGGGCGGTGAATGCCCGATAAGTGCGCTCAAGGGTAGGGGGCAATTCCGGCAGTATCAAGACCGCCGGAGGGCAGGGATGGCCGGCGTTTCAGGAACGGGGTTCGAAAGTTACAACCTGTGCAGTTTCAGACCGGATAACCAGCGTATCCGCAATCAGGTCATGCAGCGCCTGTTTGTGGCGCGTGAAAGCCACCATCAGCACCCCGATGTAAAAAAACGGGAACGAGATGAAGGCCTTTACCAGAAAACGCACTGTCGCCCGGCCAATGGAAATCTGTCTGCCGCGGGTGGTGGTGACTTCCAGACGGCATAGCCGTTTGCCCGGTGTGGCGCGGAAGGAGGACGATTCAAAGAAAATGAAATACAGGGCCGGAAGCAGTGCCAGAAACAGGCTGGGCAGATGCCAGTTGCCTGCATGAATATGCGGAATAAGGACGGAAGCCGTTTCCGGCTGCACGAAGGAGGCGATATCCACAACATCCATGGTCTGGCCGGATGCGTCGGGAATGGGAGTTTCCTCCCATTCTACTTTCAGGTCAGGCAGCATGAAGAAGCCCAGCACGCCATCCACCACGCTCAGAATGACGCTATCAATTATAAAAGCCCACACACGCCACCAGAAGCCAGCGTAAATCCACATCGGGCGGCCAATGCCCTCCTGCGGTGTATAGAAACCGTTATCCGAATGTTGCGATGGGCCTCCCCAGCCGGGCGGCAGATCAGAAGCGGACATCAGGCCTGTTCCTTAAAAACTGTTGCTGGCGAGGCAGCGAACATGAACCGTCCGTGTGGGCGGCGGGGCTAACTGCGGTAGGAGCCGTTGATATCAATATAGCCGTGGGTCAGATCACAGCTCCAGACCTGAGCTGATCCTGTGCCAAGCCCAAGATCAACGGCGATATCAATTTCCTGCCCCTTCATATGGGCAACCACGGGGGTTTCATCATAGTCCGCCACAACCGTGCCATCACGGGCAATGCAAACACCGCCTATGGAAACGGAAAGTGTGTCGCGGTCTGCCGGTTCGCCACATTTGCCTACGGCCATGACAACGCGGCCCCAGTTTGCGTCTTCTCCCGCAACAGCGGTTTTCACCAGCGGGGAATTGCCAATGGCCATGCCAACACGCCATGCGGACGCATCAGAGACTGCACCCGTCACCCGAATGTTCATGAGCTTGGTGGCCCCTTCTCCGTCCCGAATGACGAGAAGTGCCAGGTCATGCAGCACCGCTTTTAGGGCTGCGCGGAAATCTGCCAGTGCGGCGTCATTCAGGGCGTCAATTTCTGCTGCAACAGGCGGATTCTGCGCCGCACCTGTGGCGAACAGCAGAACCATGTCTGAGGTGGAGGTATCAGAATCGACCGTGATGCAGTTGAAGGTGGTTTTGACATCTGCTGAAAGCAGGCTTTGCAACACAGGTGCCGGAAGAGCAGCATCAGTCGCAACGAATGCCAGCATGGTGGCCATATCTGGCGCAATCATGCCGCTGCCCTTGGCAATGCCCTGAATGGTCACAGTGGTGCCGTTCAGCGTGGCAGTGCGCACAGCGGCTTTCGGAAACGTGTCAGTGGTCATGATGCCGCGTGCTGCGGCTTCCCACCCGGTTTCGCTGAGTGCAGTGTGCAGCGCGGGCAGCGCATTTGTAATGCGCTCATGCGGAAGAATCGCCCCGATCACACCAGTGGAGGCCAGATAAACGGCATCCAGCGAACATCCGGCCAGTTTGGCTGCGGTTTCTGCTGTGGCTTCACAGGTTTCGCGGCCTGCGCGACCGGTAAAGACGTTGGCGTTCCCGGCATTGACCACCAGCGCCCCTGCCTGTCCGTGTGGTAGAACGGAGCGGCACCAGTCAACCGGTGCGCCAGCACATTTTGTCTGGGTAAAGACACCCGCCACCGTGGTGCCGGGGGCAAATTCGGCCAGAACCAGATCTGTCCGGCCTTTGTAACGAATACCTGCTTCCGCCGCGCCAAGGCGCACCCCGCGAATAACACCAAGCTCAGGAAGAGGCCGGGCGAGAGGAGAAACGGGGAGGGCGTGTGCCATAACGCTTTATGTCCTTGAAACGGCAGAACCGCCATGCAGGAAGCATGGCGGCTGGAAGAGGGTGGTCAGATCAGATTATTTTTTGGCCGGAGCAGCCGGTGCTGCACCCGGTGTGCCGGGAGGAGGCGCATCAGGAAGCTGCTTGCCGGTTGAGGGATCAAACCGGACAATCTTGACATCACTGGTGGCTTTGCCAACGGCTTCACGCACGTATTTCTGGATCAGAGCCTGACGGATCTTGTCTTTCACGCTGTCCAGAGACGGCACGGGATCGGTGCGGGTATCAAGCACCTGAATGACATGGTAGCCGTACTGGCTTTTGACCGGCGTGCTGCTGATGTCGCCCTTTTTCATGGCGAAGGCAGCGGTTGAGAAGGCCGGGATCATGTCTTCTTTCTTGAACCAGCCCAGATCACCACCGTTCTGCTTGGCGCTGCCGGTATCGGTTGAAACTTCCGCGGCCAGCTTGCCAAAGTCTGCGCCAGCTTTCAGCTTCTTGATCACATCGTTGGCTTCAGCTTCGGTCTTTACCAGGATGTGGCGGGCATGCACTTCCTGTTCCGGCGGCTTGCCAGCGTAATTCTGCTGATAATACTGCTCAATGGCCGCATCCGTCAGCTGGGGCGTAACCTGCTTGGACAGCCATGCATTCTGCAGCGCATTGATGGAAGCGGCATCCATCATTTTCTTGACGTCTGGTGTCTTGTCCAGACCTTCCTTGCGGGCAACAATCTGGATGGCTTTCTGATCAGCCAGCTGATTGACCAGCATCGGGAAGATCAGGTTCGGCGGCAGCTGGCGCATCTGCGGCGGCATGTTGGACAGGGCGTCCTGCACATCAGACACCGTAATCTTTTCACCGTTCACGGTAGCGACCACGGCATTCGGGTCTACCGGCTTTGCTGGAGGAGCTGCCGGCGTGGCGGGAGCCGCTGCCGGTGCAGCCGGAGCCGCAAAAGAAGAAGCAGAAAAGGCAGTGGAGGCAAGCAGGGCCGTAGCTGCAAGAGCGAAGGCCTGTTTGGTAAACCGCATGAGGACAAACCCTAAACTAAGGACTAAACAGTGTTACCTCTATGAAGGAGGCTCCCCAGCCCTGCAAGCCCTCTTGCCGGGTGCAAGGCAAGAAACCGGGGTGATTGGTTGACCGCAGGCGGCCTCGGCCCTATTTTGCCCCCGAGCCACTCCATGCTGATGCCTTGTTCTGTCTCCGCCGGTCTGGTTCCGGATGGAAGGCGGAAGGGGTCGCGCATTGTTCCGGAAAGGTTTTCATGCTCGCAAGCTTCGTCCGCGCCCTGTTCGGCACTGCCAATGATCGGACGCTCAAGATGTTCCAGCGCCGCGTGCCGGAAATCAACGCCCTGGAACCCCAGATGCAGGCGCTGGATGACGCCGCGCTTGCAGCCAAGACGGGAGAGTTTCGTGAACGGCTGGCCCAGGGGGCCACGCTAGACAGCCTCCTGCCCGAAGCGTTCGCTGTGGCGCGTGAGGCATCCCGCCGTGTGCTGGGTATGCGGCATTTTGACGTGCAGCTTATTGGCGGCATGGTGCTGCAGGCTGGCCGTATTGCCGAAATGCGCACCGGGGAAGGCAAGACGCTGGTGGCAACGCTGGCAGTGTACCTCAGCGCTCTGGCCGGCAAGGGCGTGCATGTGGTGACGGTGAACGACTACCTCGCCTCCCGCGATGCGGCCGAGATGAGCAAGCTTTATGGCTTTCTGGGGCTGACCACCGGGACGATCGTGCCCAACATGCCTGATGAAGCCCGCCGTGCGGCTTATGCGGCGGATATCACCTACGGCACCAATAACGAATTCGGCTTTGATTACCTGCGCGATAACATGAAGTATCGCCTGGAAGAAATGGTTCAGCGCCCCTTCTACCACGCCATTGTGGACGAAGTGGATTCCATTCTGATTGATGAAGCGCGTACGCCGCTGATTATTTCCGGCCCTGCGGAAGACAGTTCAGATCTGTACCGGGCGGTGGATGAAGTTGTGGTCCGGTTGGTGCAGGACCCCGCAACTTATGAAAAGGACGAAAAGTTCCGCAGCGTTGTGCTGACAGATGCCGGGTCTGACAAGGTGGAAGACCTGCTGCGGGAAGCTGGCGTGCTGGATGAAGGCGGGTTGTATGACCTGCATCATGTGGCTGTGGTTCATCATGTGCAGCAGTCTCTGCGGGCTCATACCCTGTTCTCGCGTGATGTGGATTACATCGTGCGGGGCGGCAAGGTGGTGATTATTGATGAATTCACCGGCCGCATGATGGAAGGCCGCCGGTATTCGGATGGGCTGCATCAGGCGCTGGAAGCCAAGGAACATGTTGAGGTCCAGCAGGAAAACCAGACGCTGGCCTCCATCACCTTCCAGAACTTCTTCCGTCTTTATCCCAAACTGTCCGGCATGACCGGTACGGCCATGACCGAGGCCGACGAATTTGCGGAAATCTACAAGCTGGATGTGGTGGAAATTCCCACCAACCGGCCAGTTGCCCGTAAAGATGAAGATGATGAGATCTATCTGACGGAAGCGGAGAAATTCGCGGCTGTCACGCGTCTTATCCGTGAGGTGCATGAGCGCAACCAGCCTATTCTGGTGGGCACGACCTCTATTGAGAAAAGTGAAGCGCTTTCCGCCCTGCTGAAGCAGGAAAACATTCCCCATAATGTGCTCAATGCCCGTTTCCATGAAATGGAAGCCAAGATTGTGGCGCAGGCGGGGTCTCCGGGCGCTATCACCATTGCCACCAACATGGCCGGACGTGGGACGGACATCAAACTGGGCGGCAATGTTGACATGCTGATAGAGCAGCAGCTTGAAGGCATGGAGCCATCACCGGAACGGGATGCGGCTGAGCAGGCCATTCGGGACCGTGTGACCCGTGACCATGAGATTGTGAAGCAGGCCGGTGGCCTGTTTGTTATCGGCACCGAGCGGCATGAAAGCCGCCGGATTGATAACCAGTTGCGGGGTCGCGCCGGGCGTCAGGGTGATCCGGGTAATTCGCGGTTCTTTATCTCCCTGCAAGATGATCTGATGCGAATTTTCGGGTCTGACCGCATGGGCGGCATGTTCCAGAAAATGGGCATGAAAGAAGGCGAGGCCATTGTTCACCCTTGGCTGAGCAAGGCGCTGGAACGGGCGCAGAAAAAAGTTGAAGCCCGCAACTTCGACATGCGCAAGAACACGCTCAAATATGATGACGTGATGAATGACCAGCGCAAGGAAGTATACGCCCAGCGCCGGGAATACATGTCTACCGAGGATGTGTCCTCCATCATTGCGGAAGCGCAGGAAGATGTGATTGACGCCATGGTGGCGCGCCATATTCCTGAAAAATCCTTTGCGGAACAATGGGATGTGGACGGCCTGCATGCGGCTGTAAACAAGACATTTGCGCTTGATCTGCCGATTGCCGAATGGGCGAAGGAAGACGGCATGGATGCGGAGCAGGTTGCTGAGCGCATCAGTCAGGCTGCTACGCAGGCACATGCCGCCCGGGCTGCCAATCTTGGCCCGGATCTGATGCGGTTTATTGAAAAACAGGTGTTGCTGACCACCTATGATGCCGTTTGGAAAGAGCATCTGCATGCGCTTGATCAGATGCGTCAGGGCATCGGGCTGCGGGCATACGGCCAGAAAGATCCGCTGAACGAATACAAGCATGAGGCCTTCCAGCTCTTCACCATCATGCTTGAAGAAATGCGTGAACGCGTTGTGTCTCTGGTGGCGCGTGTGGAAGTGGCTCCGGCTGGCACGGTTGATCCTTTTGCCGATACAGCAGAAGTTCACGCAAACCCGGAAATTCCCGGCTTTGAGTCCGAACCCGGGCCGGGATTGTCTCCGGGTGCTGCGCCTGAAATGGCAGTACCCATCGGGGCCAGCGCCATCATGCCGGATGATCCGTCAAGCTGGGGCGAAACACCGCGTAACGCGCCATGCCCCTGTGGTTCAGGCAAAAAATATAAACATTGTCATGGCCGCCTGATCTGAGCAGGCGGGAGTGTGGACGGGACAGTTAGGTAAGGAACTATGGCGGGTCATTCCCAATTTAAGAACATCATGCACCGTAAAGGTGCGCAGGATGCCAAGCGGGCCAAACAGTTTGCCAAGGTTATTCGTGAACTGACGGTTGCTGCCCGTTCCGGCCTGCCTGACCCTGCGTCCAACCCGCGCCTGCGGGCGGCTATTGCCGCCGCGCGTGATGTGAATATGCCCAAGGACAATATTGACCGCGCCATCAAGAAGGCGACGGGCGCTGCGGGCGGTGAAGATTATGTGGAAGTGCGCTACGAAGGTTACGGCCCGGCTGGCGTTGCTGTTATTGTGGAAGCCCTGACCGATAACCGTAATCGCACGGCATCTGATGTGCGCGCGGCGTTCTCCAAATATGGTGGGTCTCTGGGGGAAACCAATTCGGTCTCCTTCATGTTCCGTCGCCTTGGTGTGATCACCTATCCGCTTTCCGTGGCATCGGAAGATGACATGCTGGAAGCCGCCATTGAAGCAGGGGCTGAAAATGTTGTGTCTTCCGACACAACGCACGAGATCACCTGTGAAGTGGAATCTTTCTTTACCGTGCGGGATTCGCTGGAAGCCAAGTTTGGTGAGCCGGAAAGCGCCAAGCTGGACTGGCGGCCGGAAAACAGCGTGACGCTGGACGAAGAAAAAGCCACCAGCGTGTTCAAGCTGCTGGACGTTCTGGAAGACAATGACGACGTGCAGAACGTTTACGCCAATTTTGATCTGCCGGATGATCTGGCCGAAAAACTGTCTTCCTGACAGTGGTGCGCCTGCTCGGCATTGATCCTGGCCTACGGTTTACCGGTTGGGGTGTGATTGATGTCGAGGGTAACCGGTTGCGGCACGTTGAAAACGGCGTGATTGCGACCAACAGCGCGGATAGCGTGCCAGACCGGTTGAAGGTGCTGCACGAAAACCTGACATTGCTGATAGACCGTCTGGCTCCGTCTGAAGCGGCGGTTGAAGAAACTTACGTCAACCGTAACGGCACAGCCACGCTCAAATTGGGATACGCGCGTGGCGTGGCCCTTCTGGCTCCGGCTTTGGCCGGGCTGGAAGTGGCGGAATACGGCGCGTTGTCTGTTAAAAAATCTGTTGTGGGCACAGGCTCTGCCGATAAGGATCAGGTGGAAATGATGGTGCGCCGTCTGCTGCCTGGGGTTAAGGTTTTGCGGGCAGATGCGTCTGACGCATTGGCAGTGGCCATTTGCCATGCGCATCATCGGGCCAGCGCCCGCCACATCGCGGCCGGGGTAAGAATGGCATGATTGCGTTTCTGTGCGGGTTGGTCATTCAGGTTGAAACAGGATCGTGCGTTATTGATGTGAACGGCGTGGGATATCTGGTCTCGGCGTCCACACGCACGTTGGCGGCGCTGCCCAATCCGCCGGAAAAAGCCCGCGTGCTGATTGAAACAGTGGTGCGGGAAGATGCCATTCTTCTGTACGGCTTCATGGAAAGCGCGGAACGCGAATGGTTTCGGCTGCTGACCAGCGTGCAGGGCGTTGGGGCCAAAGTGGCCTTGGGGATTCTGTCCACACTTTCTCCGGGTGAACTGGTGGCTGCGCTTTCCACAGCGGACAAAGCCAGCCTGACCCGTGCACCGGGTGTAGGGGGGCGTCTGGCCGACCGAATCCTGACGGAACTGCGTGATAAAGCGGGTAAAATGCCCGGCGGTGGTGGTGGGATTGTGTTCCCTGCTGCGGCCACACCAGGCGGCGGGATTGAGGCGGATGCCCTGATGGCGCTGGCCGGTCTGGGGTTCCGCCGTTCGGAGGCTGTGCCAGTTGTGCGGCGCTTGTTGGACGAACGTGGTGCAGCCGCCACCCTGGATACAGTGCTGCGGGATAGCCTGAAGGAGCTGGCCCGATGAGCGGTGCTGACTTCACGCCTGAACGGGAAATCGACGCCGGCCGCCACGAGGATGATGCGGGAGAAGGGTCGCTTCGCCCGCAAACTCTGGCGGATTTTACCGGACAACGTGCGAGTCGGGAAAATCTGGCCGTGTTTATTGCCGCTGCCCGGCAGCGGGGAGAGGCACTGGACCATGTTCTTCTGCATGGGCCACCGGGGTTGGGCAAAACCACACTGGCGCAGATTGTCTCTCGTGAACTCGGGGTCGGGTTTCGGGCAACATCTGGCCCGGTTATTCAACGGGCCGGTGACCTGGCGGCCATCCTGACCAACCTGCAACCGCGGGATGTGCTGTTTATTGATGAAATTCATCGCCTACAGCCCGCGATTGAGGAAATTCTCTATCCCGCGATGGAAGATTTCCAGCTTGATCTGATTATTGGGGAAGGCCCGGCCGCAAGGTCTGTGCGGATTGATCTGCCCCCCTTTACCTTGGTGGCGGCAACAACCCGTGCGGGCCTGTTGGCCACGCCCTTGCGGGACCGTTTTGGCATTCCGCTTCGGCTGGTGTTCTATACGCCGGATGAACTCCGGCTGATTGTGGCGCGCGGTGCGGAAAAGCTCGGCTTTGCGCTTAGCAGCGAAGGGGCGGAGGAAATTGCCCGCCGTTCCCGTGGCACACCCCGTATTGCGGGGCGTCTGCTGCGCCGGGTGCGGGATTTTGCGCTGGTAAGCGGCAAAGGCACGGCTCCCGTCAGTCGTGAGGTTGCGGATGCGGCTCTCAGTCGTCTGGAAGTGGATGCACTGGGGCTGGATGCCATGGACCGCCGTTACCTGCGCCGCATTGCGGAATATCACCATGGCGGCCCGGTTGGCGTAGAGACACTTGCAGCCGCCTTGGCTGAAGCGCGGGACACACTGGAAGACGTGATTGAGCCTTATCTGATTCAGGAAGGGCTGATTATGCGTACCAGTCGGGGGCGCATGCTTGGGGAGCGGGGCTGGCGGCATCTGGGTCTGACCCCACCGGCCAGACCGGATGAGCCGCGTTCAGCCCAGATGGATCTTCTGCCGGAAGATGAGGAGGGCGAATGACCACGCATAGCATCGATTTTCGCATTTATTATGAAGATACAGATGCAGGGGGCATTGTGTATCACGCCCGGTATCTGGCGTTTGCCGAGCGGGCCCGCACGGAGGCCATTCGCAGCCTGGGCATGCCAGCGGCCAGCCTTTTATCCGAGTTCGGGCTGGTGTTTGTGGTGCGGGACGCCACGATCAATTACCGGGTGCCGCTCACGCTTGATGATATTGCAACAGTCACCACGCGCCTGCTTGAGCAGAAGGCGGCAAGTTGCAGACTTGAGCAGGTTTTTACCCGCGGTGATGAATTTTGCGCGCGTGTTGACGTGGTTCTGGCCTGCGTCAAAGCAAAAGATGGTCGTCCTGCCCGATTTCCGCCGTTATGGCGTGATCTTTTACGCCGACTTGAAGCGGAAGAGTAGAGGCCCTCTTCTGCTTTCGCACGGAAGACAGTAAAAACGGTGCAGTTGGGCAGCATAGGTAAAAGCCCGAGTCGGTGACTGGTTGCCCACTATGGGTGCAGAGGCAGGAGGCGTTTTTGGATCGTGCGGTTGACGCGGCAAATCTCGGCGTAGCAGCGGCGGGAGATCTGTCGGTATGGGGCATGTTTATGAATGCCTCCTTTATGGTCAAACTGGTCATGCTGGGGCTTGTGCTGTGTAGCGTGATGGTTTGGGCCATTATTTTCGACAAGATTGTTACACTGCGGCGGATCAACAAACAGGCCTCAGCCTTTGAAGACCGGTTCTGGTCTGGCGGCAGCCTTGATGATCTGTATGAAAGTGATGGCGCCAAGCCGGTGCACCCGCTGGCTGCCGTATTCGGTGCCGCTATGGGGGAATGGCGGCGTTCTGCCCGTATCCCCGGTGTGGATCTGGTGCGCGGCGGTGTGAAGGAACGTGTTGACCGCGCCATTGGCATTACGGTGACGCGTGAAATGGACCGCCTGCGCCGTTGGGTGATTTTTCTGGCAACAGTGGCACCTGTTGCACCGTTTGTCGGCCTGTTTGGCACGGTGTGGGGGATCATGCATTCCTTTGCGTCCATTGCCGCCATGCACAACACCAATCTGAGCGTTGTGGCCCCCGGTATTTCAGAAGCCCTGTTTGCAACGGCCATTGGCCTGCTTACGGCTGTGCCCGCTTATGTGGCCTATAACGTGATCAGCAACAGCCTTGATCTGTTCCAGGACCGTCTGGAAGGGTTTGGCACGGAATTTGCGGCCATTCTCTCCCGCCAGTCCGAAGAAAGGGCCTGAGCCATGGCGATGCCGTCGGGAGGAGGGGGGCGCCGCAGGCGGCGTCCGATGGCCGAAATCAACGTGACACCCATGGTGGACGTCATGCTGGTTCTGCTTATCATCTTCATGGTCACATCCCCCATGATGACAAGCGGCGTGAACGTGGACCTGCCCAAGACCGATGCCCGGCCCGTTAATTCAGATACCAAACCCATAACGGTGTCCATCAAGTCTGACGGAACGCTTTATCTGGGAGATTCCGAAGTCTCGCCAGACCAGTTGGTGACGCAGCTCAAGGCTGCCGCCAATAACGATGCGGAACACCGTATTTTTGTCCGTGGTGATGCTCATATTGATTATGGGCGTGTCATGCAGGTGATGGGGCAGATCACCGAAGGCGGCTTCACCCACGTGGCCCTGCTGGCGCAGCAACCCGCCAGCAGCGGGCACTAAATTCTCCCACGCGGAGAGGACAAACTCATGGTGCGGCCACGCCGTTCCGAACAGATTCTGCTTCGGCGGTCTCTCTATCTGTCAGGCGGGGCGCACATTGCGCTTCTGTTGGCGCTTCTTCTTTCCCTGCCTGCCCCCAAGCCGCCGGAGGAACCTCCTCCGGTTGTGGAAATGCAGTTTGAAAGCGCTGACAGTGGCGGCTCCACGGCCAAGGCTGACAAGCCTTCTCCGACACCTGCGCCCGCTCCGGCCCCTGTGCCGAATGATGCGCCGCCTACGCCGGAACCGCCCAAGCCTGTTCCGAACGAGGAATCGCCACCTCCGCCACCCCCACCGCAGCCTATTCCGCCACCGCCTGTGCCAGAAGCGGAAAAGCTGCCTGATACGCCCATTCCGCCCAAAGCGGATGAGCCTTCTCTGGATGTGGTGAAAACGCCGCCGTCTCCGCCGTCGCCCCCAAAAGCGACGCCGAGCGTGGCGCCGCCTTCTCCCGTGACTGAACCCACGGATACGCTGCCTGATACGCCTATTCCGTCGCATATCACGCAGCCGAACAAGGCGAAGAAAACCCAGACGGACAGCCATTCTCTGCTGGAGACCTTGGATTCATTCCGGTCGGACCAGAAGCAGACGCATGCGCCCACGGCAAAGGCCAACCCCGTGCAGGGTGGTGCGCCCAATGGGGGTGGGTCACCCACTGGGGATATTACGCGCAGCCTGAGTGTGGGTGAGCAGAAGGCCATCGGGGGGGCAGTGCGGCGCTGCTATACGGAAGATACGGCCGCAAAGAATTACGCGACCTTTGTGGCGCACCTGATTGTGACGGTGGATGCCACAGGGGAGGCGCGTATTGTGCAGTTTGCTCCGCAGACACAGGCACAGATGAACGCTGATCCTTCCTATCGTGCTCTGGCGGAACGGGCGCGGGCGGCGGTTTTGAGCCCTACCTGTTCCAAGCTGCCAATTCCCAAAAACCTTCTGGGTCAGACCCGGCAGTTGAAATTTATATTCAGGCCTTGATTCAGGCCACAGGGAGAAAAAACGTATGCTGACGAATACCCGGCCGATTATTTCTGACCAGGATGCCGACAACCTGAAGTCTTTTCTGGGCCGCCGTACCGTGATGGGAGCCGGGCTGGCAGCAGGGGGCCTGCTGGCAACCCCGCTTTCCGCCATGGCTGCCGCGGCACCGGAAGCGGAAATTACCGTTGATCAGGCCCGCACGGCACCGATCCCCATTATCCTGCCCAATTTTGGCGGTGGATTGGGTGCTCAGATTGCTGAAGTGCTGAGCAATGATCTGACCAATACAGGCCTGTTCAAGGTTCTGCCGGGTGGAGCCTCCACGGGCGCGCCAGATTTCTCTACGGCGAAAGCAACCGGTGCACGGGCGCTGGTAACGGGCACAGTTTCCGGCAGCGGGTCCGTCCGGGTGGAAATGCGTTTGTGGGATGTACTGACACAGCAGCAGATTCAGGGCACAGCCTACACAACCTCTTCCGCCAACTGGCGGCGGATCGCCCACATTGTGGGGGATGTGATCTATGAGCGCATGCTGGGTGAAAAAGGGTACTTTGATACCCGTATCGCCTTCATTTCCCGCTCTGGCGCGCGGGCCCATCAGCGTACACGCCTTGCCATCATGGATCAGGACGGTGCGAACGCCCGCATGTTGACGGCTGGCAACTGGCTGACCCTGACACCGCGCTTCAGCCCGGTGAAGGATCAGGTGGCCTTCATGTCCTACGCCAATAATCGTCCGCGGGTGTATCTGTTTGACCTCGGCAGTGGCCGCCAGCAGATTCTGGGTGAGTTTGCGGGCATTTCCTTCGCGCCCCGTTTCTCTCCAGATGGTCGCTCCGTTGTTCTGTCCGTTACCCGTAATGGTGGATCAGACCTGTTTGTGGTTGATCTGGCCTCTGGCTCGCGTCGCCAGATCACGGCATCCGGCGCCATTGATACCAGCCCCAGCTACAGCCCCGATGGCTCACAGATTGTTTTCAACTCTGACCGTGGCGGCAGCCCGCAGTTGTACATCATGAGTGCGTCTGGCGGCGGGGCACGCCGTATTTCTTACGGCAATGGCACGTATGGGTCCCCGGTATGGTCTCCGCGAGGGGATCTGATTGCCTTTACTCGCATTGCCAATGGCAGCTTCTCTCTGGGGGTCATGAACCCGGATGGCACGGGTGAACGGATCATGACCGAAGGCTTTACAGTGGAAAGCCCGAGTTTCTGCCCCAACGGCCGTGTTCTGGCTTATTGCCGCCAGACCCGCGCCGGTGCAGGGGGGGCAGGCTTTAACTCCACGATCGGCATGGTGGATATCACCGGCTTCAATGATCGCGTTCTGCCAACACCGGGGCAGGCGTCTGATCCGGCATGGTCTCCTCTTAACGGCTAAGAGGCTTTAGTTTGCGCGCCTAAGGGTGCGCGAAAATGACGTCATGAAAGGCGGACGGGAAATTTGCCCGCTCCGCCTTTTTTATGCCGCATTGGGGCGGATAATGGACAACAAGACACCCGACTCCAACTGGAGAGGTGTGGATTGTATCGAAATAAAAAGCCTGAAATGCGATTCGATTACTTCGCATGCTTAGTAAACTGCTGCCGTTGACGCCCTTCTGTGGCTATTTGGCATCGGTTTGCGAATGGCTGTCATCTAAATCTGAGATGTCGCTTGACCGGAAGAATAAGCTATGGCTTAGGGCAAGGTGGTCTCCAAAATTCGTCGGCTCTTCGAAGGCTTCGGAGAGGAGCAGAAGAATACGCGGGGATGCAAGCACTTAAGTTTGTTTTTTCTCTCCGAATAGTTCTCATATTGAACTAATCTCAGGATCCGACACATGAGACTGAAGTTTATCGCTGCACTTGGTATGGTTGCCCTTCTTTCTGCCTGTGCGCATGAAAAGGCGGATACCGGTGCGTCCACGGGTGCAGCAACGGCACAGCCGAGCGGCCCAGTTCCCGGTAGTGAAGCCGATCTGGTCGCCAACGTTGGGGACCGCGTGTTCTTTGATCTGAACAAGAGCGGCCTGACCTCTGACGCCCAGACCACCCTGCAGAAGCAGGCCTCCTGGCTGGCTCAGTACCCGCAGGTCAACGTTGAAGTTGCCGGCAACTGCGATGACCGCGGCACGGAAGAATACAACATTGCTCTGGGTCAGCGTCGTGCAAACGCCGCGCGTGACTTCCTGGTGGCCAAAGGGGTTGATTCCTCCCGCATTTCCACCATCTCCTACGGTAAGGACCGCCCGACCGCAGTTGGTGATGATGAAAGCGCATGGGCCCAGAACCGTAACGCGATTACTTCTGTCAAATAAGTTTCGAGTTCGTTCATATTTGGTCTGAAAAAGCAGGCTGGGTGGTTTTCGCCCAGCCTGTTTTTGCGTTCAGGCTCTTGTTTTCCGGGCTGGAATGATGAAATCCTTGCCCGCTTTTTTAAAAGGGTGAGGTCTTTATGAAACGCCTGGTGATGACATCAGTTTCCGCCTGCGGGCGCATGGCCGTGCTGGGTCTTCCGTTGGCTGCCGTGCTGGCCGCCAGCACACCGCTTGCGCATGCGCAGGAGGTTTCCAGCCGTGAAGGGCTTGCTCTGCAAAACCAGATCATGGCGCTTCAGCAGCAGTTGAGCCAGATCCAGTCTTCAGGGGGAAGTGGTGCACTGCCTGCGCCATCCGCTACCCCCGCGCCGTCATCCGGTGGGGGTGGGGATCTCACAGCCCAGCTTCTGGAACGTGTGAACACGCTGGAACAGCAGCAGCGTGAAATGCGGGGTGAGATTGATCAGCTTACCAATGATCTGCAAAAGCAGACAGCCGCGCTTTCCAAGCAGGTAGCGGATGCACAGTTTGCCGCGCAGAACGGCGGCGGTGGGGCTGCTGCTGGTGCCGCAGCGGGGGCAGCAACTACTGCGACCGCGTCCGCAGCAAGCGGGAGTGGAACGGATGCTGCGGCCAAGCCGACAACGCCTGACGCCATGCTGGCCGCCGGGAAAGCCGCCTTGCAGAAGCGTGATTACGCAACCGCTCACGAGAACGCCGAGGGCGCTTTGAAAAACGCCAAAGGCAGCTTCAAGGTCGATGCCCAGTTCCTGCTGGCGCAGTCTCTGGCCGGGGAAAAGCAATACCGCCAGTCTGCCGTAGCGTATTATGACGCGTACCGTCAGGCTCCTAAAAGTGCACGTGCGCCGGATGCCCTGCTGGGTGTTACGGCTTCCCTGCTGGCGTTGGGGGACAAAAAGGCGGCGTGTCAGGCGCTGGGAAAACTGAAGTCAGAGTTTCCCTCACCAACACAGCGCGTTTCTCATGCTGCTGAAATTTATGCCGGTCGGGGCGGCTGCCAGTAATTTCTGGACTGACCGACTTTGAAGGGGAGGGACTCCGGCGAGCCGATGGTGCTCTGCCTCCTCTCTCTCCTTTTTCTGACACTCCCGTTTTGCCCGCGCAGTTTCAGGCTATTATCACACGCCTTGGGCCATGGATGCCGGATGATCCCTCCTTTCCACCCATCGCCCTTGCGGTGTCTGGCGGGGGGGATAGTCTTTGTCTGGCGTGGCTGGCATCGCGCTGGCGCAAGCGGCTTATTGCGTTTGTGGTTGACCATGGATTGCGCCCCGAATCCGCAGAAGAAGCCTGTCTAACGGTAAGTCGTCTGGCGAATCTGGGCGTGCGCGGACGTATCCTGACCCTGACAGATCTGGCAAAAGGCCCACGCATGGCAGAGCGTGCCCGGCAGGCGCGCTATGCGGCGCTGGCACAGGCATGCCGGGAGATGGGCTGCCTTGATCTCCTCTTGGGGCATCAGGCGGATGATCAGGCCGAAACTGTTGCCATGCGGCAACGTGCAGGTAGCGGCCCAACAGGGTTGGCGGGGATGGGGTGGAGCACGGTGCTGCCCGATATGCGGCTGGTGCGTCCTCTTCTGGGGTTTTCTCGCGCGGCGTTGCGCAACACATTGCGGCAGGCCGGTGTAGCGTGGGTGGATGATCCCTCCAACGAGGATACCAAAGCGGAACGGGTCCGTGTCCGGCAGACTTTGCTCACCGGAGATAGGCGAGACACCTTATGGCAAGAAGCCATCCGCTATGGTCGGGCGCGTATGCAGCAGGAAGCGGAGTACACGCAGTATCTGGCGCAGAACGCAGCGTTTCTACCAGAAGGGTGGGTGTGTCTGGGGTCTACCTTGCCGGAGCCAGCGCTGCTTTCTCCCCTTATCCGGTGTGTAGGCGGATTGCCTTATCCCCCATCTCCCTCTGCCGTCGCGCGCCTGTGTGTGGAAGCGCAACCAGCCACGTTGGCGGGGGTGCAGATGCTTCGGCATAAAGGGCAATGGATTTTACTGCGTGAGGCTGCAGCCATGCAGGGTCGTGTGATCGCACAGAATGGAAACCTATGGGATAACCGTTTTGTGTTGCACCTGCCTTCAGGGCTTGAGGCGGAAGGATTACGGGTGGGTGCGGCAGGGATAGGCGTGCCCCGCGCCAGCCGCGCCGGGTGGCCCGCGCGCTTATGCGCAACCCTGCCAGCCCTGTGGCGCGGGGGGCAGCGGGTTGCGGTGCCTCATTTAAATATATGGGAAGACCCGGCCCTGTGTGGAGCACGGTTTACGTTCCGCCCACCTGTTCCGGTTTCCGGCAGCGGTGTGTATGGAGAGTTGCCAGAGTAGGGCAGGAGAAAAAAGCGCTGCGCAGGTCCTCAAACAGGCAGAAAAAACTGTTTGCGGGGTAGGAATATCCGTACAGCGTCCCATTTATAACAGCAGAGGTTGCATTTTCCGGCATCTGCCGCTCAGATTGGGGGCTCTCCGGCGCTCTCGCACGATAAGTATGGAAACACAGCCAAGATGAACAATTTAGGCCGCAATTTGGCTCTCTGGGTCAGCATCATCGTGCTGCTGCTTTTGCTGGTGGATGTTTTCCAGCCGGGGAGCACACAGCATGCGGCCCAGCAGCTTGCCTATTCAGATTTCGTGGCAGACGTGGATTCAGGCCATGTCCGCTCCGTTGTGATGCAGAATCACAATATCTCCGGCACTCTGACCGACGGGACCGCCTTTGAGACGTTTGCGCCGCAGGATCCTTCACTTGTCACCCGTATGGTCGGCAAGGGAGTTGAGGTTGTGGCCAAACCGCTTGATCAGGAAGGCAGCCCGCTGCTGCGCTACTTCCTGAACTCTCTGCCCATTATCCTGCTGGTAGGGGCATGGCTGTTCATGATGCGCCAGATGCAGGGCGGCGGCGGTCGGGCCATGGGCTTTGGCAAATCCCGCGCCAAGATGCTGACGGAAAAGCATGGTCGCGTCACGTTTGAGGATGTGGCCGGCATTGATGAAGCCAAGAGCGAGTTGCAGGAAATTGTCGATTTCCTTAAAGACCCGCAGAAATTCACCCGTCTGGGCGGTAAAATCCCTAAAGGGGTGCTACTGTGTGGTCCTCCGGGCACGGGTAAGACGTTGCTGGCGCGCGCCATTGCGGGTGAAGCCAATGTGCCGTTCTTCACCATTTCCGGCTCTGACTTTGTGGAAATGTTCGTAGGTGTGGGTGCCTCCCGCGTGCGTGACATGTTCGAGCAGGGTAAGAAAGCCGCACCGTGCATTATCTTCATTGACGAAATTGACGCCGTAGGCCGCCACCGTGGGGCAGGCATGGGCGGCGGTAACGATGAACGCGAACAGACCCTCAACCAGATGCTGGTTGAAATGGACGGCTTTGAAAGCAACGAAGGCGTTATTCTGATTGCGGCCACCAACCGTCCTGATGTGCTGGACCCGGCTCTGTTGCGTCCCGGCCGGTTTGACCGTCAGGTTGTGGTGCCGAACCCGGATGTGTCTGGCCGTGAAAAAATCCTGCGTGTTCACATGCGCAAGGTTCCGCTGGCATCTGACGTGGACCCGCGCATTATCGCCCGTGGCACGCCCGGTTTCTCAGGGGCTGATCTTGCCAATCTGGTGAACGAGGCCGCTTTGGCTGCTGCCCGTCTGGGCAAGCGCACGGTTGCCATGCGTGAGTTTGAAGACGCCAAGGACAAGGTGCTGATGGGTGCTGAGCGTCGTTCCCTTGTCATGAGTGATGAGGAAAAGAAGCGCACGGCGTATCATGAAGCTGGCCATGCCATTACGGCTGTGCTGGTGCCGGAAAGTGAACCCATTCATAAGGCGACCATTATTCCGCGTGGGCGGGCACTGGGTATGGTGATGCGTCTGCCTGAAGGTGATCGCCTGTCCATGAGCAAAAAGAACTGTATTGCTCATCTGGTGGTGGCCATGGGTGGCCGCGTGGCAGAGGAAGTTGTTTACGGCAAGGACAACATCTGCAACGGCGCAATGGGTGATATCCAGATGGCGACCCGTGTTGCCCGCAGCATGGTGACCGAATGGGGCATGAGTGAAAAGGTTGGCATGATCGCCTTTGCCAATGATGATCAGGGCGGTGGCATGGGCTTCTTTGGTGGGGCCGCTAAGAACTTCTCTGAACATACGGCCAAGGAAATTGATGCTGAAATCAAGCGCCTGATTGACGAGGCTTATGATCAGGCCCGCAACTACATGCATGATCACGTGGATGAACTGCACCGTCTGGCCGAAGCCCTGCTGGAGTTTGAAACGCTGACAGGCGAGGAAATTCGCCAGATCATGCGTGGACAGCCGATTGAACGGGTGGAGATTGATGACTCTGCTCCCGTGAACCGTCGGTCTTCCGTGCCTCAGGTTTCCGGGCCGGACATCACACCGCCCGGTTCCAAGCCGGAAGGGGATGAGGGCGGCATGACACCCGTGCCTCAGCCGGGCTAAGAGCAGGATCAGCTAAGGTTAAGGGAAGGCGGCAGCAATGCCGCCTTCTTTGCGTTTTGGGGGAAGGTAATGGACTTCAGACGGTTGGTGGAACCCGCAGGGCTGCTGTATGGCGTAGCGGCCCGGCAGGCAGTGCAACGTGGAAATGCCTTGCCGCTGGCAGGGGGGCCTGCGGCTTTTACCTGTGCCGATTTGATAGAGGATGATGCACGGAGCGGGTTTGTTCCCGTAGCCTCTATCCCTGCCAGTTGGCAGCCGGAGCTGGCGCGTGTTGCAAGAAGCCCGGTCAGCGGGATGTTGCCCGAGACCCCCTTGGTTATGGGTATTCTCAACCTCACGCCAGACAGTTTTAGTGATGGAGGCCATCATCTGGAAACTGCTAATGCGGTTACAGGCGGGCTGGCGATGGTTCAGGCTGGTGCTGGTGTGCTTGATCTGGGCGGGGAAAGCACTCGCCCCGGCGCCCTGCCCGTCACACCCGAGCAGGAGTGGGATCGGATAGGGCCAGCCCTCATCGCCCTGAGGGCGCAGGCCAAAGGCACGGTTCTTTCCGTGGATACCCGTAATAGTCTGGTGATGGAACAGGCTCTGGCCGCTGGCGCTGATGTGATCAATGATGTTTCAGCCCTGGTGCATGATCCGGATGCTTTGCCGCTTCTGGCGGAGCGTGAATGCGGCGTGGTGTTGATGCATATGCGGGGCGTTCCGGAAACCATGGCGCAGCATGCCGTGTATCAGGATGTGGCATGTGAGGTGGTGAGGGAACTGGGCCAGAGAGTGTGTGCTGCGGTGGAAGGTGGCATTGCACGTGAGCGGCTGGTGATTGATCCCGGTTTGGGTTTTGCCAAAACCACAGAACAGAACCTCGAAATGCTGTCCCGTTTGCCTTTGCTGGCCAATCTGGGTTGCCGCGTGCTGCTGGGGGTGTCCCGCAAACGTATGATCGGAGCGTTAACAGGGGTGTCAGACCCCGCGCGGAGAGACCCGGCCACACAGGCCGCCACTTTGGAGGCTCTACCTTTGGGGAACAGTCTTCTGCGCGTACATGCGGTGGAAGGAATGGTGCAGGCAGTAAAGTTGTGGCGGGCCGTACACGCAACCTGAAAAAAGACGGCTGTTAGGGGGTCTTCACGGTTTCTTCACACCCTGAATCGTTTTAGGGAGAAGGGAAGAAAGAAAAAAGCCATTTTCGGGCGTCACATCGTCTGCAAAACGGCCAGACGGCATGGAGAGAGATGACATGAGCAGGACAAGACGTCTTTTCGGGACAGATGGCATCCGGGGGACCGCGAACATTGCTCCCATGACCGTGGAAACTGCTCAAAAGCTGGGGCAGGCCGCAGGGCTGCGTTTTACGCGCGGTGATCACCGTCATAGCGTTCTGCTTGGCAAGGACACCCGCCTGTCCGGCTACATGATTGAAAGCGCGCTGGTGGCCGGCTTTCTGTCTGCTGGCATGGACGTTACTCTGGTCGGGCCTTTACCCACACCGGCCATCGCCATGCTGACGCGCTCTTTGCGTGCCGATCTGGGGGTCATGATCTCCGCCTCGCATAACCCGTTTGGGGATAATGGTATCAAGCTGTTCGGGCCCGATGGCTTCAAACTGTCCGATCAGGATGAAACGGATATTGAAGACCTGATGGCTGCCGATCTGACCGGGCGGCTGGCAACGCCGGAAAAAATTGGTCGCGCATCCCGCCTGAATGATGCTGCCGGGCGGTATGTGGAAAGTGCGAAAGCCTCCTTCCCGCGCAAGCTGCGGCTGGATGGCATGAAGATCGTGATTGATTGCGCCAATGGGTCAGCCTATCGCGTGGCGCCTACGGCCCTGTGGGAACTTGGGGCGGAAGTGATCCGGATTGGATGTACGCCTGACGGCGTGAACATCAATGAAGCATGTGGCTCCACCCATCCGGAAGCGTTGTGCAAAGCGGTGGTGCAGCATAAGGCCCATCTGGGGATCGCGCTGGATGGTGATGCAGACCGCGTTCTGATTGCAGATGAAACGGGTTGCCTCATTGATGGTGACCAGATTCTGGCTCTGATTGCCCAGTCCTGGGCGCGGGAAGGGCGGTTGGTTGGCGAGGCTGTTGTCGCCACAGTCATGTCCAACATGGGGTTGGAACGTTTTCTAAGCACTTTGAACGTGAGCCTTGAACGTACCGCTGTTGGAGACCGTTATGTGGTGGAACGCATGCGGGAGTTGGGCACCAATATTGGCGGCGAGCAGTCCGGCCATATGGTGTTGACAGATTTCGCCACTACGGGGGACGGTCTGATTGCCGCCCTGCAAATTCTGGCCGTACTTGTGGAAGACGGACGTCCCGCCAGCGAAGTCTGCCGGATGTTCAAGCCTTTCCCGCAGAAATTGCAGAACGTGCGCTTTACGGGAGACAGCCCGCTTGAGGCGGATAGCGTGCAGGCGAAGCAGGAAGAAGTAGAGAAAAAGCTTTCAGGCCGTGGGCGGCTGGTTCTGCGCAAGAGCGGAACAGAGCCTCTGGTGCGGGTGATGGCGGAAGCCGAAGATGCCGCTTTGGTGGATGAAGTTGTCGCCCAGATGTGTGATGCGCTCCAGGCTGTGAGTGAGCCCGCCTGAAGCGCTAACAGGGGGAATAAAACCTGATGGACGGACGGCGGCAAAGCACTCCGGCGCGCGTGCTTTCCATCGCGGGAAGTGATTCGGGCGGTGGCGCAGGCATTCAGGCCGACATCAAAGCGATAACGGCGTTGGGTGGTTACGCCATGACGGCCATTACCGCGCTGACAGCCCAGAATACCTTGGGTGTGCAAGGGATTTATCCCGTTACTCCGGATTTTCTGCGCCAGCAGATTCGCAGTGTGCTGGATGATCTGGGCACAGATGCCTTTAAAACCGGCATGTTGGGTGGGCCCGCTGAAATTCAGGTTGTGGCGGAGGAAATTGCGGCTTATCGGCAGCAGACTCCGCACGCGCTTCTGGTGCTTGATCCGGTTATGGTGGCGAAAGGTGGCGCTGCCTTACTGGCTGAGGATGCCATCAGCACGGTAAAGACCCATCTGTTTCCACTTGCGACTGTGTTGACCCCCAATCTGCCGGAAGCGGAAAGGCTGACAGGCCGTTCTTTGCAGACTGTGCAGGATATGCGGCTGGCGGCCAGACAATTGCGAGAGGAAACAGGGGCCGCGGTCCTGCTAAAAGGCGGTCATTTATCAGGTGAAGATCTGGTTGACGTTTTCCTGGACGATACGGGCTTTACGGAATTTGCGGATAAACGGATTGCTACCCGTCATACGCATGGTACGGGCTGCACACTGGCCAGTGCGCTGGCAACGTTGCTTGCCCAAAATCATTCCATGGCGGATGCCATTCATTTAAGCCGCCAGTATGTGCGGAACGCTATTCTTGAAGCACCCGGGTTTGGCCAAGGGGCAGGGCCACTATGGCATGCACATTCTTTTGTGAAGTCATGAGCCAAGAGGCCTGAAAAAACCTCTTGGCTCATGACTTGTGCCTCATTTTTGGGGCAGTCTTCTACTCCCCGGCAGCCTGAAGCTGGGGAACCCGATTTTCCTGATAATGCGTGGCGGGGCTAATACGGTTTGCTACGGTTTTTTTGGGTTGGGAGTCATTCAGAACATAACCGCGTCCCCATATGGTGGAGATAAGGTTGCCGGCCCCTGCCGCCTGAAGTTTTTTGCGTAATTTGCAGACAAAAACATCAATGATCTTGATGTCAGGCTCATCATGTCCGCCATAGAGATGATTGAGCAGGGCTTCCTTGGTTAAGGAAATACCTTTCCTCAACACAAGCAGTTCCAGAATGGCAAATTCCTTGCCGGTCAGATGAACAGGAACGCCTGCTACGCTGACTGTGTGCTGATTAAGATCAAGGGCCATATTGCCCACTTCTGTAACAGGCTGGCTGTAGCCGTTTGAGCGCCTTAAAATCGCCTGAACACGCGCAACAAGCTCTTCAGGGTCGAATGGCTTTGTAAGATAATCATCAGCCCCGATTGAAAACGCCTTTATTTTTGAATGAGGTTTGTCAATCGCTGAAAGAATGACGATAGGCGTCTGGATTTTTCTTGCGCGCAGAGACGCAATAAAATCGTAACCATCCATATCTGGCAAAAATAACTCTACTATCACCAAGCCATAATTATAATTGCGCAGCATTTCAATCGCGCCGCGCCCTGTGTCAGTCACATCTACGTGAAGACCCGCGTGTACAAGCACAGGAAGGATCGTCTGGGCGGATGTGTTGTTATCTTCGGCCAACAAGATTCGCATGGCGTTAATCCCTTCTCCCGGAAGAGAGTGTGAGCACACCTTATGGTTGTGCTTTATGTGTTATAATATCAATTCATATCGCTTCATATAACGTAAACGAATTTTTTACCACCATTAGTTGTATCGTGATGAGGGTATGCACTTACCGCATGGCGCATCATGCAACCGTTAACCACAACTTATGATTGAATATTTTCACTTAAGACATTTGATCGAGGCAAAGATGAAAAGGCTATCGTCAAATGGTTTTCCATCATTATTTGTAAAGAAAATAATATCAAATAGTAATAATTTTTTTGAAACATTCTTTTTCTTAAATAAAATCACAAATCAATTTTTGGATCGTACGTGGTGCCAGCTAAAAAAGCCCTTCCTGTGTGCTGCACTGTGCGGATCTGATAAAAAGACCTGAAGATAATATTCAGTCAGGCAAGGCATGAGGTGGGGGAGGGGTATGGGAGCAAGCATGATTCTCAAAGATGAAGAAGATACAGAGAATTTTTCCATGAAGGTTGCAGGAATAGTGCGTTCGGGAGATACGATTTTGCTCTCCGGTCCCCTCGGGGCGGGGAAAAGTGTGTTTGCACGCGCTTTTTTGCGCGCCTTGTGTAAAAACCCCAGTCTGGAAGTGCCAAGCCCGACTTATACCCTTGTTCAGACCTACGCCGCACCACAGGGTGCGGTGTCTCATTTTGATCTATGGCGCCTGAGTGGTCCGGATGAACTGGAAGAGCTGGGATGGGAAGAAGCACGTGACGGCATTGTGCTGGTGGAATGGCCAGAACGGCTTGAAGATCTGACACCGGAAGATGCGTTGCATCTGACTCTTTCCGTGCAGCCTGATGGCAGCAGGCAGGTTTCCGTTGAAGGATGGTCCCATCGACTTAAAGAAGCCGGTCTGTTTGTTGGCTGACAGGCACAGGTGTAAAAGGCGGTTTGAACAGTCTGGTGGCCCCGATCTGAGGGCTTTTTTGCCGCGCCAGAGAACGCCTGAAGACGATAGGGTCAGAACATTATGAGTTTGGCGACAATTCCAGCGCATCTCCCCTTTCTGGATCATCTGGCGTTACGGTGGATTGAAGCGGCGGGCGGAGACCCTGAGGCAATTGGTGAAGGCGTTATTGTTCTGCCTGGCCGCCGGGCTGCGCGTGGGCTGACAGAGGCCTTTTTACGCCACATGGACGGTAAGCCCATGTTGCTGCCTCGTATTATGCCAATCAGTGCCCTTGACGAAGCGGAACTGGGGCTGGCGTCTGATCTGGGAGGAACGGAGGGGCTGAATCTGCCGCCTCCTGTTGCCAGCATGACCCGCCTTGCCGTGTTGACCCGTCTGGTGTTGCAGGCAGAAGGTGCGTTTGGCACACGGCCCACGCTTGATCAGGCATGGCCTCTGGCCAAGGCGCTTGCTGATCTCATGGATGAAGCGGAATGGGCGGATGTTGATCTTGCAGCGCGTCTGCCAGAAGCGGTGCAGGATGATTTTGCCAAGCACTGGCAAACCATTTTGCAGTTTCTGGATATTGTCACCAAAGCATGGCCGGAATGGTTGAGCGGGCAGGGTTTGATGAACCCCGTTGCGCGGCAGGTGACTCTGCTGCGGGCGCAGGCAAAACTCTGGCACGAACAGGCAGAGCAAGGGGATCAAAGCCGCTTATGGGCAGCGGGTTTTACAAATCTTATGCCCGCTACGGCAGAAGCGCTGCGGGCCGTTATGGCCTGCCCCGGCGGGCTGGTGGTGCTTCCGGGGCTGGATACCGCCATGCCGGAAGAAACCTTTGCCCATCTGCCGGATAGCCACCCGCAGGCTGGTCTGAGCCATCTGCTTGCATCATTGGATGCCGTTCGGGCAGATGTTGATGTCTGGATGGCGGAAGGGGGCTACCCGAAGCGCGCAGAGGCGCTCAGCCGTTCCCTGCTACCGGCCTCTGCGTTGGAAGACTGGGCACGGGCTGGACAGGTGACCCTGCCCCACGTAACCCGCCTGGACCCGGCGGATCAGCAGGAAGAAGCCGTTGCTATCGCAATGCTGATGCGGGATGTGATCGAACAGCCGCAGAAACGGGTGGCGCTGATTACGCCTGACCGTGGTCTGGCAGCCCGCGTGGTTACGGAACTTTCGCGCTGGGGTGTTCTGGCGGATGATAGTGGTGGGGCCTCTCTCATTGGTACGCCTGGTGGTGTGTTGTTGCGTCTGGTGGCGCAACTGGTGGATAATCGGTTTTCTCCGGTTTCTCTTCTTTCTGTTCTGAAACACCCTTTGGTGGCCTGCGGGCTTTCTGCCGGGGTGTGTCGTGCCTCGGCCCGTCTTCTGGAGCGAGTGGTGCTGCGGGGGCCTGCACCGCCCCCCGGCTTTGCGGCGTTGCGGGCTGCTGTTGAACGTGCGTTGGCCGAACACACGCGCGATGAGAGAAAAACGGAACGTGTTGAAGCGGGAGCAGAGGCAGATCGTCCTTTTGGGCCGGAACCGCTTCTGATGTTCATGGACCGGCTGGCGGTGTGTTTCGAGCCGGTGCTGGCGTGGCCTCAGAATGAGGACGCAGAGGGAGATGTGCCGGAGCATTTTCAAGGTTTGGCAGATACCTACCGGGCTCCTGTGCCGGAACTGCTGGAAACCTTGATCAAGACAGTTGAGCGTCTGGTTCGTACAGATGCTGAAGAAGCGGCTGATCGTTTATGGCGGGGGGAAGAGGGAAATCTTCTGGCCAATCGTCTGACGGACCTGATGATGGCATCTGATATTTTGCCGCCTCAGCCTCCTGCCGTTCTGGATGGTCTGCTCAGCGCCGTTCTGGCGGAAGAGCGTGTGGCCAGCAGGCGAGGGGGAGATCCGGCAGCGTTGCATCCGCGCGTGCTGATCTGGGGTCTGTTTGAAGCGCGTCTGCAAACAGCGGATACAGTGATTCTGGGCGGCTTGGCGGAGGGTGTCTGGCCACCGGTGGCCGAAGCAGACCCGTGGATGAGCCGCCCCATGCGCCAGCGTGTGGGATTGCCTTCGCCAGAGCAGGGAGTGGGGCAGGCCGCGCATGATTTTTTTGCCAGCGCGACGGCGGCGGATGAAGTGGTGCTCTCCTGCCCCAAAAGATGTGAAGGCGCACCCGTTGTGCCTGCCCGCTGGTTATCCCGGCTGGATGCGTTTCTGGCTGGGCGTGGTCTGTCTGTGCCAACGCATCCGGTTATGGAATGGCTGCATCAGGTGGACCGGCCTGCAGGGCCGGTACGCCCGGTTGCGCCGCCGCGCCCCATGCCGCCCGTCGCCCTGCGCCCCCGCCGTCTGAGTGTGACGGAAATTGAAACATGGATGCGTGATCCTTACGCTATTTATGCACGCCATGTGTTGCGGCTTCAGCCTTTGCAGGAACTGGAAGAACCGGCAGATGCGTCCGATTACGGGATGATTGTGCATGAAGCCCTTGAACGCTGGTTCAGTACGCATGGCACAACATGGCCAACCAATGCAGAAGCCGGCCTGCAAAAAACATTTCAGGATGTTCTGCATGCCCAAACGCTACGCCCTGCCTTGCGGGCCTGGTGGGAACCACGCCTGATGCGTATTGCCACCTGGGTGGTGCAGGCGGAAGAAACATGGCGTGAAACGGCGGGAACACCTCATGCCATCAAAACCGAGTTGCGCGGGCGTGTGGAGATACCAGATGCGCCGTGCGGTCCCTTCCGTCTGGTCGGGCGGGCTGACCGTATTGATTTTGATGCGCAGAACCGCGTGATTGTGCGGGACTACAAAACAGGCACCTTGCCAACGGCGCGGGATGTGCAATCTGGCTGGAGCCCGCAGCTACCGCTTGAGGCTGCCATGATTCTGCGTGGTGGTTTCTCGGGATTACCGAAAATGGATGCAGAAGAGGCGCCAGAGATTGGCGGCCTGATCTACTGGCGACTGACCGGCGGGGCGGAGGCGGGAGGAGAGGTGGCTGTCTCCGCCGGGAAGGATATTTCCCTGACAGATCTGGCGGAGCAGACATGGGCCCGTTTGCGGGACCGTGTGGTGGCATATGACAATCCGGCCCAGCCCTACCTGTCTCATCCTCATCCGGGACAGGAACCGCGTTTTGCAGATTATGCGCGTCTGGCCCGTGTGCCGGAATGGAATACTGCCCGAGTGGAAGATGAAGCATGACTGAGCGTACTCTGGTGTCTGATGCGATTGAACAGGCCAACCAGCAACAGGCGCTGGCGTCAGATCCGTTGGCGTCCGTGTTTGTATCCGCTTCGGCGGGCAGTGGTAAAACCAAACTGCTGATTGATCGCCTGCTGCGCCTGATGTTGCCGCGTCGTACGCCAGAAGGTGAGACTGTGCCGGGCAGTCATCCTGCCCGTATTCTGTGTCTGACCTTTACCAAGGCCGCAGCGGCAGAAATGGCCATCCGTTTGCAAACCCGGCTGGGGCGGTGGGTTACCTTATCTGATACGGAACTGGACAAGGAACTAAAGGCTCTGTTCGTGCCCTGCACACCAGAAGCACGGCGGCAGGCACGGGCATTGTTTGCAGATGTTCTGGATCTGCCTGGCGGTATGCGGATTGGCACCATTCATGCGTTTTGCCAGTCCCTGCTGCGCCGGTTTCCGCTGGAAGCCGCCATGAACCCGCATTTTACGGTCATGGAAGAAACGGATGCCTCCCTTGCCTTGCAGGGATGTGTGGAAACAGTGCTGGGAAGCCGTTCCTCCGCTGTGCTGGCGCCTGTGGCCGGACAGATTGGTCTGGGCGATTTTGTCAGTCTTGCAGGATCACTGCGGCATGATTCCCGCGCTGAGCGTATCCGGGTATGGGTATCAAAAAAACCGGAAGATCTGCCAGCAATTTTTTTTCGGGTTCTGGGGCTTGCAGCGGGTGCCTTGAAGGGAAGCAATCAGGAGTTTCTCCAGCGGGCTTGTAAAATGTTTTCTGGTGAGGAGACGCTACGTCATTTCCTGCGTCTGCTGGCAGATGAAGGAACGGAAACGGTCAAGCGCAATGCGCTGGCGTTGCTGGACTGGTTGAGTAATGAGCCGCCTCAGCGCGCAACCCAATGGGATGTCTGGCGTAATGGCTTCCTGACCAAAGAGGGAACATTACGCAAAACAGGTCTGATTACCAAAAAACTGACAGAGAAATATGCGGAGCAGGCTGAATGCCTTGCGCGGGAGGCGGAGCGTATTCAGGGAATAGAGGAATCCTTGCGTGCCCGTGAACTGGCGCGCCTGGGGGTAGCTCTTCTGAAAAACGCTGCTCCTGTAACTGATCTTTATGAGGCACGTAAAAAACAGCGCGGTCTTGTGGAGTATGATGACCTTATTCACCGAACATTGGGGCTTTTGAAAGAACCGGGTGCTGCCTGGGTTCTATACAAGCTGGATGGCGGAATAGATCATCTGCTGCTTGATGAGGTTCAAGATACATCGGGCGAGCAATGGCGCATTGCCGGAGATTTGACCGAGGAGTTTTTTGCGGGCGAGGGCACCCACGCGCCAGAGGCCGGCCCGCGGACCGTTTTTGCGGTGGGAGACTACAAACAATCCATTTACGGATTTCAGGGCGCAGACCCGGATGCCTTCCGCACATGGCGCCGTGTGTTCCACAATCGTGCTACGTCAGCCGGCCTGCCATGGCGGGAGCCGGAACTGACCGTTTCCTTTCGTTCAACAGCACCTGTTCTGAAACTGGTTGATTCTGTCTTCTCTCTTCCAGAGGCAGCCAAGGGGGTAGCGGAAGAAGATGGTCGGCCCATGCACCACATAACGGCCAGACCGGGGCAGGGTGGCCGGGTTGAACTCTGGCCACTGGCGGAAGCGACGGAAGAGGAGGTTGATCCTGCCAGCCCGTGGGAGCCACCGCTGGCCAATGCCACGCGGCAGAATCCCCGGCAGAAACTGGCGGATACATTGGCGCGCCATATTGCACGTCTGCTTGCCACGCCGCCTGCGCCGGGTGAAAAACCCCTCACGCCGGGCGATGTCCTGATTCTGGTGCCGCGCCGGTCTCAGTTTGTCACGGCTCTTGTGCGGGCGTTGAAAACCGAGAACGTGCCGGTGACCACATTGGTGCGTACCGGGTTGGCAGACCAACTCGCCGTGCAGGATCTGATGGCGCTGTGTGCCGCCCTGCTGCTGCCGCAGGATGATCTGACGCTGGCGTGCGTGCTGACCTCTCCACTGGGGGGCGTGTCGGATGACAGCCTGATGCTGCTGGCTACCGGACGCAAATCTGCCGAGCCTCTGTGGTCCGCGCTCAGGGATCGGCATGCAGAGCGGCCGGACTGGGCGCAGGCATGGGCGCTGCTGGATAGTCTCTTCCGCCGGGTGGATTATCTGACCCCGCATGAACTGCTGTCTGAAGCACTGGGCCGGGCAGGAGGCCGGGCACGCCTGCTGGCGCGGCTGGGGCCGGAAGCTGCGGAATCGGTAGATGAACTTCTCTCGGCGGCTCTCCGGTATCAGGATATGCATCCGCCCTCTCTGCAAGGCTTTCTGCACTGGCTGCGTAATTCGGAAGAAAGCGTGAAGCGTGAGGCCGAAGCCGGGGGAGACTCCGTGCGGGTGATGACAGCCCATGGGTCCAAAGGTTTGCAGGCCCGGCTGGTCATTCTGCCAGACACGGTCAGCAGGCCCCGGTATGAGGATCGGCTGTTCTGGGCAAAGGACAATCATACAGGGCTGGATGTGCCGGTATATGTGCCGCGTGGGGCGCTTGCCGTAGGGCTGACGCAGGCCTTGCGGGCTTCCATGCAGGCCAGCGCCATAGAGGAGTACAATCGCCTGCTCTACGTGGCGCTGACGCGTGCGGCGGAAAGGCTGATTGTGTGCGGCTGGATGCCGGGCCGCCATGTCCCTGCTGAAAGTTGGTACGAGCGTTGTCGTCAGGGGTTTGACGTTGCGGGTGCCCAGCCCCAACCGTGGACGGAAGGGGATTGGGCAGACACCATACTGGTTCTGGAAGAACGGGCAGAGGTCAAGGAGCAGGCCCCAAAGGCGGATGCCAATGCGCTACCCGAAACCGGTAAACCGACAGTCGCTTCTCTGCCCACATGGATGGGGCGAGCCCCAGACTGGCGGCCTGTGCCACCTGTGCCTGATGCCAGACTGGCCCGGCCTCTGGCCCCCAGCCGACCGGATGATGCCATGCTGGGCCCGTTGCCACCTGTGCGTTCTCCATTGGATGTTGCCGCCGTGACTCCTGCCGCAGCGCGTGAGGCTGCGTTCTGGCGCGGCACACTGGTGCATGCCTTGTTGCAATATCTGCCGGGGCTCCCGCCTGAGCGGTGGGTCGATCTGGCGCACGGATGGCTGGCGCGCCCCGCCAGTGGCCTGAAACCGCAGGAGGCCAAAGTACTGGCAGATCAGGTGCTGGAGGTTCTGGCTCTGCCGGATCTTGCGCCCTTGTTCACGCCCGAGGCGCGTGCGGAGCAGCGGTTGGCGGGCGTGGCCGGCGGGCAGGTGATTGTGGGTCAGGTGGACCGTATGCGCGTTCTGCCAGACCGCATTGTGGTGTGTGACTTCAAAACTGGTCGGCACACGCCCCGTACCGTGGCAGGTACGCCGGTTCTGTATCTGCGGCAGATGGCGGCCTATCGGGCTCTGTTGCAGGGCCTTTATCCCGATAAGCCTGTGCGCTGTGTGCTGGTATGGACGGAAGGCCCGCGGGCGGACGTGTTGCCTGATTCGCTATTGGATGCACATGCTCCGGGTAACCCTGCATCTTGACCGCCTGCGTTGCCGCCTTAAGTGTAGGGCTATCAGATGATGCGGAACTGTTTTTCGGCATCCGGTTTATGGCAGCCAAGGAGGCAGGGGCTGAAATGTCCCGCCCAGAAAAAGGAACAGGTTAATGAGTGAACATACGCTTGCTGTCAGCGATTCCACCTTTGAAGCCGATGTGCTTAAGGCATCCGGTCTGGTTCTGGTGGATTTCTGGGCGGAATGGTGTGGCCCGTGCAAGATGATCGGCCCGGCGCTGGAAGAAATCGGCAAGGATTTTGCTGGCAAGGTCACGGTTGCCAAAGTGAACATTGATGAAAACCCCGCAACGCCGACTGCTTATGGCGTGCGCTCCATTCCGACCCTCATGCTGGTGCGTGATGGCAAGGTGGTGGAAACCAAGGTAGGCGCTCTGCCCAAGAGCCAGCTTAAAGCCTGGGTTGAAGGCGCTCTGTAACGCCTGAAACATTCAGGGTTGGGCTTTTCTGGCAGGCTGTGTGCGGGGTACGTTCCGGCGCATAATGCTTGGCAGGAAGGCCCAAGCAGCGTAATGCACGCCTCATTGGGGCTGCATGCCCATTTTCATGTCTCGCAGTTGCAAGGTTCAAAATGAGCTGGATCACCGAATATGTCCGTCCCAAAATTCGCGGCCTTCTCCGCCGTGAAGTGCCGGATAATCTGTGGACCAACTGCGAGTCCTGCAGTCAGATGATTCTGACCAAGGAACTGCACAAGAACCTGAATGTGTGCCCGCACTGTGGCCACCACATGAAGGCTCCGGTGACGGAACGCCTTGAATGGACATTTGATAACGGCGAGTTCACCCGTATTGAACTGCCCTCCGCTCCCGTTGATCCGCTAGGGTTTCGGGATCAGAAAAAATATACGGACCGTCTGAAGGACGCCCGCGCCAAAAGCCATGTGGATGAATCCCTTGTGGTGGCGCACGGTACCATTGGCGGGCATCCTGCCGTTGTGGCCGTCATGGCGTTTGAATTTATGGCAGGCACCATGGGCGCGGCTTTTGGCGAACGCTTTGTGGCCGCCGCACGTCTGGCTGTTTTGCAGAAATCTCCGCTGGTTGTTTTCACTGCGTCTGGTGGGGCGCGGATGCAGGAAGGCGCCATCAGCCTGATGCAGATGCCCCGCACCACCATTGCCGTGCAGATGCTGAAAGAAGCCGGTCTGCCTTACATTGTGGTGCTGACCAACCCGACAACGGGCGGGGTTACGGCCTCCTTCGCCATGCTGGGTGATGTGCAGATTGCAGAACCCAATGCCCTGATCGGGTTTGCAGGCCCGCGCGTTATTCAGGATACCGTGCGTGAAAAGCTGCCCGAAGGCTTCCAGCGGTCCGAATATCTGCTGGATCACGGCATGTTGGACATGGTGGTGGTGCGTAAGGACATGCGTGCCACGCTGGGCCGCGTGATTGGACTTCTGACGCGTGCTCCGGTTGGTGCTGAAAAATCAGCACCTGATCGGCCTGCGCCGGTAGAGGAAGCACCCACCGCGGCTCCGTCTGTCTGAGTTTGGCGAGCGTGCCCGCTTCCGCCGCCGGCGCAGCGCCGACAACCGAATTTTCTGGTCGCACTGGTGAGGTGCTGGAGCGCCTTAACCATCTGTACCCCGCGCTGATTGATCTCTCGCTGGGGCGGCTTGAAGCCCTGCTGACCAAACTGGGTAACCCCGAAGAAAAACTGCCCCCTGTGATCCATGTGGCGGGCACCAATGGCAAAGGCAGCACCTGCGCCACGCTGCGCGCCATGGGTGAGGCCGCAGGCTGGCGTGTGCATGTAATGACATCCCCGCATCTGGTGGATGTTACTGAACGCTTCCGTATTGCAGGAAAGCTGGTCAGCGAGGCTGAACTGGTCTCTACGCTGGAAGAGATTGAGCGGGTGAACGCAGGCGCGCCCATTACGGTTTTTGAGGTGCTGACCGCCGCTGGTTTTCTGCTGTTTGCCCGCCATCCGGCAGAACTGGCGATTATCGAGGTCGGGTTGGGTGGCCGGTGTGATGCTACCAACGTGCTCAAACACCCGGCCGCATGCATTGTTACCTCTGTTTCCATGGATCATGAGGCCTTTCTGGGCAACACGCTTCAGGCTATAGCGGCAGAAAAGGCCGGAATTTTCAAACCCGGCGTTCCGGCCATTACAGGCGCACAACCGGAAGCCGTGATGCAGGTTTTAGAAGCGGAAGCGCAGAAAGTCGGGGCGCCTTTGCATCGACGCGGGCACGAGTGGCAGATTACGCCAGAACGTTCTGCCGAGACCGCACAACCGTCTTCCGCGCTCATCTTTACGGATGGGCAAGGGACCCTGCATCTGCCTGCTCCGGCACTGTCTGGCCCGTGGCAGATTGAAAATGCCGGTCTGGCCGTGGAGGCTTTGCGGGTTTCCGGTTTGTCTGTTCCTGCCACGGCGTGGCAGGGGATTGGGAACGTTTTCTGGCCAGCCCGCATGCAACGCCTTCATGGCGCTCTGGCTGCGCGCGTGCCGGAGGGGTGGGAGGTCTGGCTGGATGGCGGCCATAACCCCGGTGCGGGTCACGCGCTAGCCAAGGAACTCCAGCATTGGGATGATCGTCCGCTCCACCTGCTGGTGGGCATGAAGCAGACCAAGGATGCATCCGGTTTTCTTGACCCTGTGCTGCCGTACGCCACGACGGTCTGGGCTATCAGTGAACCCAAGCAGCATCTGGCATTGCCGGTAGAGGCTATTGTGGCAGCATCCGGCGGGAAGGCGCAGGTTGGGCCAACCCTGGCGCAGGCGCTTGATGGCCTCAAGGTGCAGTCTGAAGGAAAACCGGCGCGGGTGCTGATTTGTGGCAGCCTGTATCTGGCTGGTGTGGCGTTAACGCAGGATGGCTGGCAACCGGGCGCATAAAAGCGCCTGCCAAACATAGCCGTCACCAGTCCGCCAAGCGGAAGAGACTTTAATAAAAAAGGGGAGAAAATGGTGCCCCCAGTAGGATTTGAACCCACGACCTACCGCTTACAAGGCGGTTGCTCTACCACTGAGCTATAAGGGCACAGCACAACTTGGTGCAGGGGCAGGATTAAAACGGCAATTTTTGACGCACGTCAAGGGCTGGTTTTCACTCCTGGTACAGATTTTTGGCTGTTATGATATTGCATCCCGCAAGGCGCTGGCGCATCTAGGCGATCATGCCGTACTCAGAGCCTGCACCAATGCCCCTTCTTTCTCTGCACGACAGCCAACGCCGCGCAACAGTGCCTTTTACACCGCTCGATCCGGGCCATGTGAAGGTCTATTACTGTGGGCCTACGGTGTATGATCTGGCCCATATCGGTAATCTGCGCGCCATGTTGACGGCGGATGTGCTGGTGCGGCTTCTGCGGCATCTGTTCCCGCGTGTCACGTTTGTGCGCAACATCACGGATGTGGATGACAAGATCACCGCCCGTGCCCGCGCAAACAGGGAGGATATTGGTTCCCTGACGCAGCGGACCACGGAAGAGTTTCATGCCGATCTGGCTGCCATGAACGTGCTGCCGCCCGATATTGAACCCCGTGCCACCCATAATATTGGCGAGATGCAGGCCCTGATCGCTCGCCTGATTGAAAACGGCCATGCGTATGAAGCCGATGGTCACGTGCTGTTTTCTGTCGCCTCTTTCCCATCGTACGGTGCGCTTTCCGGGCGTGACCCTGAAGAATTGGTGGCAGGCGCGCGCGTGGAAGTGGCTACCTACAAAAAAGATCCTGGCGACTTTGTGCTCTGGAAGCCCTCCGATGCAGACCAGCCAGGGTGGGAAAGCCCGTGGGGCCGCGGGCGTCCGGGGTGGCATATTGAATGTTCGGCCATGTCGCACCGCTATCTGGGCGAGAGCTTTGATATTCATGGTGGTGGGTCTGATCTGCTGTTCCCGCATCATGAAAATGAACGGGCCCAGAGTCTGTGCTGTTTCCCTCAGGGCAAGTTCGCCAACTATTGGGTGCATAATGCCATGCTGCTGGTGGAAGGGGAGAAGATGTCGAAATCGCTCGGCAACTTCCTGACCATTCGTGATGTGCTGGCTCAGGCTCCGGCAGAGGCGCTCCGCCTGTTGCTGCTGGGGGCGCATTATCGTTCCACGCTGAATTATACGCAGGCAGGGTTGCAGGAAGCGCGCAAAACGCTGGACCGGTTCTACCGCGCGCTGGCCGCAGGCCCTGTGCCTGAAGCGGATGTGCCGGAAGGGGTGTTGAAAGCTCTGACGGATGATCTCAATACACCCATGGCTATTGCCGAACTGCATGCATTGGCAGGGTTGGCACTGGCGGGAGACCGCGCAGCGGCGGGGGCTCTGAAGGCCGGAGCAGGCATGCTGGGGCTTTTGCAGGAAGACCCGGAAAAATGGTTCAAAGGGGATGCTTCAGAAGATGATGCAGCCATTGAAGCCCTGATAGCCGACCGTCTGGCAGCAAAGAAAGCACGGGATTTTGCAAAGGCCGATGCGCTGCGCGATCAGCTTCAGGCGCAGGGGATTGTGCTGGAAGACAGCAAGGACGGCACCACCTGGAGGCGTGCATGACCGGGCGTGACGGCGGCGCGCCGCTGGAGCCGATAGGCAATACGCCGGTTGTTATTCTGGTGCGGCCTCAGCTTGCTGAAAATATTGGCACGACTGCGCGGGCCATGGCTAACGGCGGCCTGTTTCACATGCGCATTGTGGCGCCGCGTGATGGCTGGCCGCAGGAGCGTGCATGGCGTGCCGCCTCTGGCGCAGACCGGATTCTGGATGCCGCAACGGTGCATGAAACGGTGGATGATGCAGTGGCGGACTTACACCATGTGTTCGCCACCTGTCCGCGCCCGCGCCACATTGTAAAGCAGGTCATGACTGCCCGTGGAGGCGCTGCCGAACTCCGTGCTGCAACCAACCGGGGGCTGCGTGTGGGCCTTATGTTCGGGCCTGAGCGGGCTGGTCTGGATAATGAGGATATGGCGCGGGCGGATGGGTTGATTCGCTATCCGCTGAATCCGGCCTTCATGTCCCTCAATCTGGCGCAGGCCGTCATGATCATGGCGTATGAATGGTGGCTTGCTGCGGATCAGACCCCGCCGCGTGAACTCATGACCAATGAAACCCATGTTGCCACCAAGGGTGAGCTTGAAAATTTCATGGGGCATCTGGTGCGGGAACTGGATGAGTGCGGTTTTCTGCATAATGAGCAGAAACGTCCCGGCATGGTGCGGAATCTCCGTCATTTCTTTACGCGAGGGGAAGTGACTGAGCAGGAACTGCGCACCATGCATGGGGTGGTGCGTGAACTGGCCAACAAGAGGCGCGCAAAAGTCTGACTGGTTTTTCAAACTGTCCCTGATCTGTTGGGGACGGTTTGAAATGAAGGAGCCAACTCCCCAAGGCGACCGGTAAGGACGGACCAGTTTGGGCACACGGTTTGGCGGGGTTACGGTTTCCCTGAGCGGGGTGTGTGAGTTACAGACCCATTCTTACGCAGAAGGCTGCGGCCTTCATCGGAAAGCCAAGACAACTGTTTGAAAAAGTTGCTCAGGTCGGTCCGGTTCTCTTTTGATGGCTAAGTGTGCAGGATTTTCTTCCAGATTGTCCGGCATGGAGCCTTCAGATCCGGCTTTATCAGCCTTAAAAATCCTCGTGCCCCGTAAGTGCTGACTTTTCAGGCAGCGTCCAAGCCGAGTTCGTGTTTTTGCGAGAGAAACAGGGAGGCCGGTTATGGTCCCTGTTGAGAGTTTATCTGTCAGGCATGAGGACACACCTGACAGATAAAAAATCCTCAGTCGGCAGCCAGCGGCATGTTGCGCTGAGCCATGGCGGTGGTCACATGGTCTTCCAGTGCAGCCGTAATCTTGTCGGCCTGCTTGGCAAAGATATGGTCCGCTTCCGGAAAGACGCGATAATCAACCGTTACACCCTTCTGGGTGTTCAGTTTGTCTACCAGTTTATGGATGGCAGGTTCAGGAGCCATGTCATCCTTGCCACCAGCAATCATCAGCCCACCACAGGGGCAGGGAGCCAGAAAGCCGAAATCATAGTAGGTGGCCGGCGGCGCAACGCTGATCCACCCGGTAATTTCCGGACGACGCATCAGAAGCTGCATGCCCACAAATGCCCCGAAGGAATAGCCAGCAATCCACAGGCCGGAAGCATTGGGGTTAACCATCTGCATCCAGTCCAGTGCTGCGGCGGCATCTGAAATTTCGCCAATTCCGCCATCATACCGGCCCTGAGACCGGCCGACGCCGCGTGAGTTGTAGCGCATGACCGAAAAGCCCATTTTTTCAAAGGACCGGTACATCGCATACGTAATACGGTTGTTCATGGTGCCGCCGTGCAGCGGGTGGGGGTGCAGCACGAGGGCAAGCGGCGCATTGGGCTCGTTTGAGTGATGGTAACGCCCTTCAAGGCGACCGTCAGGGCCGGCAAACATAACCTCAGGCATTTGTATTCCGCATAATCTTTGAATGCGCCCTTGGGCATGACGCATCCAGGTTTGGCGAAGGTCCCAGCATGGAACGATGCCGCGCACCGTGCCGGAACAGGCGGGTTATCAGGCCCGCAAAAAGGTCAAGAACTGTTCATCCGCTACCATGGAGGGAAGGCAGAGGGCGGCGGGCATACAGTATGGACATGGTATCATGCAAGACGCAGGAAAAGGGGGAGGCAGTTTTTCCGGCATTGACGGCGTCGGAAATGAGGGCATAATCCCCTCGTTCTGTCTCGCGGCCTTCTGTTATGGAAACAGTGTTTCCACAAAAGACGGCCTTGCTGCGCTGTATGGTATCGACCATAAGCCCCTCTATAACGGGTGCGGAGCCGAAATTTCCACATAAATCGTTATAATGGCTGTTTTGTGCCCTTTGCAGAGGACACCATTGCACCCCAGAAACAGGCAGGAACGGGATCATGACCGCACATACACACAGCAGGGATGGCCAGAGCCGTGTTGTGTATCTGGATGCCAACGCCACAGAACCTCTGCGTCCACAGGCAAGGGACGCACTGCTTGAAGCGGCGGACATGACGGGAAATCCCTCATCCGTGCACAGGGCGGGCCGTATGGCGCGGGCCGTGCTGGAAAGCGCGCGGGATACCGTGGCCCAGATGTTCGAGGTTGAACCGCTGAACTGTATTTTCACCTCAGGCGGCACGGAAGCCAATGTGTTGGCTATGCATGGTCTGGGGGAGGGACGTCGTTTTCTGGTGGGGGCGACGGAACATGATGCCGTGCGCAAAGGTGTTCCGGATGGAGCACTGGTTAACTGGTTGCCGGTCACCCACAATGGGCAGGTAGAACTCGACGCATTTGAGGCAGCCTTGGCGGCGGACGAGTCGCCTGCCTTTGTGTGCCTGATGCTGGCCAATAATGAGACAGGTGTGCTGCACCCGTTGGCGGAAGTTGCAGCACTTTGCCAGCGTTATGGGGCGCACCTGCATGTGGATGCCGTGCAGGCAGCCGGACGAATGGCGTTTTCCATCGCAACCATTGGTGCGCAGAGTGTGGCGATTTCCGGCCACAAGATTGGGGGCCCAAAAGGCGCGGGGGCCCTGCTGCTGGCTGGCCCCGCTCCGGCACGGGTAGCCCCTTTGTTTGAAGGCGGTGGGCAGGAACAGGGGCGGCGGGGCGGCACACAGCCATTGCCAGCCATTGCCGGGCTTGCTGCCGCTTTGAAAGCCGCGGTTGAAACCCCGCGTGACCTCAGTCCTTTGCGCAACCGGCTGGAGCAGGCGGCAGTAGCGGCGGGCGCTGTGGTGTGTGGGGCGGAAGCGCCGCGTCTGGGCAACACAACCTCACTGGCGCTGCCCGGGCGGCGGGCCCAAGGGCAGTTGATGCGGCTTGATCTGGCCAATATCTGTGTATCGGCAGGCTCCGCGTGCTCCTCGGGCAAGGTGGCGTTCTCCCATGTCTTGCAGGCCATGGGGCTGGATACTCTGGCTGGAGAGGCGATTCGTGTGTCTCTGCCCTGGAATGTGCAGGAACAGGACATAGATAGGTTTATTCAGGCTTATGTTGGTATGGCGCAAAGTGCCTCCCCGGTTCTGGGGCTATAAGATACCGGCTGCTGGCTGTTCAAAAAGTCTTTCCGCAGACGTCTGATGGGGGACCAAATGGAAGAACTCTATTTCGATCACGCTGCAACTACCCCTTGTGACCCGCGGGTACAGGCTGTGATGATGGCGGCCCTTGAGCAGGAAAACGGCAACCCCCACAGCGCGACACACGACTCGGGCCGGAGGGCGGCTGCACTGGTGGAGGCAGCGCGGCAGCAGGTGGCCGATCTTCTGGCAGCCGACAGCCGTGAGATTATTTTTACGTCTGGAGCGACAGAGGCCAATAATCTGGCCATCAAGGGCGCAGCCCGGCATCTTGCCTCACAGGGCAGCCCGCGCAAACGCATCATTACAGTGGCGACCGAGCATAAATGCGTGCTGGAAAGCGTGCGTGACCTCGCCGCAGAGGGATTCGAGCCCGTTATTCTGCCGGTGCAGCCTGACGGCCAACTTGCGCCCGACGTACTGGCGCGTGCGCTGGAAATTCCGACGGCGCTGGTCTCCCTCATGGCGGCCAATAATGAAACGGGCGTGCTGCAGGATTTCACGACATTGGCACCTCTTGTGCAGAAGGCAGGGGCACTTCTGCATGCGGATCTGGCACAGGCCGCAGGCAAGATACCGGTAGATGTTTCAGCCATGGGGCTGGCTCTGGCCTCGGTCTCTTCCCATAAACTGTATGGCCCGAAAGGTGCCGGGGCGTTGTATGTGCGGCGGCGGCCCCGTGTGCGGTTGGAACCGCTGTTTTCCGGCGGCGGGCAGGAGCGCGGCCTGCGTTCCGGCACATTGCCCGGCTTTTTGCTGGCCGGATTTGGGGAGGCCTGCCGTATCGCACGTGAAGAGATGGCGAAGGATGCCGCCCATCTCGCGACTCTGCGGAGTCTCTTCATGCAACGGTTGAGGGAGCACCTGCCGGGTGTTGGCATCAACGCGGAAAATGCGCCCCATTTGCCCGGCCTGTTCAGTGTGCGTCTGCCAGCCGGGCTGCGCGCGCTTGATGTGCTGGAGGCCGCAACCGGCATTGCCGCCTCGCTTGGTTCGGCCTGTTCCTCGGCTGAACTGGCACCGTCCTATGTACTGGAAGCCATGGGTTTAACGCGGGAAGAAGCGGGAAGAAGCTTGCGTCTCTCCCCCGGACGTTTTACCTCACCCGCCGAGGCGGAGCGTGCGGCGGATGTGCTGGCGCAGGCCGCCCTGCGGGTACGCGGCCAACGCATGCCCGAAGAGACCGCATGCGTGTGACCCTCACCGCAGTTGAGACAGCCTTGGCAGGATATAAAGACGAATGCCCCAGATGACGTTTGTTGAGCAGGACGGAACAGAGCGTACGGTTGATGCGCCGCTTGGCCTTTCCGTGCTGGAAATTGCCCATAAGCACGGTATTGATCTTGAAGGTGCCTGCGAGGGCTCTCTGGCCTGCGCCACCTGCCACGTGATTGTTGATCCGTCCTGGGCGCCGAAGCTCAATACGCCGACGGATGACGAAGAAGATATGCTTGATCTGGCGTTCGGGCTTGAAAAAACCTCTCGCCTTGGGTGCCAGATCGTGATGACCGAAGATTTGAACGGGCTGGTGGTGCGTCTGCCGCGTACGGCCTGAACACACACCGTTTAACGTAAGAAAGGGAGCGCCCATGCGCATTCTTGTGGCCATGTCCGGGGGGGTGGACAGTTCCGTGGTTGCCGCCCGCCTTCAGGCAGAGGGGCACGAGGTGATAGGCGCCACCCTCCAGCTTTATGATTCGCGCGGAGCCGCCAAAAAGGGGGCCTGCTGCGCGGGGCAGGATATCCGCGATGCTCGGGCCGTGGCTGATCGCCTTGGCTTTCCGCATTATGTGATTGATGCCGAGCGCCGCTTTCAGGACAGCGTGATAGAGCGTTTTGCCGATGCCTATGCGGCGGGTGAAACGCCTGTGCCCTGCGTGGCCTGCAATCAGGGCGTGAAATTTACTGATCTTCTGGGGTTGGCCAAGGAAATCGGCGCGGATGCCATGGCCACAGGTCATTACGTGCGGCGCGTGGAAGGCCCTGATGGCGTGGAACTGCACCGCCCGGTGGACAGCGCGCGGGATCAGTCCTGGTTTCTGTTTGCCACCACGCGCGAACAGTTGGCGTTTCTGCGCTTCCCTCTAGGTGACATGCCAGACAAGGCTGCCGTAAGGGCGGAAGCGGAAAAGTTTGGTCTGATTGTTGCAGGCAAGCCCGATAGTCAGGATCTCTGCTTTGTTAGCGATGGGTCCTATGTGGATCTGGTTGAGCGCATGCACCCGGAAATGGCCGGTCCGGGCGAAATTGTGGACAGCGCCGGGCAGGTTGTGGGCCACCATGAGGGCGTGATGCGCTTTACCGTGGGGCAGAGCAAACGGCTGGGCAATGCGGCGCGCCTGAATGGTGAGCGTCAGATGGTGGTGGGCGTGGAACCGGGCCGCCGCCGTGTGATTATCGGCCCGCGTGAGCACTCTTTTGTCAGTTCTCTTTCCGTGCGGGATGTCAACTGGCTGGTGGATGCGCCGCCGGAGGGCCTTGTCTGCCATGTGCAGATGCGCGCGCGGGAAGTGCCGCGTCCGGCCCGGGTTATTCCCACGGCAGATGGGGCGTTGGTGCAACTGACCGAACCGGCAATGCCTGCGCCCGGTCAGGCCTGTGTATTTTATGATGGCAGCCGTATTCTGGGCGGTGGTTTTATCCGCCGGGAAGCAGCCGCCTCGGCAGCCTGAGGGAGAGACAGCATGGCAGATGGTCGTCTTGTTATCGGCACGCAGCGTTATTCATCATGGTCTCTGCGTGGGTGGCTTATGGTGAAGCTGGCAAGGCTGAACGTCTCCACACAGGTTGTTCCGCTTGAAGGGGCTGGCCAGACCAAGGCGCTTAAAACCCTTTCTCCCAACGGGTGCGTTCCCTATCTGGAGCACAACGGGGCGCAGGTGTGGGATTCGCTTTCCATTGCTGAATATTGTGCGGAGCAGGCCCCGGCCCTGTGGCCTGCGGACCGGTGCGAGCGCGCTGTTGCGCGGTCTCTCTCGGCAGAAATGCATTCGGGGTTTCGTGGCGTACGTTCCACATTTCCCATGAATCTGGGGCGGGATGCTCGTCCTCTGGCAACACCCCTTGATGCGGGTGTTCTGAAAGATATTGCGCGTATTGATGCCATCTGGACCGATGCACGTACGCGTTATGGTCAGGGTGGGTCCTTTCTGTTCGGGGCGCAGTTCGGCAATGTGGATGCCATGTTCGCGCCGGTTGTCTCGCGCTTTTTGTCCTATTCCGTGCCAGCGCTTTCCGAGACGTCTCTGGCCTATATGCAGGCAGTGCGTCATCATCCCCTGATGCAGGAATGGTACGAGGCTGCGGCGCGTGAGCCGGAAGCGTGGCATCTGGACATGTACGAATCCATTGCGTGATCCCTGATGGGAGGCATCAGGCTAATGATGTCGATGCAGGCTTCTGCCTCAAGACCACAGGATGAGGACGCAATGCCGTTGAAGGTGATGACTGTCCTGCCGCCGAGAGAGCGCTTTGCGGTGGGGGAGGCTGGTGCAATTTCTCTGCTGGTGCAGCGCATGGCTGCGCCGGGAGAAATTGTGGTGGGGTTGCCGCCGGACAGCGCACCCTTTGCTGGTATTTCTTTTCTACCCGTGCAGCGCGTTTTTCGGCCTTTCAGCCGTATTCACCGTTACGCTGGTGGGGTGGCGCGTCTGGCACGGCAGGTGCAGCCTGATCTGCTGGAAGTGCATAATCGTCCGGATGTGGCGCTTGCCTTGCGCAAACTGTGCCCCACCGTGCCGGTTGTACTGGTGCTGCATAATGATCCCTGTGGCATGCGGCGCGCGCGAACATCGGGGGAGCGCGACAAGCTGGGGCAGGCGGTCGCCATTGTGGCCGTGTCAGAATGGGTGCGTTCGCGCTTTGTCAGCCAGAATGTCAAAGCCTGTGTGCGGGTTCTGCCCAATAGTTTGACTATGGCCTCTCTCCCTGCCCAACCGGACCAGCGGGAAAAACGCCTGCTGTTTGCAGGCCGGGTTGTGGCGGACAAAGGGGCCGATGCGTTTGTTGCTGCCTGTGCCCAGCTTCTGCCCCGGTACCCAGAATGGCGGGCGGATATGATCGGTGCAGACCGTTTTGGCCCGGATTCGCCAGAAACCCCCTTTCTGGCAGCGCTCCGCCCTAAGGCGATTGAAGCAGGGGTAGTATTGCATGGCTACCAACCGCATGAGGTCGTGTTGAACGCTATGGCGCATGACGCCATTGTGGTTGTGCCCAGCCGTTGGCCGGAGCCTTTTGGCATGTCCGCGCTGGAAGCCATGGGATGCGGGGCCGCCCTTGTCGCATCACGCAAAGGCAGCCTGCCCGATGTTGTGGGCGATACAGGTCTGTATGCAGACCCGGATGATCTTCCCAAACTGGTTCAGGTTATTGAGCGCCTGATGCTGGATGAACCGCTGCGCCAGACCTTGGGGCAGGATGCCCGCCAGCGGGCGTGGTTGTTTGATACAACCATCGTGCGTGAAAAGCGGCGCCTTCTGCATCAGGACATTGTGCGGGAATGGCGCTGGAAAGGCACCTTCCACGCCTGAAAGATAATTTTGAAAATTTACTCAGACTCGACAAATAGGTCTTTTTTCGCAGGATAAGAGGGGTTTCAAAGGAGTCGCCCCGATTCTACCCACAGTTCCATCCACAGGCTTGTAACGCCGCTTGCATACCCTTGCGGGGTGGAGCGACGGCCTTCACTGGTGGTGTAAAAGGCAACGTCAGGCTACGCGCCAGCAGGTGAAGCCCCTCTGGATGGGCAGCCCCGTAAAGTGTATCCCCTACAATGGGCCAGCCCATGGCGGCGCAATGGACTCGGGCCTGATGGGTCCGGCCCGTGTGTAGATGAAGTTCTAGCCAGCAGAGTGAGTCTGATCGACCCAACACGCGCCAGGACGTTCGGGCAGGAGTGCCTTTTTCGCTGGTGATCATCCGCCAACCGCTGCGATCTGTCTGTTTGAGAAGGGGCAGATCAATTTCGCCAGTATCGTCCTTGGGTCCGCCTTGGACAACGGCCCAGTAGGTTTTCTGCGCTGTCCTGCTGGCAAAAGCCTGTTGCATAGCCAGCAAAGGTTGCTTGCGCAGTGCAATGGCCAGGCAGCCGGAGGTTTCCGTATCCAGCCTGTGGGCCAGCCATGGTCCATCCTTGCGCCGCGACAGAAGCGGAAAGTAGTGCTCCACACAGGGGCCACCTTTCGGCCCTGCATGCACAGGGATACCCGCCGGTTTGTCCAGAATCACCACATGCTGATCCTGATACAGTACGGAGAGAGGAAAGGGCGGAGCTGAAAGGGTGCTCATTCCTCGCGGGCGGACCCCACCAGCACCTTGCGGCGGCCTACATGGTCGGCCCGGCTGATAATGCCTTCCTTTTCCATCTGTTCAATCAGTTTGGCGGCGCGGTTGTAGCCAATGGAAAGATGCCGCTGCACGAAGGAGGTCGAGGCTTTCCCTTCCCGCGTTACAATGGCTACGGCTTCATCATACATGTCTGATTCGCCGCTATCTCCGCCGCCCGCCTTGCCACCGCCAGCGGGCGCTTCTTCCACGGGTTCAGCCAGCACGTCATCATCGTAAATGGGTTCGCCCTGTTCTTTCAGGAAGCTGACAACCTGCTCCACTTCGCTATCGGCCACAAACGGACCATGCACGCGGGTAATGCGGCCGCCCCCCTGCATGAACAGCATGTCACCCTGGCCCAGCAATTGTTCCGCACCCTGTTCACCCAGAATGGTGCGGCTATCAAACTTGCTGATCACCTGAAAGGAGATACGGGTGGGGAAGTTGGCCTTGATGGTGCCGGTAATCACATCCACGGAGGGGCGCTGCGTGGCCATGATCACATGGATGCCAGCCGCACGCGCTTTTTGGGCCAGACGCTGCACACACGCGTCAATTTCCTTGCCGGCGGTCATCATCAGATCCGCCATTTCGTCAATAATCACGACGATATAGGGCATCGGGTCCAGCGTGACGGACTGTTCCTCAAACACAGGGTTGCCGGTTTCAGGGTCAAAGCCCGTCTGCACACGGCGCACCACCACTTCACCATCAGCACGGGCTTCGGCGGCGCGGGCGTTATAGCCGGCAATGTTTCGCACCTGCATGTGCGCCATGGTGCGGTAGCGGCGGTCCATTTCCCGTACCACCCATTTCAGGGCGTTCACGGCTTTTGGGGGTTCTGTCACAACCGGGGTGAGCAGGTGCGGAATGCCATCGTAAATGGAAAGTTCCAGCACCTTGGGGTCAATCATGATCAGGCGGCATTCATCGGGGGAAAGCCGATAAAGCAGCGAGAGGATCATGGCGTTTACGCCAACCGATTTCCCTGAACCCGTGGTGCCCGCAACAAGCAGATGCGGCATGCGTGCCAGATCACTGAACACGGGCTCGCCCGCAATGTCTTTCCCCAGAGCAAGGGAGAGGTGGGCTGGATCATTCTGCCAATCCGGCTGGCTGAGCAGTTCAGAAAGATAAACTGTCTCGCGTGTCTGGTTCGGTACTTCAATACCAATCACATTCCGCCCCGGCACGGTGGCGATACGAACACTCAGAACCGAGAGCGAGCGCGCAACGTCATCCGCCAGCCCGATCACACGGGCGGAGCGGATACCGGCGGCGGGTTCCAGTTCATAAAGCGTGACCACAGGGCCAGCGCTCATGCCCACAATGGTTCCCTGCACACCGTAATCAGAAAGCACCTGTTCCAGCAGGCGCGCCGTGGCGTTCAGCGCTTCGGCGGAGGGGCCATATTGCGTGTGGGCGGGGGCTGGTTTCAGCAGATCAAGGGGTGGCAGTTCCCAGCCGCCTTTTTTGGCAGATACGGCGGGAGCCTTGGGCATGCTTGGCCCGGTTGCGTTTTCCTTACCTGTAAACAGGCGACCCAACAGGCCGCTTTTGGGGGCTACGGCCGTTACGGGTTGCGGCGCAACAGCAGGTGTGTGGGCTGGTGCTGGTGGCTCACGCAGGGCTGGAGCAGTAGAACCTGCACCGGGTGAGACTGCCGGTGCGTCTTCTTCCCGCAGGGCCAGAGCGGTGCCAGGGGGAGTGTGGTCAGGAAGTGAGAGATCATCTTCCTCTTCTTCCTGCGCAAAAAGGGAGTGGCTAGAGGTTCTGCTTGCCGCGTAGGAGGTTTCCTCCGCGGTGGCAAAACGGCCTGCCGTACCAATGGGAGCTTCCTCCTCACGCGGTTTGCGGCTGGCATAATAGCGTACAAAGCGCATGCCGAGCTGGCCCGGCAGACGGAGCACAACCATCACCCCGTGCCATAGCGTCGCCCATTCCTGACGGCGCAGCCCGGTGCCTAGCGCCAGAAGCAGGCATGACAGAAGCAGACCGAGAATCCACACCAGCATGCCACCAGCCGGACCAATGGCGGCTGTTCCGGCGGAAAGTGAGGTCTGGGCGATGGAAAACCCGATACCGCCGCCAATGCCAGCTTCTGTGGGCCAATGCATTGGGGGGAGGGCAGTAAACAGAAGGGGGATGGCGGCCAGCAGGGCCCCGCTTACCGGCAGAAGGCAGAGGATAGCCAAAAACCGCAAGCCAAACACCACAAGGGATTCATGGCCCAGCAACCGGTGGCTCATGAAGCGCCAGCCCCATGCCATCAGAATAAAGGCAGGCAGCACGGCCGCCATGCCAATACCTTGCAGCAACGTGTCTGACAGCACAGCGCCCACCATGCCAAGCAGGTTGGTGGGGGGCTGGCCTGTTGCCGTATTGAAAGAGGGGTCTTTCGGGTTGTACGTGGCCAGAGCAACCAGCAGCGCGCAGGCAAGCACACAGAGAAGGAGGCCTCCTCCTTCTTCAAGCCGCAGCCGAAGCGCGCTCTTGTAAGTGGGAAGGACATAGTCGGCAGATCGTGTGTGGCTCGCTCGCGCCAAGGGTCTGGATCCTGACTCCAAATGGCCCTGAAGATCATGCAGGCCAAATGGCAGCCTGTTTCTTTCAGGACAGTTAATTCAAAAACATCGTTCGGAAACGGTGGCCCAACCTACCGTGAACTTCTGCTGTAAAGAAGGTTTGTAAGGCAGAGTTTTGGCAAAATGCCCGTTTTTTGCGCTTTACCCGAGCAGAAACCACAACCGGAACACCAGTTGCTCCAGTTTTTCATGTCGCCGGAGCTGTTCCATCTTCTGCAACAGGGAGAATCGGGCAGCCAGACCACGCCACCCACGGCCAAGCCCCTGTTGAATAAGGCGCAGGCTTTCCTGATTCTGCGGAGTCAACAATTGGCGGCGGCTGAGCAGATACAGGGTATTGGCACGGAAGATGTCCATGAAAAGGCTGGGGCCGCGTCGTAAGGCGCCCAGAGCACGTTGCATGAAGCGTGCAGGCGCGCCAACAGCGTTTTGTCCGTGCTGGCGGTAGAGCAGAACAGGCCGGTTATCTGTCAGAATATTCCCGCCCGCGCCGGCGACAAGAAGATAGGCCCACCAGTCATGCAGGATATGCGAAGATGCTGGCATGGCTTTCTTCAGAAGATCGCACGCTGCGGGGGAGAGCATGATGGTGCAGCCGGTTGCAATATTCTGGGTGAGAGCCGCCAGAAAAGACGTTGCCTGTGGCAGAGGCGGAGACAGACCAACAGGTGTGAGATTTCTGTCTGTCAGGGTTTGCCGGGCGCAGTACAGGCCGGGCTGCGTGGGGGGAAGAGTCGCAAGAGCTTTTAGCCCACGTGCCAGTTTATCAGGTAGCCAGACATCATCCTGATCACAGAATGCAACGGGCATATCAGGCGGAACAGCCGCCAGAAGGTGGGAATAGGAGGCTGTAACACCCAGATGCTGGCCATTGCGGGGTGTGACCATGATGCAGCGATGGCCCATTTTCTGGCTGAAATGCTGCATCAGGGAGAGCGTGCCGTCGGTAGAGCCGTCATCCCGCCAATAGAGAACCCAGTTGGTGTGGGTTTGGCCTTCAAGGGAAGCAAGCTGTTCGCTCAGATAGGTGCCCCCATTATAGAGCGAAAGCAGAATGGCAACGGGGGCATCTGACAGGCCCGATTGTGCAGGGAAGCGTCCGGGCATGGTGCTCTGACTGTTATCCTGCACTCGGTGTCCTCTGACAGGGGGTGGAAGGCTGCTTCTGTAACGCAGTCAGAAGCAGCAGGTGCGTTTTGCTCAGGCTGAAGGAGTCTGGGCAAAAATCTGGTTTACAACCTTCTTTACGCTTTCTTCCCACGCCGGCATGGTAATGCCAAATACACGTGTGAGCTTGGAATTGTCCATCCGTGAATCAGCGGGCCGTTTAGCCGGGGTGGGCCAATCTTCCGTGCGGATAGCGGTGACTGTGGGCATCGGCTGCCCATGGTCCGCCGCATCTTTCAGGGCTTCTACCGCCAGACCATGCCATGTGGTTTCACCGGTTCCACACACATGGTAGATCCCGGCAAAATCATCTTTCCAGCCGTCTTTTTCGAGAATGGCGAGAACGGAAAGAATGGCGCGCGCCAGATCATCTGAACTGGTGGGATTGCCTTTCTGGTCCCCGACCACTTTCAGAGCCGGATTTTTGGCTCCTGCGTTCAGCATGGTGCGAACAAAGTTCTTGCCATGAGCAGAATACACCCAGGATGTCCGGAAAATCAGGGTCTTGGGATTGGCGGCCAGTGCCTGCTTTTCGCCTTCAGCCTTTGTGCTGCCATAGACCGTGTCAGGGGAGACCGCATCTGTTTCCACATACGGTGTGCCTTTGTCTCCGGAAAAGACGTAATCAGTGGAAACATGGATCAGCGGAATATTCTGCTGGGCGCACAGGCGGGCCAGTTCTGCCGGACCACTCGTGTTGGCGCGGGCAGCCGCTTCAGGTTCTTTTTCCGCCAGATCAACAGCAGTCCAGGCTGCGGCATTGACTACGGCAACCGGTTTGACGGCTTCCAGCGTGGCAGCCAATGTTTCAGGTTTGTCAAAATCAAAACCGGGACGTCCAACGCAATGAATGCGCGGACCACCAAGCGTGACCAGAGAGGTTGCAAGCTGCCCGGTGCCACCGGTGACCAGAATGGGACCACCCTCAGATGCCAGAATGCTCATGACGTGCTCCCGTTCTTAAAATTGAAACCAGCCTTTGGCGGCAGAAAATTCCGGTGCTTCAAGATCTTTTTCTGACAAAATGGCGTCTTCAGGTTTGACAGGCCAGTCAATGGCCAGTTCCGCACTGTTCCAGATCACCGCCCGTTCAGAAGCCTTGTTGTAAAGGCCGGTGCATTTGTACTGAACTTCCGCGTTTTCAGTCAGCGTGCAGAAACCGTGCAGGAAGCCCGGCGGAATCCAGAGCTGGGACCAGTTTTCTTCTGACAGTTCAGCGGCAACCCATTTGCCATAGGTCGGGGAGCCGGTACGGGCATCAATCGCGACATCCCAGATGGCCCCTTTGGTGCAGCGTACCAGTTTTCCCTGAGCATACGGGTCAAGCTGGCAATGCAGGCCACGAACAACACCTTTCTGGCGGGAAAGGCTCTGGTTATCCTGCACAAATGGCTGGGTAATGCCTGCGTCACGCATGCGGTCGATATTGTAGGTTTCGGAGAAGAATCCCCGATTGTCTCCAAAGCGCGGCGGCGTAACAAGGATGACGTCCGGAATGGCGAGACGATCAACTTTCATGAAGGCAGATCTCCAGAAATTAAGACTGGCATAAAATTAAGGCGGGCATAGAAAAAAGGGCTGCCTGATCAGCAGCCCACGGGAGCAGAATCGGCAACCTGCATCAGCAGGCGGCCCAGTTCGGTTTTGATCATGCGCTGTGCATGAGCCCGCAACTGGTCTGCATCAATAAAGCCCATGCGATAGGCGACTTCAGCCGGAGAACCGACCAGCATGCCCTGACGAGCCTGAATGGTATGCACAAACTGACCGGCTTCCATCAGGCTGTCGGGAATGCCTGCATCCAGCCAAGCGCAGCCACGGCCAAGGCGGTCAACATGCAGGGATCCTTCTTCCAGATAGAAGCGGTTGAGATCCGTGATCTCCAGTTCCCCGCGGGCAGAAGGTTTGACCCGCTTCGCAAAGTCCAGCACCCGGTTATCGTAGAAATAGAGCCCGGTAACCGCCCAGTTGGAAGGAGCTTCCTTCGGCTTTTCCACAATGCTCAGCGCGCGACCGGTGCTGTCAAACGTGACCACACCGTAGCGTTCCGGATCACGTACCTGATAAGCAAATACTGTAGCGCCCGTAGGACGAAGGGCCGCGGTTTGCAGTGCGGCGCTCAGGTGATCAGCAAAAATAAGATTGTCACCAAGCGCCAGTGCGCAGGGAGCGTTCCCCAACCAGTCTTCCGCGATCAGGAAGGCCTGCGGAATCCCATCCGGAGACGGCTGGACCCGGTATTCAAACCGTACGCCAAACTGGGACCCATCTCCCAGAAGGCGTTTGAACTGCGGCAGGTCAGCAGGTGTGCTGATGATCATGATATCCTTGATGCCCGCCAGCATAAGCGTGGAGAGCGGATAATAGACCATCGGTTTATCATAAACTGGCAGCAACTGTTTGCTGGCAGCCAGAGTCATGGGGTAAAGGCGCGTGCCGGAACCACCGGCCAGCAGGATGCCCTTCATGGGCGTGGCGACAGGGGGTTTCTGTGTCATTCTGCGGCAGTTCCCAAGCGATTTCCGGTATAGCGGCGGGCGCGGATGGCTTCCCACCAGTCACGATTATCCAGATACCACTGCACAGTGCGGCGGATTCCGGTTTCAAAATCATGTTTGGCTTTCCAGTCCAATGCCTGTTCGGCATGGGATGGATCAATTTCATACCGGAAGTCGTGACCAGGACGATCGGACACAAAGCGGATCAGACGTTCACGCGGGCCAGCGGCATCCGGTGACAATTCGTCCAGAACCTTACAGATGGTCTTGACCACTTCCAGATTGCTGCGGGGCTGACGGGCACCAATGGCATATGTTTCGCCCGGCACGCCTTTTTCCACGGCCTTGACCAGCGCTTCTGCATGGTCTTCCACGAACAACCAGTCCCGCACGTTGGCGCCATCGCCATAAACAGGCAGATCTTTGCCTTCAATAGCGTTGATGGTGATCAACGGAATCAGCTTTTCCGGAAAATGCCAGATACCGTAATTGTTGGTGGTGTTGGTCACAAAAGTGGGCAGGCCATAGGTATGGAACCAGGCGCGCACCAGATGATCAGAAGACGCCTTGCTGGCGGAATACGGGCTGCGCGGATCGTAAGGCGTAGTTTCCGTAAATGGCGGGTCGTTGGGTTCCAGCGCTCCGAATACTTCGTCGGTCGAGATATGGTGGAACCGGAAGGCTTCACGATCTGCCTTGTCCAGTGTGAGCCAATATTTCCGTGCCGCTTCCAGCAGGGAATAGGTGCCGACCACATTGGTCTGGATAAAGACACCGGGGCCATCAATGGAGCGGTCCACGTGGCTTTCAGCCGCCAGATGCATCACGGCGTGCGGGCGGAACGTCTCGAACAGACGGCTCATCTCGCTACCGTTGACAATATTGGCCCGTGCAAACTCGTAGCGTCCGCTGGAGGGGGCATCTTCCACTGTTTCTTCAGAAGCTGCATAAGTCATGCAGTCAACATTCAGAACAGAGTGATCGGTTGACCGAATAATATGTCGGATTACCGCAGACCCGATAAATCCGCATCCGCCAGTTAATAAGATACGCATAGAGTTTCCGCTTTTGTGACCAAAGAAGACGTTCAAATTTCTACATAACAGGCATAACGCAGAAAATTCCGGTTCGCCAGTAATCATGCATAATTTGCGCAATTAGGGCGGGCAGCAGTATGAAAAGGGCTAAATGACGCGGCGTGACTGACTGGTAGGGACGAAGAGAATGTTTGCCGAAAACCTGACGGAAGCGCTGTTGAGGGTATTGGAACGGCCTGAACTGAAAGTTCTTGCACAGTTTTGTTGTATTACCCTTAACCCTTCCATTGGGCACCCGTTTCAGGTCGACCGGCAAGGCAACATAGTCCTTGGAGCCCCCTGTTTAGGCGAAGAAACAGTGGTGGCGTTTCACCTGCGCCATGCGCTTGAACTGGCCGTTCTGCTGAAAGGCACGGCCGAATCGCCCTGCGAAACCGCTAAAATCCTTTTTGCAGCAACCCGCACAACAGCCCGATTCTGGCTGTTGGACAGTTTTGCTGATCATCCTCAACCTGAATCCTGGGTACGGCTTTTTACGGCGGCTGATGTCCCTGCAAAGGCTGCGTTGAAGGCAGTTTACCCCGCTCTTTTGCCACTTGTGGCAGAAGCTGGAAGTCCTCAACAGCACACCCTCTCTTCTGAGGAATGGGACGAGATTCTCCGCTGGCTGGCGGGAGCATGGGGGCTGATCGGCCCGGTAGAAGCTCTTATGGCTGAAGGGGGCGATGCACGCCTCACTGTGGGAGTGCGCACGGGGCTGAATCATTATGGCTGTTCGCATCGACCGCGCCCATGGGCTGTGACCTTCGCGTCCTCTACTGCTTCATCGTTGTCTGAACGGGGATTTACTGGCGGAGAACTTGCCCGGTTGGCCTTGATGCGCGCTGTGCTGCAAGGCGACGCTCTGGCATTTTTGCGAGAACAGGCGCGGGATATGCGACGTTTTCTGGCGGGTTTCTTGGGGGTGGCCGACTCCGATGCCGTCATCCTTTCTCCATCTGGCACGGATAGCGCGCTGGCTGTGCTTGCGTTGTCGGCGTCAGGTGGGGTGCCTGTCACCACAGTGCTGACCGCACCGGACGAAACAGGAAGTGGTATCCCCCTGGCTGCGCAGGGATGTCATTTTGCGCAGGAAACAGCGCGCGGTGTCTCGGTTGAAAAAGGCGCGTTGATAGAGGGTTTCCCCGCAGATGCGCGGAGTCTGACGCTTCCCTTGCGGAATGTGGAGGGCGGTCTGTGCGTATCAGAAGACGTTGTGCGCGCCTGTCAGGTTATGGTGGCTGAAGAGGTTGCCGCAGGACGGCGCGTTCTTCTCCACGTGCTGGATTTGTCCAAAACGGGCCTTCTGGCACCGGATATGGAGGCTGTCGCAGCCTTGTGTGCCGCTTATCCCGGGTGGCTGGATGTCGTGGTCGATGCCTGTCAGACCCGCCTTATGCCACAGCGGATCAGCGCGTATCTGGAGAGAGAGTGGGCCGTGATGGTCACGGGCTCCAAATTCTATACGGGCCCTCCCTTCTGTGGGGCGTTGCTGTTACCGGCTTCCTGGAAGAATCGCTTGGCAAAAGGAACACTTCCGGCGGGGCTTGCAGCGTATGCCAACCAGTGTGAATGGCCGTCCTCTTCCGCCTGCCAAGTGCTTGCAAGCAGTGCCAACCATGGTCTGTTGCTGCGCTGGGCCGCCGCCCGCGCGGAGATGGAAGCTTTTGCCGCCATTCCGGCTGATGTGGTCTCCGAGCGTCTCCATAGTTTTCTTCATGCCGTAACGCAGGCGATTCTTGCTCAGCCTGACCTGCAATTATTGACTCCGTATGTGCCGCAACGTCCCGTTTTGACGGATGACTGGGACAGGCGGCAGACAATTCTCTCTTTCATGGTTCGGGCGCCGGAGGCACCGGATATTGATACACCGCTTGATTTTGACCGATGTCGAAAAGTGTATCAGTGGCTGAATGCGGATGTATCAGAGTACGTACCGCAGGCTGATCGCAAGCTGGGGGCGCTTTTGTGCCATATCGGTCAGCCCGTGGCACTTCCTCATCCTCATGCACGAGGGGGAAAGGCGGCAGCTTTGCGGCTTTCTGCCGGAGCACGCCTGATTTCGGGTGAACCGTCCCATGATGGGCTGGGAACCAAAGCCAGAATGGCGCGCGAGATCGCAGATGCCCTCAAGGTTCTGGAAAAGATCAGCCTTATTCTGGTGCATTGGTCCGCCATCGCCAAGGCAGATCCGCCAGCTTCATACGCCCCCAGGGTTCCTGTGGGTGTTCTGGCTTCGGGGGCAGAGCCTCACCCTCACGCATCAGGCCAGAAGCAGACGAGCGTTACAATTTCTTCTCTTGCCTTGGGGCGTTCCTGACAGCACAACAACAGCATGAGTGCATCTGTAACCTCTCCCCAAATCGTACAATCCAATCAGGGCAACTTTCTGGATACGCCTCAACTGGCCACGGGTGTGACCCGTTTCTGGCTTATTCGCCACGCGCTGGTGGAACAAAATGCCAGAATGAGCCTGTATGGCACGCTGGACGTGCCCCTTTGCCCGGATAGCCTGATTGCCCAGCGCCCGATGTATGAAGCGCTGGCGGCACGCCTGCCCCGCAAGGCCCGCTGGCTGATCAGCCCCCTCTCGCGCACGCGATGCACAGCAGAAGCCATTCAGGATGCCGGATACGGGCCTGCCGAGCTAAAGGTTGAGCCAGCCCTGATAGAACAGAATCTGGGTGAATGGCAGGGAATGGCGCATCAGGAACTGCCGGATCACCTGCATCTTGCTCCACATCCGTTCTGGTCCGTTGCGGCCTCTGAATGCCCCCCAAAAGGGGAAAGCATGATTGATGTCTGCGCCCGCGTGGGGCGCGGGCTGGATCGTCTGGCAGAAACCTATGCCGGGCAGGATATGATTGCCGTCAGCCATGGCGGTGCCATTCGTGCGGCTTTGGCCCATGCTCTGCGTATTCATGCTGAAACGGCTTTGCATTTTTCCATCCAGAATCTATCTCTCACCATCTTGGAACGGCTGGAAGAGGGATGGCGGGTTGTAACCGTCAACGAACTGCCGGGCATCTGATTTTTTAAGCAATCGGCAGCAGAAATCAGGCTTTATCCTTTCTCAGGGAGTGCCAGATTTCTGCTGTTGCTGTTGCTGTTGCTGTTGCTGTTGCTGTTGTGGCGAAGGCGGTGCGGGTGACAGCGGAGGCGTGACCACAGGCGGTTTTCCGTTTTCTGCCGCTGGCGGGTTTTGCTGCACGTTAGCTCCCGTAGGGGCGTCTTTTCGGGGCTGATCATCCTGTGCGTTCTCTTCTGTATGCAAAGCAGAAAGCGGTACGCCCTTAAGCGGAGATTTTTCGGTCACAGGAATATCCGGTCCCTTGGCATCCCACGCGTCAACAGGGGGAAGCGGCTGTTGGGATGGCTGATCAGCCAATGGGTTTTTGTCCAGAACTTTTCGGGTGCTTTGCGGGTAGCGGTTCATCAATCCCAGCAGAGTACCGTTTGTCCAGCCAAAGCCGACCTGCATGGGGTATTCTCCACCGCCCTTGCCGCCGGTGGGGCTTATGTCATTTGCCACAACATCATATTTTTCCAATAAAACACCACTTTTTTCAAAGGTGCCAATAACGCGTGCCATCCATCTGCGGCCAATATCGGCTGCCAGATCATGATGCCCGTACTGTTCCAGCCCCTTTATGGCCATCCATTCTTCAGGAGCCCACCCGTTCGGGGCATCCCATTGCTGGCCGGTTACCTGATCCGTTACGGTCAGCCCGCCTACATGCAGCAACCGTTTCTGGATGGTGTGCGCCACGGCATCGGCCTTGTCCTGCGGGGCCAGATGCAGGAAAAGCGGAACAGCCGTGGCAGTGGACAGAATGCCGGTGGGTTTGCCGGTTTTCCAGTTGTAATCGAAATAGGCGCCTTCTTTTTCATCCCACAGATAATGGTTGATGGCGTCCTGAAGCTGTTTGGCCTGCTGCATGTATGACGCGGATTTCCCTTTATCTCCACTCAGCGCGTAGGCGTGGGAGAGGGTCTGCATCAGATGCACCATCAGACAATTATATTCTATTGTCAGGAGCGATGTTGTCTGGATGGTTGAAAGGGTTTTTCCGTCCGCCAGCCAGCGTGAGGAATAATCCCATCCGGTTTCAGCGCCCGCGCGCAGATCACGCCAGAGATCATTGGCGTTGCGTTGTGTTTGGCGGGCAGTGGCCAGATCCTGTGGGTAGCTTTCGTCGCGAGGCGTGTTCATGTCATCCCACGGGCGAAACATGAGTGTTCCGTCAGGGAGTTTTACGGCGTGTCGCCACGCGTTTCCGGGTTTGAGTGTGGCGGCTCCATCCGTCCAGTAATCATATTCGCGCTGCAGTTCTGGTAGGAAGGACGTGTAAACCACCTGCCCATCATGGCTGGCGAGCAGATCCAGCATCACGGAGAAAAACGGAGGCTGAGACCGGCTGAGATAATAGGTGCGGTTTCCGTTGGGCATATGCCCATACCGTGCGATCAGGGAGGCAATATCCTGCACCATGTTGCGCATCAGATCGATGCGTTCGTCCTCATAGAGGCCAATCATGGTAAAATAGCTGTCCCAGTAATATATTTCTGAAAAACGTCCGCCGGGAACAATGTATTTCTGTGGCAGTGCGAGCAGGGATGACCACGGCACGGCAGTATCGGCGTCACGCGTCAGGACATCCCACATGCCGGTAATGTAATCGCGCACGTTTTCATCAGGTTTGCGTGAATAGGCAGCAGACCGCAGAACAGGAATGGTGAAATGTTCTGATACAAACAGCTTCAGGTTGAAATCGGGCAGGTCTTTCTGCTGCTTCCACATGGCAACCAGATCAACAGGAGCCTGATCAGGAATGGCATCGGCCACGGCTTTTGCATCCGTGAAGATTTTGGCTGCATGAATGGCGGCGAACAGTTCTCCCAGCGCAATGGACGGCGGACGCAGATCCTGCGGAATGGAGAGAGGGTGATCTCCCGCATGGGGAGCAGGAAGCCGATTGAACAGTTTGGCCTGCACGGGTGGCGTTGCATCGTCCTGCTGGTCCAGCGCGGGAGAGGCATCACGAGGGCTTGCGGGCTGCGCCACGCCAGCGTTGCTTTCAGGAGCAGGAGCAGGAGCAGGAGCAGGAGCAGGAGCAGGAGCAGGAGCAGGAGCAGGAGCCGGAGCAGGAGCAGGAGCCTGCGTTGCGGTGGAGGTGAGCCTGACCACGGAGGGCGGTGCCGCGAGGGCCGGAGTTGGCTTTTCTCCTTCCACCTCAGAAGTCTCCACTGAGGGGAGGGTTCGTGCGTCTGTTGGAGCGTCTGCCTGCATGGCGGAAGAAGTTGGGGAGGGAAGCGGCGCAGCAGACTGCGCCCACCCACTGAGTGGTGTGCTGGCCAGAAAAAGGAACAGGGCTACAGAGCGCAGGCGTGAGCGAGAGATAGTGGCAGCAGGCAACGAGCGCGGAGTCAGCACGGAAGAAGGGAATATGCTGGAAATATGGCCTGTGGGGCTTGTTCTGTCCGTATGCGCGCTCATGTCTTTCTTTCGGTCGAAGTCTTTCTGGCCAACGCAAAACCTGTCAGCCTCTCTTGCCAAGGCGGAGGAATGGAAACCTCCGGCTGGTAGGTAAAGAACGGTGCAACCGGGATCGGGTTTTGCGTAACACCGGAACTGTCTATGCTTTTCAGCCATGCTGGGCGATTGTGGCCCGCGCACTTTAGTCCTGTCAGGAGTTTTGTTCATGTCGTCCCCTCTTTCAAGCCCCGGGGCTCTGGCCGTTACGGATGACCTGTTTTTCAAGCGGCCCAACGCCTTGCTGCAACGGGACGAAGCCGAAGGGCTGACCCGCGATGCGCTGACAGGCATGGATGATGGTGAACTTTTTCTGGAATACAGGGAAAGCGAGAGCATTGCGCTGGATGATGGTGTGATCCGCTCCGCCTCTTTTGATACCAGTTGCGGGTTTGGTTTGCGGTCTGTGCTGGGTGAGGAAACCGGCTTTGCCCATTCTGATGATCTGAGCCGTTCAGCCCTGAAGCGGGCTGCTGATGCGGTCAGTGCTGTGCGCAATGGTCGGTCCGGCACCATGGCGGATGCGCCGCGCTCCACCAACACGCGCCTTTATACGGATGCAAACCCTCTGGGGGATACGGATTTTGCCGCCCGCTCCGGGTTGCTGTCCCGCATTGATGCCTATGCCCGGGGCAAGGACAGCCGTGTGGTGCAGGTTATGGCGTCTCTTTCTGGTGAGTGGCAGGCCGTGCAGATTATCCGTGCGGACGGGGTGCGCGTGGCCGATCTGCGGCCTCTGGTGCGCTTGAATGTGTCCGTGGTGGTGGAGCAGGGTGGCAAACGGGAAAGCGGCAGCCATGGGCTGGGCGGTCGCTATGAAATCAACCGCCTGCTTGAAGAACCGACCTGGCAGGGCGCTGTGGATGAAGCCCTGCGGCAGGCATTGGTCGCTCTTGAAGCCCGTCCTGCTCCGGCGGGCGAGATGGAAGTGGTGCTCGGCGCTGGCTGGCCCGGTATTCTGTTGCATGAAGCGGTTGGGCATGGGCTTGAAGGAGACTTCAACCGCAAGGGCACATCCGCTTTTGCTGGCCTTATGGGCAAGCGGGTGGCGGCTCCCGGTGTCACGGTGATTGATGATGGGTCTTTGCCTGATCGGCGCGGCAGCCTGACCGTGGATGATGAAGGCACCCCCACGGGCCGCACCGTGCTGATTGAAGACGGTATTCTAACGGGTTACTTGCAGGATCGCCTGAATGCCCGGCTGATGCACATGGCCCCTACCGGCAATGGTCGGCGTCAGTCCTATGCGCATGTGCCGCTGCCCCGCATGACCAACACCCTCATGCTGCCGGGTCAGGCGTCAACGGAAGATATGATCCGTTCCATGAAGCGTGGTCTGTATGCGGTGCATTTTGGTGGCGGTCAGGTGGATATTACCTCCGGCAAGTTCGTGTTTTCCGCATCTGAAGCCTATCTGGTGGAAGATGGAAAAATCACGGCTCCCGTTAAAGGCGCGACGCTGATTGGCAGCGGGGCAGAAGCCATGACGCAGGTTTCCATGATCGGGAAAGATATGGAGCTTGATCCGGGCATTGGTACCTGTGGCAAGGCGGGGCAGGGCGTGCCCGTGGGTGTGGGGCAGCCCACCCTGAAAATGGCAGGCCTGACCGTGGGCGGCACGGCCTGAGCATAATAAAGGGGATACGCGTAGCAGCGTGTGCGGGCGGACGCGCGGATTTTATTGAACCGAAAAAGGCGGCAGAAGGAGCATGCGTGGGCGAATCGAGAGGTTTCTGCTGTTTGACCTCTCGTGGTAGAGCGTGGTGCGGAAAAGACCACGCGGCGTGCTGGCGCGTGACAGACAAGGGTAAGAGAATGGTCGAAAACGGGTATCAGAGTCCTTTCATGCAGGAAGCCGCCGCCCGCGGTTTCATTTTCCAGTGCACGGATGCACAGGCGCTGGATGATGCCATGGCGAAGGGGTCTGTCGCCGCGTATATCGGGTTTGATCCCACGGCAGACAGTCTGCACGTGGGTAGCCTGATCCAGATCATGATGCTGCGTCTGCTGCAAAAGCATGGCCACCGGCCTGTAGCCCTTATGGGCGGAGGCACGGCGCGGATCGGTGACCCGTCTTTCCGCGAGGAAGCCCGCAGGTTGATGACGGAAGAGACCATCACCACCAATCTGGCAGGCATTGAAGGCTGCCTCCGCCAGTTTCTGACATTTGGTGAGGGCGCTTCTGAGGCCAAGCTGGTCAACAATGCGGACTGGCTGGACAAGTTGGCCTATATTGACCTGCTGCGGGATGTGGGGGTGCATTTTTCCATCAACCGCATGCTGGCGTTTGATTCTGTCAAAAGCCGTCTGGACCGTGAGCAGGGCCTGACCTTTCTGGAGTTCAATTACTCCATTCTCCAGTCCTATGATTTCCGTGAACTGAACCGCAGGCATGGCGTCACGCTTCAGTTGGGTGGATCAGACCAGTGGGGCAATATTGTCTCGGGTGTGGATCTGGTGCGTCGCACAGACCAGAAAAGCGTAATGGGGCTGACCACGCCGCTGCTGACCACCGCATCAGGCGCCAAGATGGGCAAGACGGCCAACGGCGCGGTGTGGCTTTCCGAAGCCCGTCTGCCGGTGTTTGATTACTGGCAGTTCTGGCGGAATACGGAAGATGCCGATGTCGGCCGCTTCCTGCGCCTGTTTACGGATCTGCCTTTGGAAGAATGCGCCCGTCTTGAAGCGCTTGAAGGCGCGGAGATCAATGAGGCCAAGAAAGTTCTGGCAACTGAAGCTACGGCTCTCTGCCACGGGCGCAAAGCCGCTCTGGCTGCGGCAGAAGCGGCCCGCCAGACCTTTGAAGAAGGCAAGGTGGCCGCGGCAGACCTGCCAGTGCACGAAGTTCCACTCTCTGTGCTGACGGAGGGTGTGCCTGTGTTCCGTCTGCTGGTGGAGGCAGGGCTTGCCAAAACCAATGGTGAAGCCCGGCGTTTGATTCGCGGTGGGGGAGCACGCGTGAATAACCAGCCTGTTGCTGATGAAAACAGGCTGGTGACTCAGGCAGACGCGGTGGAAGGGGCTGTTCGGCTTTCTTCAGGTAAAAAGCATCATGTGCTGATCAAGGCCGGGTAAAGGGACTGGCCTGTCAGAGATGACTGGCGGAGAGAAAAAATGAAGCGCATTCCTCTACTCGTGGTCTGTCTGGCTGTAACCTGCTCTCTTTCAGGCTGTGTGGGCCCGGATGTGGGATACGGAACATATGGCTATTCAGGCTATGGCTACGGCCCGCAATATGATGGGTATTACGGCTATGGTCCCGGCCCACGGTGGGGCTATGCGGCACGCAGGATAAGGCCCATGCCGCCGCCGCCTCGCCCTGGCGGAAGGCCGGGTGGTGGCGGAAGGCCCGGAGGTAGGCCCGGAGGCGGTGGTCGCCCGGGAGGCGGAGCTCATGGTGGCCCGGGTGGGCGTCCTGGCGGAGGTCCGGGTGGCGGAGGTGGCCAGCGCGGTCCCTCAAGAGGCGGCGGCGGAGGTCATAGTTCCGGCGGCCCCCGCGGCCCTCGCTAAAACGGGCCCGCTTACCGTGTTTTAAAGAAATCGAAAGAGAGGAAGCCATCACGCTTTCTCTCTTTTTTTGTCTGCTGGACATGAATTTGCTGCGGTATGGTCGCGCAGATATTCCCCGTCCAATTTTTTAGCCACAAACAATCCCGCTACCGTTTTTTCCTGCTGAATTTTCAAACAGCTTTTCAGGAAAAATGGAGGGGGAGAGATTCGCCTCTGCCTTACGCGGGCAGAGAGAACGCAAAGATTGTTTTTTGTGGAGAGAACTGGTGCTGCTGGACAGGATTGAACTGTCGACCTCTCCCTTACCAAGGGAGTGCTCTACCACTGAGCTACAGCAGCGACGTTGGCGGCGTTCTAGCGTTTCACGCGCAACGCCGCAAGTCTGTTTCCGCTTAAAAAGCGGAATTAATCATCACGGTGGGTTTTTTCCATCCGTTCATGCTGTTCCTGCGCCTCAATGGAGAGGGTCGCAATCGGGCGGGCTTCCAGACGGCGCAGGGCAATGGGCTCCCCTGTTTCTTCACAGTAGCCGTAACTGCCGTTTTCAACACGCTGCAGAGCAAGGTTGATCTTGCCAATCAGCTTGCGGGCACGGTCACGGGTGCGCAGTTCCAGCGCGCGGTCTGTTTCCACGCTGGCGCGGTCTGTGATGTCTGCTTCATGAATCCCGCCTTCGGAAAGGCTGGCAAGAGTATCTCCTGCCTCTTTGAGGAGTTCGGCACGCCACTTGAGAAGCTTCTGCCTGAAATACTCCGTCTGAAGAGGGTTCATGAACTCCTCGTCGTCTGACGGGCGGTAGTCCGGCGGTAGAGTGATCATAGTCAGTGTCAGCCTTTGCAATGACAGGAATCCTGCCTTGAAAGAATGACGCGGCTTATAACGGGGGCTGCCCGGAACGCCAAGAAGATAATGGAGGCAAGAGCCAAGAAAAGCGGAGGGCTGCCCGGTAACTATGCGCCATAGTTCAAGAATTCGGCCAATGCTTACCAGTTATGGGAACGGATTATTTGGTCCGTACGTGCGGATCATTGGGCACGGTCACGTTTTTGCGCAGGGGTGCCGCGTTCTGCGCGGCTGCCATCAGCCATCCGGCAAACAGAAAGACCCACCCCGCAGTAGGGAAGGAGAACAGGGCGCTGGTGGAGGCTATGGGCCACAGAACGGTGCAGCACATCACAAACAGCATGGCCTGTTGGGGGGCGTGGGTGGGGGAAAGATGCCGTGTGCCAGCCTTCAGCCAGCACACAACCGTAGCGGCAAAAGCGGCAAGACCCAGAAGGCCCGCCGTTGTGGCAACCTGAAGATAGTAGTTGTGGGGGTGAATATTGCATCCAGTTCCTGCCGGGCTATCAAGCGGCGGGAGCCCGAGCGCGGAAATACCAGCGCTATGCATGCCCAACTGACAGAAATTACGAAACCCATCCACGCCCAGCCCGAGCCATGGGTGGTTGAGCACTATGATGCTGGCCTTGGTAAAGAGCTGCCCGTAATCACTGGTGGCAAAATGCTGGAGCTGATTGGAAAATTTCAGCACCAGTTTGGCATAGGTGGGCGGGGAGATAACCGGCAGGCTGGCAAGGGCCGCAGCAACGCACGCCAGCAGCGCGACAAACGGCCACCGGAACTGCCGCACCAGCAAGGCGGTCAGAAACAGGCCAAACAGCAACAGAACATTGCTCATGCGCTGGCCAATCAGCACCATGGTCAGGGCCGAAAATAGCAGCAGCACGCAGCCACCAACCCACGCTCCACGGTTTTTACTGTGCAGGGCATGCAGCACCACGGGCATGATGCCGGGAAAGAACAACATCAGGAAGGTAAAGCCCGCCCGGGGCTTAACAAAGGGGCCGGTCAGGGAGCCGTCTCCCCATCGGGGGGCTCCCATCAGGTTGGTGCCCGTCAGATATTGTTCCCAGCACTGGCTCATAAGCCATAGGGCCAGCAGGAAAAACACGCCCCCCAAGGCCATGCGCCGAGTCTGGCGGGCGAGAATCCAGTTCTGGGTGGCGGCGGTCAGCAAAAACAGGCGCGGCAGACACAGGGCCTGTGTCCAGGCTCCCTTGAGTCCAACATGCACGGAAGAGATCAGGCACAGCCCACAGAACAGGGCGGCGGGAATGATCCATGGCTTGCGAAGCCATTGCCAGTCCCGCATCAGGCCAGAGTAAATCAGAAAGAAAACGCCAATAAGCGTTGCAGCAATATCGCTGAGCGCCCGACTGTAAAACATCAGCAGGGGCAGCAGCAGGGTGCAGGCCGTGCCGGTGAGTGTCAGGCTTTTTGCCAGCACTGTCTGCCAGCGGGAGAGGGATGCGTCCATCAGGTCAAAACGAGTCACATCAGAAGCCCGCTCGCCTCATACGGGCGGGCCTCCGGGTGTTCGGACTTAGAACGGAATTTCGTCATCCAGATCGTTATTGCTGCTGGGGGCATCCCAACCGCCAGAGGAGCTACCGCCACGAGACGGCGTATTCTGGCGCGGAGCGGAAGAGCCGCCGCCAAAATCACCACCGCCGCCATATCCACCGCTGCTGCCACCGTAGCTGCTACCGCCACCGCCAAAGCCGGCACCGGCATCATCACTATCATTGCTGGAACGGCTATCCAGCAGAACCAGTTCCCCACGGAACCGTTCCACAATCACTTCGGTCGTGTAGCGTTCCTGCCCGGACTGATCTGTCCATTTCCGGGTTTGCAACGCACCTTCCAGATAAACCTTGCGGCCTTTGCGCAGAAAGCGTTCCGCCACATCCGCCAGCCGTTCATTGAAGATCACCACACGGTGCCATTCCGTGCGTTCACGGCGCTCGCCAGACTGACGGTCGTTCCACGTGTCACTGGTGGCCAGTGTCAGGGAAACAATTTTCATGCCGCTCTGGCTGGTGCGCACTTCCGGGTCCTTACCCAGATTGCCGACCAGAATAACCTTATTGACACTGCCAGCCATCAGAGACCCCGTTTCGCTGTACCATTTAAAAAGAATGTCACGCCCGTGTAGCGCACTCCGCTACGGCTATAAAGTCCGTGAAGCCGTTTGGCTGCTCTTTCTACCCATGAATGTGAGAGGCTTCTTGCGGTCAGAATACCGTATGCCGCCTGCTACATCCCCCTTTTTTCGTTTCGGGCATTCTCCGTCAGATTTTCTGCACGCGCCGTATAAATCTGCCTCGAATGCCCACACGGGTTTCCTGCAGACAGGCACGATAAGAAACGACGAAGAGAAGATCAGAACCGAAAAAGGAAGGAGAATGACGGCCTTACCCCTCTATCCGCCACACCGATATCCGCGCTGCGCCATGCTTGCGTTCGGCCAACAGGGCGCCAGAAAAAACAGGAAGAGGATCATCCGTCTCAGGCACGGAGACACCCTGTTGTTCAATGTCCAGCAGGGGCAACGGTTCCTGTGCGGAGGTTTCAATAACGGCAATGGCGTGTGGGGCAATCCATCCCTGTGCCTTTAGCGCTGCAAGCGTGCGGGCTGGGAGGTTTTGGCGGTAAGGAGGGTCCAGAAACAGCAGGGAGCACGGTATCGCCGCACGTGGAGGGGAGGTGACATCCTTTGCAAAAACCTTGCATCGGTCCTGCCAGCCGCATCCGGCAATATTGGCACGCAGCGCTGCTAAAGCTGCCCGATCAGTTTCAAAAAAAGTGGCCTGTGCCGCCCCGCGAGAGAGCGCTTCCAGTGCCAGCGCCCCAGTGCCTGCAAATGCATCCAGCGCATGGGCATTGTCCAGAAGGCGCGATCCCCCCCACGGCGCATGGAGCAGCATGTCAAACAACGCCTGCCGCACGCGGTCTGCTGTGGGGCGGGTGGTTGTGCCCTGTGGGGCGGCCAGCACGCGGCCTTTGCGGGCTCCTGCAATAATGCGCATGTCTAGCGCGTTGGGCGGGGCTTGGAGGCAGAGGTGCGGGAACCGCTTTTCTCTGGCCCTTTGGGCATTTGTTCACGCAGAATCTTGCCTGGCACTTCTTCCAGTTCTCCGCGCTTGAGCGTGCCAAGCTGGAAGGGGCCGTAGCTGGTGCGAATCAGGCGGCTGACATGCAGGTTAAGGCCCGCCATCACTTTACGGATTTCGCGATTCTTGCCTTCGCGGAGAGAAACCGTAAGCCACGCATTGTCGCCCTTGCGGGAATCCAGCCCTGCATCAATGGGGCCGTAGCGCACACCTTCAAACACGCTACCTTCCGCTAAAGCAGCAAGACGCGCTTCATCCACCACGCCAAACACCCGCACACGGTAGCGGCGAATCCACCCATTGGAAGGCAGTTCCAGCCGACGTGCCAGTTCACCATCATTGGTCAGCAGCAGCAGGCCTTCACTGTTCAGATCCAGTCGGCCGACGCTGATAACGCGGGGCATTCCTTCAGGCAGAGAGGCAAAAACCGTGGGGCGGCCTTCCGGGTCTTTATGCGTGGTCACCAGCCCGTCGGGCTTGTGGTAGCGCCATAGCCGGGTGCGGTCAGGGGAGGAAACGGCCTTGCCATCTACCTGCACCAGATCCTGCTCGGTCACAAACGTGGCGGGATGGGTCACGGGTTGGCCATTCAGGCGCACCCGTCCTTCCTCAATCATCCGTTCCGCATCGCGCCTGCTGGCTACACCTGTGCGGCCCAGCCATTTGGCAATGCGTTCTCCACGCGGTTCCTGCGTCACTCTGTTTCTCCTGCCGCCTGAATAAAGGCGTTAAAAATCTTCCGGTCGCCCGGGTCTATGCCAAATTCGGGGTGCCATTGCACCCCTAGGCAAAATCGTTGGTTGGGATCTTCTATGCCTTCAATCAGCCCATCTTCAGCCATGGCGTTCACAACGGCCCGGCCGGGCGTGCGCACGGCCTGATGATGGGAGGAATTGACCGCCATATGGCTGGTGGTGGCAATCTGCGCCAGCAGCGTGTGGGGCGTAATGTTTACGGCATGGCTGGCTTCATCACGGGGGTTGGGTTGCTCATGCGGCAGGGCATCCGGGAAGGAGGCTGGGATATGCTGGATCAGCGTGCCCCCAAGGGCCACGGCCATAAGCTGCATGCCCCCGCAAATGCCCAGCACGGGGGTGTTCTGATGCAGTGCTGCTGCCAGATAAGCCGTTTCCGCCTGAGTACGGCGGGGGCGCAGGGTGATGGTCTCATGACAGGTGGTGTCACCATACAGGGTGGGATCAATGTCAAACGCCCCGCCCGTAATCAGCAGTCCGTCAATATGGGGAAGATACTCCCCCGCCAGTTGCGGGAAGAGCGGCAAGGCCACAGGCAACCCGCCCGCTGTGGAGACAGCGGACATGTAATTCTCCCGCAGGGCATACCACGGAAATCTGGAATAACGGTCTGTGCCGCCTGCTTCATGATCAAGCGTAATGCCAATAACAGGACGGCGTGCGGTCATTTATCCGGGTTCTTGAGTAAAAAGCGCAAAGGTAACGTTTCTTCACTGCCATAGCGGCAGATGTTTTGCACGCGCTTATCTGCCCGTTACCGGAGTGTCTTTAATTTTTTGGTTGAAAGAAAAGAGGGCGTTAGCCCGGTAGAAAAGACGTATGATGAATGGTACGCGCCGGTGTGGGAGAGGGTTCATTAACCGTCCGGTCCACAACAGAGAGTCCAAGGCCGATGGCCGCAGCGGCCAGGATGAGAGACAGGCTATGCATTGTACTGATCCTTTCCCGCAAGATCAGGCTGTTAAGGGCCTGATGGAAACAACCTACCGCGCGATCTGTTACAGAACAGATCATGGCATCTATAAGGCATGATGACAGCAAAGGTTGCAGAGATGCAAGAAAAAACCGTGCCTTAATTTGGGCCAGATAGGCTTTGGGTCAGAACAGTGTGTGAGGATTGACACATTTTGTGAGGCAGGGGCGCGGCACCCCCTGTTGAAACGTTACATACCGGCACTATCGTGCGTGGCGGCAAGCGCGGAGGGAGTGCATGAAAAACGGAATGGAGCTTGCTCTCCAGCAGGCCCGGGCGGCGGCCAGCCGGGGCGAAGTGCCGGTGGGGGCCGTGGTGCTTGGGCCTGATGGCGCTGTGCTGGCCCAGAATGGCAACCGCGTTGAGGAATGGCATGACCCCTCTGCCCATGCGGAAATGTTGGTCATGCGCGAGGCCGTGCGGCTACGGGGGGGGCAGAGGCTGGCGGATTGCACGCTGGTGGTCACGCTTGAGCCTTGCCCCATGTGTGCCGCAGCCATCACGCATTTTCGCGTCGGGCGCGTGCTGTTTGGCGCGTATGACCCAAAAGGGGGAGGAATGGAGCACGGGCCCCGCGTGCCCTATCGTCCGGAAAGTCTGCACAGGCCGGACGTAATTGGCGGGGTGCGGGAGCGCGAAGCCGCTGATCTGCTTAAAACATTTTTTCAGACTCTGCGGGGCGCACCGCTGTCAGCGGATTCCTGAACTCAGGGTCTTTTGTTTTTGGGGGCAAGGAACCATCTTATCCTTACAAGCGTCTGGCACTAGGCAAAAAAGGCCGGTTAAGATGCGGGAACAGGGTGGCCCAATGCCGCGCCCGGGTGGGGCACTGCCCTGCCTGACAATGCAAGGAACAGTCGGAAACGTGATGTCGGAAAAATCTGTGTCAAAATTTTTCGGGCGGTCTCGCCGCAAGACACTGCTGGCCCTGCTGGCCGGGGTAAGCCTGATGGTGGATGTGGGCGCAGGACCTTTAGCGATTATGGGCTATAACGCAGCCCACGCACAGGATGCCGGGGCTATCAAACCCAGCGGTCAGGGCCAGAAAATTCCAGATTTTGTCAATCTGGTGAAACAGGTCAAACCTGCAGTGGTTTCCATCACGTCCATGCTCAAGGCGGATTCGGTGGAAGATGAAAACGGTGGCATGGGTGGCGGTATGGGCGGCATGCCCTTTCCCTTTCCTTTCCCGTTCCAGATGGCCCCTCAGCACTCCCGCCAATTGGTAGAAGCGCGCGGGTCAGGCTTTGTCATTTCTGCTGATGGCTATGTGGTGACCAACAACCATGTGGTGAAAGGCGCCACCAAGGTTACTGTCACGCTTGATGACGGCACCACCCTTCCGGCCAAGATTATCGGGCGGGACGGAAAGACCGATCTGGCACTCTTGAAAGTGACATCCTCCCAGAAGCTGCCCTTTATTGAACTGGGTGAATCGGACGATGTGCAGCCCGGTGAATGGGTTGTGGCCGTGGGGAATCCTTATGGTCTGGGCGGCACTGTTACCGCCGGGATCGTCTCGGCCCGTGGGCGTGACATCAATGAAGGCCCGTACGACAACTTCATTCAGATTGATGCGCCTATCAACCGTGGTAACTCCGGCGGTCCGCTGTTCACGCAGGATGGCAAGGTTGTTGGGGTCAATACGGCCATTCTCTCTCCCTCAGGCGGTGGGTCCATTGGTATCGGATTTGCCATTCCGTCTGACACCGTGCGGAGTGTCACGGATCAGTTGCGTAAAACCGGCCATGTGGTGCGCGGTTATCTGGGCGTAAACGCGCAGGTGATCTCCCCCGCCATGGCCAAGGCGCTCAACCTGCCGTCTTCCAGCGATGGCTCGGCTCCGGCTGGAGCACTTGTGGCGAGTGTAACGCCTGATAGTCCGGCAGAAAAAGCCGGCCTGAAAGCGGAAGACGTCATTACCGATTTCAACGGCCAGAAAGTGACATCACCGCATGATCTGGCGGTGCGGGTGGCGTCTCTTGCACCGAATACAGATGCCAAAATGGGCTACATTCGTGCAGGCAAACCGCAGACCGTTACCATCAAGATCGGTAATCTGGCCACCGCTGGCAATGATGGTGGTGTAGGCGGCGGCGCGGCTTCCGGCCCGCATCTGGGCGTTTCTCTGGCCCCGCTGAATGCGGATGTGCGTCGCCAGCTTGGTCTGGGCAATGATGTGCATGGCGTTGTGGTGAATGATATCCAGCCCGGTTCTCCGGCAGATCAGGCTGGTATTCGCCCAGGAGACATCATTCAGTCTGTTGGGGGGCAGTCGGTGGATGCGCCACGGGCGGCCGTTACGGCGGTCAGGGCGACTCTGGCAGCCAAAAAGCCGGTGCTCCTGCGCGTTCTGCGTGATGGTCAGTCCCTCTTCATCGCTATTTCTCCAGATGGAAGTTCTGGCGGAGAGTCGTCCGATAATGACGGGAATGATGACGACTAATAAACCAAGCCGGTAAGAAAACCGGAAAAGCGTCGGCCTTTCGGGGCTGGCGCTTTTTTTATGGTGGGTCTGTTGTCGCAGGAAGGATCGTTTGACGGGCTCTGTACAAGAACAGCAAAGAAATCCACTGTAAAATTTTGATTAAAAACACACGAGCAGGGTGAATTTTTCTGCACGTTCGGCTTAATGCACGGTGTGTCATGGAGCAGGATGTCTTTGAACGTGTTTTTAAGTTTTGCTTTTTATCGGCAGCCTGTGCCTATGGGGCAGGTTTCCGGGTTGAAATCAGTGTCCCGGTCAAAGCTCTGGCAAAGGTCTGGCGGGTTGTTTACATACGCACCCCATACACAGAATAAGACCCCTGAGTTTTAAGTCTCCACAAAGTGGCGCTTTTCCGTCTTGTGTAAAAATGTGCGGACCGATGCGTGCTTTTCAGGTTTTCTGCCGTCGGGACGGATTGTTGTCATGATGTTTAGCTTCCCTTTTTTCCTGCGTTCTTTTCACAGGCCCTTCATGGCGGGCGCTCTGGCCGTGGCTCTCTGCGCGCTGCAGGGAGAAGCATACGCCACGGGCACCACCAGCGTGGTTGTGGGGCAGGACGGCACGCTGACGGTTCCGGAATCGTCACCATTGCGGCAGCAACTGCAGGTGACCCCGGTGCGGATGTCTGCCCCGCGCGATACGCTTTCCGTTCCGGGTTCCATTGTGGCTGAACCGTCCCGTGTTTTGCCCGTGTTGGCCCCTGTTACAGGGCATGTGGTTTCTGTTTCTGTTGTGCCCGGTCAGCATGTGCGCAAAGGGCAGGACCTGCTGACCCTTCTTTCCGGGGATATGGCGCAGGCCACGACGGATGAAGCCAAGGCGCAGGCCGGGCTGGTGCAGGCGCGCGCTGCTCTGGCGCGTGCGCAGGAGGTCCGGCAGGCAGGCGGTGCCGCCACCAAGGATGTGGAAGCAGCCCGCGCAGCCTTGCAGGAAGCGGAAGCCGAAGAACGCCGCGCGCAGGCAAGAGTCGCGTCCCTGACGAATCAGGTGGATACAGACGGCAAATTGGTCATGCGGGCGCCCATGGATGGTGTGGTGGCGTCTGTCTCGGTGGCGCCCGGCATGAATGTGACGGATATCACGGCTCCCCTGCTGCGGGTGGAAGATCTCTCTGAAGTCTGGGCAGTGGCGGATGTTGCTGAGGCGGATGTGGATGACATGCATGTGGGCCAATCCGTCTCCATCACGCTTCCGGGGCGGGAAGGCGTAGTGCTGCCGGGCCAGATTGCGACTGTGGAGCCGGACTTGCACCCTGAAACGCGCCGCCTGCGCGCCATGATCCCGGTGCCGAACCCGGATGAAGACCTCAAACCCAATATGTTCGCCACGGTGGCCATTCAGTTAAGGCAGCCTCCCGGCCTGATGGTGCCGCAATCCGCCCTGCTGATGAACAATGACCGGGTGACCGTGTTTGTGGAGGTCGCACCATGGACGTTCCAACGGCGTGTTGTGACGATCTCCTATGATGAAGGTGAAGATACCGAGGTGCTCTCCGGCCTGAAGGTAGGGGAACGGATTGTGACCCGCGGCGGGGTCCTGCTGAACGATGATTGAGCGGATTATCGCAGCCTGCCTGCGGGAGAGACGGATTGTTTTTGTGGCCATGGCCATTCTCGCCCTGTGGGGCGGCTGGGCGTGGAAAGACCTGCCTGTAGAGGCTTATCCTGATCTGGGAGCGGTCTCGGTTCAGGTGACCACACAGAGCTCCGGCTTGGCGGCGGAAGAGGTGGAACAGCAGATCACCATTCCCCTTGAACGCCAACTGGCTGCCACACCGGGCCTTGCCAGCAGCCGGTCCAGCAGCACATTCGGGTTATCCCTCATCAACCTGATTTTTCGGGATGGGGTGAATGTGTATGCCGCCCGCCAGCGGGTGACGGAGCAACTGGCGCAGGTCACTCTGCCGCCAGGGGTCACGGCCAGCCTCGGCCCTGTCAGCAGTCCATCGGGTGAAATTTTCCGCTACACGCTGGAATCAGACCGGCAGAACCTGATGCAGCTTTCCGAGATTCAGCGCTGGATTGTGGTTCCGGCACTGACCAAGGTTCAGGGTGTGGCGGCCATCAACAATTTTGGCGGCTTTACGCGGGAATACCAGCTCCTGCTCGATCCTGCGGCGTTGTACCGTTATGGCATCGGGGTGAATGATGTTCTGGATGCCATTCGCAACAGTAGCGTGAATGCGGGCGGCGGCCGCGTGGCGCGTGGGGAGCAGTCCTATATTGTGCGCGGTGTGGGCATGATCCACACGCTGGATGATATGGGCGATATTCCGGTTACCCAACATGATGGCGTACCGGTTTTCCTGCGTGAACTGGGCCGTATGCAACTGGGGCATCAGGTGCGGGAAGGGATTCTGGGCAAGGATTCCAACCCGGACACCATTGAAGGCATTGTCACCATGGTGACAGGCGAGAATGCTTCCCATGTTCTTCAGCTTCTTCATGCGCGTGTTGCGGCCCTGCAAAAGCAGCTTGAGCCACAAGGCGTGCGGATTGTCCCCTATCTGGACCGCGATAATCTGGTTCACGCCACCACGGAAAAAGTGACCCATACCGTCATGGAAGGTGTGGGGCTGGTCTTTGTCATTCTCATTCTGTTTCTGGGCAGTCCGCGAAGCGCCATTGTGGCGGCCATCACCATTCCGCTGGCCTTGGCCACGGTGTTTGTCATCATGAGTCTGCTGGGCATGCCGGCCAATCTGTTCTCACTGGGGGCGATTGATTTCGGCGTGATTGTGGATGGTGCGATTGTGGTGACGGAATCCATTCTGCGTATGCGTGAAGCCCGGCCCGACCATACCATGACGCTGGATGACGTGGAGGGCATGACCCGGCACGTGGGCCGCGCCATCGTGTTTTCCACGCTGGTGATCATTGTGGCGTATAGTCCATTGTTCGCCTTTGTGGGGGCGGAGGGACGGTTGTTCCGGCCCATGGCCTATACGGTCAGCTTTGCTCTGCTGGGGGCATTGCTCAGCGCTATTGTGCTCACGCCGTCTCTGGCGTTTCTGGCCATGCGCAAGCCCCACAAGATCTTTCACAACAAGCCGCTTGAAAAGCTCCACACGCTCTATCATCAGGGGCTGGACCACGCCATGCGTCGCCCGCGACTGGCCTATCTGGGGGCAGTTGTCGCGTTTATTCTGGTGCTGGTGCTCGGCGCCCATACCGGGCGGGAGTTCCTGCCCGATATGGATGAAGGCGCTTTGTGGCTTCAGGTACAGTTACCCTCCGGCCTTTCTCTGGAAAAAGCAGGCGCCATGGCGGATGAAGTGCGCAAGGCTATCCGCTCGTTCCCGGAAACATCCTACGCCGTCACTCAGCTTGGCCGGAATGATTCCGGCACAGACCCATGGACTCCCTCCCACATTGAAGTGCCCGTTGGTCTGAAGCCTTATGACACATGGCCACATGGGGAGAACAAGGCGCAGTTTATCGTCAAGTTACGCAATCGGCTGAACCAGATTCCCGGCATTACCTTCGGCATCAGTCAGCCCATTGCCGATGGTATGAATGATCAGGTAGGTGGTGCCCATTCCGCTCTGGTGCTGCGTGTTTACGGGAACGATGCGCGGGAACTGCGGCATATTGGCAGTCAGATTGTATCCGTGCTGAAGAGCGTGCCCGGCACAACCGAAGCCTCCATTTTTCAGGAACCGGAAATTCCGCAGCTCAATATTGTAGCCAATCGTCGGGCCGCAGCGCGCTACGGCATCTCCGTTGCGGATATCATGGCTGTGGTGGGCAATGCTGTGGGGGATGCGCCCATCAGCCAGATCTATATTGCAGACCGCACCTATAACATGACCATTCGTGTGCCGCCTGCCAGCGTCAGCAATCTGCGCCAGCTTGGTCACCTTCCGCTCACCGCTGCCAACGGGGCGCAAATCCCACTGGAAATGGTGGCGGATATCAGCCTGAAAACAGGCGAAGGCACCATCTCGCACGAGATGACGGAGCGCCAGATCACCCTGCGCGTGGATAACGGCAAACGCCCGTTGTCTGAGTATCTGGCAGATGCACAGAAGCGCATTGCCAGCGAGGTCCATTTCAATCCGGCTCTTTATCGGCTGGAATGGGCAGGCGAGTTTGAGCAACAGCAGCGCGCGCAGGCCCGGCTGAGCGTGGCGTTGGCCATTATGCTCGCCATTATGTTGGTGCTGCTGTTTGGTGAGTTCCGTAAACTCCGTCAGGCTGTTCTGGTGCTGGCGGTGGTGCCTCTGGCCCTGTTAGGTGGCCTTGTTGCGCTACAGGTGCGCGGTGAAACGCTGAATGTGGCGACGGCAGTTGGTTTTATCGCCTTGTTTGGGGTGGCGGTGCAGAACGGCATCATCATGGTCTCCAACATTAATCGGCACCGGGCAGATGGGGTGCCGTTGCGGGATGCTGTGCTGGAAGGTGCAGGGGAGCGTTTTCGCCCTGTGTTGATGACGGCAACAGTCGCCAGCATGGGTATGCTGCCAGCCGCTCTTGCCACGGGCATTGGCACGGACGTGCAGCGTGGACTGGCCACGGTGGTGGTCGGGGGGCTTGGCATTGCCACCATTCTGACCCTCTTTATCCTGCCAACCTTCTATTACGAGATGGAAGCATGGTGCGAGCGGCGAGCCGCGGCACGGGGACCGGTAGAATCGTGAAACGGATACTTCTGACAAGCTGCATTCTTACCGGCTTGGGGCTGGGTGGTTGCGCCGTGGGGCCGGATTTCAAAAAACCGGCAGCCCCTGCTGCCAGCCGTTACGGGCAGGCAGGTCAGCCTGACAGAACGCAGGCGGTTACCGGCAAGGCGGAGCAGGCGGCGGCTGGCCTGCAAGGTGGAGCACAGGCGCTTCATCCGGGGCAGGATATTCCGGCCCAATGGTGGACGTTGTTCCATTCTCCGGCGCTGGATCAACTGGTGCGCAAGGCGATTGACAACAATCCCTCGCTGGAGGCCGCACGGGATGCACTGGCCGCTGCGCAGGAAAACAGGCTGGCGCAACAGAGTGCGCTTTACCCCTCCATTTCTGGCAGTTTCAACCCGACCCGTAACAAGACATCCCGTACGTACTCACCAGTGCCTAACAGCAACCAGTGGCTCTACACGGTGCATACGGCCCAGTTGAATATTTCCTATGTGCCGGATCTGTGGGGTGGCGTGCGGCGTGGGGTGGAAGCCGCCAAGGCCCTGCGGGATGCCCAGCGTGACCAGTTACGCGCGGTGTATCTGACTCTTACGTCCTCGGTAGTGCAGGCGGCCATTGATTACGCCACCCTGAAAACGCAACTGGAGACAACGCAGTCCCTTGTTGCATTACAACGGAACCTGCTGGAGTCCGCCCGCAAGCAGGAAAAAGCCGGTGAGTTTTCACAGAATGATGTGGCGTTGCAGCGCACGGCGCTGGCCCAGAATGAAGCGACTCTGGCCCCCCTGCAAAAGCAGTTGGAACAGCAGAAGCATCTGATCGCTTCTCTTGTTGGCGATTCTCCGGATGCGCCTCAGCCAGAATTTTCGCTCAATGATCTGACCCTTCCGGCTGATCTGCCGGTCAGTCTGCCAGCAAGGTTGGTGGAGCAGCGGCCAGATATCCGCACGGCACAGGCCAACTGGCATGCCGCCTGTGCTCAGGTGGGCGTGGCGGTAGCCAATCGGCTGCCCAACATTCAGCTTGGGGCAACACCCGGTTTTGCTGCGGCTTCCATCGCGCAGATGGCTGCACCCGGTTATGGTCAGTGGGAAGTCATGGCCATGGTGACGCAACCTTTGTTTGACGGCGGTTTGCTCCGGCATCAGGAACATGCCGCGCGTGCGGCGTATGATCAGGCTGCGGCTGACTATCGCACCACATTGATTACGGCGTTGCAGGATGTAGCGGATTCGCTCACCGCTATCCGGACAGACGCTACGGCCCTGGCGGACAATGCGGAAGCCGCAACGGCGGCTGGGGACAGCCTGCGTATCGCTTTGGCGCAGTATCGGTATGGCGCCATCAGTCAGGTAGTTATGCTCACAACCCAGCAGGCCCACCTGCAAACGGAACTGGCGCTGGCTCAGGCGCGGGCAGATCGGCTTTCCGATACAGTGGCGCTGTTTCAGTCTCTGGGGGGCGGATGGTGGAACAGCACTGAGTCAGATGCGCCGCATCACCCCTCCTGGCATCCGGACAAGGGGCTAAGCGTTCTCCTGCCCTGAGGCGAGGCCTCGTAATCTGGAAGGGGATAACACCCGGATTCCGTGGTGGTCCGTGCCTGTAATAATATGATCGCGCCGAAGAGCGCTGATGGTGCGGCTGACGGTTTCAATGGTCAGGCCCAGATAATCGGCAATATCCACCCGCGTCATGGGAAGAGAAACGCGGTTTTCTTCCCCCGTTGTCTGGCAGGGACGATGGATCATGCGGGCGAGCAGAAAGCTGGCCACCCGTTCCCGGGCTGTCTTGCGGCCCAGCAGCAGCATCTGCTCCTGCGCCTCGGCCAACTCGTCTGTCACTTCCGCCAGTAGACGCCGTTCAAACTGGGGGTAATCGGCCAGCAATGTTTCCAGTTGCGGGCGCATAAAACGGCAGACCTGCACAGTGTCCACCGTTTCCGCACCAAAGGAGTAGGTGCCTGCATTGGTCAGCCCCAGAAAATGGCCAACGTCAGCAAAGCCTGTAATCTGTCTCCGCCCATCGGGCAGGGATTTGAACAGCTTTACGGTGCCAGCCGTCACGTTGAAAAAGGCTGTGGCAGAAGAGCCTTCTTCTATCAACGTCGTGTTGGGGGGAAGGGAAAGCTGTTTGGAGGATTTGGCGAGAACAACCAGATCTTCATCATCAATCGCCCGGCAGACGCTCTGATCGCGAATTTCGCATACCAGACATCTGTGCATGTCTTCTCCGCCGTTAATGACTAGCCTTCGGCGCATCGAGGCGGGCGAAGTCCGAGGTTGTGGGGCAGAAGACATCACGCACTATCCGGTAGAATCAGCCTTCCAGAACGCTAAGTTACCGGAAAACTTCATTAAAAAAGCTATGTTATTAATACTATGTGATTTTTGATATAAATCAAAGACAAGCATTCACCGAGTCTCTCGTTCACACCTGCCCCGGTTGTATATCTGGGTTGTGTAAAATGCTGTGGTTTTCAGAACACACCCCCTGCCGCATTCTGTTGAATGCTTGATCTAAATCAAGGCTGCACACTGCTGTGCGTGATTTCTCCGCTTCAGATATCACAGCGCAGTTAGAAGAGTATCAAACGATGGTGAAGCTTCGTTCCTTATTGACCGCCATGGTGGCCGGGGTGGCCGCTCTTTCTGGCACAGCCAAGGCGCAGACCACCCAGGTGGCTCCGGCCCCCGCTACGTCCAATGCTGCTTATGTTAACGCTCCGGTGCTGAGCCACATCCCGTCAGCCCCGCGTCCTTACAGCGGCCATTGCGGCATTTTTGAAACCTGCGCCAGCACCAAGATCGGCCTGGGCAAGGGCGATTTCATGATCCGCCTTTCCGGCGTGGGCGTTCTGCCGCAGGATCGTGACAGCAACGTAAGTCTGCATGCTGGTGGCGCAACCATTCCCTTGCGCAACACCCACCTGTCCACCACCAATCAGGCTATGCCTGAACTGACGCTGGAATACTTCCTGACGGACAACGTGTCTGTTGACCTGATCGCCACCAGCACCCGTCATGAAGTGGCTGCACTGGGTAGCGATGTCCCGTCTCTGGGTGGTCCGCGCAAGCTGGATGTCGGGAGCGCCTGGGTGCTGCCGCCGACGCTGACCTTCGCCTGGCATTTCCGTCCGCACAAGCGCTTCAACCCGTATGTGGGTGTGGGTGCCACGGCCATGTGGTTCCACAACATGAAGGGCAACGCTGGCAGCCCGCTGGGTCTGACCAAGCTGAACGCAGGCTTCACTGGTGGTCCGTCCGTCAACGCCGGGTTTGACTATCAGCTGGTTGGCAACTGGTTCTTCAATGCAGACGTCAAACAGATGTTTGTCCGTATGCATGCCTGGGTTCAGAACCCGGCAGAAACGCTGCGTGTCCGTGCCCATGAATCTCTGGACCCGACCGTCGTTTCCGCTGGTATCGCTTACCGGTTCTAATGGCATGAGCGCGGCATCTTCTTCAGATCTGGTTCACCGTTACGGCGGGAACCTGCCGCGCTATACCAGCTACCCGACTGCCGCCAGTTTTTCTGAGGCAGTCGGCCCCGCGCAAGCTGAAGGCTGGCTGCGCGCCCTTCCGGCTCAGCAGCCGGTTTCTCTCTATTTCCACGTTCCTTTCTGTGATGAGCTGTGCCGTTTTTGTGGGTGCAACACATCCGTCATGCGGCATGAAGACGGGCGTCTGGCCTACGGTGATCTTCTGCGGGAAGAATTACGCCGTGTTGTTGCGCTGGTTGGAACGCGGCGTAGTGTAAAACATGTGCAGTTTGGCGGCGGCACCCCTTCCACACTCCCGGCATCGGCTTTGCGGCAGATCATGCGGTCTGTGCGGTCCATGTTCCAGATTGAGCCTGATGCCGAACTGTCCATGGAGCTTGATCCACGCCATGTGCCCGTAGGTTATCCAGCTCTTCTGGGTGATCTGGGTTTCACGCGGATCAGCCTCGGCGTGCAGGATCTGAACCCTCAGGTGCAGGATGCCTGTGGCCGCCATCAGTCTTTTGAACAGACAGAAGCCTGCGTTACCGCTGTACGGAATGCAGGGGTGTCTGGCGTCAATATTGATCTGATCTATGGCCTGCCGTACCAGACAGAAGAAAGTGTCGCAGAAACCGCACGCAGGATTGCGTCTTTGCGTCCGGATCGTCTGGCTGTCTTCGGATACGCCCATGTGCCCTGGAAACAGAAACGTCAGCGGCTGATCCCTGAAGAGTCTCTTCCCAAGCCATCTGAACGTCTTGCCCAGCGGGCCCGTATGGATACCGTGTTACGGGCAGAGGGCTATCTGCCGGTCGGTCTGGATCATTACGCGCTTCCTCAGGATGCGCTGGTGCAGGCCGCATCAACAGGCACGCTTCGTCGTAATTTTCAGGGTTATACGACCGATTCGTGCGATGTTCTGCTGGGTATGGGGGCCTCCGCCATTTCCATGCTGCCCGATGGATACGTGCAGAATATTACCGCAGTCGCGCCTTATGCTCGGGCCATGGCGGATCATGATGGTCTGCCCATCGCGCGGGGTGTGGAGCGCACGGCAGATGATCGGCTGCGAGGCAGCCTGATAGAACGGCTGATGTGCGATATGGGCGTTGATCTGGAACAGATGGAAGCTCAGCTTGATGTCTTCTCGCCGGAGCTAGGTGCGCTTGAACCGTTGATTCAGGATGGACTGGTAACGGTGGAAGGCCCCAAAATCACAGTGACAGAGAAAGGACGGCCTTTTTTGCGTCATGTGGCGGCCGTGTTTGATACCCACCGGAAAACCTTGTCTCAGGCGCCTTCTAGCGGGGCACCACAGCCGCGTTTTGCAGGCGCGCTCTGAACCTCATTCACAGCTCTGCGTATAAGCATGAGTTGATCGTGTCGCTGTTTTGGCGCATGGAAAGAGGCTGTCCACCCCACATGCAAAGCAGATTTGCTATCAGGGAGTGGCATCCGTACCGTAACTGAAGGACAGGGCAGATGCATTCTGACGCCCAGGTTTTAGGGGCCGGCACCGCTTCCGCGTTTGTAAAAATGCTGGCGGGAACCCGTCCCGCGCCATACCCCTACCCGCACTGGATGATGGATTCTGTCCTGACGCCAGAGGCGTGTGATGCGCTTGTTGAGTGGGACCCCGGCGCACAGGCGCGTGCTGGGGATGTTGGAGGGCGTCGTGAAACGCGTAACAAGGCGCGGGTATTTGTAGACAAAGCCAAGCGTGCGGAGGATGCGCGTCTTGATCGTATGGCTCATGTGCTGAACAGCGCGGAAGTGCGTCAGGCCTTTGCGGATTATTGTGGGGCCCAACTGGATGGTGCGGCCCTGCGCTTGGAACTGTGCCTGGATACGGACGGGTTCTGGCTGGAGCCGCATACGGATATCGGGGCCAAAAAACTGACCCTCCTGATCTCACTTTCTCAGGATGACAACGCGGAGGACTGGGGCACGGACCTCATGACGCCCGAAGGTCAGTCCGTTGCCCGGGCATCCGGTACGTTCAATTCCGGCGTGTTGTTTATTCCGTCAGATAAAACGTGGCACGGCTTTGTAAAACGGCCCATCAGCGGCACCCGCCGCACCCTTATTGTCAATTTTGTCGATCAGAGTTGGCGTGCGGTGCATGAACTGGCATTTGGCCCGGTTGCTGCGCACGTCTGACGTTTGACAGTCATCCCTTTTTCAAGCTGGCCCACCATGACTGGTGGGCTGTTTTTTGCAATTCCGGCCTAGATCGGCTTTAGGAGGCCCCGCGCAAGCGTTCCGGGGAGAGGACAAGAATGAGCGAAACAGTGCGTGAGTCGATGGAGTTTGATGTCGTCATTGTTGGCGGTGGTCCGGCAGGGTTGGCTGCGGCCATTCGTCTGCGTCAGCTCTCGCCTGAAACCAGCGTTTGCCTGATTGAAAAAGGCAGCGAGATTGGGGCCCATATTGTCTCTGGCGCGGTGATCGAACCCCGTGCGCTCGCTGAACTGCTGCCAGACTGGAAAGAGCGCGGCGCACCGCTGAACACAGCCGTTACCGCCGAGGAAATGCTGTATCTGACAGAAACCGGCAGTGTGCGCGTGCCTTTTCTGGACAAGCTGATGCCGCACATGGCCAACCACGGCAATTACATTGTCAGCTTGGGGGAAGTGTGCCGCTGGCTGGCAACGCAGGCGGAAGAACTGGGCGTGGAAATCTACCCCGGTTTTGCGGGTGCGGAAGTTCTGATTGAAAACAATCGTGTGGCCGGTGTGGCAACGGGCGACATGGGCATCACGCGCGAAGGGGAACACGGCCCCAACTACCAGCCCGGTATGGAACTGCGTGGCCGTTATACCCTGTTTGCCGAGGGATGCCGTGGGTCTCTGACCAAACAGGTCATGGCACATTATGACCTGCGCAAAGGGGTAGACCCACAAACCTATGGTCTGGGCATCAAGGAAGTGTGGGAAATCCCGGCCGAGAAGCATCGTCCCGGTCTGGTGCAGCATAGCTTTGGCTGGCCCCTGGATGATCAGACCTATGGTGGCGCATGGCTCTACCATTTTGGCGAAAATCTGGTGTCGTACGGCTTTGTGGTCGGGCTGGATTATCCCAACACATGGCTTTCCCCGTTCGAGGAAATGCAGCGCCTCAAGCTGCATCCAGCATTCCGTAAACATCTGGAAGGGGGGCGCCGCGTCAGCTATGGCGCGCGCGCACTTTCAGAGGGCGGCTTGCAGGCTGTCCCCCGTCTGACTTTCCCCGGCGGTGCTCTGATCGGGGATTCCGCCGGGTTCCTGAACGTGCCTAAAATCAAGGGCACGCATACGGCCATGAAGTCCGGCATGCTGGCGGCAGAAGCGGTGGTGGAAGCGCTGGCAAGCAACCGGCCCGAACCTGCTTCCTTCACGCAGCGGGTGAAAGACTCCTGGTTGTGGGAAGAACTACGCACGGCGCGGAATATCCGCCCGGCCTTTGCCCGTTTCGGCATGAAAAAAGGGGCCATCTACGCCGGTATTGATGCCATGTTGCTGAAAGGCCGCGCTCCCTGGACGCTGCATTTCAAGCATCAGGATAACGAGGTGCTCAAACCGGCGTCTCTGTGTGAAAAGCCAGCCTACCCCAAGCCGGATGGTCAGTTGACGTTTGATCGGCTCTCGTCCGTTTTTCTCTCTGCCACCAACCATGAAGAAGACCAGCCGGTTCATTTGCGGGTGAAGAATCTGTCTCTGTGGAAAACGGTTAACTGGGATGTGTTCCGCGCACCAGAAAGCCGCTACTGCCCCGCAGGTGTGTATGAAGTGGTGGATGAAGCGACGGACCCGCGTCTGCAAATCAACGCGCAGAACTGCGTGCATTGCAAAACCTGCGATATCAAGGACCCCGCCCAGAACATAGACTGGGCCGTGCCGGAAGGCGGTGGCGGACCTAATTATCCTGCCGGTATGTGATTTTTGGTCAAAATACTGTATGGCAGCGTCTGAAAGATCCTGCATCTGCAAGCGAAAGAAGCCATGAAGATTGTAGTACCTGTCAAACGGGTTGTTGATTACAACATCAAGCCGCGTGTTAAGGCGGATGGTAGCGGTGTTGAAACTGCTGGCGTGAAGATGTCCATGAATCCTTTTGACGAGATTGCGGTTGAAGAAGCCATTCGTCTGAAGGAGAAGGGTGTCGCGACGGAAGTTGTCGTTGTGTCCATTGGTGTGCAGCAGGCGCAGGATACGCTGCGCACGGCCATGGCCATGGGGGCAGACCGCGCCATTCTGGTTCTGTCTGAAGAAAGCCCGGAACCTCTGGCGGTGGCCAAGGTGCTCAAGGCGATTGTGGCCAAGGAAGAACCGGGTCTGGTGATTCTGGGCAAACAGGCCATTGATGATGACATGAACGCCACAGGCCAGATGCTGGCCGGCCTTCTGGGCTGGGGGCAGGGCACGTTTGCCGGCAAGGTGGATGTTGCGGATGGCTCCGTGCGTGTGAGCCGTGAAATTGACGGGGGGACGGAAGAGGTCTCTCTCACGCTGCCCGCCATCATCACCGCTGATCTGCGCCTGAACGAACCGCGCTATGCCTCGCTGCCCAACATCATGAAAGCCCGCAAGAAGCCGCTTGAAACGCTGAACGCGGCTGATCTGGGTGTGGATATGACGCGTCGCCTTACCGTTGTCTCCGTGGCGGAACCGCCGCAGCGTCAGGCGGGTGTGAAGGTTGGCTCTGTGAGTGAGCTGGTTGAGAAACTGCGTAACGAAGCAAAGGTAATCTGATCATGACCGCTCTTGTTCTTCTCGATCATGAAGACGGCCGGATCAGACAGGCCGCTCTTTCCGCCGTGACGGCTGCTGCCAAGCTTGGTGATGTGCATGTGCTGGTTGCTGGTGATGACGCCGTAGCGCAGGAAGCCGCCAGGATTGCCGGTGTCTCCAAGGTGCTGCATGCGGCCGATGCCCGTTATGCGCATGAACTGGCTGAGCCTCTGGCCGCGCTGATTGTCTCTCTTGCTGGTGGGTATGACCACATTGTTGCGGCGGCAGGTGCGGTAGGCAAGAACGTGCTGCCACGTGCGGCTGCGCTGCTGGATGTGCAGCCTATCCCTGATGTGATCAGCATTGTGGATGGCGATACATTCGTACGGCCCATCTACGCAGGCAACGCTCTGGCAACCGTCAAATCGTCAGATACGAAGAAAGTGCTGACGGTTCGTGGTTCCGCCTTTGATGCGGCTGCTGCGGAAGGCGGCTCTGCTCCGGTTGAAACGGTTGCTCCGGTGGACAGCCCGGCTGTTTCCAAGTTTGAGGCGGTGCATCTGTCTGAATCTGAGCGCCCTGAACTGGAATCTGCCCGGGTTGTGGTGTCTGGTGGCCGTGGGCTTCAGAGCGAAGAGAAGTTCCACATTCTGGACCCGCTGGCTGACAAGCTGGGTGCTGCCATTGGTGCCTCTCGTGCGGCTGTGGATTCCGGTTTTGTGCCCAACGATTATCAGGTTGGTCAGACCGGCAAGATCGTGGCCCCTGATCTGTATCTGGCATTCGGGATTTCGGGTGCTATCCAGCATCTGGCCGGCATGAAAGACAGCCGCGTGATTGTGGCGGTGAACAAGGACCCTGAAGCCCCCATCTTCCAGGTGGCGGATTATGGCATTGTGGGAGATCTCTTCGAGATCGTTCCTCAGCTTACAGAAGAACTGAAGTAAGTTTTTCGCTTAAGGGCGAAAGACGTTAAAAAAACCTGCATGGTTGAAATTGACCATGCAGGTTTTTTTATATCCTCTGTCTGACGCGCTCAGTGCGCAGTAGTCAGTGGGACTTATTGGTGCCGTATGTCGCCAGAAACATATGGACAGCGGCATGGATCACTTTTTCCTTGTCCGCCGGCTCATTTTCAAATGGCATGTTGAAGCGTTTTCGGTGCGCAAGGCGTGTCTGGCATAGCGTGAAAAACTGTTCAGCGGCAAAGGTGGGGTCCTCCACCGCCAGCGTGCCGTTTTCAACCTGCTGCTGAATCCAACCTGCCAGGGTTTCGATCGCAATTTTGGGGCCGTGTTGCCAGAAGCTGGTGGCAAGGTGCGGGAAATGTGGCGCTTCGGAGACGATGATCCGATAGAGCATGATGCTCTCTGGCAGGGTAATCAGATGCACCATGGCGCGCGCAACCGCGGTCAAGGTTTCCTTCACGGGTTCATTAAGCTGAATAGGAGCCAGTGCCAGCGGCAGCTTCTCGCGGCAATTATGCTCAACAAATGCAGCGAACAGATCCGCCTTGTTGGTAAAATAATTGTAAAGAGTGCCTTTTGACACGCCAGATTCGCGGGCAATGGCAGACATGCTTGCCCCCTCAAATCCATGGGCGGCAAAAATGACCAACGCGCCATCCAGAATTTGCTGGCGTTTGGCCTCAGACTCCCCCGAGCACTGGCTGGGCGGCATGGCGGAAGGGGGGAGTGAAACAGACATGGTAGATGGTTATTCCCAAGTATGACGATTGACGCAACATTGAAAAACGATAGGTTAGCATGCTGACCGAACCGATCGGTCAGCGCAAGATTGGTTCTAGGTATAGACAGACTTTACATTGGGAGCAGACGGGTGGCTAAACGGTATGCGCGGGGCGCAAGCACCATGGTTCTGGCATTTCTGCTGGGTGGGTGCATGGTTGGCCCGGACTTCAAAAAGCCCGCTGCATGGACGCCTGAACAATGGCAGCATGCCAAACTGGAAGGGGCGTCCCGTAATCTTAGTGTGCCAAGCAATCAGGCTCCTGATCCGGAATGGTGGTCTGCCTTCCATGATCCGGAACTGACATCTCTTGAAAAACGTCTGGCGGCGCAGAACCTTGATGTGCAGCAGGCAACAGAACAACTGGCCGTTAGTCGTGGCCAGTTGCTGATTGCAGGGGCCGAGCGCCTGCCTGATCTAGCGGCAACGGGGTCCTACAAGCGGGCTCAGTACAGCAGCAAACAGTTGCAACGTATTGTAGAACGAATCGGCCAGAATGCGCCGGAAGGTGCGGGAGCCCTTCTATCCTCCCAGTCTTCTGACATCTCCATTCCTCTTCTGAACCAGTGGCAGGACGGATTGCAGGCCAGTTGGGAGGTGGATCTCTGGGGGCGGGTGCGCCGACAGTATGAAGCCGCAAAAGCGTATCTGACTGCGACTATGGAAGAACGGCGCGGTATTCTCATCGCTCGCCAGGCGGAACTGGCACAGGACTATATGGCGTTGCGTGGCTTGCAGGAGCAGTTGCGTATCACCAAGGCCAATAGAGATGCAGCCAGTCAGATGCTCTCCCTTAGCGGGGCGCGCTATAAAAGCGGCCTCGTCAGTGAACTGGATGTGGATAGCGCCCGCGCGCAGGTGGAAGACACCAATGCCCGTATTCCCCAATTTGAGCAGCGGATTGCCCAGCAGATCAACGCCATCAATCTGCTGATGGGTGCGCCACCAGGTGCATTGAACGCAGAACTGGAACAGACACCCGCTATTCCTCCTGTTCCGGCAGAAGTGCCTGTAGGGCTGCCGTCAGAATTGGCGCATCGTCGTCCGGATATCCGGCAGGCGGAAGCCGAACTGCATGCCGCCACAGCCGAAGTAGGGCAGGCGGAAGCGGACTTCTACCCCAAGGTTACTATTGATGCCGGATTCGGCTTTCAGTCCTTCTCGTTCCGAGACCTCGGGTTCTGGAGCGCCAGAACATGGAATGTCGGCCCGTCCATCAGTCTCCCAATTTTCCAGGGAGGGCGTCTGACAGGGCAACTCAACATGAAGAAGGCTTCCCAGAAGACAGCAGCGCTCAGATACCGCAAGACAGTGCTGAAGGCATGGAGTGAGGTTGATAACGCCCTCACAGCGTATGAAGCTGAGCAAAAGCGTAACCAGTCGCTCAAAACACAGGTCGCGGCTGATGAACGCTCTCTTCATCTGGCGCAGGATCAGTATCGGCATGGGTTGACCAGCTTCCTTCAGGTTCTGGATGCTGAACGCAGGGTGCTTGCCTCCCAGACTCAGTTGGCGGACAGCGCATCGCTCATCTCCAACAATCTGGTGCGGCTCTACAATGCTCTGGGTGGAGGATGGGAAATAACCTATCCTGAATCGGGTAAAGTGCCCCAGCACGCATAAGCACATTCAGTGCTCATGAAACGGCCACTCAGTTCTCTGAGTGGCCGTTTCTCGTTCAAGACAGAGCGTGCTGGGTCAAATCTCACGGCTTCGTGAAAAAAGACCAGTTCCTTTTGCAGGAGCCATTCAGGCATCCTTTCTTACACAGGCACCAGTCAGAGTCGTGGCTCGGCAACTTGGGTTCTCATTTTTTCTTTGATGAAAAATGGCGGAAAACAGCCAAAAAACAGAAATCTTGCAAGGCTGATGTAAGAAATCTGTCACAAGGTGTCATTTGTCTGTTGACGGTGTGTTGGTGTTAGCTTAGAAAGCGCTTCACCGGCGGGGCTGAGGGTTGGCGAACGGTTTTAAGTTTGCTAGTTTCTTTGGCTCTTTTGGTTAGAGAATTTGTTCT